>Ga0180438_10000004_pt1 | contig 549159 bp, 526 predicted proteins | sample SS_ome_12_FD_132455 | JGI IMG/M metagenome (GOLD analysis project Ga0180438, IMG submission 132455) | Hypersaline lake sediment archaeal communities from the Salton Sea, California, USA - SS_3_D_2 metaG | ecosystem: Environmental > Aquatic > Non-marine Saline and Alkaline > Hypersaline >...
CATGCTCGGTCTGTCCGGTCGGCGCAAGCCGACGGCGCCCCCTACCCCGGGCCTCCGGCCCAGCGGACAAGCCGTGAAGGCTTGTCCCTACATTGAGCTGTAACGCTTGACCGAGGAGGAGATTGTAGTGGTGGAAGGGGCCTCGGCGTTCGTCGGCCCTTCGTAAAAGATTGACATACATAGAACAACCCTTATAATAGAGCCCTATTCTCCCTTATAATTGACCGCTATTCGAAGAAACGGAGGTTTGGACGATGTGCTTCTTTCTATTTACTCTCTCGCTCGTGGCGGCGGTGTCGGTGTCTGCCACGGTCCGCACCGTAACCATCCAACCGGGGCCCGCCGCCAGCAAGGACGCTCGGATTTGGCAGGAAGCCCCAGATTTTAACTTCGGGGATGAGGATACCCTATGCGTCGGCTGGGCCAACGGCTGGCTGGATTCACTCATCGAGTTCAACGCCCTGGACGACTACATGGGGGCGACTTTGTATTACGCCGAGTTGGGCCTGTACATTTACGACGACTGGGCGACGCTCGGAGACGATAACCGGGTGGCCCGGGTCGACGGTGAGTGGGACGAAGCTACCGTAACGTGGGATAACAGCCCGGGTTGGAACGACGAAATGTACGTCGTGTTCGACTCCCCGCCGGTGGGCGACTGGCTCGCCCTGGACGTTACCAATATTGTCGACAGTTGGCTCAACGGCGGATTCCCGCACCACGGTTTTTACCTTTTGGCCAACTACACCGTGGACGAAGGGGTTTATATCTGGAGCGGGGAGTACGCAGACCCCGACCTACGCCCCTACCTCTACTTGGAATACAGCTACACGGGGATAGCGCCGGCCAGCCTGGGCGAAATCAAGACCGGTTTCCGTTAGAAAAAGTTTACGTGTCGCTTTCCCCGGGCTAACCGGGGTTCGCGGCGTTCTGTATATTATGCACCGGCGGGTAGACCCGCCGGTGTCAGGATTTTGCACGGTTTGCCGCCCATTTACTCGACCTCGAAGAACTTATCGCGGGGCGCTTTGCACACGGGGCAGACGTCCGGCGGCTCGCCGAAGACCGTGTTCCCGCAGACCGAGCAGACGAATACGCTCGCCGCATCGAGGTCCTTCCCGGAACGAATTGCTTCCAGCGCGTCGCTGTAAAGGCCGTGGTGAATTTCCTCGACGGCCAGGGCGTTTTTAAACGTTATCTCGGCCGGTTTGTTGCCCTCTTGTTCGGCCTCGGCCAGAAACTCTGGATACATTTCTCTGAACTCGTAACCTTCGCCGTCGATGGCCGCTTGGAGGTTCTCGGCGGTCCCTTTTACGCCGCCCAGTACCCGAAGGTGAGCGTGGGCGTGGACAGTCTCCGCCTCCGCCGCGGCGCGGAAGAGATTCGCAACTTGGTGGAACCCGTCCTCTTCGGCTTTTTTCGCGAAGGCAAGATATCTCCGGTTCGCCTGGCTTTCGCCGGCGAACGCCTCGTTTAAATTCTCGACAGTACCCATTATTGACTCCTTTCGTGGTTAATACATTTTAACCGATTAATCGGCGCGTTTTCAATCCGAAGACGGCTTTTTACGCACCAGCTCCTCCAGCGCTTCCACTTTCGGATTCGCCCCCTCGGCCTCGGCGAGCTTGGAAAGGAAATAATTGCGGCGTCCCCGGTCCGAGAACTCAACCCGAAAGCTCCTAATCCAGAAGAGGGGGAAGTAGTGACCGCGTTTCACGATGAGAACGTCCTCGACGGGAATGTCCTGTTTGCGCCATAACCTCATCATCTCGATGTGTCCGTCGGCCAATCGCCAGCGCGGGTAGAACCACATAAAGAGCGCTATATCTACGTAAAGCATCACCGCGAAGAAGAAAGTAAACGACCGGCCCGGTTCCGGCGCGAAGGTCAAGACTAGCGAGAACCCGACGAACAACAACGTCAGCGGGAGTATCCTTATCTCCGATAGTTTTGGCCGAGTTTTCATAACAGATAAGCCATCCCGTACATCGCGGCGGCGGCCCCCACGGGAATCGTCGCGTTGTCTAAGTTACCGGTCCCGACCAACTCGAAGAGCGTAGCGGCGGCCGCGCCGACCAGCGCGAGCGGCCACGGTAATAGAAAGAGCCCCACAACCGCCGACGACACGAAACAAGCGGAGGTCCCTTCGAGGGTCTTGGGGCCGAGAAGCTTAACGCGCCCGAAGCGCCGTCCGACCACTTCGGCGGCCGTATCGCCCACGGCGAGATACACGAGGGCCGTACACGCCAGTTCCTTCGGAAACAGCAGTACGCATACGAAGACGCCGGACAGGAAGTAAAGGGAACCGTGGGGGCCTTTTATCTCCTCGTCGCGAAGCAGCAGCCCGAAGGTTAAGGTAAACGCGCGTTGGACCGGCCGTAGCGTGAACCTGAGCACCTCGATGACGGCAAGGACGATGAGCGCGACGCCGACTATCCAGAGGATAGTTTCTCGCGCGAGCCACCCTGACCAATAAACGACCGGGACGATTATACCCAGCAAATGCCAGATTTTCCGAGCGACGTTCACGGGGCGGGTATTGTAACCGAAACGCCGGTTTTGTCAAGTGCTGAGGTTTAAAACCGGCGGTTAGCGGGCGTTGGTGGAACTTCGGGCAACGGGCCTGTTTATTTTCATATTGGCTTAAACGTAACCTTTAGTTCGCCCGCAGGCGGTATAGTAAGGAATTCGTCGTCTTTATCCCCTACCGACCAGCCGTCCGGTACTACGACGGAAGTGCCGGGCTCCCCAGATAACACTGCGTCCGCCGATTCGCCGCGTTTCGTTAATACCGCGCCGAACCCGGCCCAGCCTTTCCTTCGTTCGACCGCTTCGGTGTGGGTAAGAAAGCAGGCGCCGTCGGCGGCGGCTTTGGCAAGGAGATCATCGAGCACGCCGGCCCATTCCGGGTACTGCCCGCCGGGAAACGCCCGGTAGTGCCACAGTACCGAGAAGAGCCCGCCGGTGGATTTGACTTCGTCCTGCAAGTCGAGGGCGGCCTCGGCCGCTTTGTCGTTATCGAGCGCCAGATACTGGAACAACGTGCCGTCCATCAGCGTCGCCGGTACTTCGTAAACGCCGGTGACTGCGCCGTCGTCGGAGAGCGTAGCGAAAGGTAGGCAGTACAACCGTCGGAAACCGACGTTGTCAAAATAACCCAACGAAGCATCGTACTCAAGTCCGGCCTTTTCCGCCCAACGCCACAGGCGTTCGGGCGCGGTTCTCAGGTAATGCCCCCGGACGCCGTTTACTTCGGCGCCGGCGGCGTCCGATAAAGCCGAAACCTCTTCGGTCAACTGGTAGGGCCCGTTACAGTAATAACTGGAGTGTAAGGCGAGTTCGGCCCCGGACGCTGTGACGCCTTTCAAAAGCGTCCGGGCCTGTTCGAGCGAGTAGTTGTAATCGAGGGGGCCCCTCTTTATGCCGCCGACGAAGAATGTCGATTTGGCTCCGTATTTTCCTTCCAGGCTAAAAATACTGTCGAGCGTATCGTACGCCCGTTCCCTGCTGATGAGGTCCCACACGGGCGGTTTCGTAAAACGAGTTAGGCTGCCTACCACCGATTTGAACCGTTCCCGCCGATTGTAGTTCGTCAACTGATCCACGTCGTGGGACACGGCCACGGCGTACGGCGCGCCTCCAGGCCACCTGGTCATTCGGACGGGGGGTATACCGACGGCGGCGCAAGCCTCTTCGTAAGCTTCGATTAGGATATCGACATAGTAGGTTACTACGGGGATGCGCGAGGCTTCGTAATACCAGCCGGGCATATCGCGGCACCGGACGCGCCCGTGCTTATCGCGTCCCGAGGCCGCTTCTTCGTCCAGTCCGGAGAGGAGTCCATACGCCGCTAACGGAAGGTCGAATTCGATTTTAACGATAGTCCCCTCTGATGATAAGTAGTTCGAGGGGACGCCGGTTTCCTTTCGTAGCGGATAGAGTATCGGTACGGTCCGGTCGCGTACTTCCGAATAATAAATATCGGGTAAAGTAAGCTCCGGGTACGAGGGTATTAATATCGACGCGTCGCAACCCGCTGTCGGTGCGGCGTCAGGGGCGTAAACCAGTTCGATTCCCGCATCGTCGCCGGAAAGGGGGATACCCGCCGCGGCGCACAGCTCCCGGACGATAGCCTCGGCTTGGGGTAGGCCGAGCGCGGATTCGGTTACTTTTGTCCGTAGCAAAATCTACCGTCGAATCAAAGACGTAAGGGCTTTTACGAAGATGTTGGCGGACCACGTTACGACGTGGTACTGCTTCAGGTCGCCGCCGAAGCTTTCTTTAAAGCGCGCTATCGCCGGGACGTTCACGCCTACCATATCGACCTTATAACCGGCCGCCGTCAGTTCGCACAGCTCCCGCCAGAGCAGGTACGCGCCGATAGGCCCTCGGCCCTGTTCGGCCGCTGCAGCGAGCAGGTCGTAAGCGACGCCTGTACCCCTGACGACGAACCGCCCGGCGATGGGTTCGCCGCTTTCCCCCAGGACGTAATAAAAGTTCGACGCGTCGCCGAAGACGCCCCGTAAGGCCGCGACGCCCGAGGCGGTTATCGGCGGATTTATACGCTGCCGTTTAAACGTATCTGTGTACATCGCGACGAACGGCGCCGGGTCGTCCGACGAGACGAACTCGACGCTTTCGCATTGCCTAATTTTGTTTCGGACCTTGCCGGAAAGGGAAGCCAGATACGTTTCCGGGTCGTCGAAGGATATAATCGTCGTGTAGCGGGGCGAAGCCGACCAGCCGGACCAGGCGAACGGTCGTATGTCGATTATCGACGGGTGCAAACTCATCCGTACCCGCCGGTATCTTTCGGCGACGGCCGACGCCAGGGCCGAGCATATCCTGTTTACGTTTGCCGGGGCTTTTTCGGAATCGTACTGGTTCATGTGAACGACCGGTCCCCAATAAGGCGTAATGGGCGGGATTTCGGCGGCTTTGCCTATGAACCGGCGTCGCGTTTCCCATACCGGCGTGTACCCTATAATGTCGTCGGCTCGTTTGGCGGTAAGTACGTAAACCCGGCCGCGCGCGTGCCGGGAAAGGAAATCGAACCACTCCGGCCCGGCGAACGGCGTGTACTGGGGCGAGTCGGCGAACGCAGCCGTTAAATCGACCACGTCCATCCAACTGTGTTCAGTTACGTCGATTTCGCGTTTCTTCACTTGGATATATTTCGGTTGCTCGGTTGTAAAAGAGGCGGAGTCAGCTATCCGTTTTCGCCAGCTCCACCGCCAGCTTCGCGAGTGTTGCCAGGTCGGCCAGGCTGATACGTTCGTCGGTCGTGTGGGGGTTCTCCATTCCGCAGCCGAGTACTATCGACTCGATGCCGTGGGCGTTGAAGACGTTGGCGTCCGAACCGCCGCCGCCGGGAATGAACGCCGTCTCAAGCCCGAGCCGTTCACACGCCTTTTTAAACCAGATGGCGACCGGCGCGTCGTCGGGTATGGCGTATCGCCTGTACGCAGGCTCCCAGTTTATTTCGGCCGAACCGCCGAAGTGTGCCGCCGCCTCTTCCAGCCGTTTCGTGATGTGCTCCACGTGGGTGGCCAACTTCTCGTCGTTGTGGGACCGGACTTCACCTTTGACCGTCGCCTCGGCGGGCACTATGTTGATGGCCATACCGCCTTCGATTTCGCCTATGTTTGCGGTGGTCTCGTGGTCGATGCGTCCGAGCCTCATCTCGGCAATGGCTGCGGATGCGATTTGCACGGCGCTAATACCCTTCTCCGGCTCTATTCCCGCGTGGGCGGCCCGCCCGTGGACGACGGCCGTCAGTATATCGCTCGACGGCGCCGAGGTAACCGCTTTTCCCGGCGGTTCGCTCGTGTCGAAGACGTAGCCGGTCTTCGATTCCAGCACCGAGTAGTCCAAATGCTTCGCGCCGAGCAGACCCACTTCTTCGCAGACGGTGAAAAGTATCTCGGCCGGACGTCGGTCGTCAAGCGAGTCGGCGACTGCCAGGAACTCAAGAAACGCAGCCACGGCGCATTTATTGTCTGCGCCCAGGATGGTATCGCCGGCACTTACCACGTAGCCGCTTCGTATCTTCGGTTCCACGCCGTCGCAAGGGGACACCGTATCCATGTGGCCGGCGAAGAGCACCGGTGCGCCGTTCCCAGGCACTCGGACCAGGATATTGCCGGCGTCTCCGCCCACCTTCTCGGCGGCGCCGTCTTCGATTAGCTCGTATCTTCCGTCGACGCGTTCGATTACGTAGTCGGCGACCGAGCGTTCCTTCCCGCAGGGACTCGATATGCGGACCAGGTCCAGGAAAGTATCGCGGAGGCGTTTTTTGTCGATGTTCGGGGTCACTATGTGCTCCGTTGTGTTTTTAACGGAGAGGCGCGAATCGTTTCGCGCCCGCCGTATTATGTCCCGTTTTTATGCGGCGAAGTACCGCTACCTTTACGCGTCGAAGCCCCGCCGTCTTTAAGCGGCGATATGCCGCTATCTGTGAGCGGTTACGTACCGCTACCGCTCCGTTTCGGGTTAATAGATGTTAACCCAATACGCCAGCCCTGCGGGGTCGTCGATGTCAGTGATTTCGCGTAATAGGCCGCCGGTGTTGTCGTATATGAGTATCTTGTCGCCCGTCTGGTCGCCTACGTAGATAACGCCCGTACTCGGCTCGACCCATACCGACGACGGCCCGTCAGCGTCTTCTATTATCAGGTTTGCTACTTCATCGTAGTTTTCGTCGCCGGTCGTCGCAGACGAGAAACGGGCGACGACGCCCAGGGCGATGTCGGCCACGTATATGTCGTCGGTGCTGGGGTCTATGAATACAGAGCGGGGGTCGTCGAAGCCGGTCAGGGTAGCCGCGATGCCCCCGTTATTTCCGACCACGGTTACTGTCCCGGCGCCGACGTCGCCCACCCAACAACCGCCCGACGCGTCGCCGGCGACGGCCCGCGGATTTTCGAAGCCGGTTACCCGCAGGGTTTCGACGGAGGTCGTGTTTACTTCGCCGGAAACGTCGGCGGGCAGGCGGATTACGGCGCCGTTCTGCTCGTCGGCCACCCAGCAGTCGCCGCTGAACGGATCGACCGAGACAGACCAGGGGAAGTTGAACCCGTTAATTACGGCCTCGGTATCGCCGTCGTCGTTGAACTTGACCACCCGATTATGATTACGGTCGGCGACCCAGCACGAACCATCGTTCTGGTCCACGTCCAGGCCCGTCGGTTGTTTCAGGAAGGAGTTGGTGCCTTCCACGTATGATTGAAACAACAGGCCGCCGCCGTAGTTATACTTACGGACGAAGTTGCCGTAGTAATCGCATATCCAGGTGCTTCCGTCGGCGGCGTATACGTCCACGGCCATCGGCTTGGGGAAACCGCTCTGTTCGAATATCCTGTTCCCGGCGTCGTCGAAGACGACTATGCGCTGGTTGTACTGGTCGAGCACCCACAACAGATTTCCTTCCGGCATCGGCGGGTTGTCGGTCCGTACCCAGTCGCTTGTACATCCGATTAGAACCGCTATCGCTATTAAGAGCGCGGCGGTCGTATAAGAGCGTGCCATAGTTAAATACCCCGTCGTTTTGGTTATGCTATTAATCGGTCCTATCGAAATAGAGCGCGGTCGCGATAGGTCCTTCCAGAGGTCCGTATTCTAGCACGACTTCCCCCGTCTCGGCATCGTATTCGACGACCCGGTCTTCGCCGGTTTCGGTAACGAAGACGTGCCCCCGGTCTCGGTCGACCGATACGTGCGTCGGGTTTAGGATACCGTCTACGAAAACGGTACTGACGGTGTTCAAAGACGAGGTCCCGGTAACTTCCGCGTCTATCGCGAAGACCGCGCCGTAGAGGGCATCGGTTACGAGAAGCACGTCATCCGCGGGCGAAGGGGCTACTGATGTCGGCGTACCGAAACCGGTTACGGTCGCGACTACGACGCCGTTCGGACCGACGTGTACGAGTTCGTCGTTTCCGATATCGAGAACCAAACAGCCGCCGTCGGCCAGCCCTTTGATGAACCTGGGCGTATTAAAACCGCCGACTGTGAGTTTGGCGTCGACGATGTTGGCGCGGTATGTCAGGTCGCCGTCGAATAGGTACAACGAATCTGTCCCTTCATCGCTGACCCAGCAATCGCCCGTACCTCCTGCGATTGAGACGGAGCGGGGGAGAGAAAAGCCGGATATCATTCCGATGACGCCGCCGTTTTCGTCGAAGCGTACCACGCGTTTGTGGATATAATCGGCCACCCAGACGGAACCATCGTTCTGGTTTACCGCCAGCGACGTGGGTTGGCGTAGCCTCGGTTCTTCGTCGCCGGGCGGCGCGGTCTGAAAAAGCTTATTGCCGTCGCGGTCGAACTTGGTTAACGTGTCGGCGTAGAAGTCGATGACCCAGGCGCTTCCGTCGGCACGATAAACGTCCACGCCGTTGGGTTGTATGAATTCGGGGAAACCACCGACTTCATAGAGAAGCGTCCCGTCGAGTTCATAGACCAATATTTGCGACGCGGGTTGGTCTACGACCCAGAGCCGGTCGCCTCCTGTGTCTGTCTGGTCTTCCGGCCCTGTCTCTACCTCGCAACCCACTAATAACACGGCGATTATTACGATTGGTATAAACGACCTTTTCATTTTTAACCCTTTCGCTGCCGGTTGTGGTTGACACTATAATCAGTAACCGGCGGCGACATAACGTTACGGTCGTACTCTATTAGCCTTCTTCGACGGGTAACTCCTCGCCGGTAACGAGGTCGAGGGTCGTTATCGTCCCCGTCGCCGCGTCCACGTAATATATACCGACGGTGGAGTAGTGGGTCCCCTCGTCGGTCATCGCCTTAATGCACCAACGGCCGTCTTCCTCTTCGGGCGTTCCTGTAACGGTGAGAACGAGCCGGGCATCGGGGTTCTCCGTTCTGAACTCGGTCAGGTAAGACACGTCCCAGATGAGGTCGAGGGCCGTGTCTTCGTTTATAGCGTGTTCGTCCGTAGAGTCCGCCGGCGTTTGGCCTGCGGTGGTTTCGTTCGCGGCCGCGGCGGAGGAAAGGGTAAATACCGCGGTAATGACAAGAATTACGCCCAATCTTATTCGGAGCGGCGCCCCCATTATTCGTCTTCGGCGTATTCTTCGGGGTTCGCGTCGAACTTGGCCTTGCAGCCGGGCGCGCAGAAGTAGTAGGTTTTGCCCTTATAGTCGCTGACGTATTGTGCCGTCGCTTCGTCCACTTCCATCTTGCATATGGGGTCGATGGCCATACAGACCTCCTTATTCATAATGAAAGCATAGGCGTGTCGGGGTGTCAAGGTAATTCGGGGTAAGCGTTCTATTCGGCGGGAAAAGACGGGGTGCGATGGGTAATTTGCCGGGGTACGTTCTTTCTATATCTCTACGCCGGGTGAGGTTTTTTGTTTTATACGTTGACAATTAGTCTGGGTTCGCTAGAATGGGACGGGGCTTTATACGTAGTGTCGACTTGTACGGAGACGGTAATACCGGAGTTGTTTTTTGTGTACTTCGGATTAAATTCGGTCGTATTAGCGTGGAGCTTACCGGCTTTTACGGGCCTTTAGATTGCCGGTTACGTTTATAAAAAACGCCGGCTATTTGATTATAATTCATCGGTTTATAAAGGAGTAGGATATGTTGAAACTTATCGCGATTCCGGTCATTCTTTGCGTCGCTAGCGCCGCGTCGGGAATCGGCGTAGGTGTATCGGCTCACTACAACGTCAGCGTACCCACCCGCGATTTTATCGATTATTACGGAACGAGCTTTGTAGGGTTCGACTTGGGCGCCGAGATAACCGTTTTCCCCAAGTATTTGATTTTATCCGCCGGTCTCGGCTTTCAATCGTTCGAAAATAAAGAATACGGACACGAGGGCGAAAAAGTCTCCGTCACGCCGGTATCTTTAGGATTCGAATACCCGCTCGCTTTGGGCCGAACGGTCGTCTGTATCGGGGTAGGAGGCGCGTTATTTTTCGAACACACGGAGACGGGCCTAGGGGGGTTCCCGAGCTTATGGGCGGGCACCGATTTATATTATACCGTAACCCCGGATATCGACTTCGGCGCAGGGGTAAAGTATCATTTCGATTGTTCGGGTGCCGGCGCCGGCATGATATGTATACCGGTGGGCGTGAAGTATTGGTTTATATAATCGCGGGTTTCGGCATACGTTCAAGGGCCTTTTCCACTTTAATAGAAGTAACGGGTAATTCGCCGGGGTACGTTCTTTCTATATCTCTACGCCGGGTGGGCCGGGCGGTATAAATCAACGGCGCGTTTTTAGGGACTTGTAAGGCCGTTAATCTTCCGTATGTTCACTGTATAGGGCTTCAGCCCGCCGTTTGATACCTAGCATACATTTGCGCATCATTATAAAGTCGCCTATGTCGAATATGGCGACAAGAAGAGCATCCCCAGGCCACTTAAGGCAAAAACGCGCGCGTAGCCGGGTGACCAAACGGGTATGTTCGCTGTCGAGTTCGTATAATCCCCACGCCCACGTGAAGCCGACGTTTGGGCTTTCCCACATCATTAATCGGTTGGGTTCCATAGTTCTCACGACTACGTAACCTGACTCGCTCAAAGGCACCTCGTCGCCTACTTCCAGGGTTTGGAGTTCCGGTACGATGCGTTCGGCGCTCGGGATGCCCCTGTGGTCGATCCAGTCGTAGCTGTAAAACCCGGCCCTTTTGAATCCTATTTGTACGACCCAGGGCCATATGAATTCGGGAGGCGCGTTTACCGTCAACGCCCGCGTCGCGTCGAACGTCGGTTTTTTCACTATCTCGTCGCCGGGCATCGGCCGATTAATTTCCTCATCGGTCGCGCCCCACGTGAGTTGCCAAGGGCGAAGCCAGAAAGAGTACAAGGATAGTACCGCCGACGGGATAATGAAAAACGCGAGAACTACGCGTAAGACACTTTTTTCGGCTTTGCCGAGCTTGGTGAAACCAACGACGAAGAAGACCGCGGTTGCCGCGATACAGAAGAATAAAGACGCGAACTTCATCACCGACCAACCGTTCTTTGTTTGGGGGGACGTTTATGTCCGAAATGGTAGACGTAGTCGATTGGAAGCTTATGTACAAAACGCCGCTGAATAGCGGCGTTCCGGTCGTTACTTTCGTTTCCTCGGTTTCTTCTTCCCTTTCCGCTCAAGTTTTTCGGCCAAGACCGTCTTCTTGCGGGCGGCGGCGATGGCGTGCCATTCTTTGAGCAGGGCCGCCGCGACGTAGACCGAGCTGTACGTCCCGATGATGATGCCGACGATGAGGGTCAGCGAAAAATCCCGCAGGGCTTCGCCGCCCAGGAAGAAGAGTACAGTCAAAGCTATGAGCGACGACATCCCCGTTACCAGAGTCCGGGCCAGGTTTTCGTTGATGGCCCGGTTCAAGAGTTCCGGGTAAGCCTCGCGCCGGGCTTGGTGTTCGTCCTCGCGGATGCGGTCATACGTAACAATCGTGTCGTTTATCGAGTAACCGGCGATAGTAAGCAGAGCCGCGATTACCGTCAGGTCGATCTCGACGCTCGCCAGGGTAATTAAGCCCATAGTCACGATGAGGTCGTGTATAACCGCTATGACCGCGACTACGCCGCTTCTGAAGTTGAACCGTACCCAGATGTAGATGAGCATCCCGATGGCGGCGACCAGCATCGCCTGCATCGCGAGCCGCGCCAGGTCGTGGGAGACTCGCGGGCCGATGTTCTCGGTACCACGGACGACAAACGTGGATACGTAGAAGTGGTCTTTCAACGCGTTCTCGCTCTTTTTGGAAACGTCGGCTTTCTTCAGAAGTTCGTCGAAAGACTCGAGCAAGCGGGACTCGGCAGCGCCTCCGGCCAGGTTTCGGATGTCCACGGACGCTTTCGCGAGGGCGTCGGCGTCGTCCTCGTCCATATACATTATGAAGCCGTCGTACAACGCGTCATACGTGTCGAGTACGTTGAGGTCGGTCTTACCCGCTGTGTCCTCAGGATATCCGAATACGTCTTTGAGTACCGCGGTCAGTTCGTCGACCTTCTTGTTTACGACTATCTGCTGGATCCGCTCCCGGATGTTCTCGGGCGTCGCGTCGTTTATGTTGATGAGTTGGGTTACGCCGCCGGCGCCTGCCTCCTTCACCTCGACCGTCGTGAAAACAGAGCTCAGTTCCTTTTCGGTCAGGTTCACCCCTTCGATGGCGGCGATTTCCTCTACGCTGTCGAAGGGCCCGTCGGCGCGAGCCGCCACTATCTTATCGGCGATGGCCTGAGCTTGCCCGAGGCCCTTGGATTGGACGAGCACCTCTCGTTCGGCGGCGCCGACGGAGTGTATCTCCACGTCCAACCGCCCGCGGATCGTCTCCAGGTCGGCCAGGGTTATCTTCCGCGCGGTCATCACATCCACCTTGATGCCGCCGGTGAAGTCGATACCCAGGTTCGGTCCGCCGCGTAACGCTAGGAATACGATGGTTAAGGCGATAACCACGGCGCTTAACGCCATCGCCGGGCGCCCGAGCTTGATGAAGTCATAGTTTGAGTTCCAGAAGAGCCGCATAGCCTTTACCTTTTATTTAACCCCTCGGGTTTTCTATTTAACCTCTCGGGTTTTCTATTTAACCTCTCGGGTTGCTGTATCGAAGAGTTCTTTTTCCAGTTCTTCCCCCCAGGCGGCGGCGGTCGACATAAACGGTTCGTAAGTAAGGTCGTAGTGGATCGGCGTTATCGTTACGTAACCGTCTTTAATCAGCTTCAAGTCGTCGTCGGGCCGCTCGTCCAAGTTGAGCATCTGCTCGATTCCGAGCCACAGATATCGGTTCCCCCTGGGGTCGGTTCGCTCCTCATAGTAGTCGTCCAACACGGCGCGGCTTTGTCGGGCGACGCGGACGCCTTTAATCTTATCGGCCGGCAGGTTGGGTACGTTCACGTTGAGCGAGACGCCCGGGGGGAGCCCCTCGTTCAATACCTGTCTCACGAGTACTTCCGCGAAATCGGCGGCCGCGTCCCAAACCGGGTCCGAGAACGTATCGAGGGATACGGCTATCGACGGTATTCCGAGTATCGTTCCCTCGGTGGCCGCCGAAACGGTGCCCGAGTATATAACGTTCGTGCCGTAGTTGCCGCCGAGATTAATGCCGCTTACGATGACGTCGGGACGGCACTCGTCGAAGGCCTTGACGGCCACTTTGACCGTGTCGGCCGGGGTTCCGTCGACCGCGTACGCGTCGACGCCGTCGAGTTCGGGGATGTCCTCGCGCCAGACCCGAAGGGGATCGGTCATTGTAATAGCGTGTCCGACGGCCGAACGTTCATGTTCCGGCGCGACGACAAATACCCGGCCGACGCGTTCCATCGCCCGGACCAGAACGGCGAGCCCCGGCGCCCGAATTCCGTCGTCGTTGGTCGTAAGTATCTGTATGTCGGCCGGCGCCACGACCGCGCATAGTATACTAAGGCCGGGGGGAAATCAAGGGGAATTTGACACGGATTCTCGAGGCGGAAAGTAATAATAATATAACGTATATCGTTAAATATAGCTGATATAATCGATACAATTGATAAAAAAAGCTGTTTTCGATTGTTTTTTATATTGATAGATTGGTTTTTGCTTGACACGTATAGAACTGTTTGATAGATTCCAAATGTTCAACAGTTGGTGACTAGTTACAGATATAGAAAAACCATTACGTAAACGTTTTGCGGTTCGCGGCGCTGATTTAGTTCTTTGTACTAATACTGGTGTGCGCTTAAGGTGTAGTAGAGTATACGATCAACCGAGGAGGAAAAATGTTTCTCGTTCAGGGGAACTTCGGAAATAAGGGAAACTTCGAAGCGGTAGTACGCGAAGGGAATAAACTGGTACATTACTGGCGTAGTAACGATGATACGATCCTTCCGTGGTATAAAAGCGTGGTAGTTGCTAATAACGTAGGTTCAACTCCCGCGATGATCCAGAGCAACTTCGGGAACATGGGAAACTTCGAATTGGTGGTCCGCGAGGGTAACAAGTTGCGTCATTATTGGCGCAACAACGACGCGGCCGGTGTCCCTTGGAAGAAAGGCGTACTTTTCGGAGACAACGTCAACTCAGCTCCCGCGATGATCCAAGGCAACTTCGGGAACATTGGGAACTTCGAATTGGTGGTCCGCGAGGGTAATAAGCTACGTCATTATTGGCGCAACAACGACGCCGCCGGTGTCCCGTGGAATAAAGGTGTACTTTTCGGCGACAACGTCAACTCAGCTCCCGCGATGATCCAAGGCAACTTCGGGAACATGGGGAACTTCGAGTTGGTGGTCCGCGAGGGTAACAGGCTGCGCCATTACTGGCGTGACAACGACGCGCCTGGCGTTCCGTGGAACGTGGGCGTACTATTCGGAGACCATATTACCTCGGAACTTTCTTTCATTCAGGGTAACTTCGGTAATATCGGTAATTTTGAACTTCTTGCGAAACGTGGCAACTGCCTGACGCACTTCTGGCGTAATAACGACGCTGCTGGTTTGCCGTGGTCCGAGGAGATCCAAACCCATACAGTTGTACCGCTCGGACAACCGCCTTCCGGGTCACAAGAATCGCAGTTCTTGGGATACTTTCCGAATCTCCGAAATTGGAACGTAACGGCGCCGGCTACGGGGGCTTACAATTGTATAGCTTGGAGTGTCGGAATCACTAACCAATGGTTGTGGCCAGGTAGCACAGTTGCCGATTTTGACGCGTTTTATGCTTCCTACGGCTGGACCCCGTCGGCGAGTGGAGAACGCGAGTACGGGAAACGGAAAGTAGCCTTATGGGCTACTAATTCCGTTTGCCAGCACGGGTCACGAGAGACATATGACTGCGATTGGCACGAGAGTAAATGCGGCGGTTTGGAACGTATTATGCACGACAAATTCCAAATGCAGGGCGGTACCTATGGAAAAATCATCAAATACTACGAGAAACAAGACCCGAACGCGAACCTTGACCTTCTATGAGGTCAGAGTGACCTTCTATGAGAGGTCAGAGTGACCTTCTGTGAGGTCAGAGTGACCTTCTGTGAGGTCAGAGTGACCTTGTATGAGGTCAGAGGATAGAGGAGGCCGGTAATGGGAAACTCGAAGGAAGTAAAGGAACGATTCGATACTCTGTACGCCGAGTGGGAAAAGCTTATCCAGGACCCGAGGATTCAGATTAGTTCCAATCCTCTCGACTATATAGATAACGAACCGTATCGGGCGATTGTAGGACTCGGCAGGGATGCTCTTCCTCTTATATTAAAAAAAGTAGAAGAGGGGGTATTCTTTATGAACCAGGCGGTTCTGGAGATAGCCGGTATTGACCTTAATGAGATTATCGAGGAGGAAAGTAAGAAACCGGCAGATGCCAGGGTGGCTTTTATGGTAAAGGATAGACCCGCGTTCCTTAGTGAACAGCAGAAGTCGGAGTTGATTTTGAAACATATCGGAGGTAAGTAGTATTTTTATAGTGAACTAAGTCGTTTAGGCGAAAAAAGTGTATTTAAGACGTGTTATAAACACGTAACCAACGTGTATAGCCCACTTCTTGCATCGGAGATAGATGACGTACGAGGAGTCTTCGGCTATTGTCGTAACGTAAATAATCCCTTTTCCCTTCCTGGTCGTTGAAGTTAACCCTCCTCGTCCTACACAACATATAAGCATAACCCCACGCCCGCGTCGATAGCGGCGCCCAGCGATAGCGGCTCCCAGCGCCCGGGCAAAAGCCGCGTCCGTGCGCCCGTTGGGGCGTAGCTCCCGGCAGTCGGGCCGCTGGACGGCGAAGACCACGGCCGACGCGTTTAGTCGCCCGGACTAGGACGGCGAGCCCCGGCGCTCGAATCCCGTCGTCGTTGGTCGCGTGTATCTGTACGTCGGCGGGAGCCACGACCGCCCATAGTGTACTAAGGCCGGGGGGCAATCAAGTGGAATTCGACCCGGATTCTCGAGGGGAAAAGGCAATAATAATATAACGTATATCGCTAAATATAGCTGATATAATCGATACGACTTATAACAAAGTCTTTTTTTCACTTTTTTCTATAGGCAGGAGTTATTTTTTACTTGACAGGCTTCGGCGTATTGTTCATTATGGTTTAGGGTTCGGTAGTTCGCGATAACGCGATAAAGGGAAGTCGAATTACTAATCGAAGTTCTGTAACTGAACTTGTAATTGACGAATTATGCGGCATATTCGAAAGGAGCGGTGTTATGCCAGCAGAAAAGAGGTTGAAAAAGTCCAAAGCTCTTTCCGAGGAACTTAAAGGCAAGAAGAATACTAAGCAGGTAAAAGCCGTATTAAAAAGACTCGACGTCAACGATGTAAAGGAGGTTGAGTCAACCTTAAGTACGATTCGAGGCCTTTTCCCCCAGATCGATGAAGCCCTTACTCCTGCCGAGATACTGGAAGGACTGGGGTACGTTCTTGACCCGGATGAGCTTGGATCTTGTCCGACCTGTTTAAGTTGCGTCTCTTGTCAGGTTTGTAAAAGCTGTCAAACCTGCAATTTCTGTTTGACCTGCGAAAGCTGTAATACTTGTCAAGCAGAAGCGGGAATGGATTGCCCTACGGAAGCTGTAGGAGGTGGTATCTTCTCGCCGGACGACGTGATAAAGCAGCAGCTCATTCAGTTTGTTAGGTTCTTCGCGCAGCGTATCGGGTAAAGAACGCATTAGTGTTCTTCGGAGGTTCTTAGCGTTCCGGGAGTTAATCCGGTCTGGAGCGGCTTGTAGGGTACGGGTCGATGCGGACCGTGGGAAATGCCTATTGTGAGTTGAATCTGACTTGTAAGGCCCGGGTGGAGGTATCAACTAAGATATATCGAGGAGGGTTTCTAATCTGTGGGTGCCCTCCTCGTTACGATGTGGAAAAGGGGAAGTTACTCAGCGTTAAAGGCTTTAGAAATCGTATCGGATCGGAGTCAGGATGTACGTACACTCAATTACGCTCGGCGTAACTAATAATTGTAATCTGGCTTGTTCCTATTGTTTCGAGGGCAAGAAGAATAAACTCTCAATATCGGTTGATGTTGCTAAGAAAGCAATAGATTGGCTTTTCCGGGACGACGTATCGGGACCTTATCCGAAAGTGGCCGTTACTTTTTTTGGCGGGGAACCGTTATTGGAAATCGAAGTTATCAAAACAATAGTAACTTATACGCGTAGGAAAGCCGAGTCCAGCGGGAAATCAGTTTCGTTCTCTGTGACCACAAACGGCGTACTTTTTACGGAAGAGATAGCTAAATACTGGAAAGATAACGAGCTCGGTGTTTTGTTGAGCTGTGATGGTATTGCCAAGGCTCATAACATGTTCAGGCGGACTTCTTCCGGGGAAGGTTCCTTCCAATTTGTCGAAAGGAATATCGATAATATACTGTCGGCTGGTGAAGGTAAAGAAGTTAGGATGACGGTTACGCCTTCGACCGCTCCTTATCTGGCAGAAGGTGTCAAGTACTTGAATGACCGCGGGTTTGAGTCGATAGCCGTCTTCCATGCCGAGGAGATAGCGTGGTATGAGGAAGATTATCTTAATTGCGAGAGGGGGTTTTACGAAATAGGTGAATTGATGATTGACGTGATCGAAAAAGGTATTCCTTTGAGTATTGGCCCAATAGAAAATCGGGTTAAAGTACTTAAGAACGGCAATATGGATGACTTGAACGATGGTACGTGCGGTGCCGGAAAAGGTTATTTAGCAGTAGGAGTTGATGGAACCATATATCCTTGCCACCGATTTGCTTCATTCCGCGGTTTTAGGGGCGCCTATCCAATTGGAGATATATTCAACGGTTTGGATGAAAAAAGGCGAATGCCTTTTTTGAGGATGAAGAAAAAATTGTTACTGGGTTGCGATGTAGGATGCGACCAATGTACGCTTTACGGGAAATGTAGTGGAGGGTGCCTAGCTGCTAACTACCAAGCTACAGGCCACTTGGCTCAGAGACCACCATGTGCCAGGTTTCACGAGGTAATCTGGTATGAAGTGGCTAAATCAATCATCGATTACTTCGAGGAAAACGAATGTCCGGCGTTCACGGAACGTTTTGTAGATAGTAAAGAAAAACCTGAACAAAACGACAGTAAAGTGCTGTCTGCCGATTATAGGGTAGCGGGTTGATTCCTATGGTTGGCGGTTGTTTTTAACGGCTTATAATCCGTCATATACATGGGTGGGAAGAGATATATCAAAGGTCTTATATATTTTAAAAAGGATAATTCGTTTTCTCCCGTAGCGGGTGCTCGGCATTATCTGAAAGGTCGAGACCTTAGCTGAAAGGTCGAGATGTTATATTACTCGCATTAATAGGTAATGGACCCGCTTTACACGCTTAGGTATAGGCCGTACGATGATCAACCCCATCCTGCGTATCGGATGGGGTTGCGTTGTTTGTTCACGGCTTAGGTTGATGACGTATTTCAGGGCTTTACCTACACCAATACGTTCACCTTCCACCCCACCTCCACCCACCCCCTTCCGGTCGCACACACATAAGCGTATAACCCTACCCCCGCGGCAGCCGCGGCCCGCAGCGCCCGGGCGAAGGCCGGGTCCGTGCGTTCGTTGGGGCGTACCTCCCGGCAGTCGGGCCGCTGGACGACGAAGACTACGGCGCCGCCGGGGCCTAGTCCCGTCAGATACTCAACGTGTTTGGTCCCTCGGGCAGTCGGCGCGTCCGGGAAGAGGCCGACGCCGTCCTCGACCAGCGTAACCGACTTCACTTCGACGTAGAGGGAGTTGCCCCGGCCGTTCTCTAACAGGAAGTCTATGCGGCCGTGGGGGACATTAACTTCGCGCCGGGCGATTTCGTAGCCAGCGAAGGCCCGCAAGGTGGGTAAGGCTTCGGCGAAGAGGTCGTTGGCCCGGGCGCCGCCGATATAAACCCAGACGCCGGCGTGTTTGACGGCGACGAGAGTGTATCCGGTGACTCGATTGGGGTTAGACGACTCCACGAGCAAACCCGGGCGCCCGGGCGTAAGCAATTCCGCCAGGCGCCCGGAATCGGGAACGTGGACGTACTCGCGTTTACCGCCGATTGATACGTAAGCCGCGAATCTGTTCGGCCGTTCGATGAACTCGCAATCGTGGAGCGGACTCTCGAGAAGCACCTTTCGTATCGCCTACTTTTCTTTTACGGCGGCGTACTGCATTACAATGTCTATAATATCTTCCCTTGACAGCGCCGTGAAGTGGTCGAGGGCCGCGTTTATCACCCTGGACCTGGAGAGAACCAGGTTCTCGCAGTACTTGTCGAGACGGCCGAATATCTTTTCGTCCATTCTGAAAGTTACGGGGACACTGTCCATCTTTTTCCGTGGCATCTTTAAGTGCTCCTTTCCTACTCAAACCGTTGAATTAGCAGTTTCAATGGATAAAGTTTTTTTCGATTTATTATCCGCTTTCAAGCGCACCGACGAGTTCGCGTACGTTGTTAAACCCGGACCGTTCGATATATTCGGCGAGGCCGGCGACCGCCGCTTCGGGCGCCGTCGGGTCGCCGAACAGAGCGGTTCCCATCTGAACCAGCGACGCCCCTGCGAGTATAAAAGCCACTACGTTCCGCCACCCGGCGGCGCCGCCCGAAGCGATTATCGGTACGTCGACGGCTTTTGCCGTTAGATGGACCAAACGCAACGCGACCGGGAATACCGCTGGGCCGGAGAGCCCGCCATAAGTGTTGCCCAAGACGGGCCGCCGATTCTCTACGTCTATTGCCATCGCAGGGATGGTGTTCGCGACCGTTAGTGCGTCGGCACCGGCTTCCGCGGCGGCGACGGCGAACGGGGTTATGTCGCTCTCGCCGGACGAAAGCTTTACCCAGAGCGGTTTGTCGGTCGCTCCCCTGCACGCCGAGACGACTTCGGCGAGGGTATTTATGTCCGTCCCGAAGGTTACGCCGCCGGATTCTACGTTGGGGCAGGAGACGTTTATTTCGAGCGCGGCCACCGTGCCGGGTTTATCGAGCGACGTGCATACTTCGGCGTATTCGGCGGCCGTCCGTCCGACGACGTTTGCGACTATTACGGTATCGAGACCTTCCAGCGCCGGGAGCTTTTCGTTCAGGAACGAGTCCAACCCGACGTTCTCTAGCCCGATTGCGTTGAGTATACCTGACGGCGTCTCCGCCAACCGAGGCGGCGGATTCCCGGACCAGGGTTCGCGGGACACGCCCTTTAACACGATGCCGCCGAGTTTCTCGAAATCGCACAGCCCGGCCCACTCGGTCCCGTAGCCGGCGATGCCCGACGCGACGATTACAGGGTTGCGGAATTCGATGCCGTTTACCGTTATGGAGAGGTTCGTCATATCCCGGCCGCCCGATAACGTTCCCAGTCGATAACGTCCATATCGAAGACAGGGCCGTCATCACAGACCATCAGGTACTCTTTTCCGCAGGTTTTCTCGGGCCTGACCGGTATGGCGCAGCCGCGGCACGCGCCGACCCCGCAGGCCATACGTGCTTCGAAGGAACCGTACGCTGGTGTTCCCGCCCGCGTAGTTATTTCACGTACGCGTTCTAGCATCGCCGGTGGGCCGCACGCGACGACGGCGTCGCAATCCACGTCGGTCAGTAAGTCGGTGATGAGTCCGCCGTGGCCCAGCGTTCCGTCGTCGGTCGCGATTTCTACCGGTACTTCGAGTTTATCTAATGACTCGTAAAACCCCATGTCCCACTTGGTCGTGGAGCCGAAGTAAATTGTCGATATTCGCCCGGCGTTTTGCTTCGCGAACAGGTATAACCCGGCGATGCCTATTCCACCGGCGACTACCGCGATGCGTTCGCCCGGTATATCAGACGGTTTCCCAAAGGGACCGGTGGTCTCTACGCGAGTACCGGCTGGTGCCGCCGCTAATCGCTCGGTGCCTTCGCCGACGGTCTTTACGAGTACTTTTATTCCGCCTTCTTTTTCGAGGATTGTATCGAATATGGTGAACGGTCTTTTTAATAATAAATCGTTTCGCCCGGGTACGCCGACCATCGCGAACTGGAAAGGGCGGGCGTCGACCGTGAAGAGCGCGAGCGTTATCTCATAAACGTCCGGTCCGAGCGAGCGCTTTTTCTTAAGCTCGCACTCGAATAGGCCGCGGTTCGGTTTATCCGCGTCCATGTCAGTTTCTCACCCTTGCGAGCATCACCAGACCGATTAGCAGGAAGAGCGCGTCCGGGAAGAAGGCGGCTGCAGCAGGGCTCAGGGTTCCGTCCTGGCCAAGGGCCCGCCCAACGGCCAGGGCACCCCAGAGCCCGAACCCGAGCAGTACCGCCAGCCCGAAGCCGAAAGCCATCCCCGAGCGGTGGGATTGGAGCGCCAGCGGCGCACCGAGGAAGACGACTACCAGGTTCGCCAGTGGCACCGATAGCTTCAAGTATAATTCGACTTTCTCCCTCGTCGCGTCGACGCCCGACGCTTCCAGGCTCTTGATATAGGAAACAAGTTCCAAGTACTTCATCGCTTCGGGTTCCTTCTCTTCCTGGAGGAAGTCTTCGGGCCGTTCGGGAACGTCTATGTACTTTTTCGAGAACTCATCCACTTTAATGGAACCGTCGCGTCTGAATGTCCTTGTCATCCCGTCCTCGAAACGCCAGCGACCGTTGCGCCAGACGGCCTTCCGGGCGATCGTCCACTTCTTCAGGTTGCCTTTTTCGTCGCGTTCCATTATGCGGACGTCGCGCATCTGGTGTCGGACGCCGTCGTAGACCTTAATGTAGTAGAATCGACCTTCGGCGCCCTTGTAAACGAGGTTGATGCGCCTTACCGTCTTGAGTAGCGGAAGCCGCTCGATGTAGACGCGTTCGATTTCCTCGGCTTTGGCGTTGGCGTACGGCACGACGGTTTCTCCGAATACGAACACGCCGACGCTGATGAAGAACGCGGCGACGGCCAGCGGCGCGACGACTCGGCGGAAGCTGACTCCGGAGCTTATCATCGCTACGGTCTCCGAATTCCGCGAGAGAACGCCCAGCGAAAAGAGTATCCCCAGAAGCACCGCGATGGGGTTCATCCATTTGACGATGTACGGGACGAGGAAGAGGTAGTACTGGGCGATTATGAGGGCGCTCACGCCGTACTCGAGGAACTTCGATATCTTCTCGAAGAGGTTGACGACGACGAAAATGGTCACGAAGCAGCCGATCGCGACCATCCACATCCTCAAGAATTCGCGGAGGATATATCTGTCCAATATCCTTAAAGGAGACCGCATAGACGGGGGTAATATCCTGGTATCATAAGGCCCTGGCACGTAAAAAACAAGTAAAAAATTACGCGCCGTTTCGTTTTTCATATCGACGCGTTGATATTAACGGATAAGTCAAACAACCTTACGATTCGGTCGTCCTTCGGCGCTCCCGTAATGCATCGTCTAACCAGCCGCAGCGGATTTCGGTCCTGTGGTCGAAGTCGGGGACGTACGGTTTGATGTCGATGAGGGGCGTTCCTTCGAGCATGTCTACGCCCGCCACCCGGAGGACGTTCCCTTCGCGTCCGAGTAGGCGGACGATTGTGAGACCGATGCCGTTCGGGCGTCGTGGTGCCCGAGTCGCGAAGACCCCTTTGGGCTCGTCTACAAGAAACGGTTTGACGAGGAGGGCCGGCGGCTTCGCCTTATGGAACCTGTATAGGAGGATAAGGTGCGAAAACCCGTCCACGTCTGCCAGGCCGTCGGCGTACGGGTCGAAGACCTCGACGGTTCCCTCCTCGCCTGGCTCGAAAGACCCCTGAATCGGGGCGTCGGCCGGTTCGCGGAAGGGCGTGTGGATTATACCGATAGGTTTTACCGTAAATTCGCGTTCCATCGTACGCAACCTCCGTTAAAGCCGGTCGCCCAGACCTCGCAACACGCGTGTAATTGCTTGGTGCATGTAATCAAATAAAGTTACTTTAAAGATAACCTTTTTATTAATGGGGTGCAACGGCGGACTTTATGTCCGCCGGGTTTTCAAGTACGGCGGGGATAAACCCCGCCGCTTCGGTTTGCGGGTTTGGGAAACGTTAATTATTTGACACGGGGATACTATCGCATTACAATCGCATCTGCAAGGAGAGAAAAGCGTGGAAGTAAACCAGTCGGAGTTGTTGGAAGCGGCCCGGGCCGCCAGGGAAAACGCGTACGCTCCGTACTCGGGCTTTCGGGTCGGGGCCGCGGCCCTCGGGGAAGATGGGCGAGTCTATACCGGCGTAAACGTCGAGAACGCGTCGTACGGGCTAACCGTCTGCGCCGAAAGGAACGCGGTCGCGGCGGCCGTCGCCGCCGGGAATCACCGCGTTCAGGGCGTCGCGATTTCGGCGGACCGGCCGGGGACTGTGCCCTGCGGTGCGTGCAGGCAGGTTGTGCGCGAGCTGGGGCCGGACGCCGTTGTTATTGTTGACGACAAGCCGGAGCCGAAATCGTATACCGTGAAGGAGCTTTTACCGAAGTCTTTTACTTTCGACGCCGGTTAGCAGCGGTCTAACCCCCCTCTCATATAATCCGATTAGCTTAAGCTGTCGGTAAGTCGGTTTTTTTCCTTCTGAGTATCGAAATAAATACCCCCACCTCCGGCGACCCGAGGAGTCGGGCCGCGCCGAAGTATACCGGTATCGCGACGGCGACTCCGGCCAGAACGGCAACGCCTTCCGCCCACGCGTTTAGACCGCCCGGGTAAAGCTCGATTAATAGCCGTACCGCCGTTATAGGGACAGCCATAACGACGGTGGCGGCCGCGAAACGTAAGGCGGCCCGGATTATGCGCCGTGCACCTATCGGCCCGACGAGCTTGCGGAAGCGATAGAGGAGGAAGAGCGTACCGACCGCCGCCGACGCCGAGGTCGCGAGGGCGATGCCGGCGCCGCCCAGAGGCCACATAAGTATAAGCGTGAGGGCCAAGTTTGCTACGAAAGTTACGACACCGGCCTTTATCGGCTCCTTGGGTTTTTTGAGCGCGTAAAAGACCGGCGTTACTATCTGCGCTCCCAGGAAGCCGACGAGGAAGACGGCGAAACCGGTTAGGATGACCGACGCTGCGGCCGTGTCTTCGGCGGTAAACGCGCCGTGTTCGTAAACGAGCCGGACCAACGGTTCGCCCAGTAAAATGAGCCCGACGGAGCAGGGTATACCGGCCAGGAGCGCCAGGCGCAAGGCGAACGACAACGAGTCCTTGAGTCCTTCGTTATCCTTTCTCGACGCTTGCCGGCTTAGCTGAGGGAGTATTACGTTGGAGATAGAGAATCCGAACACGCCCAGGGGGAACTGGACTAGCCGTTCGGCGTAGTTTATTAACGATACGGTCCCGACGCCCACGATTGACGCGGCAGCCGTCGCGACGAGGAGGTTCAGGCGGACGACGCCGATGGAGAATAGTGCCGGCGTCATCAGTATCGCGATCTGTTTGACCGCAGGGCGGGCGAAGTCGAACCGGGGGAAATACCTGAACCCGAGGCGCCAAAGGCTCGGTGCCTGTAGTAGGATGGACCCGACGCCGCCGGCGAGGACGCCCGCCGCGAGTATGTATATCTTTTTTTCGTCGGGCGTCGCTGCGAAAAAGACGACGATAACGCCGAGCGCGGTCAGGTAGCATACGTTCATTACCGTCGGCGACAGCGACGGGACCGTGAACTTGAAGAACGTGTTGAGGACGCCCATCGCCATGGCCGACGTCATCATCAACAACATATAGGGAAGCATCAAACGGGCCAGGTTAACGGCCAGGTCGTAGGTTTCAGGGTTCAGCTTGAAGCCGGGCGCTATGACCAGGATGACGTACGGCGCCCCGCCGACTAGTATGATAACGACCGCTGTAGTAACCAGGAAGAATAGGGTATAAGCGGTTTGTGCGGTCCGGAACGCCGACGGTTTTCCACCTCGTTCCATCTCGTCGGTGAGAACCGGGACGAGGAACGCCGACATTGAGCCTTCGCCGAGGAGACGTCGGAGGATGTAGGGGATAGAATAGGCGACCCGGAACGCGTCGGTAATCCAGGTTACGCCGAAGACCGATGCGAAGATGATTTCTCGGACAAGCCCCAGGCACCGGCTAAGTAAGGTAGTTGCGCCCAGTATACCGGCGGAACGGACGACGCGATGCTCCTCGCTCGCCGTTTCGGTGGGTGTTTGTTTACGCGTGGTCAAATCCTTATAATTCCGCGGGCAACAATGTTTTTCTAAAAGCCTTCAACAGGAAAACCGCGGCTTCTTATTTTTCCCCGGCGTCAGGTTTGCGTTTGCCGGTGTGCCCGCCCGATGTTAATATAAACCTCGCTATGGTAAAAGTGGTTTTATTGGACCGCGACGGTGTTATCAACTTCGAGAGGAGCGACTACGTAAAGTCGCCGGCCGAGCTTAACGTCTTTCCTTACTCCAAAAAAGCCCTCGACCGTCTCCGTAATGCCGGGTACTTATTATATATAGTATCCAACCAATCGGGAGTCGGTCGCGGTTTGATGACCGAGGCCGACCTCGAAGAAGTAACCGGAGAACTCGTGTCGGCCGCCGGGCCTTTCGACGGTATCTTCTATTGTACCCATAGGCCGGATGACGGCTGCGATTGCCGTAAGCCTTTGCCCGGTTTGCTCCGCCGGGCTTTCGCCGAAGCGGAGAAGCGCGGGCACGTGTCCGAAGCCTGGTTGGTCGGCGACTCGCCGTTGGACATCGCCGCCGGTGCGGCCGTCGGCTGCCGTACGATTCTGGTGAAGACAGGCCTTAATCCTGACTATAATCCCCTCGACTTCGATGTACGCCCCGATTACGTCGCAGCCGATTTAACCGAGGCCGCCAGCATTATATTGACCGACGGTTAGTATCGCGGTACCATAAGAATAAAGGCGGGGCGCGCCCCGCCTGTTGCATTTTCGATTTCTAAACACTAACTACTGCCGGGGTTACCAGGCTCCTTCCTCCTTCTGGGTCTCGAGGTTGAACCTGGTGACATTGGCTTGCTGGAGCTCCTTCATCACCTGAACCATTACACCGTACTCGGCGTCGGCGTCGGACCGGACGTTGAATATGGCGCCGGGCGATTGTATCCGGGCTTCTCTGACCTTTTCGGTAACTTCGCCCTGGGTTTGGATAGGTTCGTTGTTTACGTAGACCACACCTTCGGCGTCTATGATGACGCTGACGATGTCTATGTCCTTCGGTATCCGCAAACCGGCTGCGGCGTACGGCAGGCGGACTTCGACGGCGTCCGGTTCCTTGAACGTCGCGGTCATGAAAAAGAATATCAAGAGAAGGATGATGACGTCCACCATCGGCGTCATATCGATGCGGATTTTAATCCGCCTTTGCATTTTACGAATCATAGATTAGGCACCTCCGGCGGTAGTCCAGCCGTCACGTTTAGTGGTCATTCACCTGCCACTTACGGCGTTCGTTCTACCGCCCCCTCCGGTGGTCGCGTTGTCGCCCCCTACGGCAGTAACTCTACAAAACAACCCAGCGTTTATCCACCCGTCCCCTCCGGCGGTTACTCTGTCGCCCCCACCGGCGGTTGTTCGGCCGCCACCGGCGGTTATCCGGCCGCCCGCGGCGGTTATTCAGCCGCCCCCTCCTGTGATTATTTACCCGCCACGTCCGGCGGCTATTTAGGACCGGCGGTTTCTTCCAGTTCCTCCGGCGGCGGGGGTTCCTCGAGTTGCAGCGATACCTTCTTTACGCCCGTCTTTTCCGACGCCATCTTGAACTCGTCGAGGACGTCCACCATCCGGGAATATTTTGCCTTGTGAGAAACGTCGATTATCGTTACCAGGTTCTCGTTATTGGCCTGGCGCTCTTCGATATAATCGCCAAGTTCTTCGAGGGTAACTTCTTTGCCGTCCCTGTTATAAACGTCCTTTACGTATATCTTCTCGTCTTCTTCGACTACTACCGTCAAGACGTTTGATTCGGGTATCCTGGCGTAGTCGATGGCTTCGCCCGGGTCCTGGGGCCTGGGCAACGTTACCTCTATCGCCGACGGCTCTTTGAACTGGGACGTCATAAAGAAGAAGATTAACAGAAGGATGATGACGTCCACCATAGGCGTCATATCTATGTGGATGTCTACTTTTCGCTTACCGCCGCCGACGTCTGCACCGGCCATAGCGGTTACTCCTTTCGTGTTGCGACGGTTCCGTTGTCCGTCTGCGACGGTCCCGCTGTCCGTCTGCGACGGCTCCGTTGTCCGTCTGCGACGGCTCCGTTGTCCGTCTGCGACGGCTCCGTTGTCCGTCTGCGACGGTCCCGCTTTCCGTCTGTGACGGCTCCGTTGTCCGTCGCTTCGCGGGGCGTCCGTCCTTAGGCCTTCGATTCTTTTTCGCTTATCAGGCTAATCAGTTCGGCAGACGTTTCTTCGGTGACGAAATTGAATTTGTCTATCTTGGACAGGTAGTAGTTATAGCCGATGATCGAGATAATGGCCACGGTAAGCCCGCCGGCGGTGTTGATGAGCGCTTCCGAAATACCCGTCGCGAGCTGGTTCGGGTCCGGGCGCCCTTTGGCCGAAAGGGCCGAGAACGCGCGGATCATACCGACGACGGTTCCCAGAAGGCCGGCCATCGTCGCAATGGAGGCTATCGTCGCAACGGCGATAAGCCCGCGCTCGAGTAGGGAACCTTCCATCGCGTTTTGCTCGTCCAGGGCCGCCTGGACTTCGGTCTTGATAAGCTGCGCGTCGAACTGGCCTTTTACGTCCTTGTAACGCTCGACTCCCGATGCGATTACGCGGCCGATGACGCCTTTTTGTTTCTGGCACGCTTCCAGCGCCGCGTCGAAGTTGTCTTTCCGTACGTTTTCGCCGACTTCCTTCATCAACTTGACTTCGTTGTACTTACCCCGGGCGAAGAAGAAATAGAACCAACGTTCGATGATGAACGTCAGCGTAAGGAGGAGGAGGAATACCAGGAAGTCAACCAGGCCGCCGCCCTTGGCCAGGATTGCACCGGCGATGCCCATTCCGCTGGCGTTTTCGGTGGTAAACTCGGCTTCCTCAGTCAATTCCGCGCCGCCGGCGAGAGCCATACCTGTGAAGACGAAGGAGATGTTGTTCCCCAGAATAAAGAAGAACGTAATCCACCAGACAGCGTAGATGATGAAAAACACGGTGACGACCCAGAGAATTATCTTTCTTACGCCCATCTTAACTCCTTGAGATTAAAGGATGTATTGAAATCTGGTTATCTTAGTCTTTTTTGAATTCCTTTTCTTTTTCGATCAGAACCAGCTCGGTAACGAGGTCGTTGGAAGATTCGTTCATCACGAAGTTGATGCGGTCGAGTCTGGAGAGGAAGTAGTTGTAGCATACTATTGCGATAATCGCGACGAAGAGGCCGCCGGCGGTGTTGACCAATGCCTCGGCTATCCCCTGCGCGAGTTGGGTTGACGCGACCTTGGCGCCCTCCCCCCGAGCCGAGATGGCGGAGAATGCCCTTATCATCCCGATGACGGTTCCGAGTAACCCCATCATCGTGGATATAGAACCTATCGTCGCGATGGGTATCATGTTCCGTTCGAGGACGGCCCCCTCCATCGCGCCCGCTTCCTTGAGCGTCAGGTCGAGCTCTATCTTCAGGCGTTGTTCGTCGAGCTTACCCTTGAGGATTTCGTACCGCTCGATGCCCTGCTTTACGACTCGACCCACGGAACCGCGCTGCCGGTCGCATAACGACCTGACGCCCTCTACGTCGGCTTTCCCCAGTTTCTCGCGTATCATCTCGAGGAACTTATCGGGTTTTATCTTGCCGGTGGCCTGGTTTATCACCCAGATCCGTTCGAGGGCGAAGGCGACGACCAGGACTGAGAGAAACGCCAGTCCCGCTACGAGTGGGCCGCCTTTGTATATCATCTCAAGCATCCGGAATTGACCTCCGTACTTCCTAGGTTGAAGCGGTTAAAAGCCCGGCAAGCATATACGAAAAGAAAAACGGTGTCAAGTCCTTTTTACCTGGAGGGCGGCACGATGTAACGCTTCCGGTGGGTCAGAATATTATCTCGAAATTCCCCTGGATTCCTATCGTGCTGTAGTCGGTTCCGACCTGGGACAGATTGTGGTAAGTGGTGTATGAACCCGTGACGTCCATTCGCAGGTTGGTCGTGAAGTAGTACCCGCCGGAAACCGAGTACTTCCACTGGTCCGTGTCGTCGTTTATACCCTGTTCGACCCGGGTACGAATCAGCTCCACCGTGCCTTGCAGGTTCAATTCATTTCGCCACCGCAGGGTTCCTATTAACGGTAATTTGAAACCCTTGGGCATCGCCAGGTCATAATAAACCGTAAACGACGGGTTCATGGCCTTTTCTTTTTCCCAGTTGTATTGGGAATCCTGGTATGTCTCTTCAAGATATCTGACGTCGGTGAGGTCGTAACTGAAGTCGGTCTTCGTGCGTAAACCCGCCGGCCACGTGGCGCGCCAGCTTATGTACGGCGAGTGCTGCGTCTCCCGGGTGATGTTTTCCCGCATGACCTTTTTACGTTGATAACCTACCGTAACCGTGGAACGCGTTAATATGCGCGCCGCGATGGGGAAGTTCTTGGTACCCGTCAGCTTCAGCGTAACGTCCGGGAATATCTGGGTTCTGGTCACCGCCGGCGTTCCGGTCGTCAGGCTCCGTTCGTACGTGTAGCTGTAGTCTACGTCGGCTTGGACGAAGTCCCAACTTTCCCATTTGGTCCCTACCCGTTCGCCCAGGAATTCGAAGGGGTTGAATCTGTTTCGCAGGGAGACCGAGTGCCGTATCCGGCTGGTCCTGGGGTCGCCCGCACCTTCGATTGTTGTGGTAAAACCCGTCCGGTAGCCGAGTTTGGGGCGCCCGGGCAATCCTTCGTAAGAAGAACTCCGGTCCAGCGAATAGCTCGGCGAGATGGTCAGCTTGTTTATACCCGTCGTTTTTTCGTTGCTCAGTTTCCCCACGTTTATCGGACAAGCTACGGTCGTGTCGGACGTTACCGACGGCTCGATAGTGTCGTTCGGGCCGATATTCGCGCCACCCAGCCCCAGAACGTTTCCCGTTCCGCCGCCTTCGCCGGTCGTGGCCTCGGTTATCGTCTCCCGGTAGTTGCTCGTGTAGGAAAAGTTCGGTTGGAGCCCCTTCACCCTGTCGTAGCCGGTCCTGAAGCCCCACGATTCGTTGAACGATTCCTCGGTCCAATCGGTTCGGTCTATTATCTCCTGATAGCGGTACGACGGGGTGATCTTCAAATCCTTGGTGGGCTCCATCGTAAGCGAAGAGCGTAGGTCGTCGGTGCGCCAGTTCCGGTCGTCGGCGGTGGTTTTAGTGGTCTTGCCGTATCTCGTACGTTCGAGTTTGCGCGTGAACGACACGTCTACGTTCCGCGGCAGGTAGGATGTCTGGGGGAAGATGTCGTAGTCGACCGAAGCCGAATACGTGTCGGTGTTTGAGACGCGGGCGTACTTGTCGTTCGTGGAGCGCGAGTTTTTGTAGTCGAAGTCCAGGCTCGGGAGCTTATATTTGTCGAACGACACCGAAGTCGATTTCGTTATGCTGACGACCCGACCCTGTACGTAAATCGACTCGTCCGGGTCGAACCGTTCCTCGGTTATCGTTTCGGATTTCGACCAGGAGCCGGTTACGGGTAGCCTGACTCCCCAGTCGAAGGGCATAAACTTGCCTATCTCCAGCGTCGCGTTGGCGTTTTTGCTGGTGGTTTCGGAATCGGCGCCCGATACCGCACCTATCGATTCGAAACCGGCGTCTATCTTGCGAGTGCCTGCGGCCATTTTGATGAACCCGCCGAGGTCCACGTCGCCGCTCAGACGCTTCGCCGTGCCGACTTCTTTGATGGGGTCGACTACCTTTATGTTATTGACCCAAACCTCCAAATCGCCGAGGTATCCGCCGCCTCCTCCGGAACGGGGGTTGTTGGAACCGACGCCTACTATGACCGTTTGTATGTTTAAAAGCGACGGGTTCCCTACTACCCTGTAGTGCCCTTTCTCGATGGTTTCGTTGTTCTCGGTAAATACGGAACCTTTCGCTTGCAGTTTCTCGAAGTAACCCAGGTCGACGAGCATCTTCTTCCAACCTTCGCCCTCTTCCGGCAACTGTTCGACGTACTCGTAGTAGTTGGATTCGTCGGCGCCGAAACGGAATATCGCGTAATCCTGGCCGTTGGCGCCGGCCGCGCCCACGGTATCCGCGCGCCCGTTGAAGTTGTAAAACCACAGCTCGATTTTTCGATAGTCGGTGTAATCGTCGGCGGAATAGTTCGTAATCCTCGTCGTACCCGTAATAGGAGTTTCCTGGTCCAGACGGTTGTTGTGCGCACCGATATGGTCCGGGCCGACGCCTATGTCTTCACCCTCGTCCAGGATGCCGTTGCGGTTGGCGTCCTCGGTGTCGAAAACGCCGTTGCCGCGGCCGTACACCTTTATCATACCGTCTTCGGGTTCCTCGTATCCGTAGCCCAGCACCCCTTCGTCGTTCCAGTCGGTGAACGTGTAGTTCAATACCAGCGACTGTTCCTGGTCCGGCGTCCCCGTCTCCGGGTCCACGTAGACTTCGAGCGGCACGTAGTCGGCGTCGCTACGGCTGTTCTTGGCCGATATCGTCATCTCGTTCAGGCCGATGTCCGGGTCCACGATGGGCGGTTCCCACCGCATCGCGTTGAGGCTCAGAGACGCGAAATATATCTTGGAAAGCGAACCCTCGACGTTCGGGTCGCCGGGGAAGTCGCCTTTCTTGGTCGATTCGAACCATATCCGAATCTGTTTTATCCGGGTCGGGTCCGGGTCGCCGCGTTCGTCGGCCCCGTCTTCCATCTTCAGCGGTATCCGGACGATATACCAGCCGGCCTCGAGGGGGCTGTTCGGGTCGTTGGGGCTGCGTATTAGGTATTCGGACGTCCCCGCGATGACTTCAGATAAGTCTATTTCGTACGTATAGTAGTTTTCGGCCGTGTCGCGTATATCATCCCGATCGAGGTCTTCTTCGTCGAGTTTATTGTTCCCGGCGCCTATCGTTGCTGTCTCGTGACCACCGGCGCCGCCGTTATTGAATGTCCATCCGATATCCTCGCCCGAATCTAATTCGTCGTCTTTGTTAGCGTCTTCAGTATCTAATTTACCGTCCTCGTCGGTGTCCTCGTTGAACTCGCCCAGCTCTATGTAAATGCGGCCGCCGGTAATATCGTCATCGGGTGACGTAGTACCCAGGTTGTTCAAGTTGAAGACTACCTGTATGTCTTCGTAACGTGCTTCGGTGAAGTCGGCACCGACGGCGGAAATCGTTCGGCCGATACTGTCCCACTTGGCCGGTTCGACCGGGTCGTCCGGGGCGTTCGGCAGGTTGGTTACCTCGAGGAGCGATGTTCGCTCTCGGGGCCAATCCGGGTCGATTAAGTCCAGGTAGTAGCCGTCTATTTTACCGAGGCGCGTCAACTGCCGGTTCGCTTGGGTGACGGTAGGGTCGGTGAGCGTGGGCGCGCTCGACGGTCCCCAGCCCCGGTCGTCCATCGGGAAGAACGAGCGGTTCCGTGCCCCTTCCATGTCGTCCACCTTGGCCCGGCCGACGATGTTCGGGTTTCTGAAGCTCCGGGCAAATTCGCCTTCGATGGATAGGGTGGAAGGTTCGCTGGTGTTCACCAGCGGCAGGGCGTCTATCGCGTTGGTTATCGCTTCGGGATGGAACTCGAGTTTGAAGTCGGCGTCGAAGATGTGCTGGTTGGCCGGTTCGCCGCCGATATCCGGGAGGTCGTCTTCCGACGGTTTTTCCGAATATTCGCCCAGGAACGTGCAGCCGACGTATCGTTCGTCGTCGGGCCCGAACTGGAAACGCGCGCCGACGAGGGATTTGGCTATCGCGGCGAAGAGCGGCCTGTATTCGTACGTTATCGAAAGCACCGCGTCCGGGTCTTGGACGTCCTCTATTAGGAACTCGATGAACCCGGAGTCGTAGTCTATCCAGTAGTCCCGGCCCCGTACCAGCACCACGCCGTCCAGGGTGACCGTCTCCGAGTTGGGGATTATATTGGGCTGTAGAAGGAACGACGGCCGCAGAGATTTGTATTCAACGTAAAAGGTGTACCGGTGGTTGAGGATACCGGGCGAATAAGCGTCGTTTCCCGTGGGGTCTTCGACCACGCCGTCCTCTGTATCGCTGTAATCGAAAGGCAGAAAGTCGTTATAACCGTCCGCACCGTTCGGCGAAGAGCGGTCCCGGTGCGTATAAATACCGCCGCTTTCTTCGTCGTCAGGAACGATAAGTAGCCCGAAGTCGAAATCTATGAACTCGTTGTCCACCTGGTCGTCCGCCGGCGTGCTCCTATCCAGACCGAAAATTCGTACGTACGGCGTTCCGTCGTCGTCTTTTTCGCTGTTAGTATTATCGAACACCTTTATCTCTAAGGTCGGTTCCTGGATACTGGTGCTGCCCAAGTAGTAGCGGTTCTTCAACTCGTACCGTTGGAGGTAGCCGCCGTAACCGTCCTCCTTGAGTAGTTTCATATTATTAAAATCGACACTTCCGTCGGTGCCGTAACCGACAGCATAATCGCCCCGTACGGTATCTTTAACTTTGTACGCGACGGCTAAAAAATCTTCTTCGCTTATCGTTGTTTTAAAAGTAATAACGCCGGTCTCTACGTCAACGTCGTAATCAGTAGTTACCGTAAGCGGTTCCCAAGAATCGAAATCGTGTGTTAAAACGGTACCGTCTCGGTCTTTGTGGTTTTCCGAAGGGGCCCCGTCGAATACATCGTTGTCTTCATATTCGTAAGCGGTTATCGGCCTGTATCCGAATTTCTGGTCGATAGCTTTTCCGGGTCTGTATATGTAGATAACGACGTCTGGTTGCCCACCGGTCGTGGCCACTTCTACGGAGGCGCTTTCAAAATAATCGTCTCCTTCGCTAACGCCGTACTCCGTTTCAAAGTCGGTATTCCGGCCGGCATTTAACCTGTAGTATTTACGCTTCTGATAATCGGTGTCCTGTATCTGCAGGGTCGTAAGCTCGGCGCCGCCCGTAAACGTGGCGTCCTCGGTCTCGCCCTTCTCCCTGGACGCGATGACCATAAACTCGGCCCATCTGTACTTTACGTCCACCTTGGCGCCGAAGACCGATTTGGAGCTTGAGTAGGATACGAACTCGGTCGCCGGCAGGGCGAGCATAATGTCGCCGAAGGCCGCCTCCTGGACGAACTCGTCCGGGTCGCCCTTGTAGATAACCGATATCTGGTTGCGGTTCTCGTTCTCCCGCGTGTCGTCGTAGTCCACGTAAACGTGGGTCTTCCGCATTACCGTGCCTTCGATACGAAGCTGGAGTTCGCCCTCCATCTGGATGTCTTCGCCGGACTCTACGCCGGAGGCGGCATCTTCGTAATTTGTATGGGCGTAACCGACCGAGAAGAGCTTCCGACCTTCGAACTCTATCTGGGACTCGTGGGGGAGTTCGAAGTCGGGGATTAGCCCTTGCTCTTCTTCCCACGCCAGATACTCCTGTTCCTCGATAAAACGCTCCCGGACCCTGTTCATCACTTCCCGGTCGAGCTCGGCTTCGAAGCCGCCGGAGTAGATATAACCGCGGGCCTTCGCCTGGGACTCTTCGTACGAGTCGGTGAACGGCGCGGGGTCGCCGTAGAACCATAAATATCGTGGGAAGTACAGGGAGAGGTCGGGGTAACGGGTTTTCAGTTTCGGGTCGCCTTCGGGGTAGCCTATGAAGTAGTCCGGGTTGACGACCCAGAGCAGGTCGTCCATAGTACCGGCGTCGTGGACTACTGGGCTTATCGGTGCTTCGTCGGGTATTATCGGTTCGGTCGGTTCTACGGTAGTTTCGGGCGCTTCGAACTTGGCGGCCAGGCCGACGGCCCGGCCCCGCGAAAGGGCGTATAGGGCCCGTTCCCGGAGCAGCGCAAATAACTCCGGGAGGTCCGACGGTTCCGTGTCAACGTCAACGCCGTACCGCTCCAACAGCCGGACTATCTGTTCGAACATGGTCCAGTCGTCGGGGATTTCGTAAGCGGTCGACCCAACGAAGCCCACAAAAAAGGCCGATGTAAGTGCCAGAAAAATCAGCTTATTGCGGAAGCGGTACATTATGATAAGTAAAACGATAATGAATCGCGAAATTTACAAAAACCCACCCCAACGTTACCGCACCTTGGCGATGCCGCGATGAAGTGGTTACGTTTTCGTAAACCTTGATTTGCGGCGGATAGTATCACTAAACCGCCGGCGTTACAAGTTTTTACTGGGTTATTACCACCCGTTAACGTTTGAACGCGCGGGACTTCCGCTCCCGCACTTATAATAGTAGAAAAGACCGGGCATTCGTTTCAGTAGGGGGCTACCTCAGGGTACGCGTCGGGATTAAACTTGTCCGGTTCGGCGCGGTATAATATAATCAGCGCCGGAATATATGAAGATAATCAACCGTTATATCCTGCTCGAGCTCGTCGGTCCTTTCGTCTCCGCCGCTTTGATAACCACCGGGATTCTGATGCTCAGCCGCATTTTCCGGATGGTCGAGCTGATTATTACACGGGGCGTCGAGCTGCTTACCGTGGCCGAGTTGTTCGTTTACCTCGTGCCGTGGCTTATGCAGTACACCGTGCCTATGGCGGCTCTCGTCGCGACGCTGATGGCCTTCGGCCGGCTGTCCGGCGACAACGAAGTCGTGGCCCTCAAGTCTTCGGGCGTGGGGCTGTACCGGTTGGCGGCGCCTGCCCTGGCGGTCGCCCTCCTGCTTTCGGTCGGAATGTATTTCTTCGACGACCAGGTCGTTCCGGCGTCGAACTTCCGCTTCCGCGAGCTGCTCTTCAACGTGTCGGTGGCCCGGCCCGATTTGGAACTGAGGGAGCGGGTGTTCATAAGAGACTTCCCGGGTTATGAGGTGTATATCGGCAGGATAGACCCGGCGACCGGGCGGCTGTACGAAATAACCATATTTCACGAGCGAGAAGGGGTACTCGACAATATAATAATCGCGCGCGAGGGCGAAGTCGTCCCGACCGAGGGGGTCGCGCAACTTACCCTTCGGCTTTACGACGGTGAGATGCATAAGAGCGAGACCGATAACGCCGGTACGTACCGGCGCCTGCGGTTCCAGGAGCAGCTCGTAAACCTGCCGTTCGGGGACGTCGCAGAGAGCGCCGAGTTTGTGAAGTCCGACACCGAGATGACCGGGCGGGAACTGGGGCTCGCGGTTCGGAAGTTAAACGAAGGATTGGCCGTCCTCGACGCGTTGGGCCCGTCGACCTACATAGCGGAACGACACCGGGAAGAGCAGCGCAAAGAACTCGTCAGGAAGCGCAACGTTTTTCTGGTCGAAGTTTATAAGAAGGCAGCGCTGCCTTTGGCCTGCGTAGCGTTTGTTTTGATAGGGGTGCCGATGGGCGTGGTTACGCGGAGGTCCGGCAAGGGCGCCAACTTCGGCGTCAGCATATTCTTCTTCCTGGCTTACTACGTAATGCTGTTGGGCGGCGAAAGCTTCGGCGACCGGGGTATTCTTCCCGCGTGGTTCGCCGTTTGGATACCCAACGCCGTTATGTGCGGTCTCGGGTTCTACCTGCTGTATAAAGCCGCCAACGAAGTCGAAACTCTCACGTGGGTCCGGAAGTTGATACCGTCGAGGGAATGGTTGAAAATACTCAAACGCAGGAAATCCAAAAAATAAAGCCGGGTTGTGAACCCGGCTTATGTCTTCGATAATCGTGGTCGTTAAACCTTTTGAAACTTCAAGAGCGTATCCCGCCGCCGCCACCTCCGGGTGGCGGTTATTAATACGGGGTTTAGGATTGAGCCGGGGCTATTTACGAATAACACTCGTTTACGGTATTTCGAATTCGGCGACGAACGGCGCGTGGTCGGACTCAGGGAACTTCGTGTCTAATGCGAAAGCCAGGGATTCATCATGTAAAGTTTCGTTGTGGATTTCCGCCGCTCGATAATAAGGCAGCATAGCTTTGGATATCAACATGTGGTCGAGTAAATTCTTCTGGCCGTGGTAGAGATACGTATATCTGGCGGGTTCGGGGATAGTATCTTCGCAGGTTAGCATAACTCTCCTGTTTAAGTCGGGGTTACTCGTATTCTCCACCCGCCCGCAAATCGCCTCAACCGGCACTTCCCCAGGATGGGCGTTAAAATCGCCACAGATTACTATCTTGGCCTCCTCGTCGGTGTCGAAAACCGAGTCTATCAATACTCTAGTCTCCAGAGCTTGCCCTACGCGTTTCATCGAGGAGATAAAAAACCCTTCGGCCCAACCTGCGCCGGATTTCCACTTCCAATATTCCTCCGAGTTTTGCCCCTCGATATTAACCGGGTTTCTGGATTTAAGGTGAAGATTGATCAGGTGAAAAGTAAACCCGTTTCCTCCGGCGGTTACTTTTGCGTAGAAGATAGGTCTTTCCCACGATATTTTTTTTGCTTCCGTTTCTTTCGGTTTTGCTGTAACCTTCCGGTAAAGCGGCTCATCGATATACTCGTGTTTAACCTGGTTTATGTCGGATAAAGGAAAGCGGCTTACTATTACTAAGTTCCGCTCGTCGTACACTACGTTGTCCGTCGTCATCGTTGATGCTATATTAAAAGTACTGTAAGGTGTAGTATCTAGTAGTTCCCTTAGAGCTAGTAATTCTCTCGGTCGCCCGGCTGTTTCTTGTCCATGAACCTCTTGGAAGCAGAGGACGTCCGCTTCCAATCTTTCGAGTTGTGGTCTTAGAACCTCTATCCTTTGTTGGAGAGTGGGGGATTCACCCGGAATGTCGTCCAGGTTTTCGAGGTTGAAGGTTGCTATTCGTAACTTCATAGTATTCCCTCCCTTTTAGACGGTTGATTAAAAAAAGTTACCCCGCCCGGGCCGTCTCCGGCCGGGCGGGGTATCCCGTAAACCTATTGTATTCGTGTATTTAGCCGGTTCTTAGTCGTCCCACCAGCAGGACCAATCGCCGCCACCGTACTCGGAGGTTACGATGAGGGTGAACTTGCCGCCGCCGGAGAGCTGGATGATTTCGCCTTCGGCCAGCTGGAAGTCGCCCAGCAGGTCGTCGTACATACCGTAAACGGTTACCCAGAAGTCGGCGCCGGCCGGCCACTCGAACGTTATCTCGATGTAGTCCGAGTTGGCGTAAACGACGAACTCGTCGTAGTCGTTTACGTCCGCCAGGTAGCCGCTTTCCGAGTGGTACCCCGCAAGCGCCGGTACCGCCGCGAGTAAAGCGATAACGAAAGATGCTGTTAATACTTTTTTCATTTTAGCTCCTGTCTTTGCTGCAACCTCCGTGAAGTCGGTTGCTGGGTTAACTTCACAACTCAGTTTGTCGGTTATCAGCCCCGGTCTTCCCAGGTGGCAGTCCACGACCCGGCGCCTTTGACCGAATAGATTTTTATCGTGAACTTGCCGCCGCCGGAGAGTTGGATGGTTTCGCCTTCGTTCAGGTTAAAATTACCGAGTTCGTCGCCGTGCATCCCGTATACGGTAACCCAGTATTCGGCGTTCAGCGGCCAGGTGAATACTACGTCGACGACTTTATTCTTCAGGTTCAAGTCCCATGATTCCGAGTCGCCCGGGCCGGATAGATACCCCGTTTCGGTGGATGCCCCGGCACAGGAAGCGGCGGCTGAGAAGAGTAATAAGATTAAAAGTAATTTCCTAATCATTTTAGGCTCACTCCAACTTCGCGCCAATACCCGTCGGCGGAATATATCATATCTTTCCGATACCGCAAAACTTTTTTTTCGCCTTTTTCGACCCGCCGGGGCGCGCGACGGTTGAACGTTATTTTTCGTATCGTTCGCCGCCATAGGGTTGCCATAGCGCCGAATTAGGAGTATAATCGCGCTTCTACTAAGGCGTTCTCGTATGTTTAAGATTATCCATAAGTACGTTGCCCGGGAACTCGTCGGGCCGTTCGTTTTCGCGGTTGCGGTCGCGACCTTCGTCCTGCTGCTGGCCCGGATATTCAATATGGTCGAGTTGATAATAACGAAGGGCGTACCCGTCTTGACCGTGGCCGAACTCTTCGCGTACTACGTGCCGGCCCTTCTGGCGATGACGGTTCCCGGCGCTATGCTCATCGCGACGCTCATGGCTTTCGGGCGGCTCGCCGGCGACAACGAGATAACCGCTATGAAGTCGTCCGGCATTTCGCTTTACACGGTCATAATACCGGTGGCCGTGATAGGCCTTTTTTTAACGGGATTTACGTACGTTTTCCTTGACCAGGTGGTTCCCGTGTCGAACCACCGTTTCAAGAACTTGATGCTGGACATCGGGATGAAGCGTCCTGATTTGAACGTCCGCGAGAGAGTGTTTATTCGCGACTTCCCGGGGTACGAGCTTTACATAAACGAAATCGACGAACGCACGGGCGAGCTGACAGACGTTACCGTCTTCCGGTCGGAGGGCGGCAAACTGCAGAGTATCATCACCGCGAAGGAGGGCCGCATTTTCCCGGAGGCGAAACCGGGGTATATAACGCTTGAGTTGTACGACGGAGAGATGCACGAGGTCGACCCGGAACATCCTGATACGTACCGCCGCCTGCGTTTCGAAAGTCAGCAGGTGAACCTGGAGTTCAACTCCGAGTTGGTCCGGACGATGTCCACGGCCAAGGGCGACCGGGAGATGACCGTGGGTGAGATGATGGACGAGGTACGTTCTCTCGACGATACGATAGATAAAGTGGGGCTACAGCCGGACGATTCGCCGGTACAACGCGAGTTCATAGAGCAACAAATTGAATCGTACAATCGCCGCAAGAACGAGTTTTTAGTCGAGATACATAAGAAAATCGCTATACCGTTCGCGTGCGTGGTATTCGTTTTCGTCGGTGCGCCACTGGGCGTGGTCGTTCGCCGGGGCGGAAAAGGGATGGGATTTTCCCTCGGCCTCGTCTTTTACCTCAGTTACTATGTTTTCCTGGTAGCAGGTGAGAGCTTCGGCGACCGCGGGATAATCCCGCCGTGGTTTGCCATGTGGCTCGCGAATCTAGTCCTCGCCGGATTCGGAGGTTTTCTCATCTATAAGGCCGTCCACGAACGGACGACGTTCGATTTCCTCGGCAGGCTTTCGCCTTCCCGCATTCCGTTCATACGAAGGTTGATACTGAAAACGAAACCGCGTGCCCGTTTGACGCCGGAGGAAGCGGCCGAGTTGGATGCGGCTCGCGAAAAACGAGCCGCACGTAAATCCGGCCGTAGCGAGAACGGTAAAGAACGGTGAACCGGCGGCGGCGGAAGTCAATCCTCTAGGCTTATATAAAAATCTTCTATCATCTCGACGACCAGGTCTTCGATTACCGCCTGGGGCGATACGCCTGCTTCCGCGCAGTATTTGTCGAACAAATCGGCCAGTTCGGCATCGAGCCGGAACGTATAGGTTTTTGCCGTCATTATCGTCAACTTAACATAAAATCCACGGTCTTACCATTAGGGAATAAACGGTTAGAGGGCAAGCGGAAACGTCTTCTAGCCAGGGGATTTTGTCTGTAACCCTGTGGGGGATATTGTCGGGCTAAGGTCCGGCTGCGCCCTATTCCCTTGACTCCGTGCTTTACATCTCATATATTTACGTGCTCTCTCGCTACCGTTTATCGAGTCATGAACGTAGGTGTCGGGGGCAAAAGTACTAATGTTATTGAGAAGTTACCGAAATGGGACAGCGTTATATGGAGTGCGCTAAATGTGGAGCCGAACTCGGGGCGGACGTATCGTTTTGCCCGGTTTGCGGAACGCCGGTTAAGCGGCGGGACGATGAGATAAAGGACGTAGCGGTTTTATTCGCCGGGCTGGAAGGGTTTACCGATTTCAGCGAAGGGTTGCCGTCCGATGAACTCACTGAATTGACCGAGATTTGTATGACGGCGTTGGATGCGTCGGTGGCTCGTTTCGGCGGGATTGCCGAAAAACACCTGGGCGACGGTTTGATGGCGTTGTTCGATGCACAAGTCAGTCGCGAAATGGGCCCGGAGATGGCTGTGAGGGCGGGCCTCGATATGTTCGCGACTTTCGACGCCGTAAACGACGAAGTCGAGTCCAGTACCGGGCGCCGATTGGGCCTCCGCGTGGGCATCGCCACCGGGTCGGTTCGCTTTGGCAGCGACGGTTCTACCGATAAATATGCGATTGCGGGGGAGGTCGTAAACCTCGCTACAGAAATCGGAGAGGGCGGCGAAGCCGGTTTGTGCTTGGTTGACGAGAACACGTGCCAGTTGACCGGTGATAGTATCGAGTACGAATTATGGCCCGGGGACCCTTCCGGGAACGTCCGGGTGGCGAAGCGGGTAAAAGAAGTCCCCCCGGTTGTCAGGGGCGTCGAATTGGTCGACAGGGCAGATGAGAAGAATAAGTTGGGTGACGCGCTGGAACCTCTACGCGACGGCAAAAGCGTCTCCGTATCGGTGGTGGGAACGGCCGGCGTCGGTAAAACGGCTTTGGTGGCTTCCGTCCTTTCCGGGTTCGAGCCGAAAGATTTCAATGTTCTTGTTCTCGAAGGCGATTCTTATACGCGGAAAGTCCCTTTCGCCGCGTGGCGCGACGTCGTATCCGGCCTTTTTGCGCCCGGCGAGGTCGATTATAACGCGGTTAATATCGTTGACCTGGAGTCGGACGACGATTGGTGGCCGTTAATCGCAGAGGTGTTCGGAATCGTATCGGCGGCCGTGGATGCATTCGCGAATATAGATCCTGAAACGAAAAGGGACGTCGCCGTCCATTTGGTTACTAAAAGGATTGCGGAGAAGTCGGTCGAGAGACCATCGATAATCGTCGCCGAAAACGCCCAATGGTTGGACGAGTCGACGTTGGAACTCGTAAAGTTATTAGCCGCCGATTCGGACGGCGCGCCACGAGCCGTAGTCGTTATGGCCCGCGACGAAGACCCCGCACAGTGCGACGTTACGATAGAGCTCGGACCGCTCGCTGAAGACGCGGCTCGCGAAATTTTAATAGGGAGCACGGAGACACTATCGGAAAAACCGGATTACGTCGAGAAAGCCGTTGGATTGGCTGCGGGGAACGCTTATTACCTGTGCGAGCTTGCGAAATCCGCCAGAGCCGCGGAAGCGGACGGGGAGGTGTTGAAAATACCGTCGTCGGTCCGCGGGATGATACAGGCGCGCTTCGACAACCTCGACGGAATCGCGCCCGCCCTCGTGAAAAAGGCTTCGGTTTTAGGGCAAATCTTCGAAATTGAACTGCTGCGCGAAATAGCCGGACTGGACGAGCGCGAGTTCGACGAAGCCCTCGGTTGCTTATATCGGGAAGCAATCCTGGAGCGGGAGAAGGACCGCCTGCGGTTCGTAAACGCTCTGGACCGGGAAATCGCCCTGGGTATGGTCCCGCGTAAGGAGCAGGTCGCCGTGAACCTGGCGGCGGCGGAAGCTTTATCCGCTATGGAAGGGGGCCCGGCGCCCGAACGTTCGAGCCGCGTCGCCCAACATTATATAGACGCGGGCGAGAAAGAGCGGGCGGTCGAGCATTTGAGGGGCGCCGGTTTGGCCGCGTACCGGGCGTTCGACGTGAACGCTGCGAAGTACTTCCTCGAGCAGGCCCGTACGATTTGCATCGAAGAAGGGCTTACCGATATACAGGCTGAAATAACGCTCGAGTTGGCGAAAGCCCTGAGGAAGAGGTCGGACATCGAGCATGCTATCTCGCTGCTCCGCAACGACGTTTCCCTCGTTGTCGACGATAAAGGTAAGGGCGATTATTTAGCGGCCCAAGGTTCGCTGTTAATAAGGTTGGAACGGTTGGAGGAAGCGGAGACGTGTCTTATCACGGCCGTCGAGTACTTCAAACGGGCCGAAGCTTATAACGAATCTGCCCACGCTACCCTCTCCCTAGCGAGGGTGGAGGCCTTAACGGGCAGGTCGGACGCGGCCCTGTCGGATATTAAAAAAAGCATGGCCATATTTGACGAAGCGGGAGATAAACTTGGGGCCGCGGACGCTCATAACCTCATCGGCTTCGTATATAGTATGAGCGAACGTTACGACAAAGCGGCGCCTGAGTTCGAAGAATCGCACCAACTGTGGAAAGAGACCGGTAAACTCGACGGAGTGGTAATGGCCCTTAACAACCTGGCCGGAGTCCGCTCCGCCCAGGGCGATTACAAAACGAGCATAAAAATATTGACGGAACTGATGCGTTTTTCGCGGTTAACGGGGGACGATTACAACGAAGCGGTCGCTTTGATGAACGTCGGCGGTATGTACTACGGTATCGGTAATCTGAAGGCCGCCGACAGCTCTTATTGGGACGTCGAGGGAATAATCGAAAAATACGGGTTCGACGAATTGAGAAGCCCGAACCTCGCCAACGGCATAAGTTTGAGGTTGGCTCAGGGCCGATACGACGAAGCTTCTGAGATGATAGAGGAGTTCGACGGTAAGTCGTCGCCCGAGACGCGAGAATATTATATATGTTTGGTCAAAATTTACAAATTGGACCTTGAGTTGAAAACGGACGGTTTGACGGGCCAGGAGTTGACCGAACGCACCGAATGGTTGGCGCTCGAGCTCGATAAACCGAGACTGCGGGAATTGAACGCGGACTTATACCCGGTGGTTACGGAGGGTTATATTAGGCTGGGGATGTTCGAAGACGCCGAACGGGCTCTTTCGTCGTTTATTGCGTTCGACGAAGCTGAAGGCGGTACCCTCGGCAGCGTTTCGGGTTTATTGGAAGCGAAATTGCTTTACGCCAAACGAGATTGCGCCGCCGCCGGCAAAAAAGCCGTTGCCGTTTTCAAAGAGGCCAAAGAAAAGGACGATTACCGGTATATAGCCGAGAGCTTGAGGCTTCTCGCGGGCGCTTTGTACGAAGTGGAGGATGAACGCTGGAAGGCGTATGCCGAGCAAGCCGAGAAGCTGTTTAACCAACTGGGCGCGGAACCTCTGGCGCGGGAGGTGGAGGAGGAGTTCGGGCTGGACTAATGCCTTTTTTCTAGTGGAGGAAATCGAGAAATTTGAAGATTACCTCGTGAGGAACCGGGGTCTTTCCGTCAATACGGTTCTGGCTTACCGGACCGACTTGACCCAGTTCGTGGTTTTCCTGGAGGAGTACTCGCCCGGCACAACCGTTTTAACGGCCGATTATCTGGCGATAAGGCACTTTCTCGGTTACCTGGCCGAACGGGGCGTCTCGCGTCGGAGCCTGGCGCGTAAGACTTCGGCCCTCAAACAGTTCTATAAATATCTCGCGGCCGAGGGGTTTATAGACGAGGAGCCGACGGCCGCTTTAACTACGCCCCGGTTCGAGAAGAAACTTCCCAGGTTCCTGACCGAAGACGAAGCGGCCGAGATATTGAGAGAGGCCGTATCGAGGGCTGCGAACCCGGATCTATCGAGATATAAAAACGATAGGGCGAAGGAACGAGCGGCGGTGCTGGCCCTGCGCGACCTGGCGATACTAGAGATACTTTATGGATGCGGGCTACGGGCCGCCGAGCTGGCGGATCTGGAGGTGGGACGCGTACATCTCGAGCAGGGTTTCCTGGACGTGATGGGGAAAGGCGGTCGGGAGCGGCTCGCGCCCGTCGGGGAAACCGCTGTGGCTGCGTTGTCGGCGTACCTGGCGGCCTGGGAGAAGCTCGGGCCGAAGTCGGGAGAACGGCGCGTTTTCCTGAACCATCGCGGTGGCCCGCTGACCACGAGGAGTGTCCAGCGTATAGTCGCGAAGCTGTGCGGCGGCGCCGCGCCGGATATAACGCCCCACGTGTGGCGCCATACGTACGCGACGCATCTGCTCGAAGGCGGCGCCGACGTCCGGGCGATACAGGAACTGTTGGGGCACGCGAACGTCGCGACGACGGCGATATATACGCACGTTACCGCCAAGCGTCTAAGGGACGTGTATGACAAATACCACCCCCATTCCCGAGACGAAAAGGAACGAAAGGCCGGCTAGGACAGATTGAGAGGGAGCGTGGATAAATTACACGGTACTACGGTATTATCGGTCCGCCGCGGCGGCTCCGTCGCGATCGGTGCCGACGGCCAGGTTACGTTCGGTGAAACGATACTGAAGGCGAAGTCGGCCAAGCTGCGTACGATGCTAGACGGTAAGGCCCTTTGCGGTTTCGCCGGCGCCACCGCAGACGCCCTGACCCTATTCTCGAAATTCGAGGAGAAACTCAAGCAGTATCCGGCCAACCTGCCCCGCGCGGCGGTCGAGCTGGCGCGGGAGTGGCGTACGGACAAGATACTTCGTCAACTTGAGGCCGTCATCGCCGCGGTGGACGCCGAACACTCGTTGATGATTACAGGTGTCGGCGACGTGGTCGAGCCCGACGACGGCATTATCGCGATGGGTTCCGGCGGTCCTTACGCTCTGGCGGCGGCTCGGGCCCTCGTCGCCCATACCGATATGGAACCGGCCGAGACGGTTAAGACGGCCCTTCAGATCGCCGCCGATATAGATATATATACGAACCACGAGATTGAGATACTGGAGATAAAGGGCGGTAAATAAAACCTTTGACCGCAGTGGACGAAGAGACATATCCGATTACTGAGCTGAGCCCCGCCGAACTAGGCGGTATTTTAAAAGGTCTCGGGCAGCCCGACTACAGGATGGAACAAACCCGGCGCTGGCTATATGGTCGGGTCGTCGGTTCCTTCGACGAGATGACCGACGTCCCGGGGGAGGTACGGGATTACTTTACTGCGGCTTATCATATACCGCGGCCTGAAGTGCTGGAAACGGCCGTTTCGCCTGCCGACGGCGCGGCCAGATACCTGTTTCAGTTAGACGACGGTCTGGCGGTCGAAGCTGTTTACCTCCCCGGCGAAGACCACGATACCATATGTCTCTCCACGCAGGTGGGGTGTCGTTTCGGCTGCTCGTTCTGCGCTACCGCGTCTCTGGGCTTCCAGCGAGACTTGACGGCTTACGAAATCGCGGTACAGTTCGCGATAATTCGCGGCGATAAACTGGAGCGTAACGTCCGCAACGCGGTCCTGATGGGTCAGGGCGAACCTCTCGACAATTACGACGCGACCGTCGCGGCGGTTCAACTGCTTCAGGAGTACCAGGGGCTGGGGGCTCGGCGTATCACCGTCTCGACGGTAGGGCTTGCCGATGAGATAAGGCGGTTGGCCGACGACGGAGTGAGAGCGAAGCTGGCCGTTTCCCTGAACGCGGCCCGGCAGGACTTGCGGGGAGTACTTATACCTATCGCGAAGAGAGTCCCGCTGGACGAACTGGTGGGGTCTCTGCTATATTATTACAAGACGACGAAGAAGCGGCCGACCCTGGAATACGTGCTTATCGGCGGCGTCAACGATACTGTCGAGGACGCCCGGGCTTTGGTAAAGCTGAGTAGGCGGGTGCCGTGTAAGGTGAACGTAATCCGGTTCAATCCGTGGCCCGGGTGTTCGTACGGCCCGCCCTCCGAGGAAATCGTCGGCGCTTTCCTGTCCGAGGTCGCGGCTGGACCGATGGCGCTGACGGTTCGGGAGAATCGGGGCGCCGACGTGGCCGCCGCCTGCGGGCAGCTCGCCCGACGCGTGGCAAACGCCGGGCAGGAGGAGTCGGATGTATAAATATAAACTCGGCGCAATCGAGTTGACGGTCTTGGAAGCCGGGCCGTATTACATGGACGGCGGCGTACTTTTCGGCGTCGTTCCCAAGAAGCTGTGGGCCGGCGTTTTGTCGCCCGACGAAAACAATCGGGTCGCGATGGCCACGCACCCGCTGTTAATCAGTACGTCGAGGCATACGATATTGGTCGATACCGGCTACGGGAATAAACTGAGCGAAAAAGTCCGCCGGAACTACGGAATGGCGTCCGACAGCGCCTTGCTGGACGAACTCGGTGCCGCCGGCGTTGAACCGGAGGACGTGGATACGGTGATACTTTCGCACCTTCACTTTGACCATGCCGGCGGGCTTACCACGTTGGACGACGACGGCGTGCTTCAAATAACCTTCCCCAACGCCGTACATCTGGTCCAGCGGGCCGAGTGGGACGAGGCGACCCGGCCTAACGAGCGGACCCGGGCCGGTTACAGACCGGACGACTTTTTGCCGGTGAAGGAAGCCGGGCAGTTCAAGCTGCTCGAAGGTAACTACAGGGTTACGACCGGCGTGCAAATCCGGGTAACCGGCGGGCACACTACCGCCCACCAGATCGTCCGTGTAACGTCGAAGAAGCAGCGTGCGTATTTCGCCGGAGACATATTGCCGGTAACCTCTCACGTACGACTGCCGTGGATTGCGGCGGTGGACCTATTACCATTGACGACATTGGAAGAGAAGCGATATCTATTACGTAGCGCGGCCAGACGCGGCGACATGGTCTTCTTCTACCACGACGCCGAGTGCCCGGCGGCGAAAATCGTCGCCCAGGGAAAAGATAAATTCGATTACGTTCCAGCCGGCCCGTCGCAATAACGACGACGGTGCCCGATTCGAAAACCGGAGGTTAAGGGATGGCGAGTCCTGGTTTTGCAGGGAGGTCTTTTCTGAGGTTGGACGATTACAAGCCACAGGAGGTCATCGGAGTTCTGGACCTGGCCGACGAACTGAAACGCGAGCGTTTGTCCGGCCGTACGAGGGATACGCATCGGGGGAAGACACTTGCGCTTCTCTTCCAGAAACCTTCGCTCCGGACCCGTACGTCGTTCGGCGTGGCGTTTACGGAGTTGGGCGGAAGTACTTTTTATCTCGGGCCCGAGGAAGTAGGTGTTGGAAAGCGAGAGGCGCCGCGTGACGTCGCCGAGGTCCTCGGTCGTTACGTACACGGTATCGTGGCGCGGGTCTTCGGCCACGACATTATCGAAACCTTTGCCGAGTACGCAGGCGTCCCGGTCATTAACGGGCTCAGCGACCTGACCCATCCTTGCCAGGTACTCGCCGACCTGCAGACGGTTCGCGAGCGGAAGCGGCGGCTCGACGGGTTACGTTTGGTTTACGTGGGCGACGGCAACAACGTTGCGCATTCGTTGATGCTCGGCGGGGCGATGTTCGGGATGGACATAACGGTCGCCTGTCCAGAGGGTTACGAACCGAACGCGGAGATAGTATCGAGGGCCCGAGACTTGGCGGATACGTATGGTCCTTCCAGGATAGAAGTAATGCAAGACGTCGAGGCCGCGGCCGAGGGGGCAGACGTGCTATACACCGACGTCTGGGCCAGCATGGGTGAGGAGGCCGAGGCCGAGGAGCGGAGAAAGCGCTTCAAGGGATATACTATCACGATGGATTTGGTCGCGGAAGCTGCGGTCGATGCGATAGTGATGCACTGTCTCCCGGCTCACTACGGCGAAGAGATAGACGAGGAGGTTATGCGGTGTCCGCAAAGCGTCGCTTTCGATCAGGCCGAGAACAGGTTACACGCCCAGAAGGCTCTTATGGCGGCTTTGATATAGCAACGAACGTTTATACGTGAAGGTAGTCTATGCCCCTGCAATGCGAAAATATCGAACGGGTTATCAAACAGATAGAACCCGCTAAGGAAATGTTGCTAAACCTTAACGTCGAACACCCGGACGTTCTGGAGGCGCACGGGCTGAACCCGTCCGATTACCACGACGGGCTTGTCTTCCGGTCTGCCGTTGAGAGCATTCGTGGGCATTTTATCGCGGGCGCTATGCGCGGGCGCCAAGACTTGGTCGGGGATGCTTTATACACGGCAAAAGAAAAGGGACTAATCCACGCTTATCAGGCTACGGGGAGGGGCGCACGATACGATTTCGAAGCGATAGTTGACCCGGAACGGCGGCGACGTCTTGCCATTGAGGTAAAGGGAGGAGAGGGTAATTCGATTAATATATCGGAGCGGCCGCTATGGGCGGACGAGTTCGTAGTATGGTGCCACCTCGACGGCGCGGTCGTAAACCAACCGGCAAAGAACGCCAATTCGATAATATTCGGACGCGTATCGCGGTTTATCGTGAAAGACCGAAAGCAGATAGACGTCGTAGTAATCAGAGATAGGTTATGTGGTACGTCCGCGCGGCCTTGTCCGAAATACCCTGAGGGTGGTAAATCGCCGTTGGGCGTCGCGCCGTGTATATTCTTGATGCCGGTATCGCCGCCGACCGAGGAAAACCCCGAACCGGCGGTACACGATATTAGTACGGCGATTTTCCCGGGTATTGTTTTACGCGCTTTCGGCGTGACGCCCGGGGCTTACGAAAAGAACGTTTATTATGTTAGTATAGGTTTGGAACGGGACGATAAAGGCGTAATGAGAAAGACTACGACGGTATCTCACCGAGGCGACGTAATCGGCAAAAGGAGCGTAAAAGTATAGTGCCCAGAGAGCAGCTATTATTACCTATAGCGGAACCTGAAGGGCTTCCTTTAACGACGGCGCTCTGGGACGGGTCGTTTAATAAAAGGGAAAGTACCCTTCAACAACTCGCGCCTTACGTCGGCAAATTGAAATCCGGTATGGTTAAAGCTTTGTTGGAATACTTCTCCGAAGAGGGCGACGTTGTATTAGACCCGTTTTGCGGTTCCGGCGTCGTTCCGTTGGAAGCGTTGTTGGCCGGCCGGAAAGCTATCGGAAACGATTTGAACGTCTATGCTTTTACGGTAACGATGGGAAAGGTTACGGCCCCTCCCGTTTTGGAAGAAGCGTTGGAGGATACCGAAAAACTAATAGAATACGTAGAAACGAATAAAAACGAAGCCGATGTCGCTTCCGTCGACGAATGGGCGGCGGAGTTCTTTCATCCCGAGACATTGAGAGAAGTGGTTACGGCGTTTGAATACCTCAAAGGGGAAAGCAACTATTTCTTAACGGCTTGCCTGTTGGGGATACTACATCACGTAAGGCCCGGGTTCCTTTCCTATCCGGCGAGCCACCTGACGCCATATCTAAGGAAGAACAAGTACCCGCCGGACGAGTTCCCCGAAATGTACTCATATAGGGAACTCGCGCCGCGAATCGAAGCGAAAGTAAAAAGGGCGTATAAGCGGTCGATGATTGATAAGTGTTGGAACTTCGAAGACTACGATATATATATGGTAAACAGCCGGGAACTCCCCGTCGGCTCCGAGTCCGTTGATTTGATACTAAGTAGCCCGCCTTATTTCGGTGCCCTCGATTATGCCCGAGATAACAGATTACGCCTTTGGTTCTTGGGGGAGAAAGATTGGAAATCCTTGGATAAACGCTTAACTTCGAACAATAAGGTTTATATACCCCAAATGGAAGAATGCGTAACGGAAATGTATCGGGTTTTAAAAACGGGTAAGTACTGTGTTTTAGTGTTAGGTGACGTTTCAAGAAACGGCAAGACCAAAGATACCGCTGCTATTATTGCGGATATCGCCGTTCGGGTTTCGGGTGGGAAGTTAGATGTCGTTGATCTTATCTACGACAAAATACCCGACGACCGGCGTTCCCGCCGCCGAACGAAAACGACAAAAACCGAGAAAGTTTTAGTCCTGTATAAATCGGGTTAAACCGTGGGTGTCCCATGAAAGCAACGTTTAAGTTATCGATTATAACCGCCGCCCTCACGGCCGCCGGATGCGCAGGCGAAGCGACGTTGCCGGTTTACGGATTCGCCGGTGAGACCCCCTGGCGTACTTTAACCGGCACCGAGGACGACGCGTACGAAGTCGGCGACATGGTTACCGTAAAGGGCAAATACTATACCGGCGGGACAGACGGCGGGTCGATAATAGTCCTGGAGATATCGGAGACCGTGAACTCCGAGACTGAAATATTGGAAGCTTATCCGATACTACAGAGGCGCTTTTTCCTGAATAAACTTGAAACCGAAGCTGACAACTTGACTGTGGCGGAGGTTACGGGTAACGTAATCGCCGACGATGTCTATCACTACGGGTATCTGCTGGACGTGCTTTCGGTCGAAGCGGCGGACGAAACCGGAATCGACGAGGCCGTAGTCCGCGCCGACCTGGCCGACGCGTCTGACGCCATTAAGAAGATAGATCTCGACGAGATTACGGGTCAATTGCACCATCAGTACAACGAGGGTTATAAGATAGTCGCCGACCCGGCCGCGGCCGAAATAACGTGGGCCGGGACAGATTACGGTTCCGGGTTAACCGTCGTCAAGGCGGCGCTCGAACAACTTCCGCCGTACGAAGGCCAACAATTGTACCGGGAGCTGGACGCGTATTTCGTATATCCGGCCGACGGCGGCGACTGCCTTTGGGCCGTCGTCTGCGTCGGCGGGTACTTCCTGGAATAGGCCCGTGGTCTCCCCGAGTAACTTTTGCAATTCCCGCCCCTTTGTGGTATAAAGGCGCTGTAACGTCAACGAACGCAAACTAACCGTAAATCCCTTTCGATTTAAGGTGGTATTTATGAAGAGGGTAATAATAGCGATGTTAATCGCGGCGATTGCGGCCGCCGCGGCACCGCGAATATCGAGCGTCGTGCTCGTGCACGCGACGACACGGGCCGATATCGACCGGCTCATGGACCTCGGTTACGACGTCGATACGTGCCGTAAACCTACGCCCGAGGGCGTCGAGGTCTACATCGAACCGGAACGGTTGCCGGAATTGGAGGCCGACGGGTTCACCTATGAAGTACTCTGGGCCGACAGCCGGGACCGGATACTGCCGAGCTTGTTGTACGATGGGCCGCTTTACGACGGTACTCGGGATTTGCCCTTCGACCATTATTATACGCCTGATGAAGCGAACCTGGCGTTGGACGATATCCACGATCAACTCCCCGGCGTTTCCGAAATATTTACGATCGGAACGTCTGTCGAAGGGCGTCCGATAAAGGCGATAAAGATAACCGACAACCCTGGCGTCGAGGAGGTCGAACCGGAGGTTCGTATAATCGGCGCGCACCACGGCGACGAGAAGATATCCTATATGGTCGTCTTCTACTTCCTGCAGGAACTCGCCGACAATTATAACAACCCGCCGAGTAACGACTGGACGCGGCTAGTGAACGGAACCGAGCTATGGGTCGTCCCGATGATGAACCCCGACGGCGTTCAATATAACCAGAGGTATAACGCCCACTCGGTCGATTTGAACCGGAATTATTCTTATATGTGGGTATCTGACCCGTATGGACACCACGGACCGTATGCCTTCTCCGAACCCGAGACGTGCGCGATTCGCGACCTGTCGCTCGATAACACCTTCGTCATCAGCCACAGCCACCACTCGGGGGCGGAATATATTAATTACATATGGAACTACGTGACGATGGGTCCACCGGACTACGTTACACCGCCGAACCATGATTTCATATTGGAGTTATCCGAGATTTACCAGGACGACTGCGGCTACGCGATTACCAACGGCGGCGATTGGTACACCACCAATGGCGATTGCAACGATTGGTCCATGGGCGAACGCGGCGATTTGGACGATACTATAGAAATAAGTTACAGCAAAACTCCGCCGACGGGTCAGATAGTCTACTATTGTCAGCTAAACGACGACGCGCAACTACAAACCCTCTTGATGCCCCTCGACTACGGGTTCCAAGGTGTGGTTACGGACGGCGAGACGGGCGCGCCACTGGACGCGGAAGTATTTTGCAATAACTTCGATATCGAATGGTTCGCGTTCACGGACCCCGTCTGCGGCGATTACTACTGGCCGGTGATGCCCGGGACGTATTCGATAACGGTGTCGGTAGACGGTTACGAGGACAAAACCGTCGACGGCATCGTGGTTAACGCCGGCACCCCGACGATAGTCAACGTCCAGATGTGGCACGATACGACCGACGTCGAAGTAACCGATTTTAACGCGGTCAGTAAGGGGCGGGATATTGCCCTGTCCTGGTCGACGACAGAGGGCGGCGTCGGATGGAACCTGTACCGTTGTAAGGTAGCCGACGGCTCGGCGGGACCTTTGCCGGAGCTTATAAACGGCGACATGATTTCGGGGACGTCGCCTTACCGTTATGTAGACGCGAGCGTACAAGCGGGCGAATGGAGGTACAGCCTGGAAGCCGTCGACGTTGGAGGGGCGTCTGCGTTCGTAGCCGAGGTTACGATAGACCACGACCCGGGCGCGAAGCCGTACGTCTTCGCCCTTATGCAGAACGCACCCAACCCGAGCGACGGAAGTACGGCGTTTGGTTTTTCGGTTCCCGAAGCGGCCCGCGCGGAGCTATCGGTTTACGACCTGGCCGGGCGCCGGGTCGCGACCGTCTTCAATGGCGAGGCCGAAGCGGGCGAGAACCGGGTTGTTTTCGACACAGCGACGCTCAGTCCGGGGGTCTATCTGTATCGCCTGACCGCCGGCGGCGAAACGGCCGTGAAGAAATTGGTGGTTGCGAGATAAGATAATATAAAAGATATGAAACGACCGGCGGAATTCTCGTTCCGCCGGTCGTTATTTTTGGCTCGGGAAGTTAACGAGCCACGACCATCTTCCGTACGAGGGTATCTCCGGCCGCAGTCAGCCTGTAAACGTAAACGCCGTCGGCGAAGTTATCTACGTTTAGTTCGATTTCGTGTTGTCCCGCGTCGTATTCCCCATTTGCTATTTCGGAGACTACCCGCCCGCTTATGTCGTAGACGCGTATGTCCGCCGGTCCTCGTTCGGGGAGACTGAACGCTATCGTCGTCGTTCCCTTCGCCGGGTTGGGGGCGTTCTGGGCCAGGGATAAAACGGTGGCTTTTTCGCCTACTTTACATTCGACCGGGCCGAACCGTCCGCTGGTCCCGGCGCCGATGATCGGTTCCGATTCCTCGAAAAGCCCGTTTCCTTCAACTACGAACGCGGGGTTATTCGTCATTCACGTGATATCCGGTTGTTATGGTGGCCATCGACGCCTCCCGTTAATAAAGGTACGGTGAGCGTAAACTGCGCGTAGAACCGCTACCCGTCGCCTAAAGGGCGCGATGGCGTATGGATGTTGCGAAAGCCACTTGCGAATATACGAAATTCCGTTATTCTTCTTCGGGCCGGGCGAGCCTCCAAATCGCGGGGGAACCGTTATCGTACCCGACGGCGATTATTACGGTTTTACCGTCGATATTGGTTCCAACGGCGTCGAGGACCCCTTGTGCGCCTTCCCCTTTAAACACGGGGTAGTTATACCTATACGCGTGTCCGGTCGTCGCGTAACGCCATACCTCTCCGTCCAAATTATCATCCTCTCCGACGGTCCCCACGGCTAATGCGGCAAAACCGAAAGCGTTAGTATTTATTAATCCGTATATGGAATGCCTTACGGCGAAATCGGGTTGTTCTTCGAACGGAGGATCGGTTAATCGACCCCACGTTTCCCCAAGGTCTACGGATCGCCAAATCATCGACTTAGTTCTAAGGCTGTCGTATTCGGAATCCTTCCCGGCGACATAGACCGCATTATTCCATACTATCACGCCGTTCAACTCTTGGTCGCCTGCGTTTCCATCATATGGCTCGTCCGTTATCACGAATACCGGATCGTAGGGCGGTAACATTTCCCAATTCAACCCGTCATCGGACACCCAAATAGCCGCCTTGCGGCGCCTATCGGACGAATAGTAGTAACCGACCGCAATATATTTGGGGCCTCCTTCGCTCATGATATAAGAATTAGTCTCCGTTATGGCTTTAATCGACGAATACCTTCTTCTCGGTGTTTCCGAGCCGGGAGCGGGGTCGAATGGTTGGGTGAAGACCTCCGTCCAAGCCGTGGCCTCGCCCCCGGTGCAATGCCAGATGGCCCCCACGGCGTTCCCCCCGTCGAATTTTCGGCCGACGGCGATAAGTTCGCCGTCCGTCGTTAAGATGATGTCATTAACCTCGTTGTTGTCGGTAGTACCCAGGATCGAAGTTACTTCTGGGCCGAGCGTAGCGGCTCGTTCCCAAGTTTCGCCGTCTTCGGAAGTCCAAATAGGTGCCCCCTGCCAATCCTCGTACCCTCCAGCTACGTATCCGGGGCCTCCGGCTACGATGGTAAAAATCGCCGATACGCGGTTGCCGAAAACGTCGTCATCGTGCGGAACTCGCGTCCACTCGATGCCGTCTTCTGACGTCCATACCGCAGCATAAACCGGGGTAAAAGCCGTGCAGGGTCGCGGTGTACCGTCACATCCCACGGCAAAAAAGCCTGTTTCGGTCCTTATAACATCGTAGATAGCTCCGCTAACCTCCGGGTTTTCGAGGGTTTGGGTCCAAACGGGGGGCTCTTTTTTATCGCAGCAGCAGTTAAAGCTTAAAAGGCCCCAAAGCGAAAGGAATATTAAACGTGCCACGGTGCTGAACTGGGGGTTTAATTTCAATAACTTCGCGGTTTGCATACTCCCTCCTTTAATATAAAATAAGTATACCGCTATATTCGCGTTAAATCAAGGACAATCGGCATGCCCTTACATAAACAGCTATATATATCGATTTATAACCGAATGGTGTTTTTTGGTAGTCACGTAATAAGCGTATTTACCGTTGCAACGCGCCGCCGGTTTGTTATAATCGGGCCAACTATGGCGTACGCGCCGCGGCCGATAGATGACCGGGACGAGTGGGACCAAATCGTCCTTAGTTTCCCCGAGTACTCGATTACCCATTCGCACGACTGGGGCGAACTCAAAGGCGCTTTCGGCTGGCGTCCGTTCCGTGCCGCGGTCTTCGAAGGCGATGCGGCGGTAGGGGCGGTCCAAGTACTAGCGCGGCGTATCCCGGTCCTGGGCGGCTCGTTGCTCTACGCGCCCAGAGGTTTTCTCTGCGACTATACAAACGCCGAAGCCGTCGAGGCGTTGGTAAGCGCGATTGGTGAGTACGCCCGCGAGGCCGGCGCCGTAATGCTCAAGGTCGAACCGATGGTCCCGGCCGGCGGCGACGTCTCGGCCCTCGACGGGTTGGGCTTCAAACCGACCCACAAGGGCGTTCAACCGAAGACGACTTTAGCGCTGGACCTTACGCGGACCGAGGACGAGCTTCTCGCCGGGATGCACCGCCGGACTCGTTATAATGCGCGCCTTGCTCTCCGCAAGGGGGTGGAGATTACCGACGGGAACGACGCCGAGCACCTCGATTCGTTCTACGGGATGCTCGAGGAGACCAGCGAACGGAAGCACTTCCTCGTCCACAACCGGGACTACTACGACCGTATACTCGAACTCTTCGGGCCGACCGGCCGCATTTTTCTCGCGCGTTACGAGGGGATAGTTATTTCCGGCGCGTTTATACTCCGTTTTGGTAAATACGCTTACTATTCGTACGGCGCGAGCCGCCGGGAGCACTCGGAAACAAAATCCACCCAGGCGGTTCAGTGGGCGGCGATAAGGTGGGCCAAAGAGAACGACTGCGAGGTTTACGATTTCTGGGGCGTGCCCGAGGACCCGGCTCCGGACCACCCGCTGTACGGCGTCTATAAGTTCAAGACCGGCTTCGGCGGCGATTTGGTTAAATACGTCGGTGCCTTTGATTTACCGCTCAAACCGCTTAAGTACCGCCTCGTCGCGGCGGCCCTGGAAATTCAATCTATATGGCGAAACGTGGTCGCTAGGGGAACGGTAATCGACCCTATGGGGAACTGAGAGGGGAGTAGCTTTATGAAAACGCTTTGGATATGCGTGATAGCTTGTGTCGTCGGATTTGGGACGTTTGCCTTAATCGGTTGCGGCGGTAAGGAGGAACTCGACGAGGTAGAAGGCGAGTTCGAGGAATACGGGGAAGGCGTCGCCGGCGGACCTGAGTACGGGGGCGAGACCGCCGTCGTATCGGCCGGTCCCCTTAACTTAAGGTCCCGGCCAAGTCTCGGCGGGTCAGTCGTTCAGCAGTTGGACGCCGGCGAGTCGCTGGTCGTTCTCGACCGTTCCGACGAGCAGGAGACCATAGACAACGTGACCGACTACTGGTACCAGGTCAGGACCGACGACGGCAACGAGGGTTGGGTCTTCGGCGCGTACATAAACGTCGGCGGAGAACCGACGACCGCGGGCGAGACGGTCGAACGGGCGAAGGAAGTCGATATAGGCATTGCCGCGGCCGACGAACCCGGATGGTCCGCCGCCGATTATTTCGCGGAGGGAAAGAAACTCCACGACGCCGGGCGGCACGACGACGCGCTACCGTACCTAAAGAAAGCGGTCGAGCTGGAGCCGGAGAAAGGCGATTACCACTTCTACCTGGCCTATTCCTTGCAAGAACTGGGGCGGAACGCCGAAGCGGCGTCCGAGTACGAGGAGTGTATCGAGTACAAACCCGACGACTTCTGGGCACACAACAATCTGGGTCTGGCTTGTATCCACTCCGGGCAGCCGGCGCGGGCGATCGAGGTACTCGAGAAGGCTATAAACCTCGACCCTGCGGGCACCACCGACAAGGAAGCGGCCCGGGACATCGCCCGGCGGAACCTTGCGGTCGCTTACGAGATGAACGGTCAGCCGGCCAAGGCAAACGAGATACGCGATAAATACAATCTGTAAGGACGGACGATGCCAAAAGAAGACCTATTTTTCGCCGATTACCTGAACCTGGTCGAAGAGGGGCGGGTACGGGCCCAGTACGAGGACTTTATCCGGGATTTGACGGAGTACGCCGATAATCCGGAGAGGCGACTGGGTGATTACCACGCCGACGGGCTGACCGTGGACCGGCTCCAGTACTTCAAGGACGAACAGGTATTGACTTTCTTCGGAATGACGGCCCTATTCCACGTGCTCTGGCCGAAGATGGACGCCGCCGCGCGCGCGACGGCTCTCGTTGATATGTTCGGCAAGACGTTCGGCTCCCGCGTAGCCAAGGCGGACGCGGTGGACCCTTTGAAGCTCTCCTTCGCCCGGAAGCTCACGCCCTGCCCCGGTTATCTGGAAGCGGTCCGGCTCTGGGCGGAGAACCACCCGGTCCTGTGCGTCCGGCGCAAGGCCGCGTCCGGCGACGACCTTTCGCCCCTGGAGAAGCCGGTGAGTATTGACGCGGTGCTGGAGAACAAGCGGTTCTTCATCTGCTTCGAGTGCAAGTTCCTGTCCGACATCTCGTATCAGGTTACGTTCATTCCCGTGTTGAATCAAATCGTACGGGTGGCGGACTGCGGGATGTACGAGGCCAAGGAGACGAATCGGATGTTCGCATTCACATTGGTCAGCCCGGCTCTCTTCAGGGACGGCGACGGCGCGCGTAACCGTCTGTATTGGTACAAGATGAACGAATACTCGACATACGCCGAAGCCCTGTACCGGGACCTGGGTTATGAAGCGCCGTTGATACCGGACCGGCTCTTCTGGATTACCTGGGAAGACATCCTGTGGCATATCGCGATGAACCGGACGCTCTTCGAGCATAACGAGTACCCGGCCCTTTCGAACTTCTTCCGGGATCGGCGGATCGAAACGCCCACGTAAAGCGCGTGAAACGATTTGGCTACATAGTCGCTTTATCAAGCGCGGCGGTGGTTCTCATCGCGGGGTGCGCCAAGGTGGGGGTCCCGCCGGGTGAGGAGGAGCTGGAAGACGACCGGCCGCCGTCGCTCTCAAAAGTAAAAGCGGTGGACGCCAACCACGTCGAGGTTTACTTCGACGAGGCGATAGACGTAATCTCGGCCCTCGACGAGGAACATTACTCGATATCTTCGGCCGACGACGAAAGGGAACTCCCGGTACGGGCCGTCGTCACGGCCGGCCGCGCCGACGGGGTGATTCTCGTTACCGACACCCAGGAGCCGGGCACCCGTTACGAGCTGGTGGTCCGCAATGTCCGCGACGAAGCCGGCGGAAACCCGATAGAGACGAACAACCATAAGGCTTTTAACGGTTCGTCTCGGACGGACAAGAAGGAACCTGCCGTCGCCGGGAGTTACCCGCCGGATGGCGCCGAGGGCGTCGGGCTGCGGCCCGAAATCCGCGTGATATTCAACGACGCGATGGACGCCGCAACCCTTCGGGACGCGATTAACCTGACCGACGACCTCGGCCGGGAAATACCCGGGGAAGTGTTGTCGGGCGTTATGAGCGTTTCTTTCCGCCCGGCCGAGAAACTCGACTACGAGACGTTATATACGGTAACGGTGGCCGACGCGTGCGCCGACTTGGCCGGGAACTTGCTGTTTCGGCCCGCGCGTTTGAGTTTCAAGACGGCGCCGGATACGCTGGAGGGAACGTTGGTCGGGCGGGTGGTCGCCGCCGAGGAAGGTCTGGACGTCGGCGGTGCCGAAGTGCTGTTGACCCTTACGCCCGGACTCGGGAGCGAAAGCGCCTTCGTCGCGGCGTTCGCGACGACCGACGACGAGGGATACTTCCGATTGGACGGCATCGCCCCCAATACCGAAGCGTCGCCGACGTACTACTTGCTTACGCATAAATTGTTACCCGGCGGCGAAGAGTTGGTCGGCGCGTACGACCCGGACCGCGACGGCGACGCCAACGCTCTGCCCGAGTTCGCCGGCGGCGAACGGCTCGACAATATAACGGTCTATCTGGGTAGGCCCGACAGGGAAGGGCCGGTCGTTTCCGATATTGTAGTTTCACCGAACCCGACGGAAGGGCAGACGGGAGCATATATCGCCGCTCGCGTATCGGACCCGGAAGGCCGGGCCGAGATAACCGCCGCCGAGTTCTTCGTGGGCGCGCCGGCCAGCGACGGGACCGGGATACCGCTGGCGCCGGTCGGCGCGGCGTGGGGTACGGCGCCCTCTGCCGTGGTTGAAAGGTACATAACGGACATGAAGGAGGCCGGCACCGGGAAGAAGGGTGAACATATTATCTACGTCCACGCCCAGGACTCGGCCGGGAACTGGGGCGACTTCTTCGAGTACGCGATTAACGTGACGGGGAAACCGAAAGACTCCCGGAAAGTCTCTGGCGCCGTTTACTTCGAGTTGGACCCGGTCGAGAAGGCGATAGTCGTCGCGTACGCCGACGGTGCCGAGTATCCGGCGGCCGTCGTGTTAACCGATGAGGATGGGGGATACGAGATAAAAGGGCTGCCGCCGGGTCTCTACCGTGTCCGCGCATTCCTGGACGAGGACGAGGACGCCGGGTGGGGCCGAGCCGAGCCCGCCGGTACCGCCGAAGACACGGTCGAGCTGCGGTCGTACGATGCCGAAGGGATAGATATTACGCTGACATACGTTCCGGCGATAACCGCCGCCAACGCCCGAATACAGCACTATCTCGACCCGGCCGGCGAGGGGGAGAAGGCGGTCCTCCGCATAACCGCCAGGGTCCGGGACCCGGACATGGACCTGGAGAAGGTACTAGCGGTCTTGCCCGACGGGACCGAGTTTGAGCTTCTAGACGTCGGGTTGGGGCCGGACGAGGCGCCGAACGACAATATCTTTACGGCCGAGGCTACGTACCGGGGAACAGAGATGGCGGCGATGCCCGTCGGCGACGTAACGCTTTACGCGAGGGACCGTTTCGGAAACGAAGCGTCGGCGGGGCCGGCCCGGCACCCGGGGCTTTACGCGCGGCTGCTCCCGGTCCCGGCGAACGTCCGGGCGATAGATAAGCCTGACGGCATCAACGTCGTCTGGGATACGGTCGCGGGCGCCGACGGCGGTTACGTGGTATTCCTTATACCGTTGGACCGTCTCGACCGGTTCAAAGGGCCGGACACGGCCGAGGTCTGGTCGAACCACCGTGCGCCGACCTTCGAGCCGAGGTTAACGATACCGTACGAGTCAATCGAGGATTGGTGGGCTTACCCGGTAGGCGCGCGCTTCGCGTTGATGGTAACCGCCGGCGCCGGGGACGCCCGGACAGTGGGCGACAGCGACAAATCGATATACGTCCTGCCTTACACGAAATCCGCCGTAAAACCCCGGTTGCCGGGGGAGGTCGGGGGGTAGATTGGTTTTTATATACTTCCTAACGGTAATGGCGGCTTTCCGGTCGCCGATTAGTATGTTGTAGTCGAGCGTAACTGTAGGTAGATATATAATTCCGAGAACTGTAACTGTAGTATATATAGCTCCTTAAGAAACCCCTTGACATCTATCCGAAAACTGATAAAATGATAATAGGAATTATTCTTACGTGGAGGGAACGATGGCCGACGGTAAGTTGAGGATGACCGAACAACGGCAAGTGATTCTCGACGAACTGCGGAAGGTCAATACGCATCCGACCGCCGACGAGGTATACGAGCTCGTCCGGCGGCGCCTGCCGCGGATAAGTATGGGAACGGTCTATCGGAACCTCGATCTGCTGTCCGAGAGCGGCCTGATACGTAAGCTCGATTTCGGCCCACAGATGCACTTCGACGGCGACACGACGGAGCATTACCACGTCCGGTGCGTACGGTGCGGTCGAATCGGCGACGTCCGCGGCGTGTCGATCGGCGGTCTCGACGAATTCCGCGGAAAAGGTGCCGATTTCGATATTATCGGGTATCGTCTGGAGTTTATAGGTATCTGCCCGTCGTGCCGGAAAAGCGTGAAGGGCGGTAAGAGGGCCGTTTAAGGCGAAGGGGAGAGGTTACTTCTATGGACGAACGCGCTCTGTTTAAGGTCAGTTACGGCCTTTACGTGGTCAGCTCGACAGACGGCGAACGCTTCAACGGGCAGATAGCCAACGCCCTCGTCCAGGTTGCGGCCGAGCCTATAGAAATCGCCGTCAGCATAAACAAGCAGAACCTTACCCACGAATTTATATCGAAGAGCCGGGTATTCACCGTGTCCGTGCTGTCGATAGACACGCCGTTGAGTTTCGTCGGCCATTTCGGTTTCAGGTCCGGCCGGGAGATGGATAAATTCGAGAGCGTGGAGCATAAAACCGGAGCCACCGGCGCGCCGGTCGTCCTCGACAACGCCGTCGCGTACTTCGAGGTCGAGGTATTCGACGAGCTGGACGTGGGAACCCACACCATCTTCGTTGGTAAAATCGTCGAGGCCGAAGTGTTGAGCGACGGCGAACCGATGACATACGCGTACTATCACGCTGTCAAACGCGGCAAGACGCCCAAGACGGCGGCTACCTATATCGAGGAGAAAAAACCCGTCGAGGTGGAAGGAATGGACAGATACGTCTGTACCGTATGCGGGTACGTGTACGATCCGGCCGTCGGCGACCCCGACGGCGGTATAGAGCCGGGGACGGCCTTCGAGGACCTGCCCGACGATTGGGTGTGCCCTGTCTGCGGCTCGCCCAAGGACGTATTCGAGAAGGAGTAGGGGCCGACCTTTAGGTCGGCCCGGTCGTGGACGAGATAAATCGATGCAGACGAGGTTTTAAAACCTCGTCTGCAAAAACAGCCGGTCGGGGACTGGAAAGTCCTTGAAATCCAGTGGGGTAGCGGAAATCTTCAGATTTCCGACGGTGCCGTTCGAACTTATGTATTGTCGGCGATTTGGAAATCCGAAAGTAGAGGTATCGAGGGGATGTATCATGGATTTATCAAATTATAGCTTGAAGGACGTAGTCTTAACCGCAATGAAGAGCGAGGTCGAGAGCCGGGCGGTTTACGAGAAGCTCGCGGACCTGGTCAAGAACTTTATGCTCAAGGACCGGCTCAAATTCCTGGCCGACGAAGAAACGAAGCACTATCGCTTTTTCGAGGGGTTTTACGCCAAAGAGTTCCCGGGCGAGAAAATCGTTTTGCCCGACGAGAACCCCGTCCCGCTGCCGTCTATCCTCGTTTACGAAGAGGGGATGCCGATAAGCGAGGTAATATCGAAGGCTATGGACGCCGAGCTGGCCGCCCGCGATTTCTATACCGATATGGCCGGGCTCTTCGCCGACCGGGAAGAAACGCGGAGGATGCTCCTTTATATCGCGAAGATGGAGTTGGGGCACTATAAGCTACTCGAACACGAGAAGGAGCTCGCCGACGAGTTCGAGACCTTCGACGTGGACTGGCCGATGGTCCACGAGGGCCCTTAGAGGATAGAATATGAAAAGGCGGCCCGCTCGAAGCGAGTAAAGAGAGGTGAGGAGATTGATTAAGGAGAACGTACAAAACGCGCTGAACGACCAGCTCAACTGGGAGCTTTTTTCGGCTTACATTTACCTGGCGATGGCCGCGTACTGCGAGTCGGCCAACCTTCCCGGGTTCGCCAACTGGATGAAGGTCCAGGCCCAGGAAGAAGTTTCGCACGCCATGAAGTTCTACGACTTCGTAAACGAGCGCGGCGGCCGCGTGACGTTCGCGGCGATTGAGGCGCCGCCGGTCGAATGGGACTCGCCGCTGGCGGCGTTTGAGCATGCGTATAAACACGAGCAAGGGGTCTCCGAGCGTATCAACAAGCTCGTAGACCTGGCCGTCGCCGAAAGCGACCACGCCACCAACGGCTTCCTCCAGTGGTTCGTTACGGAACAGGTGGAGGAGGAATCGTCGGTCGACGAGATAATCCAGAGGCTCAAGCTCGTGGGGAAGGAAGGCGGCGGACTCTTCATGCTCGACCGGGAGCTGGCGCAGCGCGTCTTCGTACCGCCGGCCACGGGGAGTGCCGCAGGCGATTAACGTCGCGTTTTAATAAACCGAAGGAGTTTATCGATTTAAGGTGGTAAAGCTTATAATCCGTTTGCCTGAATGTTACTAATGCGAGTAGGTTCGAGCGGTCGGGTGGAAGCCTGGCCGTTTTAACGCTATCGGGCGGTTCCGTAAACGTCGAAAAAAACGACACTCGCGCTAGGTTTTCTGCTATAATGTATTCGAAAGGGGAGTTGACGGTTATGAAAGCGATATACCTTATAGGGATACTAACGATAACGCTGGCGCTCACCGCATCCGCCAGGACGGTTATACTCGATACCGACGGCTCCGAACTGGGCCGTGTGGAGGACGACGGGACGATTACGAACGGCGACTTCGAGGTCGGGGAAGTTGACGCGACGGCGGGAGTCGTTTACGACTCGGCCGGCGGGACGATGGGCTACCTCGACGGCGGTACGGTACGTAACGCCGCGCGCCTGGTAGTCGGGTATTATGAAGAGCCGGAGGGCAGAATACTCGACGACAACCGCGCCGTTATCGCGAAGCTGAAGGACGATGGCACGATAGTGAACGACGGCGGAGTCGAGGTGGGCCGCTGGCGCGGCAAGAAAGACGCCCGCGCCGTGGCGGTGTTCGCGTTTTTCTTCAATCGGTTTATTTAGCGGACGTGACGAACTCGTTTTCGGGGATTTATTCTTCGCTCCACGGTCTTCTTTGAAGTAACCCGTAAAGTTTACGCGTTCTGAGCCTTTTTAACTAACTATTCGTATTTCCCGACGGAACGCTCGATTCCGTAGAAACGCTTCGGACCGGTCTATAGATGAGTTCGCGAGGTTGATCTTTATAGTAGGTTTAACGACAAGAACAGGAAAACCGGGGCATAAGGCCCCGGTTTTGTTTTCCAAAAGCAGTGACGATTATTAGTGGAAGTTTACTTTAATCTCGCCGACTGATACGGCGTCTACTCCCGCGGTCCCGACCGTGATCGGGTTGTCCCAGCTCTGGTCTTCTTCTTCGCCCATCGCGTAAGCCGTGTAATCGGCGTAAACGAAACCCGAGACGTAGCTCATAGTATAGTCTTCGCCCGTACGAGCCAGGTGAGCCCGGAACCGGAAGAGGTAGTCGGTTACGTACGTACCGCCGCCGCCTGTGGGGTCGAAAGTACCGTCTGTCCGGAACTGGTGCCAGGAATAACCGCCGGGAACTGCGTGGGTAGGGTACTGAGCCTCCAGGTCTATGCCGGTGGTAGCTTCATCGGTTTCCACCATATTGCCGTTCCCGTCACCCACGAGGTCCCAAGTCGCCGTAACCCAGTCGAAGTTATCCGGCATCATCACGCCGATGAGGAAATAGATGTTGGGATAATCCCCGATGTCCTCCATTTCCGTGCTAAACGTGACGTCGAACGTCGCTCCATCGCCGGCGATGGTGGGGTGGTTCATATCGGTTATAACGCACCCGCCAAGCAGATATGCCGCCAAGACGGTTGCCGCGAGGATAGCTAGGCTCCTAATCCTTAAACTCATATTTCGCACCTCCTTTCTTTAAAAAGCTAGTAATTCGTGTATACTTTTCGCTACTGTAATAGGCAACCTAAACATCCGCCTATTATCCGAAGTATTTTCAATGCTATGCTATATTATTATTTCTCAAATGTCAAGCATTTTTTGTTGTGGTTCTGAGCGTTTTCCAATAGATGTTGATAAGGCTTGGGAGATCATAAGCTAACGCCGTTCAGGTGTCGTTGAAGTCAATATCCCGTTTGCGATACTCTTATTTTTAAGCGATTCCCCAGTTTTTCCCTTGCCGCGACCCCACCGATAAGGTATCTTGATAAGAAAAAAGGATCGCGAGAATCCCCGATAAAGACGGCAAAATAGGTTTCTGGGCCGTGTTCGCCATAGGCGTCGGCGGGATGGTCGGCGGCGGCATATTCGCCGTCCTGGGCCTTTCCGTCGAGTTGGCCGGCGGCGGGACGCCAGTCGCGTTCGCCGTGGCCGGCGCCGTCGCCCTAATCACGTCCTATTCGTACGCGAAACTCTCGGTTACGTATCCCAGCCAGGGCGGAACCGTCGAGTTTCTTAATCAGGCGTTTGGACCCGGCCTGGTTACCGGCGGTTTAAATACGCTTCTCCTCCTCAGCTACGTGGTTATGCTTTCGCTGTATTCGTACGCGTTCGGGAGTTACGGCGCGAGTTTTTTCCATGAGAGCGTCCAACCGCCGGCCAAACACGTCTTGATTACCGGTGTGATTATCCTATTCACGATGTTGAACGTTCTGGGTGCCGCCGTAGTGGGGAAGGCCGAGAAGTGGGTTGTCGGCCTGAAACTCGTGATATTGCTCTTCTTCGTCGCGATAGGTCTTTGGAGCGTAAGCGGGCCGAGGCTCGCGCCAGGGACGTGGACGGCGCCGGTTCAGCTTGTCGCAGGCGGGATGATAATCTTCGTCGCATACGAGGGTTTCGAGCTAATATCGAATACGGCAGGCGACGTACGAAACCCCCGGAAGGTTTTACCGGCCGCGTACTTCTCGGCCGTGGGATTCGTCATCGTCTTATACATACTCGTGTCGATAGTCACCGTCGGCAACCTGGCGCTGGCGAAAATCGCGGCGACGCGGGACTATGCGCTTGCCGAAGCGGCGAAACCGTTTCTGGGCAGTTTCGGGTTTTCGCTCGTCGCCGTTGCGGCTCTTTTGTCGACCGGCTCTGCGGTCAACGCGACTCTGTACGGCTCGGCGCGAATAAGTTATATCGTCGCGAAAGAGGGTGAGCTACCGCGGAAACTCGAGCGGAAGGTTTGGGACAAGCCGATCGAGGGTCTTTTAATCGTCTCCGGGATAACCCTCCTCGTCGCGAACCTGTTCGACGTTACGAGCATCTCGACGATGGGCAGTGCCGGTTTCCTGCTCATTTTCGCCGTGGTGAACTACGCCAACTTCCGGCTGTACAGACGTACGGGCGCGAACAGGGTACTCGCCGCCGTGGGCGCCGTAGTCTGTATAGGTGCTCTGGGCGCGCTCGTGTGGGAGACGCTCCGAACCGCGCCGGCGAACGTACTGGTACTCGTCGTAATGGGCTCGTTGGCCTTCACCATCGAAGGTCTGTACCGGGCGATAACCGGGCGGGAGATAAAGCCGGTTTTTGAACGAAGTAGTCCTACCGGTTAAACCTTTTCCTCTCGCGCAACCCTGGCCGATAGAATATCCCTAACGAGATACGGAAGGAGCGCGAGAATCCCCGACGACGACAATAAAATAGGTTTCTGGTCGGCCGTCGCGATAGGCGTCGGCGGGATGGTCGGCGGCGGTATCTTCGCGGTCCTCGGGCTGGCCGTGATGTTCGCCGGCGGCGGGACGCCGATAGCTTTCGCCTTTGCCGGCGTCATCGCGCTCGTTACGTCCTATTCGTACGCGCGGTTGTCGTTGACTTACCCCTGCGAAGCCGGGACCGTTCGATTCTTGAACCAGGCGTTCGGCCCGGGTTTTTTTACCGGCTCGGCGAACGTTCTCCTCTGGCTTGGCTACATAGTAACCCTTTCCCTTTACGCGTACGCGTTCGGAAGCTACGGATCGAGTTTTTTCCCGGCGGCCGCGCAACCGTTCTGGAAACACGTATTCCTGAACGGTATGGTGGTCGGGATGACGGTTCTGAACCTGGTGGGCGTGAGGGCCGTAGCCAGGGCCGAAATATGGATAGTGGGACTGAAATCGGCTATTCTTCTGTTGTTTATCGGCATCGGTTTTTGGACGGTGAAAGCGGGTAGTTTGGCTCCCGCCACTTGGGCCGGCACGGGGCAACTAATCGCCGGCGGAATGGTTATTTTCGTGGCCTACGAAGGTTTCCAACTGATCGCGAATACGGCCACCGACATAAAAGACCCCGAGAAGAATTTACCCCGGTCATATTATACGGCCGTAGGGTTCGTAATATTCCTGTACATAGCTATTTCGGTCGTCGCCGTGGGGAACCTGTCGCTATCCAAGATAGCCGCCGCCGAAGACTATGCCCTGGCGGCCGCGGCCGAACCGGTGCTCGGGAACGTCGGTTTCGCGTTGGTCGTTATAGCCGCCCTCGCGTCGACGTCTTCCGCTCTGAACGCTACGCTTTACGGCGTAACCCGTCTCAGCTATAACCTGGCCGTGGACGGCGAACTTCCCGAAGCCCTCGAGAGGAAGGTATGGAACAGGCCAGTAGCCGGTCTGCTCATTTCGGCGGGCCTTACCCTGGTAATCGCCAACGGGTTTAACCTCACGGATATATCGGTCATGGGGAGTTCCGGTTTTCTGATAATTTTCGGTACGGTTAACGCCGCTAATTTGAAGCTCCGTAAAAAAACGAAAAGCCGGTCCTGGATTCCAACCCTGGGCGTGATACTGTGCGCGGGCGCTTTCGTAACCCTCATTTATGAGATTACCCGTATAGCTCCTAAGACTATTATCGTGTTGGCGCTTCTGATCGTGCTGGCCGTGGCGATAGAGTTCATATACAGGTATTTTAAAGGCCGCGAGATTAAACTGCCGGAACTGAAGAGTGCGGTGAAGCGTTAACGGCCGTTAGCCACCCTTTTCCCTTGCGCAACCCCCGCCTATAGAGTATCCTTTTTAGCGTGGACGCAAAGAGTTATATAATAACCGCGGTAAGCGTCGCGGCGGTGCTTTTCGCTGTCGCCGGCTGCGTGGATTACGAGGCCGCCGTCGACCTGGAACCCGACGGGTCCGGGCGCCTGGTGGTCCATTACTCGAGCAAGGACTACTTTACGATATTCGACTCGGATTGGTCATGGGAACACGGCAAGGAGAAACGCGTCCCACCAGAAGACCTGGCCGAGTATGAGTACCGCTTCACGAAGCCGGGCCAGCGGGTCATCGATGTCCGGGCCGAGGATCGCGGCGGGCTCCACCATACGTACGTCGTAATCGAGTTCAACGACATCAACAAACTCCAACTCGACGACGTCTCCGAGTACCAGACCTTTTCTCTCCGGGACGAGTACGAGAAGCTGTACTTTCGGTCGGTAATCACGCCGCCGGAGCGCGATATAATAGGGCAGGGCAAGTTCCTGCTTGAGAAACAAAAACTCAAAGGCCATTACTACACGCTGCGGGTCCGGATGCCGGCGGGTATAACGTCCACTGACGGGGTAGTGGAGGACGACGGCCGGACCGTACGTTGGATGTATCCGATGGAGCGCGTCGCCGACGGAGAACCGGTTATCATGACCGCTACCTGCCCGAAGCCCAGGACAGTCGCCGGAATTCCCCTGACTACTGTTGTAATAATCCTGATAGCCGTCGCGGCGTTGACGTTCGTCGTCGGGGTCGTGGCGATAATAATAAACCTGATTAGAAAGAAGAAACGGAAGTAGCGATGTACGGATATACCAGGTTGATGGACCATCTCATCAACGAATTGACCAAGATGCCGGGTGTCGGCCGCAAGTCGGGCCAGCGTTTGGCCTTCTACCTGCTCAGGGCCGACGAAGAATACGTGATGGGGCTGGCCGACGCGATGCGCCGGGTAAAAGAAGGCGTCCGATTCTGCCGTGAGTGCGGTAACCTGACCGAGGGCGAGGTATGCTCCATCTGCGCCGACGAGGAACGGGACAAGTCGGTTATCTGCGTCGTCGAGGACCCGCAGGACGTCCAGGCCCTAGAGCGGACCGACCAGTACCGGGGTGTCTATCACGTATTGATGGGCGCGATATCGCCGTTGGACGGAATCGGACCGGAAGATTTGGAGATATCCCGGCTTGTGGAGCGCGTCGCCGCCGGGGCGGGAGAAGTTATAATAGCCACGGACCCGGACGTGGAGGGCGACGCCACGGCCCATTACCTGGCCCAGCTTCTACGCCCGCTGGGCCCGAAGGTATCGCGCATCGCCCGAGGGCTGCCGGTGGGCGGGGACCTGCGCTACGCCGACGAGGTTACGTTGGGGAAGGCGCTGGCCGGGCGGACAGAGCTGGGCGGGGCATCTGATTTCTGATAACTAACGAATTATCAGCCCATTTGTACGATTCACCTTAAAAGGGGCTTTTACGCCTATAAAGCGATAGGAGTGAACTGTAAGGTAAATTACGGAGGAGGCAGATTGAAATGAAACGGGTATTAATATCTCCGTTAGCTGGTTTAGTTACTGTATTCGTTTTAGTAACACCGGCCCACCCCACCGACTGGCTTTGGCAGGTTACGACGGATCCGGCGGACGAAATCGAATCGTCCTGGTCGCCAGATGGAGGGATGATAGCATTTGACTCCTATCGCAACGGTAATTGGGATATTTGGATTGTACCGTGTGGTGGCGGATCTGAAACCCGAATAACGACGGATCCCGCGAGTGATTCCTACCCGGCGTGGTCTCCTGATGGTACTTTAATCGCTTTTACCTCTAATCGCGGTGGCAATAACGATATATGGGTTATACCGGCTTATGGTGGCACCGCGACGCAGATAACGGTTGATCCCACCATTGACGCGTGCCCTTGTTGGTCACCGGATGGCGCTATGATCGCTTTTGTATCATACCGTGGCGGCAATCCGGATATTTGGACAATACCGGCTGGCGGAGGGGTTTCTATGCAATTAACAACGGATCCCGGTGAAGATTGGTGTCCTTCTTGGTCTCCGGACGGCGCGACTATCGCCTTCGACTCGGACCGTAACGGGAATCCCGATATTTGGACCGTACCCGCCGCCGGAGGGACCGCTATCCAAATAACTACGGGTTCTCACGCGGATTGGTATCCTTCTTGGTCGCCCGACGGTGATAAGATCGCGTTCGGATCGAGCCGGAATTATACTTGGGATGTTTGGACTATTCCAGCTGGAGGCGGGACGGCGACTCAAATTACTACTGATCCCGCGTGGGACGATAACCCTTGTTGGTCTCCCGATGGTACTACGTTAGGTTTTTGTTCCGACCGTAGCGGCAATTGGGATATCTGGGCAATAAAACCGGAGCATACGTCTATTAACCCCGCGTCACTGGGCGAGGTAAAGGCGATGTTTAGGTAATCGATTTAGTTGGGTTTTTAAAAGGAGGGAAACCGATATGAGACGATTACCGATACCTTATTTGACCGTTTTAACCTCGATACTTTTATTCGCAACGACCGCGTCGGCCACCTACTGGCTCTGGCAGGTTACGGCGGACCCGGCAACGGACGATTTCCCGTCTTGGTCGCCAGACGGTACGGCTATCGCGTTTGAATCTAACCGCGGCGGCAACTACGATATCTGGACTATACCGGCCTACGGCGGAACCGCCGTTGCCGTGACGACCGATAACGACGGCGATTTCGACCCGTCCTGGTCGCCGGACGGCTCTACAATCGCCTTTTATTCCGACCGGAGCGGGAATTACGACATCTGGACGATACCTGTCGGCGGCGGGACGGCGGAACAGATAACTGTGCACAATAATTCTGATTATGTGCCCGTATGGTCGCCGGATGGTTCAAGGATAGCCATCACATCCAGCCGCACCGGTAATTTGGATATATGGACTATATCGGCTCCCGGCGGATCCGCCGTCCAGGTAACGACCGACGTCGCAGACGATACCTTTCCTGCGTGGTCACCCGACGGAACGATGCTCGCGTTCGCCGCTAATATCTCCGGTAATTACGACATCTGGAAGGTACCGGCCGCCGGCGGCGTTCTTTCCCAGATAACGACCGATCCGGCTAACGACAATACGCCGTCGTGGTCGCCGGACGGTTCAACGATAGCCTTCTCGTCCGACCGGAGCGGTAATCGGGATATATGGACTATACCGGCTTCCGGCGGATCCCCCGTCCAGGTAACGACCGACGCGGCTGATGACGTCGCGCCGGCTTGGTCTCCCGATGGCATAAAGATAGCTTTCCACTCGCACCGCACCGGTAACTGGGACGTATGGGTAATCGTCCCCGACCATACGTCAGTTACCCCCGCGTCCGTGGGCGAAGTAAAGGCGATGTTTAGGTAGGCGTGTTTGGTTATATATTTAACGGAGGAGGTGAGTGAGTATGAACAGGATGATTATTTATCTGTCGACGATTTTAGCGGTTATCGGCGTTTTCGTAACTACGTCATACGCCACCGACTGGCTGTGGCAGGTTACGGACGATACGCACGCCGACGGTCAGCCTTCTTGGTCGCCGGACGGCACCACGATTGCTTTCTCGTCCGACAGGAGCGGAAACTTCGACATCTGGACTATACCCGCAGGCGGCGGTACGGTCACCCAAATCACTACTGACGACGCCACGGACGCTAATCCGTATTGGTCGCCGGACGGCACCACCATCGCCTTTCACTCCGACCGCAGCGGCAATAACGACATCTGGACCATATCTGCCGGCGGCGGGACGCCGACTCAGGTGACGACCGACCCCGACGACGATTATAACCCTTGCTGGTCGCTGGACGGTACGGAGATAGCTTTCGACTCGGAACGGTCCGGTAATTACGACATCTGGACCATACCCGCAGGCGGCGGGACCCCCACCCAAATAACGACGGACCCGGCTGGGGACGTCCACCCGTCTTGGTCGCCCGACGGTATGGCGATAGCCTTCGAATCCGACCGTAGTGGCAATCATGACATCTGGACCGTACCGGCGGGCGGAGGGCCCCCTACCCAGGTAACGACGGACCCGGCCGAAGATACGCGTCCTTCCTGGGCGCCGGACGATTCCAGTATAGCTTTCGCGTCCGACCGGAGCGGCGGCGAGGATATCTGGACCATACCGCCCGGCGGCGGAACGGCTGTACAGATAACGACCGACGACGCTAGCGACTGGTTCCCCCGTTGGTCGTGGGACAGTACGAAAATAGCGTTCAACTCTGACCGGAGCGGCTACGAGGACATTTGGGTGATAGTGCCCGACCACGCGGCCGTAAAACCGATGTCTTTCGGTGAGGTAAAGGCAACGTTCAGGTAGGTTTTCCGGGTTCCGGCGAAATGCCGCGCCGTGAATGAATTCGGCGATGGCTTTTATTAGGTCACCGGTGACTTTATGAATTCCAACGTACTAGCCTTCCTGTTATTAATAGTCGCTTCGGTATTACTATCGGCGTCTTCGTACGCTTCTAGCGTACAGGAGCTATACGAAGAGGCAACCGACGCCCGGGAAGCAGGCGATTACGGTCGTGCGATAGAACTCTACGCCGAGGCGGTGGCGATAGACCCGGATTACGCAGACGGGTGGCTCAACCTGGGTTTCGCATATTACGAAGCTGGCGAGTACGCGGAAGTCGAGGACCCTCTTTCGAAGGTACTCCGGTTCGATACCGACCGGGACGCTGACGCGTGGAAGATACTCGGTTCCGCCCGTGAGAAACTGGGCAAATATAGCTCGGCGTTGGACGCTTATGACGAGGCGATAGCGGCCGGCGGAGGCGCCGACGCCTTCGTGGGCGCGGCCCGTTGCGCCCGGTCGCTGGGCCGGGACGGCGACGCGGTCGATTACTTGGAAAAGGGAAGAGCGAAGTATCCGGAAGACGAGGGTATATTAAACGCCTTGAGGAAGGTGTTGGTTGAGACGGGGGAGTTGAAGGGTGTAATAGGTTTGGCCCCGACCGGTTCGGACGCGTTGTTGACGGCCGACCTTTGTTTCGAAGCGGGCGATTATTCGCGCGCCGCGGAATTCTATCGCGTCGCTTACGAGAACGGCGAGGGATCGGCGGCGGCCCGCGGTCTCGGTTTCGCCCTGTACGAGCTGGAAGAGTACGGAGAAGCTACCTCGTATCTAAAAGAATACGTTGACGCGGAAGACGACGCGTCGGCCTGGAACAAGTTGGGGAACTGCCACGTGAAGCTCGAGAAATACGCGGACGCCCGGGACGCGTACGAGGCGGGATTGGCGTGTGCCGCGGGTACGACAAGGGACACTTTGGAGCGGAACTTGGCGGGCGTTGAGGAGTACCTTGCCGCAAGCGAATCGGCGTCGAACAAGAACCGGGCCCGAGAGCTTGTCCGCGAAGGAAACGAACTGTTGGAAACGCGCGATTATGAATCCGCACTCGCCAAGTACACCGAAGCGACCGCGCTGTACCCGGATTCGTATTTCGCTAGGTACAACGTCGCTGTCGTATACGTCAAGACGGAAGAGTGGGATAAGGCCCTTGACAACCTACACGTGTTGACGGCCGCGGAACCGGACCGAGCCGAAGGCTGGTTTCTGGCGGCCAGGGTCGACGCGATAATCAAGGACTACGATTCTATGTACGACGACTTAAAGCGGGCCGTGGAACTCGACCCGATGTTGAAAATCAAAGCGCGGGAAGACGGCACGTTCGCCGCGGTGAGGGACGACCCGGAGTTCGTCGAGTTGGTGGGGGAGTAGGGTAGCGTTTTCTCGCCGCTCGCACTAACGGGAGTTTGTAAACGATTTTTCCTGCGCGTAACTTTTCTTTACATACCGTTACTAATTATAATAGTACACCGTTTATATAGGAGGAGGGTGAACGGTATGGACTATAGGAATATGTGCGGGTTGGCCGTTTTACTAACTACAGCCTTTATCGCAACGGCTACGTCGGCAACCGACTGGCTCTGGCAGGTAACAACATACGAGGGTTTCGATTACGATCCTTCATGGTCACCTAACGGTACGGATATAGCGTTTACTTCTTTCAGGAGTGGTAATCCCGACATCTGGATTATACCGGCCGAAAGCGGGATCGCTACGCGAATAACGACCGATCCGGATTTTGATTACGCTCCTTCCTGGTCACCGGACGGTAGCACGATCGCGTTTACATCTTCCCGGAGCGGTTGGTGGGATATCTGGACCATACCGGCGGGCGGCGGGACCCCTACGTAAATAACGACGGACCCGGCGGGGGATATTTTCCCATCCTGGTCGCCGGACGGCACGACCATCGCGTTCAGTTCGTCCCGCGGCGGCAATTACGACATTTGGACTATACCGGCGGGCGGCGGGACCGCTACGCAGGTGACAACGGATCCGAACGACGATTACGGCCCTTCCTGGTCGCCTGACGGCAGTTCTATTGCTTTTATGTCTTACCGAAGCGGCAATACAGATATCTGGACTATACCTGTAGGCGGGGGAGCCGTTACTCAAATAACTTCGTACCCTGGTTCGGATAATGGACCTTCGTGGTCGCCGGACGGTACTACGATAGCATTCGAGTCTGATAGGAGCGGTAACGTGGATATATGGACAGTACCGGCCGGCGGGGGTGACTGTATCCGAATAACGACGGATCCCGCTCGCGATTCTTACCCTTCCTGGTCGCCGGACGGTACGGCAATAGCTTTTAACTCCGATCGTAGCGATACTGACTCTTTAGATGTTTGGGTAATCGTCCCTTACCATACGTCCGTAACGCCCGCGTCCTTCGGCGAAGTGAAGGCGACGTTCAGGTAACGGACACAGATTAACGCTGATGTATACGCAGATATACGCAGATGGGCGCGGAAGGAACCGCGCCCGTATTTTTCGCTGTAGCCGTAGGTAGCCCCAACGCCGCCCAACCTACCGCAGACAATAAAAATACCCGTCTTGACAGAAGAAGTAAACCCGCCCGTTGACGATTATCAAGGGCGAGTTTACCTTTCCCCCGGCCTTGAACTTATCCAGCTTCTTGCCGGTCTCGGCGTCCAGGGCGTAAACCGTACCGTCGTCCGCACCGGCGTAAACGCGCCCGTCGGCGACGCAGGGTGAGGCGTCTGCGTCCCAGTCGGTATGGAATTTCCAAATCCCTTCCCCGCTCTCCGCTGAGACGCAATAAACGTGGTCGTCTCGCGAGCCGAAGTATATGCGGCCCTCGTCGTAAGCCGGAGCGGTTTCGGTGTCGCTTTCCGCCGCGTCCGACTTCCATATCAATTCACCGTCGTCCAACGACCGGCAATAGAAGCTACCGTCGCCGCAAGCGTAGAACACCTTGCCCTCGGCGGCGATGGGCGGAGCGGACAGGTCGTAATCAAACTCGGTCTTCCATATCGTAACTCCACTCCCGGCGTCGGCGCAAACCAGGTACTCGTCGTCACTGCTTATTATTACTTTACCGTTTACGGCGAGGGGCGGTATGTATAAGTCAGGGTCGTACTCTATCTTCCAAACGGTTTCGCCGGTCGCCGCGTCCAGGCAATAAAGGTAGTAATAGTCGCCTATCAGGTACAAGAGTCCGCGATACAGCGTGGGGGCGGCGTCTATCTCTTCCTCGAACTGTACTTTCCACACCAATTCGCCGCTTTCCGCGGAGACGCAGTACAGGTTGCCGTTGGCGCAGCCGAAATAGCAGTTGCCGTAAGCGGCGACTACACCGGTTTTGCAGTTGCCATCGCCCTCGCCCGCCGTGGAGAAATGCCATAACACGCCGCCGTTCTCGGCGTTCAGACACCACAGCCCTTCCATATTCTCGTTGCCTTCCGAACCGACACCGGAGGTAACGTACACCCGGCCGTCCACAAGGGCCGGGCTGTTTCGGTAATCGGTCGTACCCAGCTTCACCCGCCATTCCCGTTTAAGCTTTGGGATAATCCCGCTGTCCAGGCCCCGCGCCCCGCTTGCCTGTAAGCCATGATTAGGCCAGGCGCGGGGGTAGGGTGAGGAGCCGTCGCAGATGACGATGTCGGGCAGCTCCTCCGCCCGCTCCGTGCCGGGTAGCTTGAAACCTACCCACCAGCGTTCCTTTTTCTTGACCGGGTGCATCCGCCGCCACAGGTCGTCCGGCAGGTAGACTTTAATCCCGCAGAACTCGCACGGCAGTACCCTCTCGGTCCCGTCCACTATCAGCGCGCCGCCGCACTGGGGGCAGGTGAACGCGATAGGCTCGGAGGCCGGAACCCGCTCCTCGCCACCCTCCCGCATATCGGCCGCTATCAGGATGGTCCCCGGCGGAAAGGCTTTGTTGAGCCAATCGGGCCCGGGGCGTACGTCGATGACGTTGCCGCATTTCGTGCACGTGTGTTTATACGGTTTGGTCGTTGTTTCGTCTACGTCGAAATGGGTTTTACATTCGTAGCAATAGGGGGTGAAGCAGGCGGTAAGCAGGGAGGTGTTGAACATCCCGAAAATAGTCGATTCGCTGCCTTCGCCTTCTTTGGCCCCTTTGCGCAGTTCGTCGAGAAGTTCGCCTATAATATCGGTCCAGAATTCGTTAGGGATGTCGGTGTCGGACAGGCACTGGTCGCAATGGGCAACTTCGATGGGGCCGTTGAGCGGCATCGGGTTGTCGCACTTAGGGCATCTAATGCTGCATTCGATAATCCCGTAGAGCATTTCCGCGTCCTCCGAGAACGTTTTACCGAAAGGGGTATAATGCGATTACACGGTGAAGGTATCACGAAGAACGCGGCCGGTCAAAAGGAAACCGGCGGTAAAACCGCCGGAGTTTTTCGGTACTTATATTCCGTTATTCCGGTTAGAAGTAGATGCTTGGGCCGACCTGGGCGTACGGGACGTACGGAGAAATACCGTAACCCGTGTTGAGCGTCGTCGCGTAATTGCCTTTAACCGCACCCGCCTTCGCGGTCATTCCGAAGCGCTTGGCGAAAGCCCATCCGAACTCGCCTTCGATGGCTTGTTCCAGGTAGAAGTCGCGCGCTTCGTCGAAGTAATAGTTACCCAAGTCGCCCATAGGGACTTCCGGCGCGATGCGATAACAGATATCCAGGTACTTATTACCGGAGACGGCTTTGACACCGAAGGTTACGGGGAACCTGAAGTAATCCCGTTTGGACCGTTCGTTCGGCATACCCCACATGACGCGTCGCTTTTCCGTATGGTTGTACCCGAGACCCGGCGCCGCGTATATACGAACCGGTGCTTCTGAAAAGTAGAAGCGACCCTGTACGTCGGCGAATATTGCGACCGAGTTCTCTTCCCCCGGGAAGATTAACGACCGCAAGTCGAGGCCTACAGCCCAATTGGTGAACTCGAGTTCGTACCCTATACCGCTTACGTAACCGCGTTCGTTGCTGGGTCCCTCGTAGTACGGTACGGTGTAGAACTGCGTTAACCCGAGTTGAATATCTACCGTCGACGTAGCGCCTGCGACGGTAACGAGTATTAAGAAGATAACCGCTGTTTTCGAGAACATAAAGTCCTTCCTCCCCTCTTCGTGAATAAAGGTTGTCGATGGTTTTGTTTATTTAGTGAAACCGTGTAAGTAAACGTTACGTCATTATAGTGGTAATTAAACATTAAAAAACCGGGCTTCCCGCCCGGCTTCCGCTTATCAAGTGTAGCAGGTCATATTGCTTGGGTCCCAGTCGAATTTGGCGCCCGGCGGGTAGATGTCGGCGATGTAGTCGAGTATGTCGGATAATCGTTCTTTTTCGGCCCGAACGTCCGGCTCGACGTCGGCGGGTATATAGTAGTAAACGTACGGCGCGCCGTTATTAATCGAGAACTCCACGTCGGACTCCAACAGCTGCCGGAGCGCGTTCGAGGCCTTCGGGTCGTTCGCGAGGTAGCCACTTACGGTCGAGAGGGGGACCCACTCGCCGGCATCGCCGCCCTCCACCTCGATAGTCCCGTCCGGCGCCACGCGCATCTGGTACGAGTTTATGTTCACGTACTTAACCGACGGGACCGGAACCGGGAAGTACCCCGAAGCCGATACGCTCCAGTCGGAACCGGGGTAGTGGCTGATGTATAAGTTAATCGGCGCGCCCCGCCGGTACCCGTAGCTCGAGTAACTGGCGCCGTACCAGAGCCCCATCCTGTAATCGAAGTAACCGGCTTCGGAGTAATCTTCGTCGTAAGCGTCGTCTAGTTGGCCGGAGACGAGTTCCTTAGCGAAAGAGGACTCGCCGAGGATTTCCGTTTCGTACTCGGCCCGGGCTATCGGATTTATCCAAAATATATACCATCCGCCGATGACCGTCGCGGCGACGACCACGAGCGATATCGCGCCCGCGCCGACCGATACCCAGCGCGTGTTTCCTTCGCCGCCGAGAACGCCGCCGACGCCGCCCACCAGAATTATAACGCTTACTATCCCCGCCGTTATGGTCACGATGAACTTTATCGCGAATTCGTACGGGACCAGCGGCGGGATGAAGCCCGCGGCTGTGGCGACACCGACCAGTATCAAAGCCGCTGCCAGCGAGAGAACAACGTAGATTCCGGTATATATCTTCATAATATTACTCCGACGATTAGATTTGGGTTGTCGGCCAAACCTTTTTCGTTTAGAATAGCACGACGACGCGTGTGGCGTTAGTTTTTATTTTGAAACTGCAAAGGCCGGCGTGGTTTAACGTACGCCGCCCGAAGGCAGGCGATAGGATGGTTAGGGCGGTCTTGGGCCGCTTCGGCCGGTTGGTATTCATAATAGCTTGAGGTCGGTTAAGATGGTTATAGAAATGAGTTCTACGAAGGACGGATTGACGCCCGAAGATATAATGCAAATCGCGGTTGGGTTCCAGCGTAGTCGCATCTTTTTGACGGCCTACGAACTCGGGTTGTTCTCGGCTCTGGCCGACGAAGAGAAGACGTCCGCCGACGTAGCCGACGAGTTGGCGACCGACGCCCGGGCGACGGACCGGTTGATGAATGCCCTGTGCGTTATGGGTTTGCTTGAGAAGAACGACGGCCTGTTTTCGAATACGCTGTCGGCGACCGAGCTGCTCGTGGAGGGTAAACCGGGCTATATGGCGGGTTTTATGCATGCGGTTCACCTGTGGGACACGTGGGGCACGTTGACCGACGCGGTCCGGGCCGGCGGGTCCGTCGCGATGGGTCCGGTGAACGAGCGGGGCGACGAATGGCTAGACCCGTTTATCGCCAGGATGCATTATCGGGGGATGCGGCAAGCGGACGCAATAGTTTCGCTACTCGACCTTGACGGTGTTGAGCGGGTGCTGGACGTCGGCGGGGGCTCCGGTGCCTTCTCGATGGCCCTCGTACGGGCGGGGGAAGGGCTTCGGGCGGAGGTCTTCGATTTACCCAACGTGATACCGCTGACGGCGAAGTACTTGGACGCCGAGGGTTACAGCGGCAGGGTCGATACGGCCGTAGGGGATTACCATGCCGACGACTTCGGCGAAGGTTACGATATGGTTTTACTTTCGGCTATAATACATAGTAACTCCTTCGATGAGAACTGCGCTTTGATAAAAAAGGCGGCGGATGCCGTGAATCCGGGGGGACAGGTTGTAGTATCGGACTTGCTCGTGGACGAGGACCGGACCGGACCGCCGCGGGGGGTCTTTTTCGCCCTCAATATGCTGGTTGCAACCGGAGCCGGCGATACGTATACTGAATCCGAGGTTCGGGATATGATGGGTCAAGCAGGCTTGACCGATATAACCAGGGAGGATACGGATTTCGGGTCGAGTTTGATGATAGGGAGGAAACCCTGATGATTAGGATTTCTAATGTCCTGGTTGTGACCGCGTTTTTTATCGCTACATTAGCCGGGGCGGGCGGCCCGGAGATATACAAGTTGTGGTCGTACCCGCTGGAAACGTCTATAACCGCCAACGACTTCGTTTGCATCTCCGGGGACGGGGAGTATATCGCCGCCGTATCGGAGTATAAGAAGCTGTATATGTTCGACGCCGAAGGGACGATGAGGTGGAACTATAATATCGAAATGCAAGGATATTACGGGTCCGCCAACGTCAGCAGCCTTTCGGCGACCGACGATTTTTCCAGGATATATGTCGCCGCCGAGAACTCGCCGGAACTTTTCATATTCGACGACGGCGGGGACTTGGTCGCGAAAAAACCGCTGGAGGGGGAACCTTTGTGCTGTTGCGTCGCGGGCGACGGTTCGAAGCTCTTCGTCGGTTTCGAAGACGGGCGCCTGGAGTGCTACAAGACGGGCGGCGATCTCGAGCTTTTATGGACGTTTTTCGAACCGGTGGAAGCGCGGCCGGGTGAAACGTTGCCGTGGCGCGCCAACGCGATTGGCCTTATCGACGCGTCCGACGACGGTTCCGTCGTAGTCGCACTAATCGGTAAGCGGCAGTTGGTAATCCTGGACGCAGACGGAGCCGTACAATACAAATTCCCCGCGGCCGGCGACGTCACTACTGTCGCGGTGAACGGCGCCGGGAATGTAATAACGGCGGCTTATATGGTCCCGGACACTGCGAGCGGTGAACTTATATCTCTGCCTACGAAACCGGAACGGGGCAAGGCAGTTAAGCCGCTCAGGCGTTACCGTTTCGAGCGTTACGTCAGTTCGGTCGATATGACGGACGATGGTAAGCTTGTGTTCGTCGGCCTCGACGCCCTGTCGGACATCAGCTTCAAACTCATGGACGAAAAGGGTACGACGTTAATTTCCCAGGACTTGGGCGCAGCCGTCGACAAACTCGCCGTGAGCAACGACGGGCGTCGGTTCGCCGTCTTGGACGATATAGGCGGCGAGAACCTGTCCTACTATGAGTACGTACCCGAAGGCGGCGACGTCAGCGCGGCCGGTCCCGGCGAGCCCGAGGTCGTGGGCGAGGGCGGTGGGATTACCGCCTGGTCTGTTATAGGCGTTATGTATCTGGTGTTCGCGATACTGGCCGCCATCGTCACGTGCATCCTCGTCCTTATGAGCGTCGGGACGAAAGATAGGCGCGTCTTGAGGAACAGTCGATTAGCCGCCGCGGCGGCTTTCGTCCTCGGCGTCGGCTCTATACTTTTGGGCTTGTGGGTAGGCGAGGGCAACGTTATCGGCGGGGGCGGCGTGTTGTTTTTCGTAGGTGCCGGCCTTGTCCTGTTTTCGATATTGTATAAATCGCGGGCCAAGACCGATCTGGTAAAGAGCCGGTTCCTGGGGATTATCGAGTCGCGAGGACAGGTCGAGCTTAAGTGGCTCGCAAAGGAATTGGGGATATCGGACAAGGAACTCGAGAACCTGATATACGACGCCGTGGCGCGGGGCCAGTTCACCGGGTACATCAACTGGAAGTCCGGCGACTTGTACGCGAAGTCGGCGGGCGAAATCGAGACCAACCGGTGCCCGGTCTGCGGCGCGACGCTGGAGTTCGCCGGTAAGGGCGTCGTGAGTTGCGAGTACTGCGGGACGGAGACGTTCTTGTAGGGGAGGAAAATTCGATATGGATTAAGAGCGCTCGGTTTTACGTTTAACTAAGAGTTTGCTTCGCGTCCTCAATCACTTTTTTAAACTCCGGCACGTTACGTAGGTGGACGAAATCTTCGTCGGCTTCGGCTTTCGCGACCCGTTCAAGCGAATCGAGGCTTTTGGATAAATACTTGATGGCTTCGTCGGTTTCGCCCACCGTGGCGTAACAACAAGCAGCGTTGTAGGCAGCTTTAGCGTATTCGGGGTCGTAGGAGTAGGCGGCCAGGAAGTGGTCTATCGCCGTCCGGAGTTGCCCGCGCTTCATATAATACACGCCCAGCGTATGCCAGGGTACAGCGGAACCCTTTAATAGTTTTATAGACCGCCGGGCGTACTCGGCGGCTTTGCCCAGCTTACCCATTTCGGAATACATCAGGCTGAGGTTGTTATAGGCGTAAACGTAGTCGGGCGCGGCCGCGATGGCCCGGAAAAAGGTTTCCTCCGCCTTCTTGTAGTTCCCTTCTTTTCGGAACGCGGACGCCAGGGCATTCAAGACGTAGGGGTGTTCAGGGTATTTATCCAGTATCTGATAAAGGAGTTGCCGGGCGTCGTCGTACTTCTCCAGGTTGATGGCGGCGACCGCGTCGTCGTATAGTCCTTGTACGTCCCCCCGTAAGGCGTATTTTTCGTCGATTTCTTTTTCCGTTACCATTAATATCGGTACATGTCGGCGCGTCGCTTTTTGACCCGACGCAGGTAAGGTCGGTACCCGACGAGTGTCGTTAATTAAAATAGCAGATACGGCGGGCTGAAGCAAGCGCAACTGAGGAAACCCCCTTGACTTGCCCGGCTTCGTGTATTATACTCCCCGGCGAGTTGGGGAGTCGTCTAATGGTAGGACAGCGGACTCTGGCTCCGTATGTGAGGGTTCGAATCCTTCCTCCCCAGAGGTACAGATTCTAGGCGGTAGGGCATAGAAGACGGGGGGAGGGGTAGAAAAGGAGCATATCGTATAACCTCCTCGTTATATGCGGCCCCGACCTTAAGCGGTCGGGGTTACGCTTATTTTAACCGGGCCGTGCGCGGGTAAAGAAGGCGAAAGGTTGATTTTACTCTTGGCGTTTCGTAGAATCCCCGCATTATCGTATTATGAAACCTAGCGCGAAGCGGTGGCTAAACGAGTATTCCCGTAGCCGGGGATAGTCCCCGTTGAGGAACGTTCGGAAGCTAGAAATGTGGCTTGGCCAGAGATTTGCGAAAGAGGGTAAATGGTTGTTCCGTTGGAGGAGCTTTTTGCCCTTATTGTTAGTCGTAATCATAATCCCGGCTTTTATGACCGTTCGGGGGCGGGTACCAAACAATACGGGTGTTGGCTTCGAAGACCTTTGGTTAATAGTTTGTATCGGTGTTTCGTTTATCGGGTTTCTTATCAGGGCCTATACGATAGGTTACGCTCCCGGGGGTACGTCGGGAAGGAATACGAAACGGCAAAAAGCCGATACGTTAAATACGACCGGCGCATACTCGTTAGTAAGGAACCCCCTTTATCTGGGTAATTTTTTAATAACGCTTGGGGTTTCGATGTACCCTCGCGTTTGGTGGTTGGTTTTAATATACGTTTTGTTGTTCTGGTTGTTCTACGAAAGGATAATCTACCTGGAAGAGGGGTTTTTGCGGGAAAAATTCGGTAAGACATGGGAGAGTTGGGCCGCGCGTACGCCTGTGATTATCCCTAAGCTGAAGGGTTTTAGACGGCCGTTTCTTCCGTTCTCGATACGGAACGTGTTATCCAAGGAGAACCACGTATTTATTAATATCGTTCTTGCGTACGTATTTTTAGCAATGTTGAGAGGGTTATTATCGGAACGTAAATTCGAGTTGGATTTACCCTGGGTAATCGTACTTTGCTCGGCGCTCGTAGTTTGGGGCGTACTTAGGATATTGAAGAAGAGCACACGTGTCCTCGACGTAGAGGGGCGTTGATTCTAAAAGGCGCTTTTTGACCTGACGCGGTTTCCGGGAGTTAGGTAACGTATCCGTAAACCTCCTTTTGCTTATCTACCCCGACCGCCCGCGGTCGGAGTCTCGTTTATTGGCGGTTGGGTGGTACGCCCTTCGTTTTAGGTTTGCAAACGCGACACCTGTACGATATGATTACATAAGGATAAGGGTCATATATATTTCTTACCGCTAAAGGGAAACGAGGTCTAATAATGGCGGATGCTTACGGACTCGAGGAGAGAGGGATCAAGACCTCCGGTAAGGTTTATCGGAATCTGCCCGTCGCGATACTGATGGAGCACGCATTGGCCAACGGCGAGGGATTTCTCGCCGCCAACGGCGCGTTGGTAACCAGGACCGGCGAACGGACCGGCCGGTCGCCCAACGACCGCTATACGGTAAAAGAGCCGTCGACTGAAGGGGACATATGGTGGGGTAAGGTTAACGTCCCGACGACGCCCGAGAAGTTCGACGAGATGTGGGGGCTGACCGTAGAGTACCAAAAAGACCGTGACCTTTACGTCTTCGACGGACATTCAGGAGCCGACGAACGCTACGAAATCCCCGTACGCATCGTCTCCGATAAGGCGTGGCACGGGCTCTTCGGACAAACGCTGTTCAGACGCCCCTCGCCGGAGAAGCTTGCGGCGTTCGACCCGGAGGAAGCGTACACGGTCTTCGTGGCGTCGGATATGAAGGTAACCGATTACGAGAATCGGGATATACGGTCCGACGTCTTTGTTGGGTTGGATATCGTCGGCAAACGCGTGGTCATCATCGGCTCCGGGTACGCAGGCGAGATAAAGAAGTCCATCTTCACCATAATGAACTTCATCCTGCCGACCAAAGGCGTCTGCCCGATGCACTGTTCCGCCAACGTTGGCGCGGGCGGGGATTCGGCCCTCTTCTTCGGCCTGTCCGGTACCGGTAAGACGACCCTCTCGGCAGACCCGAACCGGCGTCTTATCGGCGACGACCAGACCGGCTGGTCCGACGACGGTATTTTTAACTTCGAGGGCGGCTGCTACGCAAAGGTCATCAACCTCGACCCGGAAATGGAGCCGCAGATATACGACGCCATCAGGTTCGGTTCCGTCCTGGAGAACGTTATCGTGGACGAAAAAACCCGGGAGATAGACTACGCGGCCTCCGACATCACAGAGAACACCCGAGCCACGTACCCAGTCGAGTACATCCCTCGCTGCATCGTCGAGGGGGTTGGCGACCACCCGAAGAACGTTTTCTTCCTGGCCGCCGACGCGTTCGGTATACTACCGCCCATAGCGAAACTGACCAAGGAACTCGCGATGTTCCACTTCCTCTCGGGTTACACGGCGAAGCTGGCCGGAACCGAGGCCGGGATAGACGAGCCCCAGGCGACCTTCAGCGCCTGCTTCGGTGCGCCGTTCATGCCCCGGCACCCGACGGTTTACGCCGAGATGCTGGGCGAACGTTTGACGAAACATAATACCAACTGTTGGCTGGTCAACACAGGTTGGTCCGGTGGGCCCTACGGTGTCGGTTCGAGGATGCGTATCGATATTACGCGGGCGCTTCTAACCGGGGCTCTCGAGGGTAAGTTAGATAAGGTCAAGTTCATGCCGGACCCGGTCTTCAACGTGCTGGTGCCGGAAGAGTGCCCCGGCGTACCCAAGGAGGTATTGACGCCCAGGAGCACTTGGGACGATAAAGACGCGTACGACGCAAAGGCGAAGGAACTCGCCCGCATGTTCGTCGAGAACTTCAAAGCGTACGAAGACATGGCCAGCGAGGAAGTGCGGGCGGTGGCGCCGAAGAGGTAAAAACGGTTGACATAGTTATAACCTTGTCGTCGTCCCCGAATTGGCCTCCGGGCGGTGGTTTCACCGTTACGGCATTCCTGCAAGCGACTAAGGCGGTACCTATGTTCGAAGAAGCTACCGAAGCACTCAAGGCGAAAGACCCGGTACTGCGCGAAATAATCGAGAGGGTCGGACCACTCGAACTGGAACCGGAAGGCGACCCTTTTCGGTCCCTGGCCGAGGCCATCATCTACCAGCAGCTCTCCGGGAAAGCGGCTGGGACGATACTCGAACGTTTCAAGGCGATATACGCCGGTAAGGAGTTCCCCGCGCCGGACGACGTCTTAAAAACGTCTAGCGAACGGCTGCGCGAGGCCGGCGTCTCGAAACAGAAGGGCACGTACCTCAAGGACCTGTCGGAGAAGTTCGGCGACGGTACGATTACCCCCGAGAAGTTCCCGGAAATGAGCGACGAAGAGGTTATCGAGCATCTTACCCAGGTGAAGGGGATAGGCACGTGGACCGCCGAGATGTTTCTGATATTCCAACTCGGGCGCCCCAACGTCTTTCCCATCGACGACATGGGGTTCCGGAACGCGATTACGAAAAACTACGGGTTTGAAGATTTCTCGCCGACCGGCGAAGCGGACGCGCTTCGGGAACTGTGGGAGCCGTACTGCACCGCCGCCACGCTCTATATGTGGCGGAGTCTAGCTGAATAAATATGTAGATGAAGGGTCTATTAAGGGCGCCGCGCGAGCGGCGTTTTTATTATTGATATTTTTCGACGCGCAAGTAACTTATTCCATCTGGCTTTTACGTATAATAAGGTACAGTTTCTCCCAATCGGTTTTTACGGAGCTTGATATGAGGCGAGTTATCGCGTTGTTTCTGGTCGTAATTTCGCCCGCGCTCGGCGCGTCTCTGAGCGTAACCGTTTACGGCGGCGGGGTTTTCCCGCTGGGCGGGCTCGCGTCGTCCGAAGCCGGGCACTTCGACTTTCTGATACGGGATAATCCGGAAGGTCCCCACGATTTGGTCGATATTTTGGGTTTCACCTTGAACGGGTCGAGCGCGGCGATTTCGCCGTGTATAGGGGGGAAGGTCGAGTTCGGCGTGAAACCGTGGCTCGATATCGAGACCGGGTTTATGTACCGCTTCGCGCGCGATGACGATGAGCCCGCCAGCGAGGACGTAAAAGAGATAAGAACGGGTATCGCCGTCTTATCGGCGGGTGCGAATTATAAACGCCCGCTCGGAAGCGTTGGCGTTTACTTTGGCGGCGGCGCCGGTTACTACTTCGAAGAGGTGGAGCTGGACGCGTCCGGGACCGGCCGTTCCGGTTTCGTCTACTCGGACGTTTATACGCTGGATAAAACCGTATCCGTGACCGGCCCCGGGTTATATTTCGGCGGGGGATTCGAGATACCGATTTCCGGGAAGACGTTTCTCGACGTCGGGTCCCGGGCCCATTGGGTGCTGAACGAGGGGGACTATTCGATTAAGATACACGAGGAGTACGGATACGACCCGTATTACTCGCACGAGTACATCTTCGATACGCCTGTTCACAAGACTTACAATGATTTCTTTGTTGAGTTGTTGGTGGGGGTTGGGTGGAGGGTCGTGTGATACTATTTTTTATTAATTCCTGCTTTTATATTTCCTCGGTTCTTTTCTCAGCGTATCTTTACTACGTAAACTCTGCATTCTCTCTTCGACCGTTTCGCTCATCTCCCCGGCTCGCCTGGTCCATTCGCTGTTAATATTGTCGGCGCCGGCGGTTTTTAACGCGTCGGCGTAAAAACCGAGCGCTTGTTCGTATAAGGGTAACGCCTGTTCTTCCAACGCGTGAACGTAGTTCCGGTACATTTCCTCTAACCGAAGCCGGCCCTCGTCGTCCGGCGGTAGGTGTAACCATTTGTCCGGCGTTACTTCCGGCGGGACTTCCGCATTACATAACGCCTCGGCGAACGAATAGTTTATATCACCCATACGCACTTTCGCCGCTACGGTCCATTCCGGTATGTTTAAATCGGCGCAATACGAATAATAATCAACCAGGCGTTTCGATAATTCTATACGTTTTTCAAGGTTGGTTTCCGTCGTCTTTTGGGGCATAACTAACCGTATTCGGTCGTAATTTTCGAAGTTCGCTTCAGCGATCTCAAAAGCCGCTTCGGCTGCATACCCGGATAATTCTTCGATATCTGACCCATATTCATGAGTAGCTTCTTTAAACAAGTCAACGCACTCCGCGTACGCTTCTAAAGCACCGTCGGCATAGCCTTTTTCTTCTAGCCCTTTGGCGTTGAAATATGCGGTTTCGATACTTTTCGCGTATTCTTCGGCATCGAGTTTAACGGACTTGTTTTCTGAGGGAGTTGCGATAGCGGTAACGAAGCCAGTTAAGATAAAGAAGTAAACGGCGTTTTGGATTGTGTGCTTCAACGGGTTACTCCTTAGTAAATTTAACGACAACCGCGTCCCCCAACCTTATCCCCAACGCCTCCACCGCGCTCCCGCCGTTGACGGCGACTTCGACGCGCTCCATCGAGTTTATTAATGCAAGCGCCTCGCCCTGCGACGCTTCTGCGTAGTATTTGCGTAACGGCCCGACGTCCCGTCCGGCCGCCTTTACCGTATAGTCAACGTCCGGTTCCAGGTCGTAGGCCCGTATAGACGTGACGCAGTTCCCGAAGCGGTCTACGTAGATGACCTCGCCCCTGATTTCATCGCCTGAGACCTCTGCTTTAGGCCAATCTAACCTCACCGGGTCGTCCAGAGGTTCCCCTGTAGAAGCTATATCGGTCCCGCAGGCGAGCCGGGCGGCCGCCGGCGCAAAGATGTCCCGCCCGTGGAAGGTCGCCGAGACGTCCGGCGCCGGCTCGGGTAGGGCGTACGTTATCGCGCCGGGCGCGTCCAGAAACGGCGTGAAGAAGCCGTTGTCCGGCCCGACGAAGTAATGGCCGCCGGAGGCGAGGGTGACACCTTTGCGGTCCGAGCCGACGCCCGGGTCGACTACCGCCAGGTGAACCGTTCCGGCGGGGAAGTAGGGGATCGTCGCCTCGAGTATCAAGGCGCCGCGCATAACGTCGCCCGCCGGGATTTCGTGGGTTATGTCTATGACGCGGGCGTCCGGGCATCCCGTTAGTACGACCGCCTTCATACTCGCGACGTATCCGTCGGCCAAGCCGAAGTCGCTCGTTAAAGTAATTATCGTGGGAGCATCGGCCATCCTAGATATCCACCAGTTGATAGACGTCGTACGCAGGTTCCTCGTACGGGTGGGTGGCCTTCATCGCGGCCACGACGGCCTCGGCGTTCTCGGCCGGGACCACCATCTCCAGGCGCCACTCGGGTACGCGCTCCAGTTGCCCTGCCGCGCCTATAGTTGGGTCGGCGCCCTCTCCGCCGAAGAACGTGCCGGTCCCCGGGGACGCGAACGAGCATTGGGTATAGTTACCTATAACGCCGGCGCCCGCCTTGGCCATGGCGTTCCGGACCTCGTCGAGGTTCTTGTTCGGTACGAAAACGACGATTTTGTAATTAGCCATACATACCCTCCTTTTAAAAGTAGCACTGTCGGCCCGGCGTGTCAAGCGCCCCAACGCCGCGATAGTATTGACTTTATGAAGGTCGGTTGTTACAATCCGCCGATGTCGCTGCCGGTAAAAAAGGGTCTTGCCGTAGCTTGCCTTTTGACGCTTCTCGTCCTTTCTATCTCGCCGGGGCGTACCCTGACCGTCGACGGCAAAAAGCTGTATTTCGCCGGCGATTATCTTACCGAAGGCGACGCCGAATGGCTTTGCAGTCGTATCGATTACCACTTCGAGCAGGGGAACTACAACGAGGCCGGCGACGTGCTGAGTACGCTGGAGACGTATCGCCCGCCGGGGTTCGAGACGCGTACGGCGTGCCTTCGGGCCCGCTATACCTTTTCCGCCGAGAGCCACAGCCGGGGTTATCTGGCGTTCCGTGAACTGTACGAAGCCGAGGTCGCGGCGTTTAAGGAAGCGGGTTTGACCAAACCCGATGCCGAGTCCAGCGCCCGTTTCGTGCAGATATCTGAGACGATTATCGACGTAATCGGTACGCCTCTCCGTGCTGGCTACGGCGCCGACGTTTGGGACTTGCCCCGGTACGCGTCGCCGACGCTTCATACGGGCATTGCCGACACGCATGCGTGGGTTTACGACCTGCGCTGGTCGGTGAATTTTGTTTACCTGGTAAACAAGTACGACCCGGGACGTTATGAGGCGGCGCGGGATGCGCTGACGAAGGTTATAAACGAAGAGCGGAACTACGTCGCGTATTACCAGGACCATTCGCTACCCAAGTCGACCAAGGAACGAGCCGCCGACGAGATAGTGGCGAGCGTTACGGCCCGGGGCGCCAAGATGCTGCCGGGAGCCATCGGGCGGGAGATACACAGGTCGTACAACTTCGAGGGTTTCAAGCTTTGCCTACCCCGCCAGATTTCGATCCGGGATTTGGCGTCCTTCGCCGTTTCCGTAACGAAGGTAGAGGAACCGGAAAAGGTTAAAATAATCACGTACACCGAGGACGGGTACGTGGGGTACGTAGGCGAGGCTACGTGCAAGGCCGAAGCCCAGGCGTCGGTCAGAGACGTGCTGGCGTATTTTCATCTCGACCCGTATGCGTGGCGGCCGTACGTGGGCAGCGTATCGGGCGAGAGCGACAGCAGGACCGACGAAGAGACCGCGTCTACGGACGAAAGCGTGGAAACGCCGACGGGTGACGAAACCGGGTTAATGAGGGCGACCGACGAGATACCTGAGTAACGTTGAACTGATACACGAGGTAACTATGCGTAACTTACTGATAATAGGACTATTGGCGGTCGGTACTATATCAACTTGTGCTGCTCTTGATACGGCGGCGGTTGCCGAACTCGTCGATACACATCTGGCCGGGGACGACCGTTGGACCGAACCCGTGGTCGAAGTCTTGGCCGAACTCGAAGTCGGCGCCGATGATTACCTGGCGGCGGTTACGGTTACCGAAGAATGGGACTCTGACTTGCTGCTTTTGTACGTCGTCAGCGAGGGCGGTCGATATAGATTAGCCGACGTTAAAGACGACCTCCCTTCTACGATGCTTTCCGAAAGCCAGATTACGCTATCGGCGGTCGATGGGTTCGCAGAGCCGCTGTACGTCCTGGAGTTCGGTGAGGAGTCGTACGGTAGCGGCTTCGGCGGCGAGTACGATTTTTACGATGCTTTCTACATAGACGAGGGGAAGTTGAAGCACGCTTTACGGGACGCGACCCGGGTCGTCGACGTAGCGTACTCCCGGTGGTACGGCGGCTTCGATTCGACCGCGTGGCAGGACGGGTACTTCCACGAGGAGAAAAACGAGATAACCTGGGACGACCTGGACGGCGACGGCCGGCCTGAAGCGTTGGTCTTACGTAAGGGGCGGTTCGACACAGGCGACGAATTCGAGTTCTCTGGCGCTCACCTGTACTCGGTAATGGGTACCGTCGACGCGTGGGGCCAGGGTTTTTTATACGACGAGGATCTGTTGTATAAAGAAGTGGTCGACGGGAGTTTCGACGGCGCCCTGGAAGCCCGCGGTGATTACATTGCATATGCGATACTATACGAGGAACGGCTCTGGTACGACGGCGACGTTCCCGCCGCCCTCGAGGCCCTCGAGAAGGTAAAGTTACTTACGGACGACGCCGAGGTGGCGGCCGGTTGCGCTGCTATCGCGGCGGACATATCGAAGTACGCGGACGACCCGCCGGAAGCGGTTCGTCTGTTTTACGCCCAAGAATACGACCGGGTAAGGGAGGATTACCCGGATACTGGCGTTTGGGCCGAGACACGATATAGATCATACGCGCCGCTAGATTGTCTCTGGTACGTCGAGAACTTCCCGGACGACCCGCGTTGGTGGTTTCAGGTACAATGCTATGTTGCGGCGGGGATGCAAGCGGACGAAGGCGCCGACCTTAAAACCGCTGAAAGGTACGTGAAGGAACTCATCAAGGGCGATTGGGAGGCCGAGGAGAAGGCGCAGACGTGTGTTTATCTGGCCGATTGGTATGTTGACGAGGGTGACTTCAAGCGGGCGCGGAAGTACTACGAGACCGCGTACGACGTGGACCCGACGGGGCCTTTCGGCGACTATGCCGCGAGCAGGATGGTCGAGTCCTATGACCCGGTCGCCGACGCGGAGAAGCGCCTCGAGTGGATGCTCAAGACCGTCCGGTGGGGTACGTTCGGTTGGTGGCAGGCCGACGTTGAGGACGAGCTCGAGAATATCGTGCGGGTGACGGACGATGGCGCGGTGATTCCGATAACCGGTTTGGTCGTGGACGGCGAGAACCCGACGGTATGGTTCAACGCTGGGGACTTCGACGGCGACGGGGCGCTAGAGTTGGAAGCGACGGTTCTCTTCCGGGACGCGAAACGCCGGCGTCTTTTCATCTTCGAGCGCGATAAAGACTCGTTCAAACAGGTTTACGCCGAGGAGCACGATTTTGTGGACGTGGTCACTGTCGAAGAGGTCTTTACCGGGCGCCCGGCGATAATCTACGGGGCCGAGACCGTCGACGGTGGCGGTATCACCCGATCGCGGCGGATATTGAGTTACATCGACGGCGAGTACCGTATAATCGGCGACATCCCGACGGCCGAGATAGACGTTACTACAGGCGAGACGCTCTGTTCGGGCGACCTTCGCTTCGAGCTTGATGAGGAAAGCCCGCGAGCGTACGTCGAGGTGGTCGATTATACGGGGGCCGAGCGGCGGGTGCTGGAGACTATAGGGGTCTATGAGTATAACGAGGGCGAGCGGAAATTCGTTGAGGTGGTTGATTAATTCACGCCGTTTAATACCGGCGACACCGTAAACGATAGCGCTTCATATTCATGGGAAAATAGAGGGCAGGCTTTCAGGCCTGCCCTCTTCTTTCGTTCGGAAAATCTGCTGAAGCTCTTAAGATTAAAACTTCTCGCCTTTCCTGTGATAGACGATCTCGCCGCCGGAGACGGTGAATAGGACGAAATCGTCCATCGCGCCGAGTTCGAGGTCGTGGGTCAGCAGGAACCACCAAGACGTAAGGTCGAAAAGGTCTATCGAGAACAATACGAAGTCGCCGAACTTCCCGACCTCTATCGAACCGACATCGTCGTCCATGTGGAGCGCCTTCGCCGAGTCGATCGTGTAGTGTTTTAGTATATTTTCTATATTGATTTTCTCTTCGGGGCCCCAGTCGTCGTCCATTTTATAGTTTAGGCGCAGGCCGGCGATGAGGAAACCGTATATTGGGTTCATGGGGCCGGCGCACCAGTCGCTGCCGAAGGATACGTTAACGCCGGCTTCCTCCAAACTACGCCAGGGCATGTACCTTTGAAGTCTCTCTTCACCCATCGCTTTCGCCGACGATTTATCGGCGTAGAAGTGGCAGGGTTGCATGGCGGCGTAGATAGCCGATTCGGCCATCCTCTTCCGGTCTTCCGGGATTGCGAGTTCGCAATGGTCTACCCGGTGCCGGGAATCCCTCTTACCATTGGTCGTGCGGACGTACTCATACGAATTGATGACCCTATTGATACCGGCGTCGCCGCAAGCGTGGGTGCAAGCTTGGATACCCATTCCGTCGATTATCTCTATCGCTCGATTGAAGTCGTCCTGCGTCCAGAGGGCCTCGCCGGAATCGTCGGATTCGTCGCCGAAGGGCTCGAACATAAAAGACGTGTGGGTTCCGTGAACCCCGTCAATGCCGAGTTTAACCGAGTCGCCGAGGAGGAGATGCGAATCCGAATGTTTTCGCCCGATGTCTTTCCAATATTCAAGGTCGTTTTTGAACCTTTTTTCGTCTTTCAATGAGCGGTGGTGTACGTAGTAGGAGCCTTTGGCCCTTATGTTATCGAAACCTCCTTGTTCTTGAAATTCCAGCAATATGGGAATAAAAGGGAAGTGAATCATAACGTCGTTGAGGGTGGTGACGCCGTATGATAACGCTTCGTTCAGGGTTTTTTCCAGGTTGTCGAGCATTTTTTGTCGGATACCGGCGCCTAGTTCTTCTTCGGGGAAGAAATCCAGAGGGTTGAACAAGTAGAATTCGTGGAGTATACCTCTCGGTTCTCCCGTTTTTTCGTCTATCTCTATTCCGAATTTGTCGAGGGCTTCCGGATTCCTCTTCTCCATAAGCTCGAGCGCCGACGAATTTACCCACCCGGTGTGCCCGTCGTAAGACCAGAGAAAGAGCGGACGGTCGGAAATAATCGAGTCCGCCAACGCCTTATCGGGCACGCCGCCCGGAATGTAGTCATACATCCATCCGATGCCGATTACGAATGGGAGTTCGGGGGTTTTTTCGGCGTGGTCTGATATGGCGGCCTTCATCTCGTCCAGGCTTTTAGCCGCATAAAGATTCGTCATTACCACGTTGAGCGCACCGATCCACAAGGTATGGCAGTGATTGTCTATGAAACCTGGAACCATCATGTTTTTACGCGCGTCTATCACCCGCGTGTTCGGCCCGACGTAATCTGCTATGCCCTCGTTGTCGCCGACATAGGTGATGCGTTCGTCCTTGACTGCCACGGCTTCGGCCCACGGGTTGTCGTCGTCGGAGGTGAATATTCGCGCGTTCATGACCGCCAGATCCGCCGGCTTCGAACCGTCGCGGCGTATTTTGGATGCGCCGCCCAAGCCCCAGATGGATAGTAACCCGCCCGCGAACAAGGCGAGTAAGACCGGCGCCCAGGCAACATCGAAGTTAGAGAGTACGCCTAGGTCGGATACGAATATAAATCCTGTTAGGAATATTCCGGTTAACGCCGTCATAACCTTCTACCTCCCCCAAAACGGATATTAGACCGCAACAAGATTGATTATATCGGTTCCCGTTCGTTCGCGTCTCGCCAGGTAATATCTAGTAGGATTAGAACTTTTCGCCTTCTTTGTGATAGACGATCTCGCCGCCGGAAGCGGTGAATAGGACGAAGTCGTCCATCGCGCCCAACTCGAGGTCGTGAGTCAACAGGAACCACCAGGAGGTCAGGTCGAAAAGGTCTATCGAGAACAACACGAAGTCGCCGAACTTCCCGACTTCTATCGAGCCTACATCGTCGTCCATATGGAGCGCCTTCGCCGAGTCGATCGTATAGTGTTTTATTATGTTTTCTATATCGATTTTCTCCTCAGGGCCCCAATTGTCGTTCATTTTATAGTTCAGCCGCAGGCCGGCGATTAGGAAGCCGTATATCGGGTTCATGGGGCCGGCGCACCAATCGCTGCCAAAAGATTGGTTGACGCCGGCTTCATCCAAGCTACGCCAGGGCATCCGAGAAGAAAGCCGTTTCTCGCCGTACACCTTTTCACTCGTTTCGTCGCCGTAGAAGTGGCAGGGTTGCATAACTGCGTATAGCCCGAGGTCCGCCATCCTCTCGATATCCTCAGGCGTTATCAACTCGCAGTGATCGACGCGGTGTCGGGCGTCGCGCTGGCCGTTGACCGTTTGGGCGTGTTCGTAAGCATTAATAACCATTCGTACGCCGCCATCGCCGCAAGCGTGGGTGCAAGCTTGCATCCCCATTCCGTCGACTATCTCCATTACGCGGTTGAAATCCTCTTGCGTCCAGAGCGCCTCGCCGTACTCGTCGGGTTTATCGTTGTAAGGTTCAAGGAAAAGCGACGTGTAGTTCGACGCAAGTCCTTCGATGTATAACTTTACAGACTCCCCCAGGTTCAGGTGTTCGTTTGAATGCTTCGCACCGAGAGCCTTCCACTCGCGCAACTCCTCGTTTAGACCCTCTTCATCTTCCAAGGCCAAATGGCTTACATAATATGAACCGCGGACTCTTATGCCGTTCAAGAGACCCTGCTCGCCGAATTCCAGCACATACGGCAGGAAGCGTTTGTAGAGCTGCACGTCGTTCAGAGTCGTTATACCGGATTTTAACGCGTCGTTTATAGCGTCGGTCATTTTATCGAACATCTGGCTTTGTAGGTCTGGCGGAAGTTCGTCCTTCTCGAAAAAGTCAAAAGGGCTGAACGCGTAGAATTTAAAGAGAACGCCGGTCTCCTCACCGTTTTTGTCGACCTGGAGCGGGAACTGTTTTAACACGTCCGGATATCTTTTAACCCTTTCGAACGCGAGGGAATTCAACCACCCGGTCTCTCCATCGTATGACATAAGGAACAGCGGACGGTCTTCAAGGATGTCGTCTGCCATCGCCCTGGTAGGGAACCTGTCGGGAACGTAGTCGTACATCCAACCTACCCCCATAATAAAGGGATGTTCCGGATGTTCGGCGGCGTAGGCTTGAATGGTTTTCTTGACGTCGTCTATGCTTTTCGCTCCGTATAAGAGCGGCATAAACGCGTTAATTGCGCCAATCCAAAGGTGATGGCAGTGGTTGTCTATGAAACCCGGAACCATCATGTTTTTACGAGCGTCGATTACCCGCGTGTTCGGCCCGACGTAATCTGCGATGCCCTCGTTGTCCCCGACGTAGCTGATGCGTTCGTCCTTGACGGCCACCGCTTCGGCCCACGGGTTATCGTCGTCGGAAGTGAATATACGCGCGTTCATGACCGCCAGATCTGCCGGGTTTGAACCATCGCGCCGGATTTTGGACGTGCCGCCCAGGCCCCAGATGGATAGTAACCCGCCCGCGAATAAAGTGAGCAAGGCAGGAACCCAGGCAACATCGAAGTTGGGAAATACGCTTGGATTAATCACCGATATACCTGCCGTCAGAAAGATACCGATCAATGCCGCCATTACTTCCTACCTCCTCCAGAACGAGGGTTAGCCTGTATGACCGGATTTACCGTTTTCCAAACGATCGATCCGTATTTCTCGGTATTAGAACTTTTTGCCTTCCTTGTGATAGACGATCTCGCCGCCGGAGACGGTGAATAGGACGAAGTCGTCCATCGCGCCGAGTTCGAGGTCGTGGGTCAACAGGAACCACCATGACGTAAGGTCGAAAAGGTCTATCGAGAACAGCACGAAGTCGCCGAACTTTCCGACCTCTATCGAACCGATGTCGTCCTCCATATGGAGCGCCTTCGCCGAATCGATCGTGTAGTGTTTTATTATGTTTTCTACGCTGACTTTCTCGTCGGTTCCCCACTCGTCGTTAAGGTGATAATTTAGCCGCAGGCCGGCGACGAGGAAACCGTATATGGGGTTCATGGGGCCGGCGCACCAGTCGCTACCGAAGGACACGTTAACATCGGCTTTTTCCAGGCTACGCCAGGGCTGACGGCGGCGTAGCCGTTCGTCGCCCAATACCGATTCGGTCGTTTCATCGCCGTAGAACTGGCAGGGTTGCATTGCTGCGTAAAGCTCGAGTTCCGCCATTCTTTTCATGTCCTCGGCGGTAATCAGCTCGCAGTGGTCGACGCGGTGGCGGGCATCTCGGGCACCGTTGGCCTTAATAATGCGTTCGTACCCGTTGATGACCCGTCGTACGCCTCCGTCGCCGCAGGCGTGGGTGCATGCTTGGAGATCCATCCCATCGACAATCTCCATTACGCGGTCGAAGTCCTCTTGCGTCCAGAGCGCCTCGCCGTACTCGCCAGGTTTATCCGCGTACGGCTCCAACATGAGCGAAGTGTAGTTCACCGAGACCCCTTCGATATAGATTTTTACCGATTCGCCGAGGTTCAGGCGGTCGTCGGAGCTTTTTTCGCCCAGCTCTTTCCATTCTTTCAACTCGTTTATAAGATTATCCTCGTCTTCCAAAGCGACGTGGCTTATGTAATAGGAACCCCGGGCTCTTATGCCGTTCAACAGGCCCCGGTCTCGGAACTCTAGCAGGTCGGGGATAAAACGTTTATATAACTGTACGTCGTTTATCGTGGTTATGCCGTACTTAAGCGCCTCGTTTATATTGTCGGTCATCGCGGCGAACATCGGCTCTTTGAGATTGTCCGGGAGTTCGCCTTCGTCGTAAAAGTCGAACGGATTGACCGCATAGAATTTGAAGAGAACGCCTGTCTCATTGCCGTTTTCGTCCACGTGGAGCGGGAACTGTTTCAGCACGTCCGGATATCTTTTAACCCTCTCGAAGGCGAGAGAGTTCAACCACCCGGACTCCCCGCCATAAGACATCATAAGGAGCGGACGGTCGTCTAATATCTCGTCGGCCATTTCTTTCGTGGGGAACCGGCCGGGAATGTAGTCGTACATCCAACCGACTCCCATTATGAACGGATAGTCCGGGTGTTCGGCGGCGAAATCCCGGATTATTTCCTTGACGCCGTCTACGCTTTTCGCTTCGTACAAGAGCGGCATAAACGCATTGATTGCCCCTATCCAAAGGTGATGGCAGTGGTTGTCTATGAAACCCGGAACCATCATGTTTTTACGCGCGTCTATCACCCGCGTGTTGGGCCCGACGTAATCTGCGATGCCCTCGTTGTCGCCGACGTAGGTGATGAGTTCGTCCTTGACGGCAACCGCTTCGGCCCACGGGTTGTCGTCGTCGGAGGTGAAGATGCGCGCGTTCATGACCGCCAGATCTGCCGGGTTTGAACCATCGCGGCGGATTTTGGACGCGCCGCCCAGGCCCCAGATAGACAATAGTCCGCCGGCGAATAAGGCGAGTAAGGCCGGAACCCAGGTGCCGCCGAGATCGGAAAGTGCACTTGGCTCAGGTACGAATGTACCTACCGTTAGGGATAAACCGATTAGCGCCGTCATTATATTTTACCTCCGAAATATATCCCTAAATCTTAGGATTGTATTTACCATCTCTTTCGTCTACCACAATAGTATCCACTATTTTATCGTGTCGCGCCTGCCGGGCGGGGTTTGCGAAATAGCGTAAAAACCCGAAGAACAGGTCGAACGTGGAAAGCGTATACCCGAACGCCCGGTCGAAGGACTGCCAGAAGGTGATGTTTTCGCTTTTTAACGAGACGACGCGGATCTTCATTATACGCTTTCCAACGGTATAACCGTTCCAGAAGTACATAAGAGTGCCGAAAAAGGCTATCGGTACCGCGACATCGACGATAAGTTGTACGTACCATACCTGGCCTAGATACATATTTACGTAAGTCATTACGTCGAAGCCGAAACCTTCGACTGACCAACCTACGATTACGACGAGCGCGAGGAGTATCGTATACGCGATAACGCAGTCGATAGCGAGCGCGGCGCCGCGCCGCCAGAAAGTCGCCAGCCGCGTGCCTTCAACCTCTTTTTTTCGTTTGGAATACGGTATTTTGTACTTTTTCGGTTCGGCCATAGGGGTCGCGGTAATGAAGAATAGTCACGGGGGGGTATTTTAAACTTGGGTACTTTTACGTCCGGAATTATGCGATAGTACCAGCGGCGAAGCGCGAGCGCAAGAGCTAATCTCCCCGCGTGCGTTTCAAATGAAAAAGAATGGTTCTTGACCGTCGTTTACGCTGCGGTTATAATCCGATAGGGTAGTGGAAATCGACTAATCCAAAACGGGGTGACCGATATGCGAAGCGTTTTGATAATTATACTCTCGATAGGCGCGGTGACCGCCCACGCCACCCAATTCGTCCCTGACGAACTCATCGCCGAGGAGTCGGGTACGGCGGTTTACGAGTACGACGAGCGGTACGGCGGCCGCACCGGCGCATACGATCCGTTGGAGGTGTTCGCCGACGCGGCACACTTCATTTCGACTATGCAGGTGACGGACCCCGGTGACGATTACGGCGGGATACGCGAAGGCGAGCACCCTGTTCACCAGGACATTATCCAGACCGACAACACATCAGAGTCGGTATGGGTATGGTCCCGCTACCGCCAGTTGACCGGCGATACCCAGTACGACGAGTATACGGACAGGTCCTGGACGTACATATTGAACCACCCGGCGTACGAGGAGGAAGGGTGGGACGAAGGCTCGAAGTACTATCGGGTTTACAACTGCGGTTGGGCGACTCGATGCGAGCGGATGTATCGGGAGGAGACGGGCGACGACACCTATAAATGGTACGGTATAGCGTCGGCAGAGTTCTTTCTGGATAACCCGATAGACCTTGACGCGTCGCTCAACAACGGCTACTGTACAGCCTGGGCAGTCGGCAACGTTTACGAGTATGCGGAGGACATAGGCGACGACGCTATGAAGGCGCAGGCTCTGGCCCGGGCCGAGGAAATCAAGGCGTGGGCCGAATCGAACCCGGAATCCACGATAGGTTTCCATTACTGGGCCATGGCCGGCGGCGCAACCGTCTGGGGTCTTGACCGTTCGTACTTCAAGGCGCACCCGGGCGAGCGCGAAGCGTGGATGACGACGTACGCGCCGTACCTGCCCGATACGGTCGATACGATTTACGGATGGGATAACGCGTGGAAGGGCTGGTTCGCGTGGGGGCACTGGTCGGCGTTCGACGGCGGAGCCGGTGCAACCTATTGGAATAAATTCGAGACGCTGGCTGACTTTCTGGCCGCCGAGGACGGCGATGCCGACGGAGGTATCCCCGCAAACGACGACGATGACGACGACCACGACCAGTCCTGGGTTACCAGTTATCTTGCGATGATGTGCATGAATGTACTTATTGAGAATACGGTCGACGTACAACTGACGTCGTTTGCGGCGGAGCCGGTGGGTTCCAAAGCGGTCGCCGTGGCGTGGGAGACCGCGTACGAGACCGACCTGGCCGGGTTCAACCTGTATCGGTCCGACGGCGCCGCGAGGACGAAGCTGAACGGCGATTTCATAGTCGGCGTGTCGCCTTATCGTTACGTCGACGGGGACGTGGAGCAGGGCGGCGTTTACGACTACTGGCTCGAAGCCGTGGACATCTCCGGCGCGTCCGAGACGTACGGGCCTGTTCGCGCGACGGTTCCAGCGACGGCCGACGCGTACAGCCTGGCGCCAGCCCGACCGAACCCGAGCGGCGGCGCGGTAACTTTCGCGTTCACGGCGGGCGATGCCGGCCGAGTAACCCTTTCGGTGTACGACATAGCCGGGCGCCGGGTCGCGACGCCGTACGACGGTCCGGCCGAGGCGGGGGAGACGGCGATAACGGCCGAACTGGCGCTTGCGCCGGGCGTTTACGTTTACGAGCTGAGGGCCGGGGAGTATAAAGCGGCGAGGAAGATGGTGATTATGAACTAGGCTCGAAGGCGCGCGTTCAGGGCGGTCGGGGGCGACTTCGGCCTTGAAAATACCCTATTAATGATGTATAATACTTACGACCGATGGGGTAGTAACTCATCGGTCTTGTTTCGGGGCGTAGCGCAGTCTGGTAGCGCACCTGGTTCGGGACTAGGGGGTCGGAGGTTCAAATCCTCTCGCCCCGAAAGTAAAAGTAGGGACCCCGTTGGGTCCCTTTTTGTTATAGTGTTACTATAGGGAAAGGGGAGGAGTGACCGTACGCAAAGAAATAATCATCCAGCACGAATTCTCGCAGGAAGAGATCGCCGAAGCCGTTAAAGCTACCCTTCACGCGCTGGGAGGGTGTGAGGAAAGCTCCCCTTTCGTTTTCGAATCGGATATCTGCACGTTATGGACAGAATGGCCCGGGTTTTGGCTTACGGTCGACGTTACGCGAGAGGGTATAATCGAAATAACCAGCGAGTCGAAGGCTCGGTGGGCGCTCTTCGATTTCGGTGTAAACCGCGAGAAGATAAAAAAGTTCGTAGACTCTCTGAAAAACACGTTGTCGTATGGCGGGTTGGCGAAATCGAAACCGGAAGCCTATTCTTCGTTCATGTTACACAGAAGCACCCATATCGAACCCCGCTCTTTTTCCGAAATCGTTCTTCCCTTTGTAATTATCTCTTTTGTTCTTGTTATTTCCGTCCCGATTGTTTTCGGGATTATCATAGTGGTCGTGTTACTCGTTTTAATAGCAGCGTTATTATTCCTCGGTGTCTTATTATCGGCAGCCTAAACATATTGACAGAGGAGTTAGTCGGTTACTCCGGGGTTAACTAATAGTGACACGTTGAGAAACGCGTATTGGCGACAATTTCCTCCCGTGCGCCGTTAACTATGAGAATTCCCGGCCAACACAATCCGTTCGGTTTATGTACATGGGATGAGAACGCCGGCTGCGACGCCTGCGACCTGCGGGACAGGCTCCATTGCCGCTGGGACGCCGCCGTCTTGGGGCGATTCCTTATCCCCGCTTCGGCGTTCAGTGTCGTCGCGGCCTTCGGCGTGGGCCTCGCGTCGTTCGTCACCGGCGCGTGGGGGATGCTGGCCGCCTACCTGGCGTTCTTCGTCCTCTTCTTCGTCTTTATCGAGATCCGCGTTCTATGTTCCCATTGCCCTTACTACGGCCGCGACGGTTTCTTTTTACGGTGCTTAGCCAACCAGGGCTCGCTTAAGTTTTGGCGGTACCGTCCGCAGGCTATGACCTGGTTGGAGCGGACAGTATTGCTCGTCGGGTTCGCCTTCTACGGCGGGTTCCCGCTCGCGGCCCAGGCGTACGGTATTTGGTACCTCGTCTCGCCTATCGGCGGTGGGGAGCGTGTAATGGTGCTGGCGGCGGCCGGCGTCGCCGCCGCGACGCTCGTCGCTCTCGTCGTGTTCGCCACCGTACTCGCGGTTTATTTCTGCCCCCGCTGCGTTAACTTCTCTTGCCCGCTGAATCGCGTCCCGCCGCCGGTGCGCGACGAATACCGGGATATAAACCCGGTATTACGTGGAGGGCGGAGTTAGTAGCGATATCTACGCACTCGAGAATCCGGTTTGCTCTAGATACCGTTATTTAACCCTGTTAGGGATGATAGCGTAGTTTGGTAGGGTAACGAGTTAGGGATTGGCGGCGGAGGTTCAAACCCTCTCGCCCCGAACGTTTTACATCAATAAGCGGCCGAGAGGCCGCCTATTTTCTACACCGTAACTTGGATAGCGGGAGTCTCTCGCTTCCCGACGGCGATTTGGAAATCGCCGCTACCCTGTTTTCCCTGGTGGCTGAAAGGCGCCGTTTTAAGTTAAGCGTTATGTAAAGGAAAAAGTCGGAAGCGATGCCTGACCGGTCTAATTGGGTATGCGTTTTTCGGCTTGACTCAAGTATGAGAAACTTATATTATTGTTTAACTACTTTAGCTTATCTTGGGATGCCACTAGAAAGGATTGGGTATATATGAGAAAAGTTCTGTTAGTTTTAGCCATCTTCGCGGTGGTGGTGCCGGTCACTGCCGATAGGGCGGAAACCATCCTGCAACAGTCTGACGATACGCGGGAGAAAACGTTATATACGGGAGGGGGCAGAGCTCAGTGGTTCGAAGCGCCTGCCGATTGTTATTTGCTCGGTGCTTCTTTTTACGTTTGTGGGTTCGGTACAATAAACGTAGCGGTCTGGGATAATGAGACGAGCGCCGGCTACGACTATCCGGGAGCGTTGTTAGGGACGGTTTCTTATTCGGCCGGTCTTCCGGACTGGGAATGGACTGCCTACGTTGATCTTTCGGAGTTGGGTTTGATAGTACCCGAAAACGATAAATTTTGGGTCGGTATTACGACCGGTGGTTCGCCGTATTTCGAAATAGGTTTTGACGAAACCGACCCGGACCACGGCCACTGTGTTTGTGATTCCCCCGATTGGTTATTCGATGTTAACAGGGATATGATGGTCCGGGTTAAGATAGACGACGATGTTTATGGTCCGTACGTGGACGGGCAGGACCCGGTGCCGGACCGTACAGGCGGTGCGGACCCCGGCACCGACATAGTCTTCCACTGTAAAGACGACGACAAGGGCGTAGACAGCGAGACCATCGGATTTTCCGCAGCCGACGGTACGAAGGCTGAAATATCGGGGTCTCTCGACATAGACGACAGCGACCTCAACGACGTAATTTGTACCTTCACGCCCGACAGCGACCTGCCGGAAGGGGAAACGATAACCTGTACGGTGGCCGGTACGCTGGCCGACGGTCTGGGCAACGAGATGGGGGCCGACGCGGTCTGGTCGTTCACCGTAGGTTACTCGACCGTGGACGACGCGTCCCTGGGCGAGATTAAGGCCGGTTGTCGCTAAACGACCGGTAAGTATACGCAGGATAGGCGGCCGAAAGGCCGCCTTTTTCTATACCGAAATCGGGTAAGAGGAATCTCTGGATTCCCGATGGCGATTTGGAAACCATTGCTACCCTAGTTTTTTCCCGGCCAAAGGGCCGCCCTGTTATTCGCGGTGAACGTTCTACGCTGGAGCGTATTTGACTAAGGGATGATAATACGGTACAATAGGACATTGCCAAAACAAGCCGAGGTTGGAATAAGACGTGGGAGGGACAGCGAGAAAAACCTTTCTGATTTTGCTTATTCTGGCGGCTCAGGCCTTCGGGGAGTCTGTACGCGCTTTCACACCTGCTTATACGCCCCCTTCTAACGCCTACTGGCAAATTGTCGACGGTCCCGGAGGAGAAGTCTTGGCGTGCGTCCTTGAAGGGCAAGACAGATACGGGAACGGCGACGATTGTTCCATTTACAACACCGAAGCGTTAGATTTCACCGGGTCGTACGTAATCGACTTCGGATTCGACATTTTACTACTCACGGACTCGGACAACGACCACTGCGTTTTCCAGATGAAAGACTCGGACGATTCGTCCTGGACCACTATCGATTACTTCGTGGACGACACGAACGGATGGGAACGCCGGACCTACGACTTCGTACGTGGCGACTGGGGTAATTGGTCGATGTGCGACTCGGTTTACTTCCGGTTCCGCTGGGTCTCCGACGGTTCGGGTACGGACGAAGGCGTACGGATTGACGACGTATACCTCAAGTACGGCGATCTTGAGTACACGCAGAACGTAATTTTCAAGTGGGATGACGAAGACGATATGATTCAAACCCACGAGATATGGGATTTATCGCCCTGGCTTTCTCGGGGCGAAGACTTCTTTCTCATGTGGCGTTATTATAACCTCGATCCCGCCGATATCGACTTTTGGGGTATAGACGACGTTTGGGTTTACGACGCGAGCGGCGATCTGATGGGTCCCGAACCTTTCGACGATTGGCTGCCCGACGGTTGGTCCTTACGTAGCGGTAGTCTTGAAGGTCGCTGGGAACAGGAATCGGTAACCGGTTGGCGCGACCCCCTTGCGCCTTCGGGCAACCCGGTGTCGGCCTGCGACGGCCGACACTACCCGAATTTCAATACCAAATTGTGCTCGCCTTTAATTAGCGATATCACCGATGTCGCCGTGACGGTTGATTTCTATTCGTCGTTCGAAAGCGGAGAAGGAGCACGGTATAATTACGGGCAATTTAGCGTCTGGCACGGCAACCTCCCGATGCGCGAGTTCGCCGACGACTTCGAAGGCGACCTAAGCCTGTGGACGGTAGTGGACGAGGGCTCCGGCAACCTCAGCGTCAGGCCGTCGTCGGTCGGTAGTATCAAGGCAGCGTATCGATGAGGGATGGCTGACGAAGAACGAGAGGCGGTCGGACGGAGTTGTTTCGGTGTTCGATTTTCAGTAAAAAGAATATTATTACGTATTAAGACCGTTTGGGGTGTCATCTATGAAGGCGATATTTCCCGTGATAGCTTTGGTTTACGCCGTATACGCTTCAAGCTACGGTCTGTCGGATTACGAGGAAGTAAAGCGTTTGGAGCTCGTGGACGAGGCCGAATATACGCCGGTAGAAGACGTTCGGGCGAGGTGGGGCTATGGACAACCGTTCGCTATAGATAAAGTCTACGAGTCTTCTAACGACACCGGGAAGTACTATCTTCTAATCTGCGACTCCGCGTTATTTTATCTGGTTGGGCAATCTATATTGGAAGACTACATACCGCAGCTCGAGTCGGAAGATTATACCGTCACGTTATTGACGAGTTCCGGGGGCGACGAAGTCGATTTGCGTAATAACCTGGTCAAATTTTACGAAGATAACGGTTATTTCCATCTTATGTTATTGGGAGACGTACCGGTACCTTTCTACGAGATGAGTGAGTGGGACTACGAGTACTTCCCGATAGACCTGTTCTATATGGACCTCGACGGCGAGTGGTCGGACTCCGACGAAAACGGTCTCTGGGACGAACATACCGACGGCGCCGGCGATGTCTCCGCGGATATACCGGTGGGTCGCTGTTACGCGAGCAGTCTTGTTTACGGGCTCAACTCGGAGGGCGAGCGCATCAAGAATTATTTGAACAAGAACTTGTTATATAGGACCTGTGGGGCCTCTGCGAACGGGTGGGCCCTTTTATACGTGGACGATGAATGGCACGCGAATTCCTTTGAGTGGCTCGACGATATGTATTTAGCGTATGACAGCATAACTTGCGTACATGACCCCGAAGACACGTTTGACGACGATTACGAGGAACGGCTCGACTACGGTTACGAATTCGTCCAGGTTTGCGCCCACAGTTCTTGGATTCGCCACCGCTTCCAGCGGGGCGAGGATTTCGATTATACGACGTTTGAAGAAATTTATGAAATCAAACCCGAGAGTTTGTTTTATAACCTTTTTGCGTGCTCTGCGGTACGCTACGTCGAAGAGGATTATATCGGCGGCTGGTACGTTTTTATGGACAACGACTGCGGTTTGGCCGCGGTCGGCTCCACCAAATCGGGCGCAATGCTCAATTTCGGCGATTTCTACACCCCTTTGGGGAATGGCGAAACCATAGGTGAATCCTTCCGTCGCTGGATGGAGTTATGGGCGGACGCCAGCGACCTCTCTAGGGCGTGGCACTACGGTATGACGCTCATCGGCGACCCCACCCTTTGTATCGGGCAGTACGTGTTGACCGAAGTCGTGATTAACTTCGGTGCCGTGCAAAGAGATGACGCCGTGGCTCTCTGTTGGGAATACGAATCCGACGAACCCGTCGCTTTCGACCTTTACCGGGACGAGACGGGCGACGCGGGAGGAAGTACGCGTCTAACGTCGCGCGTGAAGTTAAACGCGGAACCGATACGAGGTTCCAGCCCCCTTGTTTTCGTAGACGACGACGTTGCGTCCGGAGTGACTTATGAATATACGTTGGAAGCAGTTACGGAAGGCGGTAGTTGTAGTTCGGTAACTACCGAGATTACGACGGAACCGCTGGATAAGTCGGTCTTCTATCTTGCGGCGCCGTATCCTAATCCGGCCCGTTTCGGGGTAAACCTCACGTATTCGGTGCCAGAGGAGGCCAGTGGGGCGTCTTTAGTAATCTACGACATCAAAGGCCGGATTGTTCGTGATTTCGTTTTGAAACCGGGGTCCGATGTCGTCGGGTGGAATCTTCGTGACGAATCGGGTGACTCCGTCGCACCGGGGCTTTACTCGGTTCGCCTTTCGGCCGACGGTCGTTACGTTACGAGAAAAATCGTAGTGATAGAATAGAGCATTGAGCGTTTGGCGCCGAGTATAACTAATTAGGCAACTGGTTAAATGCCCGCAGGTAAGGCGGCCGAAAGGCCGCTTTTTTCTATACCGTAATCGGGTGGCGGGAATCTCTCGATTCCCGACGGCGATTTGGAAATCGCCGCTACCCTATTTCCCCGGCTTAAAAGACGTCTTTTTTGAAGGGGCCGTAGCTAAAAAAGTTTGACAGTTTCTGTCATTCGTAGTAGAATGGAGATAAAGTAGAAGGACAACGGTATATCAATTCGCCTAAGGAGGAAAGGGATATGAGAAACGTACTATTGGTTTTAACGGTCGCGGCGCTTACTCTTCCGGCGGTAGCTAAGGAAATCGAGCTGGGGCCGTACCTCGTCGAAGACGTCGGCGGAGGCTCGCGGGTTTACGCGCCTTACGACGGCGCCGAAACCCGGACCGAGCAAGACCTGATAAACGACGACGGAAGCAGGTCATACAATTGGAGCGGTCCGTCGGGATTCGGCGACTCTTTCGACATTACGTTCGATTGTTGGCTTGTCGAGATGAGCGTATTCGCTTATACTTACGGGTTGACCCACGACGTGGTATTGAACTGTTACGGTTGGAATGGGGGTTCCAGCCGGCCCGACGAAACAAACAGCTACTTCGGCGGCGACGTTACGTTCGCGGGTTCGGGCCCGTACGATGACGAATGGGCCGTCTTCGACGTGATGGACGAGCACGCTTTCTTCGAAGACGGCGACCGTATCACCCTTTTCAGCTACGGCGGGAGTTCTCCCTGGTATTGCCCGGAAGACGGTAACGGGAGTGCCCCCCAGTACTCAGGCTGGATGTGGTTCGGCGGGAGTAGTTGGACCGATTTCTCGGCTTACGGCTACGGCGCTATGATGATCCGCGGCGTCGTCAACGACGACGTCGACGGTCCGTACGTGGACAGCCAGGACCCGGCCGACGGCGGTTGGGCCGCGCCCGACACTGACATAGTCTTCCACTGCAAGGACGACGACTACGGCGTGGACAGTTCGACTATAGGTTTCTCCGCCGACGACGGGACCAAGGCCGACGTTTCGGGCTCCCTCGACGTCGACGACAGCGACCCCAACGACGTGGTCTGTACCTTCACGCCGGACAGCGACCTGCCCGAGGGCGAAACCATAACCTGTACGGTTGCCGGGACCTTGGCCGACGGATTGACCAATGAGATGGGTGACGACGCGGTATGGTCATTCGGCGTCGACGGGACACCGCCCACGATTACGCAGGAATATCCTACCGGTGGACGTACCGACGGCGGCGTACCGGCTGCCCGCGCGGCGATCGGCGGGGGAGATGGTGTGGCGAAAGCGACCGTTTCCGACGGCGGAACCAGGACGGCAGGCCCGGATACCAACATCGGGTGGCACATAGAGGACAACGCGGCCGGGTGCCTGTTCGCCGACTGCGTTTATTCGGTCAAGGTCGGCGGTAGCGACGTACCCGTGTCCGAGAACGTTACCGACGATGGGACGACCGACGTAACGGTCGAGCTGGACCCGAACTCGGACTTCAATCCGGGCGACGTGGTGGACGTTTCGGTACAGGCGACCGACATGGCCGGTAATACGATGGACGCGCCGTACGAGTGGTCGTTCACCGTAGGATACGTAAACGTCGACGACGCGTCCCTGGGCGAGATTAAGGTCGGGTATCACTAATCGACCGGTAAAGTAAACGCAGGAAAGGCGGCCGAGAGGTCGCCTTTTTTAAGAGCGTAATGGAAGTGGTTTTATGAAACCTATAGGTCTCGTTCGCCGGGACCGTGGTTATAGCGCGCCCGAGCTAAAAAACGATAAAAGACTGTTTAGCCTTCGGTTGAACCCAACGGTGAAACGACGAACTTACACGCCGGGTGACCCCGGCCGATCGCCTGTTCGAGTTTCACCTCGACCGGCTCCCCGAAGGCCTCCTCGAAGACGGCCTTTACCCAACCTCTGGAGCAGTCGCAAAAGACCGGCGACGGTTCGACCAAACCGCTCGAAACTAAAGGGCAGCCGCAAGCCTCGCAAATCGAATAGACGGCGTCGCCGTCGCGTGTCCACGCCCCGCACCAGAAGCCGTCAATCCGGTTGATTTCCTCTAAAAACTCGTCAATTTCCTTAACGCCGTTCCGAATCTTTTTCGCCGTTTCTATACTCCCGTAGGTGAGGGCGCAGGCCCGACCGCAGTACTCCATGACGCGGGCTTTCGTTTCGTCGTCAGTTTCGGCTTCCAAACCCGCCATAAGGGCCGCGGCCCATTCCGCGAATAGCTTCCGTATGTCCACCTATCGGGCTCCTTTCTCGGGATTCGCGGCGAAGATATTACGCCGCTTAATCCTTGGTGTCGCTCTCGGACGTTATTCGTTCGCCGAGGCGGTAGAAAGAGAAGTCGCCGGCTATCGTCCAGCCGAATATCCCGGCATTGCCCATATCGATGACCTCGTCTTTCACCAGTCCCGCGTCGGCGTAAGATTTGACCACTTTACCTACTATTCCTTCGTTGGGGTCGTAATCAAGAATATCGGTGACGTGGCACTCCATATTGAGCGGGCACTCGCGAATCATCGGGGCGGTTCCTAACTCCCCGTAAAACGTTTCGAAAAGGGTCGATTTGTCGAAGTCCCGCCCCGACTTGCTGCCGCATATAATGACTTCTTCGATGAGTTCTTCGGACGGGACGTTGACGCTGAACGTTTTATTCTCCTGGATACCGACGCGGGTGTACCGTTTTTTGTAGAGGCTGAAGAAGACGTGGTTCCCGAAGTCGAAAGGAGCAATGTAGCCGATTACGCAGTAATTCGGCCGTCCATCGATTAGCGTGCCGAGAAGCACGATGGGTAACGGACTCAATATATTCCCGTCAAACTCTTGTTTCATCGTATCTCCCTATATCGCCGGGCTTATTTATACTCTGCAGGGGTACCGTGCGATTTTACCATTCGGGGAACGAGGTCACTCTACAGGGTTGACCAACTCAAGGAAATCGGGGTCGTCGTAGTAAGCCTCGAAGTCGGCGTCGGTTTGAGCCGACGCGGCGAGTTCCGGGTTCATGTCTATTACCTGTGCTAGGTCGGCGAGCATTTCGTCCTTCCTGCCGACTAAGCTCTTCAGACACGCCCGGTTGTACCACGCCACGGCGATTTCCGGGTTCTGATCGAGGATTTTATCATATACGCCAATAGCCCCTTCGAAATCGCCTGTCGCTATGAGAGCCGCGCTCTTGCCGAACCAAACGGTGGTGAGTTCGGCCGGCGGAAGTACGTCCATGTCTATTGCGCTGTCGAAGTTTTCGGACGCCTCGGCCGCCCGACCGAGGTTCAGGAGCACCCAGGCTTTAATGACGTACGCGTATACGAACTCCGGGTCCAAATCTAATGCAGTGTCGACCTGGGCCAGCGCTTCATCGAAACGCTCGAGACCGAGATACGACCATCCTTTGTTCGTCAAAGCGTGGACGTGGGCGGGGTCGTCCGCCAGTACCTTTTCCAGGTATCCGAGCGCTTCCTCGTAGTAGCCCTGAGCGTTGCGGACGGAACTCTTGTGAACCCATACGTCGGCCATATCGGGGTCGTATTCGAGGGCCTTGTCGAAGCACCACATCGCTTCGTTGTACCTCTGTTGGTAGTTGAGGGAGCGGCCCTTACCGTCCCAGGCCGCCGCGTATTCCGGGTCCAATTCGAGGGCTTTCTCGAAGCATTCCAGTGCTTCGTCGTATTTCCCTTCGTAGAAATAATCGAGCCCCTGCTCGTTTAGTTCCTCTGCCTCCGTTAAAGCTACTGCCGTCAGGGTGCTTGCGGCAAAAGCCGAAATGACTAGGATGAGACTACGTTTCATAATAGACTCCTTCTCGGGATTATACGGATTATATACACGGGTTTAGGAAGGGACGTTTTAAAGAACCGTTATTAACGTAAGTAGAAAAACCGGAATAAACGTTACGCCGGATGGTTTCATATAAATCTCGGATGGGCTATACGGGCAGTTATCCACGGTAGGCTACTCGACCGTGGATAGGCCGTCTTTATACGGTGAACGGCCTGCACCGGAGCTCGTTTGACTAAAAGACTATAATGCGGTAAACTGATATGCTGTTAGAATGAAACTAGATTAGAATACAACACCATGCGGGAGGAACGATGGGAAAAACCTTTATAATCTTGCTGATACTAACGGTAGCCGCTTCGGCCGCCGCAGAATCGATAAGTACTCCCGCGCCCACCTATACGCCCCCTTCCAACGCGTATTGGCAAATTATCGACGGTTCCGGAGGAGAAGTCTTGGCGTGTGTCCTGGAAGGTCAGGACAGATACGGGAACGGCGACGACTGCTCCATTTACAACACCGAAGCGGTAGATTTCATGGGGGCCTCGGTAATCAACTTCGAATTCGACATTTTACTGGCCACCGACTTGGACAATGACCACTGCGTTTTCCAGATGAAGGATTCGGATGATGTGTCCTGGACTACTATCGATTATTTCGCCGCCGACACCCACGGTTGGGAACACCGGACCTACGACTTCGCAAGCGGTGACTGGGGTGATTGGTGGTTGTGCGACTCGGTTTACTTCCGATTCCGCTGGGTCTCCGACAGTTCAGGTACGGACATAGGCGTGCGGATAAACGACGTATTCTTAGAGTACGGAGACCTCGAGTACATCCGAGAAGATGTTTTCTGGCGGAGCTACGACATGGTTCAAACCCACGAGATATGGGATTTATCGCCCTGGCTTTACGCAGGCGAAGATTTCTATCTCGAGTGGTACTATGCGAACCGGAGTGCTGCCGATATCGCCTTTTGGTGTGTCGACGACGTTTGGGTCTATGACGCCGACGGCGACCTGATAGGGCCCGAACCTTTCTACGGCTGGTTGCCCGACGGTTGGGAAGTAGGTGACGGGAGTTGTACGGGCTGCTGGGAACAGGAATCGGTAACCGGGGTGCGTGACCCTCTCGCGCCGTCGGGCAATCCGGTGGCGACCTGCGACGGCCGGAATTACTCGATGTTCGACGCCAGCCTATACTCTCCCCTTGTTTATGAAATCACCGACACCGACGTGACGATTGATTTCTATTCGTCGTTCGAATGTGAAGAAGAACTAGGGGATAATTACACGGTTTTATATATATGGCACGGCGACCTCACGATGTGGGAGTTCGTCGACGACTTCGAGGGTGACCTGAGTCTGTGGACAGTAGTGGACGAGGGGTCCGGCAACCTCAACGTTAGCCCGTCGTCGATCGGTAGGATTAAGGCCGGGTATAGGTAAAGGATTACCAACAACGAACTGGAGGCGGCCGAAAGGCCGCCTATTTTTAGTGAACGTTTTGCGCCGGAGGGCGTTTGACTAAAAGACGATAATACAGTACAATAGGATACTACTAAAACAAGCCGAGATTGGAATAAAATACCGTGCGGGAGGAACGACGAGAAATACCTTTCTAATCTTGCTTATTCTGGCGGTAGCGGCTTCGGCTGTAGGGGAATCGATACATACTCCCACGCCCGGTTATACGCCCCCTTCCAACGCCTATTGGCAAATTATCGACGGTTCCGGAGGAGAAGTCTTGGCATGCGTCCTTGAGGGAAAGGACCGATACGGGAACGGCGACGACTGCTCCATCTACAACACCGAAGCGGTGGATTTCACCGGGGCGTCGGTAATCAACTTCGAATTCGACATTTCACTGGCCACCGACTCGGACAACGACCACTGCGTTTTCCAAATGAAGGACTCGGACGATCCGTCCTGGACGACTATTGATTACTTCGCCGCCGATACGTCCGGTTACGAACACCGGACCTACGATCTCGCGAGCAGCGATTGGGGCGACTGGTCGGCTTCCGATTCGGTTCACTTCCGGTTTCGCTGGGTCTCCGACGGGTCAGGTACGGACGAAGGCGTACGGGTAAACGACGTACTCTTAGAGTACGGAGATCTCGAGTACACCCGAGAAGATGTTTTCTGGTGGGACTACGATATGATTCAAACCCACGAGATATGGGATTTATCGCCTTGGCTTACCGCGGGCGAAGATTTCTATCTCGAGTGGTACTTCGAGAAATGGGATCTTCCTGATGACAGCTTTTGGGGTATTGACGATGTCCGGGTTTACGGCGCCGACGGCGACCTACTGGGCCCCGAACCTTTCGACGACTGGCTTCCCGACGGTTGGTCCTTACGTGTAAGTAGTCGTGGAGGACAGTGGGAACAGGAATCGGTAACCGGTTGGCGCGACCCCCTTGCGCCGTCGGGCAACCCTGTGGCGGCCTGCGATGGTCGAGATTACTCGGCGTTCGACGCCAGCCTATATTCGCCGTTAATCTACTATATAACCGATGGCGCCGTAACGGTAGATTTCTATTCGTCATTCCGATACGGGGGATTTCGTACTAACGCGATTTTTTACGTATGGCACGGCGACCCCCCAATACGCGAGTTCGCCGACGATTTCGAGGACGGCCTGGGCTTGTGGACGGTAGTGGACGAGGGGTCCGGCAATCTCAACGTTCGCCCGTCGTCGGTCGGTAGGATTAAGGCCGGGTATAGGTAAAAGATTACCGATAACGGACTTAGGGCGGCCGAAGGGCCGCTTTTTTTAGTATGGATTTCTTGACCACAGTGTTATATTATTAAAAGCGGTGATTATGTCCGGACGCAACGTCCAGGTCGGCGTCTGCGGTGCGGCCGTAGCGAACCGCGGGCTATATGATAAAGCGTATAGGGTCGGACGTCTTATAGCCCGTCGCGGCTGGACCGTCGTCTGCGGCGGTCTCGGCGGTGTGATGGAGGCGGCGAGTAAGGGCGCGACCGAAGCAGGCGGCGTGGTTATCGGGGTTCTTCCCGCCTACGAGAAGGACTCGGCGAACGCGTGCGTAAAATATACTATCGCGACCGGGATGGGCCACGCCCGCAACGTTATCATCGCCGCGTCGGCGGATGCGGTTATAGCCGTCGGCGGAGGATACGGGACACTCTCGGAGATGGCGCTGGCGATGAAGCTCGGGCGGCCGGTCGTTGCGCTGGACCCTCCGGGGGATGTGGCGGGCGTAGTCGTGGCCGCGTCGCCCGAGGATGCGGTAGCGTACGTCGCAGAGGTATTGGGGTTGGATTAGTGGGCGAAAACCGCGAACGCCTCGTAAGGCTGACGGTAGTGGTGAGCGGCCGGGTCCAAGGCGTCGGCTTTCGCTACTATGTTATCGAGAAGGCCCGGGGCTACGACGTTACAGGGTACGTCCGAAACTTATCCGACGGCCGGGTGGAGGCGGTAATCGAGGGACCGTTGAGCGAAGTAGAGGCCGTCGGTACGGTGGTGAAACTCGGCCCGCCTTTTGCGCGGGTTATAGACTCCGAGGAGTTGTACGGAGATTATACGGGCGAATTCAAAGAATTCGGGGTTAATTTTTAATCCTCAGGGGATTTCGATGGGAGAGATAAACATGAAAACGGCGATTACGGTGTTCGTTTTGATAGTCGTTTGCCCGGTAGTCGTTTTCGGCTACGGCCTTTCCGACTACGAGGACGTTACGCGGCTGCGGCTGGTGGGCGACCCGGATTATAGAACCGTCGCGGAGGTCAACGCTCGGTGGGCCGACGGGCGGCCGTTCGAGGCCGAGACCGTTTACGAATCGTCGAGGGACACGGGTAAATACTACCTGATAATGTGCAACGGCGACCTTTACCACGAGATATCTTCGGCTCTTTTGGGCGATTACGTGTCGGAACTCGAGTACGAAGGTTTTTCCGTCACGGTAACGGCTACGGCCGACGCGGACATGCGGGCCAGCGACGTTGCTTTGCGTGACCAACTGGCCGATTTTTACGAGGAGAACGGATACTTCCATGCGCTTCTCGTCGGCGATTTACCGGTACCGTTCTACGAGATGTACGATCGGGACTATGAATACTTCCCGATAGACCTGTTCTACATGGACCTCGACGGTGAGTGGGTGGACGCGGACGAAAACGGCGTCTGGGACGAACACTACCACGGAGACGGCGACATCTACGCGGACATCCCGGTCGGCCGCTGGACCGCGGGTCCCCTCAATCACGACCTCAACACCGAGGCCGAGCTGGTCGAGAACTACATCTCGAAGAACCTTTCGTACAGGGGAGGAAACAACCCCTGCCAGGAGAGGGCTCTCTGCTACGTAGACGATGATTGGTCGTATTGGGGCGATGAGTGGACTGGGGCGGTGGGTTTGGCGTACGACGACGTAACGGGGATATACGACCCGGAAGAAACGTTCGCGGACGATTACGAGGAAAGGCTGGACGACGACTACGAGTTCATCCAGCTTTGCGCTCACAGCAACTGGCACCTGCATCAATTCCAGTTGGGCGAGACGTACGATAATACGTGGTATTACGAGGTCTATAATATAAAACCCAAAGCCCTTTTCTACAACCTGTTCGCATGCTCCAATGCCCGGTACACCGAGTACAACTACATGGCCGGTTGGTACGCGTTTATGGACGGCGACTGCGGTCTCGTCGCGATCGGCTCTACGAAGGCCGGTTCGATGCTCAACTTCCAAGACTTCTACGGTGCGCTCGGCGCCAACTACAGCATTGGCGAGGCCTTCCAAATCTGGATGGAACTCTGGGCCGATAGCGGCGAAGGGTCGAGGTCCTGGCATTACGGAATGACCCTCGTCGGCGACCCTACGTTGTACATAAGCCAATTCGTCGATATCGATATAATAAGCTTCGACGCGATCCAGAAAGGTGAAGCGGTGGCTCTTCGTTGGGAATATGCCGCCGACGAGGACTTTATCGGGTTCAACCTTTATCGCACGGAGAAGGTCGGTACAGGCGGGAAGTGTTTAACGGCCGCACCGGTAAGGCTTAACGACGAACTTATCGCGGGAGGAAGTCCGCTGATATATGCGGACGACACGGTCGCGCCGGGGGCGACGTACGAGTACAAGCTTGAAGCGGTGCGGAACGGTCCTGCGGTCGCCGAGGCTACGGCCGAAATAACCGTCGGGCCTTCAGAGAAAGGAGCTTTCTGCCTCGCGGCGCCGTATCCCAACCCGGCTCGGGCGGAAGTCCAACTCGAATACTCGACGCCCGAAAACGTGGCGGCCGAGCTCGTCATTTACGACATTAAAGGTCGAAGCGTCAGGGTACTGGAAACCGAACCGGAAGCCGGGCGCGCGGTTTGGGATTTGCGGGACGCGGCGGGCGATAGGGTGTCTCCGGGCGTATACGTCGCACGCCTTTCGGGCGGTGGCGAAAGCGCCGTGAGAAAAGTAGTGATATTAAAGTAATAATTCCGCACGATTCATTAATCAACAGATAATGTGAGGCTTATATGCTTCGACTTAAGGTATAGGTCGGGCGGGTATAAAGGATGCCGAAGAAACGGCAAAAGAAGCCGCCCAAAAAAGCGTCGGCGAAAAAAGGTAATGTCGGTAAAACCGATTCGGAAAAAGAACCGTCTTCGGCAAGTGTAAAAGTCGAAGACGCCGAACCGACCGCGGATGCGCCGGACGACGGGGCCGAGTCCAAAGAGCACACCGGCAAAGACCCGGTAGGGTCGGTAATCGGCAACCTTCGCGGCGAAACCGAGAAAAACATAAACCTGATACGGGTTTATCTGCAAGAAATTTCGCGTATTGACATCTTAACCCGCGAAGAAGAAGTGGAGCTTGCGAAAAGGGTGCAAAGGGGGGAGGAGGAAGCCAGGAACAAGATGATCGCCGCCAACCTCCGGCTTGTCGTGAGCGTAGCGAAACGATTTATGGGCCGGGGGATGGCTTTTTTGGACCTCATCGAGGAGGGAAACCTCGGGTTGATACGGGCAGTGGAGAAGTTCGATTACAAGCGGGGGTTCCGTTTCAGCACGTACGCGACCTGGTGGATACGCCAGACGATAAACAGGGCGATAATGAACCAGGGCCGCACCGTTCGAGTACCCGTTCATATGATGGACATGGTCCGGCGCTACTATAATGCGGTCCGGAACCTGAGCCACGACCTGGGGCGGGAGCCCAACGAAGTGGAAGTCGCCGAGGCGATGGACGTGGAAGTGGAACACGTCCGACTGATAACCGAGGCGGTACGGCGCCCGATAGAGTTGGACGCAAAGATAAGCGACGAGTCGGACACCAGTTACGCCGATTTCATCGAAAGCGACGCGGGGCCGTCGCCGTCGGTGTCGACGTACTTGTTGTTGAGGTCAGAGAAACTGCGGCATCTCTTGAACACTTTGCCGACCAGGGAAAAAGCCGTTATCGAGATGCGGTTCGGCTTGGGCGGTAAAGAGCCGAAGACGTTGAAAGAGACAGGGGAGGAGTTGGGGGTAACCCGGGAGCGGATACGCCAGATAGAGCAGGAAGCGCTGAAGCGTTTGAAGACCCGGGTCGAGAGCGAAGAAGACTTTTACGACCTGCTTTACGAAAACATCGAGGAAGAGTAGGAAGGAGCGCATTTGGTAGAGGAAAGGCTGAAAACGTTAATCAGGGACATACCTGATTTCCCCAAAGAGGGGATAATCTTTAAGGACATTACTACACTATTGAAAGACGAGGGCGGGTTCCGTGACGCCGTTGAAGCGCTGCACGACATATACCGCGACGTCGAGATAGACGCCGTGGCGTCGGTGGAGGCGCGGGGTTTTATCGTGGGTGCGCCGCTGGCGTATCTGTTGGGCGCCGGATTCGTCCCCATCAGGAAGCCGGGGAAGCTGCCCGCCGAGGTACATGAGGAGGAGTACGAGCTGGAGTACGGAACCGACCGGCTCCAGGTCCATCGGGACGCTTTCGACGGGGCTAGGCGGGTACTTGTCGCCGACGACCTGCTTGCGACCGGCGGGACCGCCCTCGCGACGGCACGGCTCGTGGAGAAGTGCGGCGCCGAGGTCATCAGCTTCGGCTTTATTATAGAACTCGAGTTCCTGAAGGGCCGGGAGAAAATCGCCGACTATGATATAGTGTCGCTGATTAAGTACTAATCACAACGTCTGAATAAAGAAAGCGGTGGGTATTGACCCGCCGCGCTTTCTTTTCGGCCGAATTGAATCGCGGCCCCTGTTGTTGCCGTATCGTCCCCGGTCGTCTTACTCCTTCTTCGCCGACTCCCAAATGGCGACCACGCCGCCGGCCGTGTCCTGAAAGATCGCGAACCAGCCGTAGTTTGCGACCGCGGTCTTGGGCTTCGTTATCGTCCCGCCGGCCGCTTCGATTTCGCCTACTTTATCGTCTACGCTCTCGACCATGATATAAACGAGGCAACAACCCTCTTCGCAGGCGCAGGGTTCTTTGACCGGGTCGAAACCGCCCCCCGGACCTTCCGGTGTTTCCCACATAGCGTAGTCCGTTTCCTCGTCTATAGTTATCTTCCAACCGAATAGTTTCTCGTAGAACTCCTTTGATTTGGCGAAGTCGGTCGAGGGTATCTCTACGTGGCAGATATTGTGCATTTTTTTCCTTTCGATAGAGAGTTGGAAAGATCCGCACCGTTACGGTTCCTTATACTACTCAATGCGTGTTGAGCTGTCAAGAGAAAAATAGAGGAGTCGTAACGTATCGAGGCCCCCCTCAAGGACATAATACTATATGCCCTCAATTGGTGTGTAATTAATTGATATAATTATATACAATCGATATATTTATTTACGTAATATCTGAAATTGTCGCTTTTTCTACTTGACATATCCGGCGATTTACTTGAACATGGCTCAAGAGGAAATCATAACAAATCCGAAGGAGGTAATAAGATGTTCACGATTAAAAAGGTTTATGTTCTCCCATTGGTTGTCGCCGGTTCCGTATTTATCATATCCCTCGCGACGGTTGCGTTCGTCGGGTGTGAAAATGGCGACGACGGAGTAAAGGAAGAAATGGATCTCCACATCGACGATTGGGGAGACCCGCCGGGTACGGTACCTCCCTACACGAGCGAAGACATCTATGTCGATAACGACGGCGACGGTAAACCGGACAAACCCAAAATGCAAAAAGGCGATAAAAATAAACTCGTCGCCCATGTTGAAAACGTAGGGACAGGGACTGCGAAGGACATCGAAGTAAAGTTCTCCTTTGCCCCTTTCGGGCTTGGTTTACCTCGTGCTTTTTTTATTGACGTAGGTAAGGCTGATAACCCGCCGGACCTTAGTCCGGGAGTCGGCGGGGATTACGAAGTCGGTTGGGAACTCGACCCTGCCACGCCGGTTTGGGATAATTTAGGGTACGTCGGGTCCTACGACCACTTCTGTATTAAAGTGGAAGTTTCCGGTGTGAATGAAGATGGCACCAAGGAGGTGAACGACGGTGACAACATAGCCCGAAGTAACTTCACGTACCCGAATCGCGTTTTGGCTAATGAACCCTTCGATTTTTTAGTAGGTAATCCCAATAAAGAAGCTATAACGGCGCTCATTAAAACGTCGTACAAGTCGGAAAAAGGGAACGGAGAATACGAATACGTTGACGGAGTCCCTGAGGGTTGGGACATAGCGATGGAAACCGAGGACGGGATGGACCTTCTTGAAGAGGGAGGGTTCTCCCTTAGTAGCGAAGAGGTTATACTGGGTATTGCTACAGTTATGAGTCCCACGTTACCGTTACCGCCTCCGAAATCCGGGGAGTTCGAACCCGTTGAAATTAGCGTTTCGCTCTACATAGACGAGGCCGAAGAACCACATAGCGGGATAACTTTCACCGTCGTTGCCGAAGAATCGCTATAACTCGATAAGAGTATCTTTCTATATAAGACGGTCGGTTTATTTACCGACCTTCTTATTATATTCGGCGAGGAATAATAGGTTGACTAATCGACGTACCCCAGCCCCTTCAGGTCCACCTCGGTCGGTTTCGGCATAATCCCCTCGTTCTGGGCGGCCCTGAGGGCGTCGTTTTCGGTTTTCCATTCCGTGAGGGTTTTTCTAAGACGTTCGGCCGTTTCGTCGTAGGGTAGGGGAGAGGTCTCGCCCGGGTCGACGGCCAGGTCGTAGTAATCGCCGCCGGTGCCTGCCGCGATTTCCTCTTCGCTCAAGATTAACTTGGAGGTTCCCGAAACGGCGCCGTAGAGATACTCGTCGGTCTGGACCCACGACCCGAATAGAATTATTGCATCGGCCGAACCGTGAGCGTTCTCCATGAACAGTGACCGACCCTGTATAGACGTCGGTGCGTCGAATCCTGCGTAGTCGAGTATGGTGGGTGCCAGTGCGAGCAAGCTGACCGGTTCGGATATGACGGCCTCTTTTCTCGCCGTATCAGTCTCGGGTAACTTGATGAAAAAGGGCACGAGCATTACTTCCTGATAAACGGTTTTACCGTGCTCGCCGATGAGGCCGTGTTCATTGAATTCCTCCCCGTGGTCGCTGGTGAAGATGATTAACGCCGGACGGCCCGGCTTCTCCTCGATGGCGTCGATTAACGTCATTATTTCGTCGTCAAGCGCCCGGACCTCGGCCGTGTAAAGTTCTTCGATAATGTCGAGATTCTCCTCGGTCGCGTAGTCGAAATTGAAGCAGAACTCAGCGTCTTCCGCGTAGGTTCTATATTCCTCTTTGACGTATTCGGGTTCGGGATAATAGGGCCAGTGGGGGTCCATGTAGTGGAACCACGCGAACTTCGGCCGCGCCGGTTCGTCCTCTATTACTCTCAACGCTTCTTTCGTTATCGCCCGGTTAACCGCGCCCGCGGGTCGTAAGTCGTTGACGTCACGGGTTAACGAGTTAAGCATATCTGTATCATAGAACCGGAGCGCGAGTAAAAGGGACGAATAACTCCACAATCGGTGGTGTTCGAACCCTCTGTGCAGACCGCGCGGCCGGTCCAATACCGGGTTGCCGGTGAAGAAGTAGGTATCATATCCGTTCTCGTACATAACTTCGGCCAGGGTAGGCTGCGCGTTCCCCAGGGCCATTCCGCCGACCATACAGACGTCCGGGTACTGACCGGTTGCGAAGGAGCCGAAGCTGGGCGCCGTCCACGACGATGGCGAGTACGCTTTTTCGTAAACTATACAGTTTTTCTTCGAGTATTCGGTCAAGCGCGGCATTACGTCGGGCGTGAAACGGTCGGCCCGACACGCGTCTATCGTAATGACGTAGACGTCCGGCAGCTCGGCGAGTACGGGCCGGGTCGCGGCGGTTCCGATTTCGACGGCCTGGCATACGGCAAATGCCGCGACGGCGAAAACAACATACGCGGCGAAGAACGCGTGCCAGCGCGGCCTTTTTAACGCGGCGACGAGAAGCGGGAATAAAAGCGTACCGGCTACCGTCATTATCACGTACCCCGGGAACAGGTTGTCCTCGACGTAGGGTTCGAGGCTGTTGGCGAAAGCCTCTAAATAATGCCAGACGCCCATGTCGCTCTTGAACAGGAAGAAGAGGTTCGTTGCGGCGCCGGCGAACACGACGGCGAAGACGCCCGTCGTAAACGCAACGTTCCAGTCGCCCCGGGTGCGAAAGACGCGGGATATGACCGTTACGCCGACGATAATTAAAACGAGAATGACCAACGCGGCCAGCGAGTAGAAAATCGCCCGGTCGTTTATCGACGGTAGGAAGTACGGGTTCCGATACGTCCCGACGACTGGCCAGTATCGGTTCGTGACCGCCTCGACGAAACCCCACGTGAAACCGAGGGCCGCAGCGGTTAAAACTACGTATGTCCCCCTTTTCACCAAGCGCAACGTTTTTTGCCCGATGCTCACTTCACATATCCCAATGCCCGTAAGTCGGAGTCGTCGGGCGTCCCCGGCGGCAACCTGAGGGAATCACGGGCTTTTTCGGTCTCCTTTACCCAAGCGACGAGGGCGACCCGCATTTCTTCGGCGGTTTCGTCAAAGGGTAAAGGGTTTTTCTCGTAAGGGTCGAGGTATAAATCGAAGTATTCGCCGCCTCCCGTTAAGTCGTCGGCCTCGAGTACGATTTTTTTATCTCCTCTAACCGCCATGTACAAGTATTTCCTCGGGCGGAGCCTTGTGCCAAAGAACAGGGTATCGCTCGAGGACGGCAAGGTATTTTCCCCCACGAAAGGTCCTTTTACCATATCGGCCGGTATTTCCAATCCCAGTATTGATAATATCGTAGGTGCTAAGCTTACGAGGTTGACGTTTTCGTACACGATAGATGGACTTTTAACTGCAGTGTAGGCCTCCGGGAACCTGATGAAGCAGGGTACGCGGACGACTTCTTCGTAATACGAAAGTCCGTGCGAGCGTCTCCCGTGTTCGTAGAACTCTTCGCCGTGGTCGCTGGTAAAAATTATTAGCGGGTCGCCTCGGCCGCCGATTGCGTCCAGTAATACGGATATATCATTATCTAACATGCGTATTTCCGCCGAGTAGAGTTCTTTGTTAATCCTGTTGTATTTCAACTTCCTATGACGTCGGGCGCGTGTACAGAATCGTTCGTCTTCCGCGTATTCGACGTATTTATCGTCAACGTATTCCGCCAGAGGATGGTATGGCCAATGGGGGTCCATGTAATGAACCCAGACGAACTTGGGCCTTCGGCCCTCGTTTTTTATGGCGCTGAGCGTTTTTTCCGTTACGTTTTTGTTCACGACCCCGGCCGGCGTCGTTATCCTGAACTCTCTGGTGAACGAGTTATACATATTCGTGTCGTAAAACCGCAGGAAGTTTAGGAACGGAGAGTAGGTCCAGTATTTGTGGTCGTCGAATCCCCGGTGTAGCCCCCTGTATTTATCCAGGATCGGATTACCCGTAATGAGGTGGGTATCGTAACCGTTGTCATATAAAATTTCGGCTATCGTCGGTTGTCCGGTTCCGAAGACTAAACGGTCGCTGAGGCATACCGCCGGCGGAAGTCCGGCGAAAAACGCCGCGAACGACGGCGTAGTCCAAGTGGAGGGAGAACGCGCTTTAGTGAAAATTACGCAGTTTTCTTCGGCGTACCGGGTCAATTTGGGCGCGTTCTCGGGGGTAAAAAAGTCGGCCCGACACGCGTCCACGGTGATTACGTAAACGTCCGGCAACGCGCCAGGGACGGGCCGAGAATTGTTTATCGCCGGTTCGATTATTCGGCATCCGAAGAAACCGAGCAGCGCCAAGACCAAGTAAAACCGAAATACGCGGGCCGACCGGGTTCCAAAGCGTAAGAAGGTGAACCCGGTCCATACGACGAGGCCGGAGACGTAGAACGATATAAAAAACAGGGCGATATTGTGATTTAGGTAAACGTTAAGCTTGTCGAAGACGGTTTCTGTAAATAGGCGCGTAACGGCACCGCTTTTGTAGAGCCAGAAAAGATTCAAAGCGAGAGCTATGAATACGACCCAGAAGATGCCCGCCCTGAACGCCGCTTTCCAGGTCGTAGAAAGACGTAGTACCTTCGAGAAAGCGTAAAAAGCTAATAGGAAAAAGACCAACAATAGAAGACTGGCCGAAGCGTAGAAAAAGGCCCGGTCGTTCAACGAGCTCAGGAAATCGTGGTTTCGGTAGACCCCGATGACCGGCCAGTATCGGTTCGTGACCGCCTCTGCGAAGCCCCACGTGAAACCGAGGGCCGCGGCGGTTAAAATTACGTATGTCCCCCTTTTTATTAGGCGCAACGTTTTTCGCCCGATACTCACTTCACGTATCCCAACGCCCGGAAGTCGTCTTTGGAGATTACTTCGGATTCGCCTGACTCCTGGGCTTTTAGTACGGCGGCGTTGGTTTCTACCCACTCGGTCAAAGCGTCCCGGAGCCGTTCGGCCGTATCATCGAAAGGTAAGGCGTTCAGCTCGCCCGGGTCCGTCGACAGGTCGTAGTACTCGCCGCCGCCCTCCAGTTCGCTTTTCCTGGCGATGAATTTCACGCCGCCTTCGACGGCCGCGTACGTGCGTCCGCCGGTGTGCATAACGGACCCGTGAAACGTTACGTCCGCCGGGTCGTTCGCATCGTCGAAGAGGGAATCGACCTGCATGGTCGCCGGTACGTCGAGTCCCAGTAATTCGAGAAGGGTCGGCGCTATCGTCGCGGCGTTGACGTTTCTTTCTACTGCGGCCGGTACGTTTACTCCTGGAGTTCCGGCCGGGACCTTTATGAATAAGGGGACACGCAGTACTTCTTCGTACGCGGTCTTTCCGTGCCTGAATCTTCCGTGTTCGTAGAACTCTTCACCGTGGTCGCTGGTGAAGACTATTATCGGGTCACCCGCGGATTCTATCCGGTCGCCGGTCGATTCTATCAGGTCGATTAACGGTGGGATTTCGTCGTCGAGCATACGGACTTCGCCCCTGTAGAGTTCTTTTAGGGCTGGTACATTTTCGGGTTTATAGACGTCGTCCGAAAGGCAGAACCCCGGGTCTTCGGCGTACCTTTTATACTCACCCGGAACGTACGCCGCGTCGGGGTAATACGGCGAGTGGGGGTCCAGGTAGTGAACCCAGACGAATTTGGGGCGCTTACCGCCTTTTCCGATGACGTCGTATGCTCGTTCGGATATGACTTCGTTGATAATCCCGGGCCCGGTTTTAATATCGTATCCTCGGGTGAAATAGTTGTGAAGGTTGGTTTCGTAGTAGCGGGTTTTGTGAAGCAAGGGCGACATTTCCCAGTAGGAGAAATAACGGAAACCCCTCGGCAGCCCACGTGAGGGCGTCATGACCGGGTTGCCCGTTATCAGGTAAGTATCGTACCCGTTTCGGTATAGAATCTCGGCCAGGGTGGGGACGCCGCGTACCAAAGTGTAACCGCCGCGTGTGCACGCGTCGGGGTATTGGCCGGTAAACATACTGGCGAACGAAGGCGTCGTCCACGAGGTAGGTGACCTCGCATGTTCGAAGACGATACAATTCTTCCGGGCGTACTCGGTGAGCCGCGGCGCGGTTTCTTCGTCGAAGTAATCGACCCGGCACGCGTCCACCGAGATAACGTAGACGTCGGGCAAGTGCGGCGGGACCGGGCGACTTGCGGCTTTGTATGCGGAGAGCCCTTGGAGAGCCAATAAAAACACCGCGCCCACCGCGCCGACGGAATATAATACCGGTTTCGTATAACGCCAGGCCAGCGTCTTTACGAAGACAAAGAACAACAGTAACCCGACGGCGTTGAAAAGCGCGGAAAAGAGTATTAGATCCCACGCGGCCCGGGTCAGTACCGTTCTACTTAAAACGTTGATGCCGTGGACCGCCGGGCTAAACGAGAGGGTCAGCCAAAACAGGTTTACGGACGTCGCCGCCGTAATCCCCAACAATACTGGGAACGTCAGTACGTGTCCGGCGTTCTTCTTCGATAAAAACTTCACCATAACCGAAGCAGCCGTCGCGACTGAGAACGGCAATACGGTTACAATAGTATAGAAAAAAGCCCGGTCGTTTACTGAATCGAGGAGATAAAACGCGCGGGACATTCCCACGACCGGCCTGTAATGGTTTAAAAGCGCCTCGACGGCGCCCCAGAAAAAACCTATCGCCAATACCGAGAGCGCGAACGCCGAGACGAATTTTATTAATCGGCCCATATCAGTTCGGTCGGCGGCTCGTGAAGTAGCGTATCAATTTTGCGATTACGTCGCGGACTTCGTGTCTGTGGGCGATTACGTCCAGGAAACCGTGGTCCCGTTGGAATTCGGCCCGCTGGAAACCCGGCGGCAGTTCCTGGTGTATCGTCTCCCGAATCACTCGCGGTCCGGCGAAACCCATCAGCGCCCCAGGTTCGCCCACCAATATGTCGCCCACCGCCGCGTACGAGGCCATTACGCCGGCGGTGGTTGGGTCCGAAATGAGTACGATGTAGGGCAAACGGGCGTCGGCCAACTCGGCCCGGGCGGCGTTGGTCTTCCCGAGCTGCATCAGCGAAACGATACCCTCCTGCATCCTGGCGCCGCCGGAAGCGGTCGCGACGATGACCGGCGCTTTCATCTCGACGCCCCGTTTGAACGTTCGGGCGACCACTTCGCCCACGACCGAGCCCATCGAACCGCCGATGAACCCGAATTCCATCGCGGCCAGACTTACGGGGATTCCTTCTATCTCGGCGACACCGGCCAATATCGCGTCCTTCAGCCCGGTTTTTTCCTGCATCGTTACGATGCGTTTCTTATAGGGCTTGCTGTCCACGAACTTCAGGATGTCGTACGGCGCGACGTCCGTGTCCCGTTCCTCGAACGTGTTTTCGTCGGCGAGCATCGCGATACGCGCCCGGGCCGGCATAGGGTAGTGGTAATCGCAGAGCGGGCAGACGAGTAAGTTCTTCTCCAATTTAGGGCCGAAGATCGTCTCGCTGCAGTTCTTGCACTTGAGCCAGACGCCGCCGGGTATCTTACCGGTCTTCTGTTTTTCTTCCGCGGGTTCGGTTGCTTCATTTGTCATAAAATATCTCCATATTTATCAGGAGGATAACTATCGTATGTTAAAGAAATCTCTTATCTTGTCGAGGACGCTTTCTTCTTCTTCAGTTTCTGCCACGGCGGGCGTCGGCTCTTCGGGTTCCTTGCCTTCGGAAATTGCCTTCAGGCGCTTTTCGATTATATCGCCCAGTTTTTCGATGACCGTAGGGTCTCTTTTGACTATCTCCTCGAATGCTTTTTTACCGATAACGACGGTTTCGGTATCGACCAGCGCTTCAATCGTCGCGGTTCTAGGTTCGCCCGTCAAGAGAGCCATCTCCCCGAAGAGGTAGCCCGGGCCCCGCTCTTTCGAGAAGATTATCCGGGCGCCGTCCTGTACGGTTATCTTTAAGCGCCCGCTTTCGACGATGAAGAGCTCTTCGCCCGGGTCCCCTTGTCGTAATACGGTCTCGCCTGCCCCGTAAACGCGTATCTCCGCGGCGGCGGCCAACGACTCGAGCTCTTTTTTGTTCAACGGCGAGAATATGTCTACTCCCTTGAACACGGTCAGGGCCCTGAGCCTGCGCTCTGCCGCTTCCTTCTCGGCTTCAGCTTCCCGGTCCACCTCGGTCATCTCGACGGTCCTTATCGGGAAGGGTATCTGGATGCTCTCGCGCTTGAAGTGGTACCAGACGTTGGTCATTACGTTATCTTCTATTACCCTGTAGTCTTTATAGTCGCTTATCCAGAACCTGAGCCGATACGTTATCGCGAAGTCGCCGTAATCGATAAGGCGACAGGTTGGCGACGGTTTTTCCCGGACGCCTTCGGCCTCCCGCGCCGCGTTGAGGAGGACGCTTTTAACCTTGTTGGGTGGCGTCTGGTAGTTTACGCCGATGCTTAGCGTTCTTTGTACCAACTTCGTAGGAACTGAGAAGTTGAATATCTCGGATTTCGCGATATTCAAATTCGGAAGGGTTACGTAGTTATTCTCGAAAGTCCTTATCGTGGTCGAGCGCCAGTTCACTTCGACGACGATACCTTCCTGTCCGGCCAACTCCACCCAGTGTCCGACGTCGAATGGTTTGCCTATCTGGAGCGCGACTCCGGCGATTAGATTGCTCAGCACCTCCTGCATCGCGAAACCGATTACCGCCGCGACGACGGTACTGGTGGCGATGAGGGCCGTAGGCTCGAAACCCAGGAAGGCTTTTAGGGCGAAGAGGACGATGAGGACGAGTATGACAAGCCGTATTACGTCGCGGATGATTACCGGAAACTCGAACTTCTCGTCGGTGCGGACCCGGCGTCCGATGAAAACGTCCTCCAATACGCGCAATAGTAAGAAAACGCCGAAGATGAAGACGAGGCCGTTTACGATGTTGACACCCGTATGGGCGGGGTCAACCTCCATTAACGCCAGGAAGACGCGGGTTGCGGCGAAGAGCAGGAATAGGGTCGTCGTTATCGTGACCTTGCGGACCCGCAGCAGCCGGAAGAGTAGGGCGAACAGGAGCCGTCCGACGACGAAGACGGCCGCGGCGCTGCCGATCGCGATGAGCAGTCGGAGCCAGCCGTCGTACCCGATTACCGCGTCTAATATCCCTTCGATACCGGTCATAATAGAATTAGATTATAGGGTAGCGGCGAACTCCAGTTCGCCGACGGAAATCTGGAGATTTCCGCTACCCAATCACTAAGCAGCTAACGGCGACTTCCCGGTCACCGTCCGTAGCCGCGCCCGCGCTTGGCGTTCAACCCACTATTCTCTTGACTTGGCCTCGCGCCGCCGTTATAATGGCCGCACGTTGCGGCTATAGTTGCCGCACATTGCGGCTATAGTTGCCGCACATTGCGGTTATAGTTGCCGCGCGTAGGGCGATTAGCTCAGATTGGCTAGAGCGCTTGCTTGACATGCAAGAGGTCACAGGTTCAAGTCCTGTATCGCCCAAAACCCGCCGTAAGGCGGGTATTTATATTAGCAGAGGTAGGGGGTTAATACCAGTAGAAAGATATAGTGTTGATCTTAACGTTCGACGCCGACCACCGCGCCGCCGAACCAGAAGCTAGCTTTACTGATACCGAAGCTATAATAGTAAAACGACTACGCCGATAGTATATAATCGTTATGACAGGGCCGGGGGATTGCTTCTTTAACCGTAACGTCGTACCGTTACGAAATTACCTATAACGGTAGATTCCCTAATTACGGTTTGGTTATCGTCTCGTCGCATTTTTCGAACGTAAAACTATTGGATTCCCAATCGTAATAAAGAGAGGTAACGTATTCGTATTTAAACCCCCGATAATCATCATAGTTTATCGTGTACGTTATATCGACTTTGCCCTCTTTATCGATTGGAAAATGGAACCTCGTCCACGTTACCGATTCGGGATATAAAGCTGTGTAATTAAACGAATCCTCGCTTTCTACAATTATTCCCCCGCGGTTTACAGAACCTTCGATAGTAGTATTCCACCCTGGGATTGAGCCGGTATTAACTACGGCCGCTCTACATTTCAATATATTATTTACCGGGTCTGCCGACCCGTCTATTCTACCAATATAAATATAAGGTCTATTTATTACTTCATAGCTCTCTATGGTTTTTTCCGTACTTAGCCGGTCCAATTCTAGGCTTATAAAATTTAATAGTAGCCCTAGAACCGCGAACGACCATAAAATCTCTTGGAGCGTAATTAACCCCTTTTTATCCTTACTCTTTATATATCTATATAATATTACGAACGAAATTACTACAAAGTAGACTAATAACACGGGCCAATATTTGGTGATTACCCAAAGCATATTGAAAGACTCCATAGGCCCTCACCGTCCAATCGGTTATAATCGGTTACCGCTCTACCCCAACTACCGCGCCGCCGAACCAGAAGCTGGTGCTGCCTTCGCCGGCCGCTTCCCGGAGGTCTCCGTCGATGAGGGTCGTATAACCGATATGCGGTTTGACGTACATCAAGTTCAAGAAGCTGTAAGTAGCCGACGCGCCGGTTTCGAGCAGGTTCAACGCGAATTCGTCCTGCCCGAGGTTGAAATCGTTAAACTTGGGCGAACCGAAACCTAATTCGAAATATCCGTCGACGCTGAAATCGTCGGTAAGCGAGTGTCCGGCTCCTATGCCGACGTCGAAGTAGTACGCGCTGGCGTTCCCGGCCACGGTTATATAATGGTCCGAGTATACGCTTAACGGCGGCAGTACGGGGTAGTTCAGTACAACGAAAAGATCGGACGTGTCGATGGGGGCGACCGTACCGATCTTCGGGTTTTCGGCGCCTTCCGGTTCCTCGAACTTGAACTCGGGCAGATAGTAGTATACGTATCCGATTTCTACGTAGAGGTCACGGAACGTTCGGTTATAGGAGATGATAAAGTCGATTTCGTCCAGCGTATTGTGTTCGTCCTGGAGTTGTACGTTGGCCCAGATCGCCGGTGTCACGCCGTAAGCCGAGACGTAGGCATACGGCTCCAGCACGAAACCTTTACTGAAGACCATCCCGCGCCAGACGTAGTCCGAGACAAAATCGGCCTCTACGCCGGAGTTTATCTCGAAGGCGTAGGCGGTGGTCGTAGCGAGTACAAAGATTAAAACGGTCGATAGCATTTTGTAGATATCCACGCGAGAACTCCTTAAGTTATACTGTCGGCGGCCCTGTCTCGAGTAGTTTACCGAGCAAGTAGCAGGCGGCCGCCAATACCCACATCAACAGCCCGATGCCTATTAAGATAAACGTAAACTTCCTGCGGCGGAGTTCCTTGTCGCCGAACCGGATGAAGCTCAGGATGAGCGTAATGACGCCGGTGAGAATTAAAATAATGCTCAATACACCTAGAATCGCGCATACTGCCTCGTTCATCGTAGTCCCCTCCACTATGATTGCGCGAAAATACGTTTTTTAAGTAATGGCGCATTTACGGTGCAAGTCCGAAGTTTTACCGACCTCCTACTGTCACAGAATTTCGATTATCTCGTCCGCGGACAAAACCCGGGCGAAATTTTTCCTTTGAACTTTCAATTCATATTCCTGTAAATCGGGATAGTCCGAAGACGTTACGTCGCTCCCGAATATGACCTTGAAGCTTCTCTCGTAAGCTTGCCGGGCGGTCGCCCCGCAGCAGATGTTCGTTACGGTTCCGCTGATGATTACCGTGTCTTTCCCCAGGTTCTTGAGGATAGTCTCCAGCGGGGTGTCGTAGAAGGCCCCGTAAGAGGGTTTATGGATAACCACCTCGTCTTCGGTCGGCGCGAGCTCGTGCCAGACGCGGCCTTCTACGAAAGACGTGGAACGGTCCTCTTCCACTTCGGGATAGCGACCGGGCATGAATTGGCCGGTCTTGGGCCGATCGAGGTAATTATGGGTCTTCGAATAAACGGTGAAGATGACCGGGATGTTTTTCGCCCGGCAGTGTTCAATGAGCTTCTTGATACGCGGAACCTGCCTGGTCGCTTCCGGGACCCAATCGGGCGTCCAGCCGGGTTTGACGAACTCGTCCTGCATATCGATTACCAGCAAGGCGCACTTCTCGGGGACGATGTCGAATCCTGCGTCCCCTTCCTCGTACGCCCGCCTGGCCAGTTCCAGAACCTGCTGCTCCGTATATTTACCCTCTTCCATACTTAATTACTCCGCATAATGTTTATGATACGTACCGTAATTAAGCTAGCATATCGCGGATATCTCGTTATTACTTGAACATTGCTTTTAATTCGCCGAAGGACTTAGGCTCTATGTTCGTATGTTCCGATACTATCGCCCATATATCCCAATTGCCGCTTCGTTCCGAACAGAAGGCTATCTTCGTACTGTCAGGGGACCAGCAAGGACTATAATCGTCGCTTAATTCCGTCGTTATTCGCCTAGCTGTCCCTCCACTGGGCGGTATAACCCATATGTCATGAAAACCGGTGCCACTTCGCATAGACGCAAACGCTATCGCCGTACCATCAGGTGACCAAGACGGGGATACGTCTCCCGCGGCGTGGGTTGTGATTTGAATGGTCGTACCACCAGTAGCTGGTATCATCCATATATCGAAATTACTACTACGGTCAGATTCAAAAACTAAATTATTGCCATCCGGGGGACCAATCAGCGGTCCAATCCTCGCCGCTGTACGTCGTTACTTGGTCGGGTAAGCCACTACCGTCGGCCGAAATAGTCCATATATCATAATTACCGCTCCGCTCCGACATGAAAGCGATTTTACTACAATCTGGCGACCAGGACGGATACCAATCGCCGGCGGGGTTTACCGTTATTCGGTCGGCGGTACCACCATTTACGGGTATAACCCAGATATCGTCGTTACCTCCCCTATCGGACGAAAAGGCTATCTTATCGCCGTCGGGTGACCAAGAAGGATAATTATCCGTCGCTTCGTCGACCGTTATTTGTATTGGCGTCCCGCCTTCCGCCGGGATTTTCCAAATATCACAATTGCCGCTCCGGTCAGACATAAAAGCTATCATACTTCCGTCCGCGGACCACGTCGGATGCCAATCATCTGCTTCGTTCGTAGTAACCTGCCAGAGCCAATCCGTAGCGTTCGTAGTTATCGCGGAAATCAATACACCTACTATTAGAATAGCTGGTTTCATATTGCCCCCCTGTGTTTAAGTCCCTGTAATCGACCACCCGTTATTTACGTTGGTACTACGATACGTACCCCAACTGCGACAACATCTCCCGCACTTCCTCTTCGTCGTCGCAGTACTCGTCGATGGCCTTCTTGACCCGTAGGAGGATGTGGTTGGCGCATTCGTCCTCTGACCCGTAACCGACCAGCTTTACCATCTCCTGGATGTGTCCGTAAAGTTCGTCGTCTATCGTTATCTCTTTGGGCACGTCGGTTTCCTTATTCGTACAGGCCGAAGGTTTCCAGGACCGAGCGGGTCCGGCGTTTGAGCACCTCGACGATGAACTCGTCCGTTGACGTGAACCCGGCCAGCTCGGCCAGCTTCTCGAACTCGGCGTATCGGTCGTCTTCTATGGTTAAGGTGGGGGGCATCTATTAATCATTACCTTCGGGTTCATCCGTATCGTCTATCTCTTCTTCCTCATCCCACTCAATATACCCCTCCTCCTCGATTAGCTCCTCTTCGGTCATCTCCTCGTCCCAGCCTTCGGGGCGTTTCTTCGGCCCGCCGAAATAGAAGCTGACCGAGGCCATGTGGGTGTCGCCGAGCGTACGGTCAAGCCGGAGCGCGTAGTTGAAGTCGAAGTCCAGGAGCTTGAACCCGGCGCCGACCCGCGGCTTCCCGTCGCTCAGGGACCAGCCGCCACGTAGTGCTATCCGTTCTATCGGCGTCGCCTCGCCGCCGAGATAGACGTCGTAGTACATCTCTCGCGTGAACTCGACCACGACGGCGCCTTTGCCGTAGGAACCCAGACGTGCCGCCGAACCGACCTCGAAGGTTATCGGCGGCGCCTCCCTGACCTCCTCGAACTCGAAGTTGGGCGCGACTAGGTTTCGGATTACGAGGCTTACCGAGAGCATGTCGAGCGGCCGATAGAGTCCGCCCAGGTCCAGGCCGAAACCGTTGTCGCTGTGGTCCTCGATTCGGCGGTTTATGTTCTTCATCGCGAACCCGAACCCGCCTTTCTTACCGATGCTGTGGGCGTACGCCAGGTAGAAGGCAATGTCCGTGTCGGCGAACCTGCGCCCGGTGAGGCCCTTCTCGTCCGCCTCCCACATCCCGCCGACGCGCCCGACGGCCAGGCCGACGTCGAAGGTCCCGAAGGAACCTATTTCGTCCTCGTCCACGTAATGGGCGGTGGAGAAAGCCACGTTGAAGGTGTGATAATAGATGTCGCCTATCGACCGGAACGGCGCGGCCGACGAGAAGGTAACCTCGCCCTTTTCCAGTTGATATAGCCCCGCCGGGTTCCAGTACGCGGCGGAGGCGTCGTCGGCTATGGGGCCGAAAGCGCGGCCCATTCCTTCGGCTCGGACGCCCAGTCCCCAGGAGGTGAACGCGTCGGATTCGCCGCCGGGGTTTTCTTCGAAGGCCGAAGACGGAATACCGAGAACGGCGGCGGCCGTTATAAGTGCTAGAATACGATTTGAGTTCATAATTCCCGCCCGTGTATTGTCCGCGGCGCCCGTGGCCGCGGTTATCTTACGAAAGTCAACGCGACGCCTATCGCCGCCGCATAGACGAACGATAGTATCACGTCAGAGTAATATACGTCCCTGTATTGATGGTCGTCTTTGCTTTTGGACATTATGTGCGCCAATCGGAGCCCTTCGCCTGCAGGCGCGGCCAGGAACAGGACCGGGTGGTAACGCGCGCCCAGCAATATCGCCGTCACGGTTGCGGCCCGGGAGAGGACGCCGGTGAACTTCTCGTAGCCGAAGATGCCCCGGCTCGCGTAGTCGGAACGGAACGTCATCTTGACGAAGTATATCACGATCGTTCCGACAAAGGTAGCGGCGACGTAGCCGATAATGTAAAGGGGGAACGACGTGGAGAAGTAGTATCGGGCGATAGGCTCGGATAGAACCATCGGAACCGCGGCGGAGGCAAAAAACGCCCCGGCGACAATCAATACGAGGTGAGCCGCCTGGTCGCCGAAGAACATCCAGATGTTCTTCTTGGACACGGTGTCGATGAAGTAGTGGAGTACGTTCAGGACGACAAGCACGACCCATATCCGCCAGTTGAGGAGGTATGGGAAGAGAAAGGCCGCACCGACTACGAAGTGGATGGCGACGTGGAGTACGCCGCCGTAATTGTATTTATACCTGAACGCGAAGACGAAGTTGGTCTGGAGCGGGTAGTCCGCGACCACGAACGCAACGCAAAGCCAGAGTAAAATGTTTGTGAAGTTACCCATTGGCCTGGGACGCGCCTTCGTTAGACGCCGAATTCGTCTTTCATCTCGAGGTAGGCCATGAACCGTTCGAGGTCGTCGGAGTCGCGGATGAGTAGGTCATCGGCGAAGTGTTCCGCGACTTTCGCCCGGACGAGGGTCACGAGTACTTCCTCGACGCGTTCCAACGGCAGGCCGGTCATATTCGCCAGCTCGTCTATCGTTTCCTTCCAGGGTATTTTGTAGCCCTTTTCGCCCAGGGCGCCCCGTTTGGACATTAAAAGAACCAAGGTTCCGACCACTCTCGAGTGGATGTCTCTCATCAAGAGCGCCTTTATCTGCCTGTCGGCGTTGCGAAGGCGTTCGCTCATCTTCCGAACTATCGCCATAATTATCTTTGGGTTCGTCTGAATCTGGCTCTCGAATATCTCGTCGGAGAGGACGATTAGCTTGGATTCGGTCAGGGCGGTGGCGCCGGCTGACCTGGGTTCCTTGTCGATTATCGCCATCTCGCCGAAGAAGTCACCATCTTTCAGGACGGCCAGCGTGGTCTCCTTGTCGCGAACCCGTTTATGGATGCGCACCTCGCCCTCCTGGATGATGAACATCGTTTCGCCGGGGTCGCCTTCGCGGAAGATAACTTCGTCGGGTTTGTAGACCCGGCCGTACCTTTTGAAAACCTCGTCGCTTACTTTCAACCCCATATCGGAACCTCGCGGTATATTTATGGCCTTTTTAGATTTTCGGCGAGAAGGCTACCACAGGAATAAAGCCGTGTAAAGCGCGAATCGCGCCCTCGTGGAGCGCGAATCGCGCCCGCGGTTTTTATTAAAAAATACCTGTATCGGCTTCAGTTATACGGTCACGATAGGCCGCTTTAAGTCGCCGGGTGCCGGGGTTTCGTCCGCCCAGGGAACGCGGTAGTCAGCATCTCGACCAGGTTTTTGTCATCGGTGAAGGAGAACAGACTGAACTCGTGCTCGTCGTCGACGGCGACGCGGACGCGCCAACCCTTGGGCTGCAGGAAAAGGCTGATCGGGCCGGCGGTCGGCTCTATCGAGACGACGCGGCCAGGGTCGAGCCGCGTGCGAGAAACGAACCGGCGATAAAAAACGCGTAGCGCCCCGTCGGCGTAGAAGACCGGGAAGGCCCGCCAGTTGAAGTACCACCAAGCGGCGGCCGCGAGCCAAACGGTCCCAATGAGCCACAATTCCCACTCGAATACTCGGCCGAAGCCGAGAGCGACGCCGACGGCGTCGACGAACGGAACGACGGATACTACGACTACGGGAGTAGCGGCGGCCCGGCGGATTCCAACGTTTGGGTTGTAAGTTTTGAGCATCGCGCATATAGAATATACCGCCGGGCGTCCGTTTTTACAAGGCAGAACTCCTTATCGGCAGATCATTACTTTGGTGATGATATATCAAATAACTTAAAACTCATATATATAGAGTATTCAATTAATTAGAACGGCGTTCCGATTATCGGACGAATCCCGATTTCGGGGTTTTTCGTTTCGAGCGTCGAACGTTCATAGGGATGTAGGGTTGTCCCTTTTAAAACCCCTTGCAAATCCCCTGAAAATATGCTATTTATACCGGCCTGACATCGGCGGCGTCGGACCAACGTATCAGTAAATTCCCGTAAAAAAACATGGGCACAACATCTACGTCGTCGGCCTCTCCGTTCGGCTACGCTCGTATTTGTCGAGAAAAACTATGCCTACTTACGAATATAAATGCAACGTCTGCGGCAACCACTTCGAGAAATTCGAATCGATAAACTCTAAACCCAGAGCCAAGTGCCCCGTTTGCGGCGGCGCCGCCAAGCGGCTCATCAGCGGCGGTGCCGGGTTAATATTCAAAGGCTCCGGGTTCTACGCCACCGACTACCGGTCCTCTTCGTACAAGAAAGAGGCAGAGAAGGATAAAGCGGCCGGCGAACCGGCTTCAGCGGCCGGCGAACCGGCTTCAGCGGCCGGCGAACCGGCTTCAGCGGCCGGCGAACCGGCTTCAGCGGCCGGCGAACCGGCTTCAGCGGCCGGCGAGCCGGCTTCAGCGGCCGGTGAATCGGCTTCAGTTACCGGCGGGCCGGGAAAAAAGGGTTCCGAAACCGCAAAAGGCGCTAAGGGAAGTAAGAAAGCTGGGAAACCCGATTAGTTTTACCGATAGTCCGTAGAAGCGGATTATGGGAGGCGGTTCGATGGGAAAACTGAGTAGGACGTTTTTAATAATAGCAGTCGCGGCCGCGACGGTGCTCGCGACCAGGACGATATACGCGGCCGACGAAGAGACCATAGATAGGAACGAAGTCCTTGCGGTCGTGGGCGGCGAGAAGATTACCGTCGGTGATATCGAGGATACTATCGAGTCCATGGACCCGATGACCCGACGCCAGTTCGAGGGGCGCGAAGGGCGCAAGGTACTTTTGGATATTCTTATCAAGAACAAGGTTATGCTCGAAGAAGCGGGCAAAGTCGGGATCCCGAAGGAGCATGAGATAAAAGAGCGGATTCGGCAGCAGACCGAGCGGATTATCGTGTCGGAGTACTTCCGCCGCTACATCGGGACGCCCATGGGTATTACCGATGAAGAAGTCGAGCGTTATTATAACGTCCATAAGGACGACTTCCTCGTCCCGGCCCGGGTTAAGTTACGCCACATACTCTTAGGCAGCGAAGACGAAGCCGCCGACGTGATTGTCAGGCTCGAAGCTGGTGAAACCTTCATGGAGTTAGCGAAGGAGCTGTCGAACGACGAAGCGACCGTACCGGGCGGCGGGTTAATCGGCGAGATAACTCAGGGTTACACGCCGTCGGCCGTGGGCCACTGCGACCGCTTCGAAGAGGTCGTTTTCTCGATGGAAGCCGGAACGTACAGCGAACCCGTAGCTAGCGACCTGGGCTGGCACGTGTTCTACGTGGACCAGGTTACGCCTGCCGATTACTCGCCGTTGGAGAACGTGGCCGCCCGCATTCGGGAGAAGATGCTGGTCCCGGACGAAGACGTAAAGACCTACTACCTCGAGCACAAGGCCAACTACGAGGTGCCGGAGGGCGTGCGCGTCCGCCAGATAGTTTTGGATACCAAAGCCGACGCCGAAAAAGCCTACGGGCGTGCGGTCGCCGGGGAAGATTTCGAGACCCTGGTTAAGCTGCTTTCGGTCGATAATGGGACGAAATCGCAGGGCGGTCTCCTCGGTTGGTTGAAACGCGGCGGGTACGTCCAGGGCGTCGGCTATAGCGAGGAATACGAAGAAGCCGCGTTTTCGCTGGAAGAAGGAGAGGTGGCCAAGCCTTTCGAGGCGTACGACCGCTGGTACGTTATCAAATGCGAAAAGAAACGTGAACACCGGGTAAAGGAGTTCGACGAGGTAAAGGCGCAGATTTTCAACGAGTTGTATAACGAGCGGCGCGAGGAAGCGCTCGAAAGGGCGTATGCGCGGCTCGAGGAAGCGTACGACGTCGAGCGGTTCGGCTGGGCCCGGTCGTACGACGACATGACGGTGGAAGAGCTACTCGCGGCCACCGAAGAGGCCGTCATGCCGTCGGTACAGATAGAGGTATATAAAAAGATTTACGAACGGTTCCCCGACGACGCGATGGCCGATAAGGCGTTGTTTATGGTCGGGTTTATATATTCGGAGGAACTGGGCGATTACGAGGAAGCGGGCGTTTACTTCCGCAGACTCAAAGAAGAGTATCCGACGTCCGATTTCGTTAAACCGGCGGACTGGATGCTCGAGAATATGGGCAAAGACACGTCCGATCTTGTAGAAGTACCGGAAGGTTCGGGAGAGTAAACTGGTTCCGGCGGACGACGGGGTGAGATATGGAGATTAAACAGGTAGTAGAGGTGCAAAACGTTTTCGACAAATCCGAGAACGACTACGCCATTCTCCTGGGGGTGGCGAAAAAAGCCCGCGAGATACTCGACGACTACCCGCGTTACGGCGCGCTCCTCGAGCGGTACAAGCCGACCACCATAGCGTTATCGGAATACGTCGAGGGGGCTTATTCACTAAAAGAATTAGATAAGGAGAACGAATAAGTCCCCGGATACGAACCAAAAGGGAGCCGCGGCTCCCTTTTTTGTTACGCTGGAATCGACGGTAGGTTATAATCGCGCGTGGATGATAACGTCCGAATCGTAAACGTACACTTTACGTCGCCGCCGTTCGGTCCGTACGGATACGCGGTGCCGTCGGCGCTTTCGTCTTTCGTACGTGAGGGTTTCGCCGTTTCGGTCCGTATCGGCGGCAGAGACGCCGTCGGGATAGTGGGGGAGGATGCCGAACCCGAGGATATCGAGTATAGAGAGATAGACGCGGTTACGGGCGCGGTACCGTACGTCCCCCCGGTTACTATGGCAACGTCGCGCTTCGCCGCGACCTACTACGCTTCCAGCCTCGGCGAGGCATTGCGCTTGGCGATTCCGGTTCCGCCGAAACACGGCCGGGTTGACTACTGTTATCTTACAGAGAGTTATATTGACGCACCCGGTTCTTTCTCGTTTAGCGCGGCCGAACGGGAATTGGCCGAGAGGGTCGGCCGTTCCGGCCGGCTGCGCTTGAAGTCGCCCCAGAACCCCGACGTAATAAAAGCGTTTGCCCGACTCGTGGAAGCAGGGGCAGTCGCGGTCGATGTTGCGGCGGCGAAGCCGGAGCCCGACGATTGCATAGTTACGCTTCTTGCCGACGGCGGCACGGCGGAGGCGAAGGGGGTACACCAAGGCCGTATTCTCGATATGCTTGACCGCTCCGGTGGTTCGGCGCCGCTGGGCGTCTTGACCGGGGCGGACGTCCCCACTTCCGCCGTCGCGAGGATGTGCGCCAGGGGTTTAACCGCCGCGTACCTTCGCGAACGACTGCCCGAAACCGATAGACACGAGGTAGAACCGCCGCCGCTGTTGATAGCCGGAGGTACGCCCGATGAGCGGCTCGCCCAGGCCGTCGAGGGTCTCGGTTCCCTGGTCGAGGCGGGGCGGCAGGCGTTAATCGTAGTTCCCGAGGTGTACAGGTCGGCAGGTGTCGCCGAGTTCATACGACGGGAAACCGGCGCCGACGTATTCGAATACCACTCCGGCATCTCGCCGGGCCGCCGTTTCACGATATTCAAGCGGGTTGGCCGCGGTACAGTTCAGGTCGTGGTCGGGACCCGGTCGGCGCTGTTCCTCCCGTTCGCGGACTTGGGTCTGACGGTAGTTTTGGACGAGCAGGACCCGTCGCACAAACAGGCCGAGATGGCGCCGTTCTACGCGTCCCGGGAGACGGCCACCGTAGTTGCGCGGGCGGCCGGCTCGAAGCTCGTTTTCACGTCGGCGGCGCCTTCGGCCGAGGCTTACCGTGCGGCGAAAGAAGGTCGATGGCGTCTGGCGGAACTCGGCAGGGCCGGTTCGCTCGGTAGGCCCCGGTTCGTCGATATGGACAAGGAGCTAAAGGCCGCCGGCCGGTCGGCGATAATCTCCCGCGCGCTCCAAGAGTATGCGCGCTCGTCGCTTAAAGATGGTAAGGTGGCCTTGTTGATAATCGACCGGCGCGGTTACGTCCCGTACGTTTACTGCGATACCTGCGGTTACGTCTTCCGATGTCACAGCTGCGACGTCGCGATGGTCTACCACCTGGACGAGAAGGCCATGCGGTGCCACCACTGCGGCTCCGCCGAGCCGTTTCCGGCGTACTGCCCGGAATGCTATAAAAAGACGCTCGTCGGCATCGGCTTGGGGACCGAGAAAGTGGTTGAGGAGATGGCTCGTCTGTTCCCCGGTGCCGAGGTGGCCCGGGCCGACAGCGACGCTTTACCGACGGCGCGGAGGGTCGGCGACTTCTGGAGGCGGTTCGATGCAGGCGAATTCGACGTGGTCGTGGGGACGCGGATGCTCCTGCGGGGCGCCGGCGGGGGGCATGTAGGAGTCGTCGGCATGGTCTCCGCCGACACGGCGCTAACGCTCCCGGACTTCCGCGCGTCCGAGCGTACGTTTCAACTCCTGGTCCGGTTGGAGGAGGAGGTTCGGCCGGGGACGCCGTTGGTCGTTCAGACGTTCTATGGTTCTCACCACTGTTTCACCGCCGCGGTCGACGGTGACTACGACGCGTTCTGGCGCGCCGAGATGCCGTTGCGGGAGAAGCTGGGGCTTCCTCCGTACAGGCGGTTCGTACTGGTCAAACTGGAAGGTAAAAACGAAGATAAGGTCGCAGAGCGGGCCGGCGAGGTCGCCTGCGAAGTACGTGAAATATTCGGCGAAAGTGCCGAGGTTGTCGGGCCGGTCCCAGCGCCCATAAAGAAGATTAAAGACCGATACAGGATGCAGGTGCTGGTGAAGACCGACGCGCCCACGATATACAAACGCGGCCCGACCCTGGCTGCGTTGAACCGGGCGCGGGGGAAACGGACCGTCGCTGTTCGGGTTGACGTGGACCCTGTGGGGTTTTTATGATACATGTAACGCGTTAATTAAAATCCCATGACTTTTTTGTTTGACCTGAGTGATGATAGGTGATACGATTTGACTCGAATGGCGATAGGTGGTACAATGCGTCCAGTTTAGTATCTTAAAGGGTTTAGTCTTCCATTGGTTACAGGGGAACGTTTTTTTTGGTAGCCATAACGGTATCATTAGGGCAGGCTTAAAGAAAGGGGCGAAGTATGAGAAAGGCGCTGTTTGTATTATCGGTTGCGGCTTTCGTCGGTGCGGCGTTCGCTTCCAATTACGCCGAAACGGCGGTAGCCGGAAAGACCGAAGGTTTCCCGACTTACGACGGTTTGAAGGGCCGAGCGGTACTTTGGGAAAACCCCTTCGATTACAGTTTGATGACTAACGCGTACTACGCGTTTGGGTCTTACCATGTTCAGGACGATTTCATGCTCGACGGGATGCCGGGTACGGTCCAGGGTTTCGAATGGTGGTCCGTATATATGGGGTCTCATCCGGTCGATATGGACCTCCATATCTATTCTGACAGCGGCGGTCATCCTGACACGGGTGACGAGTTATGGACGGCTACGTACCTCGCCGTGGAGGAAGACACGGGGTACGATATGTGGGGCGTAGATATCTGGCATTCGTGGGTCGAACTGGACTCCGCCGATTACTTCGAAGCCGAAGCCGATACCTATTACTGGTTGGAAGTCCACTGCAATACGAGTAATACGTTCGGGTGGTCCACCGAACCAGGCGGGAACATACACCAAAACGGTTCGCAATTTGGCGACTCCGTTTTCCTCATAGTGAACGGTACATCGGACGACGAGGACCCGACGGTAACCGATACTTACCCCCATGACGAAGATTTCTTGAGCGGTGTTCCGGTTGACACGTTAGTCGGGTACCATATCCAGGACGATTCTTCCGGAGCCGACCCTACGTCTCCGTTCGAGCTCGTCGATTCGAACAGCGACATGGTTACGGGTATTTTAGATTATGACGATTCCGACCCGCTAGACGTTATTTTCGACTTTGAACCGGACGACGACCTGATAGAAGGCGAAACGTACACGGTAACCATCGAAGCTTACGATTTGGCCGGCAACGGCCCGGTCGAAGAGACCTGGGACTTCACTACGGGCTTCACCAACATAGCGCCTGCGTCTCTCGGCGCGATAAAGGCCGGTTTTACCAAATAGGATATCTGGCGCGAGAGGCGCCGCTTTACCGTATGCGAAGGCCCGCCGTACACGGCGGGCTTTTTGCCGTCCGATAAACGTGGGAGGCCCGGGGGGAAATGAACCGTCGCCATCCCGGTTGACGTGGACCCGGTGGGTTTTTCGTAGGGGAGCAAGTCGGATAAGGGATCCGCCTGTTATTTTCCCGTTGATTCGATGGGCGTTTATTCGTAATATAACAAATGTAGTAAACGATAGATATATCACTTAAAGGCTTAAAACAATTTTCAAATCGTTTTCCTAATGCGGAGAAGGGGAAAAGAAAGGAGATAAAAGAAATGAGAGGAATACTCTTAACGGCCATAATAACCTCGGCGTTAACGTTCGCTTTCGCCGACGAGGGAGAAACGACTAGTGTTGTTTTATTCGAGGATGCGTTCGACACGGGGACGCTGTCCGAGAATTGGAACGTCCTGAGGGAAGGCGAATACGAAGTAGAGAACGGCGTACTGCGTATAGGTAAGGGTGAAGGGAATGGCAACGAACTAAACACTTGCCTAGAGTTATCGGGTTCCGACGATTGGACGTCGTTCCGCGTTACCGGCCGTTTCAGAATGGACAATACGGGAGAGAACGGGCCCGTAATTTTCCACATACACCGGGAAGGCCATCAGCAACAATGCGTACTTTTGGCCGGAAACGAGAAACCGAAGATAATCGAAATTACGTCGGCGAACTTTATCCGGCCCGAGGTCGAAGAAGAAGCGAAGGAATCCTGGTCCGACGTTTTCGGCACCATCGGAGCCGTCGCCACGGCGCAGAATAAGTTTGCTTATCACATGAACGTGAAAGACGAGGCCGGCCACTGGTCGCTGTTGGATAAGGCACAGGGCGAATACGACGACGGGACCTGGTACAACTTCGAACTCGACGTGGAGGAGTTCTCGATAACGTTCAAGTTAAACGGGGAACAGATACTCCACTCCGCCCTGTTGTCGAGGACCGGCGGGTCGTTCGCCATCGGCGTTGCCGACGACACTATCCTCGAGTTGGACGACATTAGAATCGAGGCTATATAGCGGGACACAGTACGCCAAAACAATAATCAGGCACATCGCTCCGGTGGCTCATCGTAGACCGCGTCCTCGAAGAGAAGAGGTGGAAAGGTATGAATTGGGACGTAGTGCATGAGGTAGCTATCTACGTTAGTGGTGCTAATTTGGTGATAATGTTTATCTTTTTTGGGCGCCGGCAGTATGTGCAAGGGTGTGTGATGGCCCCGATTGTTTTGTACGGTATAATCGCCATAATAAGTAGGGTTATTGAGGTGTGGGGATGAAGGCGCTAAGGGGGTTCGGCTTATCGTTATCGGCACCTCGGAGCGCCGTGGCGGTACGCAGAGGCCAAACCGAGGGTAGTACTGTACGGTTGACACTTACGGGAAGGACCGTTGCTATAAACCGGAAATAATAAACTTTTACGCAAAAGGAGGTCGGAGATATGGATTGCGGTATTTTCTGGGGCATGGTCTTTTTCGTTTGCCTTGCCCTTTACGCTTACCTAGATTTTCGTAACTTACTCAAAATAGGTGTTTACCCAAAAGGAACCGGGTTCATTGGGTGGGCCCTGGGGATCGTATTAATGTTTATCATCTTTTTCCCTTTTTATTTGTATGATAGATTCAAAAAAATAAAACATTTCAAGGAGACTGGTGGCAAACTAAATGATGCAGCAACGTATTTCTCGGTCGGCTATATATTCTTTTTCCTGATACTCTGCCCCGTCACTTTGGTATTAACCTACGTCTCTCTGATTATACTGGAAGGCGTGCCTCAATAGTTCGGAGAACGAACCCGGGCAAACTGAGGACGTTGTTTAATTAGTACCTCACCCTCGGGACGATTAGCCGAACCTGCCGCCGAGGGCTAACGTTGGTAGGTATTTTGGACGAAGCCGATATCGTAATCGCCGAAGGCGAAGAGGAAGATATTCCCTTCCTCCTCGGTTTGTGGAACGACCCCGCCGTAATGCGATATTGCGGTTACCCCGAGGGCAAAGGCTGGACCGACGCGGACATCGCCCGATGGTGGCGGCAATACGTGCACGACCACGCCGAGCACGGCGCCGAGGATACGCAATTCATCGTCCGGGTCCCAGCCGGGACGCGCGTCGGCGAATCGCACGTCGGGCCCGTACCCGACGGGTTCGCCGTAGGCGATTGGCGCAAACCGCCGGACGTCCGGTGTCTCATGGCGGACGTTAAACTCGCGCCCCAGTGGTGGGGCCGGGGCCTGGGGACGTTCAGTATGCGCTTGGTTAACGCGTTCGTATTCGAACGGACGTTGTGCGAGTTGTTCGTCGTGCCGCCCCACCGCGATAACCCCGCCGCGGTGCGGGTTTACGAAAAGGCCGGTTTCCGCCACACGGATATTTGGGCCTGGCCGGGCCACGAAATTATGGAAATGACCCGCGAGGGGTACGTCTCCCGCGTCCTCGGGCAGGGTGAAGGCGTTTAATATAGGTGCGTAAAATATCCAGTACGACCGTCGCGCTTTTATGTACGGCGTTTGCCATCGGCGCCGCCGGGCGGTCGAGAAACGCGTGCTCGAGGAGGAGCGCGTGGAGCGGTGGAGGGAAAGAGAAGGGGAGGAAGAAAGATGATACCGGCGATAGGGACAATCATAGCTATCTATTGTTTTTATCGGATAGTCGAGACGATACTGCGGAGGGTCGAAGCGAAGACTGTCGCGTCCGATAAAACGTGGGCGGGTTTCACGTACTGGGGGTCGACAGCACTTACGGTAATACTCGGGTTTATCGCGTTTATAATTATCCTCATAACCTGGCTTGACCTGATGTTGGCCGCGACCGAAGCAACGCCGGGTTTTTAATACAAGTCCGTATTAGGATAAACGCTGCCTAGCCTATCCGGGTCCGCGCGAACGTGGACCCGGTGGGTTTTTATAGGGCGGTGCATCGAAAGAAGACCGAAACGGGCTTAGCCCGTTTTTTTGTTGACTCGGTTGGATATTTTAAGTAATATTGAATACAGGATAAAGAGTATATATGACTCAAACGCGCAATACAGCTTATATACGTAATTTAAGATTTAATAGCCGAAAAAGGATAACGATATGAAAGCGAGTAAAAAACCGACCAAGGAACAGAGGAAAGCCGTCCGCGAGGCCCGGAAGATTATAGAACAGGTACTCGAAATGGGCGGGAACGAGGCCGAAACTCGGAAACGAGTTGAACGGATTTTCGAATGGGTGATGGGCTATAACGCTTTCAAACACATTAGCCGTGAACGCGCCATACAAACGGCCGGCGAGGCCGAACACGTTGACTTCGCCATTCAACTCGAACCGGGGCAGGAAGCACAACCGATAATAATGGTCGAGCTGAAAAGAGTTGGAATCAAGTTAGCGAAAAAGCATTTGAAACAAGTAACTTCGTACGCTATAGACGCCGGATGTGAATGGGTCATATTAACGAACGGGCGTGAGTGGAAAGTTTATCACGTCGAATTCGGCCAGCCACCTAAAACCGAACTGTTTGACGCTTGGAATTTACTCGAAGATAAAGTCGATAGTTTGGTCAGGAAGTTCGAGGTCATCAGTTATCGGTCTGTTAAACGTAACGGCTTGAACGACCAATGGGAACGTGTCAAAGTCCTCGCCCCCGATACGTTGATAGCCGCGATAGTTAACATAGATAGTTTCAAGATCATCAGGCGTATTTTGCGGAAAAATACGGGGATTCTGGTAAACGAGGAGGAAGTTTATTCGGGCATCAAGAAGTTGTTGAACGAAAAAGCAGCCAGCGTTATGAGTGAGATAAAAGTCCCGACGCCCGTTAAACGTCCAAGGAAAACGAAGACCGCTGAGGAACCTGGAACGGAACCTTAACGGGAGGCTACGCGGTAATTCTAGGTGTATCGAAAAAAGCGTTCTGTTACTAGGTTAACGGTTTTAGGGGGTAAGATGAAAGACCGAACGGTAATTATAATCGTCATTATCGTAGTCGTGGGTTTCATTCTATGTTGCGGTATTTGTTGCATAGGTTATAGTTTATCTGAAAAAAATGAAGAGGAACGGGAAGAACCTAAAGAACCTACGGAAGCTGTACCCGATATTATAGAAAAACCGGACACGAAACTAAAAGAACTCGAAGAAAACCGTGAGCTTATAGAAAAATGGGCCGGGCGCGAAGATGAGGCTATAAACGTCGTTAAACGTTATCCACTCGACGAACCATTTACCGATAAATACGGAATTCGCCGAGAAACGATAAACGGTAAGGCGAAATTTTTCGAGAAAGTGGCGGTAGAAGTTGCCGACCTATTAGGAAACAGAAGCCCTATATTTAAATGGGAAGCGAAGCACTTACCGTATCGAACACCGTCAACTTATATAGTGTCTCACAAAGAGCGCTCGTGGGCCGGTGAGTTCGAACAGAGTTTTTCATACAATTTTTGGGTCGATATGGAAACGGGTTTAGTAGAACCTAAAGACGAACCGACACGATTAGACTTCTTCTAATCGGACTTCTAAAGGCGCACGTTAACGTAATAACGTCGATCGTCATGAATAATAGGAAAGGGATTTAGTAAACGGCTAACAGAAAAGTAGGTGGTTAATAGATATGAAAACGCGAATTTTACTTATCTTATCCTTTTTTATGACGATAATGGTAGTTGTAGGTTGTAAGGAACCGGAACCAGCAACGCCCGAAGAAAAAGCCCTAATAGCTGTAAAGGAGGAATGTAAAAAAGCCGAACCGGAAAACTCGGAAATAGCCTTATCGGCTTCCGAAGAAGATTGGGTCGTTAAAAAGAACTCCGGTATCATAGAAACAGAACCCGAAAACGAAGGGATAATCGTAGAATTATATCCTGGCGGCGCTTGGTACTCCAAGTGGGTCGTGTTCAACGGAACCGAAGTAAGACCTTTTAACGGCAACGCTATTATACTAACTCCGGAATGCGAGAAGTATTTAGAACCGATGCCTAAAATGCTAACCGATGAGGAACGCGAATCCATTTCGGATATACCGGAAGAGAAGCGGAAAGAGATATATTACGAAATAGTTAAATACGAGGATTCCGTTCCGCTTGACGACCCTGATTGGTCCGATAAGGTTAGGAAATCCCGCGAAGTAGTCGGAGAACGTTACGGGATAACCGAAGACGAAGCAACTAAAATCGCGGCCGAAGGCATCGAAAAGAGGTGGCCTATGCCACCAGCGCCCGACGATTATTAACTACTGTCCGTATCTACAAACGCGGTAGGAAACGGCACATTGACTTTACGTACAACGGCCGGTAAAATATTTAATAGGTGACGATTATCGCAGTTTTTGAATATAAAAAGGAAGGAGATTACGGTGAACCGGGATGAAAGGGCTGTGTATTCCGAGGGATGTAAAGCGTTACGGCATTACTCTAATTCCGTGATGAGAGTTAGAGTAATTACTGTCGTCCAAGGATTAGTAATTCTTGGAACCGCGCTTTTTTTACTCAGAGAGGATTCATACTCATATTCCTCCATCTGTGCTGGATTCGGTTTAGTATTAAGCATAGTGTTATTCTTTTTCTGCCGTAATTATTATAACCACTTCGATGCGTTTCTCGAAGTGGTTAATAAAATAGAGACGGAGAGCGGCCTAGAATACGGCCCGTGGAGGGATTATTATCGTAGGAGGAGAAACTTGAATTTTTTATATAAGTTAGTATATCACCACTCGCCGTTTATTCTACTAGCTGTTGCTTTAATCGGCGTTCTAGTAATTTCGATATATGGTATATAGCCCATAAAAATAGGTAAATGTCCCTCGCTTCTACAAATGCGGAAAAACCTAGTACATCAACTTCCCGCACGACGGCCGGTGGTTCCGCGGATCGCTTTACGTTTCCTTCCAGTAGGAAGCCAGCGTATTTCGTCACGAATGTGTAGGAACCCCATTCCCCCTTGACTTCGGCGAGTGGTGATGTTATATATAACTTAATAGGATATGTATAAACGCCGCACGGCGGGATTTCCTTGAATAGTGATAGGCTTTCATACCGGGCCCCGCCCGGTTAACGTTATTTTAAGAACGGCGAACGAGGCGGTTATGTAATTATGGCGAAGTTGAAAGAGGAACCCGAGCGGACGGTCGTAGTATCGGACGAGGTCTGCGAGGAGATAATCAACCCCGACGGCTATCACCTCGGCTTCTTCGAGGCCTGGTGCAAGGCCTGCGGCATCTGCATCGCGATATGCCCCACCGACGTCTTCGACCGCCGCGATGACGGCAAGCCCATCGCCGCTCGGCCCGAAGCCTGCACCAACTGCGGCCTGTGCGAGATAATGTGCCCCGACTTCTGCATCGGCTGGTACACCGACCCCCTCTGCGACGAGTTCCCCGACGAGCCCGTCGGGACCCGCGGCTACTCCTACCACCGGCCGACCGGGAAGCGAACTAAAAAGGTCGAACGGGACGAAGGGGGTTAAAGCCCCTTTATTTTTTACCTTTATTCTGGTAGTATCCTCTCGATTATCAACTCATGGCGAAGCCGAGACTAATCCAGGGCAGCAGGGCCATAGCGCTGGGCGCTCTCGACGCCGGCTGCAACTTTTTCGCCGGATACCCCATCACGCCCTCCACGGAAATCGCCGAGATTCTGGCGGCGGAACTGCCCAAGCGCGACGGTCGGTTCATCCAGATGGAGGACGAGATAGCGTCCCTCGGCGCGGTCATAGGCGCGTCGATAGCCGGGTCCAAGGCGATGACCGCCACCAGCGGACCTGGCTTCTCGTTGATGCAGGAGAACCTGGGATTCGCGTACATGACGGAGATTCCCTGCGTCATCGTAGACGTGATGCGCGGCGGCCCCAGCACGGGACTGCCGACCCTCCCGTCGCAGAGCGACGTGATGCAGGCCCGGTGGGGCACCCACGGCGACAACCAGGCGATCGTCCTCTGCCCGTCCAGCGTCCTCGAGTGCTACGAGATTGCCGTCCGTGCGTTCAACCTGTCGGAAAAGTACCGAATGCCGGTCATCCTCCTGACCGACGAAGTGGTCGTCCACATGCGCGAGGTCGTTACCCTCCCCGACGAGATAGAGGTCTTCGACCGGAAAGTCCCGGAAGTTCCGTACGAGTGGTACAAGCCGTACGACGAGGACCCGTCGGGGGTCGCGCCGCTGGCGGCCTTCGGCACCGGTTACCGTTTCCACATTACCGGGTTGACCCACGACCGAAAGGGTTTTTCTACCACCAGGCCCGAAGAAATCGAGGAATGCGTCAAGCGCATAATCGATAAGGTGGAGAAGCACCGCGCCGACATCATAGACGTCGAGCGTTACTACTTGAAGGACGCCGAAGTGGCCGTGATAGCGTACGGGATAACGGCGCGGTCCGCGCTGGCTGCCGTGCGCCAGGCCCGGGACGAGGGCTACAGGGCCGGGATGGTCAAACTGAAGACGATATGGCCTTTCCCGGACAAACTCCTCAGTAAGGTCGCCGAGAAAACGCCCGTCTTCGTCGTCCCGGAGTTGAACACCGGACAGGTGGTGCTTCGCGTGGAGCGGATGGTCCTCTGCGCCGACCAGGTCGTCCGCATAAATCGCTTCGACAGCAGGCTCATCACGCCCGAAGAGATACTCGACGTTATCAAGGCCCACGCGGCAAAGCGCCGGGCCCGGCCGAAAAAGCCGAAGAAGGCGACGAAGAAATGACCGAGAAACTTAACCCGCAGGAGATAATGCACGAGTACCTCCGGCACGACAAGGCGTTTCCGCACCTCTGGTGCTCCGGCTGCGGGATAGGGATCGTGATGGGCGCCCTCATCCGGGCGATATATAAACAGAAGATAGACCGGGACCGTATAGTTATGGTCTCCGGGATAGGGTGTTCGTCCAGGATGCCGATTTACCTGGACTTCAATACGCTACACACTACGCACGGCAGGGCATTGGCTTTCGCCACCGGTATAAAGTTCGCCCGGCCGGAGCTTGAGGTTATCGTCGTTACCGGCGACGGCGACGTCGCCGCGATAGGCGGAAACCACCTGATACACGCGTGCCGTCGTAACCTCAACATGACCGTCGTCTGCGTCAACAACAACATATACGGGATGACCGGGGGGCAGGTCTCGCCCACGACGCCTTTGGGCGACCGGGCTACGACGGCGCCGTACGGCAGCACGTCCACCGCGTTCGACCTGTGTAAATTGGCCGAGGCGGCAGGCGCGCCTTTCGTCGCCCGCGGCGCGACGCGTACCCCGCAGGCCATTGAACGATTAGTCGTTCAAGCCCTGGAGAAAAAGGGTTTCGCTTTTATAGACGTTCTCTCCCAGTGCCCCACGTATTTCGGCCGTTTTAATAAGTTTTCGACGACCGTAGAAATGCTCGAATGGCAGAAGGAACATACCGTCCCCGTCAAAGTAGCGCGGCAACGCGAGGTTGCCCAGAAGGTGGCCGACGGTGAAAAAACGGATAAAGCGATACCAGATATTGATGATAAACTCCCTGTCGGCGTTCTCGTGGACGTGGAGCGGCCCGAGTTCGTAGACGAGTACGAGAAGGTAATCGAGCTGGCGCGGAAGGGAGCGGGGGAGTAGTGCTCACGGCGGTTCGATTCGCCGGGTTCGGCGGTCAGGGGTTGTTGACCGCGGGTATGATACTGTCCGAGGCCGCCGGGATATACGACGGTAAATTCGTGGTCCAGACCCAGTCCTACGGCCCGGAGGCCCGCGGCGGCGCCAGCCGCTCCGACGTGATAATTTCCGACACCGAGGTCGTCTATCCTAAACCTAAACGGCTCGACGTCTTGGTTGCGATGAACGAGGAGGCCGTCGACAAGTACCGGAAAGCGATTCAGTCCGGCGGGCGCTTGATAGTAGACTCGACTCAAGTGGAGGGCTTGAGTATAACCGAAGCTGACCTGGTGCCGTTCACCGGCATCGCCCGGGAATTGGGGAACGAGCTGGTCGCGAACGTGGTCGCCCTGGGCGCGCTGGTCGAGCTGACCGGCTTGGTCGGCGAAGGTGCGATGAGAAAAGCCGTCGAGGGCCGCGTCCCCGCGGCGTACCGGGAATTGAACCTCGAAGCTCTGAATAGGGGATTCGAAGCCGGGCGCGCCGTGATAGAGGAAAGGCACCGGGTGGAGGAAGACCTGGAGATAGTGTAGAGAGGTGACGCTTTGCGCGAACGGACGTTGATGCTTATAAAACCGGACGCGGTCGCCGCCGGCCGCGTCGGTGCCGTATTGTCGGCGATAGAACGGGCAAGTTTCGAAATCGAACGACTCGAAATGATGACCTTCGACAGAGCCCTGGCCGAGAAGTTCTACGCTGTACATAGGGACAAGGAGTTCTTCGAAGGGCTGGTCGAGTTCGTCACATCCGGCCCGCTTGTGGCAGGTGTTCTGACAGGTGAGGACGCCATCGCCCGGTGGCGCGGGCTTATGGGCCCGACGAACCCGGCGGAGGCTGGCGCGGGGACGCTTCGGGCGAAGTACGGTTCGAACATCCAGAACAACGCGGTACACGGGTCCGATGCGCCCGAGACCGCCGCTTACGAGATAAACGTCGTTTTCGGGGAGCGCGAATAGCGGTGGGGGAGAGAATAGCCAACTGGCCGAACGCGATAACCGTCGGCCGGTTTATTATATACCTGCCGGCCTTCTATCTGCTTCTGGCCGGTAAGTACTTCTATATCGTCGTCGCCCTCGCGATAATAGCGGCGGTGGCAGACGGACTCGACGGGTACGTGGCTCGAAAGCTCGGGCAGGAGACCGAGTTCGGGCGGATACTAGACCCGATACTGGACAAGATAATGATCGGCGGCACGGCTTTCATCGTCGCATGGAAGCTGGGCGGGCCTGTCTGGCTCGTTGTGTTAGTAATCGTTAAAGATATACTTATCGTGACCGGCGGCGCCGTCGTCCTGGGCAAACGCGCCCGTGCGATGCCGTCGAACTTTTGGGGAAAGCTGGCGGCCGCGTCGCTGGTTTTCGCGTTCGTGGCTTTCATGCTCAGGTTCCCGCCGTGGTTCCTATATACGGCGTATATCGCGTCGACCGTGATTATCTTTATAAGCCTGTACTCGTACGCGGCTAAGGTCGTGGAGGTACTACGAAAGGAGCAAGCGGATTAGGAACAAACCCTTACGGTTTGTTCACCGTAAAGCGCATTTCCCGGGACCGGGCGAGAGCGTTTTTAAGCAAATATGTAGATGTTAGGGTTTCCGGGCGGTCCGCCCAAAGTACCGGCGTAAGGTTTAATCGTTTCTTTTAATGCTGTAATCGGATATAAAATATAACGGGCGACGCCCGCCGTGCAGGAGGCGCGTGATGACCAAAGGCAATGACGAATGCCAAATCGGAGGCTACGAACTTTTCCAGCGATACGAGAAAAACCCTATATTAACGGCCAACGAATGGCCGTACCCTGCCCACGCGGTCTTTAACCCTGGCGCGGCGCTCGTCGACGGCGAGACGTTGCTATTGGTGCGGGTGGAAGACCTGCGCGGTTTCTCGCACCTCACCGCCGCTCGGAGCGTCGACGGTAAGACGAAGTGGCGCGTCGACTCCGAACCCGCCCTCGTCGCCGACGAAGCCCACGACGAGCAACGATTCGGTGTCGAGGACCCGCGCATCGTATGGCTCGAGCCGTTGGGCGAGTACGCCGTCGCATACACGTCTTTTATTCGGGACGAGACCGTGGTTTCGCTCGCCACTACTACCGACTTCAAGACCTTTGACCGCTATACCCGTCTCCTCCCGCCGGAGGACAAGGACGCGTCGCTGTTCCCGCGGAAGATAAACGGCCGTTTCGCCCTCATCCACAGGCCCATCATCCGCGGCGAGGGCCACATGTGGATATCGTTTTCGCCCGACCTTAAGTACTGGGGCGACCACCGGTTGTTTTTGACGACGCGTCCCGCCTCCTGGGACGTTCACCGCGTCGGCTTGGGGCCGCCGCCAATCGAGACGGCCGAGGGGTGGCTCGTCATCTACCACGGTGTCCGGCGCACCGCCTCGGGCAGCCTTTACCGTAGCGGTCTTGCCCTCCTCGACCTTGACGAGCCGTGGCGCGTAATACGCCGGAGCGAGGACTGGATCTTCGGCCCCCGTACCTATTATGAGATGATCGGCGACGTCCCGGGGGTTGTTTTTCCGTGTGGCTTCGTGCTGGATGAGAAAACGCGCGAGTTCCGCGTTTACTACGGCGCCGCCGACTCGGTCGTGGCGTTGGCAACGGCTGATTTCGACGATGTACTAAGCTACCTCTTAAATTGCGGAGTTTAGGTTTGCGCGGGGTTGGTATGGTTTCTTCGCCGGGTTTATACGTAATCTCCACTTATCCGCCCCGTCTCTGCGGCGTGGCGACCTTTGCGTTCGACTTGGTGTCTGCGATAGCCAAAGGTCGGGGCGAGTTTCTGGGCGAGAACGGTAGCTTATCGATCATCGCCATGAACGAGGGGCGTCGCCGACGGCAGTATGGTCCCGAGGTACGGGCCGTCGTCCGCGCATCCCGACTCGAGGACTACGTCGCGGCCGCCGAGTTCATAAACGAATCGCCGGCCGGGGCAGTATCGTTGCAACACGAGTACGGCATCTTTGGCGGCCGCACCGGCCGCTACGTTTTAACCTTACTGGAGCGACTCGAAAAACCGGTCGTAACGACGCTCCACACGGTCTTAGCGGACCCCAAGCCCATGCAACGCGAGGTCGTAATCAAAGTATGTGACCGCTCGGCCGCGGTCGTAGTCCAGGCGCGCAAAGCGGCCGAGTTTCTAACCGGCCTTTACGGTATCAAAGGCGAAAAGGTCCACGTCATCCACCACGGTACGCCGGACGTCCCGTTTGCGGATACGGCGCCTTTTAAAAAGGCCGTCGACGCGGAAAACAGGAAGATCGTCCTGACGTTCGGTCTTATCAGCCCCCATAAGGGTATTCAGGTTGCGATAAGGGCCCTGGCGGACGTACTACCGCAATTCCCCGACTCGTTATACGTAATCCTGGGCGCGACGCACCCGATGATAAAAAAGCGTCACGGTGAAAGTTACCGCGCGTCCCTGCAGAAGGCCGCCGACCGCCTCGGCTTGCACGACCACGTACGTTTCGTCAACAGATTCGTCTCGCTGGACGAACTTATTACGTACCTCCGGGCCGCGGACATATACGTTACGCCCTACCTGAACGAAGACCAGATATCCTCCGGGACGTTGGCGTACGCCGTAGGGTGCGGTAAAGCGATAGTCTCGACGCCTTATTGGTACGCACGGGAGTTATTGGACGCCGACCGCGGCGTGCTGGTGCCCTTCCGGGACTGGCGGTCGCTGGCTTTTTGGATGACCGAACTCCTGGCGCACGACGGCGCGCGGCAGCACTTCGCCCGCCGGGCGTACAGATACGGCCGGCGGATGATTTGGGCCAAATCCGCTGCGGCGTACGAAAAACTGTTTCGGGGCGCGACGTAGTCGCGTGCCAGCCCGGCGTAGGGAATGACTTCGCTTGTAATTACTCGCTTGATGCCGCCGAACGTTTGGGGGGAGCTGGCGGCCCCACCGCTGGTTTCCGTGTTCGTGGCCTTCATGCTCAGGTTCCCGCCGTGGTTCCTATATACGGCGTATATCGCGTCGACCGTAATCATCTTCATAAGCCTGTACTCGTACGGGTCGAACGTGGCCCGGGCGTTGTGGGGTGAAAGTGTTGACGTAGGGTCGAACCTGTAGGTCTGACCGATGGCCAGAGGGGCCGTCATCGTAGGGCGTTTTATAGGTATAAAGGTTAATCGGCGGCCAGAAAACCGCCAATCGGTGGTCGGAAAACCGCCGTTATCCGCATGAAGGACGCCACCCGGCTTATGGGCCGGGCTTTACGTTTGCACGAGGAGGGCCGATAATACCTAGATAAACGCGTACCGGTTCGAAAAACGTTACATTTGACATCGCGGCCGTTTCGTGCGATAATGTTTACAAAAGAATACGGCAGCGACGTTTAAGAAAATACTTTTAGCGACGTATAAAGAGGAGGGCTTATATGACGCGGACAAGGATAATTTTAGTGGTAGCGGCCGCGGTTCTTTTTTGCAGGGCGGGCGCGAATACTCACACCGACGAAGCCGCCCAGACCGATACGTCCCGCGGCCTAGGCGTGTACGGCCCGGTATCCGAAAAGGGCGATACGTTTGATACGAAGACTGATGTCGATTTGTTTACGTACGCCGGTGACGCTTTACTGGTCCTAACTCCTAAAACGCCCGTTAAACACGTAGTTGATGATAACTTCAAGTCTACTTATTCAGTTCAGGCCGTAGACGTAGACGGCGACGGCGATATAGACATTCTGGGAGCGGCTTTCTGGGCCGACGAAATAACCTGGTGGTCAAACGATAACGGCTCGGGGACTTCGTGGACCGAACATACTATTGACGGCGACTTCCCCCGTGCGTGTTCCGTTTATGCCGCCTGTATTGACGACGATGGGTATATAGACGTCTTAGGGGCTGCTTTCGCCGGTAACGATATCGCGTGGTGGAAGAACGACGGTGGCTCCGGTACATCCTGGGTCGAACACACGATTGACGGGGACGTGGCCGGTGCCCGGTCTGTTTACGCCGTGGACGTGGACGGCGACGGTGATACGGACGTACTGGGGGCAGCACGGTCCGCTGACGGTATAATTTGGTGGTCCAACGACGACGGCTCCGGGAAGTCGTGGACCGAACATAAGGTCGACGGGGACTTCGACGGCGCCCGGTCTGTTTACGCCGCGGACATAGACGGTGACGGTGATATGGACGTGTTAGGGGCCGCTATCTACGCCGACGATATTACGTGGTGGTCAAACGACGACGGTTCGGGTACGTCTTGGACGGAGTACACGGTCGCCGGAGACTTCGACGGCGCTAGGTCTGTTTACGCCGAGGACGTGGACGGCGACGGCGATATGGATATATTGGGCGCAGCTGGACTCGCATATGACACTACGTGGTGGGAGAACAACGACGGTTTCGGTAAGTCGTGGACTGAACATACGATTGAAGGTAGCTTCAACAACGCCAGTTCGGTCTACGCTGCAGACATCGACGAAGACGGCGATACGGACGTACTGGGAGCTTCTGCGGCTGCCTACGGGATTATTTGGTGGGAGAACTACGACGGTTCCGGTACGTCGTGGACCGAACATACGGTCGACGACGACTTCGGTATAGCCTGGTCGGTTTGCGCAGGGGATGTGGACAACGATGGCGTCACGGACGTATTGGGAGCGGCTTCTGTTACCAATTACATAACCTGGTGGGAAGTAACTGGATACACTGATGGTAAGCTGGTATCGTCGATATATGACACCGAGGGTTCGCTCGAATGGGGCGCTGTCGATTGGGCCGCCGGTACCCCGGAAGGCACTGCTGCCGAGTCTCGCGTCCGTAGCTCGAGTGAGGCTGGAGATTTGGGCGGTTGGTCGCCAGGTATAACTACACCGGGGGGCCTCGGTTCCTATCCGACGGACGGCGATCAATATAAAGCGATACTTAGAACCGCGAACGACGACGATACGTCTATTCTCGAGGGCGTAGACGTCAACGGTACGAGCGAGACCTTCGGAACTATCGAACGTACCTGGGACGGCACTCTGCCGACCGCGTACGCCCTCTATCAATCCCGTCCGAACCCGGCGAAAGGGAACGCGGTAATAGCCTTCGAACTGCCGGAGAACGCCGAGGTAACCCTATCGGTGTACGATATCAGAGGGCGTAAGGTAAAGACGCTTGTAGACGAGACGCTGACCGCCGGTACTCACGAGCGGACTGTCTCGGGCCTTCCTGAGGGTGTATACGTGTATAAACTGTCCGCGGGTTACTTCACGGCGGCTAGGAAGATGGTTATCGTAGGGTCGGATTTTTAGGTCCGACCGGTTGACCAAGCCAACGGTATTAAAAGCGGTAAACGACCCGACCTTAAGGTCGGGTTTATTTCCGTAGGGATGGTAGAATCCTCTTTTAATTTGCCTTTCCTGTCTAATTTAGTTATAATTACCAATACATAGAATTTTTAGGAGGTTGAATGGAGAGGCAAGTTTATTTCGACCACGCCGCGACGACCCGCCCGGACCCGCAGGTCGTTGAAGCGATGATGCCTTATGTGTCTGAGAAGTACGGTAACCCTTTAAGTATCTACCCGCTTGGTGCCGAAGCCCGTAAGGCCGTCGAAGACGCGCGGGAAAAGGTGGCCGCGTTAATCGGCGGGCGGGCCGGCGGGTTGTACTTCACGTCTTCCGGGACCGAGGCCAACAACATGGCGATAAAGGGTTATGCGCTTGCAAGTATGGGGAAAGGCCGCCGCATAGTCGCTTCGGCGATTGAACATCAATCTGTCCTCAATTCGCTCAAGAGCCTTGAACGTCTCGGCTGGCATTACGACCTGGTTCCCGTGGACGAGTACGGGTTGGTGGACCCGTGCGAGGTCGCCGACACTATCGGCGACGACACGGTACTCGTCTCCATCAACCTGGCCAACCAGGAGATAGGTACGATAGAGCCTATTGCCGAGATTGCGAAGGTGGTTCACGAGGCCGGGGCCAAACTTCACGTGGACGCTGTCCAGGCGGTCGGGCACATACCGGTTGACGTTAACGAGCTGGGCGCCGACATGCTCAGCGTCTCGGGCCACCGTTTCTACGGGCCGAAGGGCGTAGGTGCGTTGTACGTCGGCAAGGGCACCCGCGTCTATCCCGTCATAGACGGTGGGATGCAGGAGCGGGGTCGCCGGGCCGGGACCGAGAACGTCCCAGCAATCGTCGGGATGGGCAAGGCCGCCGAAATAGCCACCGATGAAATGCTAGAACGGTCGGCTCGGGTGACGGAAGTCCGGGACTACCTCCACGAAAAGCTCTTCGGCGCGTTAGACCATATATACTTGAACGGACATCCGACGAAGCGGCTCCCTACTCATGAGTCGGTCTGCATCGAATTCATCGAGGGCGAAGCGATGATACTCTTCCTCTCGGGAGAGGGCATCTACTCGTCGAGCGGTTCCACGTGCTCGAGCAAGGCCCTCAAGGCCAGCCACGTATTGTTGGCGCTTGGTATAGACGCGGCGGTGGCGCAGGGTTCACTCCAATTGACCCTGGGCCCGGATAATACGAAAGAGGACGTGGATTACTTCATAGAAAAACTGGTACCGATAGTCGAGCGCCTTCGTCAGATGTCGCCGCTGTACCCGGGGTAGTGACGATATAGGCGGTCGTAATTTTAACGTTTATGTAATGTAGACAGATGGGAAGCGGCGGCTTACGGGTCGCCGTTGGGGGGCGAAATGGCAGCGAATAATAACGGCAGCAAGAAGAAGATGGTTCTCGTTCTCTGTTCCGGCGAGTTGGACAAGGCGTTGGCCTGTATGAACATAGCCGTCGGCGGCGCGTCTATGGGTATGGACGTTACGGTCTTCTGTACGTTCTTCGGGTTGAACGCGATACGCAAGGACGGCGTAGCGGGCGCGCCTCGGCCCGAGGACGAACCGAAGCGCGTCGGCCTGTTCGGCGCTCGGGCGCTCAGGCGGGCGTTCGCCTGGCTCAACCCCGGCGGCGGCCGTTACATGAATCCGAGCCGCTTCTCCTTCGGGGGTCTCGGGCGCCGTTTGATGGGTCACCTGATGAGGGATTCGCGCATGGCGAACCTGGACGAATTGGTCCCGATGGCGGCCAAGATGGGCGTTAGGTTTATCGCGTGTACGACGTCGCTGGAGGCGCTGGGTATACCGCGGGATAACATACGGCCGGAGGTTACCGAGTTCGCCGGCGTCGCGACTTTCTTGGCCGAGGCCGTCGAGAGCGATGTGAACCTGTTTGTTTAACGCGATGGGATGGCCGGAGTCGCTCGGTAAATACTGAAAAAAAGGGTTAATTTAATAGGTTAAATCATCGCTTTTATCATTTTGATAATAAAGGATATAGGGGTATGTCAAACAAAGTGGTCGATTGTATAGGTCTCTATTGCCCCGTCCCGATAGCCGAGGCGGCCGCGGCTATCGGAGAAGTGGAGTCGGGTGAGACGATAACAATTCTGGCCGACGACCCGGGAGTCGAGAACGATTTCCCCAACTGGTGCAAGGTTACGGGGCATGAACTGGTTTCGCTCGGACCGGCGGAAGAAGGGTTTGAGATAGTGATTAAGAAGAAGTAGCTGAAAGATAGATGGAGGGATTCCAAGCGGCGAACGTAGCACTTGATTCGGCGCGTTCTTTATTTTATCTTCCGGTAGATTGATAATCAATAGCCCGACGTTCAAATTTTAAAAGGAAGAGATATGCTATCGCCTAACGTCAAAGCGGCGCAAGACCTGGAAAAGATGAGGGAAAGAGCGCCGTTGGTACACAACATCACCAACTTCGTCGTAATGAACAGCACGGCAAACGTGCTTCTGGCCGTGGGCGCATCGCCCGTAATGGCCCACGCCGAGAACGAGGTCGAGGAAATGGTCTCGCTTGCCGGTGCGCTGGTCTTGAACATCGGTACGCTGACCGACGAGTGGATACGGGCGATGGTGGTCGCGGGACGAAAGGCGAACGAGCTGGGCGTTCCGGTCGTACTGGACCCGGTGGGCGCCGGGGCGACGGGGCTCCGGACAGCCGCCAGCCGGGAGTTGTTGGGCGAGGTAGACGTCGCGGTCGTCCGGGCGAACGCGTCCGAGGTCCTGGCCCTGGCCGGTGGCGCCGAAGCGACCAAAGGCGTCGACTCGGTCCATACCGCGGAGGAAGCCGCTGGCATAATGCCCGACCTGGCAAAGGAACTGGATTGCACGATCGCCGTGACCGGCGAGACCGACGTCGTCACCGACGGCGAGAAAACATTCGGGGTCGTCGGCGGACACCCGTTGATGGGCTACGTTACCGGGACCGGTTGCGCTGCAACGGTACTCGTGGGTGCTTTCCTCGCGGTGGACGATGAGCCGGTGCAGGCAGCCGCAGGCGCACTTGCGTTCTTCGGGCTGGCCGGCGCTCGGGCCGCCGAGAAATGCCCGGGACCAGGGACTTACTGGGTCCGCGTGTTGGACGAGTTGTACGGCATTTCCGAAGATGACTTGCGTTCCGCAGAGTTAATATCCGAAAGGTAGTATCGGGCGCGATGACGAAAAAGTTCGACCCGAGTTTGTATCTCGTGACTGACCCGACCCTGACCCGCGGGCGTTCGGTTTTAGAGGTAGTGCGGGCGGCCGTTACCGGGGGAACCACGCTGGTACAGCTCCGGGAGAAGGAAGCGACGACCCGCCAGTTCGTAACGAAAGCCCTGGAGCTGCGGAAGCTTCTGAACGACGCGGGCGTACCACTTATAATTAACGACCGAGTGGACGTGGCCCTCGCCGCCAGGGCCGACGGCGTTCACCTTGGAGCCGGCGATATGCCGTATCAAATGGCCCGGGAACTCCTGGGCCCGGCCGCGATAATAGGCGTGTCGGTGGAATCGGTGGACGAAGCGGTCGCCGCGTCGACTTCCGGGCCCGATTACATCGCCGTGAGCCCGGTCTTTGCGACGGGGACAAAACCGGACCACGCGCCGCCGCTGGGATTGGAAGGGTTGCGGGAGACACGGGCTCGCGTTCCGGAGAGAATAATAGCGATAGGCGGGGTTACGATAGGAAATGCCGCCGACGTAATCGCCGCCGGCGCCGACGGGATAGCAGTGGTTACGGCGCTGACTTTGGCCGAGAACCCGGCGGCCGCCGCTCGCGATTTGTTGAGCGAAATAGCCCGGGGTAGGGAATACGCGGGCTAAAAAGGCATGGTGCACGCTATAAAGAATAATCGAGGAGTTTCGGAGTTATATCCTATTATCGGCCGTGGTTGATTGACAGATATCGGGTAATGTGATATAAATTAGGTGGAGTAGCGTCTCCTTTAACGGAGGTCGAATATGAGAAAAGTGCTTGTCATAGTCCTTTTGATCTCGGCTACCGCCGGTTGGTCCGTCTGGTTAAAGCATTTTGAAGGGGAGTCTTATACTTACGTGGCCCATACCGACTCCGGCGACGGTTGGGGCGTACGTTTCGACCCGCCGTTCGAGTGCGGTTGGATCGAGACGGTGGAGTTTTACGTTCACCAGGACCCTGACGACGGTTGGGACAGTTTCGAGCTTCGGCTGTGCAAGTATCGGCCGGCGGCCGGTATTCCCGGCGATTTAGTACACAATTTCGGAGTGGTAACTTACGACCTCCCCGAAGACGAAGGCTGGGTATCGTTTTCCACCGGTTACTTCTGGGGTAGTTTGGACTCCTTCGTGATTGTGCTGATACAGACCGACGACAGCCCGAACTGCAATTCGCTGGCGGTAGACGTCGAGCAGACCGACCCGAACCCGAACTTCAATTATTTCGACGGTTATTGGATACCGTTTATACTTAAAAACGGTGACTTCCTGGTACAAGTAGACTTCGTCGATTACGAAGCCGTAGAACCAGAGTCTCTAGGTAACATAAAAGCGTTATATCGATAAGAACGACAATGTAAGCGTAAAGAAGTAAAAAACCGTCTGAGGGGGCGACAAGGTTTCGACGGGGATGTACGGGAGGTAGGCTGCACGCCGCGGACCCGCAACCGCGCATCAAGCGGGAAAAACACAAAAGCCGATTCACACTTGGCTTACGCTGCTTAGCAGCGGCCCGGCCAATAGGTAAGCGCGCCTGCCGCGTACCGGGCCGGGTACGGAAAAGCAGGCTCGGGTTCGTGCCGTTCCCGCCGGTACGGGCCGACACATTAGCGGGATAGCGACGCTCATTCCCGGTCGGGGGTTCAAGCGAAGCGAACGTTAAACCCGGCATAAACGTGTAGAAGCCTGCCGGCCCGCATCTTCGGACGCGGGTTCGATTCCCGCCGCCTCCAATTTAGAGGATAATAGAACCCCGCCCCGCGGGGTTTTGTTTTAACAGGGTTTATTAGAAACCCGATTCCGAGGAGGTATTCGTATGAAAGGCAAAGCCCTCGTACTTCTATTATTAATTTTTGCGGTTATATGGAGTAGTCCTCACGCCGTAGCAGGCGCGCCGGGTTCCGAAACGCATATAACCGCCACCTTCTCCATCGTCGCGTACGACGCCGAGACCGAAGAGTGGGGGATAGGCGTGGCATCGAAGGTCCTCGCGGTCGGTTACATCGTGCCGTGGGCGCGGGCCGGCGTGGGCGCCGTCGCGACACAGGCCATGGTTAACATGTCATTCGGTCCCGACGGAATGGCGCTACTCGAAGAGGGCTATTCAGCCGAGGACACCGTCGACGAGCTTCTATCAGCGGACGAGGGGCGCGAAGAAAGACAGCTCGGTATCGTCGACGGCGGCGGTATGCCCGCCGCGTTCACCGGCGCCGAAACCCTCGATTGGTCCGGACATATAATAGAAGATCATTACACAGTCCAAGGGAACATTCTGACCGGCGAGGATGTCCTCGTCGAAATGGAGCGGGCGTATCTGGAGACCGACGGGCCGTTGGCCCGCCGTCTCGTCGAGGCGCTTAAAGCCGGCGAAGCCGCAGGCGGCGATAGCCGGGGAAAGGAATCGGCGGCGCTTCTCGTCGTGAAAGAGGGCGGGGGTTACCAGGGGGTTGGCGACAGGCTCGTGGATATTCGCGTGGACGACCACGCGGAACCGGTCGCCGAGTTGGCTCGAATATACGATATGTGGGAAGTCCACTTTGTACTGCCGGTTTACCTCGACTCAAACGGCGTGAAAGAGCGGGAATACGTGTACGGGATAGTCGAGCGCGCCATCGGCGAGGGGAGCGACGACGCCGACCTCCACAATGCGATGGCCTGGGAACTGGCCACGCGTAAAATGTACCCGGAAAGGACCGTCGAGATAGCGCTGACGGCGACTGAACTGGCGCCCGACGACCCTAACATAATGGACACGGTCGCCGAGGCGTACTACGCGGCCAGCGAATACGAGAAAGCGGTCGAATGGGAGAACAAAGCTCTGGCGATAGAGTCGAATAACGCGTTTTTCAACGAGCAGTTGGTTAAGTTCGAGCGCGCGTTGGCGGGCGAATAAGAAAGACGCGACCGCTTTAGGTTTGATTTATTTAATATAATTAGTAATATGAGGCCGGTACGGGGCGGTAGATTGACGGAGTATTAACGGACGTTGTTCGGCGATAAGCTACTGTGGATCCGGTAACGCATACTCTTTTAGGTACGGCGGCCGCCGAAGCGGCGGGGGCGGCCGGGGCGTACGAAGTAGGTTACGTCGCCGCGGCCGTCGGCGCCGCACTTCTTCCGGATTCCGACTTCGTCGTGAGGTACTTGGGGCCGACGGCGACTATCCGTTTCCACCACGGACCGAGCCATTCCTTTGTTGGCGGCGCGGTTTTGTCGCTACTTTGGGCCGCCGCAGTATTTTTAGCACCCCGTCTAGTTATAGCCGGTTGGTCGCCGCCGTTTTTTACGCTTGCCGCGTTTACCTACCTGGGTTTTTTATCGCATATCTGCCTGGATATAATCTTGCATAACAACGGAACCCAGTTGTTTTGGCCGTTCAGCCGGCGTTGGGTCCGTTTCCCGCTCGTGATAGGTATTAATCCCATGACCGCGTCGGCGCGGTGCGGCGAGAGATCCCTGTTCGTGTGCAGCTTGTGCCAACTGAACGGCCTCGTGCACAATCCGGTATTCTATATCCTACTAGCCGGGAACGTATTGATGTTCGCGTTCTGGCCCTTACGTACTTTGGTGGGAGCCGTGACGGTTTCGGCCTTAATACTTTACGTAGCGTTCAGATTAATCCGTCGTGTCGGCGCGTTAAACCTCGCGAAAGAAACGTTCGTTTCCGCCGACGCGGTTGAGGTTTTTCCGGCCGGTTATAGTTCGCGACGGTGGTTGGCGGTAGCCCGCCAGGGTAACGACTATACGGTCGCTTCGTTGGATTTAACCCGGAGGGCGGCCGGAACACCGGCGGTCTTCCGGTACGACGCCTCGCCCGAAATCGCCGCGGCGGTCGAGGATAAATACGTAAAGGCAGTTTTAAACAATTATATAGTCGCATATCCCTTCGTGAAAGACCGCGGGCCGTCGGCGACCGAGATATGGTGTAGGGACTTGGCGTACTTCTTTACGCCGGACGTGGACTTACATCTCGCGAAAATAAAGCTTTCAGATTCCGGGGAAGTAAACTCCGTAGATTTTCAGGAAAGGTGGTAGCGAGGTCTGACCGTTTTACGATTCCCCTTTTGACGGCTTAATCACTTATAAAAAACCGGCCGATACGGCCGATTTCTTACGTATATGTTTCTTATCGGACTTTACGCCATCCCACGCCTTTTCTTTATCGCGGCGATGAGTTTGGGTACGACCTCGAACAGGTCGCCGACGATACCGTAGGTGGCTATCTTGAATATCGGTGCCTCCGGGTCTTTGTTTATCGCGACGATTACCTCCGAAGTCCCCATCCCGGCCAAATGCTGTATCGCGCCCGAGATGCCACAGGCGATGTAGAGCTGCGGCCTGACAGTGCGGCCCGTTTGCCCGACCTGGTGGGCGTAATCTATCCACCCCGCGTCCACGGCGGCCCGGCTAGAGCCGACCGCGCCGTCCAGCGCGTCGGCCAGCTCGTGCATCAGGTCGAACCCTTCGGCGCCGCCCAAACCCCGGCCGCCGGAGCATATAATGTCCGCCTCGGCTATGTTGACCGATTCCTCCGACGGAACGAACTCGAGTAGCTTCGCGATTAAATCGGTTTCGCCTATATCCGGTTTCACCCGGACGACCTCGCCCGTCCTCGAATCGTCCCGGTCCAGCGGAACCATCACCTTGGGCCGGACCGTCGCCATCTGGGGCCGGAAGTGTTCGGTGTATATCTTGGCCATGATGTTCCCGCCGAAGGCCGGGCGAATCTGGTGTAGCATCTTGGTCTCGTCGTCGATTACCAGCTCGGTGCAGTCGGCGGTCAGGCCCGTATAGTAGACCGTCGCGACGGAGCCGGCCAGGTCCCGGCCCATCGCCGTCGCGCCCATAAGCACGACCTCGGGCTTGTACTTCTCGATTACCTCGACGAAGGCTTTCGTGTACGGACGGGTCGTGTAACCGGCCAAGAGCGGGTGTTCGACCGCGTAGACCTTATCGGCGCCGAAGGCGATGCATTCGTGGGCGACTTCGTCGGAAACGTCGGCTCCCATGGCTACGGACGCAAGTTCGACGCCCAGAGTATCGGCCAGGTCGCGGCCCTTACCCAAGAGTTCCTTTCCAACGGTAACCAACTCGCCGGTGTGAGCCCGTTCCATATATACCCATACGCCGTGGAATTTATCTATATCTTTACTTGACATTTGCGCTCGCTTGCTGCGTAGATTTATCTGGTTGACTTTACTTATATGACGCCGTCTTCGGCCAACTTCTCGACGAGGACGGAGACCGCCGCGTCGGGTTCACCGGGGATCATCTCGCCGCTGCCCCGGGGCTCGGGCGTGAATATCTTCGCGACGCGCGTGGGCGAACCACCGAGACCGATTCTTTCAGGGTCGCAACCGACGTCCTCGTAGCCCCATATCTTGATTTCGGCCTTCTTTGCCTTGCGTTTGCCGATGAGAGACGGGAACCGGGGAACGTTTATCCCCTTGACCACGGTGATAAGGCACGGCAGCGTCGTCTCGACCACTTCTTCGCCTGCCTCTACCAAGCGTCGTACCTTTAACGTCCGTTTCTCAGGGTCTATCTCGTCTATCTTGACGACGTATGTAACTACGGGGATGTTCAGTTGGGCGGCGACCCCCGGTCCAACCTGGCCGGTGTCGCCGTCGGTGGCCTGTTTTCCGGCGATAATAATGTCGAGATCGCCTATCTTATCGATGCCCTTCGCGATGGTATAGGCCGTGGCCCAGGTGTCGGCGCCGGCGAACTTCCGGTCGGTCAACAATACGCCGTCGTTGCAACCCATCGATATGGCCTCTCTGACCGCGTCCTCGGCCATCGGCGGGCCCATAGAGAGTACTATTAATTCGCCGCCGAACTCCTCTATGAGTTGCAGGCCCTCCTCGATGGCGTGAAGGTCGAAGGGATTAATTATGGCCGGTACGCCCTTGCGGATGAGGGTCCCCCTTTCGGGGTCCATCTTTATCTCCTGGGTGTCCGGCACTTGCTTTATACAGGCTACTACCCGCACTTACGTCGCCTCCCGTTAAGAATTTCACAAACTTTTCGCGGATTATACGAAAGCGATTTTCTGATTTCAAGGAAAAAGGGGGAAAACAAAGGCGGGTAGCGGCGGTTTTCTAACCGCCGGTTCGTTGCGTACATACGAGCAAACGGGAGTCGCCGATATCTATCTCAATTCTTCGAAATACTCTTCGTTAAACCACCAAAAGGGATAGTCTTCTGGGTCTTCCACTAAACCGGCGACCTTCGGACAACTTAAAGTGGTCTTAGCGTAATAAAAGAAAAGTAAACGTATCTAATACGGCGGCCCGGCGGCCGCCTTTATAACCTGTCGGTGATAATGTGCGTGTTTTAGGGTATTATAAAATAAATCCCTTACGGGTGATATTTAGCTTGATTTGCATATAAGCGTATGCTATAATACCCAAAGTACGCGGTCCGGTACCGCGCTTTTTTTGGAGGTGAAAGTAACCGCCCGGAAAACGTTTTAACCTGTTACTACGTTCCCGATTTCATTCAATTTGGTACCGCGGCCGTAAAACTTTAATAGCTTGAGGCGGATTAGCCGACGGCTTTGGGAAGAATTAATTGAACAGGTTTATTGTAGAAGCGTTTTAATCGCGCGTATGTAAGTAGGCCGGGAGATTCACCCCGGTTCATCGAGCGACGGGGGTTTTAGTTTTATGGTTACAGGAAGAGTCAAGTGGTTTAACGATTCCAAGGGGTTCGGTTTTATTGAGGTGGAAGGCAGCGAGGACGTTTTCGTGCATCATACCTCAATAGAAGGAGAAGGTTTCAAGACCCTTGCAGAGAATCAACTCGTAGAATTCGACGTCGTAAACGGCGATAAAGGTCCACAAGCCGCTAACGTCAGAAAAACCGAAGAGACCGAGTAAACTTTGTTAAACCCGAAAGCCCCTCGAGAGAGGGGCTTTTTTATTTGGCTGTAATAAGTCGTAGCGCGGAAGAAAGTACTCGACGGGTTAATCGCCGCCCAACCACATCTTCACGTCTTCCTCCGTCAGTATCTTCCCTTAAGTCACTATTATCCCGTCCACCGCGACGCCTTCTACATACTGAGCGGAAAAAGGTTACGGGGTAGCTGGTTACGGTTAGGTTTGAATTACTCACGCGGAAAGGGTATAATCACGTACGATATCGAAGACATTTTACGCCTAATCGAATTATCGATTTCGCCGATTCGAGCGGTTGGCCACGTTTATTAAAGTATTGGTCGCGCTATGTACGTAATAAAACATAGGGTTCTTACGACGGTAATCAGGATATTGTTCGGAGTATTTATCGCCGTTCATGGCGGAGGGATGTTGGTGCTCGCGGTAGTCGGTACCTCCGATATTATTCCCAGTACTACGGACCCGGCGGGCGTTTTTATATCTGCGATGATACAGACGGGCTATCTCTGGATATTTTTCGGGTTATATAAGCTCATAACGGGTATCCTAATGTTGATCCCGAAAACCGGCCCGCTGGCGGTTATAATGGCGGTTCCGTATAGCGCTAATATACTCCCCTGGGTAATTTTCGTCGAGAAGGGCTTTATCGTCCTGGGCATACTAGTATTCGTTGTTAACTGTTACTTAATATACGCCTATTACGACCGTTATAAGTCAATACTTGCGTAGCGATACGCATCCTTCTCGATTAGTAGAGTTAATAGCGGCGTATACCTAGTATAATTAGGACCCCTCTTTTGAGGGGATTTTTTCTGTTGAGCCGCGAAGGATTCGGGCCTTCGCCCCTCGGCGGAACGGAAGCCGAACCATAGTTGACGTAATAACCAACTTCGCCCGACGCGGTCGTCGGGGTAAATGACCGAAACGATGGATACCCCTCGCTTTTTGTTGATAAGCGAAAAAGGTTTAAGGCCCGTACACTTATACTGCATCTCGCATCAACCGTATCGGGGGACGGACTTCCCCTTAAAATCCCATCCACTCTTGGGCTTTTTTGATACCCACCTCGTTCAGTTCGTGGGCGCCATCGTGGGTATATAACTCGGCGTCGTATCCGGAGTCAATCAAGCGTTCGAATGCATGCGCCCCCCTGTCGTACGGGATGCTGGCGTCCGCCGACCCGTGGATGGCGAAAACGCGAAGCGTATTCCCGGCCGCTATGATTTCGTCGGTCAGTACACTTTCGACCATGAACCCGGAGATGGAGATGATACCTGCGAAGGAGTCGGGGTGCTTTATCCCCGTTATATAGGCCATCGCGCCCCCCTCGGAAAACCCGGTCAGGTACACCCCGTCGGTTTTGTACTTTTCCCTTATCATCGCGACCGCGTCCAGGATATATCGTTCGGTCATCTCTATAGCCCTTAACTGTACGTCGCTGTCGGTGGTGCCGCGGTATATCCAGTTGTACCCAACCTTCCCCTCCCAGAGTACCGGGTTTTGCGCCTGGAGCGCGACGAAGATAAAGCTTGAGTTATCGAACATATCGCGCAGTTCCAAGATCCTTTCGGGCGAATGGGCGCCGCCGTGTAACGCGATCAAAACGGGATAAGCCTTGTCCGGGTCGTACCCGCCGGGCAGTACGGCGATGCCGGGGGAGTATGCCGTCGCTTCGACGTAGAGCCGGCTTTCCTCCTCGTCCGGTTGGGCTTCGATGTACTCGGTTATCTCGGCTAAGGCTTCTTTAAAGATATCCGTTTCGCGTATCGCGTCGAAATCGGGGTCCTTATTTATATGGTCTAAGTGATGGAATCCCGCCTTGACGGCGTACTCGAGGGCGCGGACGGCCAACTCGGTCTCGCCCATCAGCGCGTAGTCGCACGCCAGAAAATATATAATATTCGCGTCCTGTCTGTCTTGAAGGCTGGCGAGATGGAAACGGGCCGCGTTTTCGTAGTCGCCCGCCTCATACGCTTTAAGGGCGAGGGTATAGAAATCCATCCTGTCGCTGTCTTCCAAAAAGTCCAAGACGCTTTCGTGACGGGGGTCGATTAATGAAATGCCGCCTAAATATTCTTGTTCCACGTATCCTCCTTCGTCGCCGAGTGCAGGCGAACAGCCCACTAAGAACGTTATCGAAATTAATAAATTAAGGGTAAACTTGGGCATCTAGACACTCCTTTATTAAGTTTTCCTTCCGCGTATCGAGCGGGGATAATTCCCGGCGGTGCCGTCGTAAGAGTTATTCGGAATATCACGTCTTACCCGCATTTCAAGTCGGTAAAAACTATAAGCTAACGTAGGTAGCGTGTCAAAGATATTTATATTATAGTCGGATTGAAACGTTACCCGTGGCCAAGAACGACGTGACGAACCCCGTTAAACCCAAAAACCCCTCGCACGAGGGGCTTGTTTCGGTTACTTTTGTCCTTCGTAAAGTCGGTACGGTACGTTCGGCGGGCTAATCACCGCCCAACCACCCCGTTACGTCCTCTTCGGTCGGTATTTTCCCCTGGCTCACGATTATCCCGTCGACGGCGACGCCCGGCGTCTGCAAGATACCCCTATCCGTAATCTTACCCAGGTCCGTCACCTTTTCGAGGAATATTTCGGCGCCCAGCTTTTCGGCGGTCTTCTCTATCACGTCCGCCGTCTCCCGACATCGCGGGCACCCGGCCCCGTAAACCTGTACGAGATGCATATCGCTTCTCCTTAAGCGCCGCCCGATGAATCGGGTCCGTTATATATTTAAATATTACTGATATGTGTTGTCTTAAATAACTTAGTCCCGAGCCATAACGATACGTATACGAGTATTAATAGAACGGGGACCTCGATTAAAGGGCCCACTACCGTAGCGAGAGCTTCGTCGCTCGTAATCGTAAACGTGGCCACGGCAACGGCTATCGCTAATTCGAAGTTATTACTAGCCGCCGTAAAAGATATCGAAACCGTAGTCGGGTAATCGAAATTCAAGAGTTTCGAGCCGACGAAACTGATAACGAACATTATTATGAAATATAAGGAGAGGGGTACGGCGATTCTCAGAATCGAAAGCGGCTCGTTCATAATCTTATCGCCTTGGGTGCTGAACATGACCAGAACGGTAAAAAGCAACCCAAGCAGAGCGGTCGGTACCAATTTCGGTATGAACTTTTTATCATACCAATCTGGGCCTTTCAACGGACGCAGCGTAATTCGCGTAATAAAACCCGCCGCCAACGGTACGCCCAAGAATACTAACACGCTTTTCGCGACCTGCCACATCGACACATTAGTAGCACCGATGAAAATATAAGCCAAGAAAGAATAAGCTAAAATCTGAAATATGCTATTTAACGCGACCAATATCGCCGCTTTGTCGTTATCGCCCTTCGCCAGCGCGTTCCAAATTAAAACCATCGCGATACAACGGGCTAACCCGACTAATATTATCCCGTTACGGAACCCGGGTAAGTCCGGTAAAAACAACCAGGCTAATCCGAACATAAGGAGCGGACCGACGACCCAATTCAAGGACAGCGAAATGCCGAACAGGCGCCAATCCTTTAACGAATCGCCGATTTTCTCGTATTGTACTTTGGCCAGTACCGGATACATCATCCATAATAAGCCGAGCGCTATGGGTAAAGATACGTTATCGATCTGTACGGCCAAAAAAACGGTTTTCGACGAGGGGACGTATTTACCGAGTAACAACCCGATAGCCATTGCCGCGAGTATCAGGACGGGCAAGAGTTTATCTAATAATGAAAGTTTTGCGCTGGCTACAGTGTTCTCCCCGTTTAACATAAGTACTCCTCGTTGTTGCAGTATAGTTAGTTAAAGTCGGGATAATTCGCTTCGGTTGTCCCTCGGATAACCTTTTAGGTACCTCAATATATGTCCGCCTATTAATTAGTTTAATAAGTTACCGTATATCAACCCGGCGGCCGTGGACATCACGACCACCAGCGCCACGTAAATTAGGGTTCTGGCGTTCCCCATTATCGAGCGAATAGCCAGAATACTCGGCAAGCTTAGTGCCGGGCCCGCGAGGAGCAGCGTCAAAATCGGCCCGTCGGCCATTCCCATGTCGGCGAAGGCCCGAACGATGGGAACCTCGGTCAGCGTTGCGAAGTACATGAACGTTCCGAAGACCGACGCCGCCAGGTTGGCCCAGAGCCCGTTTCCGCCGACGAGCCCGGCGACCCATTCGTCCGGTATCAAGTATTTGACGACACCGGCGAAGAAGACGCCGCCGAGGAGCCAGGGGAGTATCAGCCACACGAATGACCACGTCGCCCGGAGCCATTCCCAGACCTCGGCACGACTGTATAGGAATACCAGCGTCGCCAGGGTGAAAGCCAGAGCGACGCCCGCCGGTACCCAGAGCCCGGGCGCACCGAAGACCAGGACACCGACCAGGCCTACGAAGAGCATTACGTTCTTGATTACCTTGCGCCGCGAGATTCCAGCGGAGCCGACGTCGAACGCCCCGGTATCGGCCGCGGCGGCCAGACGGCGCCGCTCCGCCGCCCTGAAAACGGCGGCCATCGCCAGTCCTACGACGACCGAGAATACGACCGCACCCACCGCCCGGGCCGCGCCCAGCTTCAACCCCAGCAAACGGGCCGAGTAAACCACCGCCAGAACGTTGACCGCCGGGCCCGCGTATAAGAACGCCGTCGCCGGGCCGATTCCCGCGCCGTGTTTGTAAATCCCTCCGAAGAGGGGGAGAACCGTGCACGAGCAGACCGCCAGAACGCTGCCCGAGACCGACGCGACGCCGTAAGCCATCGGCTTCGGCGCGCGGGGGCCCAGAAAGCGGAGGACCGCTTCTTTCGAGAGGAAAGTGGAGATGGCGCCGGCGATGAAGAAGGCCGGTACGAGGCACGTCAGGACGTGGGCCGAGAGATACTCGGTCAGCGCGTAAACGCCGGAAAGGAACAAGTTAACGATAAAGTCCGTTACCATTGTTTCGGGGTCATTCTAAGTAGGAGTGCCGTCGCGTTTTTATTCCTTGGAGCAGATAGTTTCTCTGTCGGCCTTACCGATACGTTTCTTGTCTGCGAGGAACGTGGTATCTTTTTCTACCGCTTCGGCGGCCGCTGCCACGGACGCGGAGACGAATTCGTCGTCTCCGCCTATCTCGTATTCAACCCACCGGCCGGACCGGGCGGTTAAGACGACGCCCGCGTCTCTGAGTATCCGAAGGCAGCGGCTCACCGTCGGCTGTGGGAGTTCGAGGGCCGAGGACAACTCGCAGACGCAGCAGGGTTTTACCGACAGGGCGAGGATTATCCTCAGTCTCGTCGGGTCCGACAGGGCTTTTAGGATGCGTACCGTTTCTTCCATGGGGATAATATTATTATATACGCATATACGTATATCAGAAAACGACCGCCATGTCAAGTCCGAATTTTGAGTCTTGCGATAACGGAAGCGCTAGTAAAAAAATAAGCGCGGGTATTACCCGCGCTTGTCTGTTTACTTTTTAACCCCTCTTTCCTTTTCCGCGTATCGCGTTCGCCCAAAGACCGGTTAGTGTTTCGAGTTAACCCCCACACGTTACGTAAACGATTATTACGGGAAGAGGGGTATCCCGTCGAGCCGAGTTACTTCTTCGGCTTCTTTCTGTCCGTTTTTCTGGTACCGGTCTTTTTAGTTGCCATCGGCGTCTTTGCACCTCCTCCCGCGGAAACGGCCGGGAACCGGGATATCCCGGTTCCGAATTCGCGCGTAGTATACACCGAATCGCCCAATAGTCAATCTAAAAATGAAGAGTTGCCGTTGTCGTATCTTACTGATTTAGCAGCATTTACGTATATTAATACGGTGTCGGAAACGAGCGAAATCGGTTGTCCTTTTGCGGACCGGATTTTATACGAAATCGTCCGGTTTTGTGGGCTGTGACAGGCCGCCGCCTTGACGCCCACCGCGGGTAGCGGCGACTTTCCAGTCGCCGACGGCGGTCGGGAGACCGCCGCTACCCGAATATAATACTAAGCAGGCGGTATTTGTGCTTGCCCTCTTTCGAGCGCCCTCCTATAATCCCCCCGATGAAACTACTCCGGCGCCGGATATACGTGGTCGCTTTCGTGGTCGTCGTGTTGGCGGTCTCCTTCGCCTGGGGCCTCGTCCTCAAGGCGAAGGAGCCAGGGTTGAGTGCCGACGAGGTGCGGGCGTTTGCGGGTGCTACGGGAGAGCCGGAGGAACGCGGCCGCCCGTTCTACCACTGGCGCGTCGCGCTGGGCGATGGGGAAGAGGGGGTAGTCTTCACCTCCGCCGACGCCGGTTACGAGCCGATGGGCTACGGCGGCCCGATAAACGTGCTCGTTCTCCTCGCGCCCGACGGAACGGTGGAGAAGGTGAAGCTCCTCGAACACACGGAGACGCCGTCGTACATGCGGGGAGTCGACGCATTCGTCGAGAAGTTCCGGGGCGCGCCCGCGTCCGCGCCTTTGGCCGTCGGCGAGGACTTGGACGCGATGACGCGGGCTACCGTCTCCAGCGAGGCCATCGCCGAGGCGGTTCGACTTTCGGCCCGGCGCGCCGCCAGTGAGGTATATGGCCTGGACGTACCGACCGAGGGGAAGGGCGTTTCAGTGGATTGGCCCTGGGCCCTGGTCGCGCTCGGGTTCTTCGCCCTCGCGTTCGTCGGGCACCGCCTCGCCGTCGATAAGGTAAGGCTCTTAATATTAGTCGCCGCGGCGGGCGTTCTCGGTTTCTGGGCCGGCCGCTTCGTTGCCGTCGGCGACGTGGGTCGCTTCGGCCTGTTGACGCCCCCGCCGCTTCTCCCCAGGTTGTCGCTCTACCTACTGTTAGTCGTAGGAGCTATCGCCGCGCTGGTCTGGGGCAACCTCTACTGCGGCTGGGTCTGTCCCTTCGGCGCGCTCTCCGAATTACTCCATAAGATACCCGTACCGAAGCTAACGGTAAGCCCGTCCTTCGCTCGGCGCGCGGCCCGCCTGCGGGTAGTCGTACTTGCCGTAATAATCGGTTTAATCGTCGGTACCCGGGCTCTCGACGCCGGCGGGTACGAGCCCTTCGACCAGGCCTTCGCGTGGGTCGGCGGGACGCTGGCGTTCGTATTCCTCGCGTTCGTGTTGATAGCATCGGTCGTCCATTACCGATTCTTCTGCCGGTACCTCTGCGCCGTCGGCGGGATGTTCGGCGAGCTGGCGGCGGCGGGGCGCCGCGTTCCCGCACCGACCGCTTGTGAGGGCTGCCACGAATGCGTAAAGGCCTGCGATATGAACGCGATTTACGGCGAGCGGGAAACCTACGTCGCCCGCCATATCTGTATAGAATGCGGTAAGTGTTCGGCCGTCTGCCCGTCGGGCGTCGGGCCGGGGAGTGACTAGTTTAGTCGGGGTAAAGAAAAATAGGAGAAGGTGCGGTTGTGTTCACCGACGTCAGTTGTCTGGCCGTTTACGTTACCGATTACAGGCGGGCGAAGCGGTTTTACACGGAAGTCCTCGGTTTCGACGTCCGCGTGGAACTCGGGCCGAACCTGTGCTTTCTCGTATCGAAATCGGGCAAGGTTAATGTTTACCTTGAAGGCGGTTACGAACCGAGCGCCGTGGACGACCAGACCGCGCGTTTGAGTTTTTTCCTCGAAACGGAGAAGTCCATATTCGAGACGTACGATACCTTGAAGGCGGCTGGCGTGGAACTCTTGCACGACGCCCCCGAACAGGTAGGCGACGACCGTTACGTCTTCCGGCTCGCCGACCCCGACGAGAACATAATCGAGGTATCGGGGAAGGAGTAACGGATGTCATAAAAAACATTTCCCTTCCTACCGCCCGACGTATATGCTAAAATCCCGCCAACTCTAACCGCGTAAAATCTATGAAGCATCTTCGATGGATAACGCCGGCGGTCGGCGCCGGCATTGTCGTGTTGGCGGGTGTTTATTACGCGCTGATCCCGCCGCTTTTCGTCCGGGGCGACACGGTCGCCGACGGACTCGCTAGAACATTCGACGAGAGTTTCGACCTCAGGCTCCGCTACGAGGACGTTTCGTTCCGCCGGTTCGTCCGCCCGGGCGTCGTGCTTCGGGGCGTCGTCGCGACCAACCGGGACGGAAAGCACGTCCTCGAAGCCGAGGAGCTTACCGTCGACCTGGCGTTCTTACCGTATCTCACGTTGCGGCCGAAGCCGTCGGGTTTTTCCTTCGTCGGCGCGTATCTGGACGCCGGGCCGGGCGACATAAAACTGCGGAAGGGCGCCGCGCCGGAACCTTTCCACGGCACCGTCCGCGTCAAAGACTCCCACGCGTATATCGAAGGCGGCGAGAGGTCGATGACTATTCGCGACCTGGACGGGCGGGTTCGCGTCGAGTCCGACTGGGTCGCGAACCACAGCTTCCGCGGGAAACTCCAAGCCGACGGCGTTTTCTTCGGGGGAGGGGCGGAGGAGGGTCCTGGGTTCGCCTTGGCCGCCGAGGGCGAGGTCCGCTACGCGAAATCGGAAGAGGAAGGCGGCGTCTTTACCTTCGACGGGCTGGACGTCCTCTTAGGCGACTCGCGGCTGGCGCTCGACGGTACGTTGGAGACCGGTACCGGCCCCAACGACGTGGACATTACTGTCGTCGGGAAGGGAATGAAGTTAAACCACGTAGTCCCGGCGCTTCGGCCCGAGATGTCCGAGATGGATTTCGGCGGGACCATGGACGTAGACGTCATAATCTCCGGTCAGTGGGGCGCCGGTGAGACGCCGTCGGTTGACGGGACGTTGGAGCTGTCCCGGTGCTCGATTAAACCCGAAGACGGCGAGGGCATTTCGTCCATGGCCGGACGAGTAACCTTCGGCGGGAACCGGGCGGTTATCGAAAACATAAGCGGTCAGACCAAAGGCGGCGAGTTTAACGTCAAGGGCGGCGTTGACCTGACGGAGGGGCTTCCGTTCGAGGGTACTGTCGAGGGTGCGCTGCCGCTGGAGGTAGTGGCCGGGGTTCTGGGCGCTGACCCGAATTATCTCCTCGGCGGGCGAACCGTTTTCGACCTCGACGCTCGCGGCTCCCTGACAGACCTGAGCGCAGGCAGCTTCGACGGTACGGTGGAGCTGAAGGGTTGCAGGGCCCGCGTCAAACCGTTCAAGATACCGTTCGAGAACTTGACCGGCAAGGTATTCTTCGATGGTCAGAAGATTAAAATCGGGAAGGCCAAAGGGACGCTGGGCGGTGACGCTTTCGAGATAAAGGGTCAGTGGGAAGGTTTCGCGTCTCCCAACGTCAAGTTCGAGGTCGAAAGCGACAATATCGACCTGGACGCGGCTTTGCCCGACGAAGAAGAGCGTGTAAGTATGGTCGGTCGGGGTGAGACGCCGCCCGGGCTCCCCGGCGACGACCTGAGGCTCGACGGACGCGTCAGGTTCAAGGAGTGTACGCTCTTCGGCGTGAAGGCCACGAAGCTCGAATCCGAGTTTAACTATAGTGATAAAATACTTAACTTAACTAAGTTAAATTTCAAGGCTTACGAGGGCGAGGTGCGTTCCGAGGCGACGATATATCTGGAGCGGACGCCGCGCTACACTTTCAACGTTACGGCCAGGGACGTACGCCTTGGCGTTTATCTGACCGATAATGAGTTACTGGAAGACGCGTTGACCGGAAAGGTCTCGGCCGACGTCGTCTTCACAGCCGAGGGCACCGACCCTGCGGCTGTAAAAAGGACCTTTGGCGGTAAGGGCGTTCTGGAATACGAAAAGGGTAAGGTAACGAACCTAAAGCTCCTGGAGGAGCTCGCGAAGTGGTCCGGCGTGGCATACTTCGACCCGCTCCAGGTTTCGTCTATGGAGACCATGGTGAACGCCAGCGGCGGCGTTCTCGATACGAACGACTTCACCTTAAAGAACGCGAACCTGGAGGCCCGTGTTACCGGGACAATCAACCTGAACAGCGATTTGAACCTGCGGGCCGCCGTTACCTTCGAGAAGAGGGCGACCGACGCGTTAATCGCCGGCGGCGAGGCCATATCCATCGTCCGGGGTCCCGACGAAAAAGGTAGATTGAATTTCATTATCGAAGGGACCTGGGACGAGCCGTCGTTCAGGCTCGACACCGGTTCGCTAATGGAGGATGCGGCGCGCCCGACGGAAGAAGAGTGGGGCATCGAGGGCGAGGAGATAGAGGAGGCGTTCGACTGGTGAGCGATGAGGTCAGGCTTCTGGTAATAGGAACGAGGCATCCGTACGACGGGGACGATCACCCGCATGGCGGGACCGACGGGCTCTGGCACGCGCTTCGCATCGCGACGTTCGCACACGACGCCGGGATGGAAGTTAAACTGTTTCTGATGAGCGACGGCGTTTACCTTGCCCACGAATCGGTCGAGGACAACAGCGGCGAGTTCAAGTTGGTCGAACTACTCGCCAAAGCCGTCGAGCAGGGTTCGGATGTAGCCGCGTGCGGGACTTGCAGCGGGATGCGCGGTCTGGGGGAGGACGACTTGCGGCCGGGCGTTGCCGAGGGCACGATGGGTATTCTTATGAACTGGACAATTTGGGCGGATAAAATAATCACCTACTGACGCGTTGGGCCGACGATGATACGTTTCGAGGACGTAACCAAGGTTTACGACGACCGGATAACCGCGCTCGACGGCGTGAACGTCCACGTGAAGAAGGGCGAGATAGCGTTCCTTACCGGTCCGTCGGGCGCCGGGAAGACGACGTTTCTCAAGATGATATACGCTGCCGAACGTCCGACAACGGGTACGGTTACGGTCGCGGGACACGATATAGGGCAGATGCGCAGGCGTCAGGTCCCGTACCTACGGCGTCGGATAGGCGTCGTATTCCAGGACTTCAGGCTGCTCGGCGATCGTCCGGTTCTGGAAAACGTGATGCTCCCGATGACGATTTTGGGGCTTTCGCCGACCGAACGCCGCCGCCGTGCCCTTCAGGTGCTGAGCGTCGTGGGGTTGGGCCAACGAAAAGACGACCGAACTGACGAGCTTTCGGGCGGAGAACAGCAGCGCGTCGCCATCGCCCGGGCCATTGCCCTGGACCCTGTCGTACTTCTGGCCGACGAGCCGACCGGCAACCTCGACCCGACGTTGACCGACCACATAATGAAGCTTTTTAGGGCAATAAACGCCCGCGGCACGTCGGTCATCATCGCGACACACGACTACGACGTCGTGCGCCGGACAGAAGCCCGGGTAATCAAAATAATCAGGGGCAGGGTCGAGACCGGGGAGGCGATACCGTGAAGAACGTGCGGTTCTTTATACGCGAAGCGTTCGGCGGGTTCGCCCGCGGCGGGATAATGACCGCGGCGGCGGTGCTCTCCATCGCCATCTCGATGCTCGTCATCGGTATCTTCGCCCTCGCGTACGTTAACCTGAAGGCCGTTTACGAGGACCTGCAGGCCCAGGTAGTTATAGACGCGTATGTGACCGACGAGGCCGTGGCCGCCGACACGATTCCGGACATCGAGAGCCATCTGACGAAGCTCCCGGGCGTCGCCGGGGTCGAGTACATATCGAAAGAGGAAGCTCTTGAGGAGTTCGTCGGGGTATTCCCGGCCGAGCGGGAACTCCTTGACTACGCAGGCGGCGAGCCGCTTCCCGCGTCGTTCCGGATAACGGTGGACGAGGCGCACCGGGAACCGGGATCGCTGGCGGCGCTGGCCGAGAAGATAAGCGCCGTCGACGGCGTCGAGGACGTGGTCTGGGGCCGCGAGTGGGTCGAGAACCTGGCCGGCACCGTCCGGTTGGTACGCACCGCCGGTATTGTTATCGGTGCGATACTGGCGATCGCGGCGGTGCTTGTGGTGATGAGCACCGTCGGGCTGGCGGTATACGCCCGGCGGGAGCAGATAGGCGTGATGAAGATAGTGGGCGCGACGGACGCGTTCGTGAACGCGCCGTTTATCTTCGAGGGCGCTTTGCTGGGCCTTGTCGGCGGCGGCCTGGCCCTGGGCGCGCTCTGGGGCGCGCACGCGGCTCTGGGCGGTGAAGAGGCCGGCGTTTTGTTCCTGCCGTGGGAATACGTTCTTGGTTTCCTGGGCGTCGCCGTGGTTCTGGGCGTCGTCGGCGCGTACATCTCTGTGAAGAGGTTTTTGAGGGTGTAGTGAATTACGTCGCACCTTTGAGTCTGATACCGCCCGTTTCAACGGGCGGTATTTTATTGACGCTTTGGGACATTTGTATTAACATATCCGTATCGATAACACCTTCCAAATTGACACGCTGGTCTATGATTTGTACGGGTTGACCGAGGAGGAGACTCGGGTGGAGGGGATTGCGTAAAATAATATAAAAAACCTGAATTATACCTTGACTTACCTAAAATGCTACGTATAATCTTTAATACGTTAACGTGGGTAGGTCGAGGAGAAGAAATGGGAACAATACCGTATACGAACGTACCCAGCAAAATTGCGCCGTTATTCGGAAAAATACAAACTACCGGTATACCGCTTACGGTGGATAAAAAATGGCTAAGTAGCGTAGGTTTCGATAAAGGTCCTGACGCAACACTACTAAGAGTATTAAAAGCCCTTAAGTTCTTGGATGGTTCGGGGAAACCTACGGATTTTTGGAAAAGTTACAAAAATAAAGCCAAGTCGAAATTGGTTTTAGCTAAAGCCGTAAGAAAAGCTTATAGCGGTTTATTCGATACCTATAATAATGCTCACGCGGCTAATAAAGAAGACATCAAGAACTATATGCGCTCCGTAAGCGGTAAGGCAGATCGGACTATAGACTTCATGTATACTACTTTCCGCAATCTATGTGCTTTAAGCGATTTCCCGGGTACTCCTCCAACGGAGGAAGTTCTAACCGGAGCTAAAACCGAAGAACGTCCCGATGTACCAGATGAGATTACTAAGGTTTATAAGGAGTTTGGAGAACCTGTTACTATAAATATCAATATCCAACTGACGTTACCTGAGACTAAGGATATCGAAGTATACGATAATTTATTCAAATCTTTGCGTAAATATATGATAAGCGAAAATGAATAACGGTAAAAATCCTTTTAACGAACTACTTAAAATAATAGGTGAGTTTAAGAGGGATGTCAATATAATCCTATCTCAAATCGATTCGTCTAAGTCGAGGATCGTTACGCTTTACGAAACGAGGAAGAAATTAGCTAAACTGTCTTTATTGCAGGAATCGTTATTCGAACAGTCTTTTGACTGTATAGAAGCAGGGTTATTTAGGGCTGCCCACGTTATGGCGTGGGCAGCTTTTATGGATTACCTCGAGGTTAAAATATCGTCGGACGGTTTTAAAAAGCTATTTAGAATAAGGGCTAAATGGAGTAAGTACAAAACCTTGGAAGAATTAAGGGAAAACGTCGTAGAATATCAGATTATAGAAGCGTGTAGGGACCTAGGGTTACTAGGGAAAACTGAATGTAATAGCGTTAAAGGGTATTTATCTACCCGCAACGAATGCGCGCACCCTAGCGGTTACGAACCGGATATGAACGACGCGATTGGCTACGTTAGCAACCTATTAAACCGCATAGCAAAGCTCCAGAAAAAGAAATTATGATTACCGTATGGTCCGGTTACTGGATGAGATGCTGGACCTTTACAAGCGCCCGGCCGCCGTTTGTTGTGGACGAGACTAGTAGTCTCGTCCACAGGCCGCCTCGACCGCCCCGGTGTAGGGTCGTACCTTCAGGTGCGACCACCTTATGTAGTTTACAGATGGAACCGAATATGGCAGCCAGACCTAAAGGTCTGGCCTAGAACCAATCCTTCGACTGCTTTATCGTGGCCAGACCTAAAGGTCCGGCCCTACATAAACTGTACGGGTTGACCGAGGAGGAGAATCGGGTGGCGGAGGGGGTGACCGATACCGCCCGTACGACTCGAGGGTAGCGGCGACTTTCCAGTCGCCGTCGGCGGTCAGGAGACCGCCGCTACCCGACTGTTATACGTGGACGAGATGCTCGACCTGCACAAGAGGTTGGCGGCTGCTAAAAGCGACGCCGACAGGACACGCATCGAGCGCGTAATCAAAACTGCGGACCGCAAGATCGTAAATTAAACTACTTGGCCTTTTCAGGCCGTATTTCGAGCGGGTCGTCTGCGGTGTCCGGCGGATGATACGCGATGACGATTTTGTTGCCCTCTCTTAAATGGGTAGTGTTCAACGTTAAGGTCTTAAAGGTGACGTGGTCCGGTAAACCGATTCTCCTATAGGCTGCTTTCGTAATGGTGTTGACCTGTTCTTTCGTCAGGTTAATTTCTACGTCCTCCCCCTTCGCGTTGGAGACCGCTTCGGCCTGAGTTCTCGTAAGGGTTATGGTTACGGTCTTCCACGCGGGCGGTTCGGCCGCAAACGCGGCCGCTATCGAAACGGCGACCCCCAATATGATGAGATAACGCATTTACGACACCTCCCGGATTATGCTGCCCATATCCGACTTATCGCGAGATTATAATAACGTGTTTTATGTCTTCCGTCAACGTATAAGTTATCTGTTTCGTCAGCATACGGGGCGTAGCGCCTATAGCCGGGCGATGAGTAGCGGGGCTAACCCGAAGCCTGGGATTATCACCGTGCTGTTTCTTTTGGCGGTACGAAAACCGTCGTTAAGCGTGGTTTAGCTTATATGACAAAAGACGAAAAAGAACCGGCCCGTACCTACTCGCACTGGCTCGAAGCCCGGGACGAAGCCGACGCGTGCCTCGCAACCGACCCGGATAAGGCCGAGCGGATATACCTCGCGGGGTTGACCCAGTTCCCGGACAACGCGCCACTGTTGGGGCTGTACGCGCTCTTCCTGTACGAGGTTCGCGACGATTACGACGGGGCCGAGGAGTACTTCGAGAGGGCGCTTGCGGCGAACCCAGAACACTACGCCAACCTGGCCGACTACGCCCGGTTCCTGGAAAACGTACGCAAGAACTACGACCGAGCCGAAGAGATATACAAGAAGTTACTCGAGTTAGACGCGGAGGGGACAATTGGCTTAATCAACTACGGCCTGTTCCTCTGGTACGTACGGAAGGATTACGATGCCGTCGAGGCGCTTTACGAGAATCTGCCCGAGGTGGACCGGTACTGGCCCGACTCGTGGTACTATTATATAGACTTCATAATAGACGTAAGGCGGGACTACGATAAGGCCGAGAAATTGTACCGGGAGTTGGTCGGGTTCAACCCCGAGGACCCCGACGCGGCCAATCGGTTCGCTATATTCCTCGCTCAGGTCCGGGGGAAGCACGACGAGGCGGAGCTCGAGTACAGGCGCGCCGTCGAACTGGCGCCGAAAGACGCGGTCATCGTCGCGAACCTGGCGGGGCATCTGCTAGCGCTGGGCGAGAAGGACGAGGGTTTGGCGTATCTCGAACGTGCGTTCGAACTCGGTCCCGACGATATTTCGACTTTGGAGTTTCACTTCTACCGATACGCCCACGATACGGATGAGGGTCTTCGGAGAGATAGCCTCGCGGAGATAAAGCGATTGATAAACGCCGGCGTGCGGTCCCACGGCTGGGACCTATCGCTGAACGTCGCGCGGGCCGCAACCGACGGCCATCCGGAGCCCGAGTTTCTGGCGTCGCTTGCGAAAGTTATCGCGGGGGACACGGATGCCGGGGAGTTGAGAAGGTTCGAGGTTTGGCGGCGCGCGTAGCGGTATTTTTTACTGGACTGCCTACGGGTTTTATTATATAAACACCTTTGATTAAATTACGATGGTTTTTAACTATCGTTCGGTTCCACTGAAACGTTTTCGCCTTATAACGTACTTAGTAACGTAACCGTTAATCCCGTAAAAGTCCCCAAACATTAATTATAGGGAGGGCCGATGAGAATCGGTTTTGTCGTTGTAGTCGTTTTTTGCTCTTGCTCGATTTCTTTGGCCGCCGAAGAGACGGTTTGCGCCTTGCGGGTAAATGCCGCGCCGGTCGTCGACGGCGTGTTGAACGACGGTGAGTACTCGTGCGAGCCGGCCACCGGCTTCCGGCAATACCGGCCGTCGCTGGGCGAGCCCGCCGCCAACGGTACCGAGGTTTACATCGTATACGACGACGAGGCGTTCTATCTGGCGTGGGTTTGTTACGAAGAGAACATCGACGGTCTCGTCGCCAACGCGTTGGTCCGTGATTCGTTTCTCAACCCTGACGACTGTATAGACCTGATGCTCGACGCCAACAACGACGGTCAGTCGGCCTACGACTTTATGGTCAACTACCGGGGCGTGATGTACGACGGCGAGATTTCCCGCGACGGTGAGGCGGGCGGCGCGGGCTGGGACGGCGTCTGGGAGGCCAAGACGTCGGTGGGCGAGGACCGTTGGTTCTGCGAGATGAAGATCCCCTGGTCGTCTATAGTCCACGAAGCCAACAGCGGTTCCATGGGCGTCCAGTTAATGCGTTGCGAGAAACCGAGTCACGAGGACACGTACTGGGCCAGCGACGGTCGATACCTGAACAGGGTCTCGACCTTCGGTACTGTAACCGGCTTCGAGGGTATAAGCGGGCCTAAAAGGTTTACTTTTATACCTTACGGGACGGTACGCGGAAACCAATTACCAACCGATGAAACGTATAGTACTTATGAAAAGGAAATAACTCCCGACGCGGGAATCGACTTCGGGCTACGCGGCGGTAAACAGTTCCAGTTGAACGCGACTTTGAACCCCGACTACGCCCACATCGAGGCGGACCCGGAAGAAATAGTCCTGAACCCGGAAGAGATATATTTAAATGAGAAACGTCCGTTTTTCACCGAAGCCCTGACGATGTTCGACACTGACTTCACGCTTCTATACACGCGGAAGTTGAACGAGATACTCGCCGGCGGCAAGGTTACGGGTGCGGCCGGCCCGGTCAGCTACGGAGGGCTCGACGTACAGCTCGAAGACGACGACCCCCGGTTTCCGGGTGACAACGTGGCCGCCGCCCGCTTGATAACGACCGTATACGAAGCTTCCACCGTGGGTGGCGCGGTTATTAACAGGGAAGGCGCCGGATTAAAGCTGGGCGTGGACGATCCGGCGGACCGGAACTCGGTCGTTTCGGTAGATACGGACCTGAAGACCTTCGGCGGGTGGAAAATTACCGGGCAGTTCTTGAAGTCGTTTACCGAGGGACCCGGCGGCGACGGCTTCGGATACAGCTTCCGCGCTTATCACCCCAGCCCGACGAGTTACCTGAACGTCGGCTACGACGAGGTGCGTGAGGATTTACAGCATGATCTGGGTTTTATGCAGTTGTTCGAGCTTAACAAACGGGAACTGTGGATCTACGGCCAGAAGGAGTTCCAGGTTTATAAAGGCCCGATACGCAGCCTTTGGATGAACGGTTATTATACGCACTGGTGGCGTTTAGACAGCGGCGAATCGATAGATAACTACGTAGAGCCGTATTTCGAGGTCAGATTTACCAACGACATGTTCGTTGGCGCCTTCGGCGGCTATGGTTACGACGAGCGTTTTTACGCGTACGGGTTGCCCCGATACGATACGGCGTATACGGGCGTCACCGGCGGAGTTAAAACGGTGAGCTGGGGGAGTATTGACGTCGACTACTGGCACGGTGAGATGTACGGCGACGTTTATAATACCTACTCGGCCGACGTTACTTTGATACCTATATCGGTTTTACAGGTTAATACGGTATTCGAAGTAAACGACCCGGCGACCGATTCACCGTTCACCGCCATCAACTTCAAGCTGACCTATAACATACTGCAGAACCTGTTCTGGCGGGCGATAGTCCATAGCAACACCCAGGACCATACACATCTGGGGAGTTTCCTCGTAGGCTGGGAGTACCTCCCGGGGAGCAGGTTGTACGTTGCGTACGAAGAGCGGCGCGACAACACGTCCGGCGAAATGGATATTCTGGATCGCCGCTTGTTTGCGAAGATTTCGTATTTACTTTCGGTTTAGGGATTTAGCGTTTTCGGAAGGGTGCCGCACGAAGCGGCCTTTTCGTGCGTTAAGGCGTTATTAGAGGAAGGTAAATGGTAAAAACGGAACCCACGCCGAGCTCGGAAGTAACTTCCAGATGCCCGCCGTGGGCTTCGACGCCTTTCTTTACGATGGAGAGACCGATACCCATGCCGCCGACGGCGCGGGAGCTGGAAGCGTCCGCCTGGTAAAACTTGGAGAACATCTTCTCTATCTGTTCGTTGGTCATCCCCTTGCCGGTATCGGAGACTTTTATTACAAGGTATCTGCCGTCGGTTTCGTCTTTATATGTCACTAACTCGACTGTTCCGCCGCGTTTATTGAAGTAAATGCTGTTCTTTACCAGGTTGGATAATATACTGTCGAGTAACCGCTGGTCAACGGCGACTACGCCTATTTCTTCGGCAGGCGAATAGTTCAATGTTACGCCATAGTCTTCGGCCATGTTATTATACCTGTAGATAACCTCTTCGCAGATATCTTTAATGCTGGTCGGCTCCAACTCCAGGTCGAATCTGCCGGCTTCGAGCAGCGAGAAGTCTAGGATGCTGTCCACAAGGTTTCGCAGGCGGACGGCTTCTTTGTTGATAATATTTATGAATCGATTGAACGGCGGTTCCGTGGCCGAAGTATCGTCGAGCATGAGCTCGGTGCTTCCGATAATCGAAGTCAAAGGCGTCCTCAGTTCGTGACTCACATTGGCTATGAAATGGTCTTTCATCCTTTCGAGTGCCACCTGGTCCGTGATTTCGATGAACGATATTACCAGGCCGACTATGTTCGCCTCAGCGTCTTTCAAATGGTCTATCGTAAAACGGTAATACTCCTCGGCCTCGGTTTCGGGAACGATTTTTATGTGGGTAAACTCGGCTGGTTTTTCTCCGGGCGGATTGGTTAGGGCGTCTTCCAACCTTTCGATTATTTCCTTATCATCGATAACGGAATTTATATAACGGTTAACGACTTTTTCTTGGGCCATCCCCAAGAACTCCTCGGCCGCTTCGTTAATCTCGATTACTTTGAGGTTCGAGTCGGTCACTATAAAGGCTTCCGATACGCTGGCGAAAATGGCGTCTAACTTACGCCGCTGTTCCTCGGCGACCGTCATCGATGAGAGCACCCTGTCGAACATCCGGGCGTTCTCGATAAGCCCCGCGACCTGGGTGGCGAACAACGTAACGAGTTCCAGGTCTCGGTCGGTAAACGGATTCGTAGCCAACCTGTGTAAGGTCATAACGCCGATTACGTCCTCTTTCGATACTAGAGGGACGCACAATATCGATTCGGTTTCCGTTTCGGGAGTACCCTCGACGTGTTTCGACCTGGGGTCAGACAGTGGGTCGTTGATGTATTCGCCCATCCCCGTGAGGGCGACGTTACCCGTTATGCCTTCGCCGACTTTTAAGCGGACCTTTAACATCTCCTCGGGATACGCGGTAAGGCTGACTATCGGCTCGAGGTACCCGCCTTCTCGGTTTAATAGGAATACTGTGCATTCGTCGGCGTTTATCAGGTTCTTCACTTCTTGTGCGATATTGTAGATTATCTCCTCGGGGTCCAAAGACGAGCTTATCTGTTTCGACGTCTCGAGGAGCGTTTTCATCTGTTCGAGCTGTTCGACGTTTTGTCTGAAGATTAACGAACTCTCGATAAACGTGGAAAGCTGCTTACATATAGTCTGTATGGAATCTATTTGGTTTCGGTCGAACGTTATGAGCTTTTCGGAAAATAAGTAGATATGCCCGGTGTATGCTTTTTTTGCTAAGAGGGGTATGTTCAAGTAAGCGGCCGGCCGTTCCTCGGATGGGAACGCAGCGATGAAGGTGTCATTTTCGTCTATTTCGTTGACTATCGATATTTCAGCGGCTCCTTCCCAGGGCGTCCGGTCGTCCCGAAGCCTCGCGACCACCGACGACTCGGCCGCTTCGGGCAGCCCCGACGAACGGAAAGTATGACGCCTGACATGCTCATCGTCGTATAGAAAAATCACCCCACTGTTAAGACCGGTATACTTCAATAGAAGTAGTAGGGCGTTCTCCATTAATTCGTCTACGGGCGGCAAACTCGACGCTTCGCCCGCGATGGTTCCGATAACCGAAAGGAAGTGGGTCTGGCGTGTCAAGTTCTCGAAATGCAGGGCGTTTTCGAGAGCGACGCCGGCTTGAACGGCGATTCCTGCCGCAAGGTTGATGTCGGTTTCGCCGAATACCTTCTTTTCAGTCGTCCACAGTGCTACTATGATGCCCGCTAATCTTCCCTTCGTTTTGATGGGCGCGAGTAAAATCGATTTAGCGCCGATATCCGCCATTTTCCTTATGCTTTTTACGTCGCTTGCCGAAACGTCTTCGATCGCGATGGCCCGAGGCGCTTTCTCTAACGACCCGATTAATCCAGGTGCTATCGGGATTTCGCTGGAGAGCAATGCTCCCTTCGTGTCGTCGGGCAACCCTGCAGTGGCTAATACGTTTCCGGCGCCGTAATCCTCGTTAACCAGGATAATCGCCGTAGCGTCGGTTCCTAATGCCGAAACTGTTTCCTCGGCCAAGTATTCCAATGGTTTACCGGTTTCCGTCGACTGTCCTAGCCCGGAACTTATCCGTAAAAGTATATTGGCTTCTTTAGTAGCGTTTTCTTGTTTCCCGAAAAGTTCGGCTTTGTGTAGCGCAAGCGCGGCCTGGTCGGCCATGGCGAGGAGGAGTTGTACCGCGCGTTCGTCGAATGCGTTCTTTCGGTCGTGCTGTACGTCCAGGACCCCAATAACGCGCCCTTCGCTCATTATCGGCAGCGCGCATTGGGATTTCTCGGGTATATCGATGATGTCCGGTGTGTGTCTAGGGTCGTTGTAGGCGTCGTTGGCTACGACATAGTCGCCGCTGGACGCGGCGAAACCGATAATGCTTTTTGACGTTTTGATTACGTGGTTACGGGGTAAAACATCCGAATACTCGCCTTCGGTTGCTCTCAGGACGAGTTTGTCCGGTTCGCTTTCATCGACTAAGAATATCGAGACGTTGTAATAATCGAATACCTCGCGTATTGACTTTACCAACGATTCCAGAACTTCCGTCGTATCGACGACCGTCAATAGTTTCAACCCTATCTCGTTTATAACCCTGAGGTCGTCGGCTCGTGTCTGTTGTTTTTGTATCGTCGCGGCTAAGGTTTCCGGGTCGGATGGCACGTCCGATACCGCCGCGTCGCCAGGCACTGGAAGGTTGACGTAACTTCCTGCGGTTTCCAATCTGGCACCTATTAGGGCTATAGCTCCCTCCAATGCGTCGGTCACCAGTCGAGCTTCTTTGGCGTCGGTAGGCGAGAAGTCGCTGTTGCCCGGTCGTCTCAAAAGGAGGAGGACGCCTTCGGGTTTATCGGCGCCAAAAGGTGCGGCGAGGGCCGGAGCCCCCAGGCTGCCGGTTAGCGGTTCCAGACCGGCGATAAGTCTTTCGTTTAGCGCGGGGATGTTCAACGGTTCACCGGCGACGAACGCCCGCGAGATAATATTGCCCGAATCCAGGGGGACGGTTAATGGACTTGCCGTCGGTTCCGGCCCGGATACTACGTACGAACCAGACAAAGCTCCGTTTTCGTCCAGCAAAAATACGCCGCTGCCGGCGGCGCCGAAAACCGGTCTCGCATATTCGGCGATGACTGTCCCCAATTCCTCTTCCGTAGCGGAAAACCATATTTTATTGAGGAGTTCGCCGAGGTTGGCAAGCGACTTGGCCGTTTTCGTTTTGCCGGCTTTTCCGAGTTTTATTTCGGTCCTACTCACCATTGATTATCAATAATAGCGAAAGGAATTAAGCGTATCAACTGTTTTATTTGTTTAATCGCTTTTTGCGTGTAATATGGATATTACGGATTTCGCTGCTCTCATCGTTATCCAACGCGAGCTGTGTCCCGGTTCCACCGTCGGTACAACCGTGGGCGCGACGAACCGGACCCGCTGCCGCCAGAAACCCTTGGGCGTTTGAAGCTCGACTACAAGTAAGGCGGCCTTATGTACGTATTCGTCCGGCGTGCCCGCCGCCCAAAGCGCTTCCGCTACCGTCACGATATCATAATCGTACTGGGGCCAGCTCAACTGGCGCCACGGCTTCCGCGTCGGTTGGAAGCGTCCGGCGTAATCGCTAAGCAGGTTGTTCCCTAGATACTCGGCACCCTGTTTCGTCTCTCCTTCGAAAGCGACTGTCTCGTCTGTCCGGTCCGCGTACCCTAACGCCGCTGCCACGTGCGCCGTAGTCCCGATAGTGCTCGGTGCGTCCGGTTCTCCTATCTCGTATGCGTCCACCCAGCCGCCGTCTGCCCTTTGCTGAGCTGCTAGCCACTTCAACGGGCCGTCTAAGTCGCCCACCCGCCAACCCATACGCAGAAACGCTGTACACGCAATTGCGTTCGCCCGCACCAACGGATCGCCCTTTCCGGTCAGGTCATAAAACCCGTCGACGGTTGCGCGGCTTGAGAACAGCTCGTGCGCCCGCGCTGGCGCTTCGTCCTCGATGACCAACCCCAGGTCCGCAAGTATCGGGAGCTGCCAGACCGACGAGGCGTACTTAGGCCCGTACAGGTCAACCAGGCCTGACCTGTTGAAATATAGGTTGTCGGTCTGCCAGAAACCGTCAGGTGTGTGTGTGTCCAGAACGGCCCGCAGGTCAGGGTCTTCGTCGAAATGGGGGAGCAGTGCCGACGGTTTGGGGTGGTCAGCGGGATACCCGAGCAGGTCAGTGTAGGTACGATACCGGACCAGCGGCGAACGGGCTTTGAGTAACCACCGGGCAGGGTCGGCCTTGAACAGTCCGGCTAAATCGGCCGGTAATCTGTCGTTCGGATCGACCATAGCCGCATCTTAATAAGCCGGACGATTGTTATCAATATAAAAGCGCCGGGTACGCTCCGGGCGTACTCCGGCGCCGTGCCGTTTCGTTCTTACAACTCGAATTTGATCCCCTGGGCCAGGTGTATCTCTTTGGTCCAGCTTATCGTGTTGGTCTGGCGAAACATATACTGCTTCCACGAGTCGGAACCAGACTCGCGGCCGCCGCCAGTCTCTTTTTCGCCGCCGAAAGCCCCGCCTATTTCGGCGCCCGAAGTGCCGATGTTCACGTTGGCGATGCCGCAATCCGAACCCCGGTGCGATACGAAGTACTCGGCCTCGTATACGTCGTCGGTGAAAATCGCAGACGAGAGACCCTGGGGCACCCCGTTGTGAAGCGCAACCGCCTCCTCTATAGTTGAGTACGGCATTACGTAGAGTATAGGCGCGAAGGTCTCCTGCTGGACTATGTCGTATTGGTTTTTCGCTTGCATAATCGTCGGGACTACGTACGTCCCGGAGTCGAAAGGCGCGTCGGCGTAAACCGCGCCGCCGTAAAGCAGCTCGCCGCCTTCCTTTTTGCACGCTTCTATTGCGGCGAAATACGCCTCAACGCAGGCCGTGTCGATTACCGGGCCCATCAGTACCCCGTCGTCAAGCGGGTTGCCGATTTTTACCTGCTGATAGGTGCCGACCAGCTTGCCGACGAATTCTTCGAAGACCTTCTCCTGGATGATGACTCGGCGCGTGGACGTACATCGCTGGCCCGCGGTCCCGACGGCACCGAAAAGCACCGTTTGGAGCGCGTTTATGACGTTGCACCGGTCAGAGACGATTACCGCGTTGTTTCCACCCAGCTCGAGTATCGTCTTGCCCAGGCGCGCGCCTACTACCTCGCCGACCCGTTTACCCATAACGGTCGAGCCGGTGAAACTCACCAGGCGGACGCGGGGGTCGTTGATTAATCTTTCGCCCACGTCCTTGCCCCGGCCGATTATCAGGCTTGCGACGGCGCCCGGAACGCCGTTCGCCTCGAGTACCTCGGCGGCGATTTTGGTACTCGCTATCGCCGTAAGCGGCGCTTTCGACGACGGCTTCCATATCGTCGCGTCGCCGCAGACCGCCGCGACGGCGAAGTTCCAGGACCAGACCGCCACCGGGAAGTTGAACGCACTGATGACGCCGATTGGGCCGAGCGGATGCCACTGTTCCATCATCCTGTGGTCCGGCCGTTCGCTCTTCAGCGTTAAACCGTAGAGTTGTCGCGACAGACCGACGGCGAAGTCGCAGACGTCTATCATCTCCTGGACCTCGCCCTCGCCCTCGGCCAGGATTTTTCCCATCTCCAGGGTGACGAGGTTACCCAAGGGTTTCTTCTTCTCGCGGAGGGCATTTCCGATAAGGCGGACTATCTCTCCGCGCCCGGGCGCGGGGATATCGCGCCACTTCAAGAACGCGCCGTACGCGGCGGCGGCGACCCGTTCGTAGTCTTCCTCGGACGCTTGGGTAACCGTCGCGATAGGCTTCCCGTCGATGGGGGATATAACCTCCAGAGGTTCGCCCGAGCCGAACCACTCACCGTCGAAGGCGCCCGGGTTTACGTCCTCGATACCCAGTGGTTTCAATATCTCTTCACGTGTTTTGTCCGGCATCATAACTCCTTGTATTTCAGGGGATAAACGTTAATGATTTAATATTATATCTAGCCGTGAATATCGCGGTTGCCGTCGTGCTCCGTAAGAGCTTATCGACGCCCATCATAAGAAGGGTGAAGGGAAAAATCAAGGGGAGAATGAGTACTGCTACTTCGCGACCTGCGGCTGGTAACGGCGATCTACCAGTCTTATATCGTCGGAACGATACCACGCGATAAATCTCGTCGCGCCTTAACCCACGGAGCCCAAAAATTAAGATTTTATTCGCCGCGAGGTGTTTTTCTGAAACCATCGGCCGCTTTTTACGTACTAACCTTTTGAAGGCTAAGAACGAGTATATTAAGAAGTCCGAAGGAAACCGACGAAATTAAAAGGAGGGCCTATGATTTCAGTACATCCGCTACCAAACGTTAAGAAAAAGAAGGGCAAAGTAAACGGACAATGAGGTTACGGAAGATGGATAAACGCGTTTTGGTCGTAATACTGGCGTCGGCGGCAACGGCGGTCGCCGGGGCCGCGGCCGACGAGGAGGCGTCAAACGAACTGACGGAGGACATATCGGTCGAGTTCGACTGGGAAGGCGATAAACTATTTTTGGACATGGAAGCCGGCGACTGCCGCATCAAATTCGATTCAGAGATGGGCGAGTACGAGGTTTACATCCCCAGAGACCCGGACAGCGACGAGCCGTACTTCCGGGAGAACGACTTACACGTCTCTATCGACGAAGCGGGCGACCGCATCGTCGTAATCGCTAAGGGCGATAAGGAGACGATACGCGAGAGCCTGGACGACATAATAGAAGGTGACCTTGGCGAGCTGGAATCGGGCGAAACCGATGGAATAACAATACGGGAAATTGACGACGGATACGAAATAATAGTCGAGGGTAAAAATGGCTCGGTCGAAAAAGATGTGGAAGATGTCGACTGAAATAGAGTGTAGCTCAAAGCGTTTGCCCCCGTGAGCATGGCACATAACGCCCCACGGGCACGCCGGCCGGACCCCCCTTCCGGCCGGTTTTTGCGTTCGTCGGTGCTCGGTTAACCGAACGACGCGACGGCGCAGACAGTCAGGTACCACTTGCCGTCGGCGCTCGGCGCGAACGCGACGTACCACATATAATCGGCGGTGGATACCGAGTGGCCGCCGTTGCTCCAATCGGCCTTCTCGAGGGTCCCCGCGTTATATTCGTTTACGAAAGACGACACCCGCTCGTCGCTGTACAGGGCGTACGCGTACGGCGAATCCCCAGCGCCCAAAATCTCGACGAACTCGTCTCGGGAGAAGTACTCGCCCTCGGAGTAAGGTTCACCGGCCAGAACACTGTCTCCGATTAGAGGCCGGAAGTCCTGCGGGTCCTTGCTCTTTAGGGCTGCCACGAACATACCGAGGGCTTCGTCGAAGCTGTCGGCCGGTTCGGCCGTTGCGCTTTCGTTCGGTGGAGCGGCTGGTTCGGACGGCTCATCCGTGAGGTCGCCCACGTCCCATTCCCACTCGAACCCCTTATCGGTGTAACAGCAGCATCCGACCATGCAAATGTATAATACCGCGACTGCGACTGCGGGTAATGCCATTGCGACCCTATGTTTCATTGTGTTTAACGCTCCTTCGTTATCTGCGACCTTTACTTAATTTCGCCAGCCGGTGGGATTATCCACCAGTAGAACAGGAAGAGAGGGACGGCGACGGCGGAGTTGACGAGAACGATTAACAGGAGCCGCAGGAAATGATAGCCGCCGACGGTTGCCGCGCCGGCTGCAATAACCAATACAGCCAGGTTCACGCCTTCCTTGAATACCGTCGCCAGGGCAGTGAGGACCGGCGGCGCCACTATGCTTCGTTCGTATATGTTCCCCCGGTACGCGCCGACGAGTCCGCCTGCGACGGTCCCGGCCAGAGCGCCTACGCCGATCACGCCCCACGAAAATACGTCCGACGCGAACCCGAGGCAGAACCCGGCACCGGCGCCGGCGAACCCGCCCCAGTTGAGGGCGAGGTAAACGATAAGCACCAGCGTCAGGTCGGGCGTAATCCCCCAGGGCGCCAGATGCGGCCCGAGACCATGTTGTAAATAGACGGTGCCAGCGATTACGAGCGCGAATATAATGAACCTACGCATATCTGGGTTTTAGAGTGTAGAACATCAGGATTTACGAATAATAACGGGGGATGATAGCAACTTCGATGCAGGTTGGCAATATAAATCCGGAAATATTACCGCCGCAGGGATGTACCTTGAAGGTGCGGCCATTTTAAGGGATCAAAAATAACGGCGGCCGGAGCCGCAAAAAGAAGGTGGCTGGAGCCACAAAAAGAAGGCGGCCGGAGCCGCCTTTGAGAAGCGATAATGAGTGCTTTCGTTACAAGAGCGCCGAGACGGTCGCCGAAAGTTCGTTGGCCGAGGCCGTTGTATCGGCCGCGGCCGGGGCGATTTCGCCCAGTTTTTCTTGAGCTTCGGTAAGCTTGTTCTGGACTTCTTTTGCACCTGCAGCCGCCGTCGGATTCTCGGATATTTGGTCCGCCAGGTCCGTTATTACTTCCGGTATAGCTTCGAGGACGGGCGGGATATCCTCGCTTACGCTCGCAAGGATATCAGGTACGTCGGCGACGCGTTCAAGGGCTTCGGCGAGTGTTGCTTTCTCGTCGTCGCTTAAGTCACCGGCAATGCCCGCAGTGGCCGCCGGGTCGCCGAGAACGTCTGATATGCCGTGGGCGGTGCAAACGTTGTTGATGGCTTCGGTCGCCTCGTCCAGACGGGCCGTACAGTCGTCGAAATTGGCGGTTATCTCGTCTATCTCCGCGAGCAGTTCGTCGGCTTTGGTCGTGTCTATGTCCTCTCCGCCCGCGACGTTCCCTATGTCGAAACTGAAGGCTGAAACCGCCATCAAAAGACCGAGTATTATCGTAAGCTTTTTCACGCGTTTACCTCCTTTCCGGATGGGACTTTAACAACAGCTTACGTATGTTATCAAATTCGGCATAAAAGTCAACCCGAAACGTTGACCGGCGGCGCGGGCGGAGCCCGGAACCGGGGAAAAAACAGGTTCAACGACGCGTCCGGCGCAGTATTAAAAAACCGAACTCCGATTTCAAAAAATACTTGACATTCCCGACACGAGCGGTTATATTAGTGTAATAAGGGCTTTAGTGGTTCTGAAAAGCCAATCCTTTAACAACCTTCAAAAGGAGGATACGTAATGTTAAAGTATTTCTTGATAGGCGTAAGCGTACTGGCCGTCGCCGCTTCCGGTGCGGCGTTGACGGACCTGGGGCACCTCGACAACCCGGGCGTTTCCAAAACGGGGTCCGTACTCCTTAACGGTAGCCCCAGCCGCCAGGACGAAATTTATCTCGTCCAGACCTACGACTTCACTTACTGCACCAACGGCCTGTCGATATACGGCGGCGCCGGTTACGAATCGGCCGACGACTACATCCCTGAGGACAGGGGTGACGTTACGGTTAACGAGGTCGTAATATGGGTTTCGGGTTCGGGCTTGAACATCCGCGTTGATTTTTTCGAGGGTTCTAGTGGCGGTCCGGGCGACGCCCCGCCCGCGGATTACTTCAACGAAGAGGTTTCGGCCGGCGACATAACGTGGGAAGATACCGGGGATATAATGCACGGCTACCCGATAGTTAAGGCCACGATGCCGATTGCTGACTGTGACCTGACCGACGGAGAAACGTACTGGCTCGGGTGCCAGACCACGACCGGCGGCAACACCTTCTGGTGGTCGTTCGACTACGGTACTTACGGCGGCCCGTATTGGACCGCAACTTACTTCTATTACACAAGCTACTGGACCACGGGGGCGAGTGTCTTCGGCAGCCCGTACGATTCCTTCTACGAACTGTGGGGCACCACCGGCCCGCCTGACGAAGAAGACCCCACCATCACGGACACGTATCCGCACACCGAAGATTGGCCGAGCGGCATACCGCCGGAAGAGAACTTTGCCGGCTGCCACTGGCAGGACGGCGACCCAGAGACCAATGACGGTATTGACGTCGACGCTTCGACGTTCGAAATCTACGACCCCGACATGGAACTCGTAACCGGTATGCTCGACATCGACGATACCGACCTCTGGGACGTAGTAGTCGACTTCGAAGGCGACGACCCGTGGACCGAGGGTGCCACGTACACGGTCGAAACGGAAACCTTCGACCTGGCTGGCAACTCGGCTTCCGACGAATGGACCTTCGACGTAGGTTACACGAACGTTGTTGAATCGTCCTTCGGCGCGATCAAGGCCGGTTTCGCCCAGTAAAGCGGTTAAACGAACCGAAGAAAAAAGGCGGCTCGCAAGGGTCGCCTTTTTATCGGCTGGAGCTTCCTCAATTGGGGAAAATATATTGACTGTTTTTACAATTTCAGTTATAATCGATAAGTGTCGCTATAGTGCCATAATTCGAAACCGTATCAGTTAACGAAACATGGAGGAGGTAGTAAAAATGAAGTGGGTGATGGTTTTATCCCTTTCGGTCCTCGTAGTATCGGCAGTAGCGCAGGATACATCGAGAATCGGCGCCGGCGACTACGCTAACCCGTCGGGTTTCTTCGACCTGTTCGTAGAATACAGACAGGCGGATGTCTTGGTCGCCGGGGACTTCGCCGGCGGCACCTTTACCGATCTGACGGGTATGTACGCAACGGCTTTCGAGGACGCGGGCGCGTCGAGTACAGAGACAATCACAGCCCCGTCGGGCGCGCCGATACCATTCCCGAGTCCGCTTCTCCCGAGTGATTATCCAGTCGTAGTTGTACTCACAGCCGAAAACTGGTGGGACGCTCCCGACAACTTCCAGTACGAGGACGCCCAGGCGTTAATCGATTATATGGAAGAAGGCGGCGGAAACCTCTTGATAGTAGGACAGGATCTACTCTGGGGTTACCAACCCGGATGGGGCACGCCCAACGACGGGCTTTTCGACGACTATATGGGCGTCGCCTCCGTTACGCAGGACGTTTTTTATGACGAAGCTACCACTACGTGGACCGGTTACGGTTGTTTGGACGGGCTAAGCGGTACGGGCGTTGCTTCCTCGGTTTTCACTGCGACCGATAACCTTTTCTTTACCGACGATTTAACGCCCGCCACAAGGGCCGAAGTCGTCATCACTGGCGAACCGGATTATTCGTATGACTTCGCGGTCGCGTGCGATACCGGTTCGACGAAAGGCTTATTCTCTACTTTTGAGCTGGGCTCCGACAGCAGCAACTTCGGCGATATGATCCAAGCCATTTACGATTGGTTCGGCGCAAACCCGGACGAACAAGACCCGACCATAACGGATACGTACCCCATGGACGCCGACTATCCGAGCGGCGTACCGCCTACCGATAACACGGCCGGATGCCACTGGCAGGACGGCGACCCGTCTGAAAACTCCGGTATCGACGTTGAAGCTTCGTCCTTCGTCGTTTACGACCCCGACATGGACCCTGTAACCGGCGACCTTACGACCGACGACACCGACGAGTACGACGTAATAGTCGACTTCGAGGCCGACGACCCCTGGGAAGAGGGCGCTACATACAGCATCGAAACCGAGACCTTCGACAACGCCGGTAACTCGGCTTCCGACGAATGGACCTTCGACGTAGGCTACACGAACGTTGTTGAATCGTCCTTCGGCGCGATCAAGGCCGGTTTCGCCCAGTAAAGCGGTTAAACGAACCGAAGAAAAAAGGCGGCTCGCAAGGGTCGCCTTTTTTATAGTGAGAACACGAACGGGCCGGGATTAAACTCGGCCCGTTTCGCGGATGGCTTTGCTGTATTTAGTTTACCATATATTAGGTTTTTGGTTATATGTTTAGAAAAAGGTTGACACAATATAGGTTATTTGTTATAGTAGCGCGATTAATTAGTGAGGTAAGTAACGTATAATCCTTAATGCGATAGAACAGAAGGAGGTTGGGGAATGCTAAAATTTTTATTAACGCTCGGTTTTCTTCTTATAGCGGCGGCCGCATCTGCCATTTTACCCGTTACCGCGCCCGTAGGCGGTTTTACCGGGGTCGACGCGTTCCGGAGTGATGGGACGTACCATTTCTATTATTACGGTGACCCGCAGTGGCAGTGGACGCTGGACGATGATTACACGGGCGTCGATTTTGACCCTACGGACAACGAAGGCGATTTAACGGGTTCTCCCTACAAGGTAACCTACGTCGATTCCATGTGGAACTACGACCCGGACGGTGATTACGAAGTAACGCTTTATATATGCGATGATGTCGATGGGGTACCGGACCTGGATAACCCTCTATACGAATTCGGTCCTTACGTGCCCGAGTATTATGGTAGCTGGGACGAGCACGAGGTTTCCCCTCCCGTCCAGTTTAACGGCGGCGAAATATGCTGGGTTGTATTCGACATTATGGATCCGGATTGCCACCCGATTTCCGACGGCGATGGTAATTCAGGGCATTCCTGGATTAGCGGCGACGGTTTGTCCTGGGACCTTATGGAACAACAAGGCGGGGCCGATTGGGTCATCAGCGTGTACGCCGAACCAACTGGAGAAACGGATGATGATCCGCCGGATATAACCGATACCTACCCCAGGGAGGAAGATTGGCCGTGCGGCGTACCGCCCGGCGAGGACACCGCGGGGTGCCGTTGGCAGGACGGCGACCCCGAGGATAATTTCGGCGTTGACGTAAACGCGTCCACGTTCGACGTACTCGACTGCGACGGTATCTACGTGGCCGGCGATTTGAATATTGACGATAGCGACATCTTCGACGTAATCGTCGTATTCGAAGTCGAAGGCGTGTGGGAAGAGGACGAAAACTACGCCGTCGAGACCGTATGCTATGACCTAGCCGGTAATTCGACTTCCGAATTTTGGATATTTTCAACCGGTTATACGAACGTCGTCGAGGAATCCTTGGGCGCCATCAAGGCCCGTTTCGCTCGATAGATTACTAGACAAGACACGAAAAAAAGCAACGGGGAAACAGGGGGTGTATGTAAATGCTTAGGTGTTTATTGACGCTTGGGTTCCTTTCTTTGGCGACGGCCGCTTCCGGTTTTATACAGGTTAACTTACCCCTCGACGAAGGGAGCGAACCCGATGTGTCAAAGAGCGACGGGACGTACCATTTCTATTACTACAGTAACCCGCAGTGGCAGTGGACGTTTGACGACGGTGGATATACGGGCGTAAACTTCGACCCTACGGACAACGAAGGCGATACTACTGATTCCGCTTATAAGGTAACCTACGTAGATTCCTCGTGGTATTTTAACGACATGGAAGGTCCCTACGACATAACGCTTTATATATGCGAAGATGTCGAAGGGGCGCCAGACCTGGATAGCCCTCGATACGAATACGGTCCTTACGAACCCGAGTATTACTCCGATTGGGATGAACACGAGGTTTCGCCTCCGGTACAATTCAACGTCGGTGATATTTGTTGGGTTGTGTTTTCGATTCCGGCCGAATACGGCCATCCTATATCCGACAACGACGGTAACTCGGGCCATTCCTGGATTAGCGCCGACGGTTACGATTGGGAGTTGATGGAGGAGCAGGTCGGAGTCGATTGGTGCATCGAGGTTTACGCCGAACCCGGACCGGGGTCCGACTACGAACCGCCTTACATTACCGATATGTACCCACTAAACGGGGATTGGCCGTGCGGCGTTCCGCCTGCCGAGGATACGGCCGGCTGCCGTTGGAAGGACGGAGACCCCGAGGATAATTTCGGCGTCGACGCAAACGCGTCCACGTTCGAAGTAAGAGACCATAACGGTACCTTACAAGTGGGTGAATTGGACATCGGCGACAGCGACATCTTCGACGTAATCGTCGTTTTCGACGTGGATGGTGTTTGGGAAGAAAACGAGAATTACGCCGTCGAGACTGAGTGTTACGACCTGGCCGGGAATTCGGATTCCGCGTTCTGGATATTTTCGACCGGCTATACGAACGTTGTCGAGAAATCTCTAGGCGCAATCAAGGCCGGTTTCGCCGAATAAACGGGCATTACGTAAAAGCATCGCGCGAATAATAAAGACAGCGGAGGAGGAATAGAGATGTTCAAGTATACATTAACGTTTTCGTTGCTATTGGGTTCGACCGCTGCGTTCGCTTTCCTACCCTTTAGCGAACCCGTCGAAGACGGCGCTGCGGGAGTTAGTTTTCGGAGCGACGGGACGTACCATTTCTATTACTACGGAGAGCCGGCGTGGCAGTGGACGTTTGCCAACGACGGTTATGTGGGCGTTAACTTCGACCCTACGGATAACGAAGGGGATACGACGACCCAACCTTACGAGGTAACTTACGTCGATTCCTTGTGGAACTACGAACCGGACGGTTCGTATAGCGTAGCCCTTTATATATGTGAGGACGACGGCGGACTGCCTGACTTCGATAACCCGTTATACGAATCTGACCCTTACGAACCCGACTATTACTCCGATTGGGACGAGCACGAGGTTTCGCCTCCCGTACAATTCGACGGTGGCGATATATGCTGGGTATTGTTTTCTGTCCCCGCCAATTCCGGTCATCCGATTTCGGACAACAATGGGAACTCCGGGCATTCCTGGATCAGTAGTGACGGCTATGATTGGGAGCTGATGGAGGACCAGGGCGGCGTCGATTGGTGTATAGAGGTTTACGCCGAGCCTGGCGAACCGCCGGACGATGACGAACCGCCGACCATAACCGATACGTACCCGGTCGACGAAGATTGGCCCAGCGGCGTGCCGCCGGAAGAGAATTTCGCCGGTTGCCACTGGATGGACGGCGACCCCGAGACCAACGATGGTATTGACGTCGAGGCTTCGTCCTTCGACGTTTACGACGCCGACATGGACCCTGTAACCGGAGACCTTGTGATCGACGACGCCGACCTCTACGACGTAATAGTCGACTTCGAAGGTGACGACCCATGGGAAGAGGGCGCCACGTACACGGTCGAAACCGAGACCTTCGACAACGCCGGCAACTCGGCTTCCGACGAATGGACGTTCGACGTAGGCTACACGAATATCGTCGAATCGTCCTTCGGGGCTATCAAAGCCGGATTCACCCAGTAAAACGGTTAAACGAACCAAAGAAAGGCGGCCCGAGAGGGTCGCCTTTTTCGATAAGAAGGGGTAGCGTTATCCACGCTTCACCGTATCGACCACCACGCGACGGTACCGCCGAAGGCGACGCATCCTACGTCCAGAGCGCCGTCGCCGTCGAAATCTCCTGCCAGAGGGTTCCGGGCGGTCTCGAATTCAACGTCTAAAATACGCCGTTCCCACGCGTTCCCAACTCCATCGACGTTTTCCCACCAGGCGACCGTGTTCCACGAGTTGGACGTACCGATTACGTCGGTGTCGTTGTCGCCGTCCATGTCGGCTGCCGAAACGATATACGGCGACGCGAACCCGGCATCAATTAGATGTGTTTCCCAACCACCGCCGGCGCCGTCGTTCTCGAACCATATTACGTGTAGGTCCTTTATAACATTAGTCGCGACGACGTCTAAGTCGCCGTCGCCGTCAACATCCGCAGGCGTAGCGTTAAAACATTTAAACTCGGGTGCATCAACGACAATATGTTTCGCCCATCGGGCGCCCGAGCCTTCGTTCTCGTACCAGAGGACCTTTCGCCCTTTCTGATGGAACGCGACCGCCACTATGTCCTCATCGCCGTCTCGGTCGAGGTCGGCAGTCCTAGCGAAACGGCAGCCCGGCAGGTCGTCTTCGACAACGTACTCGGTCCACTCGGTTCCCCCGCCGTCGATATTTTCCCACCAGACTACGGCCCGCGACGGGTCGTCGGTCGACTGGGACAGGATGTCCGTACGCCCGTCACCGTTAAGGTCGACGGCCGAAACGGAGAAGAGACCCGAAGCGTCGGTCGCTACGTCGAAACGGGTCCAGCTCGTGCCGTCGTCGGTCAAGTTCCCGCCGTCGGCGGTACAATCACCGCTTGCGGCGGTCGTGTTTCGCCACCAGGCGACGACGCCCGCCATCTTGGCCGCCCCCACGATATCGGTATGGCCGTCGTTGTCGACGTCTGCCGCCGCGACCGATATAGCGCCCTCGAAACCGACTGCGACACCGTGCTTTTCCCAACCTTCGCCGGTACCGTCATTTTCCCACCAGGCTACTTCGGCCGCGTCCCAGGCCGAGGCGATTACGTCTAGGTATCCGTCGCCGTTCAAGTCGGCGGCGTCCACCCACGTGGCACCGGCGAAATCGTCGTCTACGGTGTGGCGTACGCCTTCCGGCTCGACGGTCGTGTAATCGGGCGGCAGCTTCTCGCCGCCAGGACCGCCGGTTATCTCAACGGGGTTCGCGCCCGAAGCGAGGAGCGAAAGCGCCGCCGTAGCGAATACTTTTAGTTTTAGTCCGTTTAGCATCCCAACCTTCCTTTATTTTTGCTCCGTAAATAGTTAGCACTGTCACGACGATTAAAGGTTAACGGCGGGGAAGTGTCAAGGGGATTTACCCTGAGATATCCTTAAAAGTTGCCACCGGTGCGCCAATCTGTTATAATACTATCGAATGGATTGTTGATAAACCTACTGACTGAATTGCTATAATGGAGGTAAGGTGTCAACGGACGGCGTAACCAAGGGTGAGCTTTTATACGAAGGAAAGGCCAAAAAGATATACGAGACGAGCGATCCGAACCTGCTCTGGGCCGAGTTCAAGGACGACGCGACGGCCTTCGACGGTGACAAGAAGGGCACCATTGTAAACAAGGGCGTTTACAATGTTGCTTTGTCCGAAGCGATGTTTAGATTACTTGAAGCAAACGGCGTCCCCACACATTACGTCGATAAACTCTCCGACCGAGAATTGCTCGTCCGGCGATTGGAAATCCATCCGGTCGAAATCGTGGTTCGTAATGTCTCCGCCGGAAGCATTTGCAAAAGGTACGGGATAGATAAGGGAATCGTTTTCGACGAGCCGATACTCGAATATTTCCTCAAGAACGACGAGCTCCACGACCCGATGCTCAATCGGCAACACGTTACGGCCCTCGGGTATGCACCAGCGGACGCTTTAGGGATTATGGAAAAATACGCGCTGAACATTAACAGTATACTGTCGGAATACATGTTCGCGCGCGGTATCAAATTGGTTGACTTCAAGCTGGAGTTCGGAACAGCCGATGGGCAAGTGTATCTGGGCGACGAGATAACGCCCGATACGTGCCGCCTGTGGGATGCCGAAACCGGCGAGGTCTTCGACAAAGACCGATTCCGCCACGATATGGGCGAGGTCGAGGACCACTACGCCGCAGTCGTTAAATTGCTTACCGAAGTGTAGGTCGTTGAAGGGGGAAAGTGATGTTACTATTACTCGTGTCTTTGTTGATGCTTCCGCCGGCGATGTTGGCCGAACGCGAATTTTACCCGGCCGAGAACGTGGACGTTATCTCGCGGAGCGCGTCCATTCCCGGCAAGACCTCCAGGGCCGTGGTGCTCGTCCAGTCCGGCGGTGAAAACCCTATCAAGTCGATGTCGGTTAAAATCTACGAGAACGAGGGCGATTATAAGATGGTCAACATCGAGTACGCGGCCCTCTTCCACACGGGGGATTTTTACCTGGCGAAGCGCCGGGCCGACTACGATAGTTTCGAGCAACTCTGGCTGGAGTTGAAGCGAAACCGGGCGCTTTTCCTGATAGACACGCCCGCAGGGACGACGGGGAAGGGGCCCACCTACCACGTCTATCTAAAGGAAAGCAATACCGTCAACGACTTCAAGATAATCGAGCCAGAGACCTTGGAGGACGAACGATACCTGCGCATCGTAGGTGCTCTGGAAGCCTTCTGGAAAGAACAACTGCAACTACAATGATGGTCTTTGTCACCAGACGCGCGTGCGCCATAACGCTGGCGGCGGTACTAGGATTAATCCCGGCCGCGCCCGCGGCCGAAAGCATCGCCGATTTCCCCGAAACCGTAATGAACCTGGATGACGTACCCGACGACGTCTACTCCGGGATACTCGTCGTAATCAACGGTGGGTTTTCGCCTTTCGCCGAGAAACGGTGGTTTGCCTGGACCGATGGCACCGGCGGGGCTTATAAACTCGAGGCGACCTTGAGCAGCGTGGGCGAAGTCGATGTCCATATCTATTCCACGAACGTGCTGTTTTACGAGGAGTTCGAGACGGAGCTGTTGGACCTGGGGGCCTTTCGGTTAACGACCCCGGAGGTCGCCGGCACCGGCGCGCCCTATGTAACAGATCTGCCGACGTATAATATATATTTCAAGACCGTCGACGGTCGAAACAGTTTCTCGGTCCGGAACCCGGCCGCCGCCGGGGAGGAATACTCGCGTGTAATTGAAGCCATATTGGGTTATTTTGAGGGGGAGTAGAATCCCGTATGTAAAATCCGAAGAGGCGGGGTTAATATTTAAAGGTATCAACTTCTTTACTAAAGCTGCGTTCTGTGATTAACCTATTATGCGTACCGAAGCCCGGGTTCTAATCGCTGAGAACTTCGTACATTACGAACCGTCTTTTGGAAGCAGGCGGTATAGTTGTTTATCCCTTGTAACGTACTATCGGGACCGTGCGGTATAACGTATCGGTTTCGGGGAATTTAAAAAGAAAACGGGGCGTCGACTGGGCAGCATCGAGGAGGGGGTAATCGGGCCGACGCCCCTGGCATCATCTATTATATCGGCCGCTGGAAGCTAAGTCCCCAGGACGTTGGACCCGTGGGTAAAGCTACCGAATTCATGTTAACGGCCGGTCGGTGAATTAAAACACGTATATATTTTCGGAATTTGAGCCCAACGTTCACAACGTACATAATAGCGCGGTAAAAACCTGAGGGGTGTATCATCGCGTATCAAATTACCTCAAAAGCTACGTATGCCGTAAAGATAGCGTTAAAAAACCGCTGTTTTTGCTTACTATAATGAAAGTTTACAACTTCGGAGGTCGACTGAGTCGAGTTAATATATGGGATAATCCGTTGCGGCGTGTCCGGTAGCCGGGGCGGATTGCAGAAAGGGACATAGGCAACCCGGGCCGCGTTAAAACCCGGCCCGTCCGTTTATTTAACTTATATTTATACGGCGTTCGCAACTTAATTAAAACCCTAGACGAAAGATTTAATGTACAATAGCCAGGGTACAGCCGGTACTATTTATCGTACCCCACCAGCGATACTGCGGCTTCGATGGCCTGCTCGCAGGAACCGGGCGCCAGGCCTTCGATAATAAGTCGCCCATCGTCGAATAGGGTATAATCAACGCCGCCCTTTATAAAGATTAGGACACCTTCCGAGGCGAAATCGATTTCATATCCGGTGGACCTTAGCTCTTCGGCTTTGGGCGCCAGCTCTAGGCCCAACTCTCGATCCGGGAAGACTTCGTAGTCGCCGTTCTCGCCGTAGTGACACAGTTCGAAGGAGTAGATAGTTACCGGACTGCCGGCGTACTTGTAGTTAGATTTCATGGTATAGTCAACTATCGGCCCGGGATTCGGCGCCTATCCCCATCAGCGTCCGTAAAGTAACTAAAACTTATCTAGCAGTATATCTCCTTCTGGTGATACGTTGTCTGCCGGTGGTTTACCCGTTTCAGCCCGAATCTGCTTTCGTTTGCATTTTTTAGAATTCTCTATGTCATTACAATATTTATTTACCCAAACTTCGATATCTTGCTCGATTGTGCCTTTATTTTCCGCTTGCTCTCTATACCTCTTAAAGAACCCGCATTGTTCCAGTAATTCGCATTTTTCGGCCATCTTCGTACGACCCCCTTGCTTAGTTGGTTTGTACCCGGATATCCTAACGGGACTTATTCATCTTCGTTATACGTTCGGTAATATCGATAAAATCATCCACCTCCTCTTCCGAGTTATATACGTAGAGGGACGCTCGGACGGTTCCGTCCCGCCGCCCGAGGTGTTCGGTCGCCAGAGGCAGGGCGCAGTGGTGACCGGAACGCACCGCTACGTTCCCGAGCCTGTCGTACAACCCCGCGGCCCGGTGGGGCTTTAACCCGTCGATGGCGAAGGAACAAGTGCCTGTTCGTTCGGTCGGGTCCTCGGGTCCGAAGACCGTAACGCCGGGGAGGTTCTTTAGCCCTTCGTATAACCTGGTGCCGAGACCTCTGTCGTGCGCGGCGACTCGGTCCATACCCAACTCATCGAGCGTCTTGAACGCTTCGGCCAGGCCAGCGGCCGCAGCCGGGTCGTGGGTTCCTGCCTCGTAGCAAGTAGGGGAGTCGGCTAGTTCGTAACCGTCGAGGTTTACGTCTGCTATAATACCGCCGCCGAGGCGGGCTGGTTTCAGACGGTCGAAGTTGCGTTTTTTAACGACCAGTACGCCTACGCCCTTCGGCCCGAGCGCTTTGTGGCCGGACATCGTGAAGAAGTCCGTGTCTATTTCGGATAAATCGATGGGAAGATGGGGCACCGACTGGGCAGCATCGAGGAGGGTCATTACGCCGGCGCCCCTGGCGATTTCTACTATATCGGCCGCCGGAAGCTCGGTCCCCAGGACGTTAGACCGATGGGTAAACGCGAGCAGTTTTACGTTTTTTTTTGATAATGCTTCGGCGAAACTCCCGGCGGTAAAACGGCCGGCTTCGTCCGGCCGAATCACGTCTAGTTCGACTCCGCGTTCGTCCCGAAGCTTCATCCACGGAAGCAGGTTCGCATGGTGTTCGAATAAAGTCGTTACGACCCGGTAGCCCGCTTCCCAGTTCAACCCGGCGGCTACTGAGTTGATACCGTCGGTAGTATTCTTTGTAAAGACCACCTCCTCGGGTTCGCACTTGAAGAAGCCGGCTACGGCATCCCGGGCGTCTTCCAGGATAGCCGTTGCCTGGACCGAACGCCGGTGGGCGCTCCGCCCGGCGGCCGCGCCCACCTTTTCGTAATAATCCACAACTACGTCCAGCACCCGCCTCGGGACTAGGGAAGTCGCGGCGGAGTCGAAGTACGTTAGTTCCGACTCCGCCAGTACAGGGATTTCCCGTCTGTTTAGGAGAGCGCCCAAACTTATTAAAGCATCGAGTACTTCTTCTTTACCTTCTTGGCCGTGAATACACACTCGTCTTTGCCGGTAACGCAGCCGCATTCGGTTTCCTCACCGACGAAATCGTGTACCTTCTCACCGTACATCAAATCCAGGTAACCTCCTGCGACGCCCGTCCACATGTAGCACCTCGGCCGTTCCGACTTCCCGTATCGGTCGATCCAGTTCTTGACGTAATACGAATGCTCGACCTTGAAGGTGAGTTCTTCGGTTTCCTCGTTCAAGTCCCAATCGGAGATGTGTCCCCAGCCTAGGACGTTGGTTACCGCGATTATTCCCTCTAACTTGTCTGCGGGTTTTTCTATCATAGGTTGGACCAGTCCCGCCCACTCGGATGAGTCCATGATACCGCCGAAGGTGGCGTTGGCGCACCACTGGGCCGCATCGATGAGGACCTTCTCGGCCAGGGGCGTCGCGGACGCGCCCAATAGGTTGATGAACTCCGACTCCCGGTCAACTAGATAGTCGACCGGGTTATTAGCCAATATCACGCCGAAGGTCCTAAGGAGGCCCGTGTCCTCCGTACCGACCATACCGAGTCCCAGGACGCCCTCGCGTATTTTATCGTGGTCGATCGCCATCTACTTCACCTCCACCTTGAACTCGCATAGGTCGTCGCCCATAGAACGACATTTAGTTTCCGTTACCGTGTATGTGCCGGCCGGTTTGCCATAAGCGAACCCGATGGCGGCGGCGATGTGGCCGCACGCGTCGTGGCAAACGGGTTTGCCCCTGAGTTCCCAGTTCCAACGCTCCATATTCTCCAGCCAACCCTCGGCTACGTATGACGAGCCGGAAGTTACGATGCCGCCTGATTCGCCGATACCGGACGAATCGAAAGAACCGTAGGCGAAGACTTTATATATTTCGAATATAGAGGCTACTTTATCTTCCGGCGATAAACTGGCGAAATCGTCGGCGGCGGCCCCCGAATTCAGAAAAGCGGTTAGTAATTCGTAATGGGACTTTTCGGAGATGCTAGCGAGAATCCGGTTAGCGTCATCGAAGCCGACAACGTCCTCCAAACCCTTTACTATCCGCGTATTAAATTTATCGCAATGGAAAGATACCTCGGCCCCGCCGAACTCCAAACGGGACTTCTCCGGGTGCACTTTGATCGTATCGATCATGTAGCCCCGGAATTTCGATAAGTCTGCCATCTCTGTACCTCCTTCAGCGCAGGCGCCTTTATATTAATTCGATGTCTGATACGCACTTGAAACCGGGCGCGAACTGTTCTAATACGTATCTGGTCTTTTGCCCGGTGCTTTCGGATATTAGGGCGCACGCAATATCCGTTCGGATACACGGAAGTTGGTTTTTCCCGAACTTCCCGGACTCGGTCAATTCAGCGAGGATCTCGCTGCATGGCGCCGCATACGGACACTTCGGAAAGGTAACGGTATACCCTTTGTCGCTTTTCTCGATAGTTACATGGTCGCCTTCATACTTACCCGTTTGGTTCTCGACTTCGGCGAAGCGGTTTATATTTTCGACGGGATCGGTACTAGGTTCTCTGGTTAGACCGACGCGCTCCGGTAGGTCGTCTACTAGTATCTCGCCCATAACCCGGGTAAATATTTTTAACTGCCAAGCGCCCATGAAGTTCGCGGTCGAACGATATGAGCCGATAAATAAACTATCGAATAGCACTTCGGGTTTGTTGTTATCACCCATCTTACTACCTCCCTTTGACAACGGATATATATTTGGTATTTAGTCATGAACGCCACAGTCCATTTATAGCAGTTTACTGAACCGTTGAGTCTATCATTACGAATCAAATTATGTCAAGGCTGCGGGGGGGGAGAAATTTTTTCTACGCCGGCCAAATGTTGAGAAGCCTAACGCCGGCTAAACGGCTGTTTTTAAAGATCGGGGTCCGAACGCGTAGCGGTACTGTTGAAAAAACGGCGGTGTCTGAACGTAACGTGTTGTTGCTTGGCACGCTACCCGGGAGCGCGTTTATTTTCCCTTCACATCGGGGCGTTTTGTGCTATTATTTCGCTTTCCGCAGACCGTTTTATCTGGTATTTTAGGAACCACATTATCATGCTAACGCGTCCTTTACTTAAACCGATGGAAGAGTGCGGCGTCTTCGGGGTCTTCGGGCATCCAGAAGCGGCCAAGCTCACTTACCTTGGCGTGTACGCCCTCCAGCACCGCGGCCAGGAATCGGCCGGCATAGTCGCCAGCGACGGCAAAACGCTTAGAGGACACCGGGGGATGGGTTTGGTAACCGACGTCTTCGCAGAGCCGGAGCTGGAGCGGCTCCTGGGCCGGGCCGCCGTCGGCCACGTCCGCTACTCGACTATGGGCGACACCAGCCTGACCAACGCCCAGCCGATCAAGGTGGACTATCTCCACGGTTCGTTGGCCGTGTGTCACAACGGGAACATCGTGAACGCGCTGCCGCTTCGGGAGGAGTTGGAGGCCGCCGGCTCCATATTCACTTCCACGTCCGACTCGGAGATAGTCATTCACATAATCGCTCAATCCGGCGTCCGCGATTTGGGCGAAGCGGTACCGGTGGCCCTGGGACGATTGGAGGGGGCGTATTCGATACTTTTTCTGGAGGAGAACAGACTCATCGCCGCGCGGGACCCGAGGGGCTGGCGCCCGCTCTGTATGGGAGAGCTGGGCGGCGCCGTCGTCTTCGCGAGCGAGACCTGCGCCCTTGACATCATAGGCGCGAAGTTCGTCCGCGACGTGGAACCGGGAGAGGTTATCGAGGTGTCGGTCAAAGGCGTCAAATCGTCGAAACCGTTCCCGCCGGAAGATCCGCGGATGTGCATCTTCGAGTTCGTCTACTTCTCCCGACCCGACAGCCGGATATTCGGCCGGGACGTACACCGGGCGCGCAAAGCCCTGGGAATCGAGCTGGCCCGCGAAGAACCTCATAATATAGAAGCCGACTTCGTAATGCCCGTCCCGGACTCGAGCAACAACGCGGCCCTAGGTTACAGCGAAGGTTCGGGGCTTCCCTTCGACTTCGGTATAATCCGCAGCCACTATATCGGTCGGACGTTCATCGAGCCTACTCAGCACATACGGACCTTCGGGACCCGCCTGAAGTATAATCCGGTCAAGGAACTGCTTGCGGATAAATCCGTGGTCGTAGTGGACGACTCTATAGTCCGCGGGACCACGTCGGTCAAGATAATCGACCTGATTAGGAACGCGGGTGCGAGAGAGGTCCATCTCCGCATAAGCTGCCCGCCGTGGAAGTATCCTTGCTATTACGGGATAGACACGCCGACCCGGGAGGAGTTGATCGGCTCGAGTCTGGAAATCGAGGAGATCGGCCGGCACATCGGCGTGGATACTATTCACTACCTTTCGCTTGAAGGAGTGCGCCGGGCGGTCGGCGGGCGGCAAATGACGCCCGAAGAGGTGGCCGGGCGTTTCTGCTCGGCCTGTTTCACCGGCGAGTACCCGACGCCGCTCTATAAAGAGTACGCAAAGGATATGCTCGAGAGGGGTTTGTTTTCCAGCAAGATGTTTTAACTTATAAACGACCGAATAACCGTCCGGCGGGTAGCGGCGGTTTTCTAACCGCCGACCGGCGACTGGAAAGTCGCCGTTACCCGAACGGTACGTGGGTAGCGGAAATCTCCAGATTTCCGTCGGCGATTTGGAAATCGCCACTACCCAAACGTTGGCGGTTAGAAAGTACCGGGTACCCGAGGATATAGTAGGTTCAACAGTTAGGGCGAGATGGGTAAATACGAAAACGCGGGCGTGGACCAGGGATTGGCCGGACGCTTGGCCGGACGGATTAAAAAGATGGCCGACGAAGTCGGCAGCCCCCGGGTCGTCGGCGGGATAGGGGGCTTCGCCGGGTTCTACGACATCGCCGGAATGGGCTACGACGAGCCGGTCATAGCCGGTGCCACCGACAGCGTCGGGACCAAACTCGAGCTGGCCTTCGCCACAGGCGACCACCACTCGGTCGGGATAGACCTTGTAGCGATGAGCGTGAACGACCTCGTATGCCACGGGATACGCCCGCTCTTTTTCCTCGACTACATCGGCGTGGGTGTTCTGGACGAGGAGCAGGCCGTTACGGTCATCGGAGGAATCATCGAAGGGTGCAGGGAGGCCAATTGCGCCCTTATCGGCGGTGAGACGGCTCAACTCCCTGGGTTTTATCCGCCGGGTCGGTACGAGCTGGTCGGGTTCGCCGTCGGCATCGTCGAGAAATCGAAAATAATAGACGGCTCCGCGATTAAGGCGGGCGACGTTATCTTCGGGATACCGTCAAGCGGGTTTCACTCAAACGGCTTCTCGCTCATCAATAAAGTTATCGCGGAGAACGGGATCGACCTGGGCGACCGGTGGGGAAACAAGACGGTGGGGGAGACCCTGCTGACGCCGACGCGGATATACGTATCCAAAGTATTGGAGTTACTTGACGGCGGGGCAGAAGTCCATGGTATTGCCCACATCACCGGCGGAGGCCTGCAGGAGAACATCGGGCGCCTGTTGCCGCCCGGGACATCCGCGTACATAGATAGGTCATCGTGGCAACCCCAGCCGATTTTCGCGCAGCTCGCCGAATGGGGTGAAATCCCCGACGACGACATGTTCGATACCTATAATATGGGCATCGGCATGGCTTTGATAATCCCGCCCGCAGAGGTTGAAAACGCAGCGGCGACGTGGTCCGACGGTGTGATTATCGGCAGGGTTGAAGCCTACGACGGCGACGAGCGGGGTTGGCGGGTGGAACTGTCCTAACGCGTGAACTTGCCCGAAGACATACGTATACTTCTTGAGACCGCCGGGATAACCGAACCGCCGGAAACGACCCTCCGCAGCCGGATCGGTTGGGACGAATACTTTATGCGGATCGCCGAGCTGGTATCGGAACGGTCAACTTGTCTCAGCCGGCAGGTCGGCTCGCTGCTGGTCCGGGACCGGCGGATACTGGCGACCGGCTACAACGGCGCGCCGTCGGGAATCGGGCACTGCCCGTTCTGCGTACGGAAGCTCCTGGGCATCCCGTCGGGCGAACGCCACGAGATATGCCGGGGTCTTCACGCCGAACAAAATTGTTTAATCCAGTGCGCACGCAACGGCGTCTCCTCGGCCGACAGCACTATCTACATCTTCGGCGGAACGCCGTGTATTATCTGCGCCAAGATGCTCATAAACGCCGGGGTCGCCCACGTAGTGTGCTCGGAGGAATATCCGGACCGGCTCGGCCCCGCCTTCCTGGCAGAGGCGGGGGTGGATATTAGGGTGATTAATATTGAATAGAACGGTATGGTAGAAACGACATTTAAACATTTAGCAATACTATCAACGTTTCTTGCTTTGGGCGTTCTTTACGGGTGCGGTGGAGGCGCGTCCGTAGATTACGTTACCCTCGTGGTCCAACCGGGCGAAACGGGGAAAGACGCTACCATAGAGGACTACGTCGGTCCTTCGGATTATAACTCCGGTTATTCAAAATGCCTCGTGCTCGAGGAGGGGGAATCCGGATATTTAGGACCCGTTAAAAGCGATTTCCTTGTTCAATGGGATATATCCGAGTTGCCGGCAGACGCTACGGTTGTTGGCGCAAGGATGGAGTTGTTCGTTAAAGACACCGGATTAACCTATTACGGCGACGAGAACGTCGAGGACGCCGTCGGCGACGTCGTGTGCGTACTCATCGCCGAAGATTGGGACGAGGGTACCGTAACGTGGGACGAACGGCCGGCCGTCTACGAGAAAACTAAAACCATGTACGGTATACCGCCGGCGGGCGCTTTCTGGAAACGACGGTGGTGGTCCGTAGATGTTACCAACTTCGTCCGAGTATGGCACGACGGGGCTTTGCCGAACTATGGTTTATGCATAAGGCTGGACGGAACCGACCTGGGCGACTTAGGGCACTACCGGGCCGAGTTCGCTTCGTCAGAAGCCGTCTTAGAACTGGGAGGAGACCCGAAGTTGAATTGTATTTGGCCGAAGTTGGTAATCACATATACTATCGGGTAAGATAGGACGCCGATGGCTAAAACCGCCCGCAACATCGCCCTCATCTCGGTCGCCGACAAGACCGGCGTCGTCGAGTTGGCCCGCGGTCTGGCGGATTTGGGTTGGACTATAGTCAGCACCGGCGGAACCGCAAATACCCTGCACGAGGCCGGTTTGAAGGTCGTCGAGGTGGCCGAGATAACCGGCCATCCCGAGATCCTCGACGGACGCGTCAAGACCTTACACCCGGTCGTCGCCGGAGGTATCCTCGCGAGAGAAGACCACCTGGACGAACTTCTGGAGCATGGTATTAAGCCGATCGGGTTGGTATGTTGTAACCTGTATCGGTTCGAGGCGGCCGTTGCCGCAGGGAAAAGCGAAAGCGAAATTATCGAGGAAATCGATATAGGCGGCGTAACCCTTTTGCGGGCCGCTGCGAAGAACTATAAAGAAGTCGTCGTGCTCAGCGACCCCCGCCAGTACAAAGATTCTATAGCGCGTATATCGTCCGGCCAAGATACGGCCGAATGGCGGGCCGAGCTAGCCCTTGCCGCGTTCAGACGGACGGCGGCCTATGACGCTGCGGTATCTAATTACTATCAACAATTAGTGAACGCTAATGTCCAATTACCAGATAGTTACGTGCTATCGCTTGATAAGGTGCTTGAGCCGGTTTACGGTGAAAACCCTCACCAAAAGGGCGCGTTCTACGTATCGGGTGCAGGAATGCCCGTCGAGCAATTGAACGGCCCGGAGCTGTCTTATAATAACATATACGACCTGGACGCGGCGATGGCCTGCGCCGCCGAATTCGTCGATAGACCGGCGGCGGTAATAGTGAAGCACGGCAGCCCTTGTGGCGCGGCCGTCGCCGACACGCTCGCCGACGCTTTTACCCGCGCGTGGCAAGCGGACTCGATGAGCGCGTACGGTGGAATAGTAGCGTTCAACCGGCTGGTTGATATGGCCGCCGCCGAAGCGACGATGGTCAAGGGAACCTTCTTCCACTGCATAGCGGCGCCCGACTACGGAGACGGCGTGGTAGAATATCTTTCGACGGCCAAGAAATGGTGTGGGCGATTCAGGATTTTCAAAGGCCTTTACCCTGCCGCCGAAATCGAGCTAAAATCGGCCCTCGGTGGATATCTGGCCCAGGAGCGGGACGCCGGTGATTTAATAGCCGGTTGGGAAGTAGTTACCGAAAAAGAACCGACGGACGACGAAAAAGCCGACTTACTTTTCGCCTACGCGGTAGTAAAACACGTCCGTTCGAACGCAATAGTGGTGGCCAAAGGCGGCGTAACCCTCGGTATCGGCGGCGGGTCCGTCAACAGGCTATGGCCGACGATCGCGGCTCTGGAGCGGGCGAGCGACGGGGCCGAAGGTGCAGTTCTCGCGTCCGACGGCTTCTTCCCGATGTCCGACGGTCCCGAGGAGGCGTGTAAAGCCGGGATAACGGCGATAATCCAACCGGGCGGCTCCAAGCGGGACGAAGACGCGATTAAGGTGGCGAACGATTACGGCGTCGCGATGGTCTTCGCGGGGCGCCGCCACTTCAAGCATTAGTCGATATAGATATCAGTAGTGGTAGGATACGTGAAGAATCGTTAAACGTTTCGACGGAGTTTAAAGTACGATGGGCGACAAGGTACTAGTAGTAGGTAGCGGGGGACGTGAGCATGCGTTAGCTTTGGCCCTTCATCAATCCGACGGCGTCGGTAAGGTATACGTAGCACCCGGGAACGCAGGTACGGCGTTCTTTGCCGAGAACGTCGAGATAGGGGCCGAGGACGTACCAGCGCTACTGGATTTCGCGAAGAAAAAAAGCATTGACCTTACCGTCGTGGGACCCGAGGCGCCGCTGGTCGCCGGGATAGTGGACGATTTTCGGACGGCCGGGTTGCCCGTATTCGGCCCCTCGGCTGCTGCGGCGCAGATAGAGGGGTCCAAGGTTTTCGCGAAGGAATTGATGTTGAATGCCGGCGTACCGACGGCCGATGCGTATCCGTGTGCAACGCTCGAGGAAGCGAAATTTTGTATAGCCGAGCTGGGGGCGCCGGTGGTCGTAAAGGCGGACGGGTTGGCTGCGGGCAAGGGCGTAACGGTCGCCGTAACCGAGGATGAGGCGATAGCCGCGGCTGAAGCCGCCTTGGTAAAAGGGAAGTTCGGCGAGGCAGGAAAACGCATACTGATAGAGGATTATCTCACCGGCGAGGAGGCATCGATCCTGGCCGTAACCGACGGCGAACGCGTCGTCTCGATGATACCGTCGCAGGACCATAAGCGGGCTTACGACGGCGACGAAGGCCCGAATACCGGCGGTATGGGCGCGTATGCGCCGGCGCCGGTCGTGGACGACGAAACGTTGAGGAAAATCGAAAACCGGATACTGGAACCCACGATAAAAGCTATTGCCGACGCCGGGACCCCGTATTCGGGAGTACTATACGCAGGATTAATGTTCGACTTCGAGGGGCCGAAGGTGCTCGAGTTCAACTGCCGCTTCGGCGACCCGGAGACTCAGGCCGTATTACCGCTACTGAAGTCCGACTTTTACGAGCTTTGCGCGAAAACCGCGGCTGGCGACTTGCGCGGTACCGAGCTCGAATGGAGCCGCCGGGCTGCCGTTACCGTCGTTACCGTGTCCGGCGGGTATCCGGGCGATTATAAAAAGGGGCTCGCGATTACGGGTCTGGACGAGCTGGCCGACGACCCGGATGTCATCGTTTACCATGCGGGGACCAAGCTCGACGGCGATAAGGTAGTAACAGCAGGCGGACGTGTTCTGGGCGTAACCGCCGTTCAGGGCGATATCGCGAAAGCGGTGAAGAAAGCATACGGCGCGGTGGGCAAGGTCAAATATAAAGACATTTATTACCGCAAAGACATCGCGTATAAGGCGCTGGCGAGGAACGACGAGGGGGAAGTATAATGGCTCGGGTCGGCGTGATAGTCGGCAGCGATTCGGACTACGATGTGATGAAGGAAACCCTGGCGGTTCTGGATGAACTCGGAATCGAACACGAGTTCAGGGTCGCGTCGGCACACAGGACGCCAGATACGGTCCGGGAATTCGCTGAGGGGGCAGAGGACCGGGACATCGAGGTAATAATAGCCGGCGCCGGGATGGCGGCGCACCTCGCCGGCGTTGTTGCGGCTCACACGACGATGCCCGTAATCGCCGTACCACTGGCCGGCGGCATACTCGACGGTCTGGACGCACTGCTTTCGTCGGTACAGATGCCGGGCGGTGTTCCGGTCGCGGTCGTCGCCATCGGTAAAGCCGGCGCCGTAAACGCGGCGGTTCTGGCCGCAGAGATATTGGCGCTGAAGTATCCGGACGTAAAAAACGCCCTCATCGACTACCGCCGGGCAAGGGCCGTAAGAGTAGCCGAGGCGGATTCCGCACTCCGAAAGAGGGTAAAAGACGACTCGGGGAAGAAGTGAGCGGCGTAATCGATATAAACGAAATAGGGGAGAAGCAGGCAGCGGAAAAAGTGACCGAAGTATTGTTGGCCGGGGGGTTGGCGATAACGCCGACGGACACTGTCTACGGCCTCGCGGCCCTGGTCTACGAACCGGGAAAACCGAGTCAGGAGATCTGGCGCAAGCCGTGCGACAAACTCGTAGCCGTAAAACGACGGACGGGTCCGTTTATAATCTTGCTGCCATATTGGGAAGCGGCGTCTGCATTTACGGAAAACGATTTATCTCGTGCGACCGCCTTCTGCGAAACTTACGGAAGGCCGGTGTCGTTTCTATTCGAATCACGTCAGTACTTGGACGAAAGATTGATAGGTCCGGATGGGAAGGTGGCCTTGCGCGTGGTACCGATAGGGTTCATCGGCGAGGTGGTTGCTCGAATAGGCCCGATATTTTCGACCAGCGCGAATTACCCCGGTGGAGACCCTCCCGAGTCGTTGGACGACTTAGAGGCCGGGATACGCCGCGCCGCCGACGTTGAAGCCGACGGTGGGCAGTCCACGGAAGGGCCGTCGGCGGTGGTCGACGCGACGACGGAGCCTTTCGCCGTCGTCCGTGTGGCACCGGGATTAGATGAAGCTTTGCAAGCGTTCGGTTAGGTTTAACGCGTAAACGATGGACGAGAGCGAGCTTGACATATTCGCCGCGTTGGCGAGGCCGCGAAACGGGAAGCTGTTCGTCTTCTCGGGACCGTCGGGCGTAGGCAAAACGACAATCTGCAGAATGCTGTTGGACCGTATGGAGGGGCTCGTCTTTTCTGTTTCCTACACGACCCGGCCTAAGCGCGACGGTGAAATCGACGGTGAGGACTACTTCTTCATAAGCGACGAAGAGTTCGAACGTCTGAGCCGGGAAGGTGCTTTCGCTGAACAGGCCGTCGTTCACAATCATCGGTACGGGACGTCCAAGGGTTTCCTGGAGGAAAAAACGTCCGCAGGTCTGGACGTGCTGTTGGACATAGACGTACAGGGGGCGGAACAAATTAACGCGGCGTACGGCGACCGGGCGGCATCGGTATTTATAATAACGCCGACCTTCGACGTACTCGTGGAGCGGCTCAGGCGTCGGGGTACCGACTCGCCCGAGGTGCTGGCGTTGCGTATCAAGAACGCCGAGGCGGAATTGGCTCGATACACCGAGTTCAAGTATTACCTATTGAACGACGATCTGGATACGTGCGCCCGGGACGCGGAGGGGATTATCCGGGCGGAACGGTTGTTAATTTCCGATATCTTATAATTACGCGTTTATGAAAATTATCCTCGGCATAACCGGAAGCGCAGCGGCTCACAAAGGTGCCGAGTTAGCCCGTATACTCGTACGGGCCGACGCGTCGGTCTACCCGGTGATGACCAGGGCCGCGACCGAGCTATTGGGCCCGAAGTTGATGCACGCGTTGACCGGGAACCGCCCGGTTACCGACCTATTCGACGACCCGTCGCCCTACGCCCACATCGAACTCATCGAAGGCGCAACGGCGGTGGTCGTCGCCCCGGCGACGGCCAACATTATAGCAAAAGCGGCTGCCGGAATCGCCGATGACGCCCTTTCGACGGTCATCGCCGCCGCGTCCCGAGTACCGGTACTATTTGCGCCTGCTATGAACGTCCGGATGTACGAACACGCCGCTAACGTCCGAAACATGGTTAGTGCCGAGGCGCTCGGTTACATCGTCATAAGACCCGATGTTGGGAGCCTGGCCTGCGGCGACGAGGGACGCGGGCGACTGGCGCCGGTCGAGTACATATTCGAAGAGGTAATGCGAGCGGCCTGGCCTGCGAAGGATCTCAAGCGTCGGAAGGTACTCGTTACCGGCGGTGGGACCCGAGAGCCGTTGGACCCGGTCCGTTATCTCGGGAACCCGTCGTCGGGGAAGATGGGATACGAGTTGGCGAGGGCGGCCGCTCGACGGGGTGCGTTCGTAAGCCTCGTAACCGCCGCCGTGAATGATGTTTATTTGCCGTCGACGGTAACCGTTGCCCGGGTGAACACGGCCGAGGAAATGCGCGTAGCGGTGCTCGAGCTTGCGCCTGAGGCCGAAGCGATAATTATGTCGGCGGCAGTCGCCGACTTCCGACCGGCTGAGTACAGTGCCGAGAAGGTCAAGAAGGGCGGTATGCCGGGGGAGGTAAAACTAATACCTAACCCGGATATATTGGCAGAGCTCGGTTCGGCAAAGGGCGACAAGGTGCTTGTCGGTTTCGCGGCCGAGACGGGCGACGTCGAAAGTGAAGCCCGGCGTAAGATGGCCGAGAAGAACCTGGACGTAATCGTGGCCAACCACGTGGGCGGCGAAACCGGGTTCGGTGCGGATACTATCGATGCATTAGTAATCGGGCCGGGCGACGAAACGACGACCGTCGGCGTCGTCACGAAAGCCGAACTCGCCGAGGTAGTGATGGGCAGAGTCGCCGCTCTATTGAACGGTTAAACGGAAATGGACAGCGGAAAAAAGGATATACTGAAGGCCGTCGCGGTAAACCTTTCGGCGATAGGCGTACGTGAAGTGTATCTGGAGAAAGGGGCGGCTTCTTTGTTCGAGGAAGTACACGAACCAGGGGTTTCGGTGACTGATTCGGAAGGCGACAAAAAGGAACTGCTCGCGGCCGAAGCCGTGCACTGCGAGGACTGCCGGGCCTGTCCGCTGTATAAAACGCGGACTAATGCGGTTTACGGCGACGGCGATATCGATACGCGCGTGATGTTCATCGGCGAAGCGCCCGGCGCCGAAGAAGACAAACAAGGGTTGCCTTTTGTCGGCAGGGCCGGGAAGCTACTGGACCGGCTGTTGGAGGAAGTAGATCTGCGCCGAGGTGACGTGTACATCACGAACGTATTGAAGTGTCGCCCGCCGGAGAACCGTGACCCTGCGCCGGAAGAGGTCGACGCGTGCCTACCGTTTCTGCAGCGACAGATTAAACTAATCGCGCCTGACTTGATCGTAACGCTCGGCTTGCACGCTACCCAGTTATTGTTAGATACGAAGAAACCGATGGCGAAGGTACGCGGCGAGGTGTTCGACGTCGACGGCGTAAAAGTGCTCCCGACGTACCATACGGCCGCGGCACTTCGATTCCCGGCATATAAAGAGCAGATATACACCGATTTCCGGAAAATCGAGAACTTACTGGAAGAAATTGACGGGTAACGGAATACGGTTTAGGTCTTTCGATGGTAAAATACCGTAAATACGTGAGGAAGCGACGCCGGGACGACAACGCCGGTTTTCCGGTCTGGCGGACGCTCGTCAATATACTGCTTTTGGTACTCCCGCCCGCGATTGGTTTCTGGGGGTTGTTCGAACTGTGGGGCGGCGTTATCGCTATTTTGTATTTAAGCGGCATATTACTATACCTTTTGATTATCGCGCCCTGGGTAACTTGCACTCACTGCGATTATTTCGGGAGGACGTGCCCCTTCGGCCTGGGGAAGTTGTCGGCGGCGACGTATAGCTTCAGTTCGGGGAACGTCGAAGCCGGAAATAGAGTCAAGGTATACTTCTGGTCGGTATGGTATTCGATTCTACCGACAGTATCGTATATTTACTATTTGTATGACGAATTTACGCCCGGTAGATTGACATATTTTGTTATATTTGCCTTCGCGCTCGTACTTTTCTGGGTCAACAGTTTCGTCTGCTGTAACTTCGGCGGGGAACGGAGGATTTGCCCGTTATTGACGTTGGGGGGTAACGACAGGTCGGCGAAATAAAACGGCGAGGTACGTGTAAATATAAGATATTGAGTAAGTTACGGCACGGTTCCGTAACTTTTTCTTTATTTTTTGGCGATTATTGCTATAATACCGTCCGCGAAACCTCCTAAAACTTCGCGGTTATTTCGGTGTCTAATAAACCGGCAGGCCGGTTTATATAGGTTTAAAGGCGGGATGTCGGAGAAAACGGTAGCGGTAAGGGGGCAAGTCCTAGGTGACGGTCGGTTCGGGGTCATCGGCGGCCCGTGCGTTATCGAGGACGCTTCGACGGCCGTCGAGATGGCGGATTTGGGCCGAGAAGTCTGCGCCGAGTTGGGGCTGCCGTACGTATACAAGTCTTCTTACTCGAAGGACAACCGCACCCGGCACGATACGTACCAGGGCCCCGGGTTGGAGAAGGGGCTCGATATACTCGCCCGGGTCCGCGAGGAAGCCGGCGTTCCCGTCCTTTCCGACGTACACGGGCTCGCCGAGGTAGATTCGGCGGCCGAAGCTCTCGACGTGCTGCAGCTTCCCGCGTACTTATCGAAGCAGACGGCTCTTACACTTGCGCTGGGCGAGACCGGAAAGCCGATAAACGTTAAGAAGGGACAGTTCCTGACGCCCGACCAGATAAAGATACCGGTCGATAAGATAGAATCGACGGGGAATTGTAATATTATACTTACCGAGCGGGGAACCGCGTTCGGTTACGGCGACCTGGTTTTCGACCCGAGGTCGCTTTTGCGTATCCGCGAGTTCGGGTATCCCGTTTTCTTCGACGTGACCCACGTCGTGCGGATACCCGGCCACACCAGTGAAGACCCTGCCGGCGGACTAAGGGGTTACATCTTCCCGCTGGCCCGGGCGGCGGCGGCCCTGGGCTGCGACGGGCTCTTCGTCGAGTTCCATCCGCGGCCGGAGGAAGGCCTTTGCGACGCCGCCAGTATGCTGCCGGCGGATAGGCTCAAGACGCTACTCGCCCAGTGCGTCGAAATACACGAACAGGTCCGCGAGTGGGAAAAGGAACAACAATAGACCGCGACGGTATAATAGAACGGGCGAAACGGGTTATCGGTATCGAAGCCGACGCCATCACCTCCCTCGTCGCGCGGCCCGGCGACGGTTTCGTCGGCGCTGTGGAAGCTGTTTACAACACTCGCGGCCGCGTCATAACGACAGGCATCGGCAAGTCGGGTATAATAGCCCAGAAGCTCGCGGCGACCTTATCGTCCACGGGGACGCCTGCTTACTTTCTGCACCCCGTTGAAGCCGCCCACGGCGACGTGGGTATAGTCGGCGAAGACGACGTCGCCGTCGTTATATCCTACAGCGGCGAAACGACAGAGGTAATGTCCGTGGTCCCGGCGCTCCGGTCGCGAGGCGCGACTGTGGTAGCGATTACGGGCGCGACTGATTCATCGTTGGCGGAAGGCGCGGACCACGTCATCGACGCTGGCGTCGACCAGGAAGCGTGCCCCCTGGGGCTTGTGCCGACCGCGAGTACTACCGCCGCCCTGGTAATGGCTGACGCGTTGGCAGTTTGCGTGATGGAACTCAAGGGTTTCGCCGAGGACGACTTCGCGCTCTTCCACCCCGGCGGCGATATCGGCCGCCGGCTTCGATACAGCGTCAAAAACCTCATGCACACCGGTGACGAATTACCGGTGGTCGCTCCAGAGACGTCTCTCGACGCGATCGTCGCCGAGATGTCGGCCAAGACCTTCGGGATAACGGCGGTGGTCGACGATGCCGGGAAGCTCGTCGGCGTGATCACCGACGGCGACCTGCGGCGTTTGCTCGAGAGCGGCGATGACCTTTCTACCGTACGCGCACGGGACTTCTGCACGGCAGAACCGAAGACGATTAAAGCCGACGAAACGACCGCGCGCGCTTTGCAGTTGATGGAAAGTCATCAGGTGACGGCTCTTTTCGTCGTGGACGGCGACGGGCGACCGGCGGGCGTAGTCCACATACACGACGTGTTAGGACGCGGCCGTGTCAGTATATCCGGTTAGCGGCCCGCGCCAAAACGAAAGCTTTCAGATACTATGAAACTGCTATATCTAATAATAATTTTTGTCAGCGCAATAACGTTCCTCGGTTGCGAACGGGGGACGGGCAACCTGGAGCCGCCGGACGAGGATTTACCGGACCAGGTCATACAGGACTTCGTCCTTATCGAGACCGATGGCGAAGACGTTGTGTGGAAGCTTTACGCCGACAAGGCCGAGATATTCGAATCCAGGAACGAAGCCGTAATCTACGAAGTGCGTATAGATTTTTACGAGGAGGGTGAATACGCGTCCACACTTACGTCCGATACCGGGGTCGTAGACACGCTCAGGAACGATATGACGGCCCGCGGCCACGTGGTCCTGAACAGCAAGAAGGAAAACGCGGTCTTACGGACCGAGGAACTTAGCTGGGACGCCGAGACCCAGCTTATAACATCGGACTACGAAGCGACTTTGGAGAAGGGCGACAGCGTAATCATCGGGCAGGGGTTCGAGGCCAGCCCCGGGCTTTCGAGATTTACGACCGAGGAGATGGTCGCCGAAATCGACCGGGACGAACTCGGGCGCGAGGAGGGGGAGACCGGCGGGGGAGAAACCGAATGAGGTGCCCTTTTTGCGGCGCCGACAACGACCGCGTCGTCGATACCCGCGCGGGCGAAAACCAGAGCGTGATAAGGCGTCGGCGCGAGTGTCTCGAGTGCAGACGCCGCTTTACCACCTACGAAACCGTGGAAGAAGCGGCGCTCTCGGTCGTTAAACGCGACGGGCGGCGGGAACCGTTCGACCGTGCTAAAATCGTCAGGGGCATCACGGTCGCGTGCGAGAAGCGTCCGATAAGTCACGACGACATCAGCGCGGCGGTGGACCGGGTCGAGCGTGTGCTCTTCGAAAAGTTCGAGCACGAGGTCCCGTCGTCGGAGATAGGCGAGCTGGTAATGGCCGAGCTGAAAGTACTGGACGAAGTGGCGTACGTTCGCTTCGCGTCGGTTTATAAATCGTTTCAAGACTCGGAAGAGTTCATGCGAGAGTTGAAAAAGCTCGTCGCTGAGAAATAACATTTAAGGGTTAAAAACTTGCCCGAACTTAGGAAAGACCCGGTCGTAGAACGGTGGTGCATCATCGCCGCCGAGCGGGCGAAGCGCCCACACGATTTCGCCGTCGCCAGCGAAGGCCACTTTACGCCCGAAGGTAAGGAGAACTGCCCGTTCTGCTACGGGCGGGAGGGCGACACACCGCTGGAGATAGCCGCGTACGGGCGACCCCCCGGCGCTGAACCGAACACGCCCGGTTGGACCGTTCGGGTCGTACCGAACAAGTTTCCGGCCCTTCAAATCGAGGGTGAGTTCAAACGAACGAGTTACGGCGTATACGACCGTATGAACGGCGTCGGCGCCCACGAAATTATAATAGAGACCCCCGACCACTACCGTACACTTGATAAGATGGATATCGGCGCCGTCGTCGGGATGCTACGGGCGTTCCGAGATCGGATGGTCGACCTGGAAAGCGACGGTAGATTCAAATACATCCAGGTATTTAAAAATTTCGGCGTCGCCGCCGGCGCGAGCCTCGAACACCCCCATTGCCAGCTTATCGCGACGCCGGTCGTCCCGAAGCGGATAATAGAAGAACTGAGGGGGGCGCTCAAGTACCACGAATTTAAAGGGCGTTGTGTTTTCTGCGACGTCGTTCGACAGGAGACGGAGGACAAGACTCGGGTCGTTTTTGACGACGATTATTTCATCTCGATAGTCCCGTTTGCGTCCCGTTTTCCGTTCGAGATACACATACTACCGAAAAAGCACGACGCGAGCTTTATCAAAATAACCGAAGAAGAAGTGTATCATTTTTCTGTACATTTGAAGATGATGGTCGGGAAGATAAGCAGGGCGCTTGGGGAGCCGCCTTACAACTTTATGCTCCATACGGCGCCCTGCCGTCAGGGAGAACTGGACCACTACCACTGGCACCTGGAGCTGATACCCAAGCTCGCGAAAGTGGCCGGGTTTGAGTGGGGGACCGGATTCTACATAAACCCTACTGTCCCGGAGCAAGCGGCCGAAGACCTACGGGAAATACCTTTCGATGTAAACGAAGCAGAGGTGGAAGTAAAAGCGACATGAAAGCGGTAATAATTTCGACCGAAGCGGTGCCCTTCGCGAAGGCGGGTGGCGTGGCCGACGTAGCCGGCGCGTTGCCCAAGGCTCTGGCCGAACTCGGCGTAGAAACGGCGTTGATAATGCCTTATTACCGCCACGTAATGCGTGGCGACTTTGGCGAAGAGCGGGTTGAGCGCATCCGGGTTCGCCTCGGCAAAAACAATAAAACCGGTTCAGTTTACGAAGCCAGTATTCCGGGAACCGACGTACCGGTTTACTTCATATCGTGCGAACCGCTGTTCAACCGGGAAGGTTTGTACCAGGAACGCGGCGTGGATTACCCTGACAACGTAGAGAGGTTTACGTTTTTCTCCAGGGGTACGCTCCAGGCTATAAGCGTACTGGGGTTGAATCCGGATATACTCCACATTAATGGCTGGCAGACCGGATTGCTCCCTCTTTACCTGCGTTCGGAGTACGAAGAAGACTTCGAAAAGCTCCCGGCGATTTTGTTTACTATCCATAACGTTGCCAACCAAGGGAACTTCGATAAAAAATACTATCCGATTACGAATCTCGACTGGCGTTACTTCGCCGTAGATGGGATAGAGTACTACGGCCAGTTCAGCTTTATTAAGTCCGCGATTCTTTATAGCGACGTATTGACCACGGTCAGCGAACGGTACGCCGCAGAAATCCAGACCAACGAGTACGGCTACGGTATGGAAGCGTTATTGAAAAAGCGCCGTAACGTCCTATACGGAATCCTTAACGGAATCGACTACGACGAATGGAACCCCGCCAAAGACGAGCATTTGGAAGCCGTTTACGACGCCGACGACCTAGAAGGTAAAACTGTGTGTAAGGAGGCGCTGCTTGCCGAAAACGGCTTCCCCGACGACGGCCTGCCCCTGGTAGGGATGGTAAACCGGTTCGTTGACGAGAAGGGATTTGATATCCTAGTCGAAGGAATCGACGGTATCCTGGGCCGTGGCTGCCGTTACGTACTGCTCGGTACGGGAGACCGGAAGTACCACCGCTTGTTCACAGAGATTAATAAACGACATCCGAAAAAGTTCAAAGTACACCTGACATTCGACGAGGCCATGGCTCACCGAATCTACGCAGGGTGCGACATCTTCCTTATGCCGTCGCGTTACGAACCCTGCGGATGGAGCCAGATGATCTCGATGACATACGGGACAGTCCCGGTCGTACGGGCCACCGGCGGGCTCGCCGATACGGTAGCGGACGTAGACAAAAACCCCAGGGCGGGCGTCGGGTTCTCGTTCGAGCGGTACTCGGGAAGGGCGTTGGTCGAGGCTCTGGAACGGGCCGTATCGACCTATAAGAACGATCCTGACCGCTGGCAGAAAATCATGCTACGGGGGATGCGCAAGGACTTCTCTTGGGTCAACGCCGCTGAAAAGTACGTCGACGTTTACGGAACGGCGGTAAACATGGCCGAAGAACGTTGCAAGGCGAAGGCAAGCAGTTAAATTCGGAGTTTAGCGGAACGAGGGTTTTTAGGCCAGATGGTTATAGACCTGTATTACTTACTCGGGCTTCCGAAAGACGCTGACGATACAGCCATAGAGACGCGGCGGGCGGAACTCGCGTCCAATATAGGCCCGGACGGGCCGACGCCGGTCCAGGAGATAGAGATCAAAGCCCTGGACGTGCTGGCGGATTCGGGAGCGCGTGCCGAGTACGACCGATTGCTAGAGGACGAAGGTACCGAAACGGGGCAACAGCGCTTAAGCAGTATGATTCGTGCCGCCGCGGCCGACGGGACATTGAGCGCCGCCGAGGAAGCGGCTATCATCGAAGAGGCAGCCGCCCTCGGGCTTTCATATGCGACGGCCAAGGCGTTCGTCGCGAGCTACGCGAAGCAAGCGGGCCTGGCCCTCGAGTCGACCGGTGCGATAACGCCCGCAACCCGTACGAGAAAACGGGACCCGCTCCGGTTTATCGTCTGGGCCGGCGCGTTTTTCGTGTTGGTGTTCGCGCTTCTGTTATTGCTGGGCGGACTGGCCGTTCTGGCAATGCCCTTCGTCGGCGGGCCGTCGATAACCGAGCCGGAGGACTGGCGCATCGACTTGCCGTCGGGTATCCCGTTTACGGACGAGCCGGATTTCGCCGCCGACTTCGGGGAGTTGAACGAGCTGGACTTCGAGGCCTGGTCGTCGGGGGAGAACGGGGTAATGGGCACCGAGAACGGACGCCTCGTACTAACCGACGCAGAGTTGGGCGTACGCCGTGACTTCGGACCGGACTACGAGGTGGCCGTTACCGTACGCTTCGCCGGTACCGACGACGTTACGGCTTCGACGGCCGGGATAATCCTGAGGAGGAGCAACGGGACCGGTTACAAGATAGCCCTTTCCCCCGACGGCACCGTCTCGGTCGTCGCGCCGGGCGGAACCATCCTCACGGCGAAGAACTTGCTGTCTTTTGACGCCGGGGGCTCGTTCCGCTTGACCGGCCGCTGTAAGGACGACGTTTATTACGTGGATGTGAACGGGACCGCTGTGGCGGCCGTCCGGGGAGCCCACGCCGACGGCCGGGCCGGGTTGTACTCAGACGGCTGCACCGCGTACTTCGACAACTTGGAAGTGCGGGTACTGTAAAACCAATTCCGGAAGATTAGCGATTCGGCGCGGATAAACCGCGCCGGTTCGATATCGATTATGGTTTGCAGACGGGGTTTTTAATCCTCGTCTGCATTCCACATCAGTCAACCACTACCATCTTCCTCGTCGCGTTGAACGAACCCGCGTCCAGCTTATACAAGTAAACGCCCGGCGCAAGTCCCGAGACCTCGGCCGCGTGTTCGCCGGCGGCGAGGGTCTCGTTTACCAGCGTCGTCACCTTACGGCCGCTGATATCGTACACGGTCAACGTTACCTCTACGTCTTCCGGCAAATCGAAGGCTATCGTCGCGGTCCCGCTCGCCGGGTTCGGGCGGGATTGGTAGAGTGCGTAAGTCGTCGGCGGCACACCGGACCACGTGCACTCGGCCGGCCCGAAAGTCTCGCTCGCGCCGCTTACGTCTATAGCTTCCAACCAGTAGATGTAGGTAATATCTTTCTCAACGGCGGTATCGACGTATTCGTAAGGTGACGCGCCGGTTATCATCTCCGAGTTAAGCTTATTGCGGGACGTTATCGCTTTGGCGTCGGTTTCGTCGGGCTTGACCGAACGATATAGGTTGAAGCCGGACACCGCGTCGGCGCACTCCCAGGAGACTTCGACGCCGCCGCGATCGCTTTCGGCAGAGAACGACGTTACGCGGATGTCTAGTTCATAATCAACGTCGAACGACCAGTACTCGTCCGGCCCCGACCACGTTTCCTCGTCATACGTGTCATATGCCCGGACCTTCCAATAGTAGGTAGTTCCGTCGGTCAAGTCGCCTTCGCCAAACGAATACGCCGAGTCGGCGAGGTCGATTACTTCCTCGTGAGGGTCGAAGTCGGTATCTTCCGAGTACCAGAGGTCGTAGGTTACTTCCTGGGCGTCTAACGCGTCCTCCCAGTCGAGGGTAGGCGCGTCGGCGACGGTCTCGCCATTATCGGGCGAAAGAAGTTCAAAGTCTAAAGGCGGCCCGTTTCGCCAGGCGTATTTCAAGTCCGTATTCGTAATATCATAATACGATATATGGGGGTTATCCGACGCGTCCAGTTCTATTGACGTGTAAAATCCGACAAATTCCTCCGAATCCACGGTCTCGATTTGCCAGCTCGAGCCGTCGTAGTATGCGTATTTCAGGTCGTAGTTCGGGCTGTCGTCATAATACGATATGTGGGGGTTGTCGTACGTGTCCAGAGCTAATGACGTGTAATACCCCACGTATCCCGTCGTATCCACGCTCTCGATTTGCCAGGATGAACCGTCGTAGTAAGCATATTTCAGGTCGTAGTTCGGGCTGTCGTTATAATACGATATATGGGGGTTATCGGTCGCGTCCAGGCCTATTGACGTGTAAAACCCCATATATCCCGTCGTATCTACGGTTTCGATCTGCCAGCCCGTGCCGTCGTAATACGCGTATTTCAGGTCGTAGTTCGGATAGTCTTCATAATACGATATATGGGCGTTATCCGACGAGTCCAGGGCTATTGACGTGTGAGCCCCCACGTATCCGGCCGTATCCACGCTTTCGATTTGCCAGGACGAGCCGTCGTGGTAAGCGTATTTCAGGTCGTCGTTCGTATCGTCATAGTACGATATATGGGGTTTATCGGACGCGTCCAGAGTTATTGACGCGTAATACCCCACGGCTCCCGTCGCATCCACGGTCTCGATTTGCCAGGACGAGCCATCGTGGTACGCGTACTTCAAGTCTTCGACCGGGTAGAGTTCGCTATACAATATATGGGGGTTATCCGAGGTGTCCAGGGCTATCGACGTCCATATGCCCACGTTTCCCGTTGCATCCACGGTCTCGATTTGCCAGCTCGAGCCGTCGTAGTATGCGTATTTCAAAGTGTCGTTCGTGTCGTCACGATACGATATATGGGGGTTACCCGACGCGTCCAAAGCAAGTGAGGTGAACGAACCCACATCGCCCGCCGCGTCGGCGGTCTCGATAAACCACTCGTCGGCGAAGGCGCCGACGGCCAGCGCGAGAGATGCGAGCGTAGCGGTTACTATCCGTAGCATACAAACCTCCCGGGTTGAGTAAGTTCTTTCGGTCTTCTGTACCCGCCGTGATATATCGCTTTTGTACATTAATGGAGCGTTACGTTTTTGTCAAGCGTTTTTTACCGAGGTGGGTTTACAGCCATCATCTTTACAGTGTTCCGTTTGACCCGGCGGGGGATAGGGTGTAATATTTTAACCTACAAACGTTCAGGGAGGTAGGATTTGGTTAAGAAGCTAATAACTTTCACGTTCCTAGTCGTTTTAAGCGTCTCCGCGGGCTGCGCCGACGATAAGAAAACCATAGCCGTCGACGGCGTCGAGCGCGAGTACTATGTTCACGTGCCGGAGAGTTACGACGGCTCGGAGCCGGTCCCTCTGGTTCTGGCGCTCCACGGCGGCGGGGGCAAGGCCGAGAAGATGGACAAGTTGACCGGTTTTAACGAAGTAGCCGACCGGGAGAGTTTCATCGTGGTTTACCCCCAGGGCGATAACAGACATTGGAACGATGGCCGGGAAATCCTGAGTTTATTACCGGTCGAACCGGCCGACGACGTTAAATTTCTCGGCGACTTGGTCAAACGACTAACGGCCGACTACGAAATCGACGAAGACCGTATTTACGCGACCGGTATCTCCAACGGCGCCTTTATGTCGTATCGTCTGGCGGCCGAGAACCCGGACGTCTTCGCGGCGGTCGCAGGGGTTGCGGCGCAGGTCCCGAAGGCGCTTAGGGATAAATACCCGCCGGAGGGACCCGTCGCGGTAATGATGATATTGGGGACGGAAGACCCGCTGGTGCCGTACAAAGGCGGCGAAGTTAAAGTATTCGGTATAAAGCGGGGCGAAGCGTTGTCCGCGTTAGATAGCGTCGCGCTGTGGACGGAGACGAACGGCTGTTCGGAAATGCCCGAAACGACGTATTACACGGATATAAACGGCGACGACGGCTCGGTCGTGCGGCGCGACGAGTATTCGTCTGACGTGGGCGCCGATGTGGTTTTATTGACCGTCGAAGGCGGCGGGCACACGTGGCCCGGCGGTTGGCAGTACCTGCCGGTAAAGGTAATCGGGGAAACTAATCGGGATATAGACGCGAGCGACGTGATATGGGAGTTCTTCGAGGGGCATACGCTCGAAGACGATAAACCGGGAACGCGCTAGCAAGGTATGATAAAGCCTATAATATCAGTAAAATAAGATAGTTAAATTGAAGAAAAAGATAAGAAATGGGAAAAAGGGTTATGAGGGGTGTTAATCGGAATTGGCTATGATAATAATGTCCGATAATATATATTATGTTAAAATCAAATCCCATTAAAACTTAAGGGCCCAATTCTTATCGGGCCATTATTCCCTCCTATCTGCCCTCGTTGAATTTTGACGTCCGCCTCCCACGCTATTTCTTCTTGTGCCGGTCGGCGCGGGACTTCTTCTTACGCTTATGCTTAGCTATCTTTGCAGCCCGTTTCTTCTTCAGCGAACCCACCTTACACACCTCCCATTTTTATTATGGACCGTAGAACGTAGGTCCTTAAAACCGCTTTTTTATCGGGCGGCGGACTTAGCCGCCGCCCATATATTAAACCTTACAGACGATATCAATAGATCGCCACCGTTTACCACAGTTGGAGGCAGCCTTCATTTAGCTACAAGTAGCCCTTGCTGACGAGTTCCTTTAGCGACTTGGACGCTTTAAAGCCGGGAATGCGCTTGGCGGGTACGAATACCTTCTCGCCGGTCTTGGGGTTCCGGGCCGTACGGCTGTCCCGGTCCTTCGTGTAGAAGCTGCCGAATCCCCGCAGTTCTACTTTACCTCCCTTTGCCAGCGACCCGGTTATCGTATCCAGTATCGCGTTTATGACCGCCAGGGCTTCTTTCTGCGTCAGGTTGTGCGTATTGGCGATCCTTTTGGCCAGGTCCGCCTTGGTCATAACAGACCTCCCGGTTGATTATATCGTTATTATCCCGTTGTCGTGTTACTACTCTATATTGGTCTTTTTACTCTTTCTTGCCCTTACGGACGTAGTGTATCACAATCGCCCGTATTACGATGAACGCGACCACTACGATTACGATGAACGGCAGCAGGATTATAAAGGCCTGGATTAGGAAGACGATTACGCCGAACATCACCCGGAACGCCCACTTGATGTCCTCCCAGAAGGTCCTTTTGCCGCCGGGTATTGTAGGCGCAGACGGTTCCTGAACGTTCACGGTTATCGTGGACAGAGCGACCCGGTTCTCGAGATAACGGAGCTGGCCCTTGAGGCGTTCTACGTCCTCCCCTATTCTCTCCAGCTCCCTCTCGACGGTGATGATGTCGTTTAACGACCTCGTCTGAGTGTCCAAGTATTCGTTGAACCGCCGCTGGACTTCCAGTTTGTTGTCGAGCCGGGCCTTGAGGTCGACATACTCGGCGGTTACGTCTTCGCCGGTTATCTGCTCGTTTATCAACTCGCCCTCGACGCCCTCGTGCAGGTCTTTAATCGCTTTTTCGAAGTACTCCGGCTTGATACGTACCGTGACCGTGCTGTAGCTGAAGCCGTACTCGTCTTTGTATTTATGAGAATCAAGGATGAAAGCGTTGTACTTCGATACGACGGTTACGACTTCGTCGGTCGCCTTGTCCACGTCCTCTACTTCGTACGTTACGTCGGCGGTCTTGATGACCATCAGGTCCTTGGTCATCTCGGTGGTGTCCAGCTCGGCGAAGGTTACCTCGTCGCCGGTCTCTAGCGCCGGCGTGCCGGTCTCTGGCGCCGGCGTGCCGGTCTCTGGCGCCGGCGGGATTTCGCCTCCGGTGGCTTCATAATCAACCGTCGTATCGGTCGGTTCGGCCATCTTGCCCTTCTCGTTCATACCGTAATCCACGTCACCGGCCGGCGCTTCGTCGTACGTTTCGGAATACTCTTCGTACGCGTACTCGGATTCGGGCGCTTCTTCTTTCGCCGCGCACCCGAACATCCACGCGAGCATTACCAACGCCGCGAATACAATTATGTACTTCCGCATCTCGTTACCCCCTGTCCGGCGGCCCTTGGCCGCCCGTTCAGGTATGAAGGATAATGATAACAATTAAACGACCCTTCACGTGCTCAGTAAAGGGCGTACTCCATCGTAATCCCGTCGGGGCGACCGACCTCGGTCTTTATCTCCTCAACGGAGCTCTCGAATATCATGTCCCAGAGACTCGGTTCCTTGATTTCTATTTTAACGACCGTGGGTTCACCTTCTATTCCGGCGAGTTTCGCCGTTTCGTCTATCGCCGTCTGGAAGTTGCAAAGCTCGTCGACGAACCCGTATTTCTCCGCCTGTCGCCCGGAGAATATCCGTCCGTCGGCGTATTCCATCACGTATTTCTTCACCTCGTACCGGCCAGCGTCGTCGTTGCCCTCTTCAGTAAGTACCTCTTTAACGGCCTCCTCCCGGGCGTCCACGACCGTATCGAGGAATTGGTAATAGACGTCGTCGATGATGTCCCCAAGCAGGGCCTCTTCCTCGGGGGTCATCTCCCGGGTCGGTGAACCGATGTCCTTGTACTTACCGCTCTTAATAACCTTCGTATCGAGACCTATCTTGTCGAACAGCCCTTCCACGTTCGTAATCGTGAAGATGACGCCTATCGAGCCGGTCAGGGTTCCAGGACACGCGTATATCTCGTCGGCGGAGCAAGCCACGTAGTATCCGCCGGACGCCGCAATCGCCGACATGTAAGCGGTTACGACCTTGTCTTCCTCCTTGAGTTTCATCAACTCGTCGAATATCTCCTGGGTATAAGTGACGCTGCCGCCCGGACTGTCAATATAGATGATAACTGCGGCGATAGAAGGGTCATCCCGATACGCGTGTATCACCCGGATAATTTCCTTGCTTGAGTCTATGGGCCCCGTTACTTCGAGAATAGCGACCTTTTTCCCTATGGGGACGTGCGTTTTGATTAGCGGGTAAACGGCCAATGCCGCCATCACGACAGCGAATGCGAGTACGGCCGCTACGATAAATGCGCCGATTCCGCCGAAAATCCATCTTTTTTTAACCATATGAGACCTCTTAGTCCATCCGCCGCCCTTGCCCCTTCGACCTCGGCCTGCGACGGTTCGTTTAAATTTGCCTTCCGTGTTCTACATAATATTTCTACAGTCTACACTCTAAAACCTACACCCTGTCTTTCAGTATCCCCTCAGCTCGCGCAGGTGCCGCTCCGCTACAGCCGTAAACGGGCCGATATCTTCCTCATCTAACGCCCGTTTCCAGAGTTTTATCGCTCGCCCGGGCGCGCCTACCTTCTCGTTCAAGTAGGCGATCAACATCATTCGTCGGGCGCCAGCGTACGGCTCTTCGGCTCCCTCAAGGAGCTCGATGGCCTCGTCGTAGCGGCCTTGCTCGAGGACTATCAGGGCCAGATTGTACCTTGCCGTCTCCTCCTCCGGAGATTTCGTGCCCAGGAGTTTTCGGTACTCGATGGCGGCGTCCTCGATTAAACCGGTCTCGTGGTAAAAGACCGCCAGGTTCAGGCGCGCCGGATAATACTCGGGGTCTTCTTCCAGGGCCGCCAGGTAAAAAGCCGGGGCGTAATCCATATCCTCGCCGGCGTACCGGGCGCCTTTCTCGTCGTGTTCGGCCAACACGCCCAGGTTGTAAAGCGGTTCAGTCCGATTGTACCCGCCGGCTATAAGCCGCACGTACGCCGCCGTCGCCTCTCCCCTATCGCCACCTAGGGAAAGCCGGACGGCTTCGTCCAAAGCTCCCAAGAATTCTTCGCGCGGCTGCAGTTCGTCAGCCGGGTTTATTCCGGCCGATACCACTGTGGCAGCTTCAGCGACAGGAGATGTCTCCTCGCCCTCTTCAACGGTTGTTTCTTCGGCACCGCTTCCCCTACCCCCGAGGAGTAAACAAGCGATAGCCACGGTTATCGCGTTACGTCGCAAAGCTACTCGGTTAATCCTACGATGTCGTCAATGGATTTAGAGATGTTCCTCTGGTACTTGTGCTTCGAGCTTCTGGTCTCCTTTACGTCGCCGGTAGCCGTTTCAATGATATTGACGGTTACGGTATAGTAATCGCCATCCTTCGTTATCTTACCGGTTACGGCGTACTTCGCGCCGGTTTTCTCTGCCGCTCCGATCGCCTCGGATTTGGTTATATTGTCGCCTGCGTCTTTCCCTATAGATTCCATGATCTTAGCTTTTTTATCTTCAGCAATTACTTTATAATCGCCGACGTACGTGAGGGCCGCCATCAACATCTCGGCGGTCGATTCCGAGAGGTACGCCTTGGCGCCGCCGGCGGTCTCGAAGTTGCACACGAGCACGGTCGGTTTTTTAGTCTCCGCGAGCGCGCCGACCGCCAAAGCGAGCGAGACGAGCAGGATTATATATTTACGCATAATTCTCCCTTCCCGATTCTTATCCGTTTCCGGCATCTCCGAAGAATCTTTTATACAGGTCAATACGCTCGTACATCGTCCGGAGACTCCCCAGAACCATATTGGCTTCGGTTTGTTTTATCGTGCGGACGTACTCGGACATGTTCGCGTCCAGGTCAATCTGCGCGTCCAAGAAATCGCGCACGTGTATCTCGTGCCGGAGCATGCGCCGGATGGACCGGGCGAACGAGTACATCGTCTCTACGTGGTCAACGAACGCCCGCTCCTGGTACGTAATCTCCTCGGGTGGGTTGATGTTGTTCCCGCCCACCGACATCCTGGCGCAGTATCGGGAGCGCTCTAGCACGGATACTAATTCGTCCAAATCTCTCATAAAACGGTCCAGGTCTTTCTCCGCGCCGTTGTCGTACCTCTTGAGCACGTCGCCCAATAAACCGATTCCCCGGTTGAACTCGTGGTTCCGGATTTTCGCAAACAACATCCTATTACGAAGCAGAACCTCTCGGTTGAGGTCCGTTTTCGGGGCCGCGGTCTCTCTCGACGTCGTACGAGTCAATTTCATAGGGTTTAACGGGTGGTCTCGAGACCGTGATCGCGGACGTATTCGGCTTCAGTGCCGTACATAAGGGTGCAACCTAAGGCTTTGTCGCCGAGTCGTTTTCCCTCTCTGTCTGTAAAGACCATAAAAAGCTCGGCGATGTTTAATATCGGTATCAATAAAAATAGGTTTCTTGCGAACGAATGCAACGGGTTTGCCGGTCGGGCGTCGTATCCGTGGACGACCTTGAGTCCCATCACTCGCTTTCCTATACTGGCACCGCCGAAGCCGTCGCGGAAAAAGAAGTACAACAGCGCAACGATGCCGAAGGCTATGTAGGCGGTTAGCCGATAAGTTTCCTGTTCGGGGCCGGGGGCCAGCGGGTTCATACCGGCGACAGCCATTACGATTAAAACGGCCAGGAACGCGACGGAGATAAACCCGATGTCTATTACCTGGGCGACCAGTCGTCTTATCGGCGAGGGCTTGGTCGGCTCGAACGTTTTCGCTTCTTCCTGTTCGACGGCGACAGGTTTTTCTTCTACGGGTTTACGTTCGACGGCGGGGCGTTCGCCCGGTTTCGGTTCGGGTACTACCTCGATGGCAGGTGCCGCCTGTGCCACTTCGGCAGGTGCCGGCCTTGAGGCCGTCGTCCTCTCGGGCGCCGTCGGCGCCAGCGGTATTTCGATTATGTCTCCCGGTGCCGGCGGCACAGTTGTTGGCTCAATCGGCGTCGGTTCAATCGGTGTCGGCTCGATCGGCGTTGGCTCAATTGGCGTAGGTTCAACCGGCGTCGGCTCGATAGGCGTTGGCTCAATCGGCGTCGGTTCAATCGGTGTCGGCTCGATCGGCGTTGGCTCAATTGGTGTTGGTTCAATCGGCGTTGGCTCGATAGACGTCGGTTCGGACGTGGCGGTCGGCGCCTCGGGAATCGTCGCCGGTTCTGGTTCGACGGCTTTTGGGGCCGCTTCCACCTTGAAAAAACCGGCGAACTCGGTCGTTTCGTTCAACGAAACCCACCGTTTACCGTCAGGGTCCCATAAGTGGTCGTTTGGTGTCAGTTCGCCGGTAGTTATCAGCCGCGACACCTCGGAAAAAGGTATCGGACCGATACGCACGCCGCCTTTCGCAACGTGATACGTCGCGCCCGGCGCCGTAATCCCGACGAAAAAACTTTCAAAAACGGGATGGCGGCGAGCTTCGATCCACTTGGACTTGGCTTCGTCCCACACGAAGTGGTTGCCCTGAAAGCGCCCTTTTTCGATTTCCCTCAATATCATTTTGTACGCGAACGGCCCGCCGGTTTTCCCGTCGACGTTTATAATGAATTCGTCCCCCGATTCGGTTTCGCCGAACAAATTCGCGATATCGGGGAAGTCCCGGATTACTGTCCATTTATTACGCGTGTCGTCCCAGACCTGGTCGAAAAGGGTCAACGTATCGTCCTCTATCATCCGCTCGATTTCGTTGATTTCGACTGGCCCTTTGCGGGCTCCTTTAACGTGTAGAAAATACGGCATTCTAGCCTCCGCCGTACGGGCCGTTACCGAATGGTTTACAGTTTCGACGAAATTGCGCCCGAGAGGAATCGAACCTCCGGCCGACGGATTAGGAATCCGTTGCTCTATCCGCTGAGCTACGGGCGCTGAAGCGTATTTTGATTATACACAGCCCCGTAAGCCTTTGCAACATTTAATTTTTCGGCGTCTTTTCGCAGGGGCGTTACCGACGATTACGGTCGTCATTAATGTGCAAAACGCGGGCTGGATGGCCCGCGGTGTTTGGTTTTTTACGTGTGCTGAACGCTCCGTCTGCTACCCCCTCTTTCCTATCACCTTCTCGACGGCGCCTTTGCCTTCGCTCCGGCGTCCGAATACAAATAAATCTGCTCGTAACAAAAACTAAACCTGTTTTACGTATAGCATAGAGGATAGGGGGCCGGCCACGGCTAAACCAAATCGAAGTCTGGGGGACTTTGTATGGCGGACAGAAAGGCGCATATCCGAATTCCCGTGTTTATAGTATTCGCGTCGTTGATAACCGCCGCCATGTTCCCTACGACCGCGCTCGCAGGGAACACCGGTTCGATTTCGGGTTTGGCTAAATTCGAAGACGGGGAGGAACTTGCCGACGTGTTAGTAGTTGTCAAAGGAGTTATATGTACACTACTACCGACGCCGGCGGTTATTACGTTATAATGGGCGTACCTCCCGGTAAATACGAAGTAAGAGCTGCTCGTGTCGGCTTCGGCGAAATCACGTCGCGTAACGTAACGGTAACGGCCGATAAACGGACCCGCCTGGATTTTATGTTCTTCGTTCACCATCCAAGGTTCACAATATACGAACGCGAACCCTTATTCGACGACGGGGTCGAAATCATTAAAACCGAAGATATCGAAAGGCAACCGGCGGGCGACTTCGAGGACATTATCCTTCGCGTTCCCGGCGTACTGAATACCGGCGGCGAGTGATACGCCGACCGCAGGGAATAATAGGTAAAAAGCGGCTTTCGCCGCCTTTAAAAGCGGCTTTTGCCGCCTTTTTCATTGTTCCCCTACATCTTCGTACTCATCGTTTTCGCCGAACGACCTCTCCTCCCACAGCGGTATCATCGTCTTGTCGAAGACGACGTATATCATAGCGAAGGATTTGGCGGGGACGCCTCCCTGAAGCGCCGGATTGAACTTCCACAGCCGGGCCGCCGCCAGAGCCGCCTCGTCGAAACCGGCGCCGCCGGAGTTGAAGACCGACGCCTTCGTTACGTTCCCTTCTTCGTCTATATCGACCCGCACGATTACTTTGACGTCCAGCCCTTCGTCGTACCGCTCCGGCGGATATTCGGGCTTCACCTTCTCTATCACCTCGGGTGGAACCCATGTCTCCGGCGCGACTACGGCCGGTTCATCAAACTCCATAGCTTCGTCTGCGGCGTCGCCCTCGCCGGCGCCCGCGGCGGTTAAAACAAACATCACGGCCGCGAGCGCCGCGGCTGTTAAAAACCTACGCGACATCACACGTTTCTATATCCCGCCGAGGATGAACGGGACTTCTTTGCCGCCGAAGAAGACGACCTTGGCGTTGGCCGACATCGATACGTGGTCCGCAACCTCCAGGCTCTTCCACTTCAAAAGGTCGGCCGTGAGCGACTCGGCCACCGTCAACTGGAAGTCTCTGATGCCCGACGCCTCGATACGCTTCCGTTCGGCCTCTTTTTCCTCCTGAAGCAGGACGTACTCCATACGCTCGGCTTCCTGCTCGGCTTCTTTCTTCCGGTCTATCGCCTCGGTTACTCGCGGAGGAAGCTTCACGTTCCGGAGGTTGACCGTAACGCAGCGGACACCGTTTTTAGCGAGTAGTATATCGGCAAGATCTTCGATTGCCTGGCCGACTTGAGCACGCCTTTCGCTGTACATCTCTGCCGCGCTGTATCGGGCCGCTACGTCGCGGATCGAACGTCTAACCTCCGGCCGAACGTAGTCCTTCTCGAACTGATTCGGGCCGCTGTAAACCTTGTTTTCGATTATCCACGACGCCTTTTCGGGGATGACGCTGTACTGAACGCTGATGTCCATCTTGAGGGTCATGCCCTCGTTGGAGAGGACATCGATTGAGTCGTCGCCGTAAACTTGCCCCTCCTCGGCGACTATACTCATCGTGTACACGTGTTCCTTTACCGAGATAATCGTAACGTTCGCCAGTGGGTTCTTCACGTGGAAACCGTTGGGTAACTCCTTGTCGTAAACGTTGCCGAAGAAGATGAGCACGCCCACGTTCCCCGGCGGAACTACGACCGTCATAGCCAGCGCCACGAAGAGTACGGCCATCAGGATGCCGACCACGCCGCCGACTCTAAGTCCAGTCGATTTGGCGGGAACCGACGCGGCCAGTACGACGGCTCCGCCGACACCCACGAATAGACCAAGGAAAAACAGGAAAGGATCCATAACCGCTCCTTTTTAATCGTTAAACCGCTTTATCATCTCTTTTGTTATCAGCATATTAGAGATACTGAATATACAAACTGCTTTAATATATTATCGATTGAATCAACGTCGCTCCGCCCCGCGACGTTTGAGTTCCGCGGCTATAAGCTCCTCCAGCGCTCCACCGAGGACCGCCTCGACGTTGGACGTCTCGTACTCGGTTCTGTGGTCCTTGACCATCCGATACGGATGGAGCACGTACGAGCGTATCTGGTTGCCCCAGGCTATTTCCTTCTTCTCGCCCTTCAACTCCTCGATGCGTTCCCGCTGCTTCTCACGCTCCAGGTCGTAAAGCCGCGACCGGAGTATGGTCATCGCCCGGGCCCTGTTGAGGTGCTGCGAACGCTCGGCCTGGCAGGTCGCGACGATGCCCGTCGGTACGTGGGTGATACGGACGGCCGAGTCGGTGACGTTGACGTGCTGGCCGCCCGGCCCGCCTGCCCGGAAAGTATCGACGCGGAGGTCTTTTTCCTCGATGACGACCTCTACCTCATCCGGGATCTTCGGCCAGACCGTGACCTGGACGAACGACGTGTGTCTCTTTCCGGTCTGGTCGAACGGCGATATGCGGACGAGCCGGTGCACCCCCGTCTCGCAACTGAGGTAACCGTAAGCGTACGGCCCCTCGACCACGGCCGTCGCCTGGCGTACGCCCGCCTCCTCGAAGTATTCTACGTCGGCTATAGTATAATCGAACCCTTCATTTTCAGACCAACGGGTGTACATCCGCAGGAGCGTCTCGGCGAAGTCGGAGGCGTCGGCGCCGCCTGCGCCGGACTTTATCTCCATAATGGCGTCGCCGGCGTCGAACTCGCCGGATAGATACGTGAGCAGGGAGAAGTCGTCGACCCGCTTCTCGAAGGCGCCGAGTTCGGACACGAGTTCGCCGAAGAATTCGCCGCCGCCGGCCTCGTCGGCCAGCTCCCGCATCGCGATTATGTCGCCCAGTGCCTTCTCGATTTCGGTGAAACGTTCGATGGTCTGCTTCTCGGCGTTCAGGCGGGACAGGAGCGATTTGGCCGCTTCCGGGTCGTCCCAGAGGTCCGGGGCGGCGGCCTTCTTTTCCAGTTTTTTGACCTTCTCCCCCACTCCCGGCACGTCAAAGGCAATCAGCCAGGTCTGCTACCCGGCGCCGGAGTTCGCCTATCCGCTCGTCTATCTCGTGGAGTTCTATCTCGGCCATGTCGTACCGTTTCGATTGACTGAGACGGAATTTAGCATAAACGGGCGGCCGGGGCAAGGGAATACGCCGGCCGCCGTACGCTTCTTATTGACGCCTCTCCCCTATTCTATTATTATGGGTGTATGACCGCCGCGCTGGTCTATGAGGCGTACGGGTTGACCGAGGAGGAGATTAGGATATGAGACCCATAATTATTTTAACCGTTATCTTCGTCTTAACGACCCTCGTAGCCTGCAAAGACGACACGATAACGCCCAATGGTAACACCCCCGCATACGTGCTTGAACTTGTAGAAGAGTCTTTCAACAGGCAAGGTATCTCTGTCCTCGACGGCGTTCTGAGTACCGACTTCGTCTTCTATTTCGACCCCAACGACGTCGGAACTAATATAGGCGATTTCTCAATACCTGTATCTTGGGACCGAGACAGCCATATGGAAGCCTGCGGTAATATGTTCGAACACGCGTATTCGATTGACTTTAATATCGTTACGACCGGCATCGAAGACCCGGAGGAAGGGACGACTACATTTGTGGCAAACAACGTCTGGATAGATATAATCGTTATGATAGACCCGGGCTTCGGTTACGGTCCCGAAGGTTTTTGCGACTTCGGATTTACTAACGATACTTCGGCTGGCTACGACGATTGGAAGGTGAACGCGTGGTACGATAAGACCGCGGTGGCCGGTTCGGCGGGGCTATCGAGTAATACTATGTCGGCTTCTTTAGGGGTGATACTTGCGATGTTTTATTAAACGTTTATATTTACCGAAAAAACCACCGACCGCGAGACCGACGCGCTGGTCTACAAGGTATACGGGTTGACGGAGGAGGAGATTCGGGTGGTGGAGGGGGAATAGTATATGGACTGTAATTGGAGGGTCGCTATAAGCGTAACTTTAACGATTGCTGGTACTATTTGTTGGTTCGGTACGCCTATAGTAGAGTACTTTACTCGCCACAAAATAGAACCGCATAATAGGATAAGCAAAATAAAAGGACACCATAGGGTATCGACGGCTATAGGAGGGGCGTGGAAATCGAGCGTTCCCGATACCGTTCTAGTGTCTGGCGTTACGTTGATAGTAACGGGTTTGTTGTTACCTTACGCCCATACGATTTTCGTTATTATTATACCTATGTTTACGTTTGCCGTTCTTTGGATTGTACGCTGTATCGCGGTATTCCCTAAGTATATACACGAAGTACGTAAAGACGAATGGCGTAAGGGGTTATTGACGATGCGATACTGGCTATATTTATTACCGTCTATCTCATTTTTCGTAAAAAAGGACCGATAAAACGGACGTAACAGGAGGTTAATAACTATGTGCTGGGAGCAATTCGTGTTACAAACTTTGATAGTTGTTATTCTCAACGGTATAATCGTTACTGTGATAGTAAATATATTTTTGACGAGGTTTGATAAACGCCTAGATTGGCATTACAAAAGAAGGGGGAGAGCAGAGGGGGTAGCGGGGTTCCTCGCTTTCAGGATTAAGCCGCGATATTTCGACGGTATCGACGAAAGGGAGCATAAGTGGAAACTCATAGCACGTTACTGGAAGCTAGCTTTGTGGTTGGATGACGGTACTTTAGAAGTATTAAATGAACTCCTATTAGAGGAACCGGGAACTGTAAAACGGGATGTACTCGCAAAAATACGGGAGTTGATAACCGGTAGAAAGAGTGACGTAAATATTTTAGTGGACGACGACGATTTCAGAGTTAGTTAGTCGTCTAATCGATATATCCTATTCGTCGGTTTTAAGTAGAATACCAAACCACGGACCGCAAGATAGACGCGCTGGTATATGAGCTGTATGGGTTGACCGAGGAGGAGATACGCGTGGTGGAGGGGGTCGATTGATACCGCCGGATTCATCCGGCGGTGCTTAACCCGCCGAAGGCATAGAACCGCGACTTTAGTCGGGGCGATGAGACGCTGGGCTTTTTCCCCGGCTAAAGCCGGGGTTCGATGCTCCGCCCATCAAGAACCGCCCGCTGAAGCAGGCGATATGAGCTCGTGGACGAGATGCCGGATTTACACAAACGCCTGGCCACCCGCCAAGAGCGACGCCGACCACAACGTATTAAAAGCAGCTATCGTTTCAGCAACCTCTGGAGGACGCGATGTTGGTTTACGAGGAAGGCAAGAGGATGATGCCGATTGGGCCGCTGATGATAGAGCACCGGCTAATCGAGCGCGTCGTCAAACTGATGGAAAACGAGTGTTCGCGTTGCATAACCGAGCGCAAGGCCGACCCCCTCTTCATAGACGCCGCCGTCGACTTCTTCAGGACCTACGCCGACCGAACCCACCACGGGAAGGAGGAGGACATCCTCTTCCGCAGCCTGGCCGAAAAGGAGCTTTCGCTCGAACACAAAACGACGATGGACGAACTCATCGAGGAGCATAAACTCGGGCGCAAGACGGTTGGCGAGTTACAAGACGCCAAAGAGCGGTACGTAAAGGGCGAATCGGGCGCCGTCGACGACATCGTCGCGTGCCTCGACAAGCTTACCAAGTTTTACCCGGCCCACATCATAAAGGAAGACGAACACTTTTTTCTGCCTGTTATGGATTACTTCACGGCGGAAGAGCGGGCGGCGATGCTGCGCGAGTGCGAGGAATTCGACGCCAACATGATACACACGACGTACGACAACGTCGTCGGGAACCTTGAGGGGGAGGGCCGTTAAACGCGAGGCGGCATCCCAATAAAGGCAGGCGTAGTATGATAGAGCTGAGTGATTCGATAAAGGTGAAGGCGGCGCCGGAAGAGGTGTTCGAGTGGCTCGTCCAACGCTTCAGAGACAAGGAGTCATATCGAGCCTGGCACCCGGAACACGTGGACATCCGCTGGATTAAGGGCGAGCTACTGCGGGAGGGCTCTATCGTCTACGCCGAGGAGTATCTTCAAGGCGACCTCCATAAGCTTAAATTTCGTATCACGAAGGTAATACCCAACAGGTTGATAGAATACAGGTCCCTATTCCCCTTGTCGCTTTTGGCTCCGGGGAACAAGTTTAGTATAGAGCCGAAGGGCGAAAATAGTTGCGTCTTCACCGCGTCGGGCAGTCTTCGAATACCTCGATGGCTGTTCAAGAAGATGCATAAAAAGCACGAACATAAAATCGAGGCCACCGAACGGCACATGAGAGAAGAAGGCGAGAACCTTAAAAGGGCGTTGGAGGCGGGGAACGACTAATCAACGGACGGCATTAGCGGCTTGCCGGTTCGGTGCTAAGCTGGCCGCCCTGTAACGAAACTACCCCCTGCGGTTACGTAATACTTCGACTACCGTATAAATACCGACAGGGGGAATTATGAAGACGACGGGTTACATAGTTCTATTGATGTCTTTAACCGTACCGGCATCGGCGGCGTTGACCCAGTTGACCTTCGACTCGTGGAACCAATACGATGCGGACTGGTCGCCCGACGGAACGACGATCTGTTTCGAGTGTTATTACGCCGGCGATTATGCCATCTGGACGGTCCCGGCGGCCGGCGGCTCGCCCACCCAGTTGACTTTCGAAGTAGGGCCCGAATACTGCCCGGCCTGGTCGCCGGACTCGTCGGAAGTCGCCTTCGAAACTTTGTGGGACGGCGACTACGACGTATGGTCGATAACCGTAAGCGGCGGGACGTTGGAGCAGATAATATCAGACCCGACCGACGAGGGCATCCCCACGTGGTCGCCGGACGGCACGGAAATCGCGTTCATATCGAACTTGAGCGGCGATTGGGACATATGGAAGGCGCCGGTGGCGGGCGGCCCGGCTACTCAGCTTACGTTCGGTGCGGCGGAAGATAGCTTCCCGTACTGGTCTCCCGACGGAACTACAATAGCATACCAATCGGACGCGTCGGGTAATTACGATATTTGGACAGTCCCGGCTACCGGCGGAACACCGACGCAAATAACCACCGACCAGGCCGAAGATATAATACCCAACTGGTCGCCCGACGGTTCCATGATAATATTCTCGTCCGACCGGTCCGGGAACCGGGACATCTGGTTGATACCGGCGGCCGGCGGTACGGCAGTTCAAGTAACCGACCACCCGGCGTCCGAAATGAGCGGGTGCTTCTCGCCCGACGGAACGAAAATCGCCTTCGATTCGAACAGAACCGGAAACTACGATATCTGGATAATGGATTACGACGAATTGAGCGTCGAGCCGACGTCCCTGGGTAGGCTTAAAACGTATTTTAAATAGGGTTCGGTAAACGGCGCGAACGGTGGAGATAGGTACTCAGGCGGAATCGTCGGAGTCGTGTTAGTTCGTACTTCGTCTTCTATAAAACACAACGAGACGCTTATATCTATATCGGAAAGGACGACCGATGGACCTTAAAGTAATGCTCTCGTCATTTGGTTTGATATTTTTGGCCGAGCTGGGCGACAAGACCCAGTTGATGGCCCTGACCCTGGCGGCGAAGACCGGCAAACCCGTTCCCGTTTTCGTGGGCTCGTTTCTCGCCCTCGGGGTATTGACCCTGGCGGCGGTTTTACTCGGCGGTCTCGTATCCCAGCACGTTCCCCAGGTTTTGATTAACCGGGTCGCGGGCGTCGCGTTCGTGACGGTCGGCGTCCTGGTGTTCTTTAAGATTATATGACAGGTAGTGAGGAGGTTATGCTTCCCGCCGACGTTTGGGGGGTTACGCTACTTTAATTAAAACCGCCTGCCGAAAGCAGGCGATTTTTACCGCTACGTACGTATTTAAAACCCCCGGGACGGAGAACGACGTACTTCATCTGCGTCGACGCCCTCGCTCGCCTTCGCCCCCTAACGGTACCTCAGCGTAATCCCCAACTTACTCGTAATGTCATATTTTTCGTACCCCGGTTGGGGCGTGTTGTCCCACGTTACGGCCTCCGACGCGCTGACGGCCAACCAATCGACGAAGAAAACGCTTACGCCTCCCCCGGCGTCGAGGAGCTGGTCTTCGGCGTTTTTCATACTCATATCGTACCCAAAGTATGCGTTCACCTCGGCTATATCGTGGAGATTAATAACGTACTCAGCGCCGGCGTGAAACGACGGAAAGCTTTCCGAATCCATAGCCGCGGTCTCCGGGTATTTCTCGTATATGTAATTGACCCCTGTTTCCGCGTTCAGGGTAAGGGCCTCGCTCTTCGCGATTACGGTGCCTATTCCGCCCAGGTTCGAGAAGCGATGTTCCAGCCCGGCAAAGGTATTGCGTTCCCACATCCCCCGGTATAGGGCATACAGGCGACTACCCATCACGAAGATTTTTATGCCGCCGAACGCGCCCATGCTCTCGGCCGTCGTATTGCCGTCGGACCTTGCCGTCAGGTAGTCGCCGCCCCAGTCTACGTGAACCCGGGAGAAGCGGCGGACGGCGGAGCCGTCGACGCCCAGGCTGTGGGTACTCGTGTTCCCGCCTGTCCCGTTGTAGGATGCACCCAACGTCGCCTCGAACGGCGGGTCTTCTATCTCAATAGGAAACGCCGACACACAGGTCATAGCCGTCAACAGGATAATCAGGGCAGCTTTCATTCCGGTCCTCCTCTAACATACTAAAGCGTTAGCTTCGGTATCCGAACCGTTGTATATGTTACTCATAAATAAAGCAGGTTTCAAGGGTATTCTGCCGAATAGTACGTGGCGGGTAAAAAACCGTTGAACAACACCTCGCCCCCTGTTAAAATCGCGAATAACGGTATAGAATTTAATGTTCCCTCAGGAGGTCCTCGTGCCTCGCTCAGCGTTTTTAATCGTCTCCGCCGCATCCATCCTGGCCGCCGCGAGTTCTCACGCCATAAAGGTAAACAAGGTCGAACTCAAGCTGGCCGTGGCTCTCGCCGACGACGCCCCTGCGTACCTGAGTACTTCAGCGCAAGAACAGGTTTTCCTCTACGCCGGCGATACGGCGATCGTTCATCCGTACGAAACCCGTCGTACGACCGTCGATTGGTACTGCGTCGACGATATTTGTTCTTATGAGCATTATGACTATGAGTATTTCAAGGCCGGCACGAAGCTTGAGATACGTTCCCTGGAAGGCGCCGTCGCCGCGGACAAAGTAAACGTCCGGGAGTACCCGTCTACTGACGCGAAGGTGGAAACGACCCTGTACGGCGGCAGCATCGTTACCGTTCTCGCCCGGACTAAAGAGCGCGAGGAATTGAAGGGATTCAACGGCTTCTATTATTGGTACGAGGCGAGGACTTCGGAAGGCGTAACGGGCTGGATATACGGCGCGTTGTTGGGGATATTACGACCCAGCGAGGCGTACGACTTCGCCCTGGCGGCCTTCGAGCATGACGACCCGGACGCCGTGATACGGGTCGTCGGCCCGACGTACGAACGTTTCCCGAACTCCAGTTTCTACCGCTGGACGTATGCGTACGATGAACCGTATTTCGAGTTCGGGCCCACCTTCAACCTGCTGACAGGGTACGCGTTTTACCTGAAGGGCAACGCGGAGACGGCGCGGTTATATTACCACTCTACCCTGACCTTCGGCGATAAGCCGGCCCGGACGGTGTTCAAGGTTTTTGATGCGGATACCGGAGAGTCCTGGTACGAAGACTGCGCATTCGGCGCGGCCACGTTGGCCCGTGTAGGTCTCGGGCTGACGTATGTACGGTCCGAGCCGGAAGAAGCCGCCGAATATTTCGCCCGCGCCATCGCCGATTCGGAGAGCGGTATTTCCACCGAAAACATCATGCCCGAGTACTTCGATGCGCTTATTATCCGGAACTTAATGGCGATGTACGAGGCCGGGAAAGTAACCCGCGGGTGTCTGGAAACTGTGGGCGACCTCCTTCCCTCCGAGTGCTCGTACGATTTTGCGCCAGCGTACTTCCTACTCAACTACGGCGAGGCCCTCGAACGCGGCGGGGATAGCAGCGAAGCCGTTGCTTTATACAAACGAATAGCCAACGATTACCCGGGGACTTATATATACCGCGGCGGCAACCACACCGGTTACTGGTACATGGACATCCCGGGGCGGGCCCTCTGGCGCGTCATGCGCATCCAGACGCGCCTGGGCGAGAACCAGGATTTCGACGCGTATTGCGACCGGGTAGCGAAAGCGAGCGACGACAAACGTCTCGGTTTTATCGCGTACTATCTGGCCGGGATTGCGCTGGAGAAAGCCGGTGACGCCGCCGGCGCGTCCAAGCAATACAATCGGGCCGAGCGTTACTACCAGGCCGGCGACCTGGGTGCCGGTGATTTCGGTTTCTATTACGACGACTTGTATCGTCTCCTCATCGATAGGATGACCGGGCACCCGAAAACCGACGCAGAGGAATGGGGATTCAAGGGCTATTTGGACGAAGCTTAGCGCAAGTTTGAACGTTAAATAGGAGGTTCGAACATGAGGAGTCATTGGGGTACGGCCGCGTGGGTTATCGTTTTCGCCGCGGCTTTGGTTTTCGCCCTTTCGGCCGTCGGTTGCAAGAAGGGCGAAGAGAAAGAGGAAACCGAAGGCCCCGCCGAAGGGCTCTATACCGATTTCCTGATAATCGAGGTGGACCCGCTCGTCCAGGAGAACGACGTTCTGGACATCGAGACCCATTTCACGCTGGACTGGGATGCCGCTCTCGCGTCCCTCGGTATAATCGAACGCGAGGGCGCCGATTTGTGGATAGGGCTGGTCATCACCAAGATGGAGTTCCTAGACGCCGACGGCGAGGTCGTCCAGACGATGGACTTCGAACACCAGAGTTACGTCGCGCTCTTAAACGCGGCCATCGAACACGACAGCGACCCCCAGATATTCAACCGTATCAAATATTATCGCGGGGGGTTCACCGACAACTACCGGATCCACGGCGAAAGGCCCGACGACATGACCGCCGCTATTCACTTCCCGATTTACCAGGAGTTGGGGCACCGCGCCGGGACGCTTAAGGTATACGGTTACGTGAACATACCGCGCCATTATGAAGAGAAAAAGGGCAAAGAGGGAATCTACGAGTTGGTCGACCCGAAGATGTTCGATAAAGGGCTCATACGCACGGTAACCGTGGACGCGAGCGGTCTCGAACCCGTTCCCGTTTACTCGAAACGTTCCGGCGAAATCGCGACGACCATAGAGGAAGAAGAGTATATCGAGACCGTAACGGTGCTACCGGCCGCCCTGCGCCTGCGCGACGGGCCGAGCCTCGATGCCGGCGTTGTCGAGATACTTGAGCGCGGAACTAAACTCGAGGTGCTCGAGAAGATGGAGGACCCGGAGGGCGACTGGTACAAGGTGAGGACGCCCGAAGGCAACATAGGCTGGTCTCGGGCCTTTTTTGAGGGCGACATCTACCTGGACTAAAAGTATAACCCTCGTACTTAAGCCGATAGCGGAGTGTCCCGGCGGTATTCGAGGGACGTAAGGAGTAAATGTACAATAGTATAATCAGGTCTCTAACCGCTCTCATAGTTTTAACGGGGACGGCGGCGTTTTTCGGCTGCGGCGAAAGCAAACCGGAAAGACCCGTTGGCGAAGCAGTGCCGGTCGGCGAGTTCGAAGGGGACGAAAAAGACGTCGCGTCGGATGTCAGCGTCGCAGTCTACAACGCCTGCGGCATTGAGGGGCTGGCCGGCTCCGCCGCCGATGTCCTGACCGAGGCGGGATACGAACGCGTTGTAACCGCCAACTACGTCGACCCGGAAACCGGAAAAAACGACTACGACAAAGCCAAGACAGAAGTACTCTACGACACCGACGAGCACCGGGAAACCGGCGAAGCGGTCGCAGGGCTTTTCGGCGTACCGACCGAGAACGTTTCCGAAGGTACAGCCGGCGAGGACGCCGACGTCGCGCTGGTCCTGGGCGCCGACTTCGACCCGACAGAGCTGGTGGTAAAGGGCGGCGCGGAGACGGTAAACGGCGAAGACTTCGACTGGTCCGCCGTCCCCGTCAAGATAAAACTGGGGCTTCCGCCGGATACGCTGGAAAACGGCGTGTACGTCTCGAAGGGGAACCACACGGTAACCCTGTTCGAGGACGGCGAGTTGTTAACCCAGTACCCGTGCGCCGCCGGCCGAGACGGCTCCACGCCGGAAGGGAAGTTTACGGTAAACATGAAGCTGGTGGACCCGGTCTGGTACTGGAAGGGGGAGGCGATTCCGCCGGGCCCGGAGAACGGATTGGGGAGCCGTTTCATCGGCATCACCAACGACGAGTACCCGAAGGGCTACGGGTTACACGGGACCAACGAGCCCGGCTCTATCGGCCGGGATGCGAGCCACGGCTGCGTCCGGATGCACAACGAGGACGTGGAGGAACTCTTCGAGATGGTGGAGTACGGGGACACGGTGGTCGTGGGGCCGTAGGGTTCCCATTATTAAACCGTAGCGTATAGATAATATTCCGAACAACGAAGCCAAAAAAGAGCTGGGTTATGCATACGGAACGAGTATTTAACCTAGTAGTTGAGGAAGAGGAATTCACGATTGATGGCTTCTATTTTAAAAGAGCGGATAGCTACGACGAGAAAGTAGAATTTTTACATAAGAACGCGAAGACGGTTGAAGAATACGGCATAATAAGAAAAGGTGATAAGATACCTGAACCTACTATTATTGAAGAGGGAATGCAAGTCGGTTATCACGCGTATACTTACGATGTATCTTATAAACTAAGTAACGAGAATAGGTCTTTGTTAATAGTTATATTAGACTTATTATCGTTATACACGGGAAGGCAAGTATGTAATAAATTATTAGTACTTCATCAATCCCCTTTCGTAGAAGGTTATCGGTTTAAAGAAGACATTATCGTTAAATTAGCGCAAGTTAGCTATCAAACCGTTTTCGACGTTTATGGGGGACCGTTTACGAAGAACGGACGCGGATTAGTTATTCCGGTAATCCAAGCTTTAAGATATATAAACGCGGCTAGAAATTACGCTAACTGCGAAGTGCAATTAGTTTTTAATTGGATAACCCTAGAGGCTTTAGGGGGATATTACGTCGAATCGAAGGGTAAGGGTGGTATATTAAGCAAAAGCGATTCTAGGGGATTACGGAGTTTAGTTAAAGATACCGTAGATTCTTATCTAGAAACCTTGAGTATACCCGATGCGGAGATAGAAGACGTTAATAGACGTTTACACGATAACGTAAACCGCTTAAATGAAACGACTACTAATGAAGATATAGTTGAACTATTAACCACCTACATAGGTTTCGAAGACGTACCGACCGATACGATAAGGCTTTTCGTGAGGAACTGGAACGCGATAAGGACATCTTACGTCCATACGACCGAGAGAAAAACGAATTTCCCGGACGATAATAAATACGATACGGGAGTAAACGAAGTACTAGGCGTACTGGTAGATACTAATATATTAATAATAACTAAGATGTTAATCCAAGGTGAATGTTTCAACACAAACCACTTAGAATGGCATATAATAAAGCATTTCAAGTATGGCGGATACGCATCTAATTGGGATTAATACTCCATCTTTAACAATTGCGATGTCGTACCATACGTAGTGTAAAAGGAGCCAACCTTATGCTAAAACGGCTCATAACGACTTTGGCCGTTTTATTCGTCGCCGGCGCCACGCCCGCATGGGCTTACACGACCGATTACGGAACCGGTGCCCCTTCTCCCCTACTCCCCGACATAGAACGGGACCGTGAACCCCTCGACGCGGGAGAGCTCGTGTTAATCGCCGAGAACGTCATCGGGATGGTCTACACCGGCGAGTACCCGAAGGGCTCCGGGACCGAACACGTCTTCAACGGCGAACTCTGGACGGCCCGTGACGAGACGCTTTGCTTAATCGCATTTCCGGCCTGGCCCGACACCCACTTCTACCCGGACCCGCCAGCCAACCTGGATCTCTTAATGAGCAGCCAGACCAACTGGGGCGACCGGCCGCCGTGGGTTGAGCGCGAAGGCGACCTGGATTGTTGGACCTGGACCGTGGACGACCGCCCGGGTTACTACATCGGCCTGCGTCTTGAAAGCCACGGTATATCCTTCGCCGGGGCTGAGGACGAAGACTTCATCCTCTTCAACCATCGTCTGAGGAACCGGTCCGATTCGGTAATCTCGAACTTGCATGTCGGTTGGAAGTTCGATATGGACATAGGAAGCCCGGCAGACGATGCCTACGCCGACGATAAAATCGGCTCCGACCCGGGCCGGGGCTTAGTCTGGATGTACGACGACGTCGCCGAGAATCCGTACATCGGGATTACCTTTTTCGGCCGGGAGCCGAGCGGCGCTACCTACTACGACGAGGCCGGCGAACCCCACGGTCCCGGCGACCGATGGGACATGCTCACGACGACCACCTGGCCGGTCGAAGACACGCCCGGCGACTGGCGGATAATGGTCAACACTGGGCCTTTCGAGCTGGTACCCGGCGAGGCCGAGAACTTCACGCTGGCGGTCGTCGCCGGGACGGACGAGGCCGATATGCTCGCGAACGCCGACCGGGCCGCCGAGGTTTGTGATGACATCTTCACGGGCATAGACGATTCGCCAAAGATCGACGGCGACCCGGCGACGAAACGGGACTACGAATTCGACCTTTTCCCGGTCCGCCCGAACCCGACGTACGGGAGCGCGGCGTTCAGCTTCGCTCTTCCGGAGGCCGGGTACGCCGAACTCGCCGTGTACGACCTGAGCGGTAGGGAGGTCGAGAAGCCGTTCGCCGGACACGCACCGGCCGGGACGACGGAACTAGAGTGGGCGCACGGATTGGCTCCCGGCGTTTATATTTACGGGCTTACTTACAAAGGACTGGTCGAAGCCCGGAAGATGGTCGTCGTCCGTTAAAACGGCCGTGAATCCTCTTGAGCCCGACGCGTGGGGCAAGACAGACACAGAAAAAGGTTAATACTAATAATCGCCGTAGCCGTAATCGTCGCGGCGGCGTGGGGATACCTGCTGGTGGTCCGGCCTTTGTTATATACGACCGGCGGCAAAGACAATGCCCCGCCCGACCTCGACTACGCGGTGATGGCCGTCAAAGCCGAGATGGCGGACGGCGGCGATTCCGCCGACTATACGTTTACGGCCCGGGAAAACTCCGGCGAATTGGAAGTAACGCCCGGCGCCCATAAGAGTATAATCGTAGAAACAAACGGTCACGACGCGCGGTGGCTCGTCTTCTACAACGAAAGTTCCGGCCATACGGTTCTATGCTTGAACGAGAGCGCCGAAGCGTTGACGCCCGGCTGTGGATTATATATCGTCTCGGAAAAGCCGCCGACGGAAGAGAGCGCGCCGACCAGAGAACTTACAGACGAGGAAAAACGCGGGGTCTGGGAAGCGGCGGCGGAGTATCAACGCTCAATTAAATACAACGACCCGAACAGGCTGCAGAAGTTGAAGGAGACCGAGACGGTTATCGCTGAAAGGTTCAGGCTGCGCGAGGAAGACGTCAAGGCGGTGCTGGCCGAAGGCCGCCGCGAGGACTGGCCCAAACCTGAGCGGAAATCTATTGATTAAAGGAGAGCACGTTGTCGAGGGCTAACTTTCAGATAGAGGTTCCGGCGGCGGAACACGAAGAACTGGTAAACCGCGCGGCTGCTTTCCTGGTCGAACTGGGGTACGAAGAGGTCGAACCGGAAACTGAGGGGGCCCGGCTCTTCAGGAAAGGCAAGGGTGTCCTCACAGCGCCTATGTGCGTCGAGATATCCGTCGAAGACCGTGACGCGACCAGGCTTGTCAACTTCGACGGGTTCGTGACCGTATATCTATTCCTTACACAGGGGAAAATCGCCGAGCAGAGTTTTACCCCGGAGTTTACGCTGGGCGTAATCCCCCGGCGGATGGGCTATAAAGACTTCGTAAAACTCCGGGCACACCTGACCGGCGAAGAGATAGAGGAAATCGCTACAACCGCGGGTCATCCGGCCAATAAGTTATTGGTCGCTTTGGCGATTATTATCCCGGCGTTTATAGTGTTAATCATATGTTTGTGTATCTTGTTATGCTTCTCGTCCAGTATCATCAACGTCATTACTACGCAGGCGGGGTTGTGATAAGGCTATGGTTAAAATAGCAATAACGATAACACTCGCGCTATTAGCGAGAACCTCCAATATCATTTACGAACCGTCCTCGGTCGAAGATACCCCGAGCGTGTACGACTTGCCGGCCGTCGAGGGTTTTAATAGTCAGACCTTCGGGCAGGCGTGCACCCTCTCGTGGCGCCCCATCGGTCTGCGCGACGGCGTCTTCTACAATCTTTACAGGGCGCCTCTGGGCTCGGGCGAATACGAACTGCGAAATGAGGAGCCGATACCGGCGGCGGTATTGGACGGTAATGTCCCCGAAGATGACCTGATATTTATATACACGGTCGACGGGACAGTGCAGGGACTTCTCAGTCCTCCAGACGGGGAGACCGTCGCGTACCTCGACGGCGAGACCGAGCTGTATGCCGTGTACAAATACAAACTCGAAGCGATACTGTCCGACGGTTCGTCTCAAGAGTTCGGCCCCGTTCTTAGCAAGACGGGCTTCCCGGCGGCGCCGCCTAAGAACGCGTTTTTCGGCGTGGGACCGACGGAGACGACCGGATACATCGAATTGGCGGTCAGGCTGGCGAAGTCTACGGACGTTTCGGCTTTCATAACGCCGAAGTCCCCCTCTGGACCGGCCAAATCGATGACCGAGGACCTGCCGGCCGGCGACCATGTTATCGCCTGGGACACGGAACTGCCACCGGGCGAGTACGAAGCCAGTATTACCCTCAAGGACTACGGCGTAGTACGAAAGAAGGCTTACTCATTTACGGTAATCGAAGAACCCGTTGAAAACCCCGGCGCGGCGGACTGACGTGAACCTGAACGATTTACTCCAGGATATAAACGTAGCACAGGCCATCACCACGGCGGTGGCGCCGGCGATACTGGTCTCGGCCGCCGGGCTTCTGTTGTTAGGTTTGCAGACCAAGTTCCACAACATTACGGATAGAATACGGCATCTGGACCGGGAGATAATAGAGTTGGAAAGCTTATCGGAAATAAGCGGGTTACAAAAGAAAAGGCTGGATACCGCCGAGGCCCAGGTGGACTTACTCCTGAAGCGGTGCAGATTGGCCCGGGACGCTATCTTCTTGCTTTACGTATCGATATTCCTCTTGATGTGGTCCGCGTTATCCACCGCCGTCGGTATAATGGTCGGGCGGGCGCCCGGGTGGATAACCTTCGCTTTATTTGTAGGGGGCGTCTTTTCGTTCTTTCTGGCCAGCGGCCAGGCCTTGCGAGAGGTCGTAATCTCGTTCCGGGTCATAGACGAGGAAGTGGCGGCGGCCCGGGAGATTAGCCCGTTGAGGGAGACGCCGAACGGTGGTTAATCGAATAAGAGTAACCGGAAAGCCAAACGGGAAATAAAGTAATCCGGGCATATAACTCCCATAATTCGGTTTAACTAACGAGGACCACGACGATGAGCGATTTAGATTCTAAACACTACTTGTGGGTCGGCGGAAAAGAATACGAAATCGACTTCGATACGCTCGTAGACTGGATTAAGTCCGGGAAGATAGGTCCCGACGATTGGATATATTCCGAAGATTTAACCGCTGCCGAATGGAAGCGGTCGGCGGAAATCGAGCTTTTTCAAATCTACAGTCCCCGAAGCCGGGAAACTCCCCGAGCCCCCGTAAAACCTCGACCGACCGAACGGCCTGTAATCGAAACCGACGAACGTACGCTGGAAATGCCGCCTGAACCCGCTTGGCTCTTTTACGTGCTTTCTTTCTTACTTCCGGTCGCCGGCGCAGTAATCGCCGCTATATTTATGTCCAAGGCCGACGAAGCGAGTAGACGTTTTGGCAGAAACTGCCTTATTGCGGTTTTAGCCCTATACGGGACGACTATCGTATGCTTTTTCGTAATGTTCTTTTCCGTGTTGGTTACTACGGGCGGTAACCATTATTAATCCGACATTTACTTCCCTGTCACCTAAAGGCTTATAAAGGTGGGGTTAACGGGTTCTGAACATTACGTACGAATCGGCGGAAGAGAGTACAAAGTCGATTACGAAACGCTCGTCGATTGGATCAAGTCCGGGAAGATAAGACCCCACGACTTGATTCGGTCGTACGAGTTGACCGCCAACGTATGGAAACGCGCCGCCGATACGAGGGTTTTTGACGCTCATAAACCTCATCGCGCCGAAAAACGCGTAACGCTGGAGGAGACTCACCCGCGTAATGGAGACGGGATATCGCCGACTCTGGAACCCGGAACACCCCCCGAACCGGCTTGGCTTTTTTACGTTTTCTCCCTCTTATTCCCGTCCACAGGTGTGATAATCGGCGCGGTATTTACTCCTAAGCCCAGCGAAGCCGAACGTCGATTCGGTAAAAATTGCCTTGTCGCGGGTATTATCTCTACCGTATTATACGTCCTATGTTATTGCCTTGTTCCGTTAACGTCCTTACTTAATATATATTACTAAACCACAGGGTTTTCGTACCGGATGAGGGCATAACCTATGCCGCTTTGGAAAGTCAAACAGGACATAGTCAAGGTCGGGCGCTGGTGCTACGAGAAGGATTACGTCGCGGCCACCGACGGCAACATGTCGGTTCGCGTCGGCGACCTGGTCGCGGCCACGCCTACAGGCCTATGCAAAGGCCACCTCGAGGCCGGCGATATAGTTATCGTAGACCTGGACGGCAAGAAGGTCGAGGGACGCCTGGACGCGTCCAGCGAGATATTACTCCACCTCGAGGTCTATAAAAAGCGGGATGACGTCTTAGGTTGTGTCCACGCTCACCCCCCTACGGCCACCGGCTTCGCCGCGGCGCGGCTGCCACTGGCGCAATGCGTCCTGCCGGAGGTCGTGCTGACCCTCGGCAGCATACCGCTGGCCGAGTACGCGACGCCCGGTACGCAGGAAGTCCCACAGAGCGTCCGGGAGCATCTGGCGGACCACGACGCGTTCTTGCTGGCCAATCACGGGACGTTGACCGTCGGCCCGACGCTGGAGGCGGCCTATTACAAACTGGAGAAGGTCGAGCAGTTCGCCAAGGTGATACTCGTAGCCCGGCAGCTCGGGCGCATCGAGGCTCTTACCCCCGACGACGTTCGGAAGCTGTTCGACGTAAGTGGCGTAAAATTCCCTGCAGAACCGCCCTGCGACGCGTGTAAGGCCTGCGGCCTTGGGGCGGCTGAAGGCTTACCAGACGCAGACCTGGACGAGAAGACAGTTCGGGAGGTTGCCAAACGCGTGGTGGAACGCCTTAACTCAAAGGAATAAGGGGATATATTGAATGGGATGTTACGTACTATGCGGTACAAGATCGCGATCGTTATTACGCTAATCACCGCCGGCGCCTGGTTCGGCTGTGCCGACTCCGAAGAGAAAACGGACGCCCCGGCGGTAGAAGCGGACGAAACCGTCGTTGATACGTCCGAGGGGACGCTCGGCCTCGTTAAGGTCGACGTCCCGTCGATGAACTTCCGTACCGAGCCCTCGGCGAGTTCAGACCCCGTCGCCGATTGCCGCGTTCTCTACTTCGGCGCGGTCTTGGAGGTTCACGAGAAGTCGGGCGAATGGTACCGGGTGGAGGATATGTACGGGCACCGGGGTTGGGCCAGAGCCGAGTACGAGGGCAATGTTTACCTGGAGCATCTTCCGGACGATTACCTCGAAACCCATGTCACCGCGAGGGAGGCGTACGAACGGGCTAAGCCTTACGCGGAGAAGTGGGCGGACGATACTTACCTGACCCATATCGGAACCCCGCTATATAAATATGTTGGATGGAACGGCTTAGCGGAAGAATGGATATGCGCGTTCTGTTCGCCGACGAAAAAAGTAATAAACACCGACAGGCCTTATGATTTCGTCTATTTAGAAGTTACGGTTTGTCCCGAGGGAACGCGGCATAAGGAAATCGCACAACTTGACGCTTTCGCACCGGGAGGGCCGCACATAGTAACCGTCAAAGAAGCAAACACGGACTTCATTGACAGCGACGAACTGTTCGCTCCCGAAAAGGTCGCGTCGTTCAGGAGTAAGTTTAAAAGCGCCGAATACCTCGCCGACGTCGTAGACGGGGGCTTTATTGACGATTGGTTTGCGGCCGACGACGCGACCTCTCTCTACCTTAACGGGGAAACGTGGTCTATTAAAGGGCCGGCGGAAGGTGAGTTAAAAGAACCGTGTATATGGTTAGGCCCGCTTATCGAATTGGACGCCGTTTCAGGATCAATCAAGAGTTTCGAATAAATTAGTATTGGTAGCCAGACCGGGAGGCTATGGGTTATGCGGAACACGATAATAACCCTCGCTACTTTAATAGGCGCCGGCGCCTGGTACGGCTATGCAAACTCCGACGAGGGAACGAACGGCCACACGGGAGAAACGGCCGGAACGGTTACAACTGTTTCCGAAGAGACGCCCGCCGAAGAAGAACCCGGCGATCCGCTCAGCGAATATGCGTTTCTATTGATGGAACATCTAAGGTCGTTGGGGTACCCGGTTTACGATAAAAACATAATTTTTTGTTCGGGCGTAACTGTACCGTTAGGGCGCGAATTTATAATACTCGGAACGGACGACGAAAGAGAAGAGGTCATCGGTTTCTACGTTGCCGCCGGCGGGACGCCTGAGTACGACAACGGCGCTGTGGTCTTCAGGGATTGGGGAATGCCCATCACCGTTTCGGCGTCCCGGGAGGGCGGCACAGGGGTAATTTACGACGTATTGGGGGACGTATTCTCTGACGAAACCGAATAGAATATAAAGGAGAAATTATGACGGTATTTAAGGCGCTTGGTTTAATAAGCATATTCGTATTAACTATAACGTACTCCGCCGCTTACACACCGGAGGGATTGCTAGTCGGCGAAACCACGCCCATCGGCGAAGTCGGCGACGTAACGTATCTGGCGACGCCCCACGAACCCGGCCCGGCCGGGATGTCTTTCGAAATCAAAACCGAAAAGAAGGGCGTTTACGAAACTATAGCGGACCTGACAGTCCCGGTAGCTGATAACTACTACGCCGGCGTTTCGCCCGACGGGAAGTACTACCTCGTCGCGGGGAAAAACGAAGCGGAAGGTGAACCGGGCCATTTCCTCTATATATACAACGACGAAACGGGTGAAAAGATACTCGACGGGACCGGTGAACTAGGAGTATGGGCCTACACCTGGAAGCTCGGTTGGTCCGGAGGTAAGTTTTACGTTATTTCTGTTTCGACCGGCGACACCCTCTACGAGGCGGACCCGGCGACCGGGAACGTGGAAGAGATAATGGAAGGTCATTCTATAAAATTGGATACCGATAGCGGATGCGCGTATTTTACCGAGAAAGGCCCGGACAACAGCGCGGCGATAGAAAAGTTCCGGGGGACGCCCGGCCCCTACCAACTGGAACCTATCAACTGTATATGCTGCGGCGGGTCCGGTTACGACGTGTATTACCGAATGGACCTCGCGACGCGCGAAATAGAGAGCGCTTTCGACGTATCCGCCACCTCCACCCTCGTTGAGCCCGGTATGCCGGCCGACTTCCTGGGTCCGGAAAAAGCGATAGACGGCGATATTACTACGGCATGGGTTGAAGGCGCCGACGGCGCGGGAGTGGGCGAAAGCATTACGATAGACTTCGGCGGGAAACTCAAAGTGTACGGCGTCGGTATCTTTCCCGGTTTCGGCAAGGACCCGCGGGTTTACTACGGCAACAACCGGGTGAAGAAAATCCGGCTCGAATTCAGCGACGGCACCAAGATAGTCGAGTCCTTCGACGACGAGGTCGGGTTGCGGATAATCGACTGCTCCGACTATACCGACGATGACAGCATCGAAGCCGAATGGCTAAAGGTTACGGTCCTTGACGTCCACGAAGGGCTTGAGTGGGACGACACGGCCATAAGCGAAATCGCGATTAACCCATACTCGGATTAATACGGGGCAGAGTCTTTCGGGACTGGAACGAATAAACGAAAGGGTTTTATACGAAGGGCCGCGATGGATAATCCAAAAGCTTTTTCCGCAATCGGTTTTATAGCACTACTCACGTTCGCCGTTGCGGTCGCCGCTGTAACTGAAGTGTTAGACATGGGCGAAGCCGACGGCTATTGTTATTTCGCCCGGCAGGTCGAACTTTCGGGCGAAGAAGTAATCGCCGAAATTATCTGGGAAAGCGCCGATAAGAGCGAAGTCCTTTCAGAGCTCCGTTTTCCCGTCGCCGGGAAATACGGGGAATACTATGGCGGCGTATCGCCCGACGGCAAGTTGTGTTTCGTCGCGGTGTTCGGCGCGGGACCGGAGAAAGATACGGAATACGTTTATCTATATGAAACCGATAATTCCGGGGAGCCCGTCGCGACCTGCAACTTAGGTTGTTTATCCGAGGAGGTATTCCCCGAGTTCTTTTTTACCGAAAAAGGACTGTATTTTATTTTACACCTGTTTTCGAGCGGTACTCTATTTTTCGTGGACCCTTCCACCGGCGTTTCCGAAGAGTTAATCAGCGGGTACGATTTACGTTTTTCTCAAGACAAAGGTTACCTATATTATAAAACCTTGGGTTCGGATAAATGGAAGGACGCGTGGACCGATGAAGGTGCCACCGTCCCGTTATACCCGGCCGCCGGGGAACCGGGTTTTTCCGGTCACGTGGTTCGATACAGGTTAAACCTGGCAACCGGCGAAAAGGAGAAGATGTTTTCCGCTAAGGCCAGCTCGATTCTCGTCGAGCCGGGGAAACCAGTCGACTACCTGGGGCCGGAGAAAGCTATAGACGGCGACTTAACCACGGCCTGGGTCGAAGGAGCAGACGGCTCGGGTATCGGCGAATCCCTTACTATTGACTTCGGAGAAGCTATAACGGTAGAGGATATAGGGGTAATGCCCGGGTTTTCGAAGGACCCGGCGGTCTTCTGGGGGAATAATCGGGTCGAACTGGCCCGCTTCGAGTTCTCCGACGGTACTATGATGACTCGCAGTTTCAACGATAAACCTGAATTGATGATCTTCGAACTCGCCAACCCTATCAAAGCCGACTCCGTTACGATTACGATACTAAACGTCTATACGGGTGATAGTTGGAACGATACGTGCATCAGCGAAGTGGCGGTAAACTATTGATAAGGTAAGTATCCTTTGTTGACGGTTAATTCGAACTGGACACGGAAAAGTAAACCGCCGAACAAGCTATTCATAATCGCGGTGCTTCTCTTATTCGTTTCCGGCGTCGCGGGCGATACGGCGGGATAAAACACAATTTGAAATCGACGAACGGGCCGGGGTTTCGCGAGGCCCGTTTTTTTAGTGTAACGAGTATAACGAAACAAAAGTCGGCGATACTAATCCTTCACCACCAGGGCCCTGAAAAGGGCTAACGGAAGGCGCCCGGGAAACCGGGCGCCTGCACTATTACCGCATAACTCTTTCCGCGTACCTTCCTAAAATAAAGGCCACTCCCCGACCGTTAAGGGCCGGTCCCCGACCGTTAAGGGCCGGTCCTCGACCGCTTTACGGCTCTTTTTTCTTGACCCGCAAGCCGGCGCCGAATATATTAACGCAAACAGCATTAAACGCCGCAACGTAGCCCTTTGTATACAGGAGAAACGTGGAAGATAGAAACGTTGACGTAACTCCGACCGGACATTCGGCCAGGCCGCCGTCGAGGAAACGAAAGGCCATCCACCTTCCGGCGGTTCTTATCATAACTGCTTTCGCGTGCGCTTGCCTCTACGTGATCCTCATCAGAGTAGGTCCCCACCACCTGACGGCCGCGTTTCATTGGGACGAGGGTTTCGGCGTCGATAAAACGCTGGCCGTTTTACGGGCCGCGTCGCCGTCGGTGGGCGGCTTCCTCGACTGGGGTCCTCTTTACTTCTATGTACATGCCGGCGTTTTCGCGGCGTTCGAGTTAATTTCCGGGTTAATCGGATTCGACGTCGCCTCTTACGCCGATTACCGGCCCTATATAATCGTCGGCAGGTTCGTGAACCTGGCAGCCGCCGTCGGTTACTCTGCGTTTTTTTATGCCTTCGCGTCGAAGTACGGCGGGAGGCGCGTCGGCGTCCTCGCGCTCGCCCTCTTCGTAACCGTCCCGATTCATATCCAGGTAGTCGGCAAGGTCCGACCGGATACGTTGAATTTGCTATTCGTCCTGGCGTCTCTTTTCTTCCTCGCCGGCGCCGCGCCGGGGAAGAGACGGCGGCTCTATCTCGCGGCCGTCTTCGCCGCCCTCAGTTTCGGCGTAAAGTACACGGGCGCCACCCTGCTCCCGTTTATTTGTTTGGCGTCAATAAAGATAGACTTGGACACGGCGATTTCCGGGAAGAAAACGACGGTCCTCGCACTGAAGAACTGCGCCCTGATTGTGGCGATATTCACCGTGGTCATATTCATAACGGCGCCGGTGTTCTTACTTGAACCGGTATCGTCTTTTTACGGTTTACTCCACCTGCGGAGTATCCTGAAACACGGCACTTCCATAACGGGGCCGCCCAGTCCCCTGTACTGGCTTCCGGTGATATTCAGGCCGCACGACGGCGGTCCCATACTGCCGGTCGTGTTCGCCGTTTTCGTCGCCGCCGCGGGGATTTCGGCCGCCGTTACAAAAAAGGGCCGGGCGATAGGCGAATTCTTTCTCGACCCGAAGATACTCGTTTTTTTATGGGCACTCGCGTACGCAGCTATGTTTATTCTAACCGTCCGACTACGGGCTTCACGGTACGTAATACCCTTACTGCCGTTTTACGCTTTGTCCGCCGCTCTGGCAATTAAATACGTCTTCTATCGGAAACCCGCCGGGCTGTTTAAAACGGCGGCGGCGGTCCTGCTGGCTACTCTTCTTACCGTCAACTGCGTTTACGTTTATAAGATGTTCGCCGCGTACAGCTACGGGATGACCCGAAGTAAAGCCGTTTACGCGTGGTTGACGGAGAACGTACCCGAGGGCGAAACCGTAGGTTACTCGCTTCGCGCGTACGTCCCCTTCGACGTTTACGAGTGCATAAAGGTGGGCGACGAAACGAAACTTAATAACCGTCTACCGGCCGCTTACGTACTTAACTATCGAACGCTCGAAGAGTTCGCCGACCCGCGTCTGGGACGATACTTCCTGGCCGGCGAAGACCGGTTCGGAAAAACACACCGCTTGATTAACGGCCTATTCGAAGGGTCTATCTATGGATACTACTTGGCGGCGGACCTGGGGCTTTACTACGTCTTCGCCCGCGACGGAGTCGGTCCAGGGTTCCCGGTAGACGAAAACGGACGGAGACTCGAGCGAATCCCTACGGTAGAAGAAATCCTGAATTCTCCGGAAAATAAATACGAACGGGAGTTCTTCGGGCTTCCGTACGCGTACAGGATATATCTCGAGTAAGTGCGATATCGCGGGTAGCGGGGACTTTCCAGTCCCCGTCAGCGGTTGGAAAACCCGCAGTAGATGTCGAGATAGTAAAACGATACGATATGCCCGCGCCGACTGAAGGGTCTATGACCCCCTATGAAGGGTCTATGACCCCCTATGGGGGTCGGCGTTCGCCGCTCCACAAGTTAAACACCGCCCGATGAATCGGGCGGTATCCTGTATAATTGCAGACGAGGTTTTAAAACCTCGTCTGCAGCCTCGGCGTTTTTGTGGACGAGGCTACTAGTCTCGTCCACAACGGACCGACTTATAGGTCGGCCCCTACTTCAACACTTCCACTTTCACCTGCACGACGCCCTCGTCGAGCATGGCTATCTTCTTCGCCGCAGCGTAGCTAAGGTCTATTATACGTCCCTCGACGAACGGCCCCCGGTCGTTGATACGCACAACGACCGATTTGCCGTTTTCGAGGTTCGTCACCATCACTTCGGTACCCATCTCGAGCGTCTTATGGGCCGCCGTCATAGCGTACATGTTAAACGTCTCGCCGCTGGCGGTGGGGCCGCCGTGGCCTTCGGTGCCGTAATAAGACGCGAGCCCGACTTCGGCTTTGCCCTTCATTCGCGTGTTGGCTCCCGTTGGACCGGCGTCCCTTCTTTTCAGGCAACCGCCGCTCGGCGTAAACAGGACCGCCGCCGTTATTATCAAGATTATCGGTAATCTCTTCATAATCATTACGTTCCCCCTGATATGGTTAATCGGACCGTACGTCCCGACGTTCCTCAAATGGAAAGGGTCGGACCGACCGGACCGACTCGAATACAGTTTCCTAAAACCTGTTAACTACTGTAGCCTTCTGTTTCCCTTTCGTTCAGGCCAAATTAGCAAAAGGGCTGCCAAAGTCGCTCAATTGGCCATGTACTGCTCTCGACCGTGGCCGACCCTCAAAAAACCGCCCGGTCGTCGAGCGGGCGGTGGCCGGGGCGATATTCGCCACTATATATGGCGACAATCGCCCCTATATATAACATATACTATTCCATATGTCAAATATAATCAGTGTGGCTTAGATGTATCCTCACTTTTACGTTCGACTATTTCGCGGACGGCTGCCCTGGCCCCGTGTTCCAGTCGCGAGAAGTGGACGGCGATGCGGTAAGGATATTCACTCGCGTTATCGTACTCTATTCGCACGACCACGCCTTCGCAATAAACTTCGAGCGCTTCCCTACCATTGTCTGGGCCGGGGAGCCGCATTACGGCGGATATTATGGTGAACTCGTCCAGCGGTTCCTTGGCGGCTATGAGCATACCCGACTCACTGATGTTCACCGACGTAATCTCGATTTCCCGGTCATCGTCGCCGATGATTACGCCGTTGAGCGATATTTCGGCCCTCGGGTATCGTCTCCGTTCTCTGAACGTCGGTTCGGTTTTCGGCGCCACCATGTCAGCTCCCCCCTTCAACGGTTACGGTCGCGAGTTCGTCTTCCGCCGCCGTTATATCGCGGAATGAAAGATGCTCCGTCCAGAAGAATATTATACCTAAAACTACAACCGGAATCAACTGCGTAACGTGCAGGATTATCGCGAAAGAAATGCTCTCATGCCGGTTTATAGCAGGGTTAGCTATTTGTAACGCCACGAGACACCCTATCTCCATCGTGCCGATAAACCCTGGCGAGCTCGGCACCGCGATCGCCAAGCTGACGAGGGCAAGCATCAGGTATGGAGTATAAAACGGCAGGGGTGCCGAAAAGTCGAAACCCAACATCAAGAAATAGTACGAGAGGCCGACTGCCCCCCATATTAAAAACGAATATCCTAAAGTTTTTAGTAAATTTACCGGATCCCGGACTATGTGAAACCCTTCGGCGAATTTATCCATGCTGCGCATTATCCGGGCCGCCAGCTTTTTGGACAGGGGCGCCACCGCCGCGCCTAGTATTCGTTTGGTAGTCCCCCTGCTGAAATAATGGAGAAGGAAAAACGCTACTATTCCCAGGTATATCAAAAAACCGGTTACGCCGGCGCCCTTCAACACGGCGGTACGCGGCACGAGAACCAACAGGACGGCCAGCAGCGTAAAAAGGACCAGGCCATCGAAAATCCTCGTCAGAATAACCGTGGAAAGCGAAAAGCTTTTACTCATCCTCTCCCAGCGGGCCAGCAAGAAGGCGCGGACCAGCTCGCCCAAACGCGCCGGAAGCAGCACGTTCGACATAAACCCGACGATGACTATCTTGAACAACTTCCAGACGCCGAGGCGCTTACGCCTTATCAAAAGGTATCGCCATTGGAGCCCGCGTCCAATGTACGCGGCAATCGTACAAGCCATCGACGGAATCACCCAGACGTAGTTTACTTCCCTGGTGGAGCGCCAAAACTCGCGCCAATTCACTAAATACGCAACGGCTACGACGGCGATTACGCTGATCGCGATCCCGATAGAATACTGCCAGAAAAAATTCCGTTTCTTTTTCGCCATCCTACCTCAAAACGTACAGCAAGAGGATTACGGTTGCCCCGTAGAGTACCGCGTCGAGAAGCATCGGTTTATCCCGGACGAGGAGCACGGTCGGCGACGCGCCGCCGCGCTTCCGGTGGATAAGGTAGAGATAACGGAAGACGCCGTAAACTACAAAGGGTATGGTGAAAGCCATACGCTTCGTCCCGAGCTTCGCGATAGTTTCGGGCCATATCGTGTAAATCGAATACGACATCACCGTCGATGCGGTAACGACGGCTATCATCTCATCCAGGAACTTGGGCGAGTATTTGGTGAGGGTTTTCCTGTGTTCGTGGGGAACTGTTTCGTCGGTTATTTCGGCCCGGCGTTTTGCGAATGCTAGGAAAAGAGCCAGGAAGAACGTACATATAAGAAGCCACAACGATATCTCGACGCCGCCCGGCACGAACGCGTATATACCGGCGACGGCGCGGAGTACGAAGCCGGCCGCTATCGAAACGCAATCCACTATTACGTAGTTCTTCAGGAAGAAAGTGTAGCTTAGGTTTAGCAGGTAATAGGCCGACGCCGTTAAACCGAAGTAGAACCCGAGGAGCCAATAGGACAAAAACAACGCGGCAGCGGAACCTGCAAGGAAAACGACGAAAGCGGCTCCGGTGGATATCTCGCCGGCCGCCAGAGGCCGTTTACCTTTGCGGGGGTGTTTACGGTCAGAGTCTACGTCGACTATGTCGTTGAGGATGTAAACGCAGCCGGAGAGCAAGCAGAAGAGGAGAAATGCAATGACGGCTTTAACGAGGTCGTCTGTGTCGGCGGCGCGGCCGCCGAAGACGACGCCGACGAAGACGATTACGTTCTTCGTCCACTGGTGCGGCCGCATTAATCGAACGACGGCGTAAGCTTTCTTCAGCATAACAAAAAACGTGCCCCGGGGAATTACTGGCCGTTATCTTAATACGGCTGGCCGTTATATTAATACGGATATACGGGCATATCAATCGTTTTCTCTTGGTATCCGGTAATAATACGTTTCGCGAATAGAGCGCTCTATGTTACTCTTATCGCGTAACGAACGTTAAACGTGCTTTGCCAATAACCGGTCAAACGGAAAACGAACGCACGCGATAGCAAGCGTAACGTTAATGAATCGACGTGGACGAATAGCGGGTACATAGTATTTACCGAAAGGGTGTACCCCATGGTTAAATATACGTCGATATTAGCGATAACGACCGCCGCGTTTGTTACCGTAGCCGGGTTTACGGTTATACTAATTAAGGAGCCGTTATACGCCAGCGGACTGTCGAAGTTTAAGCTCAAATCCGCGGTTCTAATTAACACGTTACTCGTCATTATTACCGCGATTATATCGTCCGGTTGTTCGCACGACGTAACCTGTTACGTACCTTGTTACATTACGCCTGACGATTCCGACGACCGCGAGAAAGCGCCTGTAGAGTCCGCCCAAACCGTTTACCAAGACGACGGCGAAACCGGAGGTTAACCTTAACCATTCCTTAATATGGCACTATAACTACAGAGGCGACTATGGGTAAAATACTAACGCCTATCTTAATAGCAGCTTTACTTCCCGCTGCGGTTCTCTTGTTCATAGCCGGCGTAAAAGCGGTGCGGCCCGATAAGCGTTCCGGTGTCGGCCTTAAGGTGGCGCTGATAGTAAACACGTCACTGGCTATAGTTCTCGGGTGGTTCGGCTGCGCCAAAGCGGAATACCCGGAAGTATTATGCTATTCGCCGCCCGGAGTAACCGATGAACCGGTACCGAAAACCTTCGACGAGTCCGACGGCTGGAACGCCCTCGAGAAAACCATTGTAGAACTAGAAATAAAGATTAACGCGGGTGACTTCGACGACGGCAAATACGACGAATACTATAGTCGCATATCGGAGGCGGAACTCAAACTCGCCGACGAGGGGATACTCGACGCCGACGAACTGGAAATCATCGGCGCCTATTGCTCCGAACGGCTGGCGTGGTATCTCCACATGGTAGGCGGCGCCACCTGCTACGAGCCAATGCCCGTCCCCACCGGCCGGGAAGCGACGTTGGGTAACATCGTGGCGCGGGGAATGGAACTGAGGGAGCTTTACGCGCAAGGGTTAGTCGGCGGTGATGCGTACGATGCCGCCGTTTTAGCGCTGGAGGACGACCTGCGCGCCTACACCGGCGACGAGGACGTTTCGACCGTACGGCAACTTATCCTGGACCTGGCCGACGGTGCGAAGTAAGATTAACGTTAAATCGGTTTAGCGACCGTTTGTTAATAAGGAGAGTAGATGTTTCGGCACATTGCACCTCTTCTGGCGGCGGCTTTATTACCCATTGCGATACTACTCGTTATATTCGGTGTACGGGCACTACACCTCGATAAACGGACGGGATTAGGTCTAAAGCTCGCATTAATACTAAACACGTCTCTCGCGATAGCGCTGGGATGGGTCGGGGTCGCGCACGGAAAAGAAACCGAAACGGTAGTCGATTGTTATATTATAATCGAAAGAGCCGACGAGTCGGTCCCGGACGAGTTCAGCCGGTCCGACGGCTGGAACGACCTCGAGAGAGCTATAACCGAATTGGAAGAGAGGATAACGTCCGGCGACTTTGACGACGGTAAGTACGATGAATTCTCGAAAAGGATTTCGACGGCGCAGGCGGAACTCGCCGACGAGGGTTTGTTGAATAACGATGAACTGGAAGTCATCGGTGCTTATTGCTCGGAGCGGCTTGCGTGGTATCTCCATATGGTAGGCGGCGCGACGTGTTATAAACCGATGCCCGCGCCGACGGGCCGGGAGGAAACCCTGGGAAACGCCGTCGCCCGCGCGATGGAACTCCGCGATCTTTACGCCGATTATTCTATTACGAGCGACGCTTACGACGTAGCCCTTGCAGGTCTTGAAGACTATCTTCGCGAATATACTGGCGACGAGGACGTATCGACTTTACGGCAGCTAATACTCGACCTGGCCGACGGCGTGAAGTACGATTAAGAAGAGAGGAAAACAATGTACCGCTCATTGGATAACGGGCTTTGGACGCTCGTCTTGCTACCCATCGCGGTGCTGCTCGTTCTTTTTGGCATTAGACACCTGGCGCCCCGCAACAGAAACGGGCTAGCCCTGCGTATAACCCTCGCCGTGAATACTTGCCTTCTGATGTTGGGCGGGGCGCTTCCCGGTGCAAGGGCCGACGACGAGCCCAAAATCCTTTGTTACGATGTCGCGGCGCCGGCCGAGTGCCGCCCGGTGGAGGACGCCCTCGAGCACGACGCGTTCAAAGACTTGGAGCGCGTCCAGACCGCCATAGAGGAAGCCATTGACTCGGGCGAATATTCCAGCGAGACCCACGACGCGCTGATGTCCCAGGCGATGGAAGACATCGCGACTCTCGTCGACAATAACCAGATTACCGACGATGAAGCCACCGTCCTTCGCGCCTACTTTCAAGAACGTCTCGAATACTATGCTACGGCGGTAGGCTGCGTGTTATGTTACGAAGCCGTAGCACTCCAGGGTAGAGAGTTGACTGCTGCGGAAATCGCCGACCGTTTCGAGGAAATTAGAAATTTCTACAGGGAAGGCAAACTTTCGGAAGAAGCGTACGAAGCCACGCTATCGGAGATGGACGAGCTTATCGCCGACTATGCGTCCGACGAAGACCTGGCCGAACGCCTGAAGGCCATACTTATCGACCTCGGCTACGGCGAGGGATAGAACATAAAAACCCAGTGTTTTGAATTGTGTACCGGCTTTAAAAACGCCCCTGTAATTTAAAAAGCAACCGATCGAGAACCCGGCGGGCCCCCGTCGGTCGCTTTCACCGGTTATACTTTTCCTATCTGGCGGTGTACGTAATCGTCAGTTCCGTCGTACCGTTAGCCACCAATTCGTAGAGCGAGTAATTCCAAGATACAGAACACGGACCGGTTTCAGTTCCGTTTGTCGAATCCACGGTATAGGGGCAATTGACGTGGAAGGTGTACGTATATTCCTTGTAGTCGTTATCGTTCTCTATATCCGTGAAGATGCTATTCGTAAACTCGCAGCTGTCGTTTGAATCTAGGGTCAGCGTGTAGTCGATATCCGGGAAGAAGCCGAAGACGCCGTAGTCGTCGGTGTCCTCGATATCGTCGAATTCGACGTCGTACGATACTTCGACCCTTTCCGTATTGGGACCGTACATTGTTATGATTATGTTGTTTACGTTCCCGCCGGAACCTACGTACTCGGACACTATGTCGGCGCCGGTATTTTCGCTGCAGTAATCGGGGTCGGTGCTGTCGTATATGATCTTAAAATCTCCGCCGCCGTCGGAACCAATAGTTAAGCCCATACTAAATTCCTCGCAGTATCCGAACGCGCCGGCAGCAAGGACTAGAAATACTGCTGATGTTATCAACGCCCTCATACTTAGCTCCCCTTTCCGTCGGTTGAAAGTCCCCTTTAATCCCACCTTTTCTATATTCTTGCTGCGGCGACCCTATCCGAAAGCTTTTTACAGAGCGCAGGCCAATAGTCGCCGCCGGCCGCCTCGAAACCCTTTTCGGCCTCGCCGAGGTATCGCGACGCCTTATCGTGGTCCTGCTTAAAATAGTACAAGCGCGCCAGGTAATACGTCGCGATGACCCTCGGAAAGGCTACTCCCGAAGGGTCATTGTAACGGCTTAATAGTTCTTCCTCGGCCGCTTCCAATTCGCCCATCTCCAATAGCGCGACTCCCCTGTGGAACTTGACGAACCTTCGGCTCAAATCGCTCATATACGGGTACTTTTTTTCGATTTCGTCGAGTACTCTCAACGCGTCTCGCGGCCGGCCGGCCGCGAGAGCCCGGTCGACTTCCAACGCGTCTATCATTTCCTGGTGGTCGGGTAAATACGCTGCTTCCCTCAGTTCCTCTAGCTTTCCGCGGAACTCGTTTTCGGGCGTTTCGGGCATATCGGCCAACAACGTCGCCCAGTTAAGGAGCGACTCCCATATCCTCATTCTATCACCCATCTCCACGGCAAGGTCGTACGCGAGCATACAATATTTGGCCGCTTTCGCGAAATCTTTCGTTTCCGTCGGAATCACGGCCAGGTTTATCAACGCGCCGCACTCGAGGTTTACGTCCTTTATCTCCCGCGCGATCGCCAACGCGCGTTCGGCGCGGCCCTCTGCTTCTTTGAACCTCGCGAGGTTAACGTAAATACGGACCAAGGCCGCTTCGGCCCGCAATATACCCCACCGCGAACCTATCTCCTCTGCTATACCGAGGGCTTCCTTCGTCAGTTCCTCGGCCTGGTCATACCTGCCCAATATTAGGTTTATAGTCCCGAGGTTCTGGTAAATCTTCGAAATACCGAAGCGGTTACCCGCGTCGCGCCACAAATCGAGAGCGGCGTTGAAATGTTTGGTCGCGGCGTCGAGGCGACGTAAAGACAGGTTGATAACGCCAAGCAGGTTTAAGGCACCGGCTTCCCTGACTTTGTGGCCCAACGTCCTGTGCATCCCCAGAGCTATCTCGGCGTTCCCGATAGCGCCGGCGAAACGCCCGAGGTGGTACAACGCGACGGCGCGTAAATGAGCAATCTCGGCCTTCGCCTCGTAATCTTCGAGCCTTCGGAGCAGGTGGTCGGCGTCCTCGCAATAGACGAGAGCCTCCTTGTACTGACCTTCGTGGTAATAGCACCGGCCTATTCCCATAACGACGGGCGCCTTCAGTTCGGCCGGATCATCTTCACGGAACTCGCCGTCCAGTAAACCGCGGGCTTTCTCGTATTCGTCGGCGTCCACGAGGTTCCCGGCGCGCGCGACTTGTGTCGTGACCCGCGCCGCCCGGCAACCTGGTTCGTCGCCGAAGCATTCGACCGCCCGGCTGAAATACTCTTCCGCTTCCTTAAAGCTTAACGATTTATGGGCCAGGGAACCCAATCTCGCTAAATATTCGCCGGCTTCGGCCCATCTCTCCGCCAGTTCTGAATACTTGGCCATACGTAACAGCCAGTCAAGGCTCTCGGGCTCGTACACTTCATCCAAGAGGGCCAAAGCCTTGCCTGTGGTAAACTCTTTCTCGTCGCGGACGATTGTGCCGTAGGTTATATCCCGAACGAGTTCGTTGGCAAACGATACCGTGTCTTCTTTGACCTTAATAAAACCGTCGCCGGCCAATCTACCAATAATCGCTGGAACGCCGTCAGCGAAATCCAAAACCTTACTCAGCAGCTCCGTTTTAACGTCCGGTCCGAGTACCGCCGCAGTCTTCAAAAAGTCCCTCGCGTTCGGTTCAAGGTTATCCAATCGGACCTGAACCAACATCTTAATCGACTCGGGAACCGGTTCGCCCCGAGAAGTCGAACGAGCCAGCTCGACAGCGAATAAAGGATTTCCGGCGGCCCGTCCGGTTATCGCTTCCACCGCTCCGTTCTCCATCCCAGGGTATGCGTCGCGGATAATCTCCCCCAAAGCTTCACGACCCAAAAGCCCGAACTCGATAACTTCGTCGCACTCGGTTTTACTCAACGCGTCCGAGCTTCGGGCGATTACAAGCACACAAACCCCGCCGTTCTTTCTCGCTTTTAAGTGCGACAACAAGTCGATAGTCGCCTGGTCCGACCAATCGAAGTCGTCGACAGCCAATAAAAGGCCTTCGCCGGCGTCTTTTTCCAGGAGCCGGGCGGCGATTTCGCGGACGTTGTATATCCTTTCTTCTTGCTCCCGTTCCTCCGGGTTTACAGCCGCAGTAGATGACCATCCGTCGGCCATGAACAACAGGGTTAACCAGTCGCCAGCCGGCGCCAACTCGGGGAACAACTCTTTAGCTCTTCCGTGGATTTTTTCGGGTTCCGGCGGAAGCGTTACTCCGAGGGCTTCCGCAAAGACGGGCCGAAATGGATGATAGGGCACCGACTTCGTATAAGGGTTACACTGGCATAAGAAAGCGCGCATCCCGGCCAATTCGGCGCGGCGGACGGCCTGGGCGGCGGCCGTCGATTTCCCGTATCCGGCGGCACCCACGACGCCTACAATAACGCGTTCGCCCGAAACTGCGCGTTCCATGCACCGGACTATTTTACGGAACTCTTCGTCCCTGCCGACCAATTCGGAAGAACCAATCGTCTCCCAACGAATACCGGGGTCTAGTATTCCTGCTACCCGCCAAACGTTCGTAACTTTCCCCCGGCCTCGAAGTTGAACCTCGCCCAACGGTTCATATTTAAACGACGAGGTTACGTCTTTTAATGGCTCGTTCACGAGAACGCCGCCCGACGGGCAAGCTTCTTTGATACGTTCGGCCCGGTTTACGACGTCCCCTATCGCGGAAATTTCACCGGTCGAACCGATTTCCCCGAAGTAGACCGTCCCGATGTCAATCCCCACTCTTAACGACAAAGATACTCCGGTACGTTCAAAGAAAGTTGAGCTTAACGCTTGTATGCCTTCCTGCGCCGCAAGACCGGCTAATATAGCCCGGTCGGCGGCCCTTTCTACGGCTATAGGAGCGCCGAACAACGCCATCAGGCCATCGCCCAAATGCTTATCGACAATGCCCCCGTATCGGTAAACGGCGCCGTCTAAAACCCGGAAACACCTGTTTGTTACGTCCGTGATACGGTCCCGCCCAAGTTTCCCGGCGAGTCCGGTAAGACCCTTAACGTCGGCGAAAAGGACAGCCACAGATTTAAGCTCTGCGTAATGCGTCCTTCGAACGAGAGGAAAACCGCATTTAGCGCAAAACAGTTCCGCTTCGTCCGCGGAATTCTTACACTTTGGACAACTCCGTACCATAATCGGGTTTTTCCTCAATCTAGTACGTAAAAAGGTAAGTATTTAAGCGTAGCAACTTAACATGTTCCGTATATTATCGCAACTGTTTTTTTAGAAAGCTTCCGCCGCCTTTGGCGTTGGAGAGAGTATGTCCCCGGTTTTCCTTCTTTAGCTAACAATACCGTATCAAGCAGTTATGCGTTAAGCATGCCGTTAGTAAAACCGTGAAAAAAGCTCGAAGTAGCCTTTTCCAGTAGTTAAAAACGTAATAAAGCAAACACATACGCAAACTCGCCATCCGGTCTAAATGTTAACGATTTAGATACACGCGCCAGAAAAACGGCAAGAAAACGATGTGGTCCCGTTTGCGCCTGGAATCGGGGCTTCAACCCTTACAAAGCTCTTGAAAGCCCTCAGCCAGTTTGGTAATCTGCTTCACGGTGATAGGTTCCCGAAAGGTCTCCTATTTCCTGTAGATAAAATCCGTCTCGATATACTATCGTTACGAGGATATTTTCTTCTGATACTGCCCCTTTAACGAGTTAAAACCGTTACGGCAATAGTCTATTAATTTATTATAGACCAGGCAGGGTGCGCGATGGATAAGGCCGACCGAACAAGCTCCGTATTCCGGTTGCACCCGTTTTCGACAATCGCCCTAGGTTTATGGACGGTCGGCGTAATATTATGTTTTATTTACTACTGGTTCTTCCACGGTCTGGTATGATAGAGAACCTAATCAGCCTTTTGTTGTTTATCATCGCCTCTTTCGGCCTGTACGCCGTCGGCAGACCGTTACTTTCGTTCGCCGGGATAAGTTTAACCCCTGGCGAAAGACTGGTCTGGGGTTACGTACTCGGCGCACTTGCGATTTCCGTCGCTTTAACGATTTTGGGGTTCGTCGGCTTGTACAACAAACCGGCGGGATTCGCGGTACTTCTTCTATCCCTCGCGGCGGTGCTGTACCGCCCCAAGGATTTACGGGACGAGATTAAAGGCTTATACGGTTCCCTGCGTAGGTTAATCGGCGAGGCGAAAAAACCCGAGTACGCGGTGGCTTTTGCCGCTGTTGCGGTCCTCGCCGGCGCGTTCATACTGGTCGCGTTAGCGCCGGAACTTCGCTACGACGCTCTTCAATACCACCTGGAACTCCCCAAACGTTACATTAGCGCCGGCCGGATAACCTTCCAACACGATATACTCCAAGCGGCTTTCCCCCAAGCCTGGGGGATGTTGTACGGATACGGGTTACTTTTAAGCAGAACCGAGCAAGTGCCGAAGTTATTCGCCTTCGCCGCCGGGGTTTGTGCGCTCGCGACCGCTTACTCGGCGGGACGTCGCCTGTTCGGTAAGTCGGCCGGTTTTTTCGCCGTCCTAGTAGTCGTCACCACTTCGATGTTCGCCGAGTACTGGTCGAACGCGATGGCCGACATCCCGTTCATGTTGTTCCTGGCGCTCGGCGCGCTCGCCCTCGTTTACGGAAGGAAGCACATTTACCGTGCTGCGGTCATCGGCGGATTGTTCCTCGGGTTCGCTGCGGCTAGCCGGATGCAGGCGCTCGTCCTAATGCCCGTAATTTTCGTCGTATACGCTTGCATTATCGCTTCGGTAAAGCCCGGTTTGAGACGCGGCGCCGTAGCTCTTTTAATTATATTCGGTATCGCCGCCGTCCTCACGGTTCCGTGGTACGTCCACAACTACGTCGCGACGGACTCGATGACAGGTTATTTCGTGACCGACGTGTCGCGTTACGAAGAATGGCGCACGGCCGGGGGAACCGATTCGTTTCTGGACAGCGTTAAACAATTCTTTTCCGCCGAGAACTTCCGGGGCCCCCGCGGGCCGTGGTATACGAAATTACTGATACCTTTTCTTTTGACTTTTAAACCGAACCTTTGGGGCCAGGGCGTTCCCGGGCCGCTCTACCTGGCGTTGCTCCCCGGCGTATTCTTTATAAGGAAACGCGCGTGCCGAGCGCTCTTTCTCGTCGGCGTCGTGGGCGTTGCCATTCTTGCGTGGATTTTCTTAATCAAGGAAATCAACGTCCGTTACCTTATGCCGACGATTATACCGGCTGCGATAGCGTCGGGTTACGTATGGTCGGTTTTTTTCAAGAGCGGCGTATTCGGCAAGTTGGCCGGATGGGCCATAATTGCTTTCGCGGTTGGCACGTCGGTCTTTTTCGCTTACCACGTCTCGGAATACTTCCCTTACGGATTGGGGTTGAAGGACAGGGACGAGTTCGTTACGAAACGTATATTCAGGGGGTTCGATGCCGTAAAGGCGGTTAATTTGTTACCGGAGGGCTCTCTCGTATTTACCAACGATGGGCGGACGTTCTACTTCGATACGCCGGTAATAATGGGGCGCCCGGAACATAATCTGTACTTCAATACGATGGAAATAGAAACCCCTGAAGAAATGCTAGCCTGGTTTCATGACCACGATATCACGCACGTCCTGGCGGTCTCCTGGGAATCGGACTTCACGTTCCCCGGAAAACCGTTCCGGAACCCCGACGGCGAATACCACTTCCGCGACGACTACCTCGACGTCTACGGCATAGTACTCGCCGAAGGCGGCCGGGAGGGCGTTAAAGGCGGCTATTACAGCCTCTATGAAATGCGCTACCCCCTGAAATAATGGAGGGGTTCGCGGTTCAAACGTCCCGGCCGGTTAGTTCTCGGTTGACTATCCTTACTATTTTTGTTATATATGTCGAAAAAAGCGAGGTGATAGAATGGCCACGTGGATATGTCCCGACTGCGGGTATGAAAAAGAGGGACGCTGCAAACCGAAAAAATGCCCCGAATGCGACAAGCCGGTGGAGTTTACGAAGAAGGAGAACCCCGGCGGCTGCTGCGGCGGGTAATCTAAATAACCGGAATAGTGAATGGGCGGCGCGGTTTTTCCGAGCCGCTTTTTTCCGTAACCGTTTTTACGAGAAACCCCTTGCCTATTCCCGGGCGTTTTATTAATCTGTTATCGTTTCCGATAGAAACAAACAACGGAGCGACCCTATGTTCTCCCTCGGAATAGCGATAGCCGCCGGCGTACTCTCGGCGGTCCTTTTCATTCTGGCGTCGCCGTCGTACGGGATGTGGCCGCTGGGGCTTCTGGCCGTTGCCCCGGTATATTACCTGCGGCTGGTCTCGCGAAAACCGGTAACCGTCCTTGCGCCGATTATTTTCGTCGCGGTGTTCGTACTGTACAATGGCAGGTGGTATTTTAGCTCTGGGGCGGTTAACCCGATTTTCGCGGCCCTGGGTTGCCTGGTCTTCTTTTGAATATACGGTTGGGCCGTAGAGACGGCCGTTACGATAGGACGGCGGCGTCCAAGCCTGGCGCCCCTGGCCCTGCCGATACTGTGGGTCGCCGTGGACGCGATACGGACTTCGGTCTCCTGGTTAGACTGGGCCTGGTTCCCTCTTTATGCCAACACCCAAGTCGGTAACGTACCGTTTCTCCAACTCGCGTCTTGGGGCGGCATCCATCTAGTGACCTTCGCGGCCCTGGGCATCGGCGCGGCGATAGCCTATTGGCTCACCGGTCCGTTCAAGCCGTTTCGAGTGGCCTGGGCCGTCGTGATATTGGCGGTCTTCGGCGCGCTGTGGCTCGGCGGCCGGGGCGCCGCCGAACCGCCGGAAGATGCCCGAGAGCTGACGATTGCCTGCGTCCAAACCGGTGCCGTACACGCTAAACCCGACTACGACATCCTCGCCGATTACAAAACGCTGACCGACGAGGCCTTGGACGCAAACCCGGACGTGGATGTCGCCGTGTGGACCGAGACGCTCTTCTGCGAGTACGGTGACGCCGAGACCCGGACCAAACTCTCGTACTACGCTTGGAGCCGGAGCATATACGTCGTATTCGACTGCTATGAAGAAGTAGGCGAGGTACAATACAACACAGCCGTGCTACTCGACAAACGCGGCCGCGAGGTACTCAAGTGGCGCAAGCGGCATCCCGCGCCCGGCGAACCGAGCGACCGCCCGCCGAAAGACGAACCGTACGGCGTTCACGATGCTCCCTGGGGCCCTACAGGACTATTAATCTGTTACGACGACCACTTCCCGCGGGTGCCGCGACGCCTGGCTGGCGAGGGCGCCCGCGTCTTCCTGATACCGTCCAACGACTACGGTTTCGGCGACGAATACTTCTACCGGGTCCATCTCAACAACGCGATATTCAGGGCAGCCGAGAACAGATGCGCTACAGCGGTGGCAGCTTACGACGGTTACTCGGCGATAATCGATGATGCGGGCCGCGTGGTTGCCCTCAAAGACGACCATGAACCGGGGTGGATTACGGCGGCAGTTCCGGCGGGCCGGGGCGCGACCTTCTACACGAGGCACCCGTGGGTCTTCCACTGGTTATACCTGGTCGCAGCCGTCTTTGTTATATTAGGCGGCATCACCGGCCGCGACCGGTTGAAGGAAAAGAAGAAGAAGGAGCGGAAAAAGGACAAATGGTGGGGATAACAAGTAGCTTTTTGTGATATAATTTACCGAGACTCTGCCCGTTTCTGGGAAATATCTGGGTTTTTACAATAATTAGTTAGGCCCGACCAACGCGAATATTAATGACCCGTGACGAAGCATACGCGCTCCTAAAGGAGAAGGTGAAGACGCCCAACCTGGTGAAGCACTGCCTTGCCGTCGAGGCGTGCATGCGGGCGGTGGCCGCCGAGTTGGACGCCGACGAGGAATTGTGGGCCGACGACGAGGGCCTATGGCCCATGGCGGGGCTCCTCCACGACCTCGATTACGAGGAGACCGTCGACGACTTCGAACGCCACGGATTACTCACCTGCGAGTATCTCGAGGACCGCGGTTTCCCCGACGAATTCTACGATGCGATAAAGGCCCACGCGTACAAGAAGGAGCCGACCGGCGATTTTGAAATCGCGCTCTACTCCGTCGACCCCCTGACCGGCCTTATCGTAGCGGCGGCGTTGATGCACCCGGACAAGAAACTCGCGTCTCTGGACACGGACTTCGTGATGCGGCGCTTCGGCGAAAAGCGCTTCGCCGCCGGTGCCGACCGGGACCAGATAAGAGCGTGCGAAAAACTGGGTGTCGAACTCCCCCACTTCGTCGGGATATGTCTGGGCGCGATGCAGGGGATATCGGACGAGTTGGGATTGTAACTTCGAGTTTACCAGTTGCTTATGAATCGCGAAATCAGACAAACGATAACCGCACTTCTCTTCTACTTTACCCTGGCCGGTGAACCTTACGCGGTACCGGACGTAAGCGACCCGATTCCCACGGTACTCCTCGACCCGACGGCGGGGCTTAAGCGTTACGGTTGTTGGTTGGGCGACGACGGATTTATATTGTGGCCGCCGTCGGTTTACTACGTCGCGGCTCGGAACTGATGGCCTTGCAAAGCGTTATGTCGGCATGATAAAAATAAGGCGGACAGTAGATGGTGAAAACGACGGTGATGGGTATGTTTACTTTACTAATACTTGCGCCTATGCCCTCGAAAGCGTTCGAAACCTGGGACCGGGTTTGCATACACGACGGTGCGCCCCTGTACAGCAACCCGGAACGTAACTCCGAGGAAGCCGATCCGACGGCCGAGCGCTGGGCTTTCGCCAAGTGGCTCGAGACGTCGGAAATCGGTACCGAACTCGTCCGTTTGGAAAACGCCGAGTTATGGTGGGTCGAGCGCCACGACTTCTACCCGGTCTATCGCGTCGTAGGGACCGAACCGGTCGAAATCTTGGACGTGTACTATAAGGACCCGCCGGAGGACGATACGAAGCCCGGCAAGAAACCCGATGCATCCAAGGTTATAGGGCATCTGGAGCCGGGCGAACTCGTGGCCGGGAACCCGCTTGAGCAGGCATTCAACAACACGCTACCGATAGAGAACGAGGCGGGGCTGACCGGCTACGTAGACCGGAATTCCCTAGAGCTGGTCGGCGAACCGGGCTGGGGTATGTCGGACCCCGATTCGCTGGAGCTGTATCCGGCGGAGGAGTAGGTTATGTTCCGGTAAAATTATAAACAACGTACGACAGTATTAGGCCGCATTATGCGGCCCTTTTTAACCTCGATCCCGGCGCCAATGTAACGATAGTAACGTAAACGTCCAAGCGTTACAGATACAAAAAAGCGCTTACATTGGTTTATTACTACTACTGGCGGCAGTATCGCACATATCGTATAACTTTAAGTTGAGGAGTATAAATGCCGGATAGTAAACAAGTTGCGGCTACAGCCGTATTGACGGCTATTACTCTATTTTCGGCCGCACCTTCTCTCGCCGAGATTACGCAGATTACGACAGACCCGGCCAACGACTACGACCCGTACTGGTCGCCCGACGGTAACTCTCTGGTCTTTATGTCAGACCGTGGCGGCGGCAACGACATTTGGACGATACCGGTTACGCCCGGTACGGCGACCCGATTGACATATACCGGTGACAATATGCACCCTTGTTGGTCTCCCGACGGCGCGTGGATAGCCTTCTGCTCCGAGCAGAGCGGTAACCAGGATATATGGAAGGTACCGTCGGCTGGCGGAACCGCCGTCCCGGTCACCACGAACACGGCCCGGGACGAATCGCTGGACTGGCTAGATAGCGCAACCATAGTGTTCGACTCGAACCGTAGCGGCAACTGGGAGATATGGACGATACCGGCTGACGGCGGTACGGCAACTCCGATTACGGACGATTACGCTTTAGATAGCGGGCCTTCAGCTTCACCGAACGGGTCGACTATCGCTTTTATGTCTGACCGCGGCGGTCACTACGATATATGGACGATTCCCGTCGGAGGTGAACCGGCCGCACAACTTACGGACGATTCCGCTTTCGACGGGTATCCCCATTATTCGCCCAATGGAGCGAAAATAGCCTTCGGGTCAAACCGTGGCGGCAATTCCGATATCTGGGTCATGCGCTCCGGCGGCGGTAACCTCGAACAGATAACTACCGACCCGGCCAACGATTTCTATGCGTGTTGGTCGCCGGACGGGACGAAAATTGCGTTCTCGTCCGACCGTAGCGGTAATTACGATATATGGGTCATCGATTACGACGATACCGCCGTGGAACCTTCGTCCGTCGGGCGGATAAAAACTTTGTTTAAATAAACCTCTCGCTTCGAACCAGACGGTGGCCCACCCGGCCGCCTTTTTTATTCCTTGCCGCGCGAGCTTAAAAGTGGTAAAAACGTGAGTTCATCCTTTATAAAATTAATCCGTCCTTAAACCTGCCTCGGGGGGAGGATTATTATGAAACGCGTGGTTTTAACCCTGACGTTATTAATAACCGTATGCGCGGCCGGTTATCCCGGCGACGGCGAAACCCTAAACGAATATCAACTCCGCACCGAACCGTTGTACGGTGGTCGCGATTATCCGCCGGGCGTCCCCGACGACCCGCCAGTTGACCACGTATACGACGTACTGAAGTACGACTTGGAGTTGGACGTGGATACCGACGCCGAGACACTAGACTGTAATTGCGTCGTCAAGTTAGAGTTCACCGATGACGGGGTTGCCGAGATGGGGATTCAGCTCCACGACGACATGACCATCTCGGTCGTACGTATCAAGAGCGGCCCGACGTTGGCGTACACCCACGCCGACGACGTCGTGGAAATCGCCTTCGACGACCCGTACGACTCGGGCGACGTCGTCCAGCTCGAGTTCGAATACTCGGGACACCCGGCCGAAGGCGTCTACTTCGAGTCCAACGGGGTCGTTCATTCGGTCTCCTGGCCCGATTATTCCCACTGCTGGTTCCCCTGCTACGACCACCCGGGCGACAAGGCCGACGAGGGCTGCGAAATCGAGATAGACGTCCCGGTCGGCTGGGGCGCCGCGATGGTCGGCCGCAAATTAACCACGTATCGATACCGCTTTTTCGACCCGATATGCACTTATAATATCGCGTGGAACGCCAAAGACGATTACATGGTTTACACCCAGACGAGCCTCACGCCTGACTGTCCTAGACTCGAGTATGCCCTGTACCCGGAGGACTACGGATACGCGCCGACGGCCTTCGCCAATATGCCCGAGGCGGTCGACTTCTTTGCGGAGACTTACGGCGGTTGGCCTTACGAAAATACCAAGTTCGGCATCGCCGAATGCCCCCTCGGCGGCGGCATGGAGCACCCGACGTGCATCTCCATAGGCCACAACTACATACCGGGTAGCACGACCTACGAGTGGCTTTACGTCCACGAATCGGCTCATATGTGGTTCGGCGACAGCGTCGGCCTGGCCGACTGGCGAGACTTCTGGCTCTCGGAGGGTTTCGCCGTCTACTCCGACGCCCTGTGGAAAGAGGAACACTACGGGCAAGAGGATTTCCACGACCGGATGCAAACGTTCAAAAACGCATACTTCGGCGAGGACGCCTCCAATCGCTTCCCGATTTATGACCCGGAGGTAATGCTGAGCGCCACGGTTTACGAGAAGGGCGCGTGGGTGCTTCACATGCTGCGGCACCTTTACGACACCGACGCCGACTTCTTTGCGATGGTCGAGGACTACTACACGACGCACGCCCATTCGACCACGATAACCGACGACCTGCGGGACGTAGCCGAGGAGCATTACGGCGGCGGCCTCGAGTGGTTCTTCGACGAGTGGATTTATATGGCGGGTTATCCCGAGTACGAATACGATTGGGAATCGACCCGCACGGGCGGCAGGACCGCCGTAACTATAAACCTCCACCAGATTCAAGAAATTGACGACGAGACGCCCGTGTTCGAGATGCCGATAGACTTCCTCGTCACGACGACCGACGGCGAGGAGTTAACCACCGTCTGGAACGACGGGCAAGACCAGAGTTTCGACGTACAGCTATCGATAGGCGGTACCGTAACCGACGTCGAGCTGGACCCCGGGTTCTGGCTTTTGTGCAAAGCAGAAAACACGACCGACGTCGAAGTAACGTCGTTCGCCGCGGAGAGTATCGGCACGGGAATCGAACTGACGTGGGAATGCGAGGGCGACGCGGCCGTCGGTTTCAACCTGTATCGTTCGCCCGGCAGCGACAATACGGCCACTTTACGCGAAAAGGTAAACTCCGAAACGATAAACGGCGAACCACCTTATCGATACCTCGACGCCGACGTATCCGAGGGAGTAACCTACAGCTACTGGCTCGAAGCTCTCGACGCCGGCGGCGCGAGCGAGACCGTCGGACCGGTCGAGTGTGCGTGGAACGGCGCCCTTCCGACGTCGTACGCCCTATATCAATCCCGGCCGAACCCGGCGAGGGGAAACGCGACGATAGCCTTCGACCTACCCGATGACTCGGAGGTTACACTGACCGTTTACGACGTCAGCGGGCGTAAAGTGTCAGCTATCGTAAGCGAAGCCCTGGCGGCAGGCGAACACAAAGCCGAAGTGTCGGGGCTCGCGCCGGGGGTGTACGTTTATAAGATGGAAGCGGGGGCCTTCAACGCCGCGAGGAAGATGGTGGTCATTGAATAACAAACGGTAAGAGATAATATTCTAATCGGACCGGGAGAAACATGGAAATCAAACCGTACACCGAAGCAGACTTCGCCGACTACTTACGGCTGGGAAACGAGCTGGATATCCACGGGCAGGTTGAATCCGAGGACGATCTTCGCACCGCTCTGTCCCTTCCCTGGGTCGAACCGGAAAAAGACATCGTGCTCGTGTTCGACGGCGGCGTGGCCGTCGGATATGCCAAGGTCAACCGGAACAGCAGTCCGGACGTAAATCGGCACAACATTGGCGTAAATGGCATTACACGGCTGCAGAACGACGATGCGTTGATAGACGAGCTCATCGCCCGATGCGAGGCCCGGGTCGACGAAATCGCCCGCGACTACGGCGATTTACCGCTCCGAATCCGGACATGGTGTTACGAAGAAGAACAGTGGTACACCCGGGCGGCAGAAAGGAACGGCTACGAACTTATCCGGTACTTTGCCCGGATGGACCTGAATGACCTTAAGACGCTGAAGGAACCGGACGTGCCGGAAGGGGTAGCTATAAGACGATTTAACCGCGAAAAGGAAACGCCCGAACTGGTGGACGCGTTCAACCGCGGTTTCGAAGGGCACTTCGAGTTCGAACCGGAATCGGTGGAGACCTTCAAGGTCTATCTCGACACCCACTGGTACCAGCCCGAGAACGTGTTCGTCGCCGACGCAAACGGCGAGTTGGTGGGGATTTCCTGGAACTACCTCAACCCGGAACCGGAGGCCGACGGGCTAACCTGGGGCATCGTCGAGGACCTGGCCGTCGTCCCCGAGTGGCGCGGAAAGGGGCTGGGGCGTACGCTGATACGCCACGGCCAGCTCGCGCTTCGAGAAGGAGGCGCGGAGCGTATCTGCCTGTGGGTGGACTACGCTAACCCCTTCGGCGCGAAGAAGCTCTATTACAGCGAAGGCTACGTGGACAGGTATATCAGCCGGAGCTACGCGAAGGACGAGTAGGTATCCAAACCGGCGGTCAACATTAAAACGGCGGGTTTAATTCCGTACCCAGATAACGTAAAGCCGACCGTACGGTAGGTCGACCGTTGGGGTAAAAGGTATTCTCATTTAAGCAGTATCGGCCCGTCGTGAAGCAGGGATACTTCGGGATAGAAAAGTTCTCCGCCGAACTCGGCAACCTTCGCGGCGGTAAACGGGTCCGCCGGGTCGTACGCCAGATATACGGTCTTGAACCCCGCAGCCCGGGCCGCGTCGTAGAAAGGTACAATATCGGAGAACGGCGGCGTCCAGTCCGGACACAAAACCGCGTACGGCACGTCGGCGCCGGTATAAACGCCTTCCATAAAACCGGCCAACTCCGCCGCCTCGTACGTTACGCTTTTTTTCCGGGATAACGGTACCGGAACGCCACCGGCCGGCGCGTAAGAATAACCCCTGGGCGACACATAACAAACCGGCCCGGCAGCCGGGTCTTCAGACCACGTAAGGCCGACCGGCCACATGAGTTTGCCGCCGGAATCGTCGGCCAACACTAAATTTACGCTCTCAAATCCGGCGCCGCGCAGTTTCACGAGTAAGTAAGAGATGGCGATGAAACGGGTGCTGTCGCCGACGTACAGGTTCGCCGACGTATAATTTTCCACCACACCGGCCAAAGCGCTATCCGGCTCTTCGGGCCACACGCGAAGTCTTTCGCTTATCGATTCGCAATCAAACGTCTGCCCGTCTTCGAACACGAACTTCTCGTTCGCGATGGCGAAAGCAAGCGGTTCCTCGGCGAACGGTTCGCCGATCGACGACGGCACCATCACAACCTTGACACCGGCGAAGTCCACGATAACGTCGCCCGTTTCTACCGGCTCGACAGCCTCGACCTCCGCCGACCACGGCGGCCCGTAGAAAGCCCATATCACTGCGCAGACGGCCGCCGCGAATGCGGCCGTTGCTACGACGGTTATCAACGCCGACGGGTAGTTCTTTGCTTCAGACATCTCTTCCTCCGAAGTTGCTTATATTATACCAACCCAAAACCGGTTTACTCCAAGGATTTCCGGGTCGCGAAGTGCTCCAGCGTCTCCTCGAAATCCTCTATGCAAACCTGCGTATGAAGGCACGGCCCCTCCGGGCGCACGTTCGCAAGACCGACGACCGGTATTCGGTCGACCAGCTCTATCCCGGCAAGTAACTCCCGTTCGCAAGCGACGCCGATAACGGCTCCCGGACGGATTTTTTCTATGATATCGGCGGCTACGCGCCCGCCGGTCAATACGTGGTACTCCACGTTCTCGAAACCGGCGCGAACGTCCATAAGCTCGGCCATCGGGCATTTGCCGCAGCGTTTGCAGTTATCGGCGTCCTCGATTATCGGCTGTTTACATTCAGACCGTTGAATACACCTGGGCAGCAGCACTAGCACCGTCCCCGCCACTTTCCCGGTAAGCGACTCGACAACCGCGTTGTTCACCCGGACGAACGAATGAACCATACGGTCGACGGTTTTACCGAGGGGTTTCGCGAGCCTTGTCGCAACCGGCGCGAACTTCAGCGTAAGCCGCCCTTGTCGCGCCAGGGGCAGCAATATCGGTTTGCCCGTTGCGACGGTCAATATCACGCAAGCGTACTCGAGCACCAGATACAGCACAACGCCCGCGCCGGTACCCGCCAAAACCCACGGTAGCGGCGTCCAGAGTTGGGCGAAACGCGGCGCCGTCAGGTACCACGCCGCGACCAAAACGGCCGATAAACCGAATAGAGTAACCCCCGCGGCCGCCAGGAAAATCCACGGGCCCTCCGCCGACTCGGTTTCGAAGGCCGCCCGGGCGTCCTCGTCGAGCCAGGCGTCGCCCAGGTACTCGGCCCGGGATACGCCATCATAATCGGTCGTTCCGCCGCCCATAAGACCGGCGGGAGGATAACACGATTCACCGGCCACTTTCCATAAAAAATAACCGCCCTCGCGGGCGGCTTCGACCGGTCTCATACTATTTATCGGTTAGGCTTCGTCCTCCGGGAGACAGCAGTCGACCGGACAGACTTCGGCGCAGCTTCCGCAGTCGTTGCAGAGTTCCGGGTCGATAACGTAAATATCGCCTTCGCTTATCGCTTCTTCGGGGCACTCGGGGATGCAGGCGCCGCAGGCGATACATTCGTCTGTAATAACGTAAGCCATGGAACCTCCTGAGAGCTATAAAATTTTAAACTTAAGAGTTCGGGTTTTCCCTTTACCTCCACCAATTCTCCCGGGACGAACCGTGTCCGCCCCCAGATTACGGCGGATAACCTAGCAAATAAGACCCGGCGTGTCAAGGGTTTTTATAAAAAAATACGATGGCCTTGTATTTCTCTAAGTCGTTATTTTTCAGCAGGTTGGTAACACAACGTTAAAAACGCCCGTCGGCGACGGGCGCTCACGTATTAAAATGACCCCGCGGCGTCGAAGCCGGCCGCGGGGTACGTTTGTTCGTCTTTTACGTTACTCGACGTTGACCTTCGATTTGACTATCCACGCGTCGTCGTAGCCCATGTTGACGAGTTTGCTGCGAAGGGTCTCGGCGGCGCTCCGGGTGGCGCAATCCCCTACCCGGACCTTGTAGAGGTCGCTGATGTAATCGACGTACACCGAATACCCGAAGAGCTTGTCCCGCACCTCGTCGGCAATGCGGTCGGCGTTGTCTTTGTACGAGACCGCCGACACCTGGACCCGGAACCCATCGGTCGTCCTGCCGGAGGCATAGGTATCTCCGCCGTCAGAGGTGTCTATCTCGCCGTAGACCTCGGTCTCGGTTTCGGTAGAAAACTCGCCGGCGCCGGCGAATTCGTCTATTTCTACGGCGATGTCCTCGTCGGCGGGGATTATCTCGCCGTAGACCTCGGAACCCTCGACTATGTTGGAGTCGCCGTCGTCGCCATTTCCGTTGCCGTTGCCGTCCCGGCGTATACATCCGCCGGTTACAACCATCGCGACGATTAGAATTATTATTATCTGCCAACGCAAGGCGTTACCTCCCGCGTTATCGTAAAAGCCGGTCTATTCCTGCCGATATGACAATCGGCGCGGCCCGGTGGTTTAATTCTACTATAGTATTATACACCAGGTTGAATATTTTCGCAAGTATTAAATACCGCCCGTTTTAACGGGCGGTATCGTCCTAATCATTGGTTCTTACGTACTATTCTTCTCCGCCGAAAGCTCTAAGCCTTTCTATATTATATTTAACCATCCGGACACCCTCGTGGACACCCTGTTCCATAAAAACCGTGAGAGCCTTGTTGAACGAATTTAACGCCAAACGGCAGTTCTCCGTTTTGTTTTCTACTTCAGCCAAAGTACCGTAGTCGGATCCCAGGTTGTTCTCGGTATTCGCGTATTGAATCGGGAATCGATCCAAGGTATGGACCTTCAGCGCCTCCTCGTGCGCCGCAATTGCCCGGCGGCAGTTTTCGGCCTTATACTCGACGCCGGCCAACCTATGATAAGCGTTCCCCAGGTTGTTTTGGGCAATTGCATACTGCGTAGGAAACCGGTCAGGGGAATAAATCTCCAAATAAACCTTAAGGGCTTCCTCGTACGCCGCAATCGCTCGCCGGCAGTTCTCGGCCCTATCCTCCGCCTCGGCCAAAGCCCGGTAAACGGCCCCTAAGTTGGTCTGAGTGGCAGCGTATTCCCTCGGGAACTGGTTCAAAGTACGGATTTTCAACGCTTCCTCGAACGCGGCGATCGCCCGGCGGCAGTTATCTGCCCTATCCTCCACTTCCGCTATTGTCCCGTAAGCGTTTCCAAGGTTACTCTGGGTCAAAGCGTACTGTATAGGAGACCGGTACGGGTTGTAAACCTTCAGGGCTTCCTTGAATGCCGCGATCGCCCGACGGCAGTTCTCACCCTTATACTCCGCTTCGGCCAGTACCCCATAAGCAGTACCTAGGTTGTTCTGAATCGTAGCATAATCGATTAGGAAACGGTCAAGCGTATATATATGCAGCGCTTCTTCGAACGCGACAATTGCCCGGCGGCAGTTCCCCGCCGTATCCTCCACCTCGCCCAAATTCCTGTAAGCGTTCCCTAAGTTGTTCTGGACCATTGCATAAATCTCGGGCGTGTCTTCGCGCGATACTAGATCCAGCGACTTTGAATAAGCCACTATAGCTAACTTCATATACTCGGCCTTCTCGAGTATATAAAGCCCCAGGTCGTATGCCCGGACACCGAGACGGAAAAGGGCGTCCGGTTCGTCGGAGAAAGTGTTCAGCATTTTACTTAATAACACGAGTTTATTAATATCGGCCCTACGGGTTACTACTTTTTCGAGATATACCTCTTCAGGCCTAACTGAATCGTTTTCTAATTCTAAAAATTCCAACCCTTTAAACCTATCGAACATACTCTCCCATTCCGACGGATTCTTCGATACACCTTTCTCCGCCGCTACTTGTTTTATCCATTCCTCGGGGAAAAGGAAATCGCCTCTATATATGCCCGATTCGTGCATGTCCTTCAAAGAACGTAGAACCTTTTTCTCCTCTTGGTTGCAACTACCGAAGCGATTTTGCATCTCCTTCAACGGTATAAATAACGACCCGACGTTCCCGTCGAAATCGACTTCTTCCAAGTTAATGTCGGCTTCTTCTACTATCTCCTCGGCTTCCTCGCCGCTAATTTCGCACAGCGCAACTATATTGTCACGGAAAAGCGTTTCCAGGTAGATACTCTTACCCGCCATTTTACCTTCTACCTTATCCATCTCGAATCCAGTACGACAGGTCGCTATTATCGGTACGTCGCGTTGAATGGTTTCGTCAATTAAATGATCGAAGTTCGTTACGTCTACGAATTCGTGAAAATCGTCTATAAAGATAACCTTTCTGCGCCAAAACTTATAATGCTTCGGGAAAATAAACTCCTCCCGTTCTATATCCTCACTCCTGGGTACTAAAACGTCTCTGAACCACATGGCTCTCTTTAGCGCTTCGTATGCAGCCCGCGTTTTACCGCCCAAAGGCGAGCCGACTATCAATACGCTTTCCCCCTTTTTGACCGCTTTCGCGATTCTATCATCTTCGGGCCTGCGGTAATAATATTCCTCGTAGGGTCGGTCGCGGAGTAAGTCTTTCGGTTGCAATTTACGGGCCTTTTTCCATACAACGCGGAAATACTTTTTTACGTATTTCTTGTTGTTGGAAATCCATTGCAAAACGCCAATTAGAACAGGGGTTAATCCTACTAGGAGCGCTAGTATAGCTCCAACGCTTAAACCTAATGCTTCCAACATACCCATTAAAAACACCTACCTCTTCAAAAGAAATAAAATACGGTGTTTGTCCAAATATAGTTAGTGTCAAAAGCATATATACCAAGACTCGCGACGTGTTACAACCTATTTTTCGTGACAGCGGAGACCCCTAATAAGAAACCGGCGCATCTATACGCCGGATACCTTAAAGCGGAGTTTTTGCCACCAGTTTTAACCAACGGACGTTCTCTACGATATTACGCCGGTTCCCCTAACTCCTTCTCCTTGTCCACCGCCCGCTCCGTCCAGTCGATTATCTCCATCTCGCCGTCGAAGCGCTCGACCAGCGCCGTACAACTCTCCACCCAATCCCCGCAGTTGTAGTACATCGTCCCGTCTATCTCGCGTATCTCGGCGTGGTGGACGTGGCCGCAGACGACGCCGTCGTAGCCCTTGACCTTCGCCGCGTTGGCGAGCGCCAGCTCGTAGTTGGATATCACCTTGACGACGTCCTTCGTCTTACGCTTTAGGTACCCGGCCAGCGACCAATAGCCCAGCCCGAACAACCGCCGAAAGAGGTTGTACAGCCGGTTGACCGTCAACAGCGATTCGTATACCCGCGCGCCGAAAACGGCCACCCACTTCGCCCTCTTGATGACCGCGTCGAACTCGTCGCCGTGAAGCATTAGCAGGCGTTTTCCGTCGGCGGTCTTGTACACGCATTCCCTCTCTATCTTTATATCGCCGAACTCCAGGCCGACGTAGTCGCGAAACGCCTCGTCGTGGTTGCCGGGGACGAAGACGACCCGGGCGCCGTCCTTCGCAAACGACAGGAACCTCCGGATGACGTTGGTGTGCCTCTGTTTCCAGTGCCAGTTCGAGCGAAGGGCCCAGATGTCGATTATGTCGCCGACCAGGAAGAGGTTTTCCGTTTCAAAGAAATAGAGGAAATCGAGTAAGTCCTGGGTCCTCGTCATCTTCGACCCGAGATGGGCGTCCGAAATCCATACGGTCTTGAAGCGCTCTTTAGTCATTTATGGGGAATATAAGGAAGCCGAGCGCATTAATCAACCCAAATCCGTAAATAGAAGCTGCGGGGTTCATCCCCGCCGCGCTAGAAGACCCGGCGGACATAAAGTCCGCCGTTGCATTTTAAGTACCGCCTAATCGGACGTTAGCCGAACGTCCTCTTTACGTCCTCGTCCGTCGCTTTTTTTCGCGCGCCGCGGCCGCCGTGGGCTTTAATGAAATCCTCGTCATAGGTCCTGGTGTTCATCACCACCGGCATCGGGACCGCGTGGCCGAAGACGAGTACCTGCCTGTTGCTCTCCAGCGTCGCGAGTACGGCCCGGAGCCCGGCGCCTCCTGCAGCGCCCACCGTTACGGCGCTCAGGTCCCGGTCGTCGGAGAGCTGCCCGACGAAGCGCGTCCCTATCTGGCTCAGGACCTCGTCGTCTATGGCGCTCGGGCGCTGGTCAACCACCATCAATGTTACATGAAATTTCCGCATCTCCCGCGCGATAGTCCCGAAGACCGTGTTGTCGGCTACCGCCGGCGCAAGGAAGCGGTGCGCCTCTTCCAGTACCATAACGAGTTGACGCGGGGGCTCGGCCCCACCGGCGACAGCCCGTTCCGTCGCCTCGATGTACCTGTCGTGGAGCCGCCGCGCGATTATGTTGGCGACCAACAGGTACGACTTCAGGTCGCCCCAGCGCCCGAACTCGACGACAACCGATTTGCCGGCCTGCAGGTCGTCGAAAAGCCGTTTGTCCACCGGTTCAACACCCGGAGTCGGTTCGGGCCGCAAGTAGTCCACGTGTTCAAGGAAGGCAAGGCGCCGCCACAGCGCTTCCAGGGACAGTTCGTTCGCCCCGGTCGCCGCTGCCAACTCGGACCGTTCGGGACCCAAGAGCGCGCCGAGCCACCCGTCGCCGAACGTCTTATAGAGCAGGTAAAGGGTGTCCGGCGCCGTTGGCGGCAGGTTCAGTATGTCGCTCAGCAGGAGAACGTCGCCGACCTGTACATTCTTGTACGGTATCTCGACTGCCACGTCGCACTTCCCGCCGCGTCCTTTGGTACCCTCCGGGTCCAGAGAGTAAACGGCGATTTCGCTGCCGAAGGCCTGCCGCAGGCCCGGCAAGTGCCCGGCCGCGCTCTCGCTCTTGACGGTCCAGCCGTAGTCGTTGTGCATGTCGAAGACCAACGCCGAAGCTGCGCCCGAGCGAATTAGCCCCGTTAGGATAACCAACGCGAGATACGTCTTCCCTGTCCCGGTCTTGCCGAAGACCGCGGTGGAGCGTTCCGCCAATCGCCCCAGGTCGATGCAAAGCGGAAGCTCGCCCATCTCCATAGGCGAACCGACGGAAAACATCCGCTCCTCTTCTTCAGCGCCGAAGACCAGCTCAACGTCGGGTTTGCCCGCCAGGCGCACGGGCGCGAAGTGCGGCGGAAGGCTGCGGGCGGGCCCCAGCGCACCACGGAGCGCCGCAAGGACGTCAGGCGTTCTGTGAGCCGTTCGGTCGGCGGGAACGGCTTTACCGTCGATTTCGACTTCCTTCGGTATCGCGAGCATCGGCCGTACCGTCGCGTCGGCGGTCAGGTTAGTCCCGAGGAGGGACCGGCGTATAAGGTCCTGTGATAGGTCCGGTTTCGCCGAAAGCACCTCAGGACCGGCCGCGCCCAAGGCCACGTCACTTACGATGCCGAAGTAAAAGTACCGCTCGCCCTCGACAACCACTAGGCGCCCGACCTTGATCGTCTCCTGCGGCACGTCCGGATCCAGACGTATTTCCAGGTCGCCGGAAAGGCTCCCGCCGACGACGTTGCCGAAAAAGTTTATCTCCGTCTCAGCCCATTCCATGTTGGAAAACCGCAGAGATGTCCCTAGGTTTTACGAGCTCTTTTCTACCTGTTTATGCTTTCGGTGTAATATAATGGTCAATACGATATAAACAGCACCGGCCACAAAGTATATCGTCCTCGTTGCGTGTAAATCTAAATACGAAACGCCGGTAGCCACGATAAATATCACCGGCGCCGCAATGGTCTTCAGCGTTATGAAACCTATCGTCTTTTTATCTACGTCGGGATGCAACATATCCCCCGTTCGCACGGCGTATACCCAGGTCAATACCAAAGGAACAGATGCCGCGAACATATTCGCGCCGTATAGAACGAGCGCGAGCGGGACGGGGTCATAATTCACTACCACTAAAGTCGATAATGGAACGAGCGCCACCGTCATTAAAAATATTATGTTTATCCATATAATTAAACCGTCGAGACGTTGAATATAATGGAACACCGCGTGATGAATTACCCAAAATATACCGAGTACGAAGAAACTCGACGCGTACGTCCGAAGACTCGGAAGGAATTCAATGACCCGCAAGTGCAGCGCGACGCCCCCGGAACTGTCCACGAACTCCGGCGCGATGAGTAGGAAGACGAGTAGCGTCATCACTATCGCGAATACGCCCTCGGTAAGGCCTTCCAAGCGATTTTTACCTATGGGTTCTTGAGGCCGTACGCTCTTTCCCGTCGTCCGGCTACCGCTTTCCGCTTTCATAATACTCACTCAACGCGCTTAAAAGGTACTCGAGCCGCAAGTAATCACCCACCAACATCCGCGAAAGCTCGCGGCAGGCGTCTTCCAAGAACCCGGCCCTTTCGCTACGGTTTTCGGCCAGGCTCACGACGGCCGCCAGGAGGAACCCGTCGTCGGCACCGGCCTCCGACGCCGCGAGAAGCCGGACGACGCGCCGGTCGTCGCTCAGAGCGATAACGTCGCCTGCGTCCGCCGGGTAAACCGGTGTGTACAGAGGTACCGGTCTCCCCGGCGAACCGGTCACTAAAGAGTCGCCTGACCGGTAGCCGACTACTATCGCTTCGAACCGGGTCGTTATCAGCTCGCCCAGCTCCGGGTGTCGCCTGAGCAGCTCGTCCGGCGGCAGGCCGTAGCGCGCGGGCGAGCGGCCCGGAAGCACCGTATCGGTCTCGAGAGACGAGATTACCGCAAAGACGTCCGGGTTCGCCGCGGCCCGTACTACGGTCCCCAGGGCCGGGACGGCGGCGGCGGCCAACAATTCGCCGGAGAACCCGGCGGGCCGGCTCCCGAGCACTTCGCCTATCGGTTCGCCGCTCTTCTTCGGCATACGTTATCCTGGACCCTGGTCATTTACCGGACGGATATCTCGTGGATAGACCACCAGAAGTTGGCGTCTTCGGTCAGACGGATTACTAATCGCTGCGCTTTCCTAGGTTCTTCGAACTTGATTGTCGTTATTCCGTCGTCTGTAGCGCTTTCGCCGTAGAAACCCAGGTTCTCCCAATCCCCGTCCGGGTTTACCAACTCGACCGTAAACTCCCTCGGGTAATCGAGTCCCGACGGCCGAGCGGACAGTATTACTTCGTTCACCTCCGGCGTACCGTCGAAGCTGAGTTCGATGAAGAACCCCTTTCTCATCGGCCCGAACGTGGTCCAACGGGTGGTCTCTAAACCGTCGTGGGCCTTATCCAGGTTGGCCGCCAGCTTCGCGTTATCCGGCATCGGCTCGACGCCCAGGCTGTCGGCGTGCAAATCGAACGGAACCGTCCCGGGCGCCGCCGGTTTGCCGCACCCGCCTACGGCGAAAATCGCCGCCAGTAATACGATGAGTAAGACGTTCAAGCCGCTTTACTTCCTGGCCTCTTCACCGGGGATGAACACCGTAAAGTTGGCGCCGCCGCCGGCCGGACTCTCCGCCTTTACCTCGCCGTGGTGTACGTCCTCGACGACCCGCTTGACGAGGGCCAGCCCCAGACCCCAGCCCTTGGGCTTGGTCGTGTATCCGGGATTGAATATCTGGTCCAGGTCGCGCGTCTCGATGCCGACGCCGTTGTCCGAGACGACTATCTCCGCGCCGCCGTCGCGGCGGACGGCCGAGACGTTTATCATCCCGCCATCGGTGCCCTGTACCGCATCGACCGCGTTCTTCACCAGGTTCTCTATAACCCATTCGAGGAGGAGCGGGTTGAACGGGACTATCAACGACTTGGGCAGGTCCGTCCTAATTCGGGCGTCAGAGCTAACTGGGAGTCGCCGGCGCCCGTAAGCAGCGGCGGCTTCGATTAGCGGTACGATATCGGTCGGTGCCAACGACACCGGCGCCCCTATCTCCTGGAACCGGGCGGCCACCTTCTCGAGTCTGGTTATGTCCGCCCCTATTTCCTTTAGCGGTCCTACCGCGTTCGGGTTCGACAGGCACTTCTCGGTCAAAATAGCGTGCCAGCCCAACAGCGACGACACCGGCGTCCCGAGCTGATGCGCCGCCTCCCGCGCCATTCCCGTCCAGATGGCCTGCTGTTCGCTGGTCTTCACCCGGCGGTAGCTGACTATACCGACGAACGCGAATATCAGTATCAACGCCAACTCGAAGGTCGGCACCCAGTACAGCAGTTTTATCACGTGGGGTTCACCGTAGTGGAAGTAAACGGCCACGGCGCCGACCGGGTTGCCGGTCTCCGGGTCCCGGGTGTATCGTACTATCGGAATCGGCTCGTTAATCCGGTCCAGGTCGGCGGCGAACTCCTTGACCATTTCGAGGTTTTCGTCCGGGTCCTTCCCCAGGTATTTATTGTAACCCGGCCACCAAGCCAGCGGCGTACCCTCCGGGTCGGTAACCACCGACGGGAAGTTGATGGTCGCGCCGATATCCCGGCTCAGGTCGACCTTGACGTTCTCCATCGCCGGGTCCGTCAGGTCCGAGACCACCAGCGTCTGATACGTCGTGTACGCAAGGGTCGTCTTTCGGTATTCTGACCGAAGCTGCTCGATGAGGAAATGGGTGTACCCGAAGAGCATCAACGCGACGAGTACTATAACGATGACGAAGTAGAGCTCCACCAGTCGCCGGCGCCCGGTGAAGAACGTCCTCGGGTTCACTTTTCTGATTTTATACTTCTCCGGCATCTTCGGCCCCGCGCCCCGATTATCTACATGGCCTGAAGAACTGTGAACGCGATAACGTCGACGATGTCCTCGACCTTAGCCCCGCGGCTCAGGTCGTTCATCGGTTTGGCGAGGCCCTGGCTTATGGGGCCGATCGCCCGCGCCCCGGCCATCCGCTCCGCTATCTTGTAGCCGATGTTGCCCGCCTCCAGTCCGGGGAATATCATACAATTGGCGCGGCCGGCCACCGGGCTGTCGGGTGCTTTCCGCTCGCCGACCGACGGGACCGCCGCCGCGTCGAACTGCATCTCGCCGTCGATGACCAGGTCCGGCTCTCGCGCTTTGCATATCTCAAGGGCTTTCGTTACCTCCTCCACCAGCGGGTGGGCGGCGGAGCCCTTGGTGCTGAACGAGAGCAGCGCCACACGCGGCTCGCCTCCGGTGAACCGGCGGAAGTTGTCGGCGGTCGCCAGCGCGATGTCGGCGAGCTGTTCGGGCGTCGGGTCTATGACTATCGCCGCGTCGGCGAAGAACATTACCCCGTCGTCGCCGTAGGGGCTTTCGGGGAATATCATTATGAAAAAGGACGAGAGGGTCTCGAAACCGGGCCGCAGGCCGACCATGTGGAGGGCCGCCCGGACAACGTCGGCGGACGATGTGGCGGCGCCGCAGACGACGCCGTCGACCTCGCCCCGGCGGAGCATCATAGCGCCGTAGTAGACGGGACGGGCGACGGCGGCCTCGGCTTCCTCCTTTGTAATCCCCTTCTTCTCGCGCAATTTATAGTATTCGTCCACGCCGGCGGCGAACCCGCCGTGTTCGCGCGGGACGAAGAACGTGAACCGTTCCAGGCCGGTACCGGCCTTCTCGACGGCGGCTTCGGCGTCGGCCCGGCTCTCGGCGAGGAGAATCGTTTCGGTCGCGTATCCGGCGTCGAGGGCCTGCGCCCCCGCCTTCACGATGCGCTCGTCGTGGCCCTCGGGCAGGCAGAGTCTTATCGGATTATCGGCGGCCTTGTTCCTGATACTTTCGAGCAAGTCCATTTCTCACCTCTAATTAATATAAGTCCATATAAAGCTTGTCGCCGCATGAGAAACGGCCGGCCGCTAAAAGTAACAAACGGCCGACCGGTAGTCAACGGGGGAATTCGTTGGCTACTAAAGCGCCTGTTTATGTAGGGCCAGACCTTCAGGTCTGGCCACCTTGAAGTAGTTTTCGAATAGTTTTAGGCCGAACCTTTACGTCCGGCCTTAATCCAAGTTATCTATAAACCATTTAAGGTGGTCGCACCTAAAGTTCCGACCCATTACTTTCGTAAGTTGAGAGTAAAGGTATCGACGCCTCCGCTAGTTCGAAATATTCGTCACGGACCTCGATGCCTATACTCTTCAAATTTAAGTATTCCGCCGCAGCAATAGTAGAACCGGAACCCATAAACGGGTCTAATACAACGCCTTTCCCCAACGGTAAAACAGCTCTTACTATTTGACGAATAAAAGCTTGCGGTTTAAGTGACGGGTGTGGCGCGATTTTTCGCTCATCTCTATTAGCAGGCCTCGATTTAATAATATCCCAAAATGGGTTATTTATAGACGGCCGCCTTAAAGCCCCCGTATACCATTTCTTTAAATTATCCTTAACGCGCCCTTCGCACCGTTTTCGGAAAATTAACCAAGGCTCCCACCCGGCCCTTGGGATTACAGACACCTCAGCGTATTCTTTATGCGCTCCTTTCGGTCTATCGCCTCCCCTTAAAGTTTTAACCGTCCGAACGATCTGCCCCCTCAATTCGAAGCCTGCTGTTAAAAAAGCGTTAATCACGTGATATGATAAAAGATTATTTGAAGCGATTATGACGTGCCCCCCGGGTACTAGTACTTTCCTTAGTAACGGCGCCAAGTCGCTATGGAATTCGCTAATGCGTTCGTGGTCCGCTTCATTTAATATTGTAAAACGCGGAGAGGGACTCCTCTTATTACCGTCGAATTCCTGGGGTAATCGCCAAACCCCACCGTTACCGCTTTCCCTTTTCTCTATTTGGTCAAAATCGTATTCTTTTATACCGTATGGGGGATCCGTTACTATACCGTGAACGCTTTTAGCTTTCTTTTCCGAAAGCCAATCGAACGAATCAGCATGATATATATTATATTTAACCACTACGGTTGTTTAATTTAACTAGTATCAAAATACGGCTCGATAATATTCAGTAAGGCTTTATGCCTGTTGCTACGTCTCGGTTTATCGTTAGCTCCTTTTTCTACGGCCCTTACATAGCTAATCGCCTCTTCACTAACGCGGGCATCCTCGTCCGCCAACCTGAGTTTTACTTCTTTAGCAAACTTACTAAGCGTCTCTCTTAGTTCTTTCTTTTTACCCTTCTTTTGCTTACCGAAACGTAGTAATGAAGCGATGACTACGAAAAGCGTATAGAAGTCTGTCTTGTTACTCCACCTAGTTTTTTTAATATTAGGTATTATATCTTTAATGGTTTCCAATGTCTTATCGAAAAGCTCCGTACTAGTCCGTTGTTCAGGGAACTCATCTTCATAATCCTCATACTGTTCGTAATATTCGTCTATTATTTTAGCGCTCCCGCCTTGTACGCCGTGCATCAAACCAATTAAAAGCTCGCTGATAAATTCGACGTCGCCCATCCGTCTAATAGAAACCGGCGTTATTATACGGTTCTCGGTCCAATACTCGTCGTTAGCAAGTTCTAGAGCTAACCTAGCGAACGGGCCGACATACGTAGCATTCCTTAATTCTTGTGGTCTTAATGGCGACAAGTATTTGTTTAATCGTTTGAACATATCGCGTACTGCTTCGTCGCTCTCGGTATACAAATACCTAACGGCGAATTCAAAAGCGTAAAATTTCTTCTTCCCTTCTTCGTCGAGTTCATCAAAAGTTACGTTCCTCCAATCGGACCCTGGACCTAGTTTATCTAAAGCGAATTTATTATCTTCCCTTTCTTCGGGGTCTTCCTCGACTCCGATAAACTGTAGAACCGTCCGTATCCGTTGCTGGCCGTCCACTATAGCGTACGTCGTTTCGCCTTCTGCCGTCGTAATATGTTGAATATATATCTCGGGTACAGGTAATCCCATAAGGATAGATTCTATTAGTGAACACTTTTGGCGTCTCCCCCATACGGGGTTTCTTTGGAACGGGGGTTTAATGGTAAGACTCCCCTCCATATACCTTGCCCTGAACCAAGCTACGTTTTGGACTGTAGATACGAATTTCATATCGCTAGTACCCCCTTTCGTTAGTTACTATTTATCAGTACTTCTCTTGTCTTTGCTAAACTATCGACGTGATATTCATATGCATGGTCCCAAGTTCTATATAATCGGCCGTTTACATCACGCCCTAAAAAACCGTCTAGAGAAGATACCATTTTGAAAGTACTAAACCATAGTGTCGATATGTCCAATAACGGTTTCAAGGCGCTAGGAAATGATAAACCCTTAAATTTAATCTTCCCAGGTTCGAACCATCCCCAAAACACGTCGTTCGCGCGTTTATTCGCCCAACGTCGCTCAACGTGTGGCAACTTATACCTTCTTGGATAATTCCACCTAAGTATTGCGAACCAAATACTATTAAATATGTTTTCGTCAACTACTATGATATCGATATCGGATTCTTCGTGGAACTTCCTCGAGAATGTATCAGGGCTTAAGCTAAAACCTATTTTAGCGCTACCGACAATCGTAATATTCTCTTCCTTTACGTCTAACTTCCCGGATAGAAAAGCCTTCAGGTCATCGACTATACTCGGATTATCCTTAAACGCGTATGTCTCACCACCGAATACGTACTCCTTGACTATATACGGTATGGGTTCCGTAGTCAACAATGTTTTGAATTCGTCAACGGTTGGGATTTTTAAAGGAATATCAGCCACAAATGGATTATAGCATTAGTATAGTTTCCAATCTAGGTTATTTTCCCTAATCACAATACTTCACTAACGTTCGTTACTCCCCCCACCGGACCTTCCCTTATTACGATTACTTTCAGCCCCTCGCTAAGTAACCGGTTCCCAGTAAGTTTAGCGTATATGCACTGAACTCCGAGTTAATACGTCGCCCGTTGGAACAGGCCGTATCCATATTCCCCCTACAACACCCTCTCCATCAGCATCGGGTCGGGTTTGGGCAGGACGGCGGTACCGACGAGGAGACCCTTGGCCCGCGCAATGTCGGCGCCGGCTCCCACGGCCGTCGTAACCGCCGCCGTGTCCCCCACCATCGTCACGAAGCCCTTGCCGCCTATGCCTGTCCCCAGGCGTATCTCCAAGAGCGTCACCGGGGCAGACTTGACGGCGGCGTCGCCCGCCTCGATGGCCGACGCCAGCGAGAAGGTTTCCACCACGCCCAGGGCACCCTCCGACGGTGGGGTCGTGGCGCCCGCCGCCGCGGCTATCACCTGCTCGTGGACGCTGGGTATCACGAAATGGTCTATCCAGCTTTCGGGGGCGTCGGCGCGTCCCTTCTCAACGGCGCTCAGCACTTCGGCTACGGCCCCGGCCACCAGCCCTATGTACTTGCCCGAACAGGACGTCCGCGCCGCGACGAGACGCACGTCGGCCTCTTTCACCATCGCGTCCACGGCCCGCATCCCGGCCGCGATCGACGAGAACTCGATTAGCCCTATCGACTCAAGCATTCGCCCTACAGTTCGCCCTTAATCTCCATTATGTACTTGCGCGCCCGCTGGACCCATTCCTCCTGTGCCGGGTCGTCGCCCGCCCGCTCGATGAACGTCTCGAAGGCCGTGATTGCCTTGTCGGCGTCGCCTGCCTCCTCGTACACCAGGCCCATATCGTAGTAGCAGTCTATGTTGTCCGGGTCCTGCTCGAGTACCTTCTCGTACTCGCCGACGGCCTTGTCGAGTTTGCCCAACCGCCAGTACGTCTTCGCAAGCATATACCGGGCGACCTCGTCGTCCGGGTCGTACTTGAGCGCGTCGGAGAGTTCGAGGGCCGCGGCGTTGTACTCGCCTTTTTTGTAATAGACCGTCCCCAGTTCGCTGTGGACGAACTCCCACTCCGGCTCGAGTTCCAGTGCCTTCTTCAAGGCGGTCTCGGCCTCGGTGTAGAGCTCGAGCTTTATGTCCACCATCGCCAGCCCGTACTGCGCCTCCGGGAAATTGGGCTCGGTCGCTATCGCCCTCATATAATAGCTCCGCGCGTCCTTGTAATGCCCGCCGTTGAAAAGCTCCTTCCCCTCCAGAAAGTACTCGTGGGCCTCCCGGTAGGTCTCGGTGTCGCCGGTTTCGATAGTGTCCATGTCAAGCGGGTCGAACGCCGCCGCGCTCGCCGCCAAAACGACCGTTAAAATAATTATCATCCTCTTCATAACGACTCCCGTTTCGTGATTCGGCTATTCGCCGATAATTTCGATGCGGCCCTCGACGACCGCGCCGACCGTCCCCGCGATGGACGCGTGGACCGGCACCGTTCTTTCTTCGTCCGCCTCGGCTATAACCTGCCCCGCCTCTACCCTATCGCCCGCTTTGACGATAGGTTCCGGCCGTTCACCGTACGGCTGCTCGAGTGGTACGCGTACCGCTGGAACCGGACGGCCTAGTTCGGCGTACGGCGCCGGTTTTTCATACTGACCCAGTCCGGCCCGCGCCCGGAACCGTGCCGCCGGGACCATCCGCCCTGCCGCGTCGGGGTGTACGGCGCCCAGGCCGTCGCGGGGTCGCGCGCCGTTCAGGTTCGCGCGAACCGCCGCCTGGACGCGCCGGGGCGTTATGTCCATCGGGCACGCATACAGTTCGCAAAGCCCGCACTCGGTACACCCGGCCGCGTTAATAAACTCCTCGGCGTCCCCTTCGACGCCGTATCGGAAGAAGCGGCGCATCGAGAGGTGCGGCTGCACGTCGTGGCCGTGCAAGTACCTCGGACACATCTCGGTACAGTCCCGGCACTGGGTACACGCCGTCCCCGCTATCGTACGGACGTGTTCAAGGGGCATCTCCGCCAGTATCGATATCTTGTGATTCCTCGGTAGAACCAGAACGCACCCGGTCGTGAGCGATACGACCGCCCCGTCGGGCTCGACGGGGACGCCCATGGCCGGCCCGCCGTCGAGGACGACAACCCGTCCTTCCCAGACGCCGACGGTATCGAGTAAGAACGAAAACGGCGTCCCTATCGGCACCTCGTAAGTCACGGGCGTACGTACCGCCCCTGCTACGGTAACCCACTTTGTAGTTACCGGTATGTTCCGTATAGCGCGGGCGACGTTGAGCACCGTCTCCACGTTTGAGACCAGTATTCCCACGTCCGGCGGGATTCCACCTGCGGGGACCCGCGCGTCCGTAACCAGGTTGACGAGTATCACCTCGTCGCCGGCCGGGTAAACGTCGGGCAGTGCGTGGACCTCTATGCCCGGCAAGGCATTCGCGACCTCGCCTGCGACCTTTTCCTTGACCGCCAGTACGGCCCGCTTCGCGCTCAACTCGTCCCGGATGGCGAGTATCCCGGCGGCCACGTCGGCGGCGCGACGTTCCAGTATCGCCCGGTCCTTAGCGAGGAGCGGTTCGCACTCGGCGCCGTTTACTATTAGAGTATCGACGTCGGCTCCGAGCTTAACGTGGGCAGGGAACCCGGCGCCTCCCGCGCCGACCACGCCCGCGTTTTTAACTGTCTCAGACAGCGTCATAAGCCGCAGGCTTCTTACGCTACTTCACCGCGAAGTCCATCGAATCGACGACGCCTATGACCGCGGCGCTTACGGCGGCCTTGTCGTCGCCCACCACCAGGCGCGCCGCCCGCCCGACGGCGACGATAACCCTGTCGCCGGGGCCTGCGTCGACCACGTCGGCGGCGGCCCAGAGTTCGCCCGTCGGCTTCTCGTTCGCGCCCAGCGGCCGCACCAGGAGCATCTTTAGGTTCATTACGCTTTCGACCTTCCGCGTCGCCCAGACGCTCCCTACCACTTCCGCTATAATCATCATAGGCACTCCCCTATTTCGGGCTAACTACGCGTAGCGCGTCAATCAACTCTGTATAACCAGTTTTGAACGTTAACCTAACTTCTTAATATATATCCTCTAACTACTTGAAATAGCAGAGTATTAGTATAACTATTCCCCTACCCTACCGCGTTCCAGGTTGTTGACGCGGGTTTCTCCTTTGGCGTCGCGTAGACCTCGACGGTGTTGCCCATAGGGTCGCGTACCGAGAGTCCCCAATAGCTATCCTGTCGCCACTCCGGTTCCGGCTTGAACAGAGTAACACCCTCCCCTTTGAGCTTCTCGTAGACCTCGGCGAAATCCTCGTACGGTATCTGTATCGCCCAGGAGTTGACCTCCAGGGTACCGCCCGGCCAACCCGGCTGTGACGCCCACTCGTCGAGTACGGGCAGTTTCTCGTCGGCGCGGAAGAACATGAAATATACGCCGCCTTCGCATTCGTAGGAGAGATACCCGAAGTTCTCGTCGTTCATATACCCATCTTCCTCCATTCCCAGGAGATCGGTATAGAAGTGGCGCACCTCATCGATATCGTTGCATACGTTGAACAGGAATCTGATGTTGGCTTTGGGCTTGTCCGCTTTGGGTTCCGCCATGAGTCCTCCTCAGTTTTGTTCGTTAAGAACGTGCGGTAACGACCACGGAACGTACGCTTTTCCTATTCTACCGGTAACTCGGGGAAATACTTCCTCAGCGCGTCCCGGGCGTAGGGCGTAATTATTACGCCCTTTACAGGCGGCGTTCCCCCAGCTTTATGCGCGGCTATAACGTCGGCCTCGGTGAGAAGCCCCGGCTTCTCCGTTTCGAACGCGCTTTTGCCGCCGACGGGCGCCGGAGCGTTCTCCGTTATTACGAACGCCTTATCGGCGCTCTTGGCTCCGCAGCCGGCGGCCTCCTCCCGGTCCAGGTGCAGTTCCAACCCCGCCGTGGGCGAGACCCTTACTTTAATGTCTTTAAATAAAACCCGACGGCCGGGCGCGCCCATTTCCGCCATCACCGTCATCCCGTCCCTCAGACCGTACCTCTCGGCGTCGGCCGGCGGTACGTGAAAATGCCGTTGTGCGACGATCGCACCGTCGACAGGCTCGACCCTTCCAGCCGGACCGATGAGGGTCACCGGCATTCCGGTTCCTACGGGCGTATCGTACGGCAACCCAAGCGTGTACGTATCCCCGCCGAGTATCTCCACCTGAGTCCGCGGCCGCGGCGGCCCGAGGATTCGTACGTCGGGAATCTCGCCGCCGGGGCCGACCAGCGTGACCGTCTCCTCGGAGGCGTACTGGCCCGGCTGCCCCAATTCGTTCCTCGGCGTCAACTCGTAGCCCGGTCCGAAGAGAGCGGTTAAATCGCCGGGCGAAAGATGGGCGTGCCTGTTCGACACGCCTATGGGAACCGTGAAGCCCGGTCCGGTTACCAGCTGTGCCGGTCCGCCGCTGGCAACGCCGCTTACGATACCGCCTTTCGATAGTATCCGAACGACCTCGGCCGCGGCGCGCCGGACCAGCTCCGATGTTCCGTCCTGCGCCACAGTCTAAACCGCCGTTAACCGCCCTTCTTACCGGCGGTAGGCAGGAGCGCCTCGGTGTCGTCGTGGGGCCGCGGGATTATGTGGACGGCGATGAGCTCGCCCACCCGTGACGCGGCCGACGCGCCCGCTTCCACGGCGGCCTTGACGGCGCCGGTTTCGCCCCGGACGAAGACGGTAACGAGGCCGCCGCCCACCCGCTCCTTACCGATGAGGCTTACCTTCGCGGCCTTGACCATCGCGTCGGCGGCTTCGACCGCCGCGACGGCGCCCCGCGTCTCTATCATCCCTAAAGCTATCTCCGTTGTGGGCATAGTGCTCCTTTATATATCGTGTAGTTTAGGCGTAAACTACGTAATTCGCTTTTACGTTTAAGTATCGTAACCTAGTTACGTCGCCACTAGCTTTTAAAAGGGCTCATCGCTTGAACCTGCGCCTAAGCGCGAGTATAAAAAACGTGATTAAAGTAATAGTTAATAGTTTCCATATCGGCGATAAAAATAGCAGCAATTCGGAACAGGGTTCGTTTGCCGTCGTTACTTGCCCTACGAACCCAAATGTAGTAGCGGTTCTTAATACGAAGGAAACAGCCATCGCGATAGTTTTAACATAAAGTAACCCATCACTCTGGGGGGTTAAATCCCAATTCCAATTAACCTCTTTCCCGTCCGCGCCCGGGAAACCATCGAATATAGAAATAGCCACGAACGCCGAACCGAATAATAACAACCAAGCTAACGGTAATGCGATGTTTTCACCATATCCGGATATATATTTATATAATCTAAGTAACAACTTTTCGCCAAAACCTCTTTTATCGTCGCGTAACCGGCATTCCATTTCGCCAACGTGGAAGTCGCCAGCATATTCGTAAGCCAACTTATTTTCGAAGTTAAGGCGTAGACATCTATATACATCAACCGTTTCCCCCCAACTAATTTCGCGGTTTTTAGCGAGGTCCCTATCGAATACCTCTTTTTCGTTTTTTACGTTTTTACGCCATTCAACGCCAATGAAACGTATTCCCTCAATGTTTGTGCCCACGAAAGACCAATAAGCCATATCGCATTCCTTTATTACTGCACGATGTGGTTTATCAAACAAAGTATGTTTTAAATATAAATTTCCGCGGTTAGATAAGTTAACATTCGTAAAATTGACCCAATCAATAAAAACCGTATTCTTAAAAAACGCTTCGCCGTGGAATTCAGTCCTAAGGAACCGGGCCCAACAGTTAAAACGCGCGTCGAAGAAGGTTACTCTTTTCCTAAAAGCGGTATCCCCAAAGTCCGCCGCTCCAGGGAAAGGAATATCGAATATAACCCTTTCGAATTGAACCTCGTTTTCAAAAATACAGTGATAAAGACCGGCGTAACTATTAAATAAAGCCTCGTTGAAAACAACTTTCCCTGCGAAGGTTGTTTCACGAAAATTACGGAGTTTTTTCGACATACCAAAAATAGCCTTACCTAAGAATTTAACCCTTTCGAAATTTACTTTAGACGCGAAAAACGCCCCCCCGAAATTAGCCGTTCCGTTATCGCCGAACTCGCCGATCTCAGCGTCTTGAAAAACGGCGTCTCCGCAGAAGTTAGCTAAACCGAAATCGGGCTCTCCTTTAAAGCGAGCGTTTCTAAAATCTGCGTTACGTCTAAAATACGCTTCGGTAAAATTCATCCTATTTATCGATTCTACGCTAGAGAAGTAAATATCGTGGAAAAATTTAGCACCTGCGAAACTAACGTTTTCCTTAAAAGTTGCCTGATGAAAATTCGTTTTGCCGCAAAATACGGCGGCCGAAAAATTTACGTAACCGTTAAATTCCGCTAAACAAAAAGTAGTTTCGCCCTTGAAAACGGCCGAAGTAAAAAGCGTACGGTTTTTAAACAATATCCCCATAAAATCAGCCTCGCCCGTAAAAACGGCCTTTTTAAAAACTACGTTATATGGTAACTCGCTTATACCAAGTTTTATTTGCGTTTTTTCAACCGTAGGCGGGAATACAAACCCTTCGCAGTCCAGCGATATCCTTTTTTTACCTTCTCCATCTGCTTTGTCAAATTCTTCCCTTGTTTCATTAACGTAAGCCCTGAACCTCTCCCAAAAAACGTCGATTAGGTCTTTCTTCACTTCAATAGGGGCATGGAATATGCAATACGATTTCTCCTCAGCGGTGTTAGGGTCCTTCCACTGAAACTTGCCGTAACGTCTATGGTAATCGCAAGGTTTTTTATCCTCGCGTTCGTATTCGCATCCTCTAATACCCGCGCACACAAAACCTCCGTGGGGTGATTACCCTGTATACACCCTCGCGTCTGGGACTAAAACGTGTATACTTACTGCTTACCCATCCTCAATTCCCTCAACACTTCCGCCACAACCCGCTCTACGAGTTCCTCGTCCACTTCGGTGGCGGTTTTTCCCGTATCCGTATACGAACCACCGGGCTGCGACGTTATCTCGATGTCCTTCCCGAAAGCGACCCGCCTGACGTCGAGCAGATGAAACGGTGTTATGTTGTCGGACGTGATGTTGCCGCCCATCACGCCGCAGCCGAGGGTCATCGCCGGGGGGAGATCCGTGGTCAACCCGATTGCACCGTGGGTCCCCATCGTATTGACGATTAATCGCGAGACCGGTTTGTGAAGCGCGAACTCGCGGATTACCTTCTCGTCGGTCGCGTGAATGACCATCGTGTGGCCGAGGCCCCGGTACTCGAGTATCTCGATGGAGCGTTCGCAACCGGCCCGCCAGCCGTCCGCCGAATAGAACGCCAGTACGGGCGATATCTTCTCCCAGCTAAACGGCGCGTCCGGCCCGACCCTGTCCTCGAATCCGACCAGCACCTTCGTGTCCGCCGGGGCGCTTACGCCCGCGAGTTCCGCTATCTTCGCCGCAGGCCGCCCGATGACCTCGGCGTTTATGAACCCGCCGGCGTCTAATACATTCGCGACGCGGGCCTTCTCGTCGTCCGAAAGGAAGTAACAGCCCTCGCGTTTGAGCGCTTCCGTAAGGTCGGCCTTAACCGGCTCGTCGCAAACTACGGCTTGTTCAGAAGAGCAGACGGTTCCGTAGTCGAAGGCTTTGCCGGTTACTATACACCGGGCAGCGTTCGGGACATCGGCGGACCGGTCCACGTATGCCGGGACGTTGCCCGGTCCGACGCCGTACGCGGGTTTCCCGGACGAGTACGCCGCCCGGACCATCGCCGACCCGCCGGTGGCCAGTATCAGGTCCACGCCGTCGTGCCGCATCAATTCCTGGGCGGCTTCGAGGGTGGGAATCGTCAAACATTCGATTACGCCCGCGGGCGCACCTGCCCTCTCGGCGGCGGACGCCACGACCCGGGCGGCTTCGAGAGTACACCGGCCCGCCGACGGGTGGGGCGAAAAGACGACGCCGTTTCGCGATTTCAGAGCGATTAGCGCGTTGTAGATAACCGTGGAAGTGGGGTTCGTAACGGGCGTGATACCGCAGATGACACCGACTGGCACCGCCACGTCCCAGACGCCGGCGTCCTTGTCGCCGTTCAATATCCCGCACGTCTTCAGGTCGGCGATGTACTCGTAAACGTCGACCGCGGCGAACCGGTTCTTGACGACCTTGTCCTCGAAGCGGCCTATTCCCGTCTCTTCGACGGCCGCCCGCGCAAGCCGTTCGCTCGCCGACCGGGCGCCCTCGCTCACCGACCGGACGACCCGGTCCACCTGCGCCTGGGAGAACTCGGCGAACCTCGATTCGGCTTCCCGCGCCCGGGCCACCGCGTCCCGCGCTTCCTGTACGGATGCCAGGTCGGAGTCCATCTGCCGCCCGTTTACTCCTTTCCTTTGCTTATCGGGCTTTCGGCGTCTTCGACCATCTCAATGGTCGTCGTGTTTATGTTCTCCGGGTGAGTCTCGATGTCGGCTTCGGCGTAGAGATCTTCGCCCAAGCGTCCAACTTTTTCGGCCCAGTTCCCGACTTTAGCTTTGTCTCGTAAATAGGCCATATCGAGCGACTCGGGTTTCAGGTACTCGCCTGGGCCGATACGGTCCTCGATTTTGTAATAGTACGTAAACTGCCCCATAACTAGGGGGCCTACGACGTCGCCGACACCGGCGGTCCTAACAGCTTCGGCGACCTTCGGCGGTACGGAATTCAACTTAACGTAACCCATATTACCGCCCTCGGTTTTATTAGGTAGAAACGAGTGAGTCCGCACGATAGAATCAAAGTCCTTCCCCTCTGCGATTTTGTCTTCGACTTTCGCCAATACGTCAGGGTCGGCTACCGCCAGCTCGAGGAGCCAGTACATTTCGGTCTCGGCCGTGTAGTCCCGGTCCTTTACCTTCTCGTAATACTCGAGGGCTCCTTCGTCGTCCGGTTCCGGGTTGACGTCATAGACGTATTTTCGCCAGAACATCTGGATGAGAATGGACTTCTCGGCGGAAATGAGCGCTCTTTCTACGTCAGGTTCCTTATGGAGGTCGCGCCTTAGCGCTTCCTGGTAAATGACCTCGCTTCTGACCCAGTCGTCCATCAACTCCTCTTTGGTCCGATATTTCGGCGCTTTCTTCAATCGCTCGAGCCGGTCCAACTCGTCCAGGTCATCGGCGGTAAGCACCCGGTCACCCACCCTGGCGACCACGTCATCTTCCGGTACGCCGCCGTACTTATCGCCCGCGCAGTTGACGCCGCCGATTATCAATAACGCCACCGTAAAACCCGCCGCGAAATATAACGTGTTCTTCATCGGTTCCTCCGAAATACTTACAGCCCTATGGTTCCCATAAAGCCTTTTCGTTCCAAGCGTCGGACAAATATCTATCGACTAGGCCGTCCGCCGCTCTCTCTTCGTTCTCAGAAAAACTCTCCCGTTTTATTTCTATTCCATGGGAAATAAAAACCGATTCAACTGCTTCGGCCAATTCGGTCGGGCTTAACCGTCTGCCCAGAACTTCCTCTACGGTTAGAGCCGAACCCCGGTCCCAAACGTACAACGCCGCGAGTTCCGCCGGTGGTGTACTGTTGGCGATGGAACCATGGTGCATGACCGCATCCCTCGTCCGGTATTGGGCGCACCCGGCCAGCTTCCTCCCGTTAACGTGAACGTCGAAGGGCGCAAGGGACGCGAAACACCGTCCCTCTATGCCCCTTTCCTCACCTTCCCAAACCTCGCAGTCTATACCCGACGTTTGGAGCGCCTCCGCCAACACCTCGATTATACTTCTATAATTCTCGTGCCCCCGGCGCCTTTCCTGTACGACGCAGTAGGTTAGGTCTGCGCCGTGGGGTACGATACCGCCACCGGTTAACCGTCTAACGACCGGAACCGTCGCGCCCTCCCCCGGATAAGGCTGCAAGCGCCCGAAGGTTACGGCCGGCCGTTCCCAGGTGTAGATGCGCCACACCGGTTCACCGGCGTCCTGAAACTCCCGGAACAGCGCCTCGTCCCGGGCCATGTTCTCGGCCGGCGAATACCCCTCCTCGACGATTAACCTCACTCACCCTCGACCATCGCCCACGTGAGTACCGGCTTCCGGCTCGCGGTAACCTCGTCCAGGCGGCGGACCGGCGCGCGGGTGGGCGCTTCTTTGTACGCTTCCGGGTTCTCCTTCAACTCGCTCACTATTTCGCGCAGGGCGTCGGCAAACGCGTCGAGGGTCTCTTTCGTCTCGGTCTCCGTCGGCTCGACCATCAGGGCCTCGGGGACGATGAGGGGGAAGTAAGTCGTAGGCGGGTGGAACCCGGCGTCGATAAGCGCCTTGTCTATTTCCAGCGCCGAGCCGCGCCCCAGCGCCTCCGAAGTCGCGACGAACTCGTGCATGCATGGCGCCGAACCGGCCACGTCTATGAACTCGGCCACACGGGCGCGCAAGTAATTGGCGTTAAGTACTGCGACGTCCGTTGCTTCTTTCAAACCTTCGGCGCCCAATTGCCTTATGTACGCGTAAGCGCGGACGAGAACACCAACGTTGCCGAGGAACGACCGTACCCGGCCGATGGTCTCCGGCGCGTTGTAATCGAGTTTATATGTACCGTTCTGTCGAACTACGCGGGGAATCGGCAGATAAGGAACCAAACGTTCCGAGACCCCCACCGGTCCCGCCCCCGGCCCACCGCCGCCATGGGGCGTGCTGAAGGTCTTGTGAAGGTTGAGATGGACCACGTCGAAACCCATGTCGCCGGGCCGGGCCCTGCCCATCACGGCGTTCAGGTTTGCGCCGTCATAATAAAGTAGTCCGCCGGCCGCGTGGACCTTCTCGGCGATTGTCAGGATGTCGCGTTCGAAAAGGCCCAGCGTATTCGGGTTGGTTATCATAATCCCGGCGACCGACTCGTCCAATTCGTCCTCGAGTGCCGCGACGTCGATAAGCCCCTCGGCTGTTGACGCGACTGTTCGTACGTCGTAGCCGACCATCCGGGCCGACGCCGGGTTTGTACCGTGGGCCGAGTCGGGTATCAGGACGGTCGTGCGGTCGGCGCCGCCGTTGGCCGCGTGATACGCGCGGAAGAGTATCATTCCGACCAGCTCTCCGTGGGCGCCCGCGGCCGGCCAGAGTGTGAACGCGCTCATCCCACATATCTCGCAGAGATAACCTTCCAGCTCGTAGCAAAGCTGTAAAACACCTTGGAGTGCATCCTCGTCCGCATACGGATGAGCGCCAGCAAACCCGGGAAGCGACGCCGCGGCGTCGCCCAGCTTCGGGTTGTACTTCATCGTGCAGGAGCCCAGGGGATAGAAACCTACGTCCACGGCGTAATTCATCTGCGAAAGCCGCGTGTAGTGCCGAACGACCTCGCCCTCGGCCCTGTCGGCGACGTTGGGGATATTATCCCGCGCGTACCCATCGGGTAACGCTCCGGCAGGTTTGACCTCCGGCACGTCCGCTTCCGGTACCTCGAAGCGCCCGCCGGAAGGAACCTCGAATATGGTGCGGTGTTCCATCTTATTAAACCTTCATACCTTTTTACTAACTCGCCTTATCTAGCGCCCCCGCCAACCTGTCTATATCACCCTTCGTCCGCTTCTCCGTCACGGCGACGAACAGACAGTCGGCCATGTCGGGATAGAACCGCCCTAGGGGCAAGCCCGGGTCCACGCCCATTTCCCGGCACCGCGCGCGCAGCTCGGTCACGTCGCTCGGACAATGCACCACGAACTCGTTGAATACCGGTCCGGCGTAGGCGAGCTCGTAGCCGTTCAGCGCCGCGATTTGTTCGCGGGCATATGCGGCTTTCGAAAGGATAAGCTGCCCCAGCGTTTTTAACCCGCTTTCCCCCATCAACGACACGTACACGGCGAAGGCCGTGGCCATCAGCGCGTGATTGGAACAGATGTTGGACGTGGCCCTCTCCCGGCGTATGTGCTGTTCGCGGGTCTGGAGCACTAGGGCGTAAGCCGGCCGCCCGTCGGCGTCCCTCGTTCGCCCGACCAACCGCCCGGGCATCTGGCGTACGTGGTCCATCTTGGTGGCGAAGAAGCCCAGGCCCGGACCACCGGCACTCATCGGGATACCGAACGGCTGCCCCTCGCCAACGACGATATCGGCACCGAATTCGCCCGGCGGCCGTAGTACCGTCAATGCCATCGGATTGGTTACTACGACGAGAAGCGCGCCCGCCGCGTGGACCGCGTCTGCCAACCCGGCCAACGGCTCGCCCACCAACCCGAAGAAGTTAGGGTATTGAACGACCAGGCACGCGACGTCGTCGCTCAATGCGTCCGTCGCTTTACCTACGTCGACCAGGCCGTCGGTGCCGAACGGGACCGAAGCCGCCTCAGCGTCGGGCAGGTATCTTAGATACGTATCTATCGTCTCGGCGTACTCGGGATGAACGCCCGCCGCAACGAGCGCCTTCGTACGTCCCTTCGTAATCCGCATTGCCATCAGGACCGCTTCGGCAACGGCGGTCGCGCCGTCATACATGGAAGCGTTCGCGACGTCCATACCGGTCAATGACGCCACGTACGTCTGGAACTCAAAAGTGGACGTCAAAGTCCCCTGGCTCACCTCGGGCTGGTAAGGCGTGTACGCCGTATAGAACTCACCCCGGCCGATTAAACGGTGAACCGCCGCAGGGATATAATGATCGTACATCCCCGCGCCGACGAAGGAGCAACACTCATCGCCGGACCGGGCCGATAGTCCCGCCAAAAGGTCGTAAACACCCTGTTCGGACAAAGGTTCGGGTAATTCGAACTCCCGGTCCGCCAGCTCAGCCGGTATCGGCGCAAAAAGCTCGTCGATGTTCTTTGCACCGACGGCCTCAAGCATCTCGTCTTTCGTATCGGGGTCAGTAGGGATATAAGACAACGAAACCTCCGGACGGTCAAGCTGACATTGTTCCAGGCCGGAGTCGGAAAGGCGGGCGTTCCGGCCGGTTTTTTCAATCGCTAAACGTAAGGCCTTCTAACGGTCGAACGCAAGGCCCCTATCTCAAGCGCGGGGTTCCTAACGGTCAAGCGTAAGGCTCACTCGCCGATGAACTCGGCGTACCCGGCGGCGTCCATCAGCTTCTCGAGTTCGCCAGGGTCGGCCGGTTCTATTTTCGCCAACCAGCCGTCGCCGTACGGGTCCTTGTTAATCACCGCCGGGTCTTCGACGGCTGCGTCGTTCACCTCGGTTACTTTGCCTGCGATGGGGAGGTAGAGGTCAGAGGCCGCCTTGACGGACTCGATAATCCCGAACTCGCCGGCGGCGGACACCTCGGTCCCCGGGTCCTTCACCTCCAAGTAAACGATGTCGCCCAGCTCGCTCTGGGCGTGGTCGGTTATCCCTATCTTCGCGACGTTCCCCTCCACTAATAGCCATTCGTGAGTTTCGGAATACGACAAGTCCTCCGGGATATTGACCATCGCGCTATCTCCTTTATGTTCAGGATATTATCGACATTAAACTAATAAATTACGTTAATCGAGTAATTTTAAAAATGGTGTACCGCAAACCTCGGCGGCTACGTGCTTGCTCCTTATTCCGACGTACAGTTCGGTTCCGATTTCGGACATTTCAGTCGGGACGTATGCAAGTCCAATATTCCGGTCGACGCTGGGGCCGTAACCGCCGCTGGTAACGTCGCCCACCTTTTTCGCCTTCGCCCCGCCGCCATCGAAAACGTCGTAACCGTGGCGCGGTACGCCCTTATCCGTCATCACGAAACCGACCAGCTCGCGCTTCACCCCGTCCTCTTTCTGTTTTACGAGTACTTTTTTACCGACGAAATCGACCGGCTTCTTCAGCTTGACTGTCCAACCTATCCCCGCCTCGTACGGCGTCGTCGTCTCGTCTATGTCGTTGCCGTAAAGGCAATATTTCATCTCCATACGCAGGGTATCGCGCGCGCCCAGACCAACCGGGACGCCACCGGCCTCGACGGTCAGCTCATACAGCTCGTCCCAGACCGGCCCCGCGATGTCGGCGTCTACGTAAACCTCGAAACCGTCCTCGCCCGTATACCCCGTCCTCGAAAGGGTTACCGGCGTTTCGGCGATTTCGGCATAAATATGGTGGAAATACTCGAGCTCGTTCAGATGAGCGCCCAGCGCATCCTCCAGTATCGGCTCGGCCAGCGGCCCCTGTACGGCGACCAACGCGGTCTGAAGAGAACGGTTCTCCGAATCCACCGTCTTGGACAGGAGCTTACTTACGTGCTTCCAGTCCTTCTCTATGTTAGCGGCGTTCACCACCATCATATATTCGACGTTGCTGATACGGTAGATGAGCAGATCGTCCACGATGCCGCCGGACTCGATACACATAGGCGTGTAGAGAGCCTGGCCGACCTCGAGTTTAGAGACGTTGTTTGTAACGAGTTTGTCAATCTCCTCGGCCGCGGCGGCGCCGGAGACGAAGAACTCGCCCATATGGCTTAGGTCGAAGATACCGGCGGTCTCCCGGACCTTCCGATGTTCTTCGATGATACCCGAATAGCGGACTGGCATTACAAACCCGGCGAACTCGACCATTTTGGCGCCCAACTCAAGGTGCTTTTCGTAGAAGGGCGTCTTTATAGCTTTGGGCATTTGTTGCCTTTCGACGGTCGTGCCATAAGACGTGGCCCAACCCTTATTTATTCCCTTTTTCTCGGTGGCTGCATCCGAAGATACAACCCAAAATGAGGAGATATAAACTTTTAATAATCAGTACGTTACGAAGCGTGAACCGTCTCTATCTATACATCGAGTTAAACTACCACAGGGGTTTGGGGAAGTCAAGGGAATTTGAAACGAGGCTTGTTAATCACAACAACGTAGTGCCTAAACGACCGACGGCCGGTAACAATCCGTCCGCATCCGGATTAATCAACTTTCCCCTTACTTCACGGCACGGGTACCGATTTACGTTAAACCTTGACGCCTCTCCCCCGCCGTGATACTTTCCCGTCGAATCGGTGTCATGGCAGTCGAACCAAAACGCATATCGGTCGTAATCCCCGCGGCCGGGTCGGCTCCGCTCCTCGGCCTAGTGCTTAAAGCCATCGAAGCGGCCGACCCAACTCCGGGCGAAATAATCATCGTAGACGACGGCTTGGACGAAGATGCCCTCCCGGCCGCTAAGTACGCGAGCGTTAAAGTCATCCCCAACCGCCGCGGCTGCAAAGGCCCAGCGTCGGCACGGAACACCGGCGCCGCCGCGGCCGAGGGCGGAGTAGTCTGTTTTCTCGACTCGGACGTTATAATAGCGCCCGACTTCTTCGAGCGACTGGCGGCTTACTTCGTCGGCAACGTGGACGGCGTAATCGCCCTGCAGTCTGCCGAAATGGATTACGCCGACTGGGCCAGCTCGTACAAAAACCTCTGGATGAGATACACGTACGAGCGTCTCGACGGGCCGGTGGCGCTGTTCTATACCTCCGCCGCCGCGATAAAACGCGACGTCTTCGAAAAAACCGGCGGTTTCGACGAAAACTATACGCGCCCCAGCGTGGAAGATACCGCCTTCGGCCGGGAGTTGGCGCGGATAGGTGCCCGCATAGTAGTCGCGAAAGAGCTGGAAATCGAACACCGGAAACGATACACGACGGGCCAGGTTCTCCGTCTGGCGTTTCACCGCGGTGCCGAGCTGGCCCGGTTAACGCTACGTCTGGGCCAGGACCGGGGCAACCGCTCCAGCGTCCCGACGGGCTACATCCTCTCGATGCCCCTGGCGGCGGCGCTGCCCGTATGGCTCGCGGTATATTTGTTCGCACCGGAACCGGCGGCGGTCGGCTTCGTCGCGCACGTGCTCTTCCTCTACCTCTTCAACTTCGAGTGGCAGGTCTATCTCGCCCGCGGCGGGCTTCTCCAGGTGCTGTACGGTATGCTTATCATGCCCTTCGAGATGGCCTTTGGGTTCTGGGGCGGGGTTTGGGGGGTTATAACGTACTCGGCAGGTAAAAAATATTAAGCGTAACGCCGCGTTTTATCGTCCATAACTGCCACCTTCGCCGCGTGCGACGGGTTTTTATTTTGCGGCCGGAACCATTCGGCCAAACGGTTCCACTTGCAATTTGGGTCCTATTATAATATAATCTATAAAAGCGGATACTAATAGGTTAGTCACGAGTAACACCTTTTGACCTTTCGGAAGGGGGTACGAACGATGCGTATTAACGGTTTGATTCTGGCCGGCCTTATTTTATCGACGGCTCTCGCTTCGTATGCTCACGACGGCGGCGAAGCCGCTCAGACCGACTGGTCGGGTGGCCCGGGCGTGTCGGGGCCTTTAACCGATTGGGGTACGACTTTCGATTCGGAGACCAATATAAGTTGGTCGAAAACGCCGGGTGAAATTACGCTAGGCCGTACCGCGTTGACGGACCCGGTAGAACATATCGTAACGGTCGGCTTCGGAACGGCTATGTCGGTTTACGCCGACGATTTAGACGGCGACAAAGATATGGACGTATTAGGCGGTTTTTTCTACGACTACGAAGGAATCGCATGGTGGGCGAACGACGACGGTTCGGGTGCGTCGTGGACGGAGCACATAATAGATAACGACGGCGGACAGGGTCCCGTTTACGCGGAAGACGTCGACGGCGACGGCGATATGGACGTAATCGCCCGAGCTGGTATCTATTTAAATTGGTGGGAGAACGACGACGGCTCCGGTACTTCGTGGACCGAACATTACGTCGGTTGGGATTACCTACTTAGTGCGGTTCACGGCGCCGACGTGGACGGCGACGACGACATAGACATCCTGGCGGCTTCCGGCTTCGGTGGCAGTATCTTTTGGTGGTCGAACGACGACGGTTCCGGCACCGCCTGGACTAAATACACCGTCGGCGGTATTTCGAATGCTGCCGCCGTTTATGCAAAAGACGTGGACGGCGACCTCGACATGGACATACTCGGCGCGGGCGATACCTCCATAAAATGGTGGGAGAACGACGACGGTTCGGGTACTTCGTGGACGGAACATATAGTATGCGACGAGATATACGGAAGGGACGTCTATGCCGTCGATATGGACGACGACGACGATATTGATGTACTCGGCTTGAAGGCCGCAGCGGACGGAATTGCGTGGTGGGAGAACGACGACGGCACGGGCACCTCTTGGACCGAACATACGGTTACCGGCGAATTCGACAGTCCTCGTTCGGTTTACGCCGGGGACTTCGACGACGACGGCGACATGGACGTAACCGGCGCTTCTTATTGGGGAAACGCTGTCACCTGGTGGGAAAACGACGACGGTCACGGCGCTTCTTGGACCGAACATACCATAGACGGCGAATTCGGGGGTGGCTATTCGGTTTACGCCGAAGATGTCGACAACGACGGTTTTAAGGACGTTCTCGGGGCGGCTGCGTCCGATATGGAAATAACGTGGTGGGAAGTTACGGAACCGGCACCGTCGGGAGACCTGACGTCTTCCATATTCGACACCCGAGGTTCTCCCGATTGGGGATTTATCGACTGGACGGCCGATACGCCCGAAGGAACCACGGTAAAATTCCGGTTACGAGCCTCGAACGCGTGGGGCATTATGGGTAATTGGTCGAGCGATATAATGACTCATCCTTTCGGCTTGGAAGATTTTATTGAGGACGGTCTACGGTACGTTCAATACAAAGCGATACTCGAAACGACGGACCCCCAAACATTACCTACGCTCGAAGACATAACAATAGACTGGGGTTACACGGGCATTGCGATAGCCTCGCTTTCCGCCGAAAGTGACGTAAAGGGCATCGAGGTATCTTGGGAATGCGCCGACGCGGGCGTCGGTTTCAACCTCTATCGTTCCATTGCTCCCGAAGAGGCGGGCGTTAAGGCTATTACGACGCGGAAGACGCTCAACGGCGAGCTCATCACCGGCGAGTCACCGTACGAGTACCTCGACGTTACTGTCGAAAAGGGCGTTACCTACTACTACTGGCTCGAGGCCGTTGATGTGAATGGTGCCACGGAGACGTTCGGGCCTGCAGGGGGCACCTGGTACGGTGCATTACCGACAATGTATGAGTTATATCAATCGCGCCCTAACCCGGCGACCGGCAGCACCACGATAGCCTTCGACCTGCCGGAGGAAGCCGAAGTTACACTGACCGTTTACGACATCAGCGGCCGGAAGATAACGACCATCGTAAACGAGACCTTACCGGTCGGTGAACACGAGGCCGAGGTTTCAGGACTTGCACCCGGCGTTTACGTCTACAGACTGGAAACCGCCGAATTCAGCGCCGCGAGAAAGATGGTAATACAATAAAGATGTACCTGTAAGCGGTGCCATTCGAGGGATTTATAAGAAACGGCCGGCTTTGCGCCGGCCGTTTCTGGATGGTTTTTTCGAGAACGCAAGCGGAGTATAAACGTAATCAAGGTTCATCGGATATAGCATAGAAATAAGCCAACGTCTCGCCCAACGTCCAAGGACGCCGTCCGCCTTCGGATTGGTAATCATTGGTAAAATCACGCCACTCGGTTATTACCCAGGCATACCCGTTACCGGTGTCTATTTTCGAGAAAGTAAAAGTAACCGGACCCGAGGGGCCGGTGGCGCTATGATAGTCCAAGTAAAATAAACCGTCGAACCATATCTCCGGCGTCGTAAAAGTAGTAGCGCCTTCGGGAACGTCACCGATATATTCTTCTCCTACCTCCATCGAATATTGTGGCGAGTTCGTAAATATACTCGTAATAGTTATTGAGAAATCGCTAAACTCCCAATATTCTGGTATTTCGTAACCCGGCCACGAAACGCCTACGTCGTCTTCGTCGAAATAGAACACGAAATCGTCCGAAAATAACGACATAAATTCCTTACCTCTCGACTTGTCCTTGTTAGTTTCGACGAACGTCGTTTCGAATTTCGCCAACGTTTTTTCGGGCGTGTCCATCCCCTCGTAAGGATCGCCCGGTAATACCGCTTGGTCGCAACCCACTAATAGTATGACCACCACGAATATTATTATCGCCCGTTTCATTGCGGTCACCCTCCCCTATTACGTATCAACCGGTGCAGTTTTAAGGAAAAAACGCGAACGCGAAAAGTAGTCCATACGATATCGTACAGCACTTCCACTGCCTTTTGCAAGGGAAAACAACCGTTACCTATTTAGCCGGCGAAAGGTATTGACCTATTCGACGCCGTAACGACGTTAACCCCCCGTTTCAAACGGGGGGTTAACGCTACTTAGGTAGTAAGGGGGCTTAAAAAAACGTAACCCGTCTGCCGGATGAATCCGGCCGTTACCGCTACTCTATTTTAATGATTATCCGCTTGTTCTCCTCCTCGACGTGGATGAGCTCCTGCGGCTCGCCGATTTCGACCAACTTTTCTATCTCCTTCAGGTCGATTTCGTGCTCGTCTATCTTCGCCTGGGCGTTCTTCGGGATGAACTTCGTGGCCCACCGGGCGACGCTGAGCGGTATCGAGAGCTTCGTTTTCGGTTTTTCCATATCACCCTCGTAAATGGTGATACGTAGTTTCCGGCTTTTGTCCGCCGCGGCGGTCTGGTCGGACTCGCCCACCGCGTCCAGCAACCTGGCGGCTTCCTCGGCAGAAACCTTACCCTCGGCCAACATATTCAGTATCTTCATCCTCTCGTCTTTAGCCATTAAGCCTCCTCTTTTACCGCGATTTCCACCCTACCGTGGGCCGCGGAAATTTTCACGCGGGCTTTGGGTTCGCCGTCCTCGTACGTCCAGGTACCGCCCTTCCTGTTAAACGGCAGGTCACCACCGACGTTCCCCGCCAAAGCGTTTATCTTTATTTCGCAGTCCGTCGGTTTCGCCGCAAACTCGAATGATAGCTTCCCGTTGCCGAAGTTCAATTCGTAGTCGGCGTTCTCGTGCAGGCGTTCCGCGTCGAGTTTAACCTTACCGTTGCCGAAGTTCGTCCGGAGAAACTCGAGCATTTCGGCGTCGCCGACGTACACCTTGCCGTTACCAATATCCAACTCGAGCTTCCGGGGGCCATCACTTCGGACCTTTCCGTTGCCCAGGTTCAGGTTAACGTCGGCGCCGTCGGTAATAGCCTTACCGTTTCCTATATCGCCCACCACCGTCTCTATACCCTCGGTCTCGACGGAACCGTTACCCAGCGCCGTCTTAAAGACCGCGTCGGCCGGCATCGTAACGTCGAAGTCCACGGACACCTTCCGAACCCGGAATAAGTCGAGGATGCCTTTGGTGACGTCGGCCTTTATATGGGCCTTCCCCTTCTTCTCGTCGAACGTCAGGTCGACCTTGTCGAAGAACTCCTTGGCGGTCTCGGCGTCTTTCGTGCGGACGCGAGCCGTCGCGACGACCAGCGTCTCCTCCCCCGCGTGGACTTTGGTATTGCCGACGAAGTTGTCGATTTTCAACTCCGTTATCGGCCCCTCCGGCGACCATTCGGTGATATCGGTAAATTCTTCGCCCTTGCGTTCCGGTTCTTCCTCCACTTCCTCTTCGAGCGCGTCCAGCAACTCCTCGGCCTCGCCGGCGGTTATCTCGCCAGCTTCGACGCGTTTGAGTATCTCGATCCTCTCATCGTCCACGGTTTAACCTCCCGTCTTTTAACCTTCCTTCAACATCTCTGCGGCTTCGTCGGCCGTTATCTCGCCGCGCTCGAGCATAGCGAGGACCTCGGCGCGGGCTCCACGGTCGGGAGCCGGCCCGAAACCAAGCGTCTTCGCCACGGCGTCGAGGCGCGCACGGACCGTCGGGTAACTGATGCCCAGGTCCTTTTCCACTTCCTTGATGTTACCCCGGCACCTGACGAAACTCATCAGGAACCGGCGCTGGTCCGCGTCCAGCGCGCAGAACGAGCACGGGTCGAACAGCCCATTTACCGTCGCGCCGCAGTCCCGGCAGGCGAAGTCGGTAACCACGACGGCACCGCCGCAAAAAGGGCAACTTCCGGGTAATCTCGTATCGGCCATATTGGACCTCCGTTCAGGAGCTTATTGACTATCTAGCATATGATGGGGAGATAGTCAAGCCTAAAATTAATATTATTCATGACTATATAGATATAATGAATATGCCGATTAATATAAATAACCGGCGGATTCGCACCCGCCGTTATCGTACTACGTGAGATTACGTCCGTTATTGCCTACCTATACATCGCTTTCACCCGCCCCAGCGATGTCGGCTCTACCGACTCGAACTCGAAGTCGATATCGAACTCGTATATCCAGAAGACGTTGAACTCGTCCCAACAACTCCAGAAGAACGTGTCGCGGCCCGGCGCGTACGTCAGACCAAGGCTGTAATAGACAAGGTGTATCGGTATCTCCACCGTACCTATCGGAATCGCGTCTGTACCTACGATTTCGTAAAAATTGATATTCGTCTGTTCGTAAGTACAGAACGCGACGCCTTCACGGCCGCGGTAAGGGAACCAGGTCAACCCCGACATCCGAGATCCGACGTCGGACAGCGGGAAATAGTTCACCTCGCCGCCAGGTACGAACTTATAGAAGCCCTCATCGTAGTTAGTTTCGTATAAATACGCGCCGTCTGGGCTCAAATCCATTCCCCGGCCTTCTTGGGCTGCCGGGTCGTCCAGGGCCGTCCACGTGCCTTCGTCGTACCTGTAGAACTCCTCCACCCCCCAATCGTTGACGTACGTATGACCACTCGCCGGGTCGTAGCAAACGCCGAACAGCGAAGGGTTCTCCCTGTAAGTAACGTCGATAGTGTTAAGAATATGTCCGTCGGCGGCGCGGCAGACGAAAATCTTGTCCGTGATGTTATCGCAAAAAAACAACCGGTCTCCGCTTTCGTCGTAATCCATACCGAGGATAAAAACGGCGTCCGGTACGAGGAAGTAATCGACTATTTCTATGTTAATATCCGGCCCATCGCGGGCGGCGAGGGCGGGCCCGAACGTAATTAAAAATACAACGACCGCGATTCTCTCGACGACAGCTCTCATTGTCAAACGCCGCTCGCCGACGTCCATTAATATTCCAACGTCGGCTCGAGGTTCTTGGCCTGCTTGACCCAGTCGGCCACGTCTTCGGGCGACGGCAGGCGACGTACCAGGTTCTTCTCCTCGTTGACCTCGACCAGCTTCTCGTACAGGTTCTCGGGAACCCGATGTTTCAGCTCCTTGACGGTATCGACTCCGGCTTCCTCAAGTAGGTCGGCGTACTCCTCGGCGACGCCCGAGATACGCATCAGGTCCGCCAGATTCGCCCATTCGAGTATCAGTTTCCCGCCGATGCCGGTCTCGGCCGCCAACATCTCCCGGTGTGACGGCGTACGGCACCTGGCGAGCAGGTCGTCGGTGGTCGTAATACGGGCCTGGTTCAACTTCCGCCTGTAAATCTCGCCGATTCCCTCGACTTCGACTATCGGGTAACCCAACGCGCACACCCCCGTTCGTTCAGAAACTAATCGCCCTATTACACCACGCTCTCTTGCCTTCTTTTTAACACCAGAACGACTATTATAATCACGATAAATGCTAATAAGATAATAACAAGGACCTTCGTACCAGTATCGAGTTTATCCAAGACCGAACCCGGTACTTCTTCCTCGCCGGCCTCATCGACGGCATCGGGGAACCGACCCTCCAGCGCATTGGCCAGGGCGTCGGGCGTATCGTACCGGTCGCAAAGGGCGATATAATCCTCGTGGGGCATTACTTCTCGTCCTGGCGTTACGACTTCGACGATTACCGGGACGAGTATAGTATAACTCGCCGGCCCGAGCGTCGGTTCGCCGCCGGTAACCTTCGGCTGCGTATCGTACTCGACGACGATTTCTACGACCCGGACGCCGAGGACCGCCAGACAGTTAATGCCGTCGCCGCCTTCGAGCGTCTTCGCGGGTGCGATCGGTATCAGGCGTCGTATATCCGCGCCGAATACCGGGTCGCTCGCCCACCCGCCGGCGAAGTTCCTCGCGCGCTCTACGGCGGCCTTGGCGTCGCCCACCCCACCGGCGGCAGGGCTCATCCCCAGGTTGTAACAACTTTCGAGATAAAAGCCGTAGAACAGTTCACGAGCGTTGCCCAATTCGCCTTCCAGGGTCGGCGTCACGGCGCCGCCCGCCCGGAAACCGTGGAGTTCACCATACGCAACTCCCAGGTATTCCGACAGGGCCGAACCGAGCGGGTCCAGACTCCGGGCCAGGTATAAATAGTACGAGGGGACCGGCTCGACGGTGAACGCCGGACCGAGACCGCCGGCTCCGCCGCCTCCCAGGTTTCCGCTCCCGCCCGGTTCCTGTACTATCGCGTACGTCAACCGCGATATGAGCCGCGATTTGTATGCGTCGTCCATGGATATCTTACCCGACTCCGGGGTCTCGCCCGGACGTATCAACGCGTCCAGGGCATACGCTTCGAACGCCCGCCAGGACGCGCCAGCTTCCGGCGTAAGCGTAACCTCGGCGGCGCGGACCGACCTGACGACGTTCTCGAACGTACCGAAGGAGACTTTCTTGCGGTCCTCTACTAGCAGGTCAACCAGGAAGTATTCCATACTCCGCGTCTCGGGCATAAGCCGGAACGGCACTCCCAACGCGATGGCGTCCCTCTTGACCTCCAGGAACCGTTTGTTTGGGTCGGCCACCACAGTCGCATAGTCGTCGCCGGCCATTATCTCCGTCATTTCCGGTACAGTAAAGCTGTACCCCGCCCCGACCAGCGAACTATATAAATCCCATAAAAACCTCTGTTGTTCCAACAAAGCGGGGTCCGAATTCAACGCCTCGGTTAGGACCATCGCCTTCTCCAGCGAATGATAGTCCCGGTCGCCAGGCTCCAGCGGCTGGGAGAGCCACCTGTCCCGGACTATTATCCGCGTCAAATCCTCACGCCACGTCCAGGGCGCCGTCGCGTAAAACGCTTGCGGGTACTGGCTCAGGAACGCGGTCTTTTGCGCCTCGGCCTCATCGATTATCTCTTCGCGGACAGAAACCTCGGGCGGCAGCGTTCCATCGGCCCGGCCCAGCATTATCCCGGCGACCAGAAAAGCCATCGTGCCACCGGCGTGAGTATGAGCGTCGCCGGACGTGTTGTCGTATATCGTCTTCACCCGCGCCAGCAAGTCGATTAGGAACCGCTGCTTGCCGGCCTCCAGCACTCCTAATCCGTCTTCCAGCTTTACGTCGGTCGCCGTAAGAGCGCCCCAGCCGAACTGGTCGTACGCGTACCCGCATACGTCAACCGACAACAATGGCGTTCCGGATGCGGCCTTAGACGCTTCTACGAAGCTTGGGAAAAGCCTGGGCCCGACACCATTGACCTCCGGCTCAGCCGTTTCCTCTCCGCCGGTCTCCTCGGCTTCTTCTTCAGTCGGCTCGGCGGTTTCGTCCGGAGCACCGCCGGACGGGACGGCGGCAGAAGTCGCAGGTACCGTTATCTTGAACGTCGCAGGCGTCTCGTCTATCGTCAGCGTGGTCCCCGACGACGTCGTTACCGTACGAACCGGTCCGAGAAGGTTGTCCCGCGCCGGTATTTCGGCGCCCGCGCAGACAGCGTTTACCATTAACGTCGTTAAAACTAGTACTATGGTCCTATTCATATACCCTCCGGAATAGGGTTAAATCGACTGTTAATCTCCAAGCAAATTCTCGGCCAACTCGCGCAGATCGGTCGCTTCGATGTCCGGTATCTCCGACTCGTCGGCCGGTTCCTGCCACGCAAAGTGGTCACCGCCGACCCTGGCCGTCCGCATCCCTAGGCGCTTGGCGGGACCGATGTCGTTGTCGAGCCTGTCGCCCACCATCAGGGCCGCTCCGGGTTCACAGCCGGCCCGTTCGAGCGCCCCGGCGAAGAAATCGGGCGCCGGTTTCGCGCACCCTGCCGCTTCGCTTATCCAATGGAAATCGAAGTACGTCCCGACGCCCACGCGGTCGAGAAGATCGGCGACCTCTTTGATGTTGTTCGTAACCGTCGCCAGCCTGTACCTTTCAGCCAGACGGGAGAGGCCATCGGGCGCGCCTTCCCGTACCGCGTTCAGTTCGATGAAAACCTCGTCCGACTCGTTCTTCAGGTCTCGATAAATCGAGCGGAACACTTCAACTGCCTCGGCTTCATCGTCGACGAACCGGGTCAGTACGGCGACCGTCGGCCGGGCAACCCGCGATTTTACCGCCTCGTCCCGGTACCTGGCCACCTGTTCGTCGGTAACGTCGTAGCCGAGTTCCCGGAGGCGGGCGACCAACGCCCGCTCGAGATACGCGACCCACCGGCCGTCGTCAACTATCGGGCCGCCGACATCTATAAAGACCCACTCGATTTCCTCAATCCCCGCCGTCTCGGACATACGTATTACGACGCGTAAAATAACAGAACACTAGCAAGCCGATTATAATCTTCCGCCCGCCGTAATGTCAATATTATTATAAGTCGGCTGCGCTCTTCGAGTTACAGGTAGAACTTGAATATCAGGTCGAGGCGTCCCCGCTCCACCCGGTATTATAACCGCCGTTAACAGGTTAAGCAAATGGTTTTGTGTCGGCGGCCCGGAAAACGGTTTTCGTAAGGCCGTCCGTACAGGTGCTGCTAAACTATTCCGACCGATTGAAGTCGCTTTTTACGCTTCTCACGTCAAGCATCGCCCGTTCTATAGTATAAGCGCTTGACGCTCGGACAATTTTATCATAGTATATAATAGTAAGTTAATAGAGTATGTAAAGGTAACCTAATTAACTGGGGAGGATTTTATGTTGCGTGCCGCAACCGTTACGCTCGCGGTTCTCGCGCTGACCACATCCGCCTTCGCTGACGGATGGTATATCGAATCCGTCGATACTGCGTCCGTTGTAGGGCTTTATACATCAATAACGCTGGACACTTCTAATAACCCCCATATATCCTATTATGACAATGCGTACGACGATTTGAAGTACGCTTATTATAACGGCTCGTCATGGCAAATCGAGAGCGTGGATACGGTGGGATGGGTGGGGTTGTACACCTCTATCGCTCTGGACTCGTCGGACGCCCCCTATATATCGTATTATGACGACACCAACGATAACTTGAAGTACGCCTACTATGACGGCTCATCATGGCAAATTGAAGACATCGATACGACGGGAGACGTGGGCCGTTGGACATCATTAGCCCTGGACGCGTCAAATAACCCCCACATATCGTATTATGACTACACCAACGGCGACTTGAAGTACGCCTACTATGGCAATTCATCCTGGCATATCGAGTCGGTCGATACTACTGGATACGTGGGGCGGTACACGTCAATAGCCCTGGACGCGTCGGATAACCCCCGCATATCTTATTACGCCTTATCTAGCCACGACTTAAAGTATGCCTATTATGACGGCTCGTCGTGGCATATCGAGAGCGTCGATACGGCGGGAGATGTGGGGCGTTGGACATCGATAGCCCTGGACACCTCAGATAACCCCCATATATCGTATGTTGATGCCGATGAGTATCCCGATGATGATTTAAAATACGCCTACTACGACGGTTCGTCGTGGCAGATTGAGGACCTCGGTACGCCGTGGTGGGAAGAATACACATCGATAGCCTTGGACTCCTCGGATAATCCCCGTATATCGTATCACAATGACGTAGTTTACGACCTGAAATACACATACTACGACGGAGCGTCATGGCAAATCGAGTCGGTTGATACGAAGGGAGACGTGGGACGTTTCACGTCAATAGCCCTGGATTCTTCGGATAACCCCCATATATCGTATTTCGACGAAACAAATAAGGACCTAAAGTACGCCCGGTACGGCCCTGAAGACATAGGTATCATCCTGGGACATTTCAGCGCTAAAGCCGCCCTGGAAGGTGTAATCGTGAACTGGGCCGCCGAGAACGCCAGCCGCCGAATCGCCGGTTTCAACCTCTACCGCTCTAAGAAGATTGGTAAAGGGAAAGCGGTTACATCTCGGGAGAAACTCAACGCCGAATTGATGACGGGGGAATCGCCTTACACGTACCTCGACGCAACGGTCGAAAAGGGTTTAACCTACAGCTATTGGCTTAAGGCGATAGACGTAGGCGGTTTAACCGAGACCTTCGGGCCGGTCGAGTGTACTTGGAAAGGCGCCCTTCCGACCACGTACGCGCTCTATCAATCGCGGCCTAATCCGGCGGTCGGGAGCGCAGTAATAGCGTTCGACCTACCGGAGGCCGCGGAGGTTACGTTGGCGGTTTACGACGTCAGCGGGCGGAAGGTAATGACGCTCGCGGACGAGACGCTGACCGCAGGCACCCACGAGCGGAGCGTTGCCGGGTTACCGCCCGGGGTGTATGTGTATATATTGGACGCGGGCGCATTTAATGCAGCTAGGAATATGGTAATAGTAGAATAGTCTATTCTTTCAAGCCCGTTTCGTTCCAAAGGCCCGACTTGGAAGTCGGGCCACGTGTTTACTATAGTTTTCGTAAAGTAAAGGGCGCGAACTCCGGTATCGTGTAGAAATCAAAAATTTCGCGGCGCTCATTTTTTTTGTTGACTTAAGGCCGTTATGGAGTATAATGGCATTAATCGATTAGGGCATCGGGGCGCCAATTAAGGCATCGAGGCGCCAGTTAAACGGGGGTAAGCGTAAAGGGTGTGAAGAGGATGATGCGTCTACTCAAGATGACGTGTGTGGCGGCCATAATGCCGATGGCCGTGTGGGCGGGTTTCACCGAGGAGGCCAATTTCGGGACGGGAAACACCGCCACGGTAGCCTGGGGCGATTACGACAACAACGCCGATCTGGACATGGCGGTCGGAAACGACGAACAGCAGAGCTACCTCTATGTTAATAACGGCGCCGGAGCGTTTAACGAGGAAGCCCCATTCGGGGCCAGGAATACGCTAGCCATCGCCTGGGGTGATTGTGATAACGACGGCGACCTGGACATGGCAATCGGGAACTGGGACCAGGAAAACTACTTCTACGAAAACGACGGCGCCGGAGTGTTTACCGAGGAAATCCGGTTCGGGGCGAATAAAACTTCGTCTTTGGCCTGGGGCGACGCCGACAACGACGGCGACCTTGACCTGGCCCTCGGAAACTGGGACCAGCAGAATTACTTATACATCAACGACGGCGCCGGAGGTTTCAGCGAAGAAGCTCAGTTCGGAGCGGGAAAGACCGTGACTATCGCCTGGGGCGATTACGACAACGACGGCGACCCGGACCTGGCGATCGGGAACTACAACGAACAAAACGAACTCTACGTCAACGACGGCGCAGGAGGGTTTACGGCGGAACCGCATTTCGGGACGGGGGCGACTAACGCCGTTGCTTGGGGCGATTACGACAACGACGGCGACCTGGACCTGGCGGTCGGCAACTACGACCAACAGAATTACCTTTACGTAAATGACGGCGCCGGGGGATTCGTAGAGGAAGCCTGCTTCGGAAATAGTACCACATTTTCTATAACCTGGGGCGATTACGACAATGACGGCGACCTGGACCTGGCCGTCGGAAACGGCAGCCAGAATCATCTCTACGTCAACGATGGTACCGGTGGTTTTACGGAGGAACCCCAGTTCGGAACGAGGACTTCTATAACCACCGCCTGCGGCGACTGCGACAACGACGGCGACCTGGACCTCGCCGTCGGAAACTGGGGGCAACAGAATTACTTATTCGTCAACGACGAAAACGGCAGCGATTACCTTTCAGTTCACCCGGTTGGACGCTTCCACAGCGAGGGTGCGGGTTATTCGGACCGCGACGGGATAGGCGCGAAGGTCACCGTCTACGAGAAGGGATTCCTCGGCGACGAAGCTCGCTTGCTAGGTTATCGCGAAATAGAAGCGAACGGCGGTTATTGCGGCCAGGACTCGATTAACGCCGAGTTCGGGCTGCCCGTCGGCAACACCGTCGAAGTCCGTATAACGTGGCCAGGGTCCGGCGGCTCAAACGTAATCCAGGATTTGATAGTAGGTAAAGGCCAGTTCATAACGGTACACGAGTCGGCATTTTCTCTGGAATCGCCTGCCGACGGCGAGGAAGTCAGCGGACTCCCCCTGACTATGTCGTGGGGACCGGCGTTCAGCGGCGGTACGAAACCTTACGCCTCAACCGTGGACGATTACACCGTCCAGATAGCCACCGACGCGGGTTTTACCGATATAGTTTACACGGCCAACGTCGTCGGCGTTGAGCTAACGTTGGACGAAAGCTCCGGTCTGGTTGACGGCGAAACGTACTACTGGCGCGTATTGGCGAACTACGTGAACACGCCGGGCAAATACAAACAATACTCCGCCGGGACGTGGAGTTTCGGGCTGAGTACGGTCGGTATCGGGCTGGGGTACTTCGAGGGCGAATCGGTCCACGACGGCGTGGAGTTGAGCTGGGCCGTGAACGGGACCGAGGAGACGGAGCTTGCGGGGTTTAACCTCTACCGTTCTATTGCTTCGGAGGGAATCGGTGTCAAGGCGGTCACGTCGAGAGACAGGCTCAACACCGAGCTGATAAAGGGCGAATCACCATACGAATACCTCGATACAACGGTAGAAAAAGATGAAACCTACAACTACTGGCTCGAGGCGGTCGACGTGGGCGGCACCGTCGAAACCTTTGGCCCGGTGGGGTGTACATGGTTTGGCGTTCTACCGACTACGTATGCTCTCTACCAATCGCGGCCGAACCCGGCCCGGGGGAACGCGACCGTAGCGTTCGACCTGCCCGAAACCTCACCCGTTACGTTAACCGTCTACGACGTAAGCGGGCGTAAGATAACGACCGTAGTAGATGAAACGCTGAGTGTCGGCGAGCACGAGGCCGAGGTCTCGGGACTGGCACCCGGCGTTTACGTCTACAGGTTGGCCGCCGGGACCTTCAGCGCGGCCAAGAAAATGGTCGTCGTTGAATAAACAGCACGGGAGGGTTGCGGCTGCCCCAGGAGGGTTGCGGCGACTCCAAGAGGGTAGCGGCGGTTTTCGAACCGCGACCGGCGACTGGAAAGTCGCCGCCATCGTAAACATGAACGGCGCGGTTTACCCGCGCCGTTTTATCATCAGCTTCGACGGGGAAATCGAAACCGGCGGGCGCTCGGCCCGCCGGTCCACTGTAGGAAGGAGCGGTACTTCCTCGTCGTCGAAAAGGGGTTCACTTTTATTCGCGGAACTCCATCACCAGGCTATACCAAACTGCGACCGGCCGCCCGTTCTGGAGAGCCGGGCTGAACTTGCACTTCTTGGCCGCTTTGATTGCCTCGTCGTCCATCGAACCGAACCCTGACGAGCCCTGGACGACCACGTGCTCCACGTCGCCGCTTTCGCTTATATAAACGAGCAGCACGACGTCGGCTTCTATACCCGACGCGGCGGCCATCTCGGGATACCGGGGTTTCACCTCGTTTATCAGCGTAGGCGGCACCTGATAATCAACGAAGGTGATTTCCGGCGTTTTATTCGGGTCAGTCTCGGGCTCCACGATTACCTTATGCCCGTCGGGAAGCTCCGGCGTTTGCCGGTCTACCGCATTCGGGTCCCAGATAACGTTATCGTTCGCGTCCCGGTCGGGAACGACCTCGAAGCGGTCGGTGAAAATCGCGTCGCGGTCGATATTAATCGGCGGCGCCGGGTCGTGTTCTATCGAGTCGGGCGGCGGCAGTTTATTCTCCGGAATTATAACGTCCAAGTTCATACGGTCCGGCCTGCGTTCGATCTCCGGCGTTTTATCGCCCGGCAGGAGCACCAGCGCGAAGACCGACGCGTGAAGCGCCAGGGACACGACCAGCGCCCACCTGAGCTTACCCACGAACCACCGTTTGGGCTTGTTCATAAATGACTCCTTTCGCGTATCGAGCGGGCCTTTTTCGGGCCGTCGCCCGGGCTTCGAGTAATACCCAACGACGCGTTCGCGATTTCGGACCTCCCGGTTTCGATTATTTGCGGCAAAAAGAAAGAGACGCGGCGGGATAACACCCCGATTAACATATTCCGCGTCTCACCTCCTACGTTTTTGAGTAGTAAATCTATCGAGACGAAAGCGTTATTGTCCTCCTTTCCTGGTTCCGTCTATTCGACGCCTTACCCGCTGTATTAGTTTAACATGCGCTCTCCACGTTACACCCTCGACGGAAAACCGGGACAGCTTGCGCCCCGGTTTTTTCATATATACACGTGATGGTGTTATCGATATCGTAAAAAACTCGATTACATCCTGAACTCCATAACTATCGAATACCATACGCCGACCGGAACGCCCTGCTGCTTCGCCGGCGAGAATCTGCACTTATACGCCGCGTTCACGGCTTCTTCGTCCACGTCCGAGAAACCCGACGAGCCAGCGACGACCACGTTCTTGACGCTCCCGTCGCGGTCGATGTAAACGAACAGGACCACGTCGCCTTCCCAACCGGACGCCTTTGCGATTTCAGGGTAATTGGGTTGGACGTCGTGGGTCGGGTACGGCGCTTCGCTGTACTCCACGTCGAACGTGGGAGATGTCCAGTCCGCGTCCTCGACCTCGTCTACGACTTCGATCTCGGCGCCTTCTATGTCGCCGTCCTCGACGCCGGGGCCGATGTCGTCAGCGATTGTCTCGGCTTCGGCTTCCTCGTCGGGAACCGGCAGCGGTACAGAGCCTACGGTACCTTTCGTCTCAAGGCCCTTGGGCGCTTCCGTAGGTTCTTCGATTGTGGGAGGTGGAGGAAGCTCGTCGTACTTTTTCTTGACGACGTCCATTTTAATTTTGCCACCGGGACCCGTCGGACCCTCGCTGCCGCCCACGAGGGATTTCGGCATAGCGGCGAGGCCCCAAATAATACCGAATACCGCGATTGCTATGGTAAGGGTTATCCTTACGTGCTTGCCCAGGAAGAAGATATAGAACCAGATGAACCCAAGCACGGTTATACCGCCGGTGACCACGGCCGCGACGGTACCGCCCCCGCCCATCAAGTAGAATAACGAGATAACCCACAAGACGAATATCAACAACGTCGCCGCGTAGATTATTCCCATCGTCTTTTTATCGAGCTTGTCCACACGGACCCTCATGGTCGCGTGAGTATCTAATGCCGCGGCCTTCGTTTTTTTCTCGGCCATTTATTCCTCCTTGCGTCCATATTGCCCGGACACCACCCCGTATTTTATACGTTCGGTCGGCTCACGTCAAGGTTTTTTTCCGGCGAACATGTCTCCCGTTATTGAGTACGCCGATTATTGGATTCGTTACGGGCCGGGAAGGTTTAGCGCGAGTTGATTCTATCCCGGGACTACCTCTACGATTACATAAACCGCCCTTCCCGTTACTCCGCGAACCCCGCCTTTATTACGCCCAGAGACTTGGGCGTTATGTTCACGTACCCGGTCGTGAAGTTCCATTCCTCGGTCACGGGGCCGTTGCCGGCGAGGTCGTAGGTAACGACTTCCACGTCGATACTCGCGCCTTCGGTATAATCCTCTTCACGCTCCCACGTGAACGCCACGTCCAGCGGGTCGCTGTCGTCGAAAGTCAAATCGCCCGGTATGGGGTCGCCGGTCTCTTCCACGGTACACGTCGTTTCGTCGGTATCACACCCGGAGACGTCGTCGGTAACGTGAAAGGTTACGTCCATATCGACGGGAACCCCCGACGTAAAGTCCGAATCGTGGGGATAGGTTTCGGTTATCTCTGGATCGATGTACTCGACGGGCGTACCGTGGAGTTCGAAAAAACAGTCCGCGTCGTATCCGTATAAGTACAACGACGAATACCAGCCCCCTTCGTAGTACGCGTAGCACATATCCCAATACTCGGGTTCGTGGTATAGAACGGCCCACCGTCTGTAGTAACCATCGTCCTCAGATTGGAGCGAAAGCCAGTACCTGGTTTCCGGGCCTATAACTAGCCCGCTTATCGGTAAATCCACCTCGTATACCGGGTAACCATATATAGTATCGCCCGTGAAGGTCCAGGTATGGTCGGCTTCGTCAATGGTCTCGGAAAAGAGTACGTCCCCTTCGTCCGGCCCGGAGCCGCCGTCGCCGAGTATCTCTACGAGCATATCCGCCGAACCGTCGTTAGTTAAAAGCCAAACCCTGTTTATATCAAGTGTCCAATCCGCGTCCACCTCGAAGTCGTCGGCGACCTTATGAGGCGGGTATATAGAAAACCCGGACGTTAACGAGCTGTAAATGTAAGTCTGGTCGTCGTATATGACGTCAGCGTAAACGACCGTAGCCAGGGATACTGTGGTTACGACTATAATCAGGCTTTTCATACGTCCTCCCCTCCGTTACTCCACAAAGCCCGCCTTTATCTCTCCGAGAGACGCGGGCGCGACGTTCACGTACCCGGTCGTGAAGTTCCACTCTTCGGTCACGGGGCCGTTACCGGCCAGGTCGTAGGTTACGACCTCCACGTCGATACTCGCGCCCTCGGTACAATCTCCGTCCGATTCCCACGTGAACGCAACGTCCAGCGGGTCGCTGTCGTCGAAGGCCAAATCGCCCGACACGGAAGCGCCGTTCTCTTCTACGGTACACGTCGTTTCGCCAGTATCGCAGCCGGATACACCATCGATAACGCGGAACGTAACGTTCGTATCGACGGGTACACCCGACGGGAAGTCCGAGTCGTGGGGGAAGGTTTCGGTTATTACAGGTTCTTCGTGGTCCGTAAGGGTTCCGTATAGCTCGTAGAAAAGCTCGTAGTCGTACCAGCCGTCTTGGTACCAGTGGTCAACGTAGTAAAAGTAAGCCTCCACCCAGTACGGGCCGCCCATCTCCCCGTAATCGAACGCCCACCAGAAGGTGTTGGGCCCGGTCGTGTTCTGGAACCCCAGCCAGTAATGTCCTCCGCCGGTCAGTTCACAGTCAGAAATCGGAACCGTGCACTTAATGACAGGATAGCCGAACTGTATGTCCCCCGTGTCTTCCCACGTTATATCGCCGGACGGAACTTCTTCGTTGAAGAAGTCGGCGGGCGGGTCATCGCCCGGACCGCTCGCCGAACCCTCGAACCAGTCACAACGAAGGTCCACATTCTGTCCCGAAAGCCACATTACTATCTCGTTTATGGTAACGTCGTTATCTGGTATAAAGTCGTCGGCATGTTCGTAACCGGCGGCGCCGTAGATCGACAGACCGTTAGTGCAGTAACCGTAATCGTACGTCTGGTCGTCGTAGATGACGTCGCGGTAGCCGGAAGATGTTGGAATATAAGTCGTTGACGTCGGCGCGGCCCCGGTAGTATCAACCGGGACGAGACACACCGCGTCGCCGAAAGCAAAAACCGCCGTCGCGAACGCGATGGCGGCGATCAATACGTACCTGAACATAATTCTCCCCCTCTTTATAAACCCCCGTTATCTTTATTTTACATCCATTAATATATCACGTCTTTTCATTAATGGCAAGCAAAATATAATTGAGACTTCCGCCAATTTCTTCAAACCGTTCCCTACTCCGGAACCACCTCCACGTTAATAGACACCGCGTTCGCCGACTCCACGTCTATGTTGGTAATAGGTTGCAGAGACCGAATCCTGACCCCAGCGTCGCTGGTCCCGACGGCTTCCAGCAGGAAGTATTTGCCCGGCCGCAAAGCCGTCAGGACGTACTCACCGCGGTGGTTGGACAGGGCTTCGCCGACGGGGTCGCCTCGCTCATAACTCGACTTGGTCTCATATAGTTTAACTTCAACGCCGGCCACAGGAACGCCGTTTGACAGGACCTTGCCTATGATAAGTCCTTGCTTCGCCGCCCGTATCTGGGTTTCGCTGGGAAGAGCGTAACGACCCCCTTTCAACCCGGCGGGGTTTATCCCGTCGATTATGTCGCGGGCCAGGGGTAACATAGCGTAGAAACCGTCGCGCTCCGCCGATACGGTAATCCTGTATCCCACTCCCCCGCCGACGATGTAATAGACGAGGTATCTCGTCCCCTTCTCAGGTAAGTCGTAAACCTTGGTCGTCATCCGTGCATAGAACGACGGCCGCTCCTCGGTAAGGCTCCCGAACCGCGCTTCGTCGAAACCGGCATCAGCCGCCTTCTCGGCCTGCTCTTTCTCCCAGCGTTCCCGCTTCTTCTCCATCGCTTCCCGGTCGTCTAGTATAAAACCCTCGAGCACGGCGCTCTCGTCGGACGACAGTGTTCCGGCGTTGAGAATATCCACCGCGTATTGGCCGCCGCGCCAGCCCAGCATACCCTCCTGCTTCTTGACGAAGTCGACGACGTCTGTCCTGTCGGCGAGAATCCGCACGGCTATATTGACCGTCGCATAACCGAGCGAACTGGCCACCTCGACCAGCCCGGACGCCGGTTTTTTGTTGAGTACCCATCCGGCCGGCACGTCGAAATAAACGCCGTACTCCTTGGTCGCGTAGCTGATGGCCGCCGGCGCCTCGGGCGGCGGTTCTTCCGCGGCCACTGGCGGTGCCTCATCAGACGTCGCAGGGGCTTCGCCCTCCTGGCCGAAAGCGGCAAGGGGAACAGAAACAATAGCGACAAAAACGATTATGCGAAGCGCGTCCCGCATCGGGGGGATTATAATGAACAGCGCTCGAAGGGTCAACGGAAAGTATTGCCCCCCCGAACGGCGGTTTACTCGGGCAAACAACTCTTATTTATAAGTTTACGTCCCTTGACTATTTCCGCGTCTACCACTACAATGACGTAATCATAAGTTTTTAAGCGGCGGCCGAGTTCGTGTTAGCACGCTAAGAGGGGGATAGACGTGAAAAAAAGGAGTACCGTTAAGGCGGTCGTTTCGGCCGTCGGCGGGTTGGCCCTGGTCGCCGGCGCCGTTTTGTTCGGCTGCGACGGTAATACGCCGTCCATACCGCCGGACGACGGGCCTCTAGACGAGAAGTACTACGACGGGCGCAAAGTACTAATAGACCCCGACGGTTTCGACGCGCGTAGTCCTTTATGGTCGCCCTCATGCGATAAGGTCGTGTTCCAAAAATACGAACTCCCGCTATACGGGGATAAGTGGTTATGCATTTACGATATCGACGAAGGGACTTTCACCGACATAGATAACGCCGCTCCATCCCCGCGCCTGTACGACTGGTCCCCCGACGGCGAGTGGATAGCTTATCAATCCCACAACAACTGGGGATTGTACATAATACGTCCCGACGGGTCCGAAAACGTCTTCGTGTATAATCCCGGTATCGGTTCCACCAGTGGTTCTTTCTCACCGGACGGCGAGAAAATCGTCTTCGCCTGTACCGAGGGCACTATGGTCGCCGACATATCGGACCCGTATAACATCGAGTTCGACTTACTTCCCCCGTTTCAAGACGAGGACGATTTTTGGTATTGGGACGGGTTCCCACATTGGAGCCCGGACGGAAGGTATATCGCCCGCATGAGGGTTTACGAGGACGAATTCGATTTCGTCATTCTAACCCGCGTATACGTAATAGACCCGGAGGCCGGCGACGAAGGCAAGTGGGAATTATTATTCGAAGAATCTGCCGACGAATGGGTGGGCCTTGACCCGGTAGGTTGGTCCCCCGACGGCCGTTATCTATCTTTAATGGGCAGCCATAATAGTGATACGGAGATATGGGCGTACGAACTCGATACGGAAATGTACTACAGGATAACTTGCAGTAATCTTTATTCACATCCGTCTTACGGCGATTGGGGCGCGAACGGCGAAGTAGTGTTCAAAGAATTCGACTACGCGAAGTATAAGAATAACCCCGACGGCCCCTGGCACGTCATATACACGATAGACGGGCCGCCGTAGCAGAATAAAAAACCAACCTTAAACGAACGCAAAAACGGCGGGTTCTTCGCCCGCCGTTATCGATTAGTACCGTCCCTATCTGTGTACGTTAATGTTCTTTCTACTGGTTGAATCTCGCCTTTATATTCCCGAGCGAAGTCGGGACAATACCGGTATCGTTGTAATTGAAGCTGAAGCTGAAGTCCTCGTCGCATACCGTATCGCCGTACGAATTGAAAGCAACTATCCGCCAGTACTGGGTAGGCGTGCTGGGCGTAACGGTGAACGTATGCGTATAGGTCTCGTCGGCGATCCCGGTTACGTCGACCTCAGGCGAACTGAAGTCGCTGTTGTCGTCCACAAGAAGCTCGTACTCGTCGGCGGCTTCCGGCGCTTCCCAGGTGAACGTTACGTCGACGTCGGCCGACTCTTGCGTCCGCGCGGCGTCCGGTTTAAGGGCGTCGTCTCTCTTGGCGACCTCAACCGACCCTATCGCCGCTTTCGAATTACCCTCCGACGCGCCGCGGGACCAAACGTCTATTACTGCGCCGTCCGCGGGCGACAGAAGCGCGAAATGGCCGGTCGCGGTTATATCGGCCTCCGCAGGTGAATAAGACCTGCACCCGAGGTCGTCGGTGCACCGAACGTAGATATCGCCGACATAGGGAGAGGTCCACTCGTAGTCGTACGTATCGTCGGTGGTGGACTCTTCGTACGTACCATCACCGTTTATGTCCCACTCGTACTCTTCTATCGTCCCGTTATCGTCGCTGTCCGACGCGTCCAGGGTTATCTCATCGCCGCAAATCCCCTCGTACGGCCCGCCGGCATCGGCCTGCGGCGGTTGGGCGGCGTAGATTATCGCGTTCTCGAAGAGGTCGATATCGTTATCGTGGGCCTGGTCTCCGTAAGCTATCAGACCCCACGAAACGGCTCGGCCCGGACCATTGTCCTTTACCGTCAGAACCCTATCGTAAACCCCGCCCTCCGGGTGGTCGCAGCGCCCGAGGTTCGGTAAACCCCCTTCGGTGGAGTAATACAAAACGCCGTGCCAGGCGTAGGTGAAGAAACCTTTCGTGGTCCAACTTTCCGGGATTTCGTTCGGGAACGTCGTGACCTCGTGGGATTGGTCGATGTCCAAAACGTCGAAGCTGTTGGTACCCGAGTTCACCCACGACCCGCCGATAAAAGTCCAAGCCCAGTCGTTACATTGAACGTAACCGCGGCCGTTGTTCACCATTTCCGTGTTCCACGCGGAAGTAAAACCGGAGCTTGGGTAGGCCACGACCAATTGACAGCCGGCCGAGACGTATGCAGAGACTACATCGGCGCCTTCGAACATCGAGAAACCCAGGTCACTAAGGGTATTTTCGAGTTGAGTCTCCTCGGTGTCGGGACTGTAAGTAGTACTCCGGTACCCTACTACGATACTCTCGTTATCTACCGTATAGTCCGCGTAAGCCAACGAACAAAGTACCGTAACCGCCAATACTAACGTTAGTGCCTTCATCCTTGCCTCCCGTTTGCTGTTTCTGCCCTATGTTAAAACACGTATGGATATATATTACACGCTAAACCAGACGATGTCAACCAATAACCTTCCCAAGTTGTCCGCATTTCCCTTGACTACTCCGCCGCCGGTTCTTATAATCGCGCAGATTAAAAATCCACTTGGTTACTACACCAAGGAGGTTAAACCCTTGAAAAAGCTGGGTTTTCACACTAAAGCCGTCCAGGGAGTAAGCCCCGTCGAGATGACCCACGGAGGCGTCGCGACGCCCATATTCCAGGTCTCCACTTTCGCCTTCAAAAACGCCGCCCAGGGCAAAGCCCTCTTCGACGGCGAGGAAAAGGGGTTCATTTACACCCGCCTCGGCAACCCCACCAACGAAAAGCTGGAAAAGAACGTCGCTTATCTCGAGGGCGCGGAAGCCGGTCTCAGCTTCAGCTCCGGGATGGCGGCGATAACGTGCGCCGTCCTCCACTACGCCGGTGCCGGCGACCACGTCGTCAGCGTCGAGACCCTCTACGGCGGCACCTACGACCTATTCGCAAACCGGATGCCGTACCTCGGGGTAGAAGTAGAATTCGTAGACGAGGACCCGAAGGCGTTTGCCGACGCCATCCGCGATGAGACCAAACTCCTGTACCTGGAGACGCCCACGAACCCGCTTCTGGCCGTCGTAGACATCGCCGCGGTGGCCGAAATCGCCAAGGACGCCGGTATACCCCTTGTCGTCGATAACACGTTTGCGACGCCGTATCTGCAGCAACCGCTGGAGTTGGGCGCCGACGTCGTCGTTCATTCGGGTACGAAGTACATCGGCGGCCACGGCGACGCAATAGGTGGGTTCATCGTAGGCCCGAAGAGCATAATAAACGACATACGCGCGGCCATCTACAAGGATTTCGGCTCTGCCCCCTCACCTTTCAACTCCTTCCTTTTCCTCAGGGGTTTGAAAACCCTCCCGTTGAGAATGGATAAGCACTGCGACAACGCCGAGCGAATAGTCGAGTTCCTGGACGGGCATCCGAAGGTCAACAAGGTTTACTACCCCGGGCTTCCAAACCACCCCGGCCACGAAACGGCAAAAAAACAGATGCTACGCTTCGGCGGAATGCTCGGATTCGAGGTGGCAGACTTCGATACGGCTTGCCGGTTCCTGGACACCCTGAACGTGTGCGTCCAGGCCGTCAGCCTCGGCGACGTAATCACGCTAATTGAACACCCGGCGTCTACAACCCACCACGCGTACTCGCCCGAGGAACTTGCCGCCATCGGCCTGAACCAGGGCTACATACGGATTTCGGTAGGCATCGAAGACGCCGACGACCTTATCGCTGATCTGGACGCCGGGCTGTCCAAAATATGAAAGTTTATCAGGGAGGTAGACGATGCGGTACATTACGCTCGCGCTGACCGTCGGCGCCGTGGTTCTTCTGGCGGCAGGCTGCATGGACTATTCTCAGAAAATAGTCGTTTCCGAAGACGGCTCAGCAACGGTTACCCTCGATGGCTGGCTCGACGAAGCCCTGTCGGGGCTTTCGGAAAACGTGAGCGCCGAAACCGGCGGGCCGGAAAACATATTCCTCGACGAGTTCGAAGGCAAACCGGGCGTCAAGTTGCTTGAATCCTTTACCGAAACCGACGAAGCGACGGGCGTAGAGCATCATCACATTACGTTCAACGTCAAATCACCCGACGCGCTTGAGGACCTGCCGTCGTTCGGTGAGTCCGGCAGTATCAAATGGGAAACCAAAGGCGACGAGATAACCTTCGAGCAACAAATTCGCAACGAGACCGAGGAGTACGAGGCGCCCGAAGACGAGGAACTGATGCGTTCTCTATTCGAGGGCTATACCTGGACATACGAGGTCGTGATGCCCGGGCCGATAACGGAGACGAACGGAACAGTCGGCGCCGACGGCCGGACGGTTACGTGGACTTGGCCCCTCTTCGACTTCACCCTACTCGAAGAGATCGCGATGACCGCGAAATGCAAGATATAAAAAGTATAAGCGTTCTTCTTTCGACCACCGCCGTTTGGGCGGCCTTCGTAGTCGCCGGGTGTTTCCGCTACGAACAAACGGTCGTGCTGAACGCCGACGGTCCGGCCGATGTCACCGTTTCGTACTCGGTTCCCGCGACGTTCGCCGGCGAGAAGCCGGAACTCACCGCTACCCTACCCGACGCCGGGCCGGGCGCGCTGTCGAACGAAGAAGAAGCGGCGGCGTTGAAGTCGGCGTTTCGGCGGTTCGGCGTCGAAGTAGAAGATGCGTCGGTCGCAGTCGAAGGCGATTTCCTTACTTACGCAGTAAACGGGACAGTTGCCGACCCTGGCGTTCTAGGCCGGGTGCTACCGTACTTCGACGGACACGAGACCGAGTACAAGGCCGACGATAAATCGATTACGTTTAAAGAGACCATCGAAAACGAACTATCCAAGGAGGAACGGCCGACCGACGAGGAGAAACCGCTCATTGAGGCCCTCTTTCCGGATTGCGGGTTCACGTTTAGGGTCGTAATGCCGGCGCCGGTAAAGGAGACCAACGGAACGATAAGCGCCGACGGCCGGACCGTCGAATGGTGTTTCGGCCTGGCCGAGTTCTTATTCGCAGAAAAAGTGGATATGTGGGTGGAGGCGGCTGTCGAATAACCCAAACTATAAATACGTTAAAAGCGGCGCGGTTTACCCGCGCCGTTTTTTCATTGTTAGTAGTGGCGCTTTGGGCTGGCCGGGTTTCTCTTCGCCAGGAAGATCGAGATGCGGGCGAAACGACGCATTCAACGCATATAATCAATATAAATTAAAACCATTAAATATCGCCTTTTTCATATTTCGCTTGACACGATATCGATAGGTTTTTAAAATGATACGAGTAAATGAAAGGTATTAAAAGGGAGCGGGTAAAATAGAATATCCTTAATACGGGTATTTCCTATCCAGTATTTAAGGGGAGGCTCCTATTTACCGACGGGCGGAATCATGAGAGGGAGGTTTAGCTATGAGTTACATGAAATCGTTAGTAATAACCTTCTACATCGTATTGGCGTAGGGCGCGTGCGCCACGACCGATGAAGCCGCCCAGCACGACTGGTCCGGCGGGCCGGGCGTGCTCGGCCCCGTAACCGACTGGGGCGATACTTTCGATACGAAGACCGGCGTCGACTGGAAAGTCTACCCAGGCGAATTGAACCTCGGTAGAATTGCGCTCGAACCGGCGGTCGAGCATACGGTTGACGGAAGCTTCGACGGTGCTATTTCGGTTTACGCTACCGACATAGACGACGACGGCGATATAGACGTTGTCGGAGCGGGTCACTATGCCGACGATGTAACCTGGTGGGAAAACGTCGACGGCTCGGGTACTTCCTGGACCGAACATACGGTTGATGGAAGCTTCTACGACGCCCACTCGGTTTACGCCGCCGACGTCGACGACGACGGCGATATGGACGTTTTGGGGGCCGCTTACCACGCGTCGTCCGCCGATGACATAACCTGGTGGTCCAACGACGATGGATCCGGCACGTCTTGGACCGAACACACGATCGCTTCCGGTTTCTATCGCGCTACTTCGGTTTACGCGTCGGACGTGGACGACGACGGCGATATGGACGTTTTGGGTACGTCGGCATTCCTCCACGATATAACGTGGTGGTCCAACGACGACGGGTCTGGCACGTCTAGGACCGAACATACCATAGACGGAAACTTCGACGGTGCTATATCGGTTTACGCGGCCGACGTGGATGAAGACGGCTGTATGGACGTGCTTGGGACCGCTGCCTACGCGGACGACATAACCTGGTGGTCCAACGACGACGGGGCCGGCACGTCCTGGACCGAGCATACGATCGACGGAGATTTCGACTACGCCCGTTCGGTTTGCGCGGCGGACCTCGACGACGACGGCAATACGGACGTCCTCGGGGCTGCTTTCTACGCCGACGAAATCGCGTGGTGGGAAGTAACCGAGCCATCGTCGTCCGGCGAGTTGGTTTCGTCAATATATGATACGGAGGGTTCACCCGATTGGGGCTTTATCGACTGGACGGCAGATACGCCGGAGAATACGACGGTAAAATTTCAGATGAGGTCTTCTGAAGCGTGGGGTGCGATGGGCGATTGGACCATAGATATTACCGAACATCCTTTTAATCTTTCGGGTTTTATACCGGACGGCGACCGATACGTCCAATACAAAACTATACTGGAAACGACCGACACGGACGTATCGCCTACGCTCTACGATATAACCATCGACTGGGGCTATACCGATATCGCAGTAACTGCGTTCTCTGCGGCGAGCGCGGCAGACGGCGTCGAGGTCTCGTGGGAGTACACCGACGCGGTATCCGGTTTCAACCTTTATCGCTCAACCGGTCCCGACTCGGGTAAAGCGATAACGTCCCGCGATACGCTCAACGCCGAACTGATAACGGGTGGGTCGCCTTACAGCTATCTCGACGCGGCAGTGGAAAAGGATGTTACCTACAGCTACTGGCTCGAGGCGACAAAACTCAGCGTTACGGCCGAGACCTTCGGACCGGTCGAGTGCACCTGGAACGGTGCCTTGCCCACGACATATGCCCTCTATCAATCGCGGCCTAACCCGGCGACCGGGACTGCCACCATAGCCTTTGACCTACCGGAGGACACGAAGGTGTCGCTGACGGTGTACGATATCAGCGGTCGGAAGGTGACAACCGTCGTGAACGAGACTCTGACCGTCGGCACTCACAAGCGGACCGTCGCGGGCCTCTCGCCGGGAGTTTACGTCTACAGGCTGAACGCCGGGTCCTTCAGCGCGGCCAGAAAGATGGTCGTCGTTGAATAACGTTCTGTATACGAGGTTCCGGGACTTCGTCTATAACAAATAATATAAATCGGCGGTTAGAAAACCGCCGCTACCCGACCCAGATACAGAAACGGCGCGGTTTGCCCGCGCCGTTTTGCTATCTATACTTCAGTTATGTCCAACGTTCTATTTGTAATTCCAGTATTATGTGCTATAATAACTTATCGTTTTTCGGGTATCGGGGGCAAAGTACCTCAAAATAACGAGAGGGGACGATCATGATGCTTAGGACGGTTACGACACTATTCACGGTGCTTGTCCTTCCGTTGACGGCCGCGTACGGTCATCTTTCCGAAGTGACTCAGACCGACTGGTCAGGGGGCGACGGTTCGACGGGTCCGGTTGCCGACTGGGGTAATACCTTTGACGCCTCTACGAACATCAATTGGTCGGAAGTTCCCGGGCAACTCCTGCTCAACCGGGCATTGACTGAAAGCGTAATCGCCAACGGAATCGAAAACTCTGAATCGATTTGCGCCGCCGACATAGACGGCGACGGCGACACGGACATCGCCGCGGCCATCGGCACGACATTTACGTGGTGGGAGAACGCCGACGGTTCCGGTTCGTCGTGGGTCGAACATATCGTTTATTCGGGCTCGTATCTCGCTCATTGCGTCAATACGGGCGATATCGACGGCGACGACGACTTAGACGTTTTATGGACGTACGGCGTCTTCTTCTCGGCCGGGTGTTGGTTCGAAAACGCCGACGGTTCGGGGACGTCCTGGAATATGCGTTCGTCTTTCGGCGGATACTACCTTCGCGCGGCCGACATAGACGGCGACGATGACACCGACGTAGTCGGCGCGACCTTATCGAACACGTTGAAATACTGGGAAAATACCGACGGCACCGGGCTTTCGTGGACCGAACACACAATCGACGACGCTTTCGACAGTTCGATATCAGTTTTTGTCGCAAACATCGACGCCGATAATACTCTCGACGTGGTGGCCGCCGCGCTCTCCGGCAACGAGGTGGCCTGGTGGCAAAACGACGGGAGTTCGCCGCCGGTTTGGACTAAGATCCCGGTTGACGATGCATTCACGGGCGCGAGGACGGTATTCGCCAACGATATCGACGGAGACGGAGACAACGATATCGTAGCAGGCTCCCTGGGCGGTTCCGAAATGGTCTGGTGGACGAACGGTGACGGAAACGGCACGACGTGGAAAAGAGAGATTATATCAGACGACGCCGAGGTGAACTCGGTCTGCGCCACTGATATAGATAATGACGGCGACGGCGACGTTTTTGCCGCCCGTAACTCGGGCGACAACATAGTACTCTACGAAAACGTCGACGGTACGGGAACGAACTGGGACCCTCGCATCGTAGCCGACGATAAAGATGGCGGGTTGTTCGTAGAAGTCTCAAATGTGGACGGCGACGAGCAGCCGGAGGTCGTGGGTTCGCTCCGAGGCGAACCAGGTTCCGCCGCCTTGCGTTGGTGGGACGTATCAGGGTATCAAGAGTCCGGCGAACTCATTTCGTCCGTTCTGGATACCGGCGGTCCGGCGGATTGGGGCCAGATAAACTGGACCGACAACGCCCCCGAAGGCACTACTGTTAAGTTCCAGGTCAGGGCATCCAACTCCTGGGGTATAATGGGGAACTGGTCCGGCGATATTACGACTCACCCCTTTAGTTTCGACGGTTTCCTTGAGGACGGCCTGAGGTATTTCCAATACAAAGCGATATTGGAAGCCGCCGATACCAGTACAACGCCGGTTTTAGAGGACGTTACGATCGACTGGGGTTACACCGATATCGCCGTAACGTCGTTCTCTGCCGATAGCGTGGCTGGTGGTGTTGATGTCTCCTGGGAGTGCACCGACGAGGTGGCCGGCTTCAACCTGTATCGCTCAACCGATTCCGGCTCGGTTAAATCGGTAACATCCCGCGATAAGCTCAACGCCGAACTGATAATCGGCGAATCGCCATACGCATACCTCGACGCGTCAGTGAAAGAGGGCGTTACCTACAGCTACTGGCTCGAAGCGATAGACGTAGGCGGCACGGCCGAGACCTTCGGGCCGGTCGAGTGCATCTGGAACGGCGCCTTGCCCACGACTTACGCCCTCTGTCAATCACGGCCCAACCCGGCGACCGGGACCGCCACGATAGCCTTCGACCTACCGGAGGATACGAAGGTAACGCTAACGGTGTACGATATCAACGGCCGGAAGGTAACGACAGTCGTAAACGAGACTCTGACCGTCGGCACTCATGAGCGGACCGTCGCGGGCCTCGCGCCGGGAGTTTATGTCTACAGGCTGAACGCCGGGTCCTTCAGCGCGGCTAAGAAGATGGTAATACAGTAGGGCCGTACCTTCAGGTGCGGCCACCTTGAAATAGTTGGTTTATTAAATATATTAAATAGAAAAGCGGGTAGCGGCGGTTTTCTAACGCAGGCGAGTGAAACTCACCGCTACCCGACTTGGATACAGAAGCGGCGCGTTTTATCCGCGCCGCTTTTCTCGCAGTCGGTTCCGATGCTTCCGGCCCGGCCTATTTTATCTACGCCCAAGAACCAGAGGTGTGGGTGGAAACGACGAAATCAACTTATATAATCGAAACAATGTAAATATTAATAAATATAATATTTCCCTCTTTACTTGACAATGAATCGTGCGTATTGTATAATCAACCTAAACCAGCGGAGTATACTCTGGGACGCGTACGCCATATTAAACGTCTTAAACATCGTGTAGCTTACTATCCGCCTCCGCCAGTTGCATATAGGTTTTTTAGTAGGCGGCCGGACCACGAACGGGAGGTTCAGGAATGTGTTACTTAAAAAGGTTAGTAGCGATTTCGTCAGTTTATATCGTAGTAGACGCTGGGAATTCCAACCCGGCCGCCAAAACGGTAACCGCCTAATAACATCGGGAAATAACCAAGGACAGAAAAAGGAGTTGGCAAATATGAAGTATATAATCGCGATTATCTTTCTCGTAATCCCGTTGTCGGCCTTCGCTGACTTCACCGAGTCCGCTCAGTTCGGGATGGGAAGCACTACCTCAGTAGCCTGGGGTGACTACTATGACGACGACGATAACCTAGACCTAGCTGTCGGAAACTCCTCCGACCAGCAGAACTACCTCTACGTGAACAATGGCGACGACACGTTCACCCAAGTACCACGGTTCGGAACCGAAACCACGATCTCAGTAGCCTGGGGTGATTACGACAACGACGGCTACCTCGATATGGCGGTAGGAAACGGCGGTCAAAATTACCTCTATACTAACGACGCGGACGGTACGTTCACCGAATCCCCTCAGTTCGGGATGGGCAATACCTACTCAATAGCCTGGGGTGACTACGACAACGACGGCGATTTGGATTTAGCGGTAGGGAATAATAATGATTATCAGAACTACCTCTACATCAACGTGGGAAGTGCCGGTTTCGCATCACAGGAACAATTCGGAACGGGAGATACGCGCTCGGTCGCTTGGGGGGACTACGATAACGACGGTGACCTTGATCTGGCCGCGGGAAACGATGGTCAGAATTGCCTTTACGTTAACAACGGCGACGGGACCTTCGCCGAAAAACTAAAGTTCGGTCATGATAGCACCCTATCGGTAGCTTGGGGTGACTATGACAACGACGGTGACTTGGACCTCGCGGTGGGGAATGGACTCGGCGTGCAAAGTTATCTATATGAAAATAATGGAGACGGTACGTTTACCGAGCAGGCGCAGTTCGGGACGGATAACACCCTATCGATAGCTTGGGGGGACTATGACAACGACGGCGACCTGGACCTCGCGGCTGGGTGCTACTCTCATAGCAAACTCTATATCAACAACGGCGACTCCACCTTCACCGAACAGATGGAGTTCGGGGACGGAACGACGGACTCGGTAGCATGGGGTGATTACGATAACGACGGCGACCTGGACCTGGCGAAGGGTAATATGAGTTGGGAGCAAAACTACCTCTACATCAACAACGAGGATGATGGCGACTATCTCAGTCTGTATCTAGTAGGACATTACCACGACCACGGTTCCGGGTATTCCAACCGCGACGGCATAGGCGCGAAAGTTCTGGTATACGAGGAGGGCCATCTCGGAGACGATGGCCACCTGCTCGGTTTCCGCGAGATCGAAGCGAACGGCGGTTTCTGCGGCCAGGACTCTATAGACGCCGAATTCGGGCTCCCGAATGACGAGTACGTCGACGTATCCGTTATATGGCCGGGTTCTGACGGAACCCATCTCGAGGAAGAGTGGCTTAGCGTCGCGAAAGGACAACATTTGACATTACACGAAGGAGGGTCCACCGATATCGTGTTAAACTCCTTCGAAGTTAAACCTGATTACGAAGGGATTGTCCTTTTGTGGGACGTAAATGCCACCGGCGATACGGAAATCGCCGGCTTCAACCTGTATTGCTCGACCGACTCCGGCTCGGTTAAATCAGTAACGTCCCGCGATAAACTCAACGCCGAACTGATAACCGGCGAGTCGCCGTATATGTACCTCGACGCGTCAGTGGAAGAGGGCGTTACCTACAGCTACTGGCTCGAAGCGGTAGACATCAGCGGCACGGCCGAGACCTTCGGGCCAGTGGAATGCACCTGGAACGGCGCCTTACCCACGACATACGCCCTCTATCAATCGCGGCCTAACCCGGCGACCGGGACCGCCACGATAGCCTTCGACCTGCCGGAGGATACGAAGGTAACGCTGACGGTGTACGATATCAGCGGCCGGAAAGTAACGACCGTCGTAAACGAGACTCTGACTGTCGGCACCCACGAGCGGGCCGTCGCGGGTCTCTCACCGGGAGTTTACGTCTACAAGCTGAACGCCGGGTCATTCAGCGCGGCCAAGAAGATGGTGGTCGTCGAATAACGTTTTGTAGACGGGGTTCCGGGACTTCGTCTACGATAAAATATAATAAATCGGCGGTTAGAAAACCGCCGCTACCCGACTTAGATACAGAAGCGGCGCGGTTTATCCGTGCCGTTTTTCTCGCAGTCGGTTCCGATGCTTCCGGCCCGGCCTATTTTATCTTCGCCTAGGAACGCGGAGACTTGGGCAAAAACAACGCATTCACTTTATATAATCAATATAAATTAAAACCATTAAATATCGCATATTTCGGTTTTAGGTTGACATTATATCGACGCTTTCATATAATGGCCCAAATAAATGATGTTTATTAAAAGGCGATGAATAAGCTAGGGCACTTCCAGTATAGTACTTCCTTTCGGCAGTTACGGGGATAGTTTTAGTTACCTACGGGGAGAAACGAACAACGGGAGGTTCAGGAATGTGTTACTCAAGAGTGTTAATTTCGGCTCTCTATATCGTATTGTCGTCGGGCGCGTACGCCACGACTCATGAACCTGCCCAGACCGATTGGTCCGGCGGACCGGGCATACCCGGGCCCGTGACCGATTGGGGCGATACGTTCGATAGCTCGAACGATGTAAGCTGGCTCTCTTTCCCCGGCGAACTGAACCTTTCGTCAACACCTTTACCTACGCCGGTCGAGCATACCGTCGACGGGAACTTCAGCGGCGCTTTCTCCGTATATTCGGAGGACGTGGATGGAGACGGTGATATGGATGTCCTCGGCGCTGCTTTTTTGGCCAATGCCATCGCCTGGTGGGAGAACGACGACGGTTCGGGGACATCCTGGACCAAGCATACTGTTGACGGAGACTTCCGCAATGCCCGTTCCGTATATTCGGACGACGTGGATGGAGATGGTGATTTGGATGTCCTCGGCGCTTCTCATTTTGACGATGACATCACCTGGTGGGAGAACGACGACGGTTCGGGAACATCATGGACTGAGCATACCATTAACGGAGAATTTAACGGTGCCTCATCTGTATATTCGGAAGACGTGGATGAAGATGGGGACTTAGATATCCTTGGGGCCGCTGCCGGCGATTTCGATATCACCTGGTGGTCTAACGACGACGGCTCGGGAACATCGTGGACCGAATATATAGTCGACGGAGACTTCGGCGGTTACTCTGTATATTCGGAGGATGTGGACGGAGACGGTGACATGGATATCCTCGGCGCTGCTTTTTTGGCTGATGACATAACCTGGTGGGAAAACTTAGACGGTTCGGGAACATCCTGGGCTGAGCATCTAGTTGATGGACAATTTTACAGCGCCGTTTCCGTATATTCTGCGGACGTAGATGGAGACGGTGATATGGATGTCCTAGGCGCTTCTCAGTTAAATGATGACATCACTTGGTGGTCAAACGATGACGGCTTAGGCACCTCTTGGACCGAACACACCGTTGACGGGAACTTCGACATCGCCAACTGTGTATATTCTGCGGATGTCGATGGAGACGGCGATATGGATGTCCTCGGTGCTGCTCAGGCTGCTAACGATATCACTTGGTGGTCAAACGACGATGGCACGGGGACGGCCTGGACCGAGCACGTAGTCGACGGTAACTTTAACTTCGCGATTTCTGTATATTCCGAGGATGTGGATGGGGACGGCGATATGGACGTCCTTGGTACGTCTTATGGTGCTCATGACATCGCTTGGTGGGAGGTTACCCTATTCAGGCCATCCGGGGAATTAACCTCTTCGATATACGATACGGGGGGCGCGCCGGTCTGGGGCCAAATCGACTGGACTTCCGACACTCCTTCGGATACGACGTTGAAGTTCCAGGTCCGGGGTTCGAGCGATTATACGGATATGGGCGGTTGGTCTGCGGACATCACTTCGCCCGGGTCTTTAGCATCTTACCTGGACGACGGCGATCGATACGTGCAGTACAAGGTTATTATGGAAACGGACGACCAGAAAGTTACCCCCACCCTTTACGATGTAACCATAGACTGGATCTGCACCGATATCGTTGTAACGGCCTTATCGGCTGATAGCGCCGCCGACGGCGTCGAAGTCTCCTGGGAGTGCGCCGACGCCGTATCCGGCTTCAACGTGTACCGCACGACCGATTCCGACTTGGGTAACGCTGTAGTGCCCCGGGATAAGCTCAACGCCGACTTAATAACCGGCGAGTCGCCGTACGCATACCTCGACGCGTCAGTAAAAGAGGGCATTACCTACAGCTACTGGCTCGAAGCGGTCGAAATCAGCGGCGCGGCCGAGACCTTCGGGCCGGTCGAGTGCACCTGGAACGGTGCCTTGCCCACGACATACGCCCTCTATCAATCGCGGCCGAACCCGGCGACCGGGAGTACTATTATAGCCTTCGACCTGCCGGAGGACGCGAAGGTAACGCTGACGGTGTACGACATCAGCGGCCGGAAGGTAACGACCGTCGTAAACGAGACTTTGACTATCGGCACTCACGAGCGGACCGTCGCGGGTCTCGCGCCGGGAGTCTACGTCTACAGGCTGAACGCTGGGTCATTCAGCGCGGCTAAGAAAATGGTTATCGTCGAATAACGTTTTGTAGACGGGGTTCCAGAACTTCGTCTGTAATAATACGGACAACGGAAGCGGCGCGGTTTACCCGCGCCGTTACGCTTCATTACGCCAGATTTCCCCTTGCGCATCGCCCCGTCGGTGTATTAATATCCGCCGACGCGAAACGAGCGGAGGTACGATTTGTCCGACGAAACCAAAAGCTTGCGGGATATTCGGCTCGAGAAGCTCAAGAAGCTCCGGGACCTGGGCGTAAACCCGTACCCGGTCGAAACCGAGCGGACCCACTCGGCCGCCGAAGTCATCGAAGGTTACAACACGCTGGAGGGCGTTGATGTCGCCGTGGCGGGCCGCTTGAGCGCCGTCCGCGGCCACGGAAAAGCCGTCTTCGCCGACCTGACCGACGAGTCCGGCAAGGTCCAGCTCTATTTCAAAAAAGACAACCTGGGCGACGATTTCGGCCTTATCGAGTTTCTGGACCTGGGCGATTTTGTCAACGCCGGGGGTCCGGTCTTCAAGACCAAGACCGGCGAAGTGACCGTCGAAGTAAAACGATTCAATATCCTTGCCAAGGGGCTTCGTACACCGCCCGTCGTCAAGACCCGGGAAACCGAAGACGGTACCGTAGAAACCTTCGACGAGTTCGCGGATCCGGAGAAACGCTACCGCAAACGTTACGTCGATATGCTCGTCAACCCGGCGAGTAAGAAGCGAATCGCCGACCGCGCCCGGATGACCGCGGCGATACGCCGGTTTATGGACGACCGCGGCTTCGTCGAGATAGAGACGCCGATACTCCAACCCCTTTACGGCGGCGCAAACGCGCGACCGTTCACCACGTACCACAACGAACTCGAGACCGACCTGTATCTCCGTATAGCGGACGAGCTTTATCTGAAGCGGCTCCTGGTGGCCGGTTTCGAAAGGATCTACGAAATAGGCAAGGACTTCCGCAACGAGGCCATCGACAGGACGCACTACCCCGAACACACGTTACTCGAGTGGTACGAGGCGTACGCCACGTACGAGGACTGTATAACGATGGTTGAGGAGCTTATCGCTGGCCTGGCCGAGGATCTCCACAGGACGACGAAAATCGAGTACCAGGGGCGCCCGTTGGACCTTACGCCGCCGTGGCGCCGGGTCGAGGTCGTCCCGACCATAAACGACGCGACGGGTCTGGACGTCTTCACGTGCTCGAAGAACGATCTACTGGTAGCCATAAAAAACCTTATAAATAAGCTTATAGAAAAACATTATCTAAAAAAATTCAAGGATAGTTACCGCGGACAGCTAGATAAAATACGCGACGAACCCCAAGAGGATTGGACCCGTTATAAGCTAATCGACATACTGCTGGACCTGGTCGTGAAGGACGCGGCGTGGGACCCGATTATCGCAACCGGTTATCCAGCCGAGCTTTCGCCGCTGGCGAAGCGATCGCCCGAGAACCCGCGGGTCGTGGAACGCTTCGAACTGTTCGTCGCCGGGACCGAGTTGGCCAACAGTTTCAGCGAACAGAACGATCCCCTCGCCCAGCGCGAGGCCCTCGAGGCCCAGGCGGCGGCCCGGGCCGCCGGCGACGACGAAGCCCAGACCGTGGATGAGGACTTCCTCGAGGCCCTCGAGTACGGGATGCCGCCGGCCGGTGGGATAGGCGTAGGGTTGGACCGCCTGGCTATGATACTGACCGACGCGCCCAACATCCGGGAGGTACTGGCGTTTCCCCAGTTGAGGGAGAAGAAATAACGGGCAGCAGTAACTATTCTATTTCCAAAAGAAAGGGGTAAAACGTATGCGTAGATTATCTTTAATATCGGCGGTTCTGATAGCAGTAAGTTCCGCCTCGGCGATAGGAATAGGCTTCGGCGCCGGTTATTGCCTCGCGATACCGAGCGGGGACTTCGGAGACGCCGCCGACGCGAGCTTCGCAGGCTTCTACACCGACGTAGAGGTAGCTATTATCCCGTTCTTCAACACGGCGGTTAACGTCTCATACCACTCCTTCGACGGAGGCGGCGTCGTACCGGTTACCCTCAGGCCGGAACTACACATCCCGTTCGGGAGCTTAGACGTTTACGGTCGCTTCGGGATGGGGATAAACTTCTACACCGGCGGCGTCTGGCCTACGAAACACATAGGTTTCTGTTTCGGCGGCGGCTTCTACTATATGATTACTAATAGACTCGGCGCGGGTTTAGGGGTCGATTATAATATCTACGGCGACTTCACTGAGGAATCGGGGAAGACGACATATATCGAGATACCGATAGGCATCAAATACTGGCTTTTCTAAACGGAATCTCGGATATCAGTTAACACCGAAGAACCGCCTGTCGTCTTATAATCCCGGTAAGCGTGCCCGATATCCGGGAATTACTCGCGTTTCCTCGGCTGAACGAGAAGAAGTAAAAACGTTAGCACGCCGTACTTCAATAAAAACGAAACCCCGCCTTTTAGGGCGGGGTTGGGAATTTCCGCGTAACGATTCGAGTTTATACAGGGGTTTTTACATCTCCCCCATCCACCGCGCCACCGGAGGGACTTCCAATACGTCTGCAATCCCGTTCACCGTATAATGCGCCCCCGGGTCCCAGGCGCCCGGCGTCCGAACCCACACCGTAATAAGCCCTGCGCCCCGGGCCGGGACGATGTCCTCGGCCGGCGAATCGCCCACGAAGATTACCTCGCCCGGTTCAGCGTCCGCCCGTTCGGCCAACAACCGAAAAAACGCGAGGTCCGGTTTGAAAACGCCGGCCTCGCCGGCTATGACCGTCCAATCGAAGTACTTCTCCCAGCCCGTCGCCGCGAGCTTTTTCCTCTGAGTGTCGGCGAAACCATTGGTCGCAAGGCCCAAGCGGAAAACGCCGGCCAGCGCCGCGAGGGTTTCTTCGGCCCCCTCGAAAGGATAGACCCGCTCTACGTAAACCTCTAAATAATCGGGACCGACGATGGCGCCGTTGACGGCGCCGGGCGTCCCCAGCTCTTCAAGTAACCGGTCGAAGCGTTCGGTCCGTAACCGCTCGACGGTCATCTCGCCGGCGGCCAGCCCGAGCCACATCTCGCCGTTCACCCTAAAGTACCCTTCGACGAATTCGTCGCGTTCTACGCCGTAAGCCGCCAACCCGTATTTCTCGTGGATGATTGAAAGCGCCTCTCTGGCCGCCCGGCGGTGGTCCAGAAGCGTATTGTCCATATCAAAAAATATCGCTTTGGGTTTCGTGTCCATTATACGACCGGAGTTAACGTTTACGCTTTAATTCCCCCCACATCCCTACAATTTCCCGGATGGTAGTAGCGATGTGCCGGGCCGAGACGGTCGACTTACCGTACTCCCTCGGCAGGTGGCGGACGCCCAGTTCCTCGATTTCGACGCCGGCGTTCTTCAACTTAACCATCAGCTCCGTGTCTATGAAGAACTCGTCGGACTTCAGTCCCAACGAGGGGACGACGGCCGCGGGAAACACCTTGAACGAACAATCCACATCCCGGAGCTTAAGGCCGAAAAGAAGCCATATAAGTTTATTATACGCCCACGACGTGAATTTCCGTAACCCCCCTTCGGAACGCTCCAGCCGATAACCGACTACGGCGTGCCCAGGGGACGCCCGCTCGACGAACCGGGCCAACTCGGCGACGTCGAACTGGCCGTCGCCGTCAGTATAGAATACGTAATCGCAACGCGCCGCATCGAAACCGTCCCGAAGGCTCCGTCCGTAACCCAAATTCGTTGGGTGCGTTATTACGCGGAGGGCAGGCAACTCAGACGACTGCTCTTTCAACACCTCCGGCGTCTCGTCCGTTGAACCATCGTCCACCACAATTATCTCGTGTTCACGACACAAGTTACTTAAAACCGTATTCAAATCTCTGACGAGAACGCCGATGTTCCCGGCTTCGTTCAGGGCCGGGATGCAGGCCGATAAAGACGGTTTTTCGATGCTACCGCTCAATCCGGTTCCTTTCACCCTTAAACCAGCGAGCCACCGAATTCGCCAGTTCCCGCGCCGGTTCCACCTTTAATAATATTACTAGACCCGCATACACGAACGCCCCTGCAACCGTCGGGTAGGCGAGTTTTACGAGATACCCTACACGCCCAGAGAGCCCCGCGTCCCATCCGAGACCATAAAGCCACCAGACGAGTAATCCCATCGCAGCCGCGGCGGCGATTACTTTTACGAACGTCAATAAGGATGAGCCTTTTAACCGGACGCCATCACGGGTTCCGAGGTAAAAGAGTACCGCCGATACCCAAGTAGCGTTGACCAACCCGCGGGCCAGAGCGATTCCCCAGTGGCCGAACCAGGCCGCGAAAAACAGGTCTGCGCCAACCGTCAAGCCGACGGCCCCGACGGCTATCGCGGAGAAAAACCAGTAACGTTGTAGCGCGTAAGCCGCCGCGCGGACCATTCCGAGAGCCACCAGGAAAACCAACCCGACCGAGTACGCCCTGACCGCTTCTACGGTAAGGTTTAAAGACTCGGCGTCGAAACGCCCGCCGTGGAAAAGGAAACCGATGACCGGTTCGGCCAGGATAAAAAGACCGACGGATGCGGGAACGTAAAATACGGCGAGCTGCACCAAGGTTCTCTCGAGCCTTTTAGTCACTTCCCCTTTCCGTTCGCCGGCGGCGTCCCGGCTGAAGTACATAAAACTTACGCGGGCCAGCGGTATCGAGAATAGCGCCGACGCGAAACCCATTATCGTATAACCGTACTTGAGGGACGATACGGCGCCTTCGGCAACGCGTACGGCGACGTTGCGGTCAACGAGCGTGTTGATCTGGTCCGCGGCCGCGCCGGCCGCCAGGGGTAACACCGCCGCGAAGAACGCTCGGGCCGCCGGCCGCGTCGGATTCAGAGTCGGGCGCCAAAAACGCGCGCCGCTTTTCAGGACGCCTATCGAAAGAAAAGTGGCCTGGACAATACTTCCTGCTAAAGCACCCACGGCTATCGCGTAGACGCCGGCGCGAGAGGCCAAGGCGAGGACCGAAGCAATTATTATGAGCGAAGGGACCGCGTTCAGGGCGGCAGGGAAGACGAACGACTCACGGGCATTGTGAACCGATAGGAATATCCTCAAGCAGAGAGACGTTACTATAATAGGCGCGAGAAGTCTTAGTATGAACGTACCTTCGGCGATTTCGGTGGTACTCGCTTTTGGAATAACCCCCGCCGCGACGTACGGTGCCGTTAGTATTAAAACGCCCGCGGCGGCTATATAGACGGCGATTATAACGTTGGTCACGTTCCAGAGCTCGCGCCACGCCTGTTCTTCGCCGTATTCCGCCTCCCAACGGTGGAAAAAAGGGAGTACGAGCGCTATTAATAAATACTGGGTAAATATAATTACGATTTCGGGTACGATGGCTACGAGAAGATACAGGTCGTACATCCGGGCCGTGCCGAAAGCCCGGGCTATGACTATCGCTTGAACGGCGCCTAAAACCAGCGCGACGGCGCTGATAATACTCATTGACCCAACGGTCTTCTTAACCGAGCCTTTCATCTGCCCGTAAACCCGTTCGTGATTACCTCTTTTTCGCCAGCCGTCTAAATCCCCTGAAGACTAGTTAATAAGCTTATCATAAAAAGCGGACGGATATAAACCCAATAAACGCTCTATCGACGTACCAGTTCCCGGCTCGCCGTCGGGCAGGCGAGCTTATGCGTGTAAATTAGCGTATGTCGACCGACAACCTATTTCAAGGGATGAAGACCAATACTGTTGACCCTAAACGGTAAGTATGGTAGATATTCCTCAGCAATTAACGTAACCACCGCTCAAAATCAAACGCTAGGGGCACGTTATACGGGTAGTCGGCTTAATCGAACGATAAAGGCTCGGGCATCATGAACGTCGAAGAACTGAAAAAAGAGGTCGCAAAAATAGAATGGTGGCATTACATCGACCTGGGAAACGGCATAATCACGCCCGGTCGCGGCGATAATTTCAAGATGCTGCCGGCCCTCGAGCTTCCCGACGACCTTACGGGGAAGACCGTCCTCGACGTCGGTGCGTGGGACGGCTTTTTTTCTTTCGAAGCCGAGAAGCGAAACGCCGCCCGCGTCCTCGCCACCGACTCGTTCAGTTGGTACGGCGGAGGTTGGGGTACGAAGGCCGGTTTCGAATTCGCCCGCAAGGTCTTGAATTCGAAAGTAGAAGACATGGACATAGACGTTCTAGAACTCTCACCAGAAAAGGTCGGGACGTTCGATTTAGTACTTTGCCTGGGCGTCCTATACCACATGCGCCATCCCCTACTGGCCCTTGAGCACGTTTACAGTGTTACCGGCGACCAATTAATACTGGAGACCCAGGTCGACATGCTCGGGTATAAGCGCCCGGCGATGGCCTTCTACCCCGGCTCCGAGTCCCACGGCGACCCTACGAACTGGGTCGGGCCGAACCCGAAATGCGTAGTAGCCATGCTAAAAGCCGTCGGGTTCCGTAAAATTAAAGTGTTCCCGAAGAAGCGCTCCCTCCCCGAGAAAATCGGAAAAGCCGCGCAAATAGCCATAAGGCACGTATTGCAGCGCGAACAAAAAGCCCGTTACGTCTTCCACGCGTGGCGTTAAGGCAACCGCCGAACCGACCTTCAAACGTATAGAGTTAGCTTAATAACTCCGCCCGTAAAAAAAGCCCCGCTCAAGGGGCTTTATCGCTTTCGTATCGCCTCGCCGTTTAAACCGTACCGCATCCGTCTCGTTTGCGGGCTATGACTCCCAAAATATCTCTGAGGTTCACGTTCACGTTTACGGCGCCCAAACCCCACGACGCCAGAGCCCGCTCGGCGAGGGCAAGCTGGGGTATGAACGCCGTCGCCTTCCGCGTCAGGTAAGCCAGAGACCAGGTCTTCACAGGACGATGAACGTCCACCGGCTCGAAGCCGGTCCGCCGGAGCATCCGTAACAGCGACGAACGGGTAAAGTAGTACGAATGAAAGCGCATTACGTACCACCACCGGCGCTGCCGCCAACGGCTGAGGACGCTGCCCAGGTCCGGCACTTCCACGTAGACGTACCCGCCCCGTTTAAGCAGTCTATTGATTCGGTCCAACTCGCCCCTAGGGTCGGCCACGTGCTCCAGGACGTGGAACATCGTAACGGCATCGAAGCTCCCGGCGTCAAAATCGTGCTCGTCGAGGAAACCGCAGTAGACGATTTGCCCAATGGTTTCGGACGCGTAGCGGGCGGCAGCACGGGCCGGTTCGACGCCGCAAGCGTCCCACCGACCGTCGAGGAGCGAAAGAAAGAACCCGTGGCCGCAGCCGAAGTCGAGTAGTCGCCCGGCGGTAACGTACCGCTCCAGACGCCGCAGATTCCAGCGGTAACTCGCCTCCTTCCACGAACGTTGCTTCAGGTACTCCTCGTCCTCGACCGAACGGTACACGTTGCTCAAGACATCCTGTTTCTCTCGGGGATTGGAATATGCGAGGCCGCAACGGTTGCAGACGACTATCCGGCAGTTCAGGTTGTTTGGGTCCGATTGGCGGAAGTACGACAAAGCCCCCGCCGACGTCTCATCGATAGTCGCCTCATAAAGGACGCGATAGTCGTTCGCGCCGCATAGGTTGCAGTTGACGTACTCGAACATAGGCAAGGCAAGACGGCGGCGAGTGTACCATAACCGGGGAGGGATGTTAAGGTTTTATAAACGGCGGACCGTTCGCATACATAAACTTGACTAATCTACACATATATGATAACCTGAAGACATGAAAATCCGTTCAAATAAAGCCGCCGTTGCCGGTCTCCTGGTCCTGGCATCGGTAATCGGCTGTAAAGGAAACGATATGAACCACGGGAATAACCCCGGCGTAAATGCGCCCGAGTTCCCCGTATATAGCGCCGAGCGGTGGATTAATTCGGAGCCGCTGACTATGGAGGAACTCCGGGGCAAGGTCGTCCTGATAGACTTCTGGGAGTATACGTGCGTCAACTGCATACGGACGTTGCCATACGTAACCGAGTGGCACCGCCGCTACGCGAACCACGGGCTCGTTATAATCGGCGTACACACCCCCGAGTTCGAATTCGGCAAAGACAGGGCGAACGTAGCGCGGGCGGCACGGGAGTTCGGCATCGAGTACCCGGTAGTCCTCGATAACGATTATGAGATATGGACCGCGTACGCCAACCGCTACTGGCCCAGGAAGTATATCGTCAATCCGGAAGGTAAAATCATCTACGACCACGCGGGCGAGGGAGGTTACGCCGAGACCGAAGAGGTCATACAATCGCTGATTCGGGAAATCGACCCCGACGCGGACCTCCCCGCCGTTATGGAGCCGGCGCGGCCCGAGGACATGGCGGGCGCCGTCTGCTATCCGCGGACGCCCGAGCTCTACTGCGGTTACCTGCGAGCCAAATACGGGAACGCGCCGGTTCAACCCGAGGAAACGTACAACTATACCGACGGGGCTACTCATACAGAGGGACGCGTATATCTTAGCGGGTCATGGCTCTTAGGAGAGGAACAAGCGACGTACGGGGGCGACGACTTCGACGAAAACGGGTACTTACTCATCCCCTACTCGGCGAACGAGGTGAACGCGGTGATGGACGCGCCCGAGGGCGAGACGATCCGCGTTTATGTATATCGCGACGGCGCTCCCCTGACGAAGGACGAAGCCGGGGAAGACGTTGTCGTCGATGCAGAAGGTTCGTATATCGACGTCTCGGTCGGTAAGATGTACCGGATATTAAACGCGCCCGAGTACGGCTCGGGCGAGCTGTCGCTCCACCCGTCCGGCCCGGGCCTCTCGATATACGCGTTTACGTTCGGGTCATGTGAGATGTAGTGACAAACGTCCTATAAGGCAAACAGCCGCTCTAAGAGCGGCTGTCGTTATAGTAAGGGAAACGATTGGGGGTATTATTATCGTACGGGTATTTACCTTCGTTAGCGGTTAGGCCGGCGTTTCGCCATTTCCTATTTATCCTTTTTGCCGCCAGCCGTCGACAGGAACAACTCCCTAACCCTTTCAACTAAACCGGCGCTGAATTCCACGCTGAAACCGGAAATAAACGCTACGAGGATAAATATCCAAGATTCCCAAATAGGCGCTTGTTGTTCCCGTTCGCGAGCTACTTCGAGTTCCGCCTCTTTGGCTACTCTGAGCGCCTCTATTCGCGCGGCTTCACGGGCTTTTTCTTCGATGTCTTCTACTAATACAACGACTTCTTCGCTTATTTCGTCTAGGTGTTCAGCTTTAGCTTCTATTAACGTCTGCTCTTCTCCTAGCTCTGCTTCTACTGCGAACTCAGGGTGCGTAAGAAAATATAGATTCTCTTTTAAATCTTTAGTATCTCCATTTATATCCGCTATATCTTTGTCTAGGTTTTTAATTTCCGTTTCTATTTCATCTGGTCGTTTCGGTTCGTCTACACGTTCTACAACTCGCGTAAGGGCGTCACCGACATCCGTCTCGGTCTCTACTAAGGTTTTCCCACCATCGGCCCCATGCTTAGATATAATACCGCTAACTTCGTATATACCGTTTTTAGCAACTACCGGTTTTTCTAAAATACCGGCGTACGCGGCGGAGCCCTTGACGGCTTCGGCCGTTAAACCGCCAGCGTTTTTAGCTATTTCTAAAAATGAACCAACCGAACCATTTACTTCCATCACCTTTACGCTACTATCGTTCGAAGTCCCGGGCGGCCCTTCTACTTCCCTTTGACTAAGCTCTTTCGCCGCTATGGACGCTTTTACCTCTTTCCCAACGGTACCAGGTAACGTTATTAAACCGTTTATCGCTAAGACGTAGGTAAAACCGGCAAAAAACACCGCCAAAACGAATCGGAAGAGATAGGAGTTCAAATCGTACCAGTCGAAGATCTTTTCCCTTATTTTAACGTAGGTCGTGTACGCTATATACGTAGCGCAACCTATCAAGCCCCAAGCTATCGTAAAAAGCGGTACCGTTAAAACCTTCTGGTATCTCAACCCTTCTGCATTAACGAAGTTGAACAAGACGAAAAGACTGATTATAATTAGTATCAGAACACACCCAAATATAAACCCGCTTTTTGACGACTTTAACAGCCGTTGCTTCCTAGCAATGTCCCCGTAAGCCTCGCCGATCTTTGTACGAGCGTCTTGTTCTTTACCCTCGTTTAATAAAGACGCCGCCTCCTCATATAGTGACCGAGTTAGTTTCGTATTTACCCCGGTCTCTTCGGCTTTACGTATATCCGCGTTTAATTGACTGAGTTCTTTTTCCAAGTTTTTGTCCTCGTTCCCCATTTCCCTCAACCTCCTGAAAAACACCCTAACATTCTTCATCACCTATGTCAAGAAAATAATGCAGTATAGGCATAATAATATATTTCGATTGTTTAACGCGTATTACGTATATCAGTTGTTTAACTTGTTTCGGTTGTTTCGCTTGTTTCTCCTAATTATTCCTTATTTACCACCGCGCTCCTCGCCAATAAAAAACGGAGGCCCTCGGCCTCCGCTTCTATAACGTCAACGTAAATCTACTAGCGTTAACGCTCTATGTGTCTCACTCCCTTATTCCTTATACATATTCACGTGCACCTTCTTGCCGGCGTATTCCAACTCGTATGCGTTCATGTCGCCATTATCCAGGGTGCTACGGTTCTGGGTCTCGTCGGCGTACGTCTCCTCGCTGTCCGCATCGTTAAGCTGGGACAGGTAATCTTCGATTTCGTCGGCAGTAGGCACGTTGCCCAGTTCCTCTGAAAGCACCGCATCCATAGAGTAGCTGGTCAGGAGCCGCGGCCAGACCACGGCGAAGAGGTCGTGGTTCGCGAAGACGTCGCCGGCTTGCACCGTGCCTTCGGATACGACTACGACGCCCACGACGTCATCGTCGTCGGCCAGGTCTTCGAACGCCTTCTCGTACGCCTCGGCCTTCTCCCGGAACTCCTCGGCGTCGTAGCTGGCCGTCAGCGTGTCCGTCTCGGTGAATACGCCCACTTCGGCGTTACACTTGGAGACCGCTTCCCAGACCATGCCCTGGTCGTTCTTACCCTGGGCGGTCCCCCGGACGCTCGCCGGCGCTATCTCCTTCTTGTAGGCGAACGAATCGCTTACCTCTGTCCAGCGGCCGGCCTCGACGCAGAAGACGTCCACAGCGTAGCGGCCGACCGGCGGCACAACCGTGTCGTACGAAATAATCCGGTCCTGTTTCGCGCCCCGGACTATCTCGCCGGCGAAGATTACGACGTTTTTGCCGGTGTCGTTCCGCACCTCAAGCGTGTTGACGTCCGCTCCCTCCTCGAGCTCGGTTATCTTGAACTTACCTGACTCCATCGCCTCGTCCATCGTCAAGATTTCGCCGAGTTCCTCGCCGCCGCCGGAAAGACGGACCGGATAGACCGCCAGATTATCGTGTATCAACGGCTTCCCGATGGTCAGTTCCGCGTAAAATTCCTCGCCGTCGCCGGACACGGGCACCGACAGGAAAACGAAGGTAACAAAGACGACCGCGGTTATTAATAGAACATCCTTCTTCAATTCAAACCTCCCGATAAGGGTTTCCGGTATTTTATATAACGTTCGACGCCCGTTAAGCGGATAAAGTTTAAGGGGCTTTGACCCTGGCTCTTAAATAAATACTGTTGACCTGTAAACGGCCCTATCGTAATAATAACCCCAGACGATGAACGGCGTGGACGACAAGCTCGCCAGCGCGTTCTGCTTCACCGAAGACGACCTGGCGGCCAATCGGCAAGGCTACCTTACGCCAAGCCAGAAGAAGATTATCGCGGAAACCCGCAGGGCAAGACTGGCCTATATTATCATGGCCGCGTCTTTCGCGTTTTTCGTCATCGCGTTCGTACTGTCCGGAGGGTTGGAGGTATCCCTGTCAAGGGACGCCCTGACCGCTTACGCCGTCGCGGCTTCGGTCTTTATAGGCATCTTCCTCGCAGCGATGGTCTACAGCCGCATTAGAAGTCGCGACCTGAGATCCGGGAAAATTAGTGTCACCGAAGGCCCGGCGCACCGCCGGACGAAGGAGTACAAGTTCGGGGCGGCCTTCTATGTGAAAATAGGCCGGCACCGTTTTCAATTCGCCTACCCGGAACAGTTTGATGCATTCGACGAGGGCGTTCGCTATCGAGTTTACTACGTTAAGAACCCGCCGATAGACGCGGTTCTATCGGTCGAAACGCCGGAAACCGCTGTACCTCGCCCCGGTTCCCGCGAAACCCGTTACGGAGAAAAAGGTTGACAAAGATAGTAAGGTATGTATTAATCGGGTTAAAGTAATTAAAGGTTTTCGAGAAGCGCTTCGCTGTTTAATGCGTGGGGCGTAAAGGGGTAAGTGATACGCGTGTCTATCGGGAGGTGTAGATTTTGGGTATTTTTTGGGGAATAACGTTGATCATCCTCGGTATCCTGGCGGCTCCGTCGCTGATACTCTCGAGGAAACCCGACGCCGACAAAATCCTGGGTAAGATAACACCATACCAGGGTTGGATCGGTATCATCTTCTGCTTATGGGGCATCTACGGTATAATCTGGTCGATAACGGGTATCGGTTGGATGGCTTGGTGGCCGGTCCGCTGGTTTACATACCTTATCGGCAGCATAATGGAGATGATACTCGGGTTCATACTCGGGTACGGTCTCATCGCGAAGTTCATCTTCTCCAGGAGCGAAGCCGCCAAAGAGAAGGGCGCAGCGATTATCGCGAAGCTGGCGCCCGTACAAGGTACCCTCGGCCTTATCGGTATCATCGTCGGTATCTGGGTGATTATAGCCTCGTTCCTGCCGTTCTAAAGCCTTCATATCCGAATAACACGAAAAGGCCGGTCGCGAAAACCGGCCTTTTCGTACTCTATGTCCGACCTGCGTTTATTCGTTCTCGGTTACGGGCAATGGGTCCGGATAGATAAAGTCGACAAAGCCGAGAGCCGCCAAAGCCATACCGTAGTTCTTCTCGATGTATTTCGAAGTTATCGTGAACTCCTTATCACCGACCTGTGTCAAACCCCGGATGATTAGAATGTGGTCAAGCGATTTAGTCAGTTGTGCCACCGCGTTATTATAAGCCGTATCAGAGTCGATTTGCGAGTTGTAAACGTATTCGTACTCCGCGGCGTAACCGCCGACAGGTTTTCCACTTGAATCTTTGGCCCAGACCCGGCCGACGCCGGCTACCGCGGTATCGCCCTTTACGCCACCCGCTTTAGCCATGATGGTTTCGAGCACAGCACCGTGATGGAAGTATTTCTCCCTATACTCCTTCGTCGGATGGAACTCTTGGGCTTCGAGCGGTATGACCGACGTATAGTACACTACGTTAAAATCCTCGATACCCGCTTCGAGAAGAGCCAGGTCGTACGAGAACGTCTCGTACGGGTCCGGAGGTATGCCTTCGTCCGACTCCCCCGTGCCGGTCGTCGCGAAGTAGGCGGTCGGGATTCTCGGACCGAAGTACGATTCGGCGTACGCCGGTAGCGCCGCGGCGGCAACCATCGTCGCGACAAGTATTAAAGAAACCCTCGTCCTTTTACTCATACTATTTATCCTCCCTTCCTAGCTTTTACGCGAAAAAACCCCAGCATCCTAACTATTAAACTCCCACACGAAAACGACGTCGTCATCAGCGCACCGATGCCCCCCAACCGATTCGTAGAGTTTCATCGCCGCTTCGTTCTCCTCGCCGGTGATGACGTACATCTTCATAAAGCCCCGTCCGGCGCAGATGGATTTCAATTTCTCAATGAGCTTCTTCCCCACCCCCTTCCCCCGGTGTGCTGGCAGAACGTCTATCGAGTACAGAAACATCATCGGCGCTTTTCGCTCCAATCTCGCCAGCTCGTACGCGTAGAGGAAGCCGGCGAACTCGCCGTCCACGTACGCCGCTAGTAGATAGTCCCGCTCGTCGTAAAGAAAGGCTTCGTTAAGCGCGCCGTCCGGGTAAAACGCTTCGACGACATACCGCGCCCTGTCCCCGTCGCCCGTCGTCAATCTCTTTACTTCTATCATCCTATCCCTAAAAAACCTACTCGGTCCACGGCGATCTTAGTACGGGCGCTCCGGCTTGCATAAAACCCCGCACTATTAGTCCTTACTTCATTCCCCGACTATTAAGTCTATATATACGGGTTCAGGTTCGGAACCCGGGCTCTCCGGCGGTTCAACGTCTATTTCTTTAACTACCCTCTCCCCTCCGTAATGAGCGGCGAATTCCCACGAGCCGGGCGGTACCTTCATTTCATAATAGCCGTCTTCGTCGGCCAACGTCTCGATAAATAGGCTGGGCACCGAAATCCTTGAGCCGACCGCTGGATTCCCCTTTGGATCGGTAACCGAACCTTTGACGACGCGTATTATGGCGCCGGGACACACACAAATAAGGACGTTCAGCTCAATCGCCTCGGAATCGGTCTCGATATCGGTCAGGTATATATCGCCCCGGTCGCCGTAAACGATAAGTTTATGCTTTCCGGGCGGTACGTCCGTAAAGGTTATCGTCCCTTTCTCGATGACTTCCCCCGTATATCTATCGACGCGGTCTTTTAATACGCCGACTTGCTCGCCTATCAATACGCCCCGCAGGCCTTTCGGCGGGTACTTGACGCAACTCGAGACGTAAACGTCCACCGTCGCCGCCGAAACCGCCGACGCGCAACAGGCGGTTACAATTGCCGCGAATAGGTATATAATACGGTCGCTTTTCCCTTGAATATTCAATATCATACGCCCTTCCCTTTAAAACAAAGCATTAAGTAATCTACGTATTTCTTATAACAAAACCGCGCCCTTTTTTTAGTAAGTATAGTGTATCAACATCCCACGTCAGTTCGATCCTCCAACTTTTTCAGCATTTTCCTGCCCCAACTTTCGAGTAACTCTACGTACCGTTGGGCGTGCGCGGTCAGTTCATCGGAGAGTTTGTACCAGTCACGGGCGACGCGGACGACTTCGGCATCGTCGGGATCGTCAAGATAATCCAAGATATCGTTCTTACGGGCAACGAACTCGCCTTGAGTCACAAGAAGCCAATTTTGAAGGGCGAAAAAACAGTTGTAGAAGTTAAACTTTAATCCGAGTACGGATTCGGATAAATCTCGGGAAAATAACAGATGATGCCTGGCGGTATGGAGATTATCGCACGCCTTCAGCCTGACGTCGGTAATGTAGTCTTCAACACTCGGTGCCGTCAGTCTGCCTTCGATCGAACCGTAAAGCACCTTACATCCGTGATAAAACAACTGTACGAGATGAAAAGCCGGAGTCTGGTCGAGTTCCTCGCACGAAACGAGAATACCCCCTGCCTTATATTCGGCACCCGACATGCCCTGGAATATGTTCCGAAGCGTTGATATGTCGTTCTCATTAACCTTATCTAAAACTACCACGCAATCGATATCGCTTTCCGGATTGGGTTCGTCACGGGCCCAGCTACCGATGTGCCCTACGAATATCAACCTATCTTCGAACCGGTCTCCAACTTTAGTTACGAAATCGCCCAGCCAGGCATTAACCTGCGATTGGTCGAGCATATCTTTTCATCCTCATAATCTTCCCGCCTCTTTTAGCACGTACAACGCGTCGGCCGTCACCCATTCGTTCATTCGTTTCTTGCCCGTCGGGCCCCAGTCCACGCGCGAAGGGGGCCCGGCGCCAGTTTTCGTCCCCGGCGGATAAGCTTTGTAGTATTTCCCCTGGGCGGGCCAACCGCCGTCGGGCAAACGCTTCGACTCGAGCAAGTCCAGGGCGTCTTCGCACCGTTCATCACGAACGTATCCGGCGACGGCCAGCGACTTCAAACCAACCAATATGTCGTAATGCCAGTAAGTCGGATAGTGGAGGCGTACGAAGTCCGGGTGCATGACCGAACCGTCGCTAAGCCGTTTGTATAGCCGCCGCTTCATAAAAAACTCGGCGGTCCGGGCCACCGCAGCCCCGGCGGCCTTATCGCCGGTCTCACTGGCGTAAAGGGCCAGCGCCCGCAACGGGATGTGTGACTCGTGACAGGACGAGATTATGGCCTCCGGTCGCCGATCGCAGTTCCACCCGCCGTCGGGCCATTGCCATTTAACGAGGCGCCGCGCCAGCTCGTCTGTCCGCTCGTCGCCCAAGCCAAGCGTAAGCATCGCGAACAAAGCGTTGCCCTCCTGGGAGCCGCAACGGCGTACCCGGCCCTCTATCTCGACGATATTCCTCTCGTGCTCCTCCGAAAAAAGCCAGCCGTAGACCTGTTCACTGAGGGGGACGAGAGATTCGTCGCCCGGCGGATACCCGATGTCGGCGAACGCCGCCAGTACCCAGTGGGCACCCACCCACTTCCCATACGGGTTCCGCGGGATGCGACCGTCGGCGTCCCGTTCGGACAAGAGGGCCGCAACGCGGGTCGATTTACGTACCTCTTCCCGCGTCTCGCGGAGTATTTTCGAATCCGGCGACTCGTCGAGGACGTACGCGAGGACTTTGTAGCGAACCGACGGTTCGTCGGACGAGAGGAGTTTTTCGATAATCTCAGCCGCTTCTACTCCCATAATACCACTACTTTCTCCGGGGCGTTCGGGTCCACCTTGACGGCGAGTTCGGTACCGGGCTTTAGTTGGGGTAAAACCGTACGAGGTACTATCGTATCCATACTTATCTCATACGGCGTACGGTCCGCGTCGATAATCTCGAGTACGAGGTTCAGATACGGCTGCTTGTTTATATTTATAGTAAAGCCGGTGCTGCTTTCACTTATACTTTTTAATACGCCCGTAGCTGGCCGCCCCACCCTGAGTATCCGTTTCGCCACGCGGGTACCGCCAAAGAAAGAGGATATTATGTGAAAAGTTATCGAAGTTACGATCGGTATAGCGACGAATACCCCTAGGACTATCGGATATAACCCCGTTGCCATAAAACCTTCGTATCCGTCCGGGCCGAGTAATACCGGCCCCCAGTCTCCGAAAAAAGCCCACGCGACGACCGGCACCCAGGGTAAAAGAATAAACGCCAACAACAAAACTACGAACGACGTTTTACCGCTTTTAGCCAAATACCCTCCCGTAAAACCCGTCCGGCCGCCTGCCGGATTGTTGACACTTCTACGTATTCGCTTTGACCCGGACGCGACCCCAGCAACGGAAAATCACGCCACGGTAACGCTGCCGTCCCAGACGATCGCGACTTGCTCCGGGTCGTTCGGGTCGATTTTCACGGGAATCACTGCACCTGGTTGAAACTGGGGGACGGCGTATCTGGGTATTATCGTGTCAAAGCTTACCTCATACGGCGTATGTACTCCGTCGTTAACTTCCAAAACGAGATTAAGATAAGGCTGGTCGTTGACCGTAATCACCCCGCCCTGGCTGCTCTCGCCTATGCGTTTGACGGTAGCGGCCGCCGGGCGTCCGGTACGTAGAATACGCCGCCTACTGAAGCCGAGGAAAGAAGCCATCGGTTTCCAAAAAACCGCGAAAACGTAAGCGAAGACGTAAGTTACGAACGAAGTTATGCCCAACCCTATAACGAGGTCGTCGCCGTAGCCCCCGACGAATCTCGCGTACGTTTCCGGCCGCATAATCTTGGGCGCTAACTCTTCAACGCCGACGATAGCCAATACCATGGCACCGGCCATCGCGAACACGCCGAAAAAGCCCAGCGTAAACAAATACTTCCGCATAACCGCTCCTTATACATCCACCCCTAAAAGGGGGTCTTTACGACCATACTACCGCCACCTTTTCGGGGTCGTTCGAATCCACCTTTACGGCTATCTCGTCGCCTGGTTGAACCCGCGGAACCTCAGTCCTCGGGACAACGGTATCGAAGCTGACGACATACGGGTCAGAATACCCGTCGTGTATCTCGAGCGTCAGGTTCAGATATGGCTGGTCGTTGACGGTCACGGTCGCCCCGAGGCTGCTCTCGCCTATTCGCTTGACCACGGCTTTCGCTGGGCGCCCTGTCGCCAAGACCCTTCGCGTCTCTCGCGTCGCCCGACGGAACGGCGCAGACGCCCCGAAGAATACCCCAAAGAAGATGAACCCGCCGACCACGAACGGCAACAGCAGCAAGACCACCGTGATTATTACGGGTACCGGACTCGTATCGAGCCACTCGTACGCAGCCGGCCCCAGGACCAGCGGCACCCAAAACGGTACGAACGTCCAGAATATCAGAGGAGCCACCGACGCGACCATCAACAGAGCTATCGTTTTGGGTTTCATCATATCCGTTCCAGTATACGTATCCGTACAGCGGCGTCAAGAGAGAAAGGATACTAACAGCATTTAAAGGTATTACGGCCGGGGTTGAACACCGGCCGTTTCGATTTAAGTCACGTCGGGTTTTACCCCACACTACTTGCGGAAGTACGTCATCGAAGGGTTGGGACGACCTACGTAGCAAATATGCGTAAAACCGTACTTCTTGATGAAGGTAGCGGCTAGTGTAGCTTCGCCGCTCTTATCACCGAAGTCAATAAGTTGCTGACTGCCTTCGACTATTCTCCAACTACCGTTAACCTCTACGACCACGATATTATCGGGATTGAAGGTTATGCAATCCTCGCCGGGGTAAGATCCGGTCGGTGGTTTCCCGTTTACTAAGTAGTAAGTCATAGACGCGTCGGGACGTCCCACGAAGCAATGGCTCGTTATGCCATAATGCTTTATTATATCGCAAGCCATACGGGCTTCTTCTTCGTTGGAACCGAAGTCCATAATCCAATGGCCACCTTCGACTATCTTCCAGCTCCCGTTCACGTCTTTGACCTCGATATTCTTGGGATCGAAGCCGACGCAGTCTTCTTTAACGCCGTTACACCCGCCGATTATTGCTAAGATAACCGGAAGGCACGCTAACAAAACCGAAGTCGCTTTTCTCATCTTATTCCTCCTTATTCCAAACTAATCCACTATACGCGATGCAATTATATAATATCTATCACTTACATACTATATTTATTAATACGTGTCAAGTACTTTTTATAGGTTTCTGCAAAAAAATTCAACGCCGATTCAAGGCGTTGATATATATTGGAGATTTATAAATCGATTATCTCGTTATTATTGCGTATTTATTTTGATTTCGGCTGTTTATCTCTATCTCTCCATTTCCGCCCATAAACCCACGCCCCGGGCCCATCCGGCGAGCCACCGTTCGCAGGACGCTTTGTGTGGAACGAGCCGCGCGGGCGGCGGCGGAGTAGGCGCGTAAGGGTCCCGTTACAGTCGCCGCAGAGAAAAACGGCGCCTCCTTTCAGGGGGCGCCGTTGCACGTATCGCCGTATCTTTCACGGTTGCTATGGTTTAGGTTTAAGGCCGAAGGCTCGGAAATTATAGTCGTCGTATTCGGACAGGCGCCGCCAGCCGTTGAACGCTTTGGCCCAAACATGTAAGGATTCTGCGAAAGCCGCCACGGTGCATCCTTCCAGAAGATGATTCACGAGGAAACTGTTATCGAAGTTGCCGTTGCCATCGCCGGTGTAAACTCCCACCGACGCGAGTGTTATCTCACCGACGGCCGGGTCTTCTTGGTCTGGAGGCGGAGCGTTGGTTACACGATTGTTACCGCGCTTCATCTCGAATTTAAACCTGGCGAAACTGAAGTTAGACGGCTCGTAGGTAGCCGGATGATTTGCGTGGAAAACGACATAAACGTTATCACCAACGCCGTATTCCAGCATTCCGCAGTTCGGGTCGGCGGTCACGCCACTGATAGTCGGCGCGTCGATAGTCGCGTCGCACGGCCTATTATCTATCCGAAGCTTGAAAACGAAGGTTTCGAACCCCGGGTCTTCCGGGTCAGAACCTACCAGGGCCGGGTTGATCGTCGCCGCATCCACATAACTGGTGGGGTCGTTCAAATCGTCGCGGAGTTTCCAAGCTATCGGGAACGAGGCGGGGTTTAGACGATTCTTACTGCCGTCGTAAATCTCGACTTTGAACTCGACGAAGCCGTTGGGTACCTCCGACGTATTCAAATACCCGTGGACCATATGTCCTATCTTGACCCAGTTGTAATCCGGCGGTATTTTGAAAAACGGGTTTTCCGGGTCGTCCGGCCCAAGGGGGTACTTCTCGAATATAGGGGGTGGGCTCGGATTCACGTAGTACCACGTTATTTCATCGTTTAGCGCCGTCCAAGGTCCTGTACCGTTCGACCGATATTTGATTCGATAGTACTCGGCACCGGCATCCAAGAGTTTCGGACTAAACCAAATCCGCAGCCCTATCGTTCCTCCGAACGGTCCGTCCTGATACCCACTACCGATAGACTCGTACAGCCCGATTTTAACAGGGTCGTTGCCCGCTCCAGTCCCGTATATCCTGAGAAGTTCGTATTCGCCTACGTCCAGGGGCGCTATCCAGAGGTCTTCGGGATCCAGTCCGGGGCCCCCAAAACACGAAACAGCCTCAGGATGCGTAACCATAAGATGCACCGGAACGCCGCTGGGGTGATTCCAATACGTGTGGCAAGGAATCGGGTACCGGGCGTAGATTACCTTTTCCGCGCCGCCAATCTCCTGCTTGACGCGGAACCACAGGTCGGGTATGTCCTCGCGGCAAATAGAAAGCCAGAGCGTCGCCGTAAAACTCCCGTCCGACTGCAGTTCGGCCGTACCGAGGTACTCCAAAGAGTACCAGCGACACCAAGGCCACCATATCCAGTAGATCCAAGGATACCAGCAAAGCCAGAACCTGAACGCCTGGAAATATTCTTTCAATAGGTTTCGGAACTGGTCAGTATTGGAATATAGTATCTGTGAGACCTTCACCCCCTCAACCGCCTCCTCGGCAAGAAACGCGCGTTTCTTTTCGAGTGGCATCTTCGCCAGTTCGACGTCCATTACCTTCCGCGCGTCCGGCAATCTGTCGAAACGTCTCCTCGCGAAAGCCCATTCGGGAGGTAGTGCGTCGAGTTTCTCCTCTATGTCTACCGAGCGCGCGAGACGCGTAAACGGCGGTTTAGGCTTGGGAGGGGGCGTTCCGCACCAGTCGTCGTCCCAGTCGTCGAACCACGTTAACCGGTCGGGGGGAATTTCGCCTATCCTGATTGGCGGCGGGTCATAAATCACGTCGATAAACGCGTCCCGGACTCGCTCGATAACATAAGGCGGCAACCGCCGCAAGCAGTACCATATGTCGACGTCGTATATGTCCACCTCGCCGACACATATCGGCGCACCGTCCTTTTCGACCGTTCCCGTCACCACGTAGGGAGTTCTAATCCAACACCACCATACAGGTTTCGGGATTGCAAAATCGACCTTCTTCTTTCCGGGGGCTCCCGACACTTTTTGAACGGGGAACTCGCCGCTTTTTAAGATACGTCCGATATCATCCGTATCCGGTCCTATCTTTACGGTGTAGTACCCCCGGATAGCTTTAAGCTCGATCTTTACGTTGCCAGAGGAAGGTAACGGCCCCTCCATCTTCAACGGTTCTTTGGCTACCGGGCGACTACCCGAACTGAAAACATACGCCGCGATACCCGGTTTCTTATGTTCTTCCGGCCAACCCACGTCCTTAACCAGCCCCTGGAATTCGACCGATATATCGAGCATGCACATCTTTGTCGATTCGGGTGCCATCGTCTTTCCCTCCTTACTTCGTGTATCTAGTAGCTAAAATCGCCTTTTTTACAGTTATTTACGCACCACCTCCTAATACATGATTTACGGGACGAATTATTACATAGCTTCTCTTAAACCGGAATTTATATAACATATAAGCTTATACGCGTCAAGCACTTTTTTGCAAAAAAATAACGCGAATTAATCGCGTTATTATTCTTTATATATTGCTAAATATATTATATGATTTATATAACGTGTTTGATTTGATTTAGGCTGTTTATCTCAACCTCTCCATCTCGCCCCACAAATCAACGCCCCGCGCCCAGTCGGCTAGCCATTGCTCGAAGGTCGCTTTATGAGGGACGAGCTGGGCCGGCGGCGGAGTAGGCGCGTCCGGGTCCGGTTCCAGCCCCAGGTCCTCGGGGCCGTCAATCTTGACGACTTCGCCGTCCGCCGTTTCCATCGTTATCTCGAGACCCTCGTAACTCAGCGCGTGCTCTCCCCCGCCGCCGTAGACGAGGACAGGCGCTTCCGGCTTCGAGCAGTCAAGGCACGAATAAATATCGCAACCCCAGGTACAGACGGGCAGCATCTTCTCGGGCCACTCGGGCATACAGCCGGGCGGATTCTCCCGGTAACCGGTATATAGCGACAACACGTCGCCACCGATCCAACCGTCGTGACCGCCGCTAATCCCGACCAGACCGTAGCCGGGGCCGAAGCCACCGTTGCCTATCTCGATGTATATCCGCTTTAGGAGCGGCGGCAGCTCGAACCCGAGGCGCCCCTCGACCGCCGCGATGTCCTCGGCTGTGATCGGCGGGTATATCTTCGGCGCGGGCGAAAGCCCCTGGGCCATGTCGTGTATCGTGCTCGGGTTGGCCGCGCGAGCGCGTACCCGTTCGATAATGTCGTCTGTCATTCTACCTCCGGATAAAGGAATTAAACGCGTCCACTTACTTCACCTAATACTTCTATAATCATCAATTAACTACTTTATATTACACGCTAGAAGCGTAGTAATCGATATGGTTATCTAACCGCTTTAATAAAACCGTCAACAGTGCTTGTTCACCCGTCCAATATTCTATCGTCTTTGTGCAACCCCAAAGCCCTTACGTAACGGCGCGTAAGTTCGGGCATAATCGTTTCGGCCGGACCCCTTCCGAGGCCGAATACGGTCCCAGGGAAGTCCAGCGGCTCCTGAACGGCCCATATACGCTCGTGTTCATCCGGCGGAAGGATTTCGGCCGGGTCGCCGACGGCAACCCATCCTATCGGCACGACCGAACCGCACGGTAAAACCGTTTTAATATGGACCACGCCGTTAATCCGCACCTCGGCTCCCGCCCCTACTCGGGCCCCGTTGAAAATCGAAACGTTCGTGGCCAGGAATGCGTTATCTTCCACGATACAGCCCGATAGATACGCGCGCGGCCCCACGATAACGTTGTTACCCACGTTAGTAGGATGTCCGGGCGTCCCTCGAACGACCGCGTTCTCCATTATAATACACCGCGAACCAATGTTGACGGGTCCGCCTTCGGACACGATGACGGCACCGAATAAGACCCGGCTATCCTCCCCGATCGTAACGTCCCCGCAAATAGTAGCCGAAGGCGCGACGTAAGCGGTTTCGTGAATAAACGGCCTTTTACCCCTATGTTCAAGAAGCATACTCAGTCCCCGTTAAAATACCGGCTAAACAAACCCCCGGACGAGCCCCGGTTTCTCATCACAATCGCTTTCGACGACGACAGCGCCTCGGGGAGTCCGAGCCCCACGGAAAACTTATAAAAAATCAACTCTTCGCCCTTCCCAATAAAACCCGCAAGTTACGCGGGAGGACTTCGAATATTTCGAACAGGTCCGACTCCTCCATCTTCTTTACCATCGTGTCCGGTAAACGGTCGCGCGGCGTCCCGTCCAGAAGTAATTTCGTCTCGTCGGCCGTGAATTCGGCGCCGTCCTCCACCCATTCGGCTGCCCCCTTATTCTCGGGGCAAACCCGCTGGCAGCGCAAACACCCAACCAACAACTCGTGGGACGACGGATTTATCCACTCCGGGAAGAGTACATCGCTGGGCTCCTCGTTATAAAACGTAACGCACTTATCAGCGTAGAGTAGAAACCGCTCGCGGGCGATCGCGTCCGTAGGGCAGGCGTTAATACACGCGACGCAATCCTCGCACCGCTCCATCATAGTCGGCGCCCGCCAATCGTCCCGTTCACAAGGGAGGTCGGAGTAGAAGGCTAAAAGCCGATGGTAACTCCCCGTCCCGTCGACGTAAGTGATATTGTTCCTCCCGTAATCGGCCAGGCCGCTCCGAACCGCCAGGAGTTTCGCCGGTACTATAGCCGGGAGTACCCGGTAACCCTTCGGCGTTAAAACCTCAGCTAGGGTATTTGCGGCCAACTCTCTCGTCTCCCGCGACTGCAAGTAAGTAGGGGGCACGATGAGCGGTATTCGGTTGTCGTTATACATAAACGTAAAGCGGAAGTGTGGCTGCCCGACGGCGACGATTATTATCGACCTCGCTCGGGGTAAATCCCCGGGCGGGGCGAAGACAAACCCGGCGAGCCACCTGTCGTATAACGCTTCGCTCAGAAAACCCCTTTCATGGCCGGTTTCTATCTCGTCCCTCAGTTCGTCGAGCCGCTCTATTTTGACGACGCGGGCCTGGTACCCGTTTTCGCCCATCTTACGTATTAAATCTTGCGTCATATCTCGATCTCCGCTAACTCCCACGGTTATATACCGTTACGATACGACGTTTCTCCACCAACGCAATAATAGCTTGATCATAATAAATTCCCAAAGACGAGCATCACGGCTACGCCGGTTTTGACGAACGGACACATCTTCATCGGTATTATCTTCGTCCGCGCGCCGGTCAAGGCCGAAAGCCCGGCCAGAACTAGAAGCATCGCGGCGCAGGCGTAGTATATGACCGAAGCCAATCGTTCGGCGCCCGTTCCGTAAGCCCTCGTTAAAATGACCAGAACGCCTATGAAACAGAGCGTCAGCCCCTCGGCGAGCCACTCCATCGTAATAACCCTCATATTGTCGTCGGAAACCGGCCCGAAACTGGCCTGGACGCCCCGAATCGCCGCGGCGTGCGACAGACCCCAAAAGGTTATAATGCCGGCGCCGCCGTATAACAATATATCGTTAACCATGTTCACACCCTACTCCCCGAAATACGCGTCCATCCTGTCGAACGCCTTGTTTATCTCGTCCTCGGAGACGCAGAAAGACAGCCGCAGGTGCCCCTCGCCCGTCGGCCCGAAAGCGACGCCGGGGGTGGTCGATACGCGGGCCTCCTTGAGTAGTTTTTTACAGAACGTCGCCGAATCGTCCTTCCCCTCGGCCTCCAGTATCCTCGGGAACATCAAGTACGAACCGCCCGGTTTATAATACTCGAAAACCGCTGGCAAACCGTCGAGCCGCTCGCACATCAGGTTCCGCGTCTTCAGATAATGGGTGAGGAAATCGTCGACGCAGTCTTGCGGGCCTTCCAGCGCCCCGAGGGCGGCGTATTGAGAGACCACGGGCGCGCATATCGCGAAGGGGATGTGGGCCTTGGAGATTTGCGGGATTAACTCCGAATCCGCGTGTAGATAACCGACGCGCCAGCCGGTCATCGCATACGTCTTCGTGAACGTAAAACAACTGACGACGTTCTTTCTCATCTCGGGAATCGAACCAATGCTGAAGTGCTTATGGTCGTCGAATACGAAGTATTCGTAAGCCTCGTCGGTAATAACCGTTAGGTTATTATCCAGCGCGACCTCGGCCAGTTCCCGCAGTTGCTCCTCGCCGAACACCGTACCGCTCGGGTTCGACGGGCTGCAGTATATAATAGCCTTCGTCCTGGGCGTTACCGCCTTTTTGACGCCGTCCATATCGAGGGCGAACCCATCTTCCTCGACCGTGGGTACGAGTACCGGCTTCCCCGAAGCTAGGTCGACCTGTCGTATGTGGGTGGAATAGGTCGGCGACGGCAGAATGACCTCGTCGCCCGGGTCCACCAGGGCCATCACGGCCGCGGATATCCCCTCTATCGCGCCGACGGTGACTAACACCTCCGACGGGTCGGCGGGTATGTTATTGTCCCTCGCGAGTTTCTCGGCAATCGCCTCGCGCAGCCGCGGCAACCCCGCCGTCTCCGAATATCCGCCGACTAGCCCTTCCTTTATGGCCGAAATCGCCGCTTCTTTAATATGCGCCGGCGTATCGGAGGTCGGGCGCGCCCAGGACAGGAACGCCACATCCTCGACCTCCTTCGACAACCTGGTCATCTCGTGAATCGCCGACTTCGGTATATTACCGACCCTCTTGGACACGCGCGATTTTACGTCCATCCCTTGCCTCCCTTACGTACAACGTCGATTTACATATTAGCAAGTTAAAAGGTCTACACAAGCGCCATAACCCCGACGGCGAGCGCTATGAGCACGATTACGACGGTATCGTCGCTACACAGCTATTCCATCAGGTTCAGTGCAGCGGCGATGTCCTCGGCTATCATCTTTCGCTTGCTCTTCTCTATAAAGAAGCTGGGGCCCGCCTGGAGGTACGACGGAAACGCCCTCTTCCCACGGAAGAAGTACTCGCCTTTGCGTATTTTATACGTCGACCCCGCCGGAATTACCCTGCTCTCGCCCGCCCTCTTCACGATATAGTTAACGGCTTTAATCGCGACGTCGCCCATCAGCATAAACGCTTTTACGTTGGGGAAAAGGGCGAGTTCCTTCTCAAGTATCCCGGAGCATTCTTTTATCGTGGCCGCTTTAATTCCGTAGTCGGTCTTGCCGCACTTCACGGCCGTAGTCAGGTAAACGCCGAGGTCGAGCACGTCCTTTATGGACGACACATCGGCGCCGGCGTCCCTGAAAGCCTGGACGGTAGTCTCTTGAAAGAGCGGGGTGCCGTCGGCGTAGTAATAGTCGCCCGGATCCGGTGGCGCCGCTTCGGATATCATTATGATGGAAATATCGCTCGGTTCGACTTCTACGTCCGGGACGATATAAAGCTCGTGCTTCACGTCGGCGCACGGAAAACGTTCGCATCCTACGCGTCCGCTTACCAGCATAATACGCCTCCTCTATCAGACCGTTAGCACGTCCAAACCAGCGTCACGACGCCCGCCGCCCTTTTCTTACATCTCTTCTTGAACCGGCGACGCGAGTATGTATGCACCGTTAAATTGATATTTCTCTGACTATTTATTCGTTTCTTTTTGAGCAGATAACGCCTTAATCAGTAAAACGCGCCGCCAACCTACCTAATATAATCCCGATTATAACGACTACGATCCCCCCGATTATAAAGGCGCAACCCGTAGGTAAACCGCCCCAATTACCCGCTAATAAGGCTATCGCGCCGATCACTACACCCAAGATAAGTGCGACTGCCCCGGCGATCGAAAGTACGGTACCGAATAGGCCTCCCATCGATTGTAGTAAATCGTTTAAGAACCCCATATTTCTTTCCTAATTACGCCTACTATAAACTACCACTCCACACCAGCGCCATGACGCCGAAAACGCAAGGTAAAAATAAGGACGTAACTCATAGTCCGTAGACTTATAGGCATAAATATATAATATATAGACGTGGACGTAAAGAAGAAATTCGGAGAGCGGGTACGGGAAATCAGAAAAGCGAGAGGGCTTTCGCAGGAGAAACTAGCCGAATTATCCGGTCTTGACCGCACGTATATTAGCGACGTTGAGCGAGGCGAAAGGAATATCGGTTTATTAAATATAATACGAATCGTTGACGCGCTAAGCACTAATCCCAAAGACCTGTTCGATAATTGGTAGCTGCATGTGTAGTTCACCGTATAATGGGAAAAAGGAAAGCGAATGGTCGGAAGTTACCGACCGCCTAATCTCTCAACATCCTTTGGACCCGAAAGAAATAAGAGATATCACGTTACTATGTTGGGGACGGCTATGGGAGACAATAATAGGTTCTGGCGAAACGTCGATACCAATAACAGAACTAAACGTCCCCGCGACCGTAGTTGGTTATCTATTTGAGAAGCTATTCGCGAAAGAGCTACATCAAAGGTGCCCCGATTGGAGGGGCGGAAGAACAAAGAACGAAAAGGACTTGGTATACGAACCAGACGACTCCAAGTCCATAGAAATTAAAACATCCGGCCAACTCGGTACAAAAGTATACGGCAATAGGAGTTACGGTCAAGAAGGGGATATGCCTGAACGTTCTAAAAAGGAGAAATCCGGTTACTACATAACGATAAATTTTTACGAAACGACTCTAAACTTAATAAGATTTGGTTGGATAGATTTCAACGATTGGGTATCCCAAGTATCGCCAACCGGTCAAATGGCATCCCTTAACTCAAATGTATATGAGTATAAACTGGAAGAAATCCCTGGGGATTATAGGTTAGAAGCAACGGTGGAGATAATAAACGGAATAGGCGAAAAAACCGCAGGCGAATTAGCTAACCTCGGTATTATGAAATTAAGAGACCTGCGCGCGTATGCGGGCGACGATAAACTAGCATTAAGGTTCAAACCTATGCTTGATAGCGGATACGAAGATTAATAAAGGCCAATTTGTTCGACCTTCTCAACTTCAACGCTTTGCCCCTGCTCGTTTACTTCTCGTTTATCCATAACATCGAAAACGAATTCCCGAAGTCTTTGGTCTATGTATTTACAATAATCTGGGTTTATCTCAAACCCTAATACGTACCGTCCATGAGCTATACAAGATTCGGCGGTCGTACCGGAACCTATAAACGGGTCTAAAACTAAATCCCCTTCATTAGAGAAACCCTTTATAATGCGGTCTACTAAATCCCTGGGGAACTGCGCTGGATGCGGCGCTCTTTCTTTAGACGCCCTTTTCTCACCGGAAGTTACTTTCGCTATTCGCCAAACGTCCGACGGGTTTTTACCGATAGTATTACATCTCAATTTGCCGTTTTTTTTCTGGTTAGGGTACTTCACGTCGGGATCTCGTATGTCGTCAAGATTAAAAACGTAGTTATTCTCGTCTTTAACATACCATAAAAACTTTTCGTTTCTCGGCGATAAGAACTTCCTTCCAGCTACCCCCGCGCCGTAGTTCCATACGATTTCCTGAATAAGATAGAAAGGAACTCTGTCCCACAATAAATAAGGTATCGGTATCGCCTTAGCCGTCCCCGGTAACGACAGATACCCTAGGTTTAGCAACAAAGCGCCGTCGGTTACTGTCGTCCTATGTATCTCTTTAACCCATTCCTCGCACCAATCGATGTATTCGTTGACCGGCACCACTCTTTCGTATTCTTTCCCGATATTATAAGGTGGACTAGTAACCGTTAGATTAAAAAAGCCGTCGGGGATACTCCCCAGCGATTCGAGGCAATCTCCGTTATATATCAGGAACCCCCTACCTTCGCAATATGGGTCTCCGAGAACGTCTCTTATCTCTTTTAGTTTCGCTCCGTTCATATCGAGGGACTTTCCGTATTTAGCTCCGTTGAGCTCCTATAAAACCTAACATAATCAAAGGCGATAAGTCAATCTCGTATCAGCGATATAAATATAAACGAAAACGTAAGTACCTACCACGTCCACACCATTACCACAATCCCCACCACCAGCGTGATGAGTAAGCTGATGAGGACGGTCCGGCGCAGGACATTGCCCTCCTCGCCTATGGCGTCTATTATCGCCGCGGCGTTCTGGAGCTTGGCCGGGCTGATTACGCTGGCCAATCCCCCACCGATGCCGCTGGCCGCAGCTATGAGTAGCCCGGCAACTTCGAGCTTGCCCATCAGCTCGGCGGTGTCGACGTGGAGCCACGTCAACATCGCGATCGAGCTGGTCTCGCTCCCGCTGATGAAGCCGCCCAACAGCCCCAGGAACGGCGCGACCAACCCGTAGAACCCGCCGAAGGTCTCCGCCGAGTACGCGGCAATGACATAGACAATATTGTTCTCGGGCGCGGGCAGAACCCACTCGGCGCCGGCGACCGCCTTGCCCGAGTGGTTAAACGTGTACGCGATGGCGAAGAAGACCGCCGCCGAGAGCGCCGGGCGCCATGACCGCCGGAGCCACTTCGCGACCGTCGTCTTGAACTGCGTACCGGTCGGCCGAAGGAACGGCATCGCCGCAAAGGTCGCGACAGTGACCCAGAAGTAAGCCTGCCAGAGGACACGAAGTTTCTCGGGCTTCCCCGGGATTATCTCCACCGGCATCGCGAGCTTGTTGAAGAGCATATCGAAGAACGGCAGATGCGGGACGTTGGTCACCGCCGCGAAGACGACGAGGATTATCCATGGCGAAAGGGCCGTCGCCAGCCTCATTGTCTTCTCGGACGCCAGGTCGTCGTCGGTCAACGCGCGCCGGTCGTATATCCTCTTGCCCCGGACGAGCATATAGACGAGCATCACCGCGACGACGAAGAGCCCGGCAAAGACGCCGGTAATGGTCGTCATCCCAAGGCGGTTCATCAGAATCGCCGTGAAGCCCATCGTCAAACCGGCGACGACCGTCGGGACGAAACCCCTAAGCATCAACTTGAACCCGCCCACCAGGTAGAGCATCCCGAAGGCGATAAGGGTGCTGACCACCGGCATAAAGCGCGCGAAGTACCACCCGGCCTCGTTGGGCGTCAACCCCGTGAACGCGCCGAAGACGACGACGGGGATGCCCAAAAGTGCGTAGGTGCAGAGCGCGTCGTAGCCGATGGCCGGGAGGGCGATAGCGACGAAGCTCGAGTACCCTAGCGCCAGCATTATAGGTGGGAGAATGCTGACCGGTGTGGCGCCGAGGGCCGCCAGGAGGGTACCGAAGCCGACGTTGATGATGAGCACCTGTACGACCTTGTCGTCTCGGGCAATCGTCTTGACGGCGGCGACGATACGGCGGACAGCGCCGGTCTCGAGCATGTAGGTCATCTGGAATATCGACGCGACGACCATCAGGGTAATCGGCAGGGACCCGACGACGCCCGAGAGGCTGGCCTTGAGCGCGACTTCCCAAGCGGTGTGAAAATAAAATACGGCGATAAGTACCGTAAAGACCCACCCGGCCAATCCGGCCACGTCGGCTGGCCGCTTGAAGAACGCGAGGAGAACGAATATCAGTAGAATCGGACTTACGCCTAGGAGAAGGTCGAAGATAGACATGGGTTAAATATACGAGATAATCGACGGTTAGCCAAATGAAAAATAATTTGGGGCGTTTACCCCTCCGATTTTCCCTACGCCCCTATCTATTTATGGTATAATAACAACGGTGGTGACTATGACCAAGAGAGAACTTTTAGGCGAGTTAATAGAAAAAGCGGTCGAATTGGACGAAGACGATATCTTGGAGTTAATATTCTACGCCGATAGAGTAGCGAAGGATATCAAACTAGACGATACGGAAGCGCAGATAGCGGGAAGCACGCAGGATTACGAACGCGGCGATGTCTATACACTGGACGAGGTTAATAAGGGTGCCGGAAAAGAATGAAGATATTCTTCTCCAAGAGCGCCGCTAAAAACTATCATCGGCTACCCTAATATTTACGCGAAGCTATTACTTCGAAGCTTAAGAGATTAGCCGCCGACCCCTACACTCGCTAAATGGATATAAAGAAGCTACGCGGACCTAACGGGAATTCGTTCAGACTTAGGGTTGGACCTATCAGAGTAGTATATTTCTTAACGAAAGAAAGTATAAACGTTTCCGCAATCGGCTTCCGCGGCGATGTTTATAAGTAAGCGTGACCAGACCGTTCCAACGCGAAATACCCCCAACTTATCGACGGTATTAAACCGATAAAGGCGGCATGCGAATGCCGCCTTTTCTTGAAGTGATAAATACCGGGCCATCTCAGTTTATCCTCTTCGCGCACCAGAACGTGACGTTCCTCATGAGCGGCCAATCGGAGCCCCGGTCGTCGTGCTCGTCGTCGGGCGGGTACCCGTCGCGGTCGCTGTCCTCCTCCCACTCGGGGTGTGGCCCCGTTAAAAACACCCGGCCTTCGCCATACTCGAACGCCACCATCGCTGGTTCGTCGGTAATCGCGTACGTACCTATCACGTCGACGTCGACACCCTCGTACGGTATCAGCTTCGGGCCCCACCAGTAATATATCCACTCAGTATCGCCGAGACCCTGCGTTATCGGATGGTCAGGCGCCATGTAGTTTATCTCGCACATCCCCGTCTCCGGATATGGATAAATCTCGTTTACGGGGCCGTCGGCGATGCCTTGGAACAAGCCCAGGTTCCCTTCTGGATATTCGGTACCTAGCCATATAATCGTATCGCTTCCGAAGCAAGCACCGGCGCAGGTCCCGATATACCCGCCGCCGTCACGGACGAATTTACGTATTTTCTCCTTGCCGGCGGCCGTAATATCTTCCGAGTACGGGCCTGAGCTGCCGCCGGGGAAAACCAGAACGTCTATTTTATCTAACGGCTCGTTATTGACGTCTTCAGCGTATAGGAGTACTACTATACAATCCATCCACTCGAACATCTTCTCCGACGGTTCGACGCAGCCGGGCGACGCGCCGTCATCGGCGTAGATACCGATTATTATATCCTCGTCGACGATTACGACGTTGTCGCCACAGTGGATAAGCGGTATCGATACGATCAAAAGAAGCACAGAGAAGGCGATTAAACGTTTTGGGCTCATCACGGTTCCCCCTTACAGGTATTTACGGGACCTTTTCTAACCAGTACGCTACAGTTCATTAGTAATCCCCTCCGGCGGACGTTACAATATTAACCATAAAAATCGGGGAAGCGTATTACGCACGTTTCTCCGAATAGGAAACGACCAGAAGGGGGTCAACGCAGACGACTAAGGTCATCCTTATTTGCTTATATCTCGTACAAATGTAAGAGATAACAGACGGTACCCCATACGGAAATAAACGAACCCATTCCGTTAATTATATTGACTCGGTAACTCTCGGAAGTTAGACTACGCCGTCAAAACGTCACCGTAAACCGATAACCTAGGAAGTTAATATGAACGACGAAAGGAAATCGAAAATTTACCCCGGCATGGTAGAGTGCAGCATCAAATGCCCCAAGTGCGACGGACCGGTACCCCTCAACGGGCCCTGGGAGACCGCCCACTGCGATCGTTGCCAGGCCGATATCGAAGTCCCGCACGACTTCTGGACGGACATATTCAACGACATTATCGAAGAGATTAAGTCCGGCGACCTGGCCGAGGGCGAAGGCCGGAACTCTACCATATTCGGCACGTTTAACACGACCCTCCTCTACGGACACCTGATACCCTACTGCCTGGAGTGTAAAACCGACTTCGACTTGGATACGCTTGACCTGGCGCCTGCGAAGACTTTTGTCCACGAGTGTGCGAACTGCGGCCACAAAACGGACGTGGCGCCTCCGCCCGAGTGGGTTAAAAAGGAATACCCGATAGCCAAGGTCTTCGTTAACGCGATTATGGAATCGGGCGGCGAGGGCGAAGCGCCAGCGGTTTCCGGGCCGGTAGCGTTCACGTGCCCGCAATGCGGCGGAGCCCTGATGATCGACGGGTCCGAACGGCTGATGCCCTGCAAGTTCTGCGGCGTGAACGTATATCTTCCCGACGACCTCTGGTTTCGGCTGCACCCAGCGAAGACCAAGCGGCGTTGGTTCGCGGTATTGGTTTGACGAACGAACAAAGAAGAGCGCAGCGAAATGAAAAGCAATACTATTCACCTCGACCGTTTTGATTCCGCCCTAGGCGAGTTCGCGACCGCGGCGACCGACTCGGCGGTCCTAATTGTTCACTTGCCCGGCTTCAGCGATTTGGGTCTCGTCCCTTACCTAATACAGAAGTTCCCCGACCGTTCGGTCGTCGAGCGACCCAACGCCATTAACGACGCCACCCGAGAACAAATACTCGAGTATCTGGACGGGCGGCGTAAGGTATTCGACCTGCCCATCGAGCTGAACGTAAGCGACTTCCAGCGAGATATCTACAGCGCGATGAGGGCCGTCCCGTACGGCGCGGTCGTATCGTACGGCGAGCTGGCCGCCGCGGCAGGGTACCGTGGTGCGGCCCGGGCGGCCGGCAGCGCCTGTTCGGCCAACCCGCTACCGCTGATACAACCGTGCCATCGCATTGTCGCCGCCAACGGCCCCGGCGGTTACGGCGCAAACCTGCCCCTCAAATTGAAGCTCCTCGAGATGGAGGGGGTCGACGTGTCGCGGTGGCGTGAGCTATAGTACATAGTATTTACTCTAAAAACCGTAATCCCTATATTATGGAAAAGAAAGCCATGAGTCCACAACACATCCTTTCGCACATACTCTTGGCCATCTTCGTAATCGCCCAAGTCCTCCTAACGTTCTTATTGTTCAACCAAAACGGAAACGAAGTGGTCAGAACTATCGGATGGGTGGTACTGGCGCTTTCCGGTATCTTCGGATGGTTACCAATCTACGAACTCCGGAGGAAGGGCGGCGTGCCCAAACGCGCATCGTACGTCAGAACGACCGTTCTCGTCACGAGCGGGATATTTTCGATAGTCCGACATCCACAGTTTCTAGGCGGAATGCTCCTAGGTATTTCGCTTGGCCTGATCGCCCAACATTGGCTCGTTATAGTCTTAGGCGTTCCAGTAGTAGTCATTTTCTATTTGGGCGTGATAGACGGTGATAAAGAGGGAATCGGGAAATTCGGGGACGATTATGAGGCTTACATGAAGAAGGTCCCGCGACTCAACTTCGTCGCGGGGATTATCCGGTTGCTCAACCGAAAGGTTAAACCTTAAGCGATAGGAATGATATGTATAGCAAAAACTCCAGGTATAGGGTAATCCTTACGATGGTGGCGGCCGCTTTCTCGGTCGGTTCCGCCTTAGCCTGTTGCGGCGACATCGCCGAGAAGCTGCCGTTCGATAAAGACGAAGACACCGGCGTTGAAGGACACCCTTACACCGGCGGCGGGACCCCGCCAGGCGACGTGACCTACGCCGGCGGCGACGGGACGTCCATGGAGAAAGCCGTTATCATCATGGGCGCTTCCGGCGAGTTCGAAGGGGTAGCGTCCGAGTACGCTTGGTTAGAAATCCAATTCGGCCCTGAGAATGCCAACTGGCAAAGCTTAGGACAGGGTTTAATCGCCGAGAACGGCCGTTATTATGACGTCATCAACGTCGAATTCCTGACCGATGTCGGCGACTACAAAAAGGGCGACGTCGCCGAGTTCTACTTCGACATCACAGACTTCTACGGGAAGTTTTAACGCCGGGTAAACTTAATATCACAACTTTAACGGGCGCCGACTACCGGGCGCTCCCTAAACATTTACGCGGAAATTTAAAGGCGTATGTACGATGAAGCCTCCCGTATGGCCACCGCCCCTATACTCATTCCTCGACTACATAACGAATCGTGTCGAAGACCCGCCCCCCGGCAAGAAAATCCTCGACTGCGGTGCAGGCGGCGAGTTGCCGCCGTTGGCGCTTTTCAAAGACCACGGCTTCGAGACTTACGGCATCGACATCTCGGAAGAGCAGATAAAAAAAGCGGGCGAGTACTGTAACGAATACGGGGTTGAACTCGATATACGTAAAGGGGACATGCGCAACATTCCGTTCGATGACGAGACCTTCGACTTAGTATACGAGTACTGCTCCATGCCCCACATGACCAAGAAAGACACCGCCGTTACCATCAAAGAAATAACGAGGGTTGCGAAAAAAGGCGGTTACTGTTTCCTGGGCTTCATCCTAAACTACACTTGGCCATTGCTCGGTCGGGAACGCCAGGAGGGAAGCGGCGAGTTCTGGGGCGGAGACGAAAGCGAAGAAATAATACACAGCGTGTTCACCGAAGAAGAGACCGAAGACTACCTTAAGGGTTTGGAGATTATAAGAAAAGATATCTGGACCACTTCCGAAACCGAACGGCTCAAAAACGTGTCATGGGAGGACTGGCAAAAAACCTGGGATACAGAAAAGTATCCCGAAGAAGAGAAAAAACGCAAATACGAACAAAGAATAAAGCTGGCCAAATATTCTCACATTTTCTATACCTTAAGAAAACCGATTCGACCGCGAGAGGGTTAAACGGCGTCGCTGACATACACAGCAAAGAAGATTAGTGCGTGAACGCGAAAAGAAGCGACGAAGAGAGGGACGCGACTTTATGGGCTGGTTGGAAGACAAACTCGCCAAGTGGGAACGGAACATCGACGAGCGCGCGGGGCCGGGAATAAGCGGGAGAGTCCTGGAAGGTGCGGAAATCCTGGCCGACGGGACGCCCGAACGGCGGGCCGAGTGGTCGAGAACCGCAATGGAGCGGCTGGCCGAGTTGGTACCGGACATCGAGGTCAGGGAAAAGATTATGACGGATCGTGCCTGCGTATTCGTCGAAGAATTCGGCGAGGAACCGCTACTCAAGCTCCGGAGTATCTTCAAGGAAAAAGGGGTGGACGCGGTTCTCGAAACGATGTGCCGGGATACTTATAAATACGCAAAACCGTACCGGGAGGGCAACGTCATTTACGAAACCAAGAACCCGTCCGACCCAGACGCCTTCGCAAAGGCCGAAACCCCCTACGAGAAACAGGTAGCCTACTGCCACTGCCCGCTCGCAAAGGCGGCCGAAACCCCGGTTGCCCAGCCTTACTGCTACTGCGGAGGCGGCTGGTACAAAGGTATTTGGGAGTTCATCACGGAAAAGCCGGTCCGAGTCGAACTACTCGAATCGGTGATGAAGGGCGACGGCCGGTGCACGTTCGCGGTTCACCTACACGAAGGAATCGTGTGATAACCCCACGTCCAACGTTGAACGAAAAAACCCGGCCAAGCGGCCGGGTTTCCGATATTAAAAAGCCATTAAGACGGGCCCGTCTCCTGCTCGCAGGACCAAGTGCCGGCGGCCGAACTCTCGTCGGCGTAAATTACCGTGAAGTCACCGGTGATGACCAGGCTGTCCAGCTCGAACTGCCCGGACAACCCAAGGGTGTCGGGCGCCGTCGCGCCGGACCGTGTATCCGGTATCGGGTCCGCGTAATCTTCGAAGGTCAGGGTAGCCTCGAACTCGCCTTCGTCGCTGTCATATACGAAGTCGCCGACGTACGTGCGGCTCTCGCCGTCGAGAACTTCAACGACGGCGACGTCGCGGCCTAGAACCTCCATATCCAACGAAGACGTCTCATCGGTACCGATGTAGCGCATACTGCCGACGTAGAACCCGTCCATGTCGTCTGGGAACGAGCCGGTGCCGATAATCTCATTCAGGTTACAACCCTCGAACGAGGTCAACAGCATCGTAAACGCCCACGCGATGGAAAGTCCTTTGAGCATAGGTTTCCTCCTCTGGTATAAAAAAACGTTATATTGCGATAAACCCGTTCTATTAGATATGGAGCGGACGCGTCGGGTTTAATGGAAAAGGAACGGCTACGTGCTTGGGTAGAGACGGTTTTCTAACCACTATCAACGCGCGGCACAACCGCGTAAAGTAAATCCTCGCTCCCTGCCGGGTCGATAGTACAATTGATTTCCCCCTACCCTTGTGATATACTCCCGCGCCCTGGTCGCTTGGTGGGCGATAGGCAAAACTTATGTCTGACAAACCGCGGGTATTGGTCGTTGGCTCGGTGGCCCTCGATACGATAAATTGCCCCGGCGGCAGCTGCGAGGAGGTCGTCGGCGGTTCCGCCACCTATTTTTCACTTGCCGCAAGCCTCTTCGCGCCGGTGTCGATAGTGGCGGTCGTGGGCGACGACTTCCCACCGGAGGCGCTGGAGTTGTTGCAGTCTCGTGGGATAGATACCGCCGGTGTCGCGGCAGAGCCGGGCCGGACGTTTAGGTGGACCGGCCGCTACGAGGACGACCTGAACGCCGCGATAACCGAGAATACAGAGCTGGGCGTCTTCGCCGACTTCGCGCCGGAGATACACAAAGAGGCACGGGGCGCCGAGTACCTCTTCCTCGCGAACATCGACCCGATGCTCCAGTTAAGCGTGCTGGAGCAGATGGACGGGCCGCGCCTCGCGGCCCTGGACACGATGAACTATTGGATAACCAAGACGCGCGACGAGCTGCTGGCCGTGGTACGACGCGTGGACGTACTGGTGATGAACGACGCCGAAGCGAAGATGCTGACAGGCGAAAACAACCTCATTAACGCCCTCCACGAGCTCGTGGCGATGGGCCCTGAGTACGCGGTCGTGAAGAAGGGCGAGCACGGGGCGGTCCTGATGGGCCGGGATTTTTACTTCGTCATACCGGCGTTTCCCCTGACCTTCGTCGCCGACCCGACCGGCGCGGGCGACAGCTTCGCCGGCGGGTTCATGGGCTGGCTGGCCCGAACCGACGACGTCTCGCCGGCCAACCTCTGCCGGGCGGCCGCATACGGCACGGCCGTCGCTTCCTTCACCGTCGAAGGGGTCTCGGTCGAGCGCCTGGCGAGCGTGACGCTGGAAGAAGTCGAAGACCGCCTCGCGAAACTGGGCGAGATGAGCCGATTCTAACTTTAACCATTACTTGATAATAATATGTCCAACGTATTCATATTACTGGCGTTAGCGATCGATAAAATACTCTGGATTTATTCGATAGTCATCATCGTTCGGGCGCTTATGTCTTGGTTCAGGCCGAACCCGGACAACGCGCTCGTCCGCTTCATCTACGGTATCACCGACCCGGTCCTCAATCCGGTCCGTGACCTGCTTATTTACCGTCTCGGGTTGAACCTCGGCGGATTGGACATCTCGCCGTTAATCGTCCTCGTGGCTATCCACTTCTTCCGGATTATCGCCGTGGATTTGCTGGAGCGACTCGCTTGGGCGTTCGCGTAAACCCTATTCGATGCCAACCGACGTCGAAAAAAGAGAACGAATCGGGACCGCCGCGGCGGCCTTCTTTTTAGGTGCTATCGCGGTAGCCGGACAGGTCGTCCTCCTCCGGGAAGTCCTGGGACTGGTCGGCGGCAGCGAACTGGCCTTCGGCCTAACCCTGGCGGTATGGTTGGTCGCCGCGGGCATCGGAAGCCTGGTCTTCAGTGGGACCGGCTGGAAAAACCCGGTCCCCCTTGTAATCGTATTCATTCTCTCCCCCGCCGTTTACCTTATAACCCTGTATCTAGTTTGGGGCGGGCCGGGATGGCTGGACGCGGCGCCCGGCGAAATTATATCGTTAGGGCGTGCGCTACCGTTTCTGCTGGCGGCGCTCGCACCCCTACCGTTTCTGACCGGCGCCGGGTTCGTCTTCGTCGCTGGCGCGACCTCCGACACGGCCCGGCGCGCGTACGCCGGCGAAGCCCTAGGTTCAGCCGCCGGCGGCATCGTACTGAGTTTCCTCCTCGGAACGATACTGGGGCCTCTGGCGACCGGAGTGGCGCTGGCCGTTTTGAGCGCCGCCGGAATAATTACATTAGCCTTAACGCGGAAAGGAATCCGAGCGTTAGGCTTCGCGGCGGCCGCAGCCGTGACCGTAGCGGGGATACTGATAATCGTATTTACACCCCGTTTAAAAAGCGGGCTATGGTACGAGCGCAGCTTCCCCGGTTACGACGTACTGGGATATGGCAAGTCGCCGTACGGCGCGGTCGTCGCCGTGGACCACGGCGGCCAAAGGTCGTTGTTCCAGAACGGGCTGCTGGTCGCAACTTACCCGGACGTCCAACGGTCCGAAGAATCGGTCCACTTCGTGATACTCCAGCACCCAGCGCCCAGACGTGTTGCGTTGGTCGGCGGCGGCCTCGCGGGTGCCCTCGACGAAATCGCCAAATACGAGACGGTAAAAGAGATAAAATACGTGGAGTTGGACCGTACGTTACCCGTGTTCGCCGCCGAACATTTCGATTACAACCCGTTCGCCGAGCCGCGGATTGAATTCGTGAACACCGACGCCCGCCGGTGGGCGAGACGCGCCAAGGCGGCACGCGAGACGTACGACGTGATTATCCTCGCGGCACCTGACCCGGCGACGGCCGCCGTCAACCGATTCTACACCGCCGAGTTCTTCGGTGACGTGCGGGAGCTTCTGGCCGACGGCGGCGTATTCGGCTTTACGACGGCCTCGGCGCAGAACTACTATACCGCTGAAGAAATCGACTACCTCCGGTCGGTCAACACGACCCTGGGCGAAGTCTTCGACGAGACGGCGGCGGTGCCGGTCGACCGCATAGTATTCCTCGCTTCGGACGAAGCCGAACTGGAAACCGACGCCGGGTTTTTCGATATGGCTCTGGCGGAACGGGGTATCGTAAACAAGTACTACCGAGGCGCCCGGATTTACGCCGACACGACGGAGCCTGCCTCGTTAATAGCCGAAGAAGTCTTCGGCGAAACTGCCGCGTCCGGCGGGATAGAAGAACCGGAAGACGCGAAGGACACGGCGACTATACGGACGATAACCTCGGCGCCGGGCGTAATCGGGACCGTAATTACGCCCGACCGCCGGGCCGACCTGAGAAAACTACTTACCGAACCGGGGTTACTCAATCGGGATTTCAATCCGACGTCCTATTACTTCGCGATGACCCTATGGGCCGCTAAGGCCGGCGGATGGGAAAAAGACCTGCTCGTAAACGCGCGAGGCCTGCGTTTGTGGCATCTTGTCGTCGCCATTACGATACTAGTTGGTTTATGGTTACTGATAAGGAAACGGACTCCCGCTTGGACGCGTCGGGCGGCGATTACGGCCGTCGCGGTCCAGGGTACCGCCGAGATATCGCTGGAGATACTCATAATCCTCGGGTTCCAATCGGTCTACGGCTCGTCTTACCTGGAAATAGCGCTGGTGGTCGCGGCGTTCATGGGAGGTCTCGCCGCCGGGAGCTGGTACTATGGGGCGCGGGCAGCGAAAAAAGCCCTTGACGACCGGCAGAACATCGTTAATATTCTTGGCTTTACGGCGGTACTGGCGATAGGGCTCACGCCGGTATTCTATCTTGTCGGCAAGTGGGGCGTCCTGTTCCCTGACTTGCCGATACACGCCCTGTTCCTCCTGCTGGCGGGACTGGCGGGGCTGGCCGGAGGGCTACAGTTCCCGGCTGCCGTCCGCCTGTTGGAAGAGACGGGGCGTCCGAGGGCCGCCGGACTGCTTTACGGCGTTGATTTGGTGGGAAGCGCGGTCGGTGCCGTCGCCGTCAGCGTCCTAATTATACCCCTTATGGGTTTCGCCCGGACGGGCCTGCTCCTAGCGGCGGTCCTCGGCGCAGCTATCATAGTTATGAGTTCCACCCTCCCAAAAAAGTCCGATGAAAACGACTAGAGAAAAAACCGTGCCACCCGCAGAACCGGGCAACGTCCACGCGGAAGAACTTCCCGACGTGGTGAAACGCTACCGGACTTCGGCGACTTCCGGTCTAAGCGAATCGGAAGCGACGGCTCGTCTGAAGCAGTACGGTCGCAACGTGTTGAAGACTACCGGCGGACGCCCCCTGTTCTCCATCTTCCTCGGCCAGTTCACAGACTTCCTGGTCGTCATTCTAATCGCGGCTTGCATCATATCGGTCTTTCTGGGCGAATACCTGGATTCGCTGGCGATTCTAGCCATAGTACTGCTCAACGGTATATTGGGCTTCGTGCAAGAGTTCCGGGCCGAAAAATCGCTGAAAGCCCTCCAGGAACTGGCCGCACCCAAGTCGACCGTCGTCCGAGGCGGTCGGGAGACCCTCATAGACGCGGCCGAGATAGTACCAGGCGACCTTGTTCTGGTAAACGCAGGCGACCGCATTCCCTGCGACCTCCGGTTGGCCGAGGAACACAGCCTCGAGGTCGACGAGGCGGCCCTGACCGGCGAATCGGAACCGGTTCAGAAGGATGCGGGGGTCGTGTTGGAACCGGAGACATCCATCGGTGACCGGGTGAACACGGCCTATATGGGTACTGTAGCCACGTACGGTCGGGGGCTGGGCGTCGCCACCGCGACGGGGATGAGTACCGAGCTGGGGCGTATCGCGACGATGGTCTCGGAGGTGGCGCTGGAGGAAACGCCGCTTCAAGAGCGGCTCCGTAAGCTGGGTAAGGTTCTACTCTGGGCGTGTCTGGCGATATGCGCCGTGATATTCGGTCTAGGGTTACTCCGGGACGTACCGCCGCAAGAGATGTTCCTTACGTCCGTCAGCCTGGCTGTTGCCGCGATTCCCGAGGGTCTTCCGGCGGTCGTTACTATCGCCCTGGCCCTGGGCGTCCAACGTATGGTAAAGCGCAACGCGCTGGTCCGGCGCTTAAGCTCCGTCGAGACCCTCGGTTCGACGACGGTCATCTGCTCCGACAAGACCGGAACCCTCACCCACAACGAGATGCACCTGGTAAAAGCGTACGTCGTGGGGACTCACTACGATACCACCGTCGATATCGACGAAAGGGTCCGACGTCTGCTCTCCCGCGCTCTCTTGTGTACGGCGAACTTCATTAAAATCTATGAGAGAGACGACGTGTCCCTGGACGCGGCGAAGACTAACCCGACCGAAAACGCGATAATAGAAGCGGCGCTCTCTTCCGGTCTGGATTACGTAGCGATGAAGTCCGGTATAGGGTTCGTGGACGAAATACCTTTCGACTCCCAACGCAAGAGAATGACCGCCGTATACGACGACGCCTCCGGTTCCCTCCTCGCTATTATGAAAGGCGCGCCGGAGGTCGTAATCGAAAGGTCTACGTCGGCGGAAACGCCCGACGGCGTAGTCGACGCCGCAGTCGTCGCCGACGAACTCGCGTCCGTGAACGCCGAGATGGCTGGACGCGGCCTGCGGGTACTGGCCGTGGCGTACCGGCGCCTTGACCCGGGAACCGAGATTACCAAGGACATCGAGGAAGAGATGACCTTCGCCGGTTTCCTCGGAATCGCCGACCCCCCAAGACCCGAGGTCTACGACGCGGTTCGGAAATGCGGCCTCGCCGGGATACGTCCGGTAATGATCACCGGCGACCACCAGGCCACAGCCGCCGCCGTCGCCGAGGAAATCGGCATCCTTACCGACGGCGACCTGATACTCTCTGGAAGGGAATTGGATGAAATCTCCGATGAACGCCTGGCCGATAGGGTAACCGACACTCAGGTTTACGCGCGCGTTACGCCTTTCCACAAACTGCGTATAGTGCGGGCGCTCAAAAGACTCGGCGCCGTCGTAGCCATGACCGGCGACGGCGTTAACGACGCGCCGGCCCTCAAAGAGGCCGACATCGGCGTCGCCATGGGTATCGCCGGGACCGACGTCTCAAAGGAGGCGTCGGACATGGTCCTGACCGACGACAACTTCGCGACGATAGTCGCCGCCATCGAAGAGGGCCGGGCGATATTCGCTAACCTGAAAAAATTCATCCACTTCCTCCTGAGTTGCAACGCCGGCGAGCTATTGGTAATGCTCCTGGCGACCCTGGGCGGGCTGCCGCTCCCGCTCTTGCCGATACAGATACTCTGGATAAACCTGGCGACCGACGGTCCCCCGGCGTTGGCCCTGGGCGTGGATCCGCCCGAAACCGGATTGCTCAACAAACCGCCGAGACCGCGGCAATCGTTCCTCTTCGACCGGCACGAAATAGTCCTCATATTCCTCCAGGGCGCTCTCATAGGCGTCATCTCCATCGGGACGTTTATACTGATGCTCTACGGCCTCGGTGCTAGCATAGAACTCGCGCGAACGATGACTTTCTCGGTCATGATGTTGAGTCAGAAATTCCACGCCTTCAACTGCCGAAACCAGGTACGGTCGTTCTTCGCCTTGGGGCCTTTCGGTAATCCATGGTTGATACTTTCTTTCGTAGTTCTGTTAGCGATTCACATCGCTATAATTTACGTTCCTTTCTGCCAGGAGATATTCAAGACGGTGCCGCTGAGTGCCAGCGACTGGCTCCTGATGATAGCCATCTCGTCGATTCCCCTCCTCGCGATGGAGATATACAAATTGGCGCGCGCATTAATACTCCGGATGAAGAAGGAGGAAGAGGGATATTTCGGCGTTTTCCCGGAGTAACGGCACGTATAACGAACCCCGTCCCAAACGACGGGGATTATAGTCGGCGAAGCATCCAACCTCGACCTTAATCGGAGCTTATTCCGTATAAAACGTAACGAAACGTTGCCTAAAAAGACTAAAATGTTGGGCCACGGTGTACCCCGCGTACACTGGCTCCGGCGCCCGAAGACCGCCGCGCCCAAGAATCTACCGCAGCGCTTCGGGCGGCTCGCGAAACTGATATACGTACACCTGGTCCGTATCGACGCGACGCCCCACCAGGCCGCCCTCGGGTTCGCCGTCGGCGTGGTGCTAGGGATTATACCGAGCTTCGGCTTCGGCGCGCTGTTCGCGGTACTCCTGAGTTTAATATTCAGGATTAACAAAGCCGCCGCCATTCTGGGCTCGTTAATCATGAACCCGATAACGACCGTCCCTTTCTGGACCGCGTCGGCGTTTATAGGAGCGCTCATAACGGGCGCGGATTACCGCGTAGTCTTGGCCGCCGCGCGTAGCGGCGCTATCTTCCGGTCGCTGTCGTATTCGACGTGCGTATATATGGCCGGAAACCTGACGCTGGCCGCGGTGCTGGCGATACTGTCCTACGGGGTCGTTTCGGTCGCAGTTAGCAGGTACAAAAAGCTGAAGCACCGGCGTCGGGCCGAACGCCTGAACCCGGACGAATAGAGTAAGGAGCACAAATGCGTGTCCTATTAATTTCGACCGTTTTATCGATAACCGCAGGCTCTGCCCTCGGACCGGCGATACAGACGGCGTACGACGCGGGAGTAATACCGGCCGCGGTGACCGGCGGCGTATCCGCGTTTACCCTGTCCGACGTCATTAACGACATCTGGGTAGACGATACGGGTGCCATCTGGGTCGCGACTGCACGCCGTCTGGGCGTCTCCCGCGACGGCGGTTCTACGTGGAGGTCTTTCGGGACCGAAAACGGCCTTCCCGGCGAGCAATGCGTCGCCGTTTGGGCAGACGGCGACGACGTCTGGGTTTCGATAATAGAAACCACCGAATCCGGCTATGACGGCCTGGGGCTTTGCTACAGCGCCGACGGCGGCGAGACCTGGACCGTGTTCGGTAAGGACGACGGTCTCCCCGCCGACGGGTATCTGGAGCTGGCCTGGGACGTAATAGGCCGGGACGGCGAGATATGGGTCGCCCTGTGGAACGGCGGCCTGGGCCGCAGCACCGACAACGGTAAAACGTGGGAGCTGCTGACGCCGCCGGACCGGGAAGGCAACCCGGCGACCCACTTCTATTCGGTCGCCGCCGAAGGCGACGTCATCTGGGCGGCGGCCGAAATAACCGGGACCGCCAACCTGAAGACAGGCGTCTTCAAGTCGGAGGACGCGGGCGAAACCTGGACATACTACGGTTACGACGAGGGTTTGCCGGAGTATATGCTGTTCGCCGCCGTAACTGTAACAGACGACGCTCCACCGGCGGTGTGGGTCAGCACGGCGCCACCGGACCCGTATAGCGGATTCGGACAAGGCGTCGTGACGTCCGACGACGGCGGTACCACCTGGCGTAACTACACCACCCAGGACGGCATGGGCAACGATACGTCGTACGCGATAGCCGACGGCGGCGGGACCGTGTTCGTCGGGACACTCTCGGGAGTGTCCTGGACCGAGGACAACGGTACAACGTGGTCATTCTCACTAATCGACGCAGACGACCACGGCTCGCCCGCCAACCAGGTTTACTCAATATTCGCCGAGGACGAAAACCGGGTCTGGGCCGGAACCGGCGCAGGCCTATGGTTTTCGGAGGATGGCGCCGAGACATGGCGTCTGATAGATTACCGACCGCGAACCAAACCCGCCGACCTGCCCGAAGCCATCGCGTTCCCCAATCCGTACGCGCCCAACGACGGGCCGCTTACCGTACGATACGCCCTGGACCGGGACGAAGCGGTAACGATAGAGATACGGGACTATGCCGGGCGCCTGGTGAAAACCCTAGTGGACGACGAGAAACGTACTCGGGGCGACCGAATCGACGAATACTGGCGGGGCGAGACCGAAGACGGCCGAATCGCCGCGAACGGGGTCTATATTTACATCATCCGCATCGGCGGCGAGATAGCGGCTACCGGCAAGTTCATCGTTTCGGGGTAAGAACCGACTAAACGCCCATCCCAACCGAAAGAGTACAGCTATGAAAAGGATATATATCTTAATCGCGTTAACAGTCGTTTTTCTGACCGGAACCGTTTCGTACGCCGAGGACGACGGAGGTTACCCCGCGGCGTTCAGGTTAACCGCCCTCGAAGCGCGCGCCCAAGGGCTTGGCGGCGCTTATTCGGCGCCGGCCGACGGCGCGTCCGCCGTCCTTTGGAACCCGTCCAACCTGTCGGACGTGGAAGGGAACAACATCTCCAGTACGTACAGACACCTATCGCTGGACCGGCGCGTAGTTACAGTCTCGTTCGCGCGGCCCCTTGTCGCCGGCGCGGGTGCCGGTTTCGCGTGGGTAAACGCCGGCGCGGGACGGATAATGGGCTACGACTATGACGGTAACCCCACCGGGCTTCTAACGAATCACCAGAACCTGTTCGTCTTCGGCTTCGGGCGGCCGTTGGTCGCGGACTATCTTCGGCTGGGCGCCGCCGGGCGGTTCTATTGGCTGCGGCTGGCGGATTCGGGCGCAACGGGCGCCGGGTTCGACCTAACTCTTTCATCTACTCCGGTCGAAACCGTCGGATTGGCCATAAAGGTGACCGATATCTTCAGTAAGCTCAAGTGGTACGACGTGGACACCGGCGAATCCAAACGCAACGAAGACATTGAAATGTCCCTTTCCTTCGGCGGATACTTCCGACCGTGGCAAAGATTAATGGCGTCGGCCGAACTGGAGAAAGGTTCCGGCCAGGACGTACGCTTCCACTTCGGCGGCGAGTTCTGGCTCGACGAGCGGCTCGCGGTTCGAGCCGGATACGACGCGGGCGAGCCGGCGCTCGGCGGGACAATCACCTATCCGCTGCCCTGGGGCCGCGTCGGCCTCGATTACGCGTATGCGCGGGAGGACTTCGCCGACGGCGCCGGGCACACGGCAACGCTGGGGTTCGAGTTCTAGCGTAGAAAAAACTCATAAACTACCTTACAATTACTGTTAATATATTGCGAAGGCGACACCATCTGATGGTGTCGCCTTATATTATAAATATAATCTACCGGTTAACGGGAACAGAAAATATGAGTTGACAGGCTGACTTAAATATAGTATAAGTCGCTGGTCACATTAAACCTTAAAAGGAGGAGAAGAATGAAAAGATTGTTAGTATTCGCAACGGTCATCGCAATTACCACCGGCGCATATGCTTTTACATGGCCCAATCATTTCACTTACGACGGACTCATCGTGAAAGACCGCGGCGGGCTGCCTATGCCGTCCAACTCGATCCATATCAACGGAGGGTTCTTCTACTACGGGATGCTTAATGAACACTACAACAACGACGGCGACTCGGCAGACGACGGTTATAGCAGTTACGCGCTCGGCTTCCCGGTAGACCTCGGGTATACGTTCAACGGTAAGCTCGAAGTCGCCGCGACCCTCCAACTCATCAGGCTGAGCGTGAGCAACGGTACTGATAGGAGCGAGTTCGGCTTGGGCGACGTCTGGATTAAAGGCCGGGCTCTCTTCCAACCGGGTGAAAGCTTCTACGTCGGTCCGCGCATCGCCGGGAAGTTCCAGGGCGGCAACAGCCACCTTGGCCTGGGAGACGGCTGGGGCGACCTCGACGCTGGTATGGTATTCGCGAAATACGACGATTCCAGCTTCAAACTGAACGGTTCAGCGGGTTTCCGTTACAGTTTTGAAGACAGGGACTATGACCCTCCGTATCAACCCGGTGTAAAGATATATTCGTTCCTCGAGCCTGGTTTCAGCGTAGGGTCGAAGTTCACCATTTACGTGCCCGTCGGTTTCGAATATCATGCAGATACTAAACGCGGCGACATATCCAGGTACGCCGGTTACGGGCTTACGTTGGGCGCTAAACCGTCGTTCGCGCTCAGCGACAACCACACCCTGAACTTCACATTGCTCTACCCGATTACGGGCAAGAACGCGAACCAGGAGGTTTACCTGGCGTTCACGACCGATTCGTTCATTCCACTTCCGTCAGGTCCCGGCGACAGGGACGGCGACGGCATTACCGACGACGTAGACAACTGCCCCAACGACCCGGAGGATTTCGATGGGTTCGAGGATTCCGACGGTTGCCCCGACCCTGACAACGACGGCGACGGTATACTCGACGCGGACGACCGGTGCCCGAACGACCCGGAGATATTCAACGGCTACGAGGACGAAGACGGATGCCCGGACGAAATGGCGGTACCCGAACCGCCTAAGTTCGACGGTACTATCAGGTTCTATCCGGATTCGACGGAACCTCTCGACGGCTACTACACGGTCATGGACGAAGCCGGCGCGAAGCTTAAAGAAGCTCCGGACGTACATATAACCCTGGCCGGGTACGCCGCCGACACGGGACGGCCCGACTTTGAAATGAAACTCTCGGAAGGCCGGGCAATGTTCGTGAAAGACTACCACGTCAACAAACACGGTATCGACGCGAACCGGATATCGATCGTTTACTTCGGCTCAACGAAACCGATAGCCGACAACTCCACCGAAGAAGGCAGGAACCAGAACCGCCGGGTCGTGTACGGCACGGAAAAATAAAACCGACCCTGCTACCCAAAAAGATTTAACGCAAAGCGGGCCTCCGAGGCCCGCTTCGTTTTTTTCACTATGCGAAACAAAAATACTTGACTTATCAGGTTATATATGCTATAAAGTTAACTAACCATCCCCAATCACCTCCTCCTTGAGGTAAGCCCGAGTTAGAAAGCGGTACACGCTTATAAACCAGGGCAAAATGTAATGAGCAAACGGCAGGCGTAAGCCCGCCGTTTGTGATTTGTTGGAGGGACTCGGTTTATTCGGCGAAAGCGGCCTTAACCCGGCCCAACGAGGTCTCGTCCATTTTGTCCACCGTATACACCGTCGCCCTTACGCCGAAGTCCCCGGGAAATACCCAGTCGGCGATAGCCTGCCACGAACCGGAGTATAACCATCCGACGCCGGGATTATCGTGGTCGTCAAGCGGAACGTGGAAGTCGATCACTCCGTCGTCCCAGTACGGGTGAACACCGCAATAAAATACGTCCTCGTCCAATAATACAGGCGGGCTAACTTCTATCTCCACCCATTCCCAATCCGGCCAGGTAGGAATCGAGCCCCAGTCTCCGTCATATACGACTTCGTGGAACCAAACGTCGCCGTCGTCGGGCGAACCGGCTTCGTCACCGATGACGAAAACGTCGACGTCGTCGTTCAGCGACCCGCCGTTGCTAAAGCACACGGCTAACTCTATCTTTTCCAGGTAAACAGGCGCCGACAGTCCGTAGTCGGACAGGTCGAAGCGGTTGGCGTAAGAGTACTGATAACTCGGCCACGGTAATGTAATCATCCCGCGGCCGTACCACAAAACCAGTTCCTCGAAGCTCCCGTCGGTTGGGTCGAGGAGTACGCCGCGCCCGTCGGGTACATTGTCATCGGCCGACCGGGTTCCCACATATACGTACGCGGCCGACGCGGTACAACATAATAATGCTAGAACCGTAAACACGTTCACAAAACTTCTCATCACACTCCCCTTTCGCAATAGTCTTTTATTTCCGACCGATACGTTACAGTAACGGATCGTAAGTTAATAATAGTATAACAATAATACGCTAATATATCAACTATAAATGCATACCTGACTTGAAGCCTACGGGAATTCAGCGACCTCAGGTTAAAACCATACTCCCGTATCGCCTACACCACGACGAAATCGGGCCGAATACGACTCGGCCCTTGTATCATAAATCCCATAATCGAAATTACGCGCCTCGCCCTACGCCCTATCGAGTACCTCCAGACACGGCAGCGTCCCATTCTCTAACAGCTTCAAAGACGCTCCGCCGCCGGTGGAGATATGGTCGAGTTCCTCGGCGATGCCCAGCTTGTTTATCGCGTAGACCGTATCGCCGCCGCCTGCGATGGTCTCGCCGTCGGCGTCGGCTATTGCCTGCCCCACGACCCGCGTCCCGCCGGCGAACTCTTCCACCTCGAAGACGCCCATCGGCCCGTTCCAAAATATAGTAGCGGAGGCTTTCACCTCGTCGGCGAATATACACGCCGTCACCGGGCCTATGTCCACGCCCATATACCCGTCGGGTATTCCCGACGTATCTACGGTTTTCGCAGAACCCGGGTCGTCGACAGCTTTCGCGACTACATGGTCCCGGGGCAGGAAGAGCTTCGGCCCGGCGCTATCCAATATGCCTTTTGCCTCGGCCATGAAGTCGTTCTCGACGAGAGACTCACCCACCGGCTCCCCGTCGGCTTTGAGGAACGTGTAGGCCATCGCGCCGCCGATGATGAACTTATCCACCTTATCCAAGGCGTTTTTGATTACGCCCAACTTGGTCGAAAGCTTGGCGCCGCCCAGCACGAAGACGAGAGGACGCGCAGGGTCCCGTAGAAGTTTCAGGAAGTAGCCGACCTCTTCGGCCACCAAGTACCCGGCGACGGCCGGGCTGAGGAGTTCGGCCACGCCGTAAGTGCTGGCGTGCTCGCGATGACAAGTCCCGAAGGCGTCGTTCACGTACGCGTCGGCCGGCCGGGCAAGGTCCGCCGCGAAAGCCGGGTCGTTCTCGGTCTCGCCGGGGTGGAAACGGGTGTTCTCCAACAGCAAGACTTCCCCCGGTTTAGCTTCCGACAGAGCCGCGTCCACCGGCGGACCGACGCAATCCTCGGCAAAGTACACCCTCGCGCCCAGTAACGCCTCGAGCGCGCCTGCCACCGGACGTAAGCTGAAGGTCAGGTTCCGCTCGCCCTTGGGGCGCCCCAGGTGGCTCGCGACCAGGGGCGTACAACCCAGCTCCAGCAGCTTATTAAGGGTGGGGAGAGACGCTCGAACGCGGGTATCGTCGGCGACCCGGTACTTGTTGGCCGCCTCCCGCTCCAACGGTACGTTCAGGTCGCAGCGCACGAGAACCTTTTTACCGGACAAATCTACGTCGCCCATAGTCTTAAAATCCATAACGATACGCTCCCCGTGCTAAAGGAGTTTATCAACGACGTCGACCAGGCGGGTCGCATAGCCCCACTCGTTATCGTACCAAGCCAACACCTTTACCATGCGGCCTTCCATCACGGCCGTGTTGGCCGCGTCAACGACCGAACTGAAGCTCGAGCCGTTGTAATCTATCGAGACGAGCGGTTCATAAGAGACGTCAAGGATACCCTTCATAGGGCCTTTCGCCGCTTCCTCGAAGGCCGTGTTTACCTCATCGGCGGTCGTCTCCTTGCCCAACGTCGCGACCAGGTCTACGAGTGAGACGTTGGGCGTCGGGACGCGTACCGATATCCCGTCCATCTTACCCTCGAGCTCGGGGATTACCAGGCCGATGGCCCTTGCCGCCCCGGTAGTCGTCGGTATCATAGACACGGCGGCGGCCCGGGCGCGCCGGAGGTCCTTGTGGGGGAAATCCAATATCCGCTGGTCGTTGGTGTACGCGTGTATCGTCGTCATAAAACCGTATTCGATGCCGAAATCGTCCATCAGGACTTTTACCGGCGGCGCCAGACAGTTGGTGGTGCAGCTCGCGTTGGAGATGATGTGGTGGTTGTCCTTATCGTAGTCGCCGTCGTTCACGCCCAGGACGAGGGTAACGTCCGGTTCATTGGCAGGCGCGCTTATGACCACTTTCTTGGCACCGGCCGACAGATGCTTGCCCGCGCCGTCCCGGTCCCGGAACCTTCCGGTCGACTCGATTACCACGTCGACACCCAGGTCGCCCCAGGGCAGCTTCGCCGGGTCCGGTTCGCTCAGGATAGTGATGTCATTGCCGTCTACCGTGATTTTGCCGTCGCCCGCTTTCACGTCGGCGTTGTAAATGCCGTGGACCGAATCATACTTGAGGAGATGCGCCAGCGTCGCCGCGTCGGTCAGGTCATTGGCGGCGACGACTTCGACGTTCTTCCGGGCGGCCGCGATACGATAAAACGGCCGGCCGATACGCCCGAAACCGTTAATCCCTACTCGTACGGTCATTTGATAATCCTCCCGTAAAATAACGATTAAATTACTACGGACTCCCTAAATACGAACCTTGAGGAAATGGATATTACAACCGTCGGCCGGGGAAAGCAACGGTTTATTTGAACCGCTTTCCCAAACCACCGCGGCGGCCCAGGAACGAAAAAGACGGGACATACGTCCCGCCTATAGAACAAAGATGAATTAGAGTACTTTACGTACTTATCTTAACTTCGTTCGAGTACGGCCCGGTGTTGCCGTTATAGCGGGTACGTACCTTATAAGTATAAGTGTTACCGGGCGTTACGGTTTCGTCGTTGTAAGTCAACACCTTGTCAAGAGTAGCTATGTTTTCGTACGAACCGCCGCCGGTCTTTCGCCAAACCTCGTACCCCGTTTCTTCGTTATTAGTACTCGTTTCCCAGGTCAGCATGACCGACTTTCCGGTATAGGCACCCTGAAGGTTCCGGGGCGCCTGATAGTTATCCGGTCCGGTAGAGTCGTTGTTGCAACCTAAAGCGGTCGCGACCAATAAAACGGCGATCAGCCCCGCGGCTAACGAAGCTATAACTTTGTGTAAGCTGCCCATCTCCAATTTCCTCCTTATCGGCTTACAGTTAAAAAAAATAGGGGCATATTTGTGCCCATAAAACTCGACAGTATATATACACTATTCTCCCTAGAAATGCAAGCGAGGCGGGACAAAAGTCCCGCCTACGGCCCTAATCGTACGCTGGCAGCTCTTAATCGAGACGATTATTGCTGCTCTTCGTATACCGCGAGGCCCATCGGGAAAGTACCGGGGGCATTGAACGATGAGACGTTACCGCCGTTCATATCGAGTTTGTATATCTTCTCGGCGGTCTTGTCCGCGTTCCATATGTTGGTCCCGTCCGACGTTAAGCCGGTCGTTCCGGAGCCGGGCGTCGCGAACGACGATATAACGCTACCGTCGCCGGGGTTCAATTTATAAATTTTGTTCGTACCGTTGTCGGCGCACCAGAGGTTCGAACCGTCCCAGGCCAGACCACGCGGTTTGTTCCCCGGCGCATCGTACGAAGTAACGACACCGCCGCTGGTGTTTACCTTGTATATTTTAACCGTAGCGTAGTCCGATACCCAGAGATTGCTACCGTCCCACGTCAATCCCCAGGGCCCGGAGCCGGGTGAATTAAACGACGTTTCTACGGCACCGCTACTCGGGTTCAATCTATAGATTTTACCCTTTCCGTAATCGGCATGCCACAGCTTGGAGCCGTCCCAAGCAAGACCCGCCGGTTTGTTCCCCGGCGTCGCGAAATTCGTGTCAGACTTCCCCGAGCTTGCGTCTACCCTGTATATTTTCGCGTCGTCCTTATCGGCCACCCATATATAGGTCTTAGTCCCGCCGCCGCCGGAAGTGTCCACTTCGATTTCGTTGGAGAACGGACCCTGTTCGTCGTTATAGACGGTACATACTTTATACTGGTAGGTAGAGCCGATTAAAATTTCGGTATCGTTGAACGTAAGTTCGCCTTTTCCCGTATCGCCTACTTTGGCGAAAACGTTCCCGGTCATCCTATTCAAGCGCCAGATCTCGTATCCAGTCTCCTCGTTTTTGTCGCTCGCTTCCCAGGTAAGGATTACTTTCTCCCCGTCGAACGTCCCTTTAAGGTTTTTAGGCGCTTGGTAGTCCGGGGTTCCGGTGCCGTTGTTACATCCGATTAAAACCCCGAAACAGAACAGAGCGGCGATTGCCGCTACCGTAAACATTATGTATTTTACGTTTCTCATCGTCCTTTTCCTCCCTTATGATTAAAAACTGCCCTTTTTCAAGCATGCACTATAACATATCCTCGACGCGAATACCAGATATATCGACTTTTTTTACGTATTCTAATCAATACGCCGGGCGGGAAAATTCCCCCGCCCCAGCCGATCTTACCCCCCTACCAACTCAATACTCTCCCTTATCTTCTCCCTCATAAGCTCCGCGTCCACTTCATCCAGGGCTATTATCGCGAGACTCACCGTCCAAACCGCGCCCGGTTTCTTACCCAGAAATATCACGTACTCGAACGAATACCCCCACGAATATTCGTTCTCGGGCGCCAATTGGTATAGCACCTCAACGCCGCTGTCGGCACCGATGGCTTCCAAATCCTCGGGCTGTATACGCGATATCTTGGCCTCGTCGACGTGTTCGCCGGCGCCCATTTCGACATAGAGCCGTGCGTACGTCTCCAGCTCGTCGGCGTCGGCGGACCCGGCGCCGCCGGCAGTCCGCCGCACCCTGATTATAGCGTTACGTTCGTATGACCGGAAGTAGTAATCGAAATGCGGCCCAGGCTGCGGCCCATACGCGTCCGGGTACTCGGCGGCGAACCCGTACGGCATCTCAAATCGTATCCCGTCGGCCTCGAAGTAGGCTCGCTGGTTCTCGTACACAATCGGGTTCGGCGGCGGCTCAGGTATCTCGTAAGGCTCCTCGAAGAGCTCTTCGACCAGCCGATAAGGCTCTCCCGGGTCCTCTAAGACGTATTGCCAGAGATAACACGCGCAACAGCCGGCCAGTATCAGGCAGACGACGAGTAGCGACCAAACCGCAAACTTTTTAACTTTCGAAGCCATAGTCTACCCCCCTACTCGAATTATGATTCTGCGATTTCGTTAACCCCCGGCGCCGCGAAGGCGACGGCCGCCGCGACCGTTCCTCCGGCGTCCTCTATCGCCTGAACGCAGGCTCGTATCGTCGCGCCGGTCGTAATCACGTCGTCCACTAACACTACCCGGCACCCGGCGAAGAACGCCCGGTCCGCGACGAACGCACCCGCGATGTTGGACAACCGCGCCTCGCCGCTAAGCGTGACCTGGGGCGCCGTGTCCCGCGCCCGCCTGACAGCGCCATCGTACGCCAGGGTAACGTTACCGGTCTTAGCCGCCCGCCGGGCTATCAATCGGGCCTGGTTGAAGCCTCGCTCCCGACGCCGCCGGGGGTATAAGGGTACTGCTACTATCGCGTCGAGGCCACCGTCTACGACTATCGCCTTAATCAACGCGCCCACCGCGTCGCCCATCGTCCGAGTCAGAACGGTTTTACCGTCGTATTTGAGCAGTTTAACGGCCGCCTCGGCCGCACCTTCGTAAAGGAAACACGCGTACGCGGGGACATCCGCCGGTAGATACGTCGGCGCTACCCGGTAGTTCGCAACGTCCCCCTTAACCGACCCGGGCGCTATCATCGCGCCACAACCCTCACAAAAATAAGGTCCCTGGTCGGCCGCCAATTCTACGCCGCAGACTCGGCACAGCGACGGATATAACAACGTGGACAGGCCGCCTGCTGCCCAGCGTACAACATCTACAGTTCTTTTCAGGACGGGCACTATTAAAAGATCATGGGTAGCTACAGTTTTCTAGTCGCCGGTAGCACCTTTTAAGGCCTTTCGTCGGCGGTCTGGAGACCGCCGCTACCCGACCTCAACTCCCGGCAGTTCCGAGACCGTCGCCGCCCGGAATAGCTACTCCCCCGATAGATACGCGTCTATCCCCCGGGCCGCGACCTTCCCGGCGCCCATGGCGCTGATAACGGTGGCACCGCCGGTAACGATATCGCCGCCGGCAAAGACCCCCGGCACATTGGTCATCCCGGTCTCCTCGTCGACTACTATAGTCCCCCACCTGGAGATTTCCAGGTCTTCTGTAGTATCCGGGATTATCGGGTTCGGGTACGTACCTACGGCGACGATAACGGTATCGACGTCCACTTCGTACGTGTCGCCCTCGATGGGGACCGGGCGCCGGCGGCCGCTGTCGTCGGGTTCGCCCAACTCCATCCGCTGCAATACCATACCCCGGACCCATTCCTTCTCGTCGGCCAGTACCTCGATAGGCGCAACAAGGAACGTGAACTCGACCCCTTCCTCTTCGGCGTGGTGTATCTCCTCGATGCGGGCCGGCATCTCCCTCTCCGTCCGGCGATAGTATATATGGGCCTCGTCTGCGCCCATCCTGAGAGACGTACGGACGCAGTCCATCGCCGTGTTCCCGCCGCCGATGACCGCCACCTTCTTTCCCGTCCATGTCGGCGTGTCGTATTCGGGGAACTTGTATCCGTACATCAGGTTGACGCGAGTCAGATACTCGTTGGCGGAATAGACACCGTTCAGGTTCTCACCTGGCACCCGCATCCACCGGGGAAGGCCCGCGCCCGTTCCTATAAAGACGGCCCCGTAGCCCTCCTCTTCCATCAGCTCCTCGACGGTGAACACCTTGCCGATGACCATATTGCACTGTATGTCAACGCCCAGGGACCTGACGTAATCCACCTCCTGGTCAAGTATCGCGTTCGGCATACGGAACTCGGGTATGCCGTAGCGGAGTACGCCGCCGGTAGAATGAAAGGCTTCGAAGATGGTCACGTCGTAGCCCATCCGGGCCAGGTCGCCCGCGCAGGTGAGGCCCGCCGGGCCGGACCCGACAACGGCTACCTTCTTGCCCTTCGGCTTTCCCTTTTCCGGCGGCGGCGCCACGTTATGTTCGTAATCGTAATCGGCGATAAACCGTTCCAGTCGCCCGATGGCGACCGGCTCATGCTTCTTGGCCAGCACGCATACTTTTTCGCACTGGTCTTCCTGAGGGCAGACGCGGCCGCAGACGGCCGGCAGGTTGTTGTAAAGCTTCATTATCCTTATCGCCTCGGCCATATCGCCTTCGGCGATGGCACCGACAAACCCCGGTATGTCTATCTCGACGGGGCAACCGTCGACGCAAAACGGCTTCGGGCACTGGAGACAACGTTCGGCTTCCAGCTTCGCGGTTTCCATATCGTACCCGAACGGGACCTCTTTAAAATTCTTGACCCGGTCCGCCGGTTTCTGCTCCAGCATCGGGTACTTTTCGGGAATTATTTCTTTTTTCTCTTTTCTCCCTTTCTTTTTCTCTTCGGCCATTATTTCTCACCCGTCGATTCGAGGAATTTATCGAGCGACATCTTCTCTTCGGGCAGGTATCTCGTCTGCCGTGCCAGCGCCTCTTCCCAGTCCACCTGATGCCCGTCGAAGACCGGCCCGTCAACGCAGGCGAACTTGGTCTCGCCGCCGACGGTAACCCGACACGAACCGCACATCCCGGTCCCGTCGACCATTATCGTATCGAGGCTGACGACGCACGGCAGGTCATACTCGGCGGCCAATTTGCAGGACGCCCTCATCATCGGGACCGGCCCCACCGCCAGTACCTCGTCGACGTGCTTACCCTCGTCGAGAAGTATCTTGAGCTGGTCGGTAACGAAGCCGTGAAGCCCGTAGGAACCGTCGTCAGAGGTAACGTAAAGCTCGTCGGAGTAGGCGCGGGTCTCCTCCTCCAGAAGCATCAGGTCCTTACGCCGGGCCCCCAGTACCGAGATTACGTAGTTACCCTCCTCCTTGAGGGCCCGGACCTTGGGATACAACAAGGCGATGCCAAGGCCGCCGCCGAGACACGCGACGGTACCCACCTTCCCGACCGTCATCGGACGTCCGAGAGGCCCGACGAAGTCCCGGATGTAGTCGCCGGCCTTAAGCGTCGCCAGGTGATGGGTCGTCTTGCCGACCTTCTGAAAGATTATCGTGACAGTTCCAGCTTCCCGGTCGAAGTCGCTAATCGTCAGGGGAACGCGTTCACCCTTCTCGTCGATGCGGAACATTATAAACTGGCCCGGTTGGCACTTCCGCGCGATTAAAGGCGCATCCACGACCATCCGGACCGACTCGGGCGTTACGTCCTCCCGTTCGAGAATCTTGAACACGGGTTCGCTCCTTAGACTGTAGTAGGATTCTCCATCGTCCACGGTAAAAGAATCGGTAAATATATACCAACGGCGGAGCCGTGTAAAGCTTTTTTCGCTATATAACAAAAAACGGCGCGGATAAACCGCGCCGCTTCAGTATCTTTGCCGAGTAGCGACGACCTTCCAATCGACATCGGCCGTTAGGAAACCGCCGCTACGCCCCCGGGTTGTTTATTCAACCACGACCATCTTTCTCACGGCGCTGAAACTCCCCGCATTGAGTCTATATACGTATACCCCCGACGCTAACCCAGACACCGTCCGCTCGTAGGAGCCGACAGTCAGAGTCTCGTTCACGACGGTCGTTACCTTCCGGCCCGTCAGGTCATAGATGGTAAGGGTAACCTTAGCGTCCTCGGGCAGGTCGAAGGCTATCGTCGCGGTCCCGCGGGCCGGGTTCGGCCGCGTTTGATAGAGGGCATAGGCGGTCGGCAGGGCGCCGTTCCAGGTGCACTCGACCGGGCCGAAGGTCTCGGCAACGCCGCCGACTTCTATAGCTTCCAGCCAGTAGCTATAGGTCGTGTTTTCCTCCACCGCCGAGTCGAGATAGGTATAAGGAGACTCACCGGTAATCAAATCGGCGTTGAGTTTATTGCGGGATGCTATGGCCTTACCCGAATCGGAACCGTCCAATCGGTAGAGGTTGAAGCCGGCAACTATATCCTCGCACTCCCACGATACCTCGATACCCCCGGCCTCACTCGCCGTCGAGAACGACGTCACAGCGATGTCCGTGTAACCCCAGTCTATGGTTACGTCTTCCACCGTAGGCGATATTCCAAAATCTGCCGTTTCGAGTATCGCTTTATATTGTATGTACCTTAGCCCGTCCTCGACAAATCCTTCCAAACTGAAAGGATGAACCGTTATATCGTCGGACCAGTTACCCATAACGCCCCAGGCGTTCGAGGCTCTGATTTGAAACTTAACGGTCGTATTCTCGGACGTGCCGGCAGTCCAATCGATAAAACCCCAATCGGGCGAACCTTCGGTATCATAAATCGACGAGACGAGTTCGCCCGCGCCGGCGAACTTCGCAACTTCCCACCAGGCGATTTTATCGTCCAGTTCGGCCGCACCGAGTACGTCCAGGTTACCGTCGCCGTCCACGTCGGCCGCACAAACAGAACTAGCCCCGCCGAATTCGCCATCAACGGTACGTTTCGCCCACGACGCTCCGGTGCCGTCCAGGTTTTCCCACCAGCTAATTTCGTTGTCGGAGCCAGCCGCGCTAAGCACATCGATATCGTCATCGCCGTCCAAATCGGCCACCCACAACGAATTTACTTGTTCGAAGCCACTGTCGATTACGTGCCCCTCCCACGACGTTCCGGTACCGTCCACGTTTTCCCACCAGACGATATCATCCGCGTAAAGGCCCGCACCGATTACGTCGATATCGTTATCGCCGTCTATATCGGCCGCTTTAACATCGAGGGGGTCTTCGAAATCGTCGATTACCGTATGTTTGGTCCAGGAATCCCCGGCGCCATCCACGTTTTCCCACCAGGCTATATCGTTTGCGATACGTCCGGCGGCCAATACGTCTATATCCATATCGCCGTCCACATCGGCGGCGAAAACCGAATCGGCCCCCGTAAATTCTTCGTCGATTATGTGCTCTTCCCAGGTAGTCCCGAGACCATCGACGTTTTCCCACCAAGTCACGTCGCAGTTTACTTCTCCGGCTCCCAAAACGTCCATATCATCGTCGCCGTCCACGTCGGCGGCATAAACGGAGGCGGCGCCCCAGTACTCATTGTTTATAGGGTGTTCGGACCAAAACGTACCGATGCTGTCGGCGTTCTCCCACCAGATTATGTCTCTATCGACGTTTGCCGCGCCTATCACGTCCTTATCGTCGTCACCGTCCAAATCGGCGGCGTGGACGAAAACCGCTCCGGCGAACGTATCATCAACCGTATGCTCGCCCCACGACGTCCCAGAGCCGTCCATGTTCTCCCACCAGCGAATAATCCCTTCCGATAAATCGCTGGTAGCCGCCCCGAGTATGTCGATATCGGTATCGCCGTCCACGTCGGCGGCGTATACCGAAAACGGGCTTTCAAAAGTTTCGGAAACGACGTATCCAATCGGCGCCCGAGTAAGTTTAAGGTCGCCGGGTACGTCGGACCAATTCACGTCCGCCGCGCTTTCGAAGGTATTACCCCAATCCGTTACCGGGCCGGGTACGCCCGGGCCGCCGGACCAATCTGTCTGGGTCGCTTCGACGCCCTGGTGGGCCGGCACCGGCGCCGCGTAAAAAACAACCGCGGCGATTAACGTTAACAATATACCCTTCCGCGTCATAATGGTCATCCCCTTTAACCGGTTCGTTTAAGTCAGCCCTTTTAATACCGCAAATCACGTCCTCTTTGTTATTTTACTACAATCCCGGCGCGATGTCAACGTAAGAGGTCGCATCAGAAAACACAGTTCCCCCAAAGAACCACCGTTAAACTCCGCCGATGTGTTACAATCTAATAGGAAAATAAAAGAATAAGGCGCTTCAAACGAAGGAGCCGCTATGAAAACGAAACTCGTCTTCGCCGTCGTATTAATCGCGTTCGCCCTATCGGTCGCGCCGGCCCTGGCCGACGGGATTATCATTATAATAGACCCGCCGTACCCTTATCCGTACCCGGTACCGTGGCCCTGGCCGTATCCGCCGTACTGGCGCCACGAACCGCTGGAGACGGTCCACTACATAGACATCAAATACCACCACGTCGAGGTCGAGATAGACAAGCAAGTCGCGACAACGTACGTGGACGAGGTCTTCGCCAACCCGTACACCGTCGACCTGGAAGGGACCTACGTATTTCCCCTGCCGGAGGGCGCGGCCGTCGATAAATTCTCATTAAAGGTCGACGGGGTGCCGGTCGACGGCGAAATGCTTTCCGCCGACGAGGCGGCGGGCGTCTATCGGGAACTCGTCCGCGAGAACCGGGACCCGGCGCTCCTCGAGTACGTCGGTCGCGAGGCCTTCAGGTGCCGCATCTATCCCATCCCGGCCGGGGGCGAGAAACGCGTCGAGATAAGCTACACCGAAGTACTGCCCTACGACGGCGGGACAGCCCGGTACGAGTACCCGCTGGACACGGAGCGCTTTTCGGTGAAGCCGCTGGAGGACGTGGACGTAACAGTGTATATCCTGGCCGAAGGCGGCGTCAAGACCGTCTATTCGCCCAGCCACGAGTTGGACGTTGAAATGACCAGCGACGGTACGAACGTCAAAGCCCGCTACCACGCCGAGGACGTGTGGCCGGACCGGGACCTGGTTCTCTACTACGCGTTGAGCGACGCCGATGTAGCGGCTAATATGATTACCCATAAACCCGAGGCCGACGACGGGTATTTCCTTATGCTGTTAACTCCGCCTGCCGCGGCCGACGAAGGGGAAACGGCAGTGGAGATAACCTTCGTTATGGACACGTCGGGAAGCATGGCCGGCGAGTCCATCGAGCAGGTGAAGGACGCACTGGCCTACTGCTTGAATCGGTTGGGCGAACGGGACCGCTTCAATCTGATAACGTTCAGCGAGACGGTACGCCCGTTCCGAGAAACGACGGTCCCGGCGACGAAATCGAACGTCGCCGACGCGCTCGAGTTCGCCCGCGCCATCGAGGCCGCCGGTGGAACCAACATCAACGATGCGCTCCTGGCCGCCGTAAGTTCGCCGGGCGACGCTGAACGGACTTCTATGGTCGTCTTCCTGACCGACGGAAAGCCGACGGTCGGCGAGAAAGATACGCTCGACATTATCGAAAACGTAACCGGCGCCAACGACGCGAACGGCAATAGGCTCTTCGCGTTCGGCGCGGGTTATAAGCTTAACACGGACCTCCTCGACGGACTCAGCCGCGAGAACGGCGGGCTAACCCGCTACGTGGAGCCGGGCGAGGACATCGAGCTGGCGGTGACGCGCTTTTACGACAAGGTCGCAAGCCCCGTACTGAGCGACGTAGAGATAGATTGGGGCGGCGGAGACATTTACGACGTTTACCCGCCTGACGCCCCCGACGTCTTCGCTGGAACCCAATTAATCGTTCTGGGGCGGTATAAGGGCGCGGCACCGTCGGACATCATTGTAACCGGTACGAGGCGCGGCGAAAAGGTCGGTTACGCGTTCGCCGGTCCCGAAATAACCCGATCCGACGAGGAAAACCCGTTCGTGGCGCCCCTTTGGGCCGCGCGTAAAATCGGATACCTGTTGGAAGAAATACGGTTCGGCGGCGAGGACGAAGAGCTAGTTGACGCAGCAATCGCCCTGAGTAAGAAGTACGGGATAGTAACACCTTACACGTCGTACTTAGTTGAGGACACGGCACTCAAGACCGCCGGCGTCACATATCCGAGAACCTGGGGTGGCGCGCCCGACGCCGCGGCGGAAGACCGTGCCGGTTGGCTCAGCGGCACGGCAACTTTCGCCGCCAGAGACGGTGGCGGCGTACCCGCGCCGGGCTGGAACAGGGTACAGACCGAGGGCGAACTGAGCGTCAAAGAGTCGCGGGTCATCGGCGGGATGAAAGAAGTCACAATTGCCGTTCACGGCGCAGCCGACGGGCAACTGCGGTACGTCGGCGAACGTGCCTTCGCGTTCGAGAAAGGCGTCTGGGTGGACCTGAGTATCGGTGAGAACCGGGGAGACTATGAAATCGTCGAGGTAACTTTCGGTTCCGACGAGTACTTCGACTTACTCGCATCCGAACCCCGGTTGGCGGAGTATCTGGCGCTGGGCGAACAGGTCGAAGTCCTGTGGGGCGGGAGGTTGTATAAGATAACCTTGTAAACCGGCTAATATCGCTCTACCGGTAACCGCCCGTTTCGACGGGCGGTTATTTTAGTCGGGTAAAATAACTTGCTTCGTTCGCGGCTAAACCTTAATATACGGTAGTTTATGTACGGGGGTTGGATTCGGAAACGATAGAGGACGCGATATGAAACGTAAACTTATTATCGGCTTGACGCTAGCCGCGGCGGTTATCCTGGCCGCCGGTTGTATCAGCTACGACCAGGAACTCGTCTTGAACGAAGACGGATCCGGCACCGTATTAGTACGTTACGCGAGCGACGACCCAGACGGAACAGCGGGCGCCCCCGTTCTTTCGTTTACCGAAGAAGATATTGAAACCGAGTACGCCGGTTCCGGAGTTAGAGTCCGAAACATACAGGTATATCTAGCACCTGAACGGAAAGAAGGTCCTTCCGAAGCGAAGTATTACCTCGATTTCGAAGATATCGAAGACCTGAACGGCCGCGGCGTATTCACGGCCAAAGATTTCAAAACAACCAAAGATGTGATGACTCAAATCTTTACGCTGGACGAAGCGGGCGGTACGACTACTTTCACCCAGACGTGCGTTTTGGATATGGACGTCGAAGACCCGTCGGCGCTAGAGGTTTATACGTTCACGTACGCACTCACGTGCCCCGACGCCGTAACTACGACCAACGGGACGATAGGGCCGGACGGACTCACCGTTACTTGGAGCTACGCTCTTACGGAACTTATCGAGAGCCCCGTAAAGATGTACGCGGTTTACGGCGAGTCGGGGGAAACCGGGAACGGCCAGGGCAGTATCGGTCACGGGAAAGTCTCCGACTGACCTATTTACGCGGATCGGTACTAAGAACCGAAAAGGACGCGTCATGAAAAGGAAACTCATATTCGCTACGTCCCTCACCGCGGCCGCCGTTCTGGCCGCGGGTTGTATAAGCTACGACCAGAAGATAACGTTGAACGCCGACGGCTCGGGGACGGTCATCGTTCATTACACCAGCGACGACCCGGAAGGGAATTCGGGTACCCCCGTACTCCCGCTCACCGAAGAAGAAATTATAGCGGAGTATAACGGTTCAAACCTCGTCGTGCACAACGTCGTCACGGACCCGGACGACGACGAATACTACGCCGGCGTGACCTATCAAATAGACTTCGACAACGTGACCGACCTTAACGACTACGGTATCTTCGCAGTAGAAGACAAGCTGACCCAGACCTTTTACCTAAGCGACCTGGGCGATTCTATATCGTTTATGCAGACGACGACGCTCACGATGGACGTTGAGGACACTTCCACGCTCGATGCTTACGGGTTCGACTATAAGCTGGTCTGCCCCGGCAATGTAACCGAGACCAACGGGAACCTTTCCGTCGACGGACTCACCGTCTATTGGTCGTACACCTTGCCGGAGCTTATAAACAACCCCGTCGATATGACCGTTACCTATAAGAAACCGGCCGACATGCAGGGTGGCGGGATTTTCGGCGGCGCGGTAGGCGATGCGGTTGAGAAGTATGTAATCGCGATCGACATCGTCGGTACGGCGATACTAACCCTATTGGTAATAATAGGGTTCGCGATACCGTTCATTCTATCGAAGCGGTTCAGGAAAACGGTTCTCGAGTTCTTCGGCTTCGAGCGGTGGGCCGGTCCGCTTGTCATTAAAATACTTTACCCGCTCGGGCTCGTAGTTATCACGGTAGGCGGCGCCTTTTGCTTTTGGAGCGGTGTAACCGGTCTGCTCCTGTTGGACGTCGACCTAGGTATATTATTCATTCTCATCGGCGCCGTTATCGTCGTATTAGGCAATCTCGTCTGGCGGGCGGCCTGCGAGTTTTTCTTTTTATTCTTCAACGTACGGGAGACGTTAACCGCGATAAAGAGGGAAAAAGACTAAAACTGACGCCTACACTCGGTAACGACCGGCGTAGTAGATAGCGTACTTTTATGCGGGGACTGAAAATCCTATCGGGGTTTATGTTGGCGGCGGCTCTTCCGGCCGCATGTATGCATTACGACCAGTGGATGTTTTTACATTCCAACGGCTCCGGAACGGCGAGGATTTACTACACGGCCGGGGGTCTTGAAGGTGCCGACGGCACGCTCGTCCTTCCGTTCACCGAAGCCGAAATCATCGCCTCGTACGGGGGGTCGAACCTCGTCGTACACGACGTAGTCGTAACCGCGGAGGACGAGTCCGACGAATATTACGCCGACGTAACTTACGAGATAGACTTCGAAGACGTCGCGGACTTGAACGACTACGGTATCTTCGCCGCCGAAGACGTATTTTACCAGACCTTCTACCTGAACGACCAGGGCGATACGATGTCTTTTATGCAGACGATTTCGTTCACGATGGACGTCGGGGACACGGCGGACCTTGAAGATTATAAGTTCGAATACGAGTTAGCTTGCCCCTACGACGTTACCGACACCAACGGCACGCTGTCTAGCGACGGCGAGGCCGTAACCTGGTCGTACACGCTTTCCGACCTCGCCGTTGACGAAGTGGATATGACGGCGACTTTCGAGAAACATGGCGGGCTTGTCGGCTATGACCTTGAGATATACGTGGCGATAATCATCGTTACTATCACGGTCTTTGTCGCGCCTGTCCTAATCCTACTGGTTTTAGCGGCGTTCACCGTACTGTTTATCCTGTCGGAACGTTTCAGAAAGGTAATAGTTGAATTCTTCGGTTTTAAAAGTAACGTCGGACCGTTCGTCGTAAAAGTGCTCCACGCAATCGCCGTGCCAGTCATCACGGTATGCGGTATTCTGCTCTTTATCACCGGCTTGGTTACGCTACTCCGCGGGTTCGTTAACGTCGGTATTATTGAGATCGTCGTCGGAGTAGTCCTAGTCGTAATAGGCTATCCGCTACGGCGCGCCGCGTACGAATTTTACGTCTTGCTTTTCGATTTACGCAAAGTCCTGGAGACGAAAAAAAGCGGAAAGGGCGGTAAGTAAAGCCGCCGCCTAATCCGGGAACGGAGGGTTTTATATGAAGGAATTGAAGATACTATCGGGACTCACGGTAGTCGTCGTTCTGGCGGCCGGTTGCATAAACTACGACCAAAACCTCGTCTTGAACGAAGACGGGTCCGGGACTATAAAAATACACTATACAAGTGACGACCCGACAGGCGAAATGGGGGCACCCAAACTCTCGTTTACCGAAAAAGAGATTAAAGACGAGTATTTGAATCCCGGTCTTAAAGCGCGCGACGTAGAGTTGTTCATACCGGCCGACGATGAAGAAGGCTCTTACGAAGCCACGTATTACATAGACTTCGAAGACATAACGGACCTTAACGGTCGGGGCGTTTTCGCCGTCAAAGACGTAACTACCGCCGAGGATAAGATGACCCAAGTCATTTCTCTCGCCGAAACGGACGGCACGACGACGTTCACCCAAACGTGCGCGTTTAATATGGAAGTCGAAGAACCGACGGATCTCGAGTATTACGAATTCACGTACTCGCTCACGTGCCCCAGCGCCGTTACGATGACCAACGGCAAGGTAGAGTCAGACGGGCTTACCGTTACCTGGAGCTACCCCCTCCCGGAACTTATTAAAAACCCAGTAAAGATGTACGCGGTTTACGGCGGGTCCGGGGAAATCGGCCAAGGTTGCGTCGGCCCCGGGATGGTCTCCGACTGATATATTTACGGCGTAAAAAACGCTTGCCTTTTTCGACGACGTATATTAGTATACCGCCTACGTGGGGCTCCGGCTCCACATAGGCGTCTTTTTACATAGGAATTTATTAACTAACGTCGAAAAGGAGAAGCCATGAAACTGCGGTTAGCTTTAGTAGGACTCGCGGTCGCCGCGGTCTTAATCGTAGCCGGCTGTATCAACTACGACCAAACGATGACCCTGAACGCCGATGGGTCGGGTACGGTTACGGTTCACTACACCAGCGACGATCCCACAGGAGCCCAGGGCACTCCCGTACTGTCCTTCACCGAAGAGGAAATTACGGCCGAGTACGCTGACTCCAACGTAACCGTCAGCGACATCGCGGTAGTCGTACCGGCTGAGGGCGAAGAAGGTTCGCACGAAGCCACGTACGTTCTCGCGTTCAACAACGTCACCGACCTGAACGGCTGCGGCGTTTTCGCCGTCGGGGACGAGATGACCCAGGTCTTCGCGCTGGCCGACGCCGGCGACACGGCGGTCTTCACCCAGACCTGTACGCTGACGATGGAAGTTGACGACCCGTCGCAGCTATCCGACTACAAGTTCACCTATTCGCTGACGTGTCCCGGCGCCATAATTGATACCAACGGTACGGAGGGCGCAGGGAATACGGTTACCTGGGAATACCCGCTCCCTGAGCTCATCAACAACCCGATAGAGATGAACGTCACGTACGAGAAACCGGCGGGCGCGCCGGGTGCCGGCGGTTTCCTGGCGAGCGGTATATTCATGATACTCGGAATCATCGTTTGCGTCATCATCATCATAGTCATCATCATCATAATCATCGTATTGATGAAGAAGAAGGGCAAGAAAAGCGGACCCGCGCCTACTCCACCTCCCGAATAGCAAAACTGACTAGTAATAAACCAAAGGCAGGGCCGACGGAGCCCTGCCTTTTACTTAGGGCAGGATAATATTATCCGAACCTCTCCCCCGCCGCCCTCAACCTCCTAACGCATCTCTCCCGCCCGAGCAACTCGGCCATCTCGAATAAGGACGGGCCCCACGTCCGGCCGCTCAACGCCGCGCGGACCGCGTGGATGACCTTCCCTGCACCCACACCGACCTCCTCGGCGTAAGCCCGTAGTAGCACTTCGATTCCCCCGACGTCGAAGGGTTCGAGCGCATCAAACCCGTCCGCCAACTCGGCGAACATTTTTACCGGTTCGTCCAACTTCCGCACGTTCTTCTCGGCTTTCTCCTCGTACGTTTCCGGTTCCTCGAAGAACGGCTTCACCAACTCCGGCGCCTCGCTCAGCAGTTTCATCTTTTCCTGCTCGAGGGCAAGGGCGGACGTGGCGTAAACGATAGTCTCTTCGTCGGCATCATCTGATACATAACCGGCTTTCGCGAGCCACGGCCGGCACTTATCGAAAAGGCCGTCCGCCGGTAGTCCCCGGACGTAAGTCCCGTTCATCCAAGTCAGCTTCTCGACGTCGAAGACCGCCCCGCTCTTCTTGACCCTGTCCAAACTGAAGTACTTAACAAGCTCGTCCTCGGTGAAATACTCCCGCGCGTCGTCGTAGGACCACCCTAGGAGCGCCAGGAAGTTGACGAACGCCTCGGGTAAAAAGCCTTGCTTTTGATATTCCAGCACGCTGGTCGCGCCGTGGCGTTTGCTCAGCCGGGACTTATCCGGCCCCAGCAACAGCGGCAGGTGAGCGTATGCCGGCGCGTCGTATCCCAGCGCGCGGAATACCTCAAGCTGCTTCGGCGTATTAGTTATGTGGTCCTCGCCGCGTATAACGTGGGTTATTGCCATAGTCGCGTCGTCCACGGCGCAGACAAAGTTGTACGTGGGCGTGCCGTCGGGCCGGGCGATTATGAAGTCGTCGTACTCCCCGGCCGGTACCTCCACTCTACCGCGAATCGCGTCATCGAAGGACAGAACACCCTCCTGCGGCATCCTGAAACGGACCGACGGACGCCGACCCTCGGCCTCGTACGCCGCGATGTCTTCGGCGGTCAACCGGGCGCATCGGCCGTCGTATCGGTACGCGCGCTTCTCGGTCCGGGCCGCTTCGCGCTGGGCCTCCAACTCCTCGGGCGTACAATAACAATCGTAAGTATATCCGCCGTCTATCAGCCGCTCCAAATGTTCGCGGTATATTTCGCTACGCATCGACTGGAGATACGGCCCATAGTCACCGCCTACGCCCGGCCCCTCGTCCCAGTAAAGCCCGAGCCAGGCCAGGGCGTCCAGAATCGAATCCAGGTACTCGCCCTTGGAGCGTTCAGGGTCGGTGTCCTCTACGCGCAGGACGAACTCCCCGCCGTGGTGCCGGGCAAATAACCAGTTGAAAAAGGCCGTCCGGGCGCCGCCGCCGTGCAGGTGTCCGGTCGGGGCGGGGGCGAATCGCACTCGTACCGTCATCGTTTCCTTTCGCTTAAATAAACGTACATCTCGTTGAATTACAGCAGGTTACCATTAAAAACGTTTCTTTGGAAGCGTTATCCGCGTTCGCGGGCGAGAAGCGCGGCTCCCAGGGCACCGACAAACTGCGGTTCCGGCGGCACGAATACGTCCAGGCGCGATACCTCTTTGAAGAACGCCACGAACGCGTCGTTCAATGCGACGCCGCCGGTCAGGGCGACTTTGCCCGACAAGCCGACCTGCTCCGCCAAATCGGCCACCCGACGGGCCGCCGCAAGATGAAGCCCCGCCGCCAGTTCCGCCGGCGAGACGCCCTCGGCGATAAGCCCCACCACCTCAGATTCGGCGAAGACGGTACACGTGCTGCTTATCGCGGGACTTCGTCCCGCTAAAAGCGCCGCCTCGGCGAAACCTTTCGGCGTGAACCCGAGTCGCCCCGCCATCACCTCAAGGAAGCGGCCCGTCCCGGCGGCACACCGGTCGTTGAGGGCGAAGTCCTCGGGCCCGTCGGCCCCCAAGCGAATGGCCTTGGCGTCCTGCCCACCGACGTCCACGACGCCGACTACGTCGGGGTCGTACTCCACCGCCCCCCGGGCGTGGCACGTTATCTCGGTAAGAGGTAAACCCATGTCGGCGGTTAAGCGCCGGCCGTAACCCGTAACGACGGCCCCGGCGACGTCGGACTCCTCAACGCCTGCTACCTGACAAAGCCCTGCCGTTATCTCGCCGGCCAACCCCCGGACGTCGGGCGTCGTATCCAGTACGGTTTTAGCAAGTACATCGCCGCCGCAAAGAAGCAGGCCCTTGGACGCGGTGGACCCGAGGTCCAGGCCGAGGTATATTTGCGAATCGGTTCCCATTTATCAACATCGGAAGTAAATCAACGGACACCGTGAAGCAGGTTAACCGGAAAAAAGGGGAAAGACAAGGAAAACCGTAGGTACGGGCCACATAGTAAAAACGGCGGGCCCCGACCCGCCGTTTCGATGCGCGACCAATTCGGCACGTTATATATACAGCGCCTTTATCTTGCCCCAGCTATCCGGTTCTACGGGGGTCGCGTCCTCGAACATAATACCTAACGTCTCGTCCCGGAAGAAACCCCGGTCGTCCGGCGGGAGCGGATACCAGACGCCCGGCGATATCGGCGGCCAGACGGTGTACATTGGATAGTCGATGCCGTCAACTTTATACGCCTCTACGTGCATATCCGTGATATCGTCCGGGTAATTAATAGCCAAATTCCCGGTCGTCAACGTCTTCGTCCAGCCGGGGCCGAACTGGCCGTAAACGCTGAAGTCCACTTCGCTACCCGGTATCATTTCCCCATAGCCGGTGGTCAACCACGCTGAGCCGAACTCCACCTGGTGGTTACCGCTGCGAATACATATATTTACGCGAACGGCGTCCGCCGCCGCGGCCGTTAATAATAAAACGACGAGCCCGATAGCGGCCGAACGTACGTAATGGTTCCCGACTAACTTCATCGCCGTTTCCTCCCTTCAGACTCCGATTTAACGATTCCGAATCTCAACAAGGACAAATAAACTATAACTATAATATGCATATATGTCAACAACTATTCGCATAACTCCATTCCCCACTCACCCGGGCACAATCACAGTTCCGTTCGTACCGCTACTAACGGTCCACCCTTACGAAACAATTTGACAGTCGGCCGTATCTTTAACATAATAGCCCCCCGTGGAAAAGGGCGAACGACTATCCGAAAATTACCTCGACCCGTTGACGATTACGGCCATCGAATCGTTGGAGCTTCGGGCCCGGCTCGTCGTAGAAGGTTTTTTCGCCGGGCTCCACCGCAGCCCGTTCAAGGGCTTCAGCGTCGAGTTCAGCGAGTACCGGTCGTATCAGCCGGGCGATGACCCCCGCTACATCGACTGGCACGCGTGGGCCCGCTCCGACCGCTACTATGTAAAGGAGTTCGAAGAGGAGACCAACCTGCGCCTCTACCTGGTGCTGGACTCGTCGGCCAGCATGGGGTTCCCGGAACCGTCGGCCGGCGCCGTAACCAAATACGACTACGCGGCGACCCTGGCGGCGGCGCTGGCGTACCTGGCGCTTCACCAACGTGACGCCGTCGGATTGATAACCTTCGGCGAAGCGGTTCGTACGGTCATACCCCCGCGTTCGAGTAAGCAACACTTGAAGGCCGTATTGTCCGGGCTCGCCTCCTCAGAGCCCGGCGGCGACACCGGGATATTCCCGGTCCTCGGTCAGATAGCGGAGCGGGTGCGGCGCCGGGCGCTTATCGCGATGTTCACGGACCTGTGGGACGAGACCGGCCGGGCCGCCGACGGCCTGAAGGCCCTCCGCGGCAAAAAGCACGACGTAATAATCTTCCACATCCTTGACCCGGCGGAGGTGGAGTTCCCCTTCCGCGAACAGGCCGTCTTCGTCGATATGGAGTCCGACGAAGAACTGCGACTGGACGCCGCCCGCGTCCGACGAGGCTACAGGGAAGCGCTCGAAAGATTCCGCCGTGAGTTCCGGGCCGCGACCGCGGACCGGCACATTGCGTACGCGCCGGTCACTACGGATACCCCGCCGGCACAGGCGTTGGTCGACTATCTAGGCACCCGAAGCGCGCTGATGTAACGCCCCGTATGTTTACCTTTCTTCAACCCCTGTTTCTTTTTCTCCTCCCGTTGACGGGCCTGCCCATCGTCATCAATTTGCTTCGCAGGCGCGTGAAGTTGCGAATTCGATGGCCGTCTCTCTTACTACTCAAACGGGTAGAGGAAAAGCGGGCGCGGCGGCGACTCCGATTCGTAGAAATCCTATTGATATTACTTCGTATGCTCATTATAGCCTTCACCATCCTGGCTCTGTCGCGCCCGTACGTTCACTCCCCGGGCGGCGCACCGCCGCGTGACGTAGTCGTAATCGTCGATAATTCGGCGTCTATGGCGTACGCCGACGGCGGCCGAGAACGCTACTCGGCGGCGCTCGACGCCGCTAAACGCTACGTGGATACTCTGGGCGAAACCGACCGGGCGGCTATACTCTTCGCTACGGGTGGCGGATGTGAAGAACTACTACCCGCCGCCGACGCGGCGGAAACCCTCGAGACACCGCCGGGCCTCGAACCGCTCCGGTCGTACGTACCGGTCGTCACGGAAGCCGCGGCGCTACTCGAAGAATCCGACAGAATCCGGGAAATAAACGTTTTCTGCGACATGCAAGCGTCCCATTTCGAAGGGCTTCAAACCTTCCCGTCGGGTGGTTTCAGGGTATACGTCCGAGACGTCCGCGGGGGGCCCGGCCCGTACGGTAACCTCGCGTTGGCCGACGTCTCGATCCGGCCCGACGGCGGTAATTTCATAGTCAAAACCGTCGCGAAAGGATACGGCGAATTTTCACCTGCGACCTTGCGGGTAAGCGCCGACGGCAACGAGAACGAGTACCCGGTAGGCGGCGGCACGTTATCCCTCGCCTACTCCGCGGTATCGGGCGGGGCGGTTGAACTCGCGCTGGCCGACGAGGCCGGTTACCGCTTCGACGACGTTTTCGTACTCAAGCTGCCCCCCACGCCGGAAACATACTATTACGTGGAGCCGACCTGCCCGGGCGCCGCCTACTTCCGTACGGCCTTCGACGTTCTTGGCGCGCGGTCTTCAAGCGCAGGCGTAACACCGCCGGGTCCAGCGGTTTTCGTCACGAACGACGCGTTCGACCCGACGGAATCTACGACCGCGTTAAACCTCATAGTGCCGTCCGGAGCCGTCGGCCCCGTAGGACCGCCGGATTGGGGATTAGAATTGACGGGGATTGCGAAATTCGAAGGAGACGCGACCGCCCGAGAACCGCTTTACGATACGGCCGCGGCAGGCCCTTTCCCGGTCTATACGTACTATGCGGCTTCCTACGGACACGAGTGGGAACCGGTCGTCTCTCTCTCCGACGGGAACGCCGTGGCCGTTAAAAGGGCCTTCGGCGACTCCGAAACGTACGTCTTGCTGCTGCCCGTCGAAGGCGAAAGCGCGGTCTTCCCTCGCGTACCGGCCTTTGTTACCTTCGTCGGCGATCTAATCGGCCGTTCCCTTGAACTTTCGTATCCGGAGTTCCACCGATTTACGGACCTGGCCCTTGAAGAATCGGACGTGGAGACCGTGAACGCCGATACCATGAAGGGACTTTTCCCCGTCGCCAAAATTGCCGGGCCGGAGAAAGGCCGCGGCGGCTGGTCGTTTTCGCTCACCTTCCCGTTCGCCGCGGCGGTACTCCTACTGCTGGCGGCCGAAGCCATCCTGGCCGCGTACGTAACCCGAACGACCGCCTGACGCAAATTCAATCAAACGGCCACCATCGACGCTTGACCGCCTGGCAAGCTTCCTACCACCGCTAAACCGCTTGACTTATCGCTCCCATCGCGTATAATCATAATGTACGAGACAAAATAAACGAAACCACCGACGCAAACCGACCGATACAGCAAAGGCGGTTGTTATGAGCAGGGTAATCGTTGTTTTATTAATAACCGCCGCGTGCGCTGCATCCGCGTACGCCGGCGACGCCCTCGAAGTACTCCCGCGCCTGGGGGTCACCCATTACGACGAAACTGGCGACGGTTTCTTCACTTCGATGGCCGGGGTCCCCATGTCCGTCTTCCATCACGACGGGAACGTTTATCAATCCCCTTACATAACCGACGAGATAGACGACACGGCCAACTACTTCCTCGAAGACTTCCAGGATTATATCTCGACCAAAGGCGGCCTCGAGCAAATAGTTTTTATAGGCGACGTTTCGGCCGACACTCGAAATGACTTGCAAACCCTGTTCTCGGTGTCCGGCGACGATATCGTAATAATAGACGGTACCGACGTACCGAAAGCGGCCCGTACTATATCGACCGACTGGGCTTACGCGGACGCGGCCGTTATAACGATATACCAGCCTTCGCCGACCGACGACGTACGGCTCGCGGTCGCGAACGCCGCGGCGATAGCGGGTTACCTGAACGTCCCTCTGCTCTTCGCCGAATCCGATTCGGTCCCGGGCGACACACTGCTCGCCCTCGAAGAGCTGGGCGCAGGCGAAGTCTACATAGTGGACCCGGGCGACTTCATAGGAACCGACGCCGAGAACCAACTGACGAACGCCGGTTACGCCATCGCCGAAAACCTGGCGACCATCGAGGACGTAATCGCGTTTACGAGAAGCCAATCGGGCATCGTCTCGATGAACACGTTCACCGATTACGACCAAACCTTACCGGCCGCCATATCGGGAGCGCGCTACGGAGGGTTCTGCATAGGGTTCGACGCCGGTATCAAAGGGCAAGTAGATAGCCTAGCGGCTTCTATGGACGCAATAACCGCCGAGATGCCGACCGAGAAGTTCAACCTGGGCGAATGGGAACCGCCGGGGTGGCTTAGAGCTACCGAGGACGGCATCGCCGGCGACTTCATCGATTGGCTAGTCGTATTAGGCGCCGAAGACCCCGAGCAGCTCGAGTGGGTAACGTTCTTCGGTACTAAGAGCGACACGCAGGTATATCTGGAACGCGCTATCGTGGGAGACCCGGACGAACCGGATGAGTACGGCTGCCTGCCGGGTCGAATGCCCGATTACCCGTATCGCAACGTAATCCATATTAACAGGAGCTGCTTATACCCGGCGGTCGTCTTCGCGAACCCACATTACGACCGGGTGATTTACGCCTATAATAGTTTCATTTGCCATTATGCCGACGAAGGTCCCCTTGGCTCGTTGTGGTGCGATTTCAAGGATAACGACGATATAGAACGCCGCGTGAACGAGATATTCGGCGTCCCCGAGTTCGGCGAGATGGGCGTCTGGGACGCGTTGGGCGACGCCGGATACGACTACGGATGCCACGCCGGCGCGTACGAAGGCACTTACCCGTACCCCGACGGCGACGACGAACATCCGTTCAATCCGGCGGGACAAACCCTCGACGGCTTCGTGGAGTACGTGAACGACGGCGCGTTTCTATATTATTACTCGGGTCACGGAAGTACTTCCGGCGTATCCGCCAGCCGCGTCGATATGGGGCTGAACGAAGAAGACCCTTGGGGTCATCCCCACTGGCCGGCCGACGACGGCCGCATTACCAGTTCCCCGCCTCAGCCCCGCGGTTACTCCCAAAGCGAATGGAACGCTGACCTCGAAAACGTCCACAGCATGGTCTCGACATGGGACACGTGCCTCGTAGGCGCCAGTATGTTCAACGAATACACGATGCGTCACGGCGGCGCCGGGGCGATGAGCTCATATATATCGGTCTCCTGGGAAGGGTCCGGTTGGTATTGGTGCCTGATGGCCGACTATATCGCCCAGGGTTTACCGATGGCCGAGTGCTTCGGCCACGCGAACGCTACTACCACCTATATTTTCCCTCAAGGAGAACACCAAGGCGATAGCACGCTTCACTACCTCTGGTACGGTGACCCGTTTATGGTTATTTATCAGCCCGGGTGGACGCCGCCAAACCCCGCGGACCTGGGCGAAGACTACGGCGGACATTTGCCGGGGAACTTCCTCGACGTCGCGGTGGGCGACTTCCAAGCCGACTCCGCCGGAAACCGGGTTAAACTGTCGTGGAAAACCTCGGACGGTTCGGCCGTCGGCTTCAATATTTACCGTACTATGGAAGACGCGAACGGCGACGTAAAAGTTGCCGGAATCGGCGAGACGAAGCTGAACGACGGCCTCATTACCGGCGTATCGCCCTTTACCTACTGGGACGAAAACGTCAACGCTGGTCATACGTACGCGTACACCCTTGAAGCGCTTGACGAAGGCGGCGTCGCGTACCGATTTGGGCCGGTACACGTAACGGTCGGCGCCGACGTGCCTACGTCGTTCGCCCTGTACCAGAGCCGGCCGAACCCGTCGCGCGGCTCGACGACGATAGCCTTCGCCGTACCCCGGGAAGCACGCATAAACCTATCGGTCTACGACATATCCGGAAGGCGCGTAAAGACCGTCGTGGACGAAACCTTAACCGCCGGGACGTACGAACGTGAGGTTACGAACGTAGCGCCGGGCGTCTACGTCTACCGCCTGAACGCCGACGGAGCGGACATAGCCGCGCGGAAGATGGTGGTAGTGAGGTAGTAGTAATTCGATGAAAGGGCCTTCGGGCGATATAAACGAAATCCTGAACGAACTCTCCTCGGGCCTGGTGTACGTACACGCCAGGCTCGACGATAATACGAGCACGAGTATCGGGGGCGCGGCGAAACTCGCCGCTTTAGTCGAAATCCTCGCCGAAAAAGGGCTCGTTGAGCCGGGAGACGTAGAGGAGCGCAGTAAACGGCTGTTACTCGACCTGATGATGGCTTACGCCGAAAGGGGTATCGGCGTCGAATACCTGGATGCGAAATACGACAACGTGACGCCGGCTGATGAGGCGAAAATAGATTGCGCCGACCGAGTACCCCTGTGCAGGGCCGTCTGCTGCCGCTTCCCCTTCGCTTTGACCGAGAAAGAGGTCCGAGAAGGCGTAATCCGATGGAACTTCGGGCGTCCGTACCTCATCGCCAGAGGGGCCGATGGCTATTGCGCCCACTTCGACCGGGATAAATCCACGTGTAAGATTCGCGAAGACCGCCCGGTATCCTGCCGTCTCTTCGACTGCCGGACCGACCCGAGGTGGCCGGTATGGGATGACTTCGAGGCGAAAAGCGTTAACGCCGATTTATTGAATAAGGTTTTTAATCCCGCGCCGGACTCTGCTCGAGCGCGATAAAACTACGTTTAACCGGCAAATATAGTACCGAAAAACCCGCGGTTTAAGCAGGGTTTTCGTATGTCAATAAGTATTGGATGTTTTTCGGGCAACGAACACCCGTTTACTGACAGCTAACGTTTATCGCATTTTTCCCTTTATTATTCACGATAAATATGTTATAAGTACCGCTCGTCCGGCCGGGCCCAGCGCCCGGCTGGGTAATCTATCGTATTAGGAGGAATCACTAAGTTATGACCGAAGAACAGAAAGAAAAGAAAACGAAAGACGAACCGGAGGTGATGCCCGAAGCAGAAGGTATCGACGTAACCACTTCAGGCGAAAGCGCCGAACCGACGGAAACGCCGACCGACGACAAAGCGGCTGAAGAGGAATCGGAGGGCGACGACAAACCGTCGACGGCCGTCTGGCCCGAGTCCGGTAAGAAGAAATCGGGTGACCAAGCGAAGAAAGCCTCCCCCAAATCACAGATGACGCCCATAACGACCGACGAAGACGTAGACGAAAGTACGTTCGCCGAGATGGCCGAACTCTATGAGGAATCTTTCAAAGAACTAGAAGAAGATTCCATCGTAAAGGGTACTATAGTAGCGGTCACGAAAGAAGACGTACTCGTGGACATCGGTTATAAGTCGGAAGGCTCTATACCGATTTCCGAATTTAAAAACGCCGTAGAGCTTAAAGTAGGCGACGAGCTCGAAGTCTACCTGGAGAAGAAAGAAGACCAGGACGGTCTCATCGTCCTCTCTAAAGAGAAGGCGGACTTCTTCAGGGCCTGGGACAAGGTCCGAGAAGTCTACGAAGCCAACGGTGAAATCGAAGGGACTATCGCCGATAAGGTCCGGGGCGGTTTTATAGTCGATATAGGAGTCCGGGCGTTTTTACCGTCTTCCCAACTCGATATCCGTCCCGTAAGCGACTTTGACAAATTCATCGGCAATACGTTCTCTTTCAAGGTCATCAAGGTCAACAAACGCCGCCGCAACATAGTACTTTCCAGAAAAGCGCTCCTCGACGAAGCAAGAGCCGAGATGAAAGCCGAGTTACTGAATACCCTCAGAAAAGGGCTGGTGCTCGAAGGCGAAGTGAAAAACCTGACCGACTTCGGCGCTTTCATCGACCTGGGCGGACTCGACGGCTTACTCCACATAACCGACATCACCTGGGGACGCGTCCGACACCCATCCGATGTACTTTCCATCGGCGATAAAGTCGAGGTAATGGTTCTCGATTTCGACGCCGAAAGAGAACGCGTCTCCCTGGGGATGAAGCAGCTCAAGGCGCATCCGTGGGAGAACATCAAAGCAAGGTACGAAGAAGGTACGAAGGTAATCGGTACGGTCGTCTCGATAGTGGACTACGGCGCGTTCGTCGAGCTCGAGGAAGGCATCGAAGGCCTTATCCACATATCCGAGATGTCGTGGACCCACCGGGTCAAGCACCCGTCGAAGATACTCTCGGTTGGCGATGAGGTCGAGACGGTAATCCTCAGCGTGGACGAGGAGAACCAACGTATAAGCCTGGGCCTGCGCCAGACTATGGAGAACCCCTGGGAGGACATCGCCAAAAGGTTCGCCCCGGGCACCGTCTTCGAGGGCGTCGTACGCAACATAACCGACTTCGGCGCTTTCGTAGAACTCGAGGAAGGTATCGACGGCCTCGTGCGTATCTCCGACATGTCGTGGACGAAGCGGATACGCCATCCTTCCGACGTTCTGACGAAAGGGGAAACGGTTCGGGTCGTCGTTCTAAATGTAGACGCGGTGAACCAGAGGATATCCCTCGGGATAAAACAGCTCGACCCCAATCCCTGGGACGCGATCGAACAGAGTTACCCGGTAGGAACGTACGTCGAGGGCGAAGTCGTGCGCGTAACCAACTACGGCGCTATCGTTCGCTTCGAAGACGAATTGGAAGGGCTGCTACACATTTCCGAAATCGCAGGCGAAAGGGTTACCAAAGTAAGCGACTTCCTCGGCGTAGGCGACCGCGTCCGGGTTAAGGTTATAAATGTCTCGGCCAAGGACCGTCGCATCAACCTGAGCCTGTGGCAGTACCAGCAGGAAACCGGCGAAGAAGGGTTGATTAAGAAAGCGGAACCTGAAGCCGCTAAAGCGGAACCCGAAGCCGCCAAAGCGGAACCCGAAGCCGCCAAACCGGAATCCGAAGCCGCCAGAGCGGAACCCGAAGCCGCCAAACCGGAACCCGAAGCCGCCAAAGCGGAACCCGAAGCCGCCAGAGCGGAACCCGAAGCCGCCAAACCGGAAACCGAAGCACCGGCGGACGAAGAAGCTGAGGAACCGGCAAAACCCGAGGAACCTAAAAAAGCCGCCGAAGCGGAGGCCGAAGAAACCGCTGAAGCTGAAGAGCCGACCGAGACGCCTGCAGAAGAGCCTGAACGCGACGAGGAAGAAAAAACCGAAGACAAGTCCGAACCGGAAGAAGAACCCGAAACCGATACGGAAACGGAAGAGACGGTCGAAACGCCTGCCGATGAACCTGCGCCGGACGAGGAGAAAAAGACCGAAGAAGAAATACCCGAACCGGAAGAAGAACCCGAAACCGATACGAAAACGGAAGAGACGGTCGAAACGCCTGCCGATGAACCTGCGCCGGACGAGGAGAAAAAGACCGAAGAAGAAACGCCCGAACCGGAAGAGCCAGAGGACGAGGCTGCCGAAACCGACGAAGCTGAACCGGCGGACGACGAAAAAGAAGGTAAATAAGCTCAGTTATCTAAATTACGATTCGTGAGGCGGCGTTTCGGGGAACCGGGTGCCGCCTTTACGTTCGATATGGAAGACGCGACGCCGAAAAACGAAACCTCGCGATTATCACGAGTGTTGTTACTCGGGCGCCCCAACGTCGGCAAATCGACCCTGTTCAACCGCATCGCCGACAAACGGGTCGCGATTATCGACCCGGTCCCCCACACCACACGGGATCTGCTCGCCGAGGTCGTAACCTACAAGGGAGTATCCTTCGAGCTACTCGACGCAGCCGGCTTTCTGGACAGAACGGGCGACACTCTTCAAGAAGCGATTCAACGCGGCCTGGGTTCGGCCCTGAACGACGCCGACCTACTTATCTATATGCTCGACGCCAAAGAGGGTCTGACGGCGGTCGACAGGGAGATAACGGAATTACTCCGTCGAGAAGGCAAAGAATACGTCGTCTGCGCCAATAAAGTCCACGGTCCCGCCGACGAACCGGCGGTAGGCGAATTCTACGAACTGGGATTGAAGGGCGAAATCCTGCCGATATCGGCTAAAGGCGGATACAACGTTAAAAAGCTCCTGAATCTCATCACCGAACGGTTGGGCGAAATCGAGAGGGTTGGCGTCGGCGAACGTCCGGTCCTGAAAATAGCCGTAGCCGGTCGCCCCAACGTCGGGAAGTCCACGCTGATAAATAAAATACTGGGGACCGAACGGGTGGTCGTGGACGGCCGGCCGGGAACAACCCGCGACGCCGTCGATATCGCGTTCGATTACAACGACGAAGGTTATCTGTTGGTAGACACCGCCGGGATACGGCGCAAATCCCGAAAAAAAGACGCCCTGGAGGAGTACAGCCTGAACAAGGCCCTCTCTGCGGTTAAGCGGGCCGACGTGGCGGTCATCGTCCTGGACGCGCTCGAGGGGCCTACGCAGCAGGACGCCCGCATCGCCGGATACGCTCACAACCGGGGCGTCGGGACGATTATCTTCTTAAATAAAATAGACCTGCTGGAAGGAACAGAACACACCGTCGAGAGCGTCATTGAAGACGCACGCATCGAAATGAAGTATCTCTTCTACGCGCCCATCCTCCCCGGCTCGGCACTTCGGGATGCCGACCTGACGTGGCTGCTCTCGGCGGCTGCCGAGGTAGGTACTAATCGTCGCCGCCGAATACCGACGGCGGAACTGAACGAGTATCTCCGGGGGGAACTCGAAGGCTACCGCTTTACCCGCAAGGGCCGCGAGGCGAAGTTATTCTACGCCACCCAAACCGGCGTAGCGCCGCCGACGTTCACGCTGTTTATCAACCTGAAGACCGAACCACACTTCTCATATAGACGTTTTATTGAGAATAGGCTCAGGGGCGGCTACGACTTCACGGGAACGCCCGTAAGGTTGGAATTTAAGCTCAAAGAGAAACGGCGCAAGTAAAACGGCGACGCTTATATACCGCTACCGGGGAACGACGATGTACGGGCGGCCGTCGGCAAAAGGATGACCTTCCCGTCGAGATGAAATATAACTTAAACGCCGCCCGTTAAGGCGGCGTGTTTCGTAGTGACGTTTTTCTTTTCTAGTTTACTCCGAGCCGTTTCCAGGCCTCGGACAGGAGCGCCTTGAACTCGCGCATCACGCGCACCGAAGCCAGATCCGGGTCCGTTTCGGCGAAATGAATGAAGCGTTTCGAACTGAGAGCGGTTTTAAGGAATTTCAAGGCTTTCTCAGTGTCCCCGAGAACCGCGTACGTACAGGCGGCGTTGAAGGAAGATAGGTAATAACTCGGGTCGAGAGTATACGCCGCGAGGAAATGACCGAGGGCCATTTCATAGTTGCCATCGTGGCCGTAACGCAATCCCATCGCGTTCCAGTTCATCGGCGATTCGGGGTCCAATTTTATCGCTTTTTCCGCGTATTCGGCCGCTTCTTCGCAGCGCCCCGTCCAAGAATATACGAAACTCAAGTGGCTGTAAACTAGAGAAAAATCGGGGTAAAGCTTGAAAGCCTTGAGAAAGATATCTTCTGCGTCCTCGAATTTTTTTTCGTGGAAATACGTCAACCCCAACGCCAATAACAGCCGGGGGTGGTCAGGTTCGCTTTCGAGGAGGCGTTCGAATACCTTTCGCGGCCCTTCCTGGTCCTCTCCCAGTTCCATCGTTTCGACGGCTTCGTTGAAATCATCGACTAGCGGCGGCGGTAACGGATATCCCTCTTCTTCGGCCATATCTTTTTCAATCCTCGCGAAGAGTTACATAACTATATAATATCTCTATACATAAAAACGAACGCTGTCCCCCCTCGAAACGCGACCCTACTGCGAGTCGTTTCTATCAACCTCCTCTAGACTATTCGAACCGTTCAACGGTTTTTAACACACCTGCGACGGCGGGGGTGCATAAAACCGCGTCAAAATCTGTCAAATCCTATACTTTCCCGCTAATCGTTTATACGATTTTACTTGAATCATCACCCCAATCACTATAATATCACCTCGTACACTTAACGATAACCGTCGATCCGACCAATCGCCCGATGTTGGAAATGGGATACACCTATACAGGCGTTACGCCTTCAAGTTACGGCACGACTAATGGGACATTTAGGTAAAGGGTCAAAACACGCCGGTTTCCGCAGTCGGCGGCGTCTCGTCGATAAAAAAACAGCGTAGGTGAAACCGCCCCGTATCTGGTTATTTTGTTCGTTGACAAGGTTGCCAACAGCGTCTAAATCGAATAGATGTGTCGGAATCCTATACACGAAAAAGGAAAGTCGCCATGAGACACGCCGCCGCGTTGGGTTTGGTATTGTCGGCCATTATTAGTTGTGTATGTTGCGAACGCGTCGAAAAACCCCCCGCCGAGACCCTCGGGCGAAGTGCCGGCTACCCCGTAAAGTGCGGAACTACGACCACGTTCTGCATGAACCCGTTGTACGAGACGGTAATCGTCGAGGTCATAGCGTCGGATTACTGCCCGACGGACGATTCGGTCGTACTTCATAACTCCGCGACGGAGTATCCCGTAGCCGATATGAGTACGGTAACCATACCGATAAAGCTGAATATGGGCGATTACCTGGAGTTCTCCGCCGAAGGCGAACAAACCGAGGATTGGCATTATTGCAGCGTAAAGGCGCGGATCGTAAAAGCCGTAACGCCGTAACTTAACGTTGAACCGGTCATTTCTTCCCTTTTTCGGACGCCGCCCGGCCTTTTCCTTAAAGGGCTTTCACGAACTTCCTCGACGTACCCTCATAACCGAGCGCCTCGTAGAACGCGTGAGCCCACTTACGCCGGTCGTTGCTGGTCAACTCGATACGACCGCATCTGGCATTTAGGGCGACCGCCTCGGCGTGTTCCATCAGGCGTTCCCCGACGCCGCGACGCTTGAATGCCTCGGTTACCGCGACCGCCGTCACCCGGCAGTAGAGCGGCTCTTCGTGGAAGACGGGCATAATGTGCAGGCTGACGAACCCGACGACCTTGCCGGCCGCCACGGCGACGAAGACCGGGTTCTCGTCGTCGCCCAAAAGTTCCAGCTTCCGAATCACGAACTCGGGCGTGTTCGGGTAGCCCAGTTCTTCCAGCAACCCGGCTATCGCCTGGGCATCGGACTCGCGGGCCTCCCGTATATTTACGTCATCTTCCATATTCCGATTATATTATATCGTGGCGGGCTCTATCAACCGGCGTTATAACCGTTAACGTGTATGAACTCACCCAGCGGCTTCCGTTCGGGCCTTTCCGCCTCGACGACCGCCTGCTCCGCCGATAGAGAGGGCTTTATGTCATCGGCGTGTTTACCGACCAAGACGAGGGTTATCACGTCGATATCTTCGGGTATGCCCAATACCTCTTTAGTTTTCGACGGGCTGTACCCGGCGATCGGGTGAGCCACCAACCCCAGTTCCGTCGCCCGGAGTATCATAAATGCCGCCGCCATCCCTATATCGAACCGATAATAAATACGGTCCCGGATGACGCAGTCGTCCTCTTCGCGGCCGAGCACGGCTATAACCATCGACGCGTCATGACACCACTCGTTGCCCTTGGAGAAAACGGTCCGCATCTCCTCAAGCTTCGCCGGGTCGTACACGAAGACGAAACGCCACGGCTGGTTGTTGAAGCACGACGGCGCCAACCGCACGCTTTCCGCCAGGTCATTAACCAAATCGTCGGTAATTTCCACCGGGTCGAGGGACCTGTACGCCCGGCGCTCTTCGATAGCTCGTTTGACGTCCATATCTACTCCTCGATTCCTAACAGTTTAAGCATCTCCCCCACGTCGGTCGTCGGCCGTTCGCACGCGTAATTGGAACAGACGTACGCCGTCGCCTTTCCGTCGACTGCCTCGAAGCCGGTAGCGTACGGAGCCAACTCGGTTATCTCGGCCGCTCCTTTATCAGATGGAATGAAGAGCACGACGGCATTCGGGACGAACGCCCTACCGACTGCGTTCAACATCGCGCTGGTATCATCGGCTTCCCGGTCGCCTACGACAACAACCTCTTGCGACGGCCCGACGGCGAAGTCCACGGCAATCATAAGCATCGCGTGATTCGCCGGCGCCTTCGCGACCTGCTGCGAAAAAGCCCGACCCACGGCCGCAGCCTCGTCTTCCAGCTCCGTGCGCCCGGTCAGGCGCGCGAGCCTCAGCAGGTTGAGCATCGCGACCGAGTTGCCCGACGGTACCGCGCCGTCGTATACCTCCTTCGGGCGGACTAAAAGTTTTTCACCGTCGTCGGGGGTGAAGAAGAAACCGCCGGCGTCTCCGTCGCGGAAGTGCTTTATCACATCGTCGGTCAACTCGAGGGCCGTGCTGAGATATTCGGGGTTAAAAACCGTCTCGTACAACTCTACCAATCCCCACGTAAGGAAAGCGTAGTCGTCCAGGTTCCCGGCAATAGCGGCTTCGCCGTCGCGCCAGCGGTGGAGCAAACGCCCTTCCGAATCGCGTACGCTCTCCAGTATGAACCGCACCGCCCGTTCCGCGGCTTCCACGTATGCCGCCTCGCCCAGGACGCGGGCCCCTTTCGCCAGCGCCGCGACCGTAAGCCCGTTCCAATCGGTCAGGACCTTGTCGTCCCGGTGTGGCCGGACGCGCTTCTCGCGTTCGGCGTAAAGCTGCCTTTTAATACTCGCGACGCGCTCTTCCAGCTCCGAGAGGGGTAATCCGAGCTCGTCGGCGAACTCGGCGAGCGGCTTCTTCAAGTAAAGGATATTGGTTCCCGTCCTCGCCCCCGTCGCTTCCCCTACGAAGTTCCCCTCGGCGGCAACGTTGAACACTTTTGCCGCCAGGTCGGCTTCGACGCCGAGCGCACTCCTCATCTCGTCCTCTGTCCAGACGTAGAACTTGCCTTCGACGCCCTCGCTGTCGGCGTCCTCGGCCGAGCAAAACGCGCCTTCCGGTGACGTCAAATCCCGCAATACGTAGTCGAATATCCCCCGTGCCGTATCCGCATACTCGCGATTTCCGGTAGTCTGATACGCCTCGACGTACGCCGTCGCGACAAGCGCCTGGTCATAAAGCATCTTTTCGAAGTGAGGAACAAGCCACTCCCGGTCGGTCGAGTAGCGATGAAAGCCGCCGCCCAGTTGGTCGCATATACCGCCCAGCCGCATAGCCGTTAAGGTCTTCTCCACCATCGCAAGGGCGGCGGCTCTTCCCGTCCGCCTCCAATATCGCAGGAGGAAGAGCACGTTATGGGGCGACGGGAATTTCAACTTCTCGCCGAAGCCACCGTATGTACTGTCGAACGTGCGATTGAGTTGCTCGTACGCCAGGTCCAGGGTCTTCTCCGTCAAGTCCCGGCCAACAGTCGTCGAGCCGGAACTGCCTAGGGCGGTCGTCAACCTCTCCCCCGCTTCCAGTATCCGCTCACGCTCGCTTTCCCATAGGTGTTTGAGTCTTGGAACCAGCTCGAGCATGCCCGTTAAACCGAAGCGCGATTCCTTTGGAAAGTACGTCCCGGCGAAAAACGGTACTTTGTCGGGCGTCATTACTATCGTCAGCGGCCACCCGCCGCGGCCGGTCATCATCCGGCAGACGGACATATACACGTTGTCTACGTCCGGGCGCTCCTCCCTATCAACTTTAATATTCACGAAGATCTCGTTCATCAGGCGGGCCACGTCCGGGTCCTCAAAGGACTCGTGGGCCATTACGTGGCACCAGTGGCAGGTCGAGTAGCCGATAGACAGGAAGACCGGTTTATCCTCGGCTCGGGCCACATCGAAGGCCTCGTCGCACCAGGGCCACCAATACACCGGGTTCGCCGCGTGCTGGAGCAGATACGGGCTTTTCTCGCCGGAAAGGCGGTTGCGATTCGTGGGACGGTTCATCTAACCTCGCACTGGGCCATCATACCATCGTCTTCGTGTTCTAAAATGTGGCAATGGTAGACGAAGATGCCGGGATAATCGAACCGGGCGATAACCCGGACGGTCTCGCCCGGTTCAATCAGAACCGTATCCTTCCAACCGCGTTCGTTCGCAGGTGGGGGCCGGCCGTCGCGGTCAAGCAATTGAAAACGAACCCCGTGGATATGGAACGGGTGAGCTACGGCGCCCATCATACCGCTTCCGTGCCGCCCCATCATACCGCCGCGGCCGCCGTGTATACCCCTGCCCGCCATCCCGTGCCCCATCATCGTTGAAAGGTTACTAATCTCCCATATCTCGGTAGCTCCCAGTTCGACGAACTCGTCTATTCTGTCCATGTCAAACTTTAGTCCGTTGATACTTACGTTAGGCCCCATACCTGTAAGTTCGACGCTTCGGGTTATTTCCGCGTCGGACTCAGGCGTCTTCTCAACTACCGTTAGCAGTTCCGGTATGGTTTCCGTATCTTCAACGCCGTCGATAACGCGAAACTCTACTATTTCGAAACCGGGGCTTACGAGCGTTATTTTTTCTCCCGTTTCGTACGGCGAAAAATCCACGATTATCTCGGCGCGCTCGCCGGGCGAGAGCCTTAGCGTTCTCATCTTTACCGGTTCGCCCAAAAAACCACTGTCGGACGCAATCTGATAAAACTCACGCGAGTCGCTCAAGGAAAGGTTATACGTCCGGGCATTTGAGCCGTTCAGGATGCGAAACCTAACGTTCTCCGCCGTGACGTCGAGGTACGTGTTCACGGCTCCGTTCACAAGTATCGTATCGCCCAGCATCCCCTGCATTATATCGGTCATATCCGTTTTATATTCGAACGAGCCGTCGGCGGCGAATCGCCGGTCCTGAATTATAAGGGGTATATCGTTTACGCCGTATTTTTTCGGGATATCGAGACTATCGGAAACGGCATCGTCTATTATAAAAAGACCCGCCAACCCCATGTAAACCTGGCGCCCGGTGTTCCCGTGAGGATGTGGGTGATACCAAAGGGTAGCCGCTGGCTGCTCAATCGTAAAATGCGGCTCCCATTCGCCGCCCGGTTCGATTACCTGGTGTGGCCCGCCGTCAAACTCGCCGGGTACGAGAAGCCCGTGCCAGTGGACGGTTGTCTCTTCTCCAAGCTCGTTTTTAACCTTAATCGTGACGTCGTCGCCGCGCCTTACCCGGATAACAGGTCCTAGATAGCTCCCGTTATAACCGTACGTCGGTGTCTCGACACCGCCGAAGAAAAACGACTCCGATTCCCCGGCTACCAATTCGAACTCTGCAATACCGGCTTCCGAGTTCAGGTCTTCAAGCAACGGCGGAATAGGTAAAGTGTTCCAGGTTTTATCCGTGCCGGGTGTCGGCGCTTCACCGCTAATAGTTTCACCGTCTGATGACCGGCAGGCGGTTATAAAACCGGTAAAAACAACCATAAAAGTGAACGCCGTAACAATCAAAAACCGATGCATAATTAAACCCATAATTACCCCCTAAGAAATCCTCGCGCGGAAAATTAACTTAACTAATCTTATCATATTTAATCTCCTGAATCAAACCGACGGTTTCTAGGTGCGACGCCCTGCCCCGGCCCGCTGTATCAATATACCGCCGACGATTAGGGCCAGGCCGACCACCGACGACGGGTAGATGACCTCGCCCACGACGAAGTGGATTAGCACGAGCGAGACGAACGGCGAAAGATATACCAGTCCCACCACCGACGCGCTCTCCCTCGAAAGGCTCAACGCCTTCAACCAGACGAAAAAGGTTATCCCCATCTCGAACGCGCCTACGTACGCGGCCGTGCCCAAAGCGAAATACGACGGAACCGGGAACCTGGAAGTAGCCAGGACGAAAACCGTTACATAAACGGTCCCGAAGGCGAAATTGGTGAAAAGCTTGACGGCCGCATCCCGCCGGTCTCGGACGTTAGCGAGCCAGAACGACGCCCAGAAGACGGTACTCAAAAGCGCCAGCCCCGTCCCTAGCGGATTGGCGAACGTGAACCCGGTTACGTCGCCCCTTGTCGCGATTACGAGCACCCCGGCGAAGCTGACGAGTAGCCCGGCCAGCGCCGCGAGCCTGAGTTTCTGCCCCAACAACGGCACCGCCAAGATAGAGAGGACTATCGGCCACGCGTAGTTTAGGGGCTGCGCCTCCTGGGCCGGCAGGAGGTCGTAGGCCTTGAAGAGTACCAGGTAATAGACGAACGGATTAACAAACCCCAACGCTGCCGATTTCAATACGTCTCGCGCGGTTTGCCCTACGAGAAGGCGCCACTTCTTTTGAACGAGTACGACCAGAAAGAGTACGCACGTCGAAACGATGGACGAGATAAAAAGAAGCTGAACGTAGTCGAGTTCCCGGAGTGCCAATTTGAAGGCCGACGCCACCGTGGACCAGCAGGCAACGGCGCCCGCCGCATAGAGATAGGCTTTTGTTTGGGTTTTCATAAACGGCTGAGCCGGTTAATGCCCCTCGGACCGCAGCCCGGGTTTTCGGTTGACTCCTCGGGCAACGGATTATACTATCCCATAAACTGCTATCAAACGCAAAACCGACCGGGGAGGTTACGTTTATGAAGTGTATTTTATTAATCTTAATAACCGCGACAATAGCCGTGACACCGACGTTCGTTGCCGCCCACACGATAACCCTCCAACCCGGCGGTGCCGCCAGCAAGGACGCCGGAATATTCGAAACCAATCCCGACACGGAGTACGGCGACTACGAGTACTTCTGGACCGGGTATGACGAAGGCTACGCCGACTCGCTCGTCGAGTTCAACGGGCTGGACGCGTACGCCGGCGCGGCCGTAACCTACGCCGAACTCAACCTTTACTGTTCCTACGAATGGGGCACTCTTACCGATGACAACCGGGTGTTTCGCGCGGACGGGACGTGGGACGAGGGTACGGTAACATGGAACAACGCCCCGGGCTACGAATCAACCATGTGGGAAGGGTTCGACGCCCCGGCGGTCGACGACTGGCTCAGCGTGGACGTAACGGCCATGGTTCAAAGCTGGCTCGACGGCGGCTACCCGCATCACGGCTTTTACATCGCGAGCGGCCAGGCGACTAACGGTGGACGATACTTCTACAGCGGCGAGTCCACCGAGGGGACGCTACGTCCTTTCATTTATATGGAATATACCTGCGCCGCCGTCTCGCCGGCGAGCCTGGGCGAGATAAAGGCGACCTTCCGGTAAATAAACCTTGCGGCCCAAAGCGGCGGGGCTTCGGCTCCGTCGTTATCTTATTGACGTCGGTAATAACCGGGCGTAATATAAATAAGTAGCATACGAAACGATTTATAAAGCGGTTTTGGGGTAATGCCCGGAGGGAGGCCGCATGAAAAAATTCGTCGTAACGATGGCGCTCGCAGCTTTACTTTTTACCGCCTGCACCGTTCCCGGCGTCGTCGGCGACCAGGATACGGTAGTGGTCGGCAACGTAGACGAACTCGTCGCGGCAATAGAGCGGGCAAACGCCGAAGGGAACCTCGAAATACTGCTGGAGGACGGGACTTACACCCTCGATGACATGCTGTGGGTCGAGGGCGTCAACATCACAGTTCGCGGCCGTTCCGGGAACCGGGACGCCGTCGTAATCGAAGGCGGCGGTATGTCCGGCCCAGTCTCACATGTATTCAACGTCACCGGCGATTATTTTTCGGCCGAGAACATGACCGTCGGGAGGGTGGCGAACCACGGCATACAGATCCACGGCGATGCCGACTGCGATTATCCCCGCGTCGTCAACGTGCGGTTCGTAGACACGGGCGAACAGATGTTGAAGGTCTCTTACGACCCGGGGAACACCGCCGCGTCCGACGGCGGCCTAGTCGAGAACTGCCTGTTCGAATACACGGCAGGCGTGGGTCCCCAATACTACATCGGCGGGGTAGACGCCCACCGCGCCTACGATTGGATCGTTCGCGGCAACACCTTCCGGTCCATAAAAAGCCCCGAAGTCGACCTGGCCGAACACGCGGTACACTTCTGGTCCGATTCGCGGGGGACAATCGTCGAGAAGAACGTAATCACCGATTGTGACCGCGGAATCGGTTTCGGCCTGGGCGAAAGCGGCCACAGCGGCGGAACGATACGCAACAATTTCGTCCACACGACCCGGGACGTGGGTATCGGTCTCGAAAACGCGAGCGGCGCCCGCGTTTACAACAACACGCTCTATACCGAGGGCTACCCCAACTCGGTCGAATACCGTTTCGGCGGGACGTCCGGCGTATCGATAATCAACAACCTCGCCAACGGCGCGATAGCGAGCCGAGACGGCGGCTCCGGGACGCTCGGCGCGAACGTCACCGACGCGGAGGCCGATTGGTTCGTGGACCCGACGGCGGGTAACCTCCACCTGACGTCGTCCGTACCGTCCGTCGTCGACCGGGGGCAAACCCTGGCGGACGTCGCCGACGACATAGACGGCCAGACGAGGCCGCAAGGTCCCGCGTACGATATAGGTGCCGACGAACTACCGTAAATGAAAACAAACGGGGCGCGGGCCCCGTTTTTTATATAACAGTATAAGGTTCCTTCACCGCCCGTCCCAAAACAATCGCGCCTTACCTATCTCGACGGACCTGGGCTAAGCTCGAAGATGCAGCGGACGTAAAGCCCGCCGTTCCGCTTTCCCGATGAATTGTATATAGACGCGGCGCCCTAATCCCCGTCAGCAGGCGCGCTCTTTGGTACCCTCGATTAAGGCGCGGAGCATCTGGATTCGGCCTATGTGGAGGGCTGTGTGGGCGACGGTGATGAAGAGCCAGTGCCCGATAGGAAGCTGGTCGCCGGCATCGGGCAAAACCTTCCAGAAGTCGTCGGGCTCCAGCGAGTCAATATACCGATGGGACTCCTCGCGGACATCCCGGGCCCAGGCGAAGACCTCCTCGACGGTCGGACCCTTCTTGATTTCCTCGATGGGAACCCAATCGGCGCCGTAGACCTCCATCTCGTCGGGGATGACGTTGGACGGCAGACCCTGGAGAAAGACGCCTATGTGGAACCGTTCCCGGTGGGCTATGTGGCCTACCTGCCAGATTATCGGCAGGGCGTTCTCGTCGGGGACCCAGAAGAGTTGTTCTTCTGTCAGGCCGTCGGCCTCTCGGACCGGGTCCGCGTACCAGAACCCCCGACCGTAGAGGAAGTGGGTTAAATCAATTAACCGTTCCATAATTTATAATATATACTTTTAAGTATACGTTTAAATATTTAAAACATTAGCATTTCCGGTCATCATCGAAGATGTCCATTGGTATCATACCAACTGGTACATCGTTCCTTCGTAATTGTTCTCGCTTTTTCTCTTCTACGTGTATGGCTAGGGAAAGATATATTATAGTGGACCTAGTGATTTTTAAAAGCCGTAACGCTTTTTCTTCGAAGTCAGTCCGGTCAACAGAATACGCCAAAGAATCGTAAAGCATATCGAACATTTTGTCGGAGGGCCCTTCAGGCTTGTTAGGTTCCCAAAAGAAGCTATGGATTTTCAAATACTTATGCTCAATATGGTTTCTAATCAGGGCTATTTCTTGCGCGTCAGGACTCAATACTTCCTTATAGCTGGTTTTACGTTCGTACAAATCCTTACTTAACCAAAAAAGACCTCTCAATGGCCAATTCTCACGTTTTACGAATTCGTCTCTTAATCCTTTTCGGTAATTTTGCCTCTTATACCATAACGTCCTTAAACTAATCCTATTTTGAGGTATGGACAAATTTAAATAATCGTTTAAAAAGTAACCTATTTTATCCAAAATAGAATACGCCATCCTAAACGATGCCTTTTCTTTTTCCAACGCGATAGAGTATTCTGGGTAATCAAGCGTGTTAAGTAAAAGGACACCCTTATCGGCAAAATGAGGTTCCGTGGACTCGATACCTTCATAATACAGGTATCTAGCCGATATATATTCCTGTTTAATCTGGTTAAAAAACCCTTGGTAAGAGGGCGGTTCGTATAAATTAACAATTATATTTGGGGTCGATAAAACGTCTCGCGCTCCTATACTATAATCGCCTAAATCGTTAAGGGGGTTCAAAAATAGCACGTTATCTAAACACCAATTCCTATAACGTACTTCTGCATCCGATTCGCCTAACGTAAAACCTTCTAAATCCTCGCTGCCATCCAAGAAGTCCTTATCCAATACCTTTTCGATTTTAGCTGTAAGTTCTTGGAATTTAGTTCCAACAGCTTCATATTCTAACGTAAGCTTTAACGCTCTTTGCATATCTTTATACGCTTGCCTTAAAAATACTGCTTTGTGACCTTCATCATATAAAACAAGGCTGTAACAAAATAAACCATGACCCCTATTACCGAGCGCCATTCCGAAACCCGGATCTATTTTTAAGGCTTCGTTCCAATACTCTATGGCTTCAACGAACCTACCTATTTCGTCATGTAAGTTACCTAAATTGGTTAGTATTTGGCATATAAGTCTTTGAGATGCTTCGGCGTTTCGGCCTACTTTGAATGCCTTCCTATAAGCGATTATTCCCTGTTCGATTTCTTCTTGCTCCCAATACCATATCTCGTCAGTCCCACTTTTTAACAAATTCCTCTTATTTCCCCATGCGTTACCTTTAAAGTACTCTAGTGTAGCGTATTCATTATCGGTTAAATTGGCGCCCTCTAAAAACGAAGCCACTTCTAGAGCGTGTTCTAAACCCTCCACTTTTCCTATAATACCCGATATATCGACTAACTTACCGATATACTCCAACGCTTCTTCATTCGAATAACTTCCGAAATCCGATACCTTCATCAAATTATTATATATATCGGTCAACTTAGCCATTTAATCACGTAACTTATCGTATAAGATATATATCTGTTTACGGATAATTACTTATCCTCCTCAGTTAGGGGACAGTTACGCGTAAGTTTCTCGGGTAGAATATACAGGTAAGGAGTAGAGATTAACGGTAAAATAAGGCCCCATTATTAATCTTAACTTAAATTCCTCCGAATCCATTCCCAGGCTTTTTTTGGTAACCACCCTTGTCTATCCTTCCCTACCCTTATTATCAATAGCCTATCATCATCATCTATGTGTGGGTCTAACGTTTCATATATATCGTTAGCACTACCTTCAGTTTTAACAAGCCACGTCGATTCCAAATAATGCCACCAAGCACCTAAACCCTTAATAGCTTCATATAAACCTTTATAATCACGCTTAGGTTTAGATAAGTCATAAGATATTAAGTATAATTTCGTGATTCCTCCAATTCTACTTTCCCTATAACGCTCGAATATTAATGACGTTAAGATGAAAAACCTAACGGGTTATTAATAGCCTTCAGCATTTCCGATATACATGCACCTAATGATTTCACATACTATTAATTCTCTTAAAAACCATATTTATTTTACCATAACTTTTTTCTTTAGTCAAGGTCGCATTCACACCAACCTCCACCAAATCCACCTCGTTCAGGAACTCGTCGGCGACAGCGGCGAAGCGGCGCCGCAGTTTCTCCAGCACCTCGCCCCGGCGCCCGAAGTCGCCGAAGTGGGACGGTCGTATTTACCCAGACTTAATGTCCTTCTCCTCGGCCCGGGCGTCGTAGGTCCCGGCGCCGCATTCCGGGCACTTTTCGTCGTACCAGGCGAAACGCGCGCCGCAGGCCTCGCACTTCCAGCGTTTGTTCTGCTCCGCCAGCCACGCCTTCAGCCCGATTTCGCTTAAACGGTCCAGGTTTTTGGTCACGACCGAGTGATGGGGCCGCTCGTCGTCCCGAAAAGCGGTTAGGCGTTCGCACGGGTATTCGTCGCACTCGACGCAGGACTCGACGCCTTTTCCGTGCGCGCACGGGATAAAATGGCAGTCGGCGCAGAACGAGGCCAGCGTGCCGGACATGGACCCGGCGCAGACCAGGTCCGCCGGGTCCATATCGTTTCTACTCGCCAACTCCTCGATAGTGCCCTTCTGGTTGGCGACCAGCACGGGGCAGGCACCGCAATATAACCCGCAGTACGTATCGTACCTGTAATCCATCGGACCTCCTTTTAATGCCTGAACGCTTTAATGTCGTTTACCTAATGACGTTCGGTCCCCCGGCGAACTTAACGGTAAACCGTGCTGTCCACGCGAACGACGGACATCTTCCCCGCCACACTCTCGGCCCTTTCACCGCGTACAAACTAATATACCTTGACACGGAAAAACCTTCAGGATATATTAGCATTTTGCGCCGGATTCAGGAGCGACCCCGATTAAAGAGCCGCCAATTCGAGAAGTGATTATATCGTAAAACGAGACGCCAGGGGACGAAAAATGGAAAGGTATACAAAGTACGTAACGCGCGCCAAAAGGCTGGGGGCAAAGGAGGCGAAAATCGTTCCCGCGGACAGCGTAGTAACCGCCCAATGGGTTCGCGCGAAATGCCAGTTCGGGTGCGGAGGTTACGGCAGGAACCTGAAATGTCCTCCCAACTCGCCGACGCCGGAACAAACCGGAAATATGCTTACGCATTACGAACACGCGCTCCTCATACACGGCGACGAAAACACTCCCATAAACGAGGTAGTTAGGCGTTTGGAGCGAAAAATATTCCTGGACGGACACTACAAAGCCTTCGGGATGGGCGCCGGGCCGTGCATGATCTGCGACGAATGCCCGGAATTCTGCAAATACCCCGGCCGGGCAAGGCCGGCGATGGAGGCGTGCGGAATAGACGTATACGCCACCGTGCGCGCCAACGGTTTCCCCATCGAGGTTCTGACGAACGAGACCTGCGCGCCCAACTACTACGGAATCGTACTTATTGAGTAGATGAAATAAGGAAACGCAAGTAAACGGCGACGTCATCGTCGTCAAGACCGTAATACCGTTCGACTTCCCCCGTTTAATAACGTATATACTTACGCGAAAGTGAGTTCGACGCTTAACAAGAATACAAAAACGGTAGCGAAACGGGGACGCCCTTAACCGAGAGGAAATAACAATGCGGACTACGGTGCACTTCTGTATCGCCTTTATCTTATGCGTTTCGATGTCGGCGGCCGACTACTTCGACGACTTCGAATCGTACCCGGTAGGTACCTTGCTCGAAGATACGGGCAACTGGAACCACGACTACGAGGGCGGACACTTCCTGGTGGCCGACGACGCCGGCGACAACGTCGCGGAAAGCGACTTCGACGGCTATTCATACGCGGGATACACCTGCGAAGCCGGCGGGTCGGAAACCGACGTCGCGGTCGATATGGACTTCGAGTTCAATACCGGCGGATGCCTCGTAGGCCTTATGGTCCGTGGTGACATCGATACGGAAGAGGCATACCTGATCGTTATAGCGTCGGTCTACCCGCCTATAACCGGTTACTTTTTCTATTACGTCTCGAGCGGCGGCTCCGAGTATATCGAGTTGGACTCGGGGGTAGGGCCTAACTTATCAGCGGATACATGGCACAACATCAAAGCAGTTGCTTCGGGAAGCGACCCGGTAAACCTTAAACTCTACATAAACGGCGACCTGGAAGCGGAATATGACGACTCGACCTACCTCCTCACCGAAGGGTACACCGGCTTCGGCAGTATGTTCGATGGCAGTGAACCGGTTATCCGTATCGACGATTACAACATGGTCGCGCCGGCCGAGGCTTTTAACCTCCTCACGCCGCCCGACGGCGACGTTATCGACGTTTGGCAAATGGGCGTGCTAAACGCCGGCGGGAACCGGGCAGACGTCGCGGCAACAGTGAACCGTACCGTCACCGATTATCGTACGGGAGACCCGGTGGACGTAGAGGTCGAGTTCACGTGGGAGGAATCGGCGGGCGCCAACGAATACGAGCTGCTCGTGGACGACAACGACGATTTCAGCTCGCCGGAAGTGGACGTGACCGAGATTGTCGACGAGACCTACACGCATACCTTCTCGGTCGACCCGGACACGCCCCGCCAATACTGGCGCGTAATCGCGACGAACGCCTTCGGCGATACCCTATGCGACGACGATTTCTACTTCGACTTCAACTACAACAACACGGTCGTCGAACCGGCCTCTATCGGTCGCGTTAAAGCGACGTACCGTTAATGTTCCATCGAATCAACAACCAAGGCGGGGATAAACCCCGCCGTTTTTTTTTTCGGTTTACGGTAATTCCGTTTGACTTTCCGTACGTAATGATGTACATATATACGTACGCGAAGGAGAGTTTATGGCCAAAGAGATATCGTTAACCGATTTACGCAAAGAACTGTTCACGGTCGTGAAGGAGCTTGCCGATGACCCGACGGTAAGCGAGGTAGTCGCGACCCGCAACGGGAAACCGGCGGCGGTCCTTTTGAACTACGACTTATACGAGGGGCTGCTGGAGACCGTCGAGCTTATGAGCGACCCGGAGCTGGCGGAGAGCGTTCGTTCGGGGTTGGCCGATATACGTGCAGGCAGGGTTAAATCGCTCGAAGAGGTAAAGACCGAACTCGGGTTATGACCGCCGGACGATACGATGTAGAGTTTACGGAAACGGCGGCTAAAGCCGTACGCGAAATCAAGGACGTTCGCGTCTGCGCGCGGCTCGTTGAACGTGTTGAAAAACTGGCGGTCGCGCCCGATATGTTAGGCAAAGAATTGTTCGGCGAGTTCCGCGGGCTCAGGAGTTTACGCGCAGGACGGTACAGGGTTATTTATAAAATCGACGAGGCCGAAAAAAGGGTAATAATCGTTACGGTAGGTATACGAAAAGAAGGCGATAAAAAGGATATATACGAAGTCCTCTCAAAACTGGTGAAAGGTAAACTATTGGGAGATTAAAAGTTATAGTACCGCTTATCCCCTTGCCCGTCCCCCCTTTTTCGCCTATTATCTAAACGAGATGCCTGCCCCTGAAAACGTACATTATTTCCTACCGCTGGTCGCCCGACCGGCCCGGTACGTCGGCGGCGAGGTCGGCGCGCGGGAACCGGACCCGGACGAACGCCTGCGCGTCGTATTGGCCTTCCCCGACGTCTACGAGGTCGGGATGTGCAACAACGGGTTGTTGTTCCTCTATGAGATACTGAACGACGTCCCCGGCGTAACGTGCGAGCGGGTCTTCGCCCCCAACGACGACATGGCTGCCCAACTCCGGGTAAGGGATGTTCCTCTATATTCACTGGAAACCGGGCGTCCTGTCCGGGAAGCCGACGTACTCGGGATAACCGTTCCGTCGCCCCTCAACTACACGAGTGCCCTCTCTCTTTTCTCGCTGTCGAGTATCCCTCTCCTTTCCGCCGACAGGCGCGAGGGTGACCCGCTCGTCATCGTCGGCGGGCACGCCGTATTCAACCCGGAAGCCTTCAACGCCTTCGCCGACGCGTGCTTCATAGGCGAGGGCGACGAGGGGGCGGTCGAAATCGCCGAGCTGCTTACTGAGCTGAAAGAGCGAAGCGCGGTCCGTCAAGAGAAATTAGAAGCGCTTACAGGCGTCGAGGGCGTTTATGTCCCGTCGCTTTACAAACCCGGTCCCGACGGGAAACTCGAAGCGCAGGCGCCGGCGCCGCCGAAGGTAAAGAAGCGCACCGTAACCGACGTCGGGGAACTACCACGCCCCGTATCGAAGGTAATCGCGTGGCTCGCTCCGGTCCACGACCGGGCGGCACTGGAGGTAACCCGCGGCTGCGCACAGGCCTGCCGCTTCTGCCAGGCCGGATTCGCGACCCGTCCGTACCGAGAACATCCGGCATCCGACGTCGTCCGGGCGGCGGCCGAAGCCGTCGCCGCGACAGGGACCGGCAATCTTTCAATCCTCGGCCTTAACCCCGCCGACTATTGGGCACTACCGGACGTATTGGTAGGACTACGCGCCGAGCACCCCGGCGTTCGGATTTCCCTGCCCGCGATACGGCTTGAGAAGTACGGGGCGCGCGCCGCCGAGGCAGTCTCCGCCGAAAAGCCGGGCCAACAGACCTTCGCGCCCGAGACGGGGACCGAACGGCTCCGCCTTGTCATCAATAAAAACATGACCGATGACGAGGTACTCGACGGCGTCCGAGCGGCGGGTGCAGGTGGTATACAGCGGGTCAAACTCTACTTTATGATCGGGCTTCCCACCGAGACGGACGACGATATTATAGCAATCGCGAAGCTCGCGGCCCGGGCCGACCGAGCCCTCCGCGACGGCCTGGGCCGTTGGGGGCGAATAACCGTCAACGCCGCCGCGTTCGTACCACAGGCGCACACACCTTTCCAGTGGTTCGGACAAGTATCTCTACCCGAAATAAAACGCCGGCTTAATCTACTGCGTAAACACCTGAACCCGAAGATAAAGCTCAAGGCCGATGACCCTGAGGTAAGCGTCCTCGAGGCAGCCCTGGCCCGCGGTGGCCGGGAACTCGGCCCGGTGATTCAGGACGCGTATTTGCATGGTGCGCGCCGCGACGGTTGGCACGAGGCCTTCCAATGGGGCGTCTGGCGAAGCGCATTCGCCCGGGCCGGGATTAACGTCGAAGCGTACGCGTCTCGCACGTTGGAAGTCGGCGCGCCCCTGCCGTGGGACCGCATAGACGTAAGCGTAACGGAAAAGTTCCTGGCGGCCGAGTACGAACGGGCGTTCGCCGGCGAAGCGACGCCCGATTGCTTCGCCGAACCGTGCGCAGGCTGCGGTGCTTGCGCAGGCGAGCTTAAAATACGGCGGCACGAACCCAAGGGACTCCCGACCACTCCCCTGCCAACTCCCGACCGTACGGTGAAAGCCGCGAGGGTTAGGTTTACTTACGCGAAGAAAGGGCTGTGGCGTTTCCTGGGACATCTCGACCTGACGCGGCTAGTAATAATGCTTTTATCACGGGCAGGCGTACCTATGACGTACAGCCGGGGTTTCTCGCCTAAGCCGCGGTTGGAACTCGCCCCGGCGCTCCCAACCTGCGCCGCCGGTGACGAGGAATGGGGCGATGCGTGGCTCCACGCGGAAACGACGCCGGAAGAGTTCTTGAAGGCCGCGTCCGAAAGAGCGGCGGAGCTTGGGATGACGTCAGCGGCAACGGTCGACGGGCAGGCTTCATCGCTGGCCAAGGAGATAAACTATGGGGAGTACCTCTGCAACTTCGGTCCCGCGGCAGCCGTCGGCAGGCTGGATACAAACGCGACAGCAAGTACAATTAAAAGCAAAGTCGACGCAATTCCCGTGAAGCCGGAAGATGAACCCTACATACTGCACGCGACTTACGAACCGGAACGGGACGAGTTCGCTTTCGCTTTGGTAAATGCGCCGGACGGGAAGGGGCTTTCGCCTTTCGGCGTCGCCGGTGGGTTGACCGGGATACGCGAGCCGCTATCGAAGTGCATCGTGATTACGAGGGTGAAGTGCGGGCGGTACGATGGCGGGTAAACTCTACGCCTTTGCGGCGCTGGATAAGAAACCGTATTACCTTTTTATATAGTACGTTAAGTCGTTTGGTTAGATTTCGGTTATGAATCCGTAAACGACTTTCCCGTCACACCTTTTAAATATATCGGTTTCCATCGCTTGCTTAACCGCTTCCGATGACGGATCGCACGCGGTCGTACGTTTAAGCTTTACGCCGAAATTAATCGTCCCGGTATCGTCGTTTATAGTACCCATATCCGGTTCTAAAAGCCTAATGGTCTTCCCGGTCGTTAAGTCTATCAACGCCAAATAAGGAAACCCCCGGTTATAGTACTTCTCTTTTTCCGACGGTGGTTCGGCGTAAACTACAAGTAACAGATATCTATCGTCGACGAACTCCCGGTTCATCGGCGAAGTATCCAGGCCCGCTTCGGCGGTGAAGGAATACGGGTACGCGGCCGCGCTATATACCGAATCGCCCGTACGGTTGTCGATAATAGACAGCGGGTAGGTATAAAAATAACCTGCGCCGTAAGTTTCGGGCATATAATGGACGTACGTATACTCGCCGCCGGGGCTGAAACAATGGTCTAGAATCCCGTAAGCGTAAATCGCTTGGTCGGGGCTTCCTACGAGGTACATCGTTTCCGCGTCGCCTTCGCGACTACGCTTGAACGTTACGGCGGCCGTATTACCGTCGGGCGCTAAGGAGTATTCGACGCCGGAGTACTTTTCCGATATACCGTCCAAATACCGTTCCATCCCGGCCGCGTCGTCCGATTCGTATTTTTCTATCGCCGGTTCGAGCACGTCAAAAAAGCGCTTCTCGATAACGTACTCCTCGGCTATATATCCTTCCACGCCGTTCACTCGGGCTTGACGCCAACAATGTTCGCCTTCGTAAACCGGGTTGGAAAGATATTCGCTTTCGAATACGAACACGACAGGATCGCCGCGTTCGGCGATGGTCAGTACATGGCCATCCATCGACGGTTCGGCCCGGATATTTAGTTTCTCCGGACATACAGTCCGTACTTCGACCGTCTTAGCCAAGTTGACGTAACCGGTCGGTATATTCGGGTCTTCGACCTTCGCGATCCATCTTTTTCCTTTATCGTCCCAAATTCGGTCGCCCGTAGTGAAAAACTCGCCAGCCCTGATTTTACCTGCCGGTTTCGTCAGGCTCTCGTCCTCGTAAACGGCCAGTTCCTCCACACGGGACGTCATGATCGGGTTTATAAATCCGCGGTCGCCCGGGTCAACGTTAATAATCGAATCCTCGCCGTCTCCGCCGTTTTTAACCGCTTTCCCGCAACCGTACCCTACCAAGAGAAGGGCGGTCAATAATATCGATACCGTCCTCATAACTTAACCTCCCGATATTTATTTTACTATAAACGGACGCGGCGGTAAACCCCCAACCGCATCGCCCGGAATATCCGTTAACGGGTAGCGCGAAACTACAGATTTCCGACAGGGCTACGGCCGCTTCTGCACCGCCCGGCGAATCGTACGGATATAAACTCGTCGTCCGAATTCTCAACCGCTTTAAGGCGGCCGCACCAGAAGGTAACCCCTTATAAAAAACGGCGCGGATAAACCGCGCCGTTTCTTGTTATTATCGTCGACGAAGTTACCAGCTACGTTTACATCAGTCGACTATCACCATCTTCCGGGCCGCGCTGAAGCTACCCGCGTTAAGCTTATATACGTACGCGCCGGGCGCGAGGCCCGAAACCGTCCGTTCGTGTGTGCCGACGGTCAACGTCTCGTTCACCAACGTCGTTACCTTCCGCCCGCTTATATCGTACACGACCAGTATTACTTTCGCATTCTCCGGCAGGTCGAACGCTATCTTCGCGGTCCCGGTCGCCGGGTTAGGTCGGGACTGATACAGCGCGTAAGTCGTCGGCAACGCGCCGTTCCAGGTGCAGTCCACCGGCCCGAAGGTCTCGCTCGAACCGCCGACGTCTATCGCCTCGAGCCAGTAACTATAGGCCGCGCCCTCGTCCACCGCCGCATCGAGATAAGAGTAAGGAGATTTGCCGGTTATCAATTCGCCGTTGAGTCTGTCGCGGGAAGTAACGGCTTTACCGGAGCCGGAACCAACCGAACGATACAGGTTAAACCCGGCTACCTCGTCGGTACACTCCCAAGAAACTTCGATGCCTTCGGCCGCGCTCGCCGCCGAGAACGACGTTACCCGGATATCCAACTCATAATCAACGGTAAACGACCAGTAATCGTCCGGCCCGGACCACCTCTTCCCGTGGCCGTCCGAAGCCCGGACCTTCCAATAGTAAGTCTTGCCGTCGGCCAGCAAGCCCTCATCAAACGTATACGTCGAGTCGGTTAGGCCTTTTATCTCCTTGTGGGGCTTGAAGTCGGCGTTTACGGAGTACCAGAGGTCGTACGTTACGTGCTGGGCGTCTAACGCGTCCTCCCAATCGAACGTCGGTACGTCGCCGACGGTATCGCCGTCACCGGGCGAGAGGAGGTTGAAGCGGGCCGGCGGCGTGTTGTACCAGGCGTATTTCAGGTCCCTATTATTGCTGTCATAATAGGTTATATGCGGGTTGTCCAACACGTCCAAAGCTATTGACGTAAACCGCCCCACGTATCCGACCGTATCCACCTTCTCGCGCCGCCAGATTGGACCGTCGGAGAAAGCATATTTCAGGTCATCGTTCGTGCCGTCATAATACGATATATGGGGTTTATCGGATGCGTCGAGGGCGATTGACGTGTTTATTCCCACAACCCCCTCCGTATCGATACTCTCAAGCTGCCAAGACGAACCGTCGTAGTATGCGTATTTCAAGTCGCCGTTAGTGTAGTCGTAATACGATATATGCGGGTTATCCGAACTGTCCAGGCATATTGACGTGTAATAACCCACGTATCCCGTCGTATCTACGCTCTCTATCTGCCAGGACGAGCCGTCGTAGTATGCATAATTCAAATAGTGGTTAGGATACGAGCCGAAATACGATATGTGGGGGTTGCCCGAAGCGTCTAAAGCTATCGACGTGTGACTCCCCGCCTCAGCCGTTGTATCTACGCTCTCGATTTGCCAGGACGAGCCGTCGTGGTATGCGTATTTCAAGTCGGTGTTCGTAACGTCCAAATACGATATGTGGGGATTATCAGAGATATCCAAGGCTATTGACGAGTACTGCCCCACGTCATCCGTCGTATCTACAACCTCTATATGCCAAGACGAACCGTCGTGGTAAGCGTATTTCAAGTCGTCGTTGCTGTCGTCGTAATACGATATACGGGGGTTATCTGATGTATCGACTGCTATTGACGTGTAAAAGGCGTCGCCACCTCCCGTTATGTCCACAGCGTTTACTTGCCAGGACGAGCCGTCGTATTTCGCGTATTTCAAGCAGCAGATAGTGTTGTCGCGATACGAAATATGGGCGTTACCCGAATTATCCAACGCCATCGACGTGTACAACCCTACCGCCCCGGACGTATCGACGGACTCGACGTACCACGCGCCCGCGAAGGCACCGGCGGTAAGACCGAGAACCGCGAACGCAACTACCGTTAAGTGAGACATAACCTACCTCCCGTTGCGTTAGTTCTTTCGGTTGGTTTTACATATAGCGTTAGATTAGTATTGTAATTTAACACAATATTGCCTCAATGTCAAGCGGTCTTTCATAGTGTAACGGCAGTACCGTTCGGCGCGTGTGAACCGTAGCGCTTTTTATGTATCTTATTAACTACTTTACGGCCGCCGCACCTAAAGGTACGGGCCTACAAAATACGGAGCCGATAACCCGCGTCGGTTCTTGCTTCTATATTATTGTGGACGAGATTGGTAATCTCGTCCGCGCGGGGGCGAGTTAAAGCTCTGTCCTTACCGTCGGCTTCGCTTCCTGATTAATTAACAGTTGCCGCCGGCCCCCCGCTCTACTATAATCCGTCACGACTAACGTACGATAAATGCAAACTAAGACGAAATTACTCCGGCCCATAATCGGGGCGTTCGGGATAACGACCGCGCTTCTAATCGTTTCTTGCGGGAAGGGCGAAAAACCCGACGAAACCCTCGAGTACGGCGTCTGCCCCATAAAGCTCGAGCCGTTTCACGTATACTCGGCCAAGGGGAAGTACCTGCGCTACGATATCGTCGAAATCGTGGCCGAGTTCGACCTGGAAAAACTCCCGAGCGGAGACGACGCGACGGTCGAAGGGGCGATATACAGAGACGGCGAACTCGTCGAGACAGTCGGCCGGATTACCGAGCTGAGTTTCGCCAAACGCGGCCCCGGCGAGTACTTCGCCCGGTGGCCGGTTCCGTGGAACCCGCCGCTCGGTCGGTACGAAGCCCGGGTGAGGGCCGACATGACCGGCAAGGCCGTCGAGAGTTCCTGCGAGTTCTCGATAGCGGGGCGGAAGTTCAAGCCGCCGCCGAAACCGCTGTGCATAGTAAACCTCGAGTCGGACACCAGGTTCAAGGAACGGGCCGTCACCGACCCGTACTACGAAGGAACCGGCTGGGAACAGCTCGCCGCGTGGGCCGAGTTCATGGGCGCCGACGCGCTCTTCTACCTTACAGGAATAACCAAGGAACGATACGGGCCGACGATGGAGAAGCCCTGGTACCAGCACAACATAGATTTGGCCCACGACCTGGCGAAAGAAGCCCACGGACGGAACATAAAGTTCGGCGGCTGGGTAGGCGCGTACCTGCCGTACGGCAAAACGCAAGTCTCGATGCCCTACAAGTTCAGCCGCAACCTGGTGGAAGGGAAGTTCTTTTACACGCTACACATATCCCTGAACGATGAGAAACGCCGCGCCCAGGTCGTAGAGCTGTTGCGAGCGATGAACGAGAGCGACGACTTCGACTATGTGGGAATCGATTACATACGGACCGGATTCGGCGGCTACGAGCTTGTGGACGACTTCGTCGAGGAACTCAACATAAAAACGCCCGACGACTGGGGCGATAGAGGCCTCGAAGGGCGGATGTGGTGGCTCGTCTCACGGCTCCGAGCCAGAGACGAACGAATGATAAAGCTCTGGCAGTGGTGGCGAGCGTCGAAGGCCGCCCGGACGCTGAAGCAGATAAAGAAGGAGGCCGGCATAACCAAACCGTTCTTCTGCTTTATGCTCTCGTACGAATACGGCCACCAGCACGGGCAGGACCCGCTGATGATGTACGACGCCGGCGCGGACGTAGTCCTCCTGATGCTATACGACGCCGACCGGAACAATTTCGATTACCTGATGTCGTCGTGGCCCGAATATACGTCCGAGGGTCAGGCGGTTCTGATACCCGGGATTTGCGTGGACAAGTACTTTCTCGAGAACCCGTGGGACAAGCGGGTAAACCAGCCGGTGGAGATGTTCAACCGCTACGATATGGTGGTAAACGACTTCTACCGCGACGGCGCCGTCGAGGGCCTCTTCTTCCACGACCTCGACCGCGCTCTCTACACGCGGAAGGGTGAACTCTACTGGGGCCAGGATTACGCCGTCGCAGGCGGCGCCGCATTCGGGCGGCTGCGGGAGCGCGAAGGCGCCATCCCCATCAAAATACGTATCGAGGGCATAAAACCGGGCGGCGGGATAACCGTCGAGGCGTCCGTCGAAAACATCGGTAAGGAAACGGTTGAAAACGTCGAAGTGAGTATCCCGCCGACCGGCGGCGTATTCCCGGGAAAAAACGCCAAAGCGACGATAAAAGACCTGGAACCGGGCGAGAAGCGGACCGTCGAACTCTCCGCCGGTACGGCGCCGGTGGACCGGATGCACGTGGTCGCGGCGATGGCCGTCTTCGGCGACAAGCCGGCCGACCGTAACTTCGACGTTAAAGCGGTCATACTGTACAAGATACCTAAAAAGAAGGAAGAAACGACCGAGGGCGAGCCAGGCGCGGAAGAGACCCCGGGCGAGAGCCCGCCCGAGGTACCGATGTAGCGCACGGGGGCATAAGCCGCGCCCCGTAAATTAATCACCGATTTATAAACCCAACGTCTCATAGCTTATCGGGTACGCAGGAGGTACCCGATAGGATAATTTTATAATCTTTATCGAAGATGCCCTTCACTCGCACCGTTCTCGCTAAAATCAAGTCGAACCCGATATGTATCGTCATAATCGGGGCCTTTTTTTTACGATTACCACTACTATTTGTCGTGAACCCCCTGGCCCTCCCCGATTCCCGGGTCTATCACAAGCTGGCGTTGAACATCGTCGCCGGGTTAGGGTTCGGCGGGCCGATAAAGCCGTATGTATACCGTCCACCGCTGTACTCGGGCCTTCTGGCGTTGGCATATACGGCGTTCGGCCCGCACACCATCGCCGCGTTAATACTCCAGGCGGCCCTATCGGCGGCGACTTGCTACTTCGTTTATCGTATAGCTTTAACGCTCTGGGGCCGACGGGTCGCTCTGATCGCCGCAGTCCTCTGGGCCGTCGGCCCGGACATAATAATATTCGGTAATTTAGTATTAACCGAAACCCTATATATGTTCCTGGCCACGGTCGTCTTGTGGCTCCTCGTCCGTTTCCGGGATAACTGGCGGGGAATCGTCTCCGCCGGCGCGTTATTGGGTTTGCTTTCGTTAACCCGCGGGGCCGCGTTGGCGTTCGTACCGTTGGTTATCGTATGGATGCTCTTTGCGCGCCGGACGAACTATAAAAAAGTGCTGGCCTTCTCGGCGGTTTTTCTCGCGGTAATAACACCCTGGCTGATACGGAACTACCGCGTGACCGGCGAGTTCCAGTTAATCGATTGCAACTCCGGCGTAAATATCTACCTGGGCAACCATTACAAAGGTAAAGGTGAGTATTACCCCATACCGAAAAGCGAGAATCCTTTCTTCGATAAACAATTGAAACCGTGGGAAAAAAATAAAACGGCGTACGGCTTAGCTGCACGCAACGCATACGAACACCCAATCGGTACCCTTAAAGTAATCGGCCTGAAAGCGGCTTACGTTATCTTCCCGTCGGGCGATAAGTCATATCTGAAAAAAGGCGTCGCCCCGCCGCGCTTACTATGGATACTGCTTTCGGCCCTGTTCTTCGAGGTGATAGCCGTCGGCGCCGCGGTATACCTCGCCAAGAAAGGAATACCGGGGAGCACCGACGTACTCTGGCTCTACATCGGATCGGTCGTCGCGGTTATGATAATAGTTTTCTTCGCCGAAAGGTTCAGGATGACGACGTACCCGGCCGCTATACCCATCGCCGCCGCGGGTTTGTTTTACCTGTTCGAGAAAGGCGAAACGCGTCGGAAAATAACCGCTCTGGTTATTCTGGTCCTCTCGCAGGTCGCGTCAGGGGTTTTTATACTCCTGTTCAGACCGAACGTAGTCGAAAGGACCTTATTATTCCTCGGAAAGATTACTTAAACGGTTTCTATCGACGGGTATACTCACCGGCTACTCGGGTTAAACGAACAACTTACTTTTTCAATCCAATTTTCACGGGGCTCCAGTCGGCGCCCACTGAAAGCCGCTACGGTTCTATTCGCGGCAGACACCGATGGTTTCCCGGCACCCGGACACCCTTGACGATGTCGACCTGTCGGTATATAATCGTTCCGTTAGCCGAAAGCAACGTTCACAGAAGTAATCTGTTTAACGCCAGGAGGATAGTAATGAAGCTCATAAAAATGCATCCGTATTTGCCCCTGCGTAACGTCAATATAGCGTTACTCGTATCGTTGACGTTCGCCGCAGCCGGCGCCTTATGCACCGCGGGAGCAGGTTCCGTTCCCGCGGAATGTAGCGCCATTACGGCGAAAGGCGACCCCGCCGCGCCAAGCGACTTCGTCGCCGGCGAAATAATAGTCGTGTTCGAAGACAACGTAACGTCCGCGGCCATAGAAGCGCTCGTCGAAGGGGTCGGCGGCGAAATCGCGGAAGTAAGCGCAGTAAACCCGTCGCGGGTTGTCATCTCCGTTCCTGAAGGCCAGGAAGAGGAATACGTAAACGCTTACTCACAATTGGACGACGTACGTACTGCCGAGAAGAACTACGTTTACAGGACGCAGCCAGAATCGGGGTCCTCAAGCCTTAAGACATCGGTAAGCGATTAACCGCCCCGGTAAATCCACCAAGGATTTTTCCGGGAACGGACATCGCCCACTGATATAAACATAGAGAGGCCATAATGAACCGTTGGAGACGTGTAAAAAAGCGGGTTATCACCCTTCTCCGACTACTTAATGGAGTTTTTGCAGTTATCCTTGTCTCCATCATAATACAACCCACCGCCCTGTATGCCGACGAGAACGTTATCGAATCTAAAACCCTGTTAGGCGCGGGGAAAACCGGAGGATACGCGCCCGGCGAAGTCGTCGTTCTGTTCGAGGACTTCGTGGGCGTAAAGGCGGCGAGCGAGGTCGTCGAAAAGGCCGGAGTCGAGTTAATCGAACGGAGCCGCATAAACCCGTCGCGTGTCGTCGTTTCGGTCCCGGAAGGAGAAGAAGACGATTACGTGAGAGCGCTCGAGGGCGACCCAAACGTTCGATACGCCGAAAAGAACTACTATTACCACGCCCTGTTCGAACCCAATGACACCTATTACCATCTGCAATGGCATTTCAACAAACCGGATTTCATCCACGCCGAAGAAGGATGGGACGTCGAACGGGGAGACCCAAACGTAATCGTCGCCGTGATAGACACGGGCGTCGCCTACGAGACCCGGGCCGTACCGGCCCACGAGTTGAGCGAGGTGAGAGGCGACCGCTATGTCCAAGCGCCGGACCTGGGCGGAACCGGATTCGTCGCCGGATATGACTTCGTCCACGGAGACCAGCATCCCAACGACCAGAACGGCCACGGGACCCACGTAGCCGGTACAATCGCCCAGACGACGGACAACGGCGCGAACGTAGCGGGGCTGGCCCACAACTGCAGCATAATGCCGGTTCAGGTCCTGGGATACGACGGGTCCGGAAGCCTCGACGACGTGGCCGACGGAATAGACTACGCCCGTGGAAACGGCGCTCACGTCATCAACATGAGCCTCGGCGGGTCCGACTACTCGGACATACTTAAGGCCGCGTGCGACGATGCCGACGCTGCCGGTATCGTCGTCCTTGCGGCGTCGGGCAACGACGGCACGGCGTACGTATCCTATCCAGCCGCGTTCGACAGCGTCATCGCCGTCGGCGCCGTAGATTATAACGGCGATCTGGCGTATTACTCCAACTACGGCACCGACCAGGAAATAGTCGCGCCCGGCGGCGACATCAACGTCGACCTTAACAGCGACGGTTACGTCGACGGCGTACTGCAGATGACCTTCACCGAGATGTACGAACCCGGGCTCTTCGGCGAAACGCTGGCTCGGGTGGACGGATTTTCCAACGTATTCCTCCAGGGAACGTCGATGGCCTGTCCCCACGCCGCCGGCTTGGCGGCGCTGCTTGTCTCCAACGGCGTGAAAGGAAACACCGCTGTACGTAAACGCTTGCAGGACACGGCAACTGACCTCGGAGCGTGGGGCACGGACGACGAGTACGGCTACGGCCTTATCAACGTCGAGGCGGCACTCAAAAACGAGGTCCCGGAAGCGAGCTGCGGGGATTGCGGCGACTTCGCCCTCTTCGACCTGGGGCTGTTCTTCACGATGTACGGGATACTGTTCGTCTACAGACGGGTAAAAAAGTAAGAGAAGTTAACGCCGCTAATGTACAAAGCCGGGCCTCGCGCCCGGCTTTCTTTAATGCGGTTTTGGGGGCGACTGGATTTAAACCGGCGGCCACCTGCCCCCCCCCAGACAGATGCGCTACTAGACTGCGCTACGCCCCCAAACGACCCGTACCATAGGATGTCATTGGCTCAACTCAGGTTTACGTTCGATTCGATTGCGCGAACGTCGCGGGTACGGTATAATATATCGCTGGAAACTTTGGAGGAATCGCTCGATTCGTTCGAGAAAAGGGGAACGCTAATGCGCATATATTACGGTTTGATGGTCGTGCTCTTATTACTCGGTTTATCTTTTTCTTCCGGCGCTTCCTGGTTGTTCGACATAGAAACCGGGTTGGTCGCCTGCGATTATAACGACGTCGCCGTTCCTAGAGATACCGGTACCCGTTTTTCGTTGTCCGACGAATTGGATTTTGACTACGGTTCTTTCATACGTTTTCGGGCGGGTTACCTAATCGCCGGGCGGCATTATCTCGGCGCTTTGGTGGCGCCGTTACGTTTAAAAGCCTCCGGGACGTTCGACCGGGAAGTATCTTTCAATGGGACGGAGTTCCCGGCCGATACCGTCGTAGACGCTAAATACCGCTTCGATTCGTATCGCCTGACATATCGTTATAAGCTCGTCGATAAAACCAAGTTCGAGTTAGGAGTGGGAGGTACGTTTAAGATACGGGACGCGGAGATATCTCTCACAAGCGGTACTTTATCTTCATCAAAAAAGAATACCGGACCGGTTCCCCTGGTCAATTTCGCTTTTTTATGGAACGCTACGGATAAAGTATCTTTTATGCTTTCCGGAGATGCATTGGCCGCCCCGCAGGGTCGTGCCGAAGATATCTTTATGGGTATAAAGTACGGTATAGCGCCAAACCTATCGCTCAGGGGCGGTTATCGTCTGTTAGAGGGTGGCGCGGATGTAGAGGAGGTATATAATTTTACCCTTATACACTACGCGGCCATCGCGGCGTTAATTAACCTATAGGTAGGTATGGCTCAAATATAAGGAAAAGGCGTATATAGAGTCCGCTACGTAACTCCCCGAAAATAAAAATGAAAATTGGGGGCGACTGGATTTGAACCAGCGGCCACCTGCCCCCCAGACAGGTGCGCTACCAGACTGCGCTACGCCCCCGAACGACCCATACCATACTACAAACATCGCTTAAAATCAAGCCGTTTACCCGTTCAACCCCTCCTCCAATTCTTCGGCCAACTCGGTCAACTCGCGTTTAACTTCGTCCAACACGCCAGCCGGCGATTCCCCCCCATCGGCGGTCCGGCCGCGGCCGGCCAGGCGTCGGCGCGCCCCGGCGATAGTGAACTTCTCCTTGTATAATAATTCCTTGATCCGAAGTATCAATTCGACATCGTGGCGCCTGTACACTCGGCGTCCGTCGGATCGCTTCTGCGGCCTGAGTGTCGGGAACTCGGTCTCCCAATATCTTATTACGTGGGCCTTCACCCCGGCTATCGTTGAGACCTCGCCTATGCTAAAGAATATCTTGTCGGGTATCTCCGCTCGCTCTCTCCCCATACCTATTCCCCCGCCGTTATATGATTACCTCCATACAAACGTCCAGCGCCCGGGCCGAGTGGGTCAACGCGCCCACCGATATACGGTCCACGCCCAGGGCCGCGAAACCGGCTACGTTCTCCAGCGTCACACCACCGGAAACCTCGGTCAAAGCTTTCCCCGCCATCATCCCGAGGGCCTCCTCGATTCTCGCCGGTTTAAAGTTGTCGAACATCACCACGTCGGCACCGGCCTCCTCAGCGGCGACGGCCTCTGCGACCGTTTCGACCTCACATACTATCTGAAGCCCGTCCCGGTTACTGGCGCGGGCCAGCGCCACCGCTTCGCCCGCGCCGCCGACCAAGCGTTTGTGGCTGTCCTTTATCAGTATCGCATCGTAAAGCCCCAAACGGTGGTTCACGCCGCCGCCGCAACGGACGGCATACTTCTCCAGGCCCCGGAGTCCGGGCGCCGTCTTCCGAGTATCCATTATCGCCGGTCCGTCGGGTCCTACGGCCTCGACGAAAGTGGCCGTCAACGTCGTGATGCCGCTCAGTCGCTGAAGGAAGTTCAACGCCGCACGCTCGCCTGCGAGTAACGGACCGGCGCGCCCGTCCAGCTTTACCGCGACTTCGCCGGGTTTAACCCGCACACCGTCGTCGGTTTTCTTATCGAACTTCACCGAACCGTCGAGGGCAGCAAACACCTCCGCCGCGACATCCAGACCGCAGATGACGCCCGGTTCCTTGACGACTATCTCAGCCCGGGCCGGTTTATCGACCAAACCCAACACTGCGGTGGTAGCGTCGCCGGGGCCGATGTCTTCGGCCAGCGCCCGGCGTACTATCGCGCCGACTTCGTACGTCTCCCGGTAATCGGGAAACGATATCTTACCACCGCCGACCACTACCCCGCCTTCCCCCGCCCGATATCGAGCATCCGTTCTATCGACTTACGCGCGGCCACCGCGACGTCCTCCGGGATAGTTACCTCGTGTTTCATATCGCGCAAAGCGTTCCGCAGGCTTCGAAGCGTCGTCATTTTCATCGTCGGGCAGACCAATTCGCCGGTGATTATCACGAACTCCTTGTCCGGACACTTCTTCTTCAGTGGGTAAAGCATGCCTATCTCGGTGCCTATTAAAAGGGTTTTCGCGTCGGTCTCGCCGCAGTACCGGAGCATCCCACTGGTGGACCGCACGGCGTCGGCCAACTCGATTACCTCCATAGGCGACTCGGGATGGACCACCACCTCAGCGTCCGGATATTTCTCCTTCGCGCGTCTCACGTCCTGGGCTTGCATCAACGCGTGGGTCGGGCAAAGGCCGTTCCAGATTATCATATTCTCCCGGCCGGTCTCTCGTTGGACGTACGCACCCAAATGCCGGTCCGGCGTAAATATCACCGGCCTCTCGGCCGGTATCGAATCCACGACCTTAACGGCGTTGGCGGACGTACAACAGACGTCGGTAACCGCCTTCACGTCCGCCGGCGTATTCACGTACGAAACGACCACGGCGCCCGGATGTTCGGCCTTCAGCTCTACTACGTCCTCGGGTGTTATCATCTGGGCCATCGGGCAGAGCGCCCTGTCCTCGGGGAGCAGAACGACTTTTTCCGGGTTAAGCAACTTGGCCGTTTCGGCCATAAAGTCCACTCCGCAGAGGACGATAAGCTCGGCGTCGGTATCGACCGCTTCCTGGGCCAACCCCAGCGAGTCGCCCACGAAGTCGCCCCGGTCTTGAACCTCGGGCCGTTGGTAGTTGTGCACCAGGATAATCGCGTTGCGCTTTTTCTTTAGCTCGGCGACCTCTGCCGCGAGCTCGGGTATGTCGTCTTTGTACCCCATCAAATCTCCCGATAAAACTACGGCCCCTCGACATTCGGGGTCGTCAGGTCAACGACAATAACATCTTTCAAGAACGCTTCCTCGGCCGAGCGGCCCGTGTCAATCGCCAACCCGTGGGAACTCGTGGCGCCGACGAAGAAATATATCTCCCGAACGCCCGAATCTACGGCAATCGGATATTCGAAAGAAAAGCGGCCCTTCTTCACGTCGAACTCGGTAAGGTTGCCGCCGTCGGCTAGACGGAGCGCGTCGCCCTTGCCTATAAGTCGCCCCTCACCTGAGAGTGTATAAATCCCCGACCCGTCGTCGGTAAGGGTAAGCTCCTCGAAATCCAGACGCCGACGGGAGAATATCTGGGCGCAATAGTAGTTATCACCGTTCTTATGGACGCCGACGCCCGTATAGTTATAAGCGCCGTTCAGCAGTTCGCTTTTGTGTTCCGGGCTTTTCTCCCACAGCTCGACGAACGCGCCGGATAATCCATCACCTTTCTCGTAAACGTTTGTCACGACCAGGTTCTCACCGACGGTCCGGTCGGTCAAACCGGTTATATAGACCCGGTCGGTTACGTCTTCAAAACCGGGCGTAGGCGACTCGTGGGTGAAATAACCGAGCACCGCCATCTCGACCAGATGGTGCCGGGCGGCGGACGAGAGACGGTCGTCCCAGGTCAACTGTTCAAGACCGTTCTCGGTTCGTTTCTCGTTGACGAGCTCGAATACGCGTTTCTCAACAGCTTCGTCGCCGGGGACGTCGGCAAGGAGATTCTCGGTGAAGTCAACCGTGACCGCCGGCACGTTAGCAGCGAAGAGAAAAACGAAACACGCGACCCCATAATAGAACTTACACAAACCCTTACCCCGATTCGGGCCGAACGACCGCTTTTTCACTTAAAGAATATTATCATACGAAAATACCCAACGCAAGGATATATCTTGCTTTCCAGCGCCTGCGATGGTAAAGTAACGGCGTGGGCGAACGGCCGTATGTGGTGGGCGTAACCGGTTCTCTTTGCGCCGGGAAGACGGCGCTGACAGAGATACTGGCCGGACTCGGTTATCCGGCAGTGTACGCAGACATCCTCGGCCATTATGCCTTGACGGAGCCGGACGTGGTCAAAAAGCTGACGGACGCGTTCGGCGACGGCATCCTGGGTGCCGACAGGAAAGTGGACCGCAAAAACCTCGCCTCAGTCGTATTCAAAGACAAGGCGGCTTTACGTACGCTCAACGAGGTCGTACACCCGAGGTTGTTTGAATTAATCGAAGAGACCCTCGAGCGGTATTGGCCGGGGCCGGTAGTTCTCGAAGCGGCCCTGCTTTGCGAATGGGGCGACGATATGCCGGTCGACGTGCTCGTCTGCGTGGACGCGCCCGAGGACTTAAGGCGCGCTCGCTGCGCCGAGAAGTACGCACCGGAGGACTTCACGGCGCGGCAGGATAGCCAACTCGCGCCCGAGGAGAAGCAACGCCTCGCCCACGTGGTCATAATTAACTCGGGCACCGTAAAGGCTCTCGCCGACAAGGCCCGCAAACTCTCGGCGATTATCCAGAAGAGGTTTACGGGGAGCGCGGGGTTGGGCGGTAAGATAGTGTTGTAATAAAAACTCCCCTTTCGTAAAAAAAATGCCCTACGAACTTAGCATAGAGAGCGGTTTCGCGGCTGCCCACGCCCTCCGGGGCTACAAGGGCGAATGCGAACGCGTACACGGGCACAACTTCCGGGTAATTGCGCGGTTCACCGCCGACGCCCTCAATGACATCGGCATCGCCTCCGACTTTAAAGAATTATCGGCGGGCCTGGACGAGATAGTCGGGCGTCTGGACCACACGGACCTGAGCGAAAACGAGTTCCTCGGCGGCCGCAACGCTACCGCAGAGAACCTGGCCGAGTTAATTTATAAAGCCCTGGCCATACGGTTCGCCGACGTACCGGCGGAAGTCCGCTCGGTCACCGTCTACGAGTCGGACCGCTACGGCGCTACTTACTATGAATAGCGGCGAAGCGAAATTCCGCGCATCGGTCATCCTCCTGTCCGGTGGCCTCGACTCGGCCGTCAATCTGGCCGAAGCCGCCGCCCGGACGGAACCGACCCTGTCCCTGACCTTCGACTACGGCCAGCGAGCCGCAAACCGAGAGTTAGAAACCGCCCAGACGTTGACAGAACGCTACGGCGTACGCCACAAAGTAATCGAGCTACCCTGGTTCGCGGAGCTTCTTCCGCCTTCGATGGGCAAGGACGGCGAACCGACCGGCGCGGGCACGAGCGACGAAGCCGTGTGGGTACCCAACCGCAACGGCGTCTTCATCTCCGTCGGCGCCGCTCACGCCGAGGCCCTGGGCGCGTCCCTGCTGATAACCGGCTTCAACGCCGAGGAAGCGGTCTCGTTCCCGGACAACTCCCGGGAGTATATCGACGCCGAGAACCTGGCGTTATCGTATTCGACCAAAGGCATCGTCGAGCTGTTCTCCTTTACGGCGGAGATGACCAAGGCCGATATCGTCCGGCGGGCCGTCGAATTGGAAGTACCCTTAGATATGGTCTATTCGTGCTACGAGGGCCGGGAGCGGATGTGCGGGTCGTGCCCGTCTTGCCGCCGGACGGTAGTCGCGATGGCCGACGCAGGCGTGTTGCGCGAATACGAGGCACTTTTCGAAGCGATTCCGGAAGGCGTTCGATGACCGGACGTATAAAAACCTATTTCCACGAGGGCGAACTCGCGTACACCGAGCTATATCCCCACTTCGCGCGTAAAAACTTCGGCGTCTCCGGCGATTCAATCGCTTCGTTCATCGGGCCTTGCGACGTTTCGGGCGACGACCTCGTGGACCTAGCGGACAAGGCCGCCGGAACGTATATAAAAGCGGCGAAGATGCTCCACTTCGTCGTCGAACACTTTGCAATGGACCTTCTTATGGCCGTACGGCACCAGAGGCTCCTCTGCGCGGCCCTATACGAATATTTAACCAGCCGGTCGCCCGGACCCGAGCTGATACGAGACGGCGATGATATCTACGTAAGCGAAGGGAAGCTCACCGTCTCCATCGCGACGGTTTCGCCGGTCTCGGCGTTGATACACCTGGGGGTAAACGTCGACCCGGCGGGCGCGCCGGTAAAGACGGCGGACTTATCCCTGTTTAATTTAAGTCCCAGGGAGACGGCGCTTGCCGTGATGGAACGTTACGCCGCCGAAATCGACGGCATCCACGCCGCGGCGGCCAAAGTCCGTCCCGTGGGCTGAGGCCGTTTATATTGAAAAAAGCCGCTTAAACGTATATAATAACGTTTGTTATGTTGAAGGGTTACATAGACGAGCTCTTCGTCAGCCTTCAGGGCGAAGGTATCTTCGTGGGAGTCCCGATGGTCTTTGTACGCTTCGGCGGGTGCAGCATCGGCTGCGTGCACTGCGACACCCCCAGGGCCCGGGACCGTATATCCCAGTTTATAATAGATACGGGGACGCCCAAGGCCGTCGCGAATCCGATAACCGCGTCGGCCCTCTTCGCCGAGCTAAAACCGCCGCTCGAAAAGTATAAATATCTGGCCGTAACGGGCGGCGAACCCCTCGAGCAGCCGGCGTTCCTCCACCTGTTACTGGAACGGCTCCAGGACATTCAATGTAAGGTACTCCTCGAAACCAGCGGTTTCTACACCGACGAGTTGGCCGAGGTAATAGAGTACGTGGACGTCATTTCGGTAGATTTGAAGATGCCGTCGTTTGCAGGTAAACCCTTTAACGCGGACCTCCACTGGCGCTTCCTCGATAAAGCTACGGAGAAGACCGTCTACTGTAAAATCATCGTGATGAAGAACACTACCCAGGACGAGATAAAGGAAGCGGCCCAGTTCATCGCTGCGACGGCGCCGGATATACCGCTTATCCTCCAGCCGTCGTTCGATGAAGCGAACCCTCCGACAAACCAACAGATACTGTATTTAATGGAAATGGCGGCGGCCCTGTCGGACTATATCGAAGACGTACGGGTCATACCGCAGCTTCACAGGTTTATGGGTATAAAATAAACCGCCGCTATATTCGTATGATACGATGAATCTGCCTATACAAGAGAAACTCGATATAGTCTCAGACGCATTTGGCTTACGAAGCGCCGAGACCACCACCGAAGGATCGTTCCCGGAAGACGCGGCAAACGAACTCGCACGGGCAGAAGCCTTTAATAAACACCTGTACCGACCGAACACGTATTTACACAAATGGTGGGCCAGACGATGTGGGACTACGTTTCGTTTTATCCTGAAACAATTTGCTGAACCGCCGTATAAGAAAGACTACTATGAACCGGGAGGGCTTGAGGGTAAAATAGTCCTCGACCCGATGATGGGCGGCGGGACAACGCTTCATGAAGCAATAAGAATGGGCGCGAACGTAATAGGTTCGGATATCGACCCAATCCCGGTCCTCCAGGCAGAAGCGTCATTAACGCGAGCATCAAAAAAACATAAAGAAAATATTTTTCTCGAATTCTTCAGTGAATTAAGGAATAGACTACAACCGTTTTTCGTAACGAATTGCCCGATATGCAAACAAACCGCCGAGATTAAATTCGTCCTGTACGGTTTAACGCGTAAGTGTAACTGCGGGGAATCGTTGTTTGTCGACTCGCTAACTCTAAGGCGTGAAAACTACGGCGATATAACGATCTGCCCGGTATGTAAAAATATAACGGAACGGGGAGACCATAATTGCACACCGATGGTCAACGGTAGATCCCTTCTAACGAAAGGGCAAAAAAAATGTCCCCAATGTGGCGGTAAGTACGAAGAAATAGCGGACGTACCTTTGACGGACAGATATAAACCTCTATTTATAGCAACGATATGTGACGAACACGGTTTACGTTTGAAAACCGTAGACGATGAGGATATAAAAACCAGCGAAAAGGCCCGGGTAGCCGCCGACAGATTGCATTTCGGCGATCCCGGTAACTTCGAAATCCCTGACGGGCCGAAATCCAAAGACCTTATTAATAGGAACGTAAAATCCTTCCTCGATTTATATACGCCCCGACAAAAGTTATACATATATTACTCAAAAAAGCTATTAGAAGGCCTCGGGCTACAAGAACGTCTTTGGGTCTCTCTACTCGTTTCTACTTCGTTGGAGTTCAACTCGATATTATGCGGTTATAAAGGGACCGAAAAACGCCGACCGGGAGCCGTGCGTCACGTTTTTTCTCATCACGCCTACTCTTTCCCGTACACGGCGTTGGAAAATAACCCCATTTCCTCGAAACCGTCATCGGGTACCCTAATGCGCCTGTTCCATGACCGTATTTTAAGAGCGGCAGATTGGAGCGCAGCTCCAGTCGAAAGGCGCTTTATAAACGGCCAAAAACATAAAATAACCATTAAAGGTGAAATAGATGGTGGTACAAACGTGTCCTCGTTCGACGAGTTAAAAACGGACACTAACAAGTTCTTATTATGGCAACGCGATTCGCGGGAACTCGACCTTCCTCCAAACTCGGTAGATTTAGTAGTTACCGATCCGCCTTATTTCGATAGCGTTCAGTACAGCGACTTATCTAACTTCTTCCGAGTCTGGTTACGGTATTTCCTACCAAACCGGGCAGATTGGAATTATGATCGCTTTGCATCTGCCGTCTTCGAAGGGTCTACAGGCAAAGGCAATAAATACGGCGAAATCCTTAGCGGGATATGGAGTGAGTGTAATAGAGTATTGAAAAAAGGAACGGGGCGTCTTGTATTTACTTATCACCACTGGAGTCCGGACGCGTGGGCCGAACTTACGGTTTCACTAAGGAATGCCGGTTTCGTATTGTCAAACAGGTACGTCGTATTTTCAGAAAACCCTATATCTGTCCACATAAGAGACCTTAAAGCCTTAAAACACGACGTCGTTTTAATACTCGAACCGAAAAACCGTTCAATTATCGAACAAGGAACGCCTTGGATTAAACCGGAACGTATCAGTATTAACGACGGTTACGAATTTTGCGCTGATTGCGGTGCCGCTTTAGGCTGGGCTTTAGCAACACCGTCGTTAAATGAGAACGAAATACGCGATTTTTGGGAATCGTTGATTTAACTCGCCAAAAATGATAAGACGTCCTGCCGAAATATTCGGATACCCTACCGACTTATCAAGTCGAAAAGCCAAAACCGCGCGGGATTCATTCAGTTGCCCTTTTATCAATGGGCCGTGTAAAAAGAAAAGCCGACTAATATCGTACCCTATGGGTATATGCTCGGTTCATTACGGCGAACAAACCGTAATAATCTGCCCGATACGATTCTTGGAAAACGATACCGTTTTTAGCGATATCGTAACTAACTACTACGGCAACGAAATAACCTGTTATTATTCCCGGAAGCCGGTTTGACTGGCGTAGGCACTTTCGATTTCGTTATAGTAAAGCACAAACCTTTAAGTAGCAAAGTCGATGACTTTATCATTATAGAAATTCAGGGGAACCAAACCACCGGCACGGGGGCACTGGTCGAAGCGCTAGAGGATTTTACACGTGGCGAATTCCGTAAGGATAGCGTCTACCCATTCGGGTTGAATACGTACGATGTCCTAAAAAGGTCTTTCACTCAAATACTTAATAAAGGCACCGTTTTAGAAAAATGGGGCCATAAAATATTCTGGGTTTTTCAAGAACCCGTATACCGCAATTTCAAAACCAGATACGACCTAGGTAGTCTGCAGTATAAAAGGACGCATAGCACAATATTCGCTATCTACGAACTTAGAACCGGGAAAAAGACTTTTCATGTTGAGCTAGTTACTTACGAATCATCGACTATTAAACATTTGATTTCGGCATTCATGAATAACCCCAATATCCCGAGTAAAGACGATTTTATAAACCGTTTAAAGGGAAAAATAGAAGCCAAAATCGGGTTAAATTTAAGGTTAGACAAATAACTAAACGCAGGCCGGTTTTTCAATCAAAGGTAGTCCTACTCTTCTCCACCCATAACCAACACGTATAACAACGCGTCCTCGCCGTCACGGTAATACCCTTTTCGTATACCGACCGTTACGAAATTATATTTCTCATACAGGCTCATCGCCGCGCCGTTAGACGGGCGGACTTCGAGATATACCTCGCGCGCTCCGGCCCCTCTGGCCGCCGTCAGCGCGTGTTCCAAAAGCGCTTCCCCCACCCCTTTACGCCGGTGGTCGGGCGCCACGCAGATATTGAGCAGATGCCCCTCGCCGGCGTACGCCCAGATATCGTAGTATCCGAGCACCTCATCGTTTTCGTCGGCGGCAACGCAGAAGAACGCCCTCGGGTTCGTCAGCTCGTGCTTGAAAGATTTTTCGGTCCACGGCGCCGGGAACGAAACGTTTTCTATCTCGACTATCGCCGGGATATCGCCCTCGTTCGCCGATCTTATCGAGAACTTCATACTTGGCCGGTCGTAAGGTAAACCGGTTTGACCGTCTCCGGGTCGTCGCCGTCGTCGGCCGCGTAGCGTTCGGCCGCAAGCCGCGCCAAGGCAAGCGGGTCCGGGGGCGTCTCAAGAACACCCTGCCCTAAAACCCCGCCCTCGCGTAACGCGACCTCGATAAACTCCGGGTCCGGCCCGAAAGCAGTTACCGCACCATCCACCACATTCGCAAGTTCCCCGAACGGCGAGACGCCCGCCTCCGGCCGCGCCGACGGCTCCGGGTACCCGGCGTAGTATACTCGCTCCGCCCGCGCGTCCGACAGCCCCACGGCGGGGAAGTGAAGCGGCGTCAGCGCGGAAGCCATCACGTCAAACGTCGGAATCGCTTTAACAGCGCATCCGGTCGCGAGATACCACCCCTTGACGGCCGCGAACCCGACCCGCAACCCGGTGAACGACCCGGGACCAGACGAACAGGTTACCATTTCGATATCGCCAGGCGCCCAGCCCGCTTCGTCCAACAGTTCTTCAATGGCCGGGAAAAGTTCGGCCGACAGGCGGCTCTTAATCCCTGCCGCGCGGACGTACGACGCCCCGGTTCCCGTATCGAGCAGAGCCGCGCCGCCCCACGCGAGAGCGGTCTCCAAAGCCAGCACCCTCATCGGAGTACGTCAAACTCCTTTTTATACCGCTTGAATAAAGGTTCGTATACCAGATAAATCTCTCGGGTCTCCTCGTCTACTATCTTCATATTAACGTCCACCGTATAACCCAGCGACCGCCGGAACGCCCGGGGCAGTCGGTCGGCCCACTCGACGACGACCGACCGGGTCCCGTCGAAGTACTCATCCATACCGAGCGCGTCGAACTTCTCTGCGTCCATCAGGTAAAGATCCACGTGAACGAGTTTTTTGCCGTACTCGCGGACGAACGTGTAAGCCGGGCTGGTCACGGGTCCCCGCGCGCCCATCCCCTCGGAGATGCCCTTGGTCAAAGTCGTCTTCCCGGCGCCCAGCTCGCCGGTAAGCAGGAAAAAGGTCCCCACCGGGAACTTCCTACCGAGCGCCCGGCCGATGTCGAGGGTTTCCTCGTCAGAGAATACGGTTAATTTTATTTCGGGCAAACGGAATTACCTTTATGGCTCGATATCACGTTACTTCCTCAATTCGAACAGGCGGCGGCGCCCGGCGTTGAAGAACCCCGCGTGGTCGCGGTAATCGGGATATGTCCAATCGAGGGGCTCGAAGGCCCCCGACTTATATAACAACAAAAGATAACCGTAAACGCCTTGTGCGATATATACGGCGGTAGGAAGCGCCTTGCACGTAGCCGCCACGACCGCGTACTCGCTTATGTACCCCGGGTCGACGTTCACTCGCCGGCGACCGTCCACGGCGAACTCCCGTTCCAGCTCGTTGGCCGCAAGCTTCAGCGGAACCAACTCGTCGGTTTCGATGAGTGCCTTACCTACGGCCCAATAACGCTTCAACCCCTGCCCCATCTCGGGTTCGTAATAATCGGTGTAGTCGAACGGATGCGGGCCGTCTAGGGCTTCGACGGCCGTAACTCCCGCCGAAACCCGCGCGATTACCTCGTCGGCGCTGACGCCGTCGGCGATTAACAAGCCGACGAACGGAAGTGTCTTTTCTGGCTGCCGCGCTTCGGCCATAATGCACGTTACTATACAATAAATAAACGCCGGGTTAAAGACCCGGCTGGGAAGATTACGCGATATTAATCGGCCCGGGCGCTTATATAAACCCGCGTTTCGTTTTTTGTAGGGCCGGACCTTCAGGTCTGGCCACCTTATAAAGAAGCGTATATATCGTCTATCGAACACACAAAAGAACCCGAGTACGGGTAGTCGCGGGGGTCATTAACAAGTCCCTTTCGTACAGGGTTCTGTAATATGTACCCGCTCACGGCGAAACTGCCCTCGCTGTTTCTCAAAATCCGATCGTAGTAACCGCGCTGCCACAGCGGTTTCCCGAACCCCTTTTTATACCGGTACGACGTCTTTTGTTTATAGATACGGACGAACTCCTTTAAATCGCTCTTTTCCTCCCCCTTGATTAACATATGCGAATGAGTCGGCATATAGTAATAACACAACACGTCGAACGCATATACCCCGGCCGTTTCGGACAGCGCCAAGATACATCCATCTACGGTTTCCCCGTTCACGAAAAGCGGTTTTTCCATCTCAAAACTACTCACGGTGGTCGCACCTAAAGGTACGACCCTACTCCACCGTCTGTAAACTAACTATGGTGGTCGCATCCAAAGGTACGACCCTACATGCCGAATTTAGTATACGATAAATAAACGCCGGGTTAAAGACCCGGCTGGGGAGATTACGCGATATTAATCGGCCCGGGCGTTTATATAAACCCGTGCTCTTTTCGAAATTTATAGAGCAGGTCGTCCCGCTTCAACCCGCCACGCTCGTACGTCATCACTTCCTCGTCGCCATCGAGTACGGCCGTCACCCCCGCCACCAGCGCCCACATCTCGTCGTCGCCGGGGTAAACCCGGACATCGCCGAGCCATTCGACCCGCTCCCGCACCTCGTCACAGAGTATCTCCGAGTTCGCCATCGCCCCGGTAAGGTAGATACAATAGAGCACGCCGTCCAGGACGGTAGCCATAGCGCCTATCTCTTTTGCTATCTGATAGACCATAGCGTCGAATACGAGCCGGGCCCACTCGTCGCCGGCCGCTATTCGCTCCTCCACCTCGATGAGCGAGTTTGTCCCAAGGTACGCGTAAAGACCGCCCTCCTTACAGCAGCGGCTCTTCATCTCCTTATGGGTGTATTTACCCGAATAACAAAGGTCTATCAACTGGGACGTCGGCGTACCTGCCGCCCTCGTGGGCGCCATAGGCCCGTAGTCCATCGCGTTGTTTACGTCCACCACCCGGCCCTTTTCTATGGCGGCGACGGTTATCCCCGACCCCAGATGGACGCCGACGGCGTTGAACTCGTCGAGTTCCACGTCCAGGTCCCGGCGCACTAGCCGCATCACCGCGAATATGTTGAGCGCGTGAAAGAGTGATTTCCGCTCCAGGTCCGGAAGCCCGGAAAAGCGGGCCAGGATGTGGAACTCGTCCACCGAGACCGGGTCGACGAAATAGGCCTCACACCCCGCCTTCTTCGCGACCTCTCTCGCGATGAGCGCGCCGAGAAGCGACGGGTGGTCGGCCTGGTAATTGCCCTCGTATATGTCCTCGACGAGGGCGTCGTTCACCTCGTACGTACCGTCGTCCAGGGGCAGAAAGGGGCCGCCGCGCCCGACGGCGGCGTCTATCTCTTCGTACTCCACTCCCCATTCGGCAAGAAGCTCCTCGATAAATTTCATACGGAACTCGAGCTGGTCCAGGGTCCCGCCGCAGGCGTTAAGTTCGCCCTGCTCGTGGCGTATGACCTCTGTTTTGAGTTCTTTCTCGCCCTCGAATATCCCGACCTTTGTGGACGTGCCGCCGGGGTTATTGACGAAGATTTTCATAAGGTTTCCTCAAACGTCTCTCATACCGCTTGCTTCAGCGGGCGGTTCTTGATGGGCGGAGCGTAGAACCCCGGCTTCAGCCTGGGAGAGATACCCTATATTTCCCGCCCCGACTAAAGTCGCGGTTCTATGCCTTCGGCAGGTTAAGCACCGCCGGATGAATCCAAGGGTATTATACGTTCTACGTGGAAAATAGGTACGGATGAAATCAAATCACGGTCCTTTGGTTTTGCATAGATACTTAAATCAAAAGTATCCCCGGCACCTAAATCACGGCTAATCTTACTAATTATTAAACCGTTCGGCCCGGTGCTTAATTCGGGGCTTATGTTTAACGCGGGACCGAACCCAGCGTTTTTGATATAAACCGAGACTCCCGACGGCCAAGGAGTAGAATAGACGAAATGGTCTAACATTAATTTAGGTAGCGTAGTTAACTTAGTAGTCGTTTCGAGTTGTCGTAAGGTTTTCCTAGCAATTATCGCGTAGATACCAGTTACGATCGCTAATACAACAGTCGCAAACGCCGTAATTATTAACGCCACGGTTTGGGCAGAGTAAAACTCCAGGATTTTCGCACCGCTTTCGATGATCCAACCTGCTCGTCGATTAAACCGTAACGGACTCGATAGCCATTAAACCCAACCCCTCTAGAATGTCTTTCAAAGCCTCTAAATTACTCAACGCCGTTTCTAAATCGCTGACCTTAAAATAACCTACGGAGTTCCTGAAATCCTCATCTAAAGAAGAGATTTCGCGTTGGAAAGTTTCTATCTCTTGCGGCGTAGAGACGATAATAACTTTTTGTATGGAGGGGTCTCTTTTAACGCGTTGGAGGTTCAGAATCGCGGAGTCGCGGCTACCTCTCCGGTGTACTTCAAAGGCGTACCGTATAGTGCCGAGGTTGGCTATACGACTACGCCAAATAACGTCAACCTTACATCCGTGGGTTACCGTGAATTCTTTTTCTACGTCGAAACCCAACCCGTCCCCTAATTGAAGTACCTGGTCAACGGCGACGTCGTGGTCGAAATCTACTTCAGGAGTATATCCGAGGCTAACCGGTATAACCGGGCTTTCTTGAATCGAAATATAGTATAGTAGGAAATCGAGGGTGAAAAAATCTTCGAATTCGGGGTATTCCACTTCGACCCCTTTTTTTACTTCGCCAACGATTTTACAAAATACCTCGTATTGCCGGCCGCTAATTTGCGCGGAACGGGGAAGGTCGGCTTCCGGTACGCCGAGCGCGAATAAACCTACTTTAGCTCGGCTATTCCATATTGGGTATTTATAGTGGTCGTGGTGGGCGAGTATTTCAGAGACACACGCGGCGCCGAACATACGGACGTTATCTCGGAAAAAATCGAAACGTTTCGCGACGCTGTCGCCTCCGTACAAAAGGTAATCGAAAGCTTTCCGAATATTATGAACACCGGAGCGCATCGCCTCCTCTAGTAAATAATCTTTATTCGTCCAACCGTTAAATGCCCAGAGGATGCGTATTAGTTCCCGAATAACCCCTTTATCTATACTGTTAATACTCTCTCTGGAAAAATACTTTTCGAAGAAAGCGTCCTTATCCTCTCTCTCCTGCTGCCACCTCGCCCCTTCAGTATCAAGCGATTTGTGGAAATTGGGTACTACGGTACGTAATAACTCCGTATTTAGCTCGTACATATGACCCCTTTTCCTAGCTAGAACCAATACCCCACCATAATTTAACGATTAGTTCACCTACCCTATCGCCTCGTGTACCACGGCCTTGCAGAAAACTATCGAGTTGAGCCGGTCCTCCTTGTCGTCGGCGCGGCTCAAGAGGATTATCGGCGCGAGGGCGCCCGCCACCAGCCCACCGACCTTGGCGCCGGCCAGGTACATCAACGCCTTTATCGTCGCGTTCCCGGCCACTATCTCCGGGAACAGGAGTATATCGGTCTCGCCAGCGACCGGCGAGTCGATACCCTTCTTCTCCGCTGCCTTCGCCGAGACCGCCACGTCGAAAGCCGTCGGCCCGGCTACGACCGCGTCGCCGAAGCGCCCTTCGGCGCCCATCTTTCGCAGTTCGTCGGCGTCCACGGTCTCCGGCATCTTCGGGTTGACCTTTTCGACCGCCGTCAAGGGCGCCACACGCGGTCCCTTGATACCTAATGACCGAACGATATGAAGCGCGTTCTCGAGTATCTCTATCTTCTGGTCGAGGTCCGGGTGTATGATTATCCCCCCGTCGGTCCCGAACAGAAGTTTATCGTACGTCGATACCTCGAAGCAGGCCACGTGGCTGAGGAGCGCGCCTTCTTTGTCGGGCCGCAACCCGTTTTCTTTATCTAGGACCGCGTGCATCAGGGTACTCGTCGGCACCAGGCCCTTCATCAGCATATCGGCGCGGCCGGCCCGGACCTCGTCTATCGCGGCTTGCGCCGTATCCTCGGGCGCAGCACCCGGCACGTCCAGGATGCGGAAGCCGCACGCGTCCATGGCTATCCCCTGCTCTTCCACAGCCCGCTCTATCTCGGCGCTGGCGCCGACGAAGACCGCGTCCACGTACTCCTCGGCCTCGTGCATCGCGCTGATTACGTTCGGCTCGGCACCGGCCACGGCGACTGTGGACGGCTCGGCGGCCTTACAGACCCTGAACATCTCGTCAAAGGAAGTTATCCCAGGCAAGTGTACCTCCGGTTAAATCTTTATGTAGGGCCGGACCTTCAGGTCCGGCCACCTTATAGCCCCGTTTCGCGATGACCTTGGGCTCGTCATCCCTTATCGCTACCATTCTATCAACTACTTATGGTGGTCGCACCTAAAGGTACGACCCTACTTCCCTATCTGTAAACTACTTATGGCGGTCGCACCTAAAGGTACGACCCTACGTCTATTTTACTTTTCTTTCTTCGGTGGTCGCACCTGAAGTTACGACCCTACTTCCCTATCTGTAAACTACTTATGGCGGTCGCACCTAAAGGTACGACCCTACGTCTATTTTACTTTTCTTTCTTCGGTGGTCGCACCTAAAGGTACGACCCTACTTCCCCATCTGTAAACTACTTACGGTGGTCGCACCTAAAGGTACGACCCTACAGTTACCTGTTAGCGATTATATAGTTGAACAAACGCCGGGCCACGTCCTCGGCGTGGTCCTGTTCGAACCACGCGAAGTTAGTGTACGTAACCATCCCTTCGCCCCGGGCGAAGCTGACGATCACTGGCGCGTCGGCGGCCGTTCCTCCGGAGTGCTTCACATCACCGCTCGCGAGCACGATGCCCGTCGTGCCGGTCATTACCGGGAACCCTTCGACCTTGTACTTGACGGTTACGGGGTTCCCGAGCATATACGAGTTCAAATCACCGTAGTCGAACGAGACCGTAGTCTGTTGAAGCCCGCTCCCGGACGCTCCATCGATATACGTAATCGCGTTCGGCCACACTGCGTCGACGTAGTCGTTGGCCCGACCCGATACGATAAGCCGCCCACCACCATCGACGAAAGCCCTTATGTTATCTATGACCGCCTGGTCCTGCGCCGGACCCTCTCCGCAGCCGCTGTTCAGGATTAGCGCATCGGCCGCGGCAAACGTATCCGGGTCAGCCAGGTCTTCGGCGTCTACCGTCGTATACAGGTACCCGAGCCGTTCCATCGTATCGCCTACCCGGTCGTATGTCCCGTTCACCATCAATACACAGGCGCCGTCGGCCTTCGTACTCAGCTGAAAATATAAACCGTCGGCGGACCTCCCGTCGTAAACGTTGACGCGCATCTTACCGACCAGAACACCGTTCTTCGATTCTGCGTCAAGGCTGTAATCATCGTCCGGCATACCGTCGAAAGACACGGTCCCGTCGACCGAAGAACGCTTTTGGGCTTTGAAGTCTTCGGTCTCGCCTTCGACCGTAACTTTAGCATCATAGACAGGCGTCGGGCCGTCGGCGGCGATAACAGTCACACGGATACCCTCGACCGTACCCTCCAGCAGGTTCGTGGAGCAGCCCACTAACAGGGCGAAAACGGTAAAATAAACCACTGTCCTAATGTACTTCATCGTTTATCCAACCTATCTTTTTTTCCAGCCCGATACGGGCCATCTCCGTTTCCATATATTCGACTAATTCTTCAGTCGTCGTCTTGTTTATCGCTTTCTCGGCTATGACACGGGCGTCCGAGTATCGTATCCGGCGTAAGGTCTCCTTGATGTCCGGTATCGCGATCGGGCTGGCGCTGAACTCGTCGAAGGACAGACCGAGTAGCAGCACGACCGCCGCCGTAACCGTAACTATCTCGCCGCAGACGCCTATCCATATCCCGTTCTTGTGAGCCGCGTCGGAAGCGGCGTAGATAAGCCGTATGACCGCCGGGTGGAACGGCTGATAAAGATAGGCTATCTTCTCGTTCCCCCGCTCCACGGCGACAGTGTACTGGATTAAGTCGTTGGTACCTATACTGAAGAAGTCGCAATTACGTGCCAGCACGTCCGCCGTGACCGCCGCCGAAGGCACCTCTATCATTATACCGACCTCTATGTTCGGGTTGAAAGGCTTCCCTTCGGTTTTAAGCTCCTCCATCGCCCGGGCGACCCACTCCTTGCCGGCGACAAGTTCACTCACGTCGGATATCATCGGGAACATTATCTTTATCTTGCCGTACGCGCTCGCCCGGAGTATCGCCCTCAATTGGGTAAGGAAGACCTCGGGCCGCTCCAGGCAGAACCGTATCGCCCGAAGCCCCAGGTACGGGTTGATTTCCGGCGATATATTGAGCTGGGTCAGAAACTTATCGCCGCCGATGTCGATGGTCCTGATAATCGTCGAGTGGGGCAACGCCGCCGCCGCGACCTTCCGGTACACCTCGAACTGCTCGTCCTCCGACGGCAAGTCGTCCCGGTTCATGAACAGAAACTCGGTCCGGTACAGGCCTATCCCGTCGGCGCCGTAGCGAGCCAGGGCACCCAACTCCTCGGGGACCTCTATGTTCGCCGAAAGTTCTATTCTATAACCGTCGAGCGTCTTGGCTGGGAGTTCAACGAGTGCGACTTTCCGCAGCAGTTCTTTTTCGTGTGCCCGGCGTCGTTCCTCGAACTCGCCCAGCGTCTCGGCGTCCGGGTTAACGACGACGCGCCCGGTGTAACCGTCCAAAGCGACGACATCGCCGGACCGTATCCTCCCGGTTACGCCAGGCGCGCCGACGACGGCGGGAACCTCGATACTCCGAGCCATAATCGCCGTATGGGACGTCCGGCTCCCCACCTCGGTTACGAAACCCGCTACCCTCCCCCTCGGAATAGACGCCGTCTCCGACGGCGGGAGCTCGTGGGCCACGACGACTGAGCCCTCATTCATCTCGTCGTACGACACATGGACGGTCCCGAGCAGGTTCTGGATTATACGGCTGCCCACGTCCTTCAGGTCTACGGCCCGTTCCCGGAAGTACGGGTCCTCCATTTCATTGAATATCTCCAAAGCCCACTCGAGCGTCGACTTGACGGCGTACTCGGCTGAGTAATGTTTTTCCCGGATATGCTGTTCGGCTTGCTTTACCAATACAATATCGTCAAGGAGGAGGATATACGCGTCCAGCAGCTCCCGGGATACCGCCCCCGACGGCCCTGCGAGCCGGTCTCTCATCGTTTCGAACTCGGATTTGGTCACGGTAAGGGCGTCTCGAAAGCGCGCCACCTCCGCCTCGACGTCCCCCTCGTCTATGAGCGTCTCGGCCACGTCCAGCTCGTCCAGGTGGACGACGAAGGTTTTGCCGACGGCAATCCCCGGGCTGGCCGGTATGCCCTTAAAAGTGTACAACGCTATTCGTCCTCTTCCTTCAAACCGTTTACGAGCAGGTCTTCCAATACGGCGAAGCACTCTTCTTCGTCGGAACCGTCGACCTCCAGGTAAACTATTGAACCCGGACCGGCCGCAAGGGTAAGGATACCCATTATGGATTTCCCGTTTACCCGGTCACCGCCGTTTTTCTCCAAGCGGATATCGGAATCGTACCGTCGGGCTTTCTTCACGAAGACGGCCGCCGGGCGGGCGTGTAATCCAATCTCGATTGTCAGTTCCTTACGTATCATCAACGGTCCGATTTAACCGTATCAGGCGTTCGCCGCTTTATAAAACGGCACCCGCCAACAGGCAGAGCATTATCGTCGCGTACCACGCCGCCGACGGCGAAAGCCGCCCGACGAAACGACCGCCCAGAGCCAATACGGCAGCTATCCCGATGAAAAGTACGAACGATACGACGTTTACGCCGCCGACACCGCAACCCGACAAGCGCCAGTAAACGACCACCGCGAACGCGCCCAGTGTAAAGGCCGCGGCGCCGCGCAACACCGTAACCCACCGCGGGAGCCTTACCTTCTGCAGGAAAGCCGTAACCCCCCGACCGTCGCGCAAGCCCCGTTCGAAGAAGTAGAATCGTACCCATAGATGGGCAACGTTGTACGCCGCCAAGCCTACGATTAATCCGATTAAAGGGTATCCCGGCCAAATCAATAAGCACATCAAAGCCCAGAGAGCGGCCAAGGGAACCATCACGGCCCAGAAAAGACTGTCGCCCAGGCCGCCAAAAGCGCCCATCGTCGCCCGTTTGATGTCGTCCACTTCGTCAGCAGTCGGGCCGACCGGCGCTGCATCTATCTCCGCCCGAGCGACGACGCCCAGAGGACAGCTCGCCAGATACGGCTGGGTGTTGAAGAACCCCAGGTTACGCTCAACCGCCCGCGCCCAATCGTCGCGTTCGGGATACAACCACTTCAGGACCGGCGACAGGGCGAACGCGAACCCGAGGCTCTGCATCCGCTCGAAGTTGTTCACCGCCTGAATGAAAAGAGCGCGTACGACCGCCCGAACACGAACGTGCAACGGCGGTAAAACTCTCTCATCTTTTGTGGGCTCGTAGTCCATTGATTAATGTCAAACTTTAGCAACCTAGTCCCAATCGCTTGATATTACGTCAGTTACGTAAACATTACCGACGTAAAAAATATAGCAAACCCAGCCGCCGCGGCGCCGGCGGCGAAGGCCGAAACCGTCTTCCACGACCAATACGCGTGCAACAACAAAGCGACGCCGGCGGCCGGTAAAACCAAATATGCCAGGTCCAACCCGCTACCCAATTTCTCGGTTATCCTGCCGGCCACGACTCCCAACACCGCCGCCGCGGCGAAAACCGATACCCATAAAAGAACGAAGTCCTTTACGAATACCGACGCGACACCCTTCAGCGTAGCCAAGCCCAACGGCGCCAGTCGGTTCTTCGCCAGCGCGCGTTCAGCCGAGTGTAGATATACTACGTTCAACCGGGCCTTGATAAAGACGTCCAATCGCCCCCCGGCGTACGCCACCGGCAGGGTAAGCAACCCCGCCAGGACAGCCCGGCAAGCCGGCGCGACCTCCCCCGGCATCAGGGCCGCGGTCCCCACGGTAAAAACCGCCGCGACGCAACTATTGGGCGGAACGTACGCGCCCACGGGCAGTCGCCCTGCCCAGAGGAGTTGGACCGTTAAACCGGCCCATATACCGAGCATCGGTTCGCCAAGAGCCAAGCCGACTATCGGCCCGCTGATCGCCGGCTGAGCCAACAACGTCTGTCCAATAACTATGTAGTCAAGACCCAGAACTGCGCCCAACGCCGCGACACTGACGCTCCGGGCCGCGAGCGAAGGGAGACCGTTTATTACGTCGCTCCATTCCACTATATATTGACCGTCAAATCCAGAGACCGAACCGCTTTTTCGCCGAAGGTTGCGACGAAGCCGTCGAAAAACGTCGTCCCTCGGTAAACCCTCTCGTAGCCGCTATCGGGGTTCCGATGGATCGGTGGTCGTGTACGGCGAACGGACAAGAAGAGCAGTTCTCTAGTCGTCGACGCAGACCGCCGCCCTGTCCAATATTACCCCGACATCGACCTCCGCTTCGGTCGGGACCATCTGAGCCGTAACCCGCGCGCCGCGTTTGACCAGAGATCGAAGGTCCGCGCAATCGCCTTCGTCCAACCAAATCGCCGTAGCCGCTTCCGTTTTACCCGGTTTCTGGTGCATCCCCCCCAGGTTTACCCTGTCCAGCTCAACGCCGGCGTCCAGGACGCGGAGTACGTCGCCGGGGCTATCGAGTAGCAGTATCGCACCGCCGTTTCGGAAAGCCCCCGATTGAGTTTCAGCCGATGCCTCGTCCACCGAAAGCACGATGACTGTTATGTCGGCAGGCGCTGAAGCCGTTTCGACGATCGTCCGGGCGAACTCGTCGCGGACAACCCGGTCATTACACACCACGATAAAACGGGCGCACACAATCCGGTTCCAACCGACCACGACCTGCCCATGGACGAGCCGGTCGTCGATGCGCACAAGCAGTACGCCGTAACGCTTGTACTGCTCGGTATCCCGAAACCGGTCGCCTATCACCGCTTGTTCTTTCGCGTTATCCCGCGGACCAGGTCACTCATATCTATTATCGAACGGTTGCCGGCCTCGACCACTTTCTTCACGAGGTCGGGGAACTCCAAGATATCCCTGTTGATGACCGCATCGACGACCATCGGTAGGTTGACACCGGCCACGACTATTATCCGTTCCGGGTCCAGGTCGGCGGCGACTTTGGCCGCGACGTTGGCGCAGCTTCCGCCGAACATATCGACCAGCATCAGCGTATAAGCTCCGTCGTACGCGGCCAGCCCCTTCGTTATCGTGTTCTTTACCGCATGCCCCAGGTCTTCTATGCTCTGTTCAGGCGAAAGCGAGACGGCGTAAACCCCCGGCGCCGCGCCCATTATCATATGAAGCGACCGGACGAGTTCTACGCCCACGTCGCCGTGAGCGACGATAACGATGTTGACGGGCGTTTCCTGGACCAACCCGGCCATCGCGCTATTCGTCCTCCAGTTCGCGCATAAGCGCCTCGTTGAACTCGCGGGCCGAGTCGTACCCCCGGCGTTTTAGGAGCGTGTTCATCGCGGCGACCTCAACGATAGTCGAGACGTTTTTCCCGGGCACTACGGGAATAGTAATCAAAGGAACGTCCACGCCCAGCACGTCGGCGACGGTTACGTCCAGACCGGTTCTGTCGTACTCTTTGTCGGGGTCATGCATCTCGATTTTCATTATTATGTGTACGTTCTTTCGCTCGAGAACGGCCCGAACGCCGAAGAGCCGGCTCACGTTCAGGATGCCGAGTCCCCGAATCTCCATATGGTCGTGGATGAACGGACTACCCTCGCCGATGAGTTCTTCGCCGAATTTACGTTTGACGAAAACGATGTCATCGGCGACCATCTTATGACCGCGCATTATCAAGTCCAGGGCGCATTCGCTCTTACCGGTCGTGGCCTCTCCCAGGAGAAGCACTCCCAGCCCGTACACGTCGAGAAGGTTGCCGTGGAACTTGACCTGTGGCGCGAACCTCTCGCGAAGGTAGTCGGACGTCAGGGCGATAAGTTCGGTCGTACGGAGCTTCGATACGAGTACGGGGACATCCTTCGCCCGCGCTTTCACCAACAGCGCGCCCGGCGGTTTCCTATTCCTCGCGACGATAAAACAAGGAATCCCCGAATACGAAAATATTTTCGCGAATACCTCGACGCGGCGTTCCTCTGTAAGTGTCGCCAGGTAGGAAAGTTCGGCCTGCCCGATTATCTGTATCTGTTTGTGGGCGAAACGACCGAAAAACCCGGCCAGGACTAACCCCGGCCGGTTTATCTCGGCACCGCGGATTTTGCGGTTTAGCCCGCCGTGCCCTTCCACGACGTCGAGTTTCGCGGCCGACGCGTACTCCTTTACGAACTCGCCGACCGTAACGCCGACCGGTGGACGAGTCCCGCCCAGGGCCAGCTCGTCCGCCTTGACCGCTTTCTTTTTCCGCCTGCGGGCCACCGGCGACCCCGCTTATTCCTCTTCTTCTTCGAGTATCTGCCAGACGTCGTCGGGCGTTTGGGCCGCTATCAGCCGCTCGCGGAACGCTTTCCTCTTCAGGAACCGGCTGAGCTTCGCAAGCGCTTTCAGGTGTTCGCTGTCGGTGGGCGCGGACAACAAGAAGAAGATATAGACCGGCTCCCCGTCGAGCGCCTCGAAATCTATACCGTCCTTCGACCGACCGAAGACCGCCACCAGGTTCTCGACGACGTCCGGATGCCCCTGCCTCGGGTGCGGGATCGCGACGCCGTTCTCGAAACCGGTGCTGCAAAGGTTCTCCCGCTCGATTACCGCTCGCAAAATTTCGTCCCTGTCCTTCACGCGTCCTGTCGCGACGGCAATGTCCACCAATTCGTTGAGCACCTGATCCTTGGTCTTCGCCTTCAAGTCTAATTCCATATGGTCTTTATCGACGAAATCAGTAATCTTCACTACGCGCCACCTCTCAATCGTCTAAGGTAATAAGTGGAGTATTACGTTTCAATAAGCCCGATGTTCCCGTCGGACCGATGGTATATGACGTTTACGGCGTCCGACTCGGCGTTCTTGAACACGAGGAAATCCCGGTTCATAAGATCCATCTGCATAATCGCTTCCTCGACGCTCATCGGTTTGACCGGCACCATGTCCTCGACTATAACAACCGGCTTCTCGTCGAGTATCACGGAGCTGTGTTCCAGTACCGATATTTTGGCTTCTTGTACCGAATCCGCCCCTCGGTGCCGACGACTGATCAGCTTGCCCCGGTAGCGTCGGAGCTGCTTCTCTATGCGTTCAATCGCCAGGTCCACCGACGCGTACATGTCCGCGGTGTCGCCCTCTCCCCGGACGGTTATACGGTCGGCCAGAATCGTTATTTCGCAGATCTGCTGGTATCTCTCCTGTTTAATGATTACGTGGATTTCTATTACGTCGCGTAAGTACTTCGTTACCTTCTTTAACTTCTTTTTGATATAATCTTTAAGCGCGTCGGTAACGTCGACGTTGGTACCGGTTATCTGTAAGTTCATTCATTACCTCCGTACTAAATAATGCGCCCCCGGGAACGTCTCGGCCGTCCCGAAGGCGCTGGATAATAGCACAGAATACTTTCATCCTCAAGCCATTACGGTATGCCGAGCACGCGCCGCGAACTCGGCGGCCCGATATGACGAACGTACGTAAGGTCCCGCGGCGACGGCGGCGAACCCCACCTTCCAGGCCGTATCCTCAAAGCGGGCGAAGTCCTCGGGCGTAAGGTATCTTGCCACCGCGACGTGAGCCGCCGAGGGCTGCATGTACTGCCCCATAGCTACTATCGAAACTCCGGCGGCCGCCATATCGTCCAGGGCCGAAACGACCTCTTCGTCGGTCTCTCCCATACCGAGCACCAAAGCCGATTTACATAGAGCGCCTTTTCCGACGGCGTACATTAAAAGCCCCAACGAACGTTCGTAATCGGCGCCGGGCCGCACCCTCGGATACAACCGCTTTACCGTCTCCACGTTGTGCGCGAACACGTCCACTCCGGCGGCCAATACGGTATCGACGGCTTCGCGGCTTCCGCCGAAATCCGGAACAAGCACCTCTACACCGGCCTCCGGCAAGGCCCGGCGGACCGCCTTCACCGTCTCGGCGAAGTACCCGGCGCCGCCGTCGGGGAGGTCGTCGCGCGTCGGCGACGTTATCACGACGTAACTGAGGTCCAATTCGCGGGCCGCCGCCGCCACCCGCGCGGGTTCCGTCGGGTCCGGCGGTGCCGGATTATGCGCGACCGAGCAGAAGCCGCAGTCACGACTGCAACCCGGCCCCAATATCAAGAACGTCGCCGTCGCTTGCTCGCCTAGGCATTCGCCCCGGTTCGGGCACCGGGCCTCCTCACAAACCGTGTGCAAACCCCGAACCGCCCGTCGCGCCGCGCCCCGTGATATTCGGTCCGCCGCAGGCTTCCTCAACCACGACGGGATTCGCGGGCCGTGTTCCCTGGCACCTTTCATAATTTATGTATGGCTTTGCCGAACCAGTCGTCGGCTGCCTCCTGGACCACCTCGACGTAGGTCGGATGTATCGCGACCATATCCGCCAGGTCGTCGACGGTTCCGCCGGTGGTTATCGCCCCAGTTATGACCTGGACTATCTCGCTCGCGTTGTAACCGAGCGCCGCGGCGCCGACGAGCCGTCCGCTCCCCTCTTCGGCGACTATCTTCACGAAACCGTCTATGTTCCCGTCGGCGCGGGGACGACCCAGGGCTTTGTAGTCCATCCGGCCCTCCCGCACATCGATGCCCCGGTCCGCCGCTTGAGCGATAGTTAAACCTACGCCGGCGCACTCGGGGTCGCTGAAGACGGCCCAAGGGACTGCATCGTAATCAACGCTCTTCGGCCCTTTGCCCAATATGTTCTCGACCGCGGCCAACCCCTGCTTCGTCGCGAGGTGAGCCAACATCGGCCCGCTCCCGGCCGCATCGCCGGCGGCGTATATGCCCGGAACCGACGTGGCCATCGCGTCATCTATGACAATCCGGCCCTTCTCGAGGTTTATCCCCAGTCGGTCGGCTTCACCGGCGTCCACCGCCGCAGCCCGCCCCACCGCGACCAGAACGCGGTCCGCCGAAAGGGCATTGCCGTTTTCCAGCGTAACGACTACGCTTACGCCGCCAGTCTCCAGACCGGAAACTGCCACTCCCGTTGACACCTTAATCCCCCGTCTCTTCATCAACCCGGCGAGCCTTTTCGCGACGTCCTCGTCCAACCCGGGTAAAAGCTGCGACATCATCTCGACCACAGTTATGGCGACGCCGGTACGCGCCATAATCGACGCCCACTCAAGACCGATAGCGCCGCCGCCGACCACTATACAAGAGCCGAACTCGGCGCCGCGGGCGAGCAGGTCATCGCTGTCCAGCACCAGCTCGTGGTCCACCGGCAAAGCGGGGACGTCCATCGATACCGAGCCGGGCGCCCAGAGGATACCTTTCTCGGCTTCCAACGTAATCTCGTCGGCACTTTCGCAACGCACACGTCCCGGCGCTTCTATGAAACCGGACCCCTTATAGTAATCAACGCCCCTCTTCTCCCAAAGGAACTCGATGCCCTTGACGAGACCGTCGACGACTTCGTGCATACCGTCGAGAAGAACCGGCCAGCCGGCCTCACCGAACATTGTCTCGTGGACCAGGTACTTGGTGGGAATACAGCCCCGGTTAAGGCAGGTTCCGCCGGGACGGTCCCGCTCGACAATCGCGACCGATGCGCCCTCGACCGCGGCACGGAGGGCGGCGGGATACCCGGCGGGACCCGCGCCCACGATAAGTACGTCATAGGACTTTACGTCGCTCATGTTTCGGCGGGATTTTCAACTCCTTGCGGTACTTCGCTACCGTCCGTCGTGCGATATAGACGCCTTTCTCGGCCAACTTCTCGGCCAGGACTTCATCCGAGTACGGCGCCGTCGGGTCCTCGTCCTCTATTATTTCGCGGAGAAGGGCCTTTACCTTCTCTACGGCCACGTCGCCTCGGTCGCCTGCGACGGCGCCGGTAAAAAAATACCTGAGCGGGTAAATGCCGCCGGGCGTATCGACCACCTTGCCCGCCGCGGCCCGGGAGACGGTCGATACATGGACGCCCACCTCGTCGGCCACGTCCTCCATCGTCAGCGGTTTAAGCCCCAACGGCCCGCGTTCGAGGAAGTCTCTCTGATGCTCGAAGATGGCCGCCGCGACCTTTCGCATCGTCCTGCGCCTTTGATGAATCGCCCGAATGAACCACGCGGCGGCTTTAATCCGTTCCTGCAAGTACTTCTTTGTCTTCGCGTCCAGGTTTTTGTAATTGACCAGGAGGTTCTTGTACTTGGGGCTTATATAGAGACGGCTTCCCGCGTCGTCGTCTATCCGAATCCGGACCTTGTCGTCTACCAAGTCAACGGTAATGTCCGGTATGAGCGGGACGTTACGGCTGTGGCCGAAGGCGCGCCCGGGCCGGGGCTCCATACTTTTGATAGTTTCTACGGCCTTTACGACGTCGGCTTCGTCTGTCCCCAGTTTATCGGCGAGTACCCGCGGCGCTATATGCCCTATATCGCCGAGATGCTCTTCGATTATCCGCCCGGTGAGAGCGTTCGGTTCGGACATCAGCCGCCACTGTACGAGCAGACATTCGCGTAGGTCCCTGGCGCCGACACCCGGCGGGTCCAGCTCTTGGACGACGCCCGTGAGGACACGTTCGACTTCGGCCGGGTCGGCTCCTATCTCCCCGGCCAGGTCTTCGACCGGTATTCTCAGGTATCCGTCCAGGTCCAGAGCAGTAACTATCGCAAAGGCGACGTTAAACGTCTCTTCGTCGTCGCAAATGACTTCAAGCTGGCGGGTGAGATGTTCGGTAAGGCTTTCGGGCCGGGCAGGTTGATTCGCGAGGGGGTCGTACGGCTCGTCGGTCTCTTGAACGTACGGGCCGCCTGCCCCGTTGAAGTAATCGTCCCAATTAATGTCCTCGGTTAACCCGCGGCTCCGGCCATCGCTCAACGGGATAACAGCCCCCTCTTCCCGCTCCATCTCCAGGGCCGGGTTCGACTCCAACTCCTGCTCGATCCGGTCGGTCAGCTCAACGCCGGTAAGCGCCAACATCTGAAGCGCCTGCTGCAGGCGCATCGATATGACCTGGCGCTGCTCGAGCTTCATCTCCTGGGAGATTTCCATGTCCGTCGGCGGCTTCCCTCGCCACTACATCCTGAACCTTTCCCCCAGGTAAATCTTACGGGCCTTAGGGTCGTTTATCAGCTCTTCGGCGGTCCCGGAAATCAGTATCCGGCCCTCGAACATTATGTAAGCCCGGTCCGTTATCTCCAACGTCTCCCGGACGTTGTGGTCGGTTACGAGAATGCCCAACCCCGATTCACGGAGTTGAGCGATTATATTTTGTATATCTTCAACCGCAATAGGATCTATCCCGGCGAACGGCTCGTCGAGCAACAGGTACTTCGGCGACGTCGTAAGCGACCGGGCTATTTCGACCCGGCGCCTTTCGCCGCCGCTCAGCGTATAAGCCTTCTCCTTCGCCAGATGGTCGACGCCCATCACCTTGAGAAGTTCAACGGTCTTCTCGCGCCGCTCCTTCCGGGTCATCGGCAGCGTCTGAAGGATGGCCAGCACGTTCTCCTCGACCGTCAGCTTTCTGAATATCGACGACTCCTGGGCCAAGTACTGAATGCCCCGACGCGCGCGTTTGTACATCGGCAAACGAGTCAGGTCCTCGCCTGCCATGTACACCTTTCCGCCGTTAGGCCGTATGATACCGACGACCATGTAGAAGGTCGTGGTCTTCCCGGCGCCGTTGGGCCCGAGTAGGCCTACCACTTCGCCCGGTTCGACGTATATCGAGACGTCGTCCACGACCCGGCGCTTGGAATATAACTTGACCAGCCCGTCGGTCTTCAACACACCGTCGGACCGGACTACTTCGTCATCTGTTACTTTTTCTCTATCCCCTTTTTTCGCCAAACTATCCCCTACTTTTATGACCCGGTTTAACCGGCGTCAGGAACCGGCCTCGCCGGCGTCAGGAACCGGCCTCGCCGGCATTACGAACCCGTTTCACCGGCTTCGGCCTTACCCTCCTCCTCGGCGGCGGCCTCCCTGGTAAAGTAGCTGCCGCGGGCGTGGCCGTGTACGACGATACGGCGGACCTCCCGGTCGCGCATATAGACCGATATCGTATCGCCCTCGGTCCGGGTTACGCCTTCACGTCCGACGGCCTCCGCCGGATGATACACGCCCACCGCGTCGCCTTCAACTATTATCTTCTTCACTTCGCCTTCGCGGGTATAGACGGTAATCCGGTCGCCGGAGCTGTCTATCTGCTCACCGGTCTCTCGCCCCAACTCGTCAAAGGGGATAAAGGCGCCCCGAGCAGAGCCGATTATGTATATCTTCTCGATCTGGCCTTCGTCGAAAAGACAATCGATAACGTCGCCGGAAGCCTCCACGCGGCCCGTCGGCGGTTCTTCTTCTCCATCATCGACCCGCTCTTCGGCGACGGGCGCTTCGAAGTCGAGGGGTTTATCGAAAGCGGGTTCGGTATCCGTCGGCTCTTCTACGTTTTCGTCTTCGGGGACTTCCGCGACGAACGTTTCTTCGTCTGTACGTTCCACGACCGTTTCAATCACTTCAGGTCCGCCGTCGTTTTCGATCGGTTCCAGTAATACTTCTTCCGTTTCGGGCTCCTCATCGCCGCCTTCGGCGAAGTAGATTACGCGGGCGTTACCCTCGATCAGCAGCCGGTCCACGTCCTCGTCGGCGAAGAACATGGTCAGCTTATCCCCGGCCAGCCGGCTGTCGCCCTGCCAGGCCACCGGCGCACCCAACAGCTCGACTCGCTCCTCCTCGCCGAAGTACAGCAGCGTCTCGCCGAAGGCCTCGACGTCCTCGGAGACCACGTGGGCGTTGCCGGCGGCCTCGCCCTCCTCGGTATCGGTGTTCATCCGCATTATGTCGCCGGTGATTGTAACGGGGCGGTCGCCGGTCAGGACCAGCTTCGGCCGTTTTGACGCGACGGCGAGTTTGGTCTTTTCGAAATACTCACCGTACTGGCTGGTGAGCTCGTAGTTCTCCTTCTTGTTTACCAGGCGAACGTTGCCCTTCAGAACGGCGTTGCCCTCCTTCTCGTAGGACCACGCCTCGTCGCAGGTGATCCTCGTGTCGCCGTGGGTAATGAGGACGTTACCTATCCCGTGGAGGACCTGTTCGTCGCCTGACATGTAGCCCTCGGTGACGTCGGCCTCGACGTGATACCGCTCATCCTCGGGTTCCTCAACCGCCTCATCGGCGGGTTGGGCCGGCGCTATTGGCGCGGCCGCGAAAGCCGCGAAAAGGAGGAGCTTATATAAAATATTATATCTCAACGTCTAAATTAGATACCGTTACCCCTATGAATTATAATGGGTTAAGCGCGGGAATGCAAGCGTTTAGGGGTCTCCCGGTAAAACGGTAAGCGCGAACAAACCGGTAAAAACGATTTAGAGATTGATAAATAGGATATACGGTCGTATAATACCTAGTAACGTACGTAGGTTTCCCGAGCCTGGAGGGTTGAATCATATGCGGTTAGCTATTTTCGTTACGGTGGCTTTCGTGACGGCGTTCACGTTCGCGGGCGCCGTCGAAGATTGGGCCGAAGCGGAAATCGCAGGTTCATACGAGCATAAATCCGCAATCTCTTTCGAACTCACCGAAGCCCAGTTAACGGCGGTCGAGAACGCCAAAGGGGAAGACGTAGAAATCGAGTTAACCGAAAGGCAGGTCCGCGCTATCGTTGAAGCGACCGGTTTCGAAAACATAAGAAAGACCGTTACTTTGAATAGTACCCATTTGCGTTCCGGCGATGAAGTCGTTCTCCCGTGCACGATTATACTGGGTGTTCCGCCGCAGCCGCCAGACGATCCATATAAACTTAACCTTGAAGGGCAACCTAGCCGAGAACGCGACCATAATGAATAGAACTAGATTCGTTAATAATATAAGCCGCCCTATCGCTTGGGCGGTTCTTTCTAATTATAGCTTATTAGCCGGTATTATATTGACGAATCCGATGTATATCCTTATAATAACCTAACATCTTCTACAGCTTTTTTATAAACAGGGAGGTCGAAGACATGAGGTTAGCTTTTGTATTTGCGGCGGTCGTAGCGTTGGCGTTCGCGTTTGTGGCCGGCGCCGCCGAGGACGAACGCGGCGCGAAGGAAGTCAAGACAGTTACTATCACTCTCACCAAAGCCCAAGCCGAAGCCGTTAATAACGCCAGAGGAAAGAACGTAACCGTTACGTTAACTAAAGCACAGATCACCTCTATCGGTAATTCTATGGAAGGCTACAATATTAACCAGGAACTCACGCTGAATACCGCCAACGTATCGTCCAATAACACGGTAATCCTCGAACTCCGGGCGCCGGACGACATAACGAGTTACCTTAGAATGAACCCGCAACCGAGCCCTTAGCCCGAACTCGATCTGTTATTAGTATAAGCCGCCCTGTCGCCAGGGCGGCCTTTTTGGGGGAGGTTTGCTCAATCCAAGTTACGAGATTAATAATCTTATTTCACCCAATCTTAGCATATATAAGTCGGATAGTCAAGTATATTTCTGACCCCTTCGCTGTATACCGCGCAACGACGCCTGTAGCCCATCGGTCTATTGCGGGACTCCACGTCCTTAAACCTAAACAAACGCTGGTAGTCAAAGGAAGCGTAAGCACCCTAAAACGAACTTAATGAGGAGATAACGATGAGGAACTACGTCCTATATTGTTTCGCCCTGCTAACGGCAGCGACCGTCGTGATGGCGGCGGCCGAGACCTTCACCTTTACGATACCCGACGCATATTTGAAATCCGGCGGCACCGAGGAGCCTGTCCTGCTCAACGTCACCGGGACAGGCAACGTGAAGGCGATGCCGGACCAGGTCATTATCTCGGCCTACATCTACACCCACGACAAGAAGGCGAGCAAGGCCTACGACGAAAACGCATCCAAGATGAGGACGCTCATGGACTCCCTGTTGGCCCTCGGCATACCGAAGAAGAACATCGCCACCGAGTCGATTTCGATAAACACGATATACAAGGAAGGGTCGACCAAGGTGGACTACTTCGCCGTACACCGCTCGATAAAGATATTCCAGGACGACATGGATACGATAAGTCCCATACTGGACGCGATAATCGACGCGGGAATCGAAGATGTGGGCAGCATCGATTTCGTCGTGAAGGACCTGGAAGAGAACTACCGGGAAGCGTTGGAGAGCGCCGCCGCCGACTGCCGGGGTACCGCCGATACCCTGGCCGCCGCGATGGGAGCCCGGGTCGTGGACCTCATCTCCATGAGCTACGACTACGGCGGGTATAACTTCTACGACGTGTCGCGCATGGCGACCGACGACCTGGGCGCGTTAGCCACCGGTAACCAGATGATAGTACCCCGGGAAGTGACGACGACGGTCAACGTTTATGCCACGTACGAAATCGAGTACACAGGGTTGTAGCGTCTTTGTACCGAACGATTAAACTCAACGAATCCCGTTAATCCCGCGCGGGAATACAACATATCGGCGGCCGTTATGGCCGCCGTTTTCTTCGCACGTCGCATGCAGATTAAACCTATCCCCCCGCGTTGCCGAACAGTATACGGTACGGCGAGGGGCCGTCCGCCGCGTCCGGTTCCGTCTCCAGCGTTAGATATAGTTCGTCGTCGGCCCTGAACGCTTTGGGGAGTTCGCCGGACAGTATTAGTTCGCCCTTCGCGTTGGTGTTCCCCATGCCCAATAATATCGTTTCCGCCTCTGCGAAGACGGTTCCGGCGCCCCGGTGCCACAGGGCGAACGTATGACCCTCCGGCGTATCACCCAGGTTCTCGAACCACGCATCGTAGGTCCCGTCTTCATAAAAGGTAACGCGGCCGTATGCGTCGGCGGCCGGGTCGTAAACCCAACCCAAGTCCATTATATAGCCCGTAGAATCCCACTCATCGCCGCCGAACACCACTATACCATCGCCCTGCTCATCGTCGGACCGCAGGGTGATGTAGGCTTCATCTATGAGACCGCGGAGACCACCGAAACCGCTAAAGTAAACGTAGTCGATCGCGCCGTTGTCGTAAACGTGAAGTTCGGTCAAATACCCCGGCTCGTCGTAAAACGTGAATTTGATGAAAAACGCGTAGTAATAACCCTCGCCGTCGCCGCGGAAATCGTCGTTAATCACTTCGACGTCGTTAGCACGGATCAACAGGTTCCTATCGAAGTCCCCGGATATGCCGATTAGAGCCGTCGGCTGCGTAAAATCCGGGTCACGGTAAAGCTCTATTTCGCCGACCGTTTCCGGCTCCGTCGGCGACTCGCAGGCTTGCATCAGCGCCAATGCCGCACATACGGCAGCGATTACCATCATTCTTTTCATTATACCTGCCTTTTTCACAGTTCGCCCCTTTCCGATTACGTACTTATACATTTTAGTATGCGTTCCAGCGAAAACGTTACCGTTCATTCGATTATCTCCAAGACAGGTTCAGTCACATCGGGCTTCTCCGACCCGATTTCCACGGCGCCATCGATAACATCCAGCGCCTGCCCCAACCTATCTTCCAAGTTGTAGCGTATGCGGAACACCGACTCACCAGCCTTAACCCGCTCCCCCACCTTCTTCAAAACTTCGACGCCTACCGTCGGGTCTATCTCCTCATCCTTGTGTTGGCGCCCTGCGCCCAGCAGTACCGCAGCACGACCGACGGTATACGCGTCCACTAGCCGGACGTATCCGCCGGTCTCGGCCTTAACCTCGTGGTTTCCAGCAGATGTAGGCAGCGCGGCTGGCAGGTCGGTTGTCCCACCTTGCCTTTTCACCATCGCAAGGAACTTCTCGAGCGCCGAGCCGTCGTCCAACTTCGCTTCTATAATCTCGCGTCCCTCGCCCGCGTCGGCAGCGAGCCCGGCGACGGCCAGCATCACGCCACCGATGGCCGAAGCGATATCCCGTAAGTCCTCGGACCCACCGCCGCCCAAACACTCGACGGCCTCGGCCACCTCCAACGCGTTGCCAACCGCCCGCCCCAACGGTTGTTCCATAGACGTGAGTACTGCGGCGGCCCGGCGCCCGGCCCGTTTCGCACCTTCGACCAAGCCGATCGCCAGCTCCCGGGCGTCTTCGGCCGCGCCCGAAAAAGAGCCGACCCCGTACTTCACGTCGAAGACCAGCCCGTGGGCACCGGTCGCGAGCTTCTTGCTCAGAATGCTCGCGACGATGAGCGGTAATATATCGACGGTCGCGGTAACGTCCCGCAAGGCGTAAATCTCGTGGTCTGCAGGCGCGATATCTCTCGCCGCCGCGACGGCACAACCTACATCGTCCACCACGTTACGGAACTCGTCGACAGTCAAATCCGTCCTAAAGCCGGGTATGCTCTCGAGCTTGTCTACTGTTCCGCCGGTATGGCCGAGCCCGCGCCCCGAGAGTTTCGGGACCTTTGCCCCGGCCGCGGCGACGGCGGGCACGGCCACGAGCGTTACCGTATCGCCGACGCCGCCGGTGGAGTGTTTATCCACGTACGGGCCGTCGGGCCAGGCCAACGTCTCGCCCGAATCGGCCAGCGCGTCGGTCAGGGCGACCGTCTCGTCGTCGGTCATCCCCTGGAAGTAAACGGCCATCAGTAGGGCGGCCATCTGCCCGTCGTCCACGAGGCCACTCATATAGCCCTTGACGGCGGCGCCCCACTCACCGGCCGATAACTCCCCGCCGTCGCGTTTACGCTTTATCAGGTCGTAGATGTCCACAACAAACGGTCAACCGCCCCGTTATCAGTACGCGAAGAACTCCGCGTTTATATGTTCTTCCCCTGTAACGGAGTCCACGTAGCGCCACCGTATCCAGCCTTCGGTCGCACCCTCAGCCCGGATGTTCCACCACTCGCCCTCAGCCCGTATTATAACAAACATCGCGTCGGCGGGCAAAGACGGGCGTTCGCTTACCGGTTCCGCGTCCGGCGACGGGCCGGAAGCAAACGGGACGTTATCCGTTAAAGTACGTCCCAAAACCCTGTTGCCCGGGCCGGCGCCGTACATCCCCAGCAAGTCCTTGAAGAACGTCCCGTAGTTTTCCGGCGGAACGCCTAAAAGTATAATTAACTCCGTAAACTCGGGCGGGTTGCATTTTTCTAACTCCCACGTAAAAACCTCCGCGTTGCCGTCGTAAGAGAAGGTCGCCGGCGCCAGGTCGCCGAGGTATTCGGCGCTGAACCATATAGGACGTTCGAAGCCACCGGGCGGGCGCTTCACCGATACGGTCGCCTCGCCTATGTCCCCGGCCCACGCGGCGCCGGGGTATAACGCATATCGCAGTTCCGGGTATAATTCGCCGCTGAACCACTCGTAACCGAGTTCGTACTCGTAAGTAATTGCCCTTTCCGCGTTCTCCCGAAAAATGAACGTCAACGCGGCGGATACGTTTTCTTCCATCCAGGCTACCGGCGTCCCTTCTTCGATAAAGAGGTTTAACCGCTCTTCCAATGAAAAGGAAACCGGTTCGGCGCCAAAGCTGACGTTGAACGACGAACCGTACTCACCTAAACACGTATCGTCCGTAATGTACGAAGGGTCCAGCGTACGCCGGGCTTCGATATCACAGAACGGCCCGTCGACATCCTCGTCGTAATGGGCTAACTCGCCGAAATCGCGGGTTATTTGTTCCCGAACGTCCCCTTCGACGACGTACTTATACTCGTACCGTGTTAAGGGATAATCTACTTCAACCCTGACCGACGGTCCTTCGTTCACAAACGTGAACGAAGCCGACACCGACACCGCTTCAGCCCCCAGCGTTATGTCCACTTCCGCTGACGAAAGAGTTACCGTAGGGTACTCGCCGCCAGGCGCCGGGAAACCGTGGCTGACATGAAAAGGCGGGTATCCGGCGGATACCTCTACGGTAATCGATAAAACCGATAGAATTAGAACGCCAACTTCCTTCATTGATACGCTCCCAGTTACACCTCTACGCAATCTCGATGGACGCCCACTTTCCCCGGATAAAACGGCCCAGCTCGGTGAAGGCCAGCACCGTCAGGAATACACCGATCGCAATCCAAGCCCCGTAAACGCCCCAACCGACCCACCAAGCGAGCACGATGGTCAGCGGTACGAATAAACCCCAGGTTAATATTATCCGTAAGTAGAACAAGAACCGCGTATCCCCGGCGCCGGACAACGCGCCGTACATTATCATATTCAACGCGTCGAACGGAAGGGTTATCGCGCCGATAATCAGGATGAACCCGATAACCCGCGCCACGTCCGGGTCGTCGGTCAACGCCCGCCCTATCGGAAAAGAGAACGCGATATACGCCAACGCCAAGGCCGTTATTACGCCGACGGCCAGCCCGGTTGCCGCGTACGCACCCCGGCGCGACGCCCGCTCGTCGCGGGCGCCCAACCCCTGGCCGACCAACGCCGACGCGGCGGCGGCAAGTCCGAGGCCGGCCGTATACGCTACGCTCATGGGCGCGAAAACCGCGCCGCTGGCGGCAAGTTCGACTGTCCCCAGCCGCCCAACCACTGCCGTGAACGCAACGTAGCCGCCGGAGTAAACGGCGCCCTCGCCTGCGGCCGGAAGGCCTATCCTAATCAACTGGGCGTACTCTTTCCAGGGTACCCACCGCAGTCTATAGTGCTCGTCGCCGGCGGCCCAACGCCGGAAGTGCAACGCGAAGTAAGCCGCCACGATTATTACGTTTGCGGCGAGCCCGCCCACGGCCATACCCATGAGCCCGAGCCGCGGAAACCCCAGTTTGCCAAATATCAAAACGTAATCGAAGCCGATATTAACCAGACACATTCCGCCGAAGATGACCATCACCGGCATTGTGCGGCCGATACCCTTATAGAACCCGACGAACGACATCCCAATCATCGTCAGTGGGATGACGAGAGCTCGAACGGAAAGGTAGGGAACCCCGACCGCCGTTACCTCCGGAGCCGTACCGAAGAACCCGTATATCAACGACGTAGCGGGGACAACCAGGAGCGTTAATCCCCCGCCGAATACGACGGAAAGAACGAGGGCGCCCGAGAGGGCGTCGCCCACGCGCGCCGTATCGCCGGCGCCGACGCGCCGGGCCGTTACGGCCGTCGTCGAAACCGCCACCGCGTTGGCAAAAGTCCAGAGGAGGTATATCATTACGCCGGCAGCGGCGGCGGCCGCCAGCGACACCGCGCCGACCCGCCCGACCATGGCCGTATCGGCGATCCTTAGGACAGTCTCCCCCACCATCGCCAACGTTACCGGCGTCGCGATGTTCACGACACGCCGGACGAGTACCGGTTCGGCGGCTCTTACTGCAATCGCTTCGGTCATACGATACTCGCGGAAGTTAGCACAAGACGGAGGTTACGGAAATGCCGAATCACGCATACTTCCAAGATAATCCGTCGACGTAAAGAACTAAAAGCGAAACGGCGGATTTCATTTCCGCCGCGATGTAATTACCGACCATCGTCGAGCCGCTAAAGCCATTTCTTCCTCTTGAAGAACACGACCATCAAAACACCTATCACGACCATCACAAACCAGGTAATAGGATAACCCCAACGCCAACCGAGTTCGGGCATAAATCTGAAGTTCATACCGTAGACGCCGGCTATAAACGTAAGGGGGATAAAAATAGTCGCGATGACGGTCAGCACCTTCATAACCTCGTTCATCCTGTTGCTGACGCTCGACAGGTATATGTCCAACATCCCGGTAAGTATATCGCGGAAAGTTTCCACCGTATCTATAACCTGTATCGTGTGGTCGTAGACGTCCCTCAAATATACACGGGTTGAATCTTCGACGAGCGCCGACTCTTCCCTTTGAAGCGCGCTGATTACCTCACGAAGCGGCCAGATCGATTTGCGCAGGAATATCGTCTCCCTCTTCATATCGTTAAGCTTTTGCAGGGTCTTCCGGTCTGGGTCGGCCACCAACTCCTCTTCCAAAGCCTCTATATATTCGCCGAACGTCTCAAGGACGACGAAATAACCGTCGACTATCGAGTCCACGAACGCGTAAGCAAGGTAATCGGCTCCGCCGCGCCTTATCCGCCCCTTGCCGCTTCTTATCCTCTCTCTCACCGTTTCAAAAACGTCGCCTTCCCGTTCCTGGAACGAAATAACGAAGTTCTGGCCCAGTACTATACTTACCTGTTCGAATTCCGGGCGCCGCTCCTCTTCGTTTAGTAGGAGCATCTTCAGGACTAAAAAGACGTAATCGTCGAACTCCTCCAGCTTGGGTCTCTGACTCGTATTAACGACGTCCTCGAGCACGAGCGGGTGTATTCCGTAACAATCGCCGAGCTTCTGGATAACGTCGGTATCGTGTATACCGTCGACGTTAATCCAGGTTACCGTCGCCGTATCTTTGAAAGGAAAACATTCTTCTATATCGTCCAACTCGTGCTCGTTAACCGACGATTCGTCGTAATCGATAGCGGTTACCCGTACCTGGTCGGTTTTACGCTCTCCTACGTGTATTAGGGTTCCGGGCGGGCGTCCGGCCCTTTCGACGCTCTTCCCTATCAACCGTCTCATACGCTACGGCCTCCTATAATCCGCTTCCTATCCTATAGTCCGCTTCCTACGGGATTATAGAACGTGCGAACGTGCCGCGTTACCCCCCAGCACAGGCAAGCAATTACGGGGAACAATACGACACCCCCCACCTCCAGTCAGCAACGAGGGCGGGATCGACTCAAAGCGCTTTTCTTTAAATCAGAACGCTTCCTCGACCTTCCAAACCTCCCACACCTTACCGACCAAATCAGGGCCAGGTTTCAGGGTCGTTTTACCCGGCGTCCAGCCGGAAGGCGTCGCCTCCGCGCCCTTCGTCTTCCGTACGTGCTGGAACGCCTGGACTTGGCGTATCAATTCGGATACGTTGCGGCCAACCGGCGGCGCCAGTACTTCCATCGCCTGTATAACACCGTCAGGGTCTATGATGAAACGGCCGCGGACGTTCACGCCGGCTCCCTCATCGTAAACGCCGTAAACCCGCCCGATATTCCCGGCGCCGTCGGAAACCATCGGGTACGGCACACCGCCCTCAACCAGCTTAGAAAGCTCTTCCTCCTGCCATATCTTATGGACGAACTGGCTATCCACGCTGACAGAAAGGACTTCAACGCCGAGCTTGTCGAGTTCGTCCTTTTTCGCCGCTACTGCGGAGAGCTCGGTCGGTCAAACAAAGGTGAAGTCACCCGGGTAGAAGCAGAGGACGACCCATTTACCGAGGTAATCCGAAAGGGCTACCTCGGTGAATCCGCCTTTATAATACGCCGGAGCCCTGAAATCCGGCGCTTTCGTCCCTATCATTATCTTAGGTACATCAGGACCTTTTTCCGTCGCCATTTCTTTTATTCCCTCCCCTTCGTCAGGTTTTTCCCCCACGACCGCGCCGGTCGGTTTGCCGCAGCCAAGCGGTTCGTCCGGCGACCTTAGGACTATCCTATTTAACATAACGCCTCCTTTTTGGAACGGATATACCCCATTATAACCGAACTCGAAAAACTTTCAATCGATAAACGAAACCGACGGGGTCTTGTTCCGCCGGTTCACATCCTTCCGCGTAGTATGTGCTTTTTTTTAGCCGCACGTTTTACCGTTTTATTTCACCCATCAACAACTCCACTGCCCCCCTTACTGAAGGTTTACATATTTTATTGTGCATATCTTCGGCTTCGTACTTTTCCACAGACGCCGGGTCGTCGAAATCCACGCCGGTTAGTTCCCGGCACTCGCAGGAACCGAAGCGCTCCCGGAAACCCTCGTACATCCGGCGCGCGGCGGCGTACGCCCGTTCCTCGCCGTCCGCGTCGTCGGGTTTAAAACGCCCGCGGGCGATACCGTACGCGGCGATAGCGCCGGTGAGAGCACCGCAAAGGTCTCCCAGTCGCCCTATCCCCGCGCCGAAGGGCGTCCCGATTCGGGGCGCGTACCCCGGCGGCATCAGGTCAGTCTTCTCGGCTACGGCGCCCGTAACCGATTCGGCTCAATTGAACCCGGCTTCTAATAACTCTTCGGCACGTGAAGCGACATCTTCGACGTCGTATCCGCTCATAAGTTATTTCCCTCCCAGGGTAACCGGTTATTCGCCTGCGATAACGTCTCGCAACACCTTCGTCAAGTCGGCGATTCGAAAAGGCTTCTTTATAAACCCCTTGAACCCGTAGAGGTCGTAATTGGCGAGGACAGGGTCGGTAGAATAGCCGCTAGAGACTATGGCTTTTACACCCGGGTCCGCTATCAACAGTTCTTGTATTGCCTCAACACCACCGGGGCCGCCGGGGACGGTGAGGTCCAGTATCACCACGTCGTAAGGTTCGTCGGAGGACGCCGCGGTCATATACAACTCCACGGCTTCCGCGCCGTCGCCAGCGACGTCGACCTCGTATCCGGAACGAGCCAAAACCTCGCTGACCAACTCCCTTATCGAAGCCTCGTCGTCCATTACGAGTACTCTCCCCTCTCCGGGTATCACCTCGTCGGGACCTATTTCGCTTTCTTTGACGGGTTTATCGGAAGCGGGCAAATAAACGTTAAACGTTGAACCGATGCCTATCTCCGATTCCACCGTAATAATACCGCCGTGGTTCTTCACGATGGAATAAGAGGTGGAAAGGCCAAGGCCACTGCCCTTGTACTTCGTAGTAAAGAACGGGTCGAAGATCTTCTGTAAGTATTCCTGGGAAATTCCCACCCCGGTATCCGCGATCGAGATTTTAACGTACTTCCCCTCCTCAAGAGCCGGCATATCGGGGGATTTATCCGAGCCGGCCACGTAATTATCGCATCGTACGCGTACCTCTCCCCCCTCGGGCATCGCCTGGACGGCGTTGATAACCAGGTTGTTGACGACCTGGCCGATTTGTGATTCGTCGGCGTCGACGGGCCAGAGGTCGTCGCCCGCCCCGAAAATACAACGTACGTTCGTCCCTCGCGTGGAGAAAGCGGCCGATTCCTCGACGACACGTTTTACGTTTATCGTTTCTTTAACGGGGACCCCGCCCGCCGAAAACGTCAACAATTGTTCAGTCAGGTCCTTGGCCCGCAGCGTAGCCCGCTCGGCGGCAGAAAGTGCGTCGACCGCACGTTCGTGTCCTATCGCCGGAACGGTCGATTTAACGTAAGTAACGTTACCGAGGATAACCGCCAAGAGGTTATTGAAGTCGTGGGCGATACCGCCGGCGAGCACGCCGATAGATTCGAGCTTCGCCGCTTTCGCCAGTTCTTCCTCGATACGCTTCTTTTCGGTAATATCGACGCCGATCCCTCGGACACCCTCAATATTGCCGTTACGGATTATCGGTACGGAATACGTCTCTATCTGAAACGGCATCCCGTCCTTCTTTATTGCTTTATACTCGAACCTGCCGATGTCCTCGCCACTTAGCCGTTTCGCGAAGTCCTCGCGAGCTCGGTCAAGCTCTACCGGCGGTAATAAGTCGAAAACGCTTACGCCTACATCTAAATCCTCTTTCGTGTATCCTAAAAGATCTAACCCCCTCCGGTTGACGAACGTAAATTTGCCGTGGGTGTCGGTTTCGAAAACCGTCTCTGGTAACGTCTCGGCCAATTCCCGGAACCGTTCCTCGCTCTGACGCAACGTCTCTTCGGCGCGCTTTCGCTCGGTCAAATCCCGAACGAACATTAAGACCATTACTTCGTTGCCCCAGTAGGTCGAACGGACACTTACCTCGACGGGAAAAACGTGACCGCCGTTCCGCATCCCCGTCGTCTCGGTTATCACGCCCTCTCCCGAAAGGACTTTCTCGTACACGTCATCGCCGACGGTCAAAAACTCGGCCACGCGCCTCTGTTGGAGGTCTTCGACGGGGTAACCGAAAAGTTCGCCGGCCCGACCGTTTGCCGCAGCCGTCCTCCCCCTCAGGTCCCGGACAATTATGGCGTCGTTGGCGTGTTCGAACAAATTCCGATACCACTCCTCGCCCTTCCTTAAGGCGTCCTCAACCCGTTTACGCTCGTTTATGTCCCTTATAATATGGAGAGAACCTACAGCTTCATCGCCTTCATTAAATAACGGCGACGAGGTAACCTCGAAATGCCCGCCCAGCTTATCGTCGAAAAACTCGGCCGTGGCTGCGACTCCACCATTGAGACACTCGATCTGACGGCAAAACTCCGGCGGGGCATCGGCGCCGTGAACGACTTCGTAGCACTTCTTTCCTATTAAACTCTCCCGAGCGACACCCAATCTATCGGCCAACGCTCTATTGGCTCTCGCGATTCCATATTGAGCGTCTATGACAGCTACGAAATCGGGTATAGCGTCGAACACTCGCCGCCACCCTTTTGCATTAGTATTTGTCAGGACATCGTTAAATTCGCCCGTTTTTACACCGCCGTTTACATCTGCGAGCCGCCGCCTTAGCCTTATCAACTCGTCTATTAACTCTTTATTAGTCTTTTTCTCGTCTTCCACAGGTATCACCCATAACTCTCATAACGGCATTATAAATCCCTTATTCCCGTGGATAAAAGCCTATAACGTTCTGATTATAACATATTAACCATCGGCCGCAAGTAAAAAAGCGAAAAAATATCAACTATTTGGTCAAAAGAAAAAACACCGCCTCATGAGCGGTTATCCATGACTAATCTACATCAACAACTATATTACGTCAAATTATAACGAAATCCAGTTAAACAGCTTATAATATCTAATTACGCTTTTTCAGAGCATATAAAGCATTTATCGGCAAATCCGTGATATAATGCGCCGCCACATTCCGGACAACTCGCCTTCTCTATCTGCTCGGCGAGCCACGCGTCCGGCCCTACTTCCCGCAACCGCGCCATCGAATCCTTTAAACCTCCGTACCGTCCGTCCAGTTCGCCGAACCTCTCGCAGCCGTCTATATCGTCGCACTCGTCGCAATAAACATACCCTCGAGCGTTAAGGCATTTCAGTATTTCACAATAGGCTCCCCAGCAGGAATCCGTCAACTGCTGACAACCCTCGCAGGCGACTTGTTCAGGTTTACAATCGAAATGCTCGGCCATTCCAAGACGCTTCCGGGCGAATACCTCCTCGGTACGGTGAGACACGCCGTATATCAGGCAAGCCTCGCAATAGAGACCACACCGACCTATTAGACCCTTTCGATTTTCCATCACGATTGACCTCCAAGGTGCGTACCGCCGTGGGGCTCTTCTCTATCGCCGACGTCCTCGCCCTCTTTATACGCGACCCAACGCTCAAAGCCCCATGATTTTATCTGTCTCAGGCTTAGTCGTACGGCGCCGCCGTGTTTCGTGTTCAACCTCGCGAACTTCGTGCAGTCGTCCACGTCGGGGCACTGAACGCAGTGCTTGAACCCGCGGCCCTCGATACAAGCGATTATATCACACCCGTGCCCCCAGCACTTCTCCGTAAGCTCCAGGCAGCCTTCGCAACGGACTCTGTCCTGTTTCACGCCCAGCTTCTTGGCCACTTCGGCGACTAATCCCTTGTCGCCGGAAACGTACGCTGCGCGAATCTCGCAATCTCCGCAGTAAAGCCCACATCTTCCGATTAATTTCTTCTCCATAGCAGCCTCTTTTGAAACCAATCAACCACCGAGCAAACCGGCCGCAACCGTGTTCTCGTCGACGGGCACCGCCGGTTCGCTTATTATGCCGGCCTGAACGAAAAGTGCCGGTACCGGCACCTCGTCCGGTAAATAATCGGTCGGAGCCGATAAATACCCCTCACTCTCGATAAGGCCGACTAGACTTTCCTCGTCGCCTGCGGCCACCGCCCGAACGAGCTCGGTTTTTTCCTCGATGTTCGCCCGCATCGACGGGTCCCTCTCCCGTACGACTGCCGCTTCGAAAGCACACTCGGCGAGCCGTAAAAGCGGCGTAACGTAAATCCCGCCGCGGGCGTACGCCAATCCCAATAACTTCCACGACCGGGCGTTCTCGGGCCGGGTGTCCACCTCGGTAGCGAATACGCCTATTTGCTCCCATACATCAAGGCACCTATTTATTACGACCACGGCGTCTTCGGCGTCCGCCGGGCCGGGGCCGCCCATTTCGTCGAGCATATAACCGTACCGCCGGAGCGCTTCGGCCCGCTCGCCTTTTTCCAACAGACCCAGTATTTCCTCGGTTCCACCCACCGTCTCGGCTTACCCTCCGCCCTCTAAAACTCCGTTTCTGGTCAAGAAAACCACCAAAGCGCCCACGGCATCGCCGTCGTAGTCGACGCCTATCCCCGCCTCCAACTCCGAAACCGCGTCCCCGGGGGTCTTCGCCCCGCGGTACGGCCGGTTCGTCGTCATGGCTTGAAAAGCGTCGGCCACGGCTATTATCCGGCTACCGAGGGGTATCTCCTCGCCCGAAAGGCCGTCGGGATAACCCCCGCCCGTCAGTCGTTCGTGATGACTCCCGGCTATTTCGGGGACCGCTCGCAACTTCTTTTCGAAAGCTATTTTCCCGAGTATCTCTCGGGAATAAACCGCGTGCTGTTTTATAGTCTCGAATTCGTCACCGGTCAAACCGTCAGGCTTGCCAAGTATCTCATCGGGGATTCCTATCTTCCCGTAGTCGTGGAGCAGCGCGGCGTACTTTATGACTTCCACGTCGTCCTCGTCGAGTCCCATCTCCTCGGCTATACCGACCGAGTAACGCATCACCTCGCGGCTGTGACCGGCGGTGTACGGGTCCCGCGATTCGATGGAGTCGCCCAACACGTCGATAAGACTGTCGAACATCCGCTTTCTTTCTTCAAAGAGACGGGCGTTCCGTATCGCGGCGGCGGCCTGGCTGCTCAAAGCTTCCAGGAAATCCATATCGTCCTCGTCGAACGCCCCGTCGGCCTTGTTAAGCACTTCGACGACGCCAATACATTCCCCGTCGGTTTCCAAAATAGGAGAACAAATAATGTCGCGGGTCCGATAGCCGGTCTTCTTATCCACGTCCACGTTAAAGCGGGGGTCGGCGTACGCGTCGTGTACTATCAACGATTCTCCCGTTCGGGCCGCGTGTCCGGCCACACCCCGGTCGGCCGGGAAACGTATCTCCTCGGATTCACCGGTCGCCGCGATGGACCAGAGCTCGTCCGTATCCTCGTCGAATAAGAAAACGGCCCCCCTCTCGCCGTCGACGGCGTCCGCCGCCTTTTCGGCCAGAGTCATCATAAGACCTTCAAGCTCGACCTCACCGGTTACCGCCTTGGTTATTTCGAGTAACACGGTCAGCCGACGGACGGCGCCCGTCTCGTCGGTCTCATTCTTCTCACTGTTTCGACTCATACGAAAGAATAGTGTGGGGGTTCAGGAAGTGCATAATGTCCGTGCCGACCTGCAAATCCTTGAGCTTGTCGTCCCTGTCCTTAAGGAGTAACCCGGCGACGGTCTCCACGTTCTGGAGTAAAGCCGCCTGTTGCGGCCGCGAAAGAATGCGGCCGGTTATGGCAAGTTGCCTTTGGAAAAGCCGGAAAAGGGACGACGCGAGCCACTTCTCCCGGTCCTCCGGGTCCTCCACGAGCAAGTTTTTCGTTATCCTGCCGCGGTCGACGCCGCCGCGCATCGGGAGCCAGCAATCCCGGAGAAAAGGTTTCGACTCTTTACAGTTCGCCACCATCGTCTCGTTCATGAGACGCGCGGCTTCGTCGCCGGCCTTCTCTCTCACGAACGCCGATACCTGGATAAACAACTCGTTATAGATGGACAACAACGCATTTACGCGGCCATCGTCCATTTCGACTCGCCGTGCCCGCTCGGCGGTCGGACGATACGAACACTTCGCTAGGCCGCGTTCCACCAGCCCGGCGAGGACTTTGCACGTTTCTATATCGGACATCGGGACTTCGGACGTTATCTCCGCCACCGTCCGTCGCCCGTCCACCAGCGCCATCACCTTCCACTCTTCATTCGATAAACTGATCTGCTCGGGCGCCCCTAAAGCGTTTAATTCGATAACCATCTCTACATCCGGTATCACGGCGTAAACCCGCGACCACTCGTCGACTATTCTGGCCGCTTCCATAATAATAGAACCCAACTTGAACCCGACCGGGATATCGTCCGAAACCGGCTCCATCCCTTCGAAAAACTCGAATTGGCCGCCCCACCACTCGAACAGGGCCGTTATTATCCTCTGGGCTTGTTCCTTCAACGCCGCGATAAGGTCTTCGTGGGTAATAAAACCTTTTTCCAATAGCACAGTACCCAAACGGCGGCCGGACTCGATTTGAGCCCGGCGCGCCTCCTCGAACTCGTTCCCGTCTATTAGGCGGAGCGAAACCAATACTCTGCCCAGTTTTTCTCGCTCTTCGGTGCTGGACGCGAAAACGAGCATACCTTGTTTGAAATAAAGCCGCTTCTCCTCGAGGTGGCGCCGTATCGAGAGCGCGCCCGTTTTCTTGGCACCCTCCAAGAGCTGGAGTATATCGGGGAGGTTTATCGTTTCCAGGTCGCCTTTGAGGACCATCTAGTCCCTCTCCAAACGGCCGTATTTATAAAACACGGCGGGCGGTTACCGATAATATAACAAATTCCCCCTATTCGCGCAAAAGAAAAAGGCGGCAGCGCCGCCGTTAACCCTCATTATCGGTCATTGACCGTTCGTCGTCGGGCGGTATCCGGATCTTCAAACGGTCAACAGATCGGTCCGATGCCGCGAGAACCGTGAAAAGGTAAGGCCGCCACTCGACCTCCTCGCCGACCTCCGGTATGCGCTCCAACCGCTTTATCACGAACCCGGCAACGGTCTCGTAATCCTCCTTCGGCAGCGGGTCGGGTAGGTACTCGTTCAGGTAATCAATCTCGACGTCACCACCCATATAAAGCTCGTCGCCCCTACGAATTACTCGCCTTTCCACCCGGTCGTATTCGTCTTCGATTTCGCCCGCGACCTCCTCGGCGATATCTTCGAGGGTAATAAGCCCCACTACGCCACCGTACTCGTCCACGACCATCGCTAACTTTAACTCCGACGCCTGGAGCTCGAGCAGAGCGGTCTCGACCGATTTGGTCTCCGGGTAAAACTCCACCGCCCGTAGATAATCTAGCACAGGCAACTCCGGCTCGACGCCGATTAGATCGCGGGCGTAAACCGCGCCGCGCACGTCGTCCACCCGCTCGCGGCATACGGGAAGCCGCGAGTAACCATACTTACTTATCAGTGCGACGGCGTCGCCGACGCTCGCTCCTTCGCTAATACTTACGACGTCCACCAACGGCACCATCGCCTGGGCGACTTTGGTTTCGCCGAATCGGAATATCCGCCGTATCATCTGTTTCTCGAGAAGGACGGCAGGCGCGTCTTCGGCGCCCTCGGTCAGTATCGAACGAAGCTCCTCCCGGGAAACGTAAGGTGAACGCCCCTTCCTCCGAATCCCGAAAATACGTAACGACAAATCGGCCGCCGCCGTAAAGGTAAAGGTAACCGGCGTCAGGAAGTATATCGCGACGTTCAACCCCCTTGCCGTCGCCCGGGCGAAGTAATCAGGGTTTTGCAGACTTACCGACTTCGGTAGGATTTGTGCGAATAAAACTACAACGCACGTCATCCCCACGGTGGAGACGGCCGCCGCCCAGAAAGGCGGGAACGACCGCGCCGCCAGCGCCGTTGCGAGCGCCGTCCCGACTACTATACAAAGATTACCGCCCAGCGGAATCGTTCCCAGGAAGCGTTCCGGCTTTTCCATGAACGAGTCCACCAGCGCGGCACCTTTATCGCCCCGATTGGCCAGCGTCCGCATCCGAAGACGGTTCGACGCGAGAACGGCCGTCTCCACCGCTTCAAAGAAAGCGGCGCCGACGATGCAAAGTAAAACCGTTATCAGTTCAATCGTCGCCAATTACTGACCTTCACCCCGCGACCCGCGCCGCGCGACGTTTATACCTTCAAATCCGTAACCCATAATCGCTCCAGACGGTTCGGTCTGGCTTCCAACACCTGGAAAAGTACGTTGCCTACTACGAACCTCTCGCCCGTTTCCGGTATCCGACCCAGCCGGTTTATAATAAAACCGCCGACCGTTTCGGCACCTTCACCGTCCATATCGTATCCGAGCAGGTCTTCGAACTCCTCCAGGTCGAGCCGGGCCGATATGACGTAGGTTCCGCCGCCGAGGGGCACGCACTCGGCACTGCGCCGCTTGACGTCCATCTCGCCGATTATCTCGGCCAACACGTCGTCCATCGTAACCAGCCCGGCGATAGCCCCATACTCGTCGGTCACCAGGGCGAAGTGGTTCTTACTCTCCCGGAACTCGTAGAACAGGTCTATTATCTTCTTCGACTCGGGTACGAAAGCACATTCCCGCGCGAAGGTTTTTACGTCGGCCGCGGCGCCGCCGTTTATCAACAGGTCTTTTGCGTATATGACGCCTACGACGTCCTCGGCTCCGTCGCCCGTCACGGGCGCCCGCGAGAACCCGGCGGCCTTCATCAACCGCCCGGCTTCGGACGGCGCGGTATCCGCGGACACGGTGAACATATCGGTCCGCGGCGTCAGTATCTCGCTGACCGAACGAGAACCCAATGCCACCACCCGTTCAATCATCTCCCGTTCCGTCTCGTCCAGGACGCCGTTCTCCTCGCTTTCGGCGAGAAGCCCCATTACCTCCTCCGGGCCGACGTCGATTACCCTCGGTTTCTGCTTTCCCGCCAACAGGTCGGACACCGCGACGATTAACGCCGTCAAAGGCCATATGAACAAATAAACGAGCCTTACGAGGGGCGCGAGCGCGGCGCTTGCCACGTCGGCCTTTACGACTCCCACCGTCTTCGGGATTATCTCGCAGAAGAAGTATATAACGACCGTTACGATAATCGCTACGGCCCAGGGGCCGAACGTCGGCGCGAGCACCGTCGCCACAGCGGCGGCGGACGACGCGAACAATATATTGACGAACATATTGCCCAGGATTATCGTCACCAACAGGCGCCGCGGTTTGCGTACAAGAAACTCTACGGACTTATGCCCCGGGAATTTCAAGCGCACCAGGCGCCGACGCCGTACCTCGCCGAGGGAGAAAAGAGCCGCTTCGGCCATCGAGAACGCGCCGGACGCCGCGATAAGCAGGATAAAGAACAGCCCTATCTCGGGACCGATCATCGGCCCTCAGAGGCGCGCGAACGCCCCCGCCGGTAACACGGCGCCCAAGGTCGCTGTCCTTCACTAGATGGAGGTTGCTCAGGGTCCGAGTCGGGCTTTGCCGACCGTTTTGACGACCCGTCGCTTTCGGAGTTGTCTTCCATTGAATCGTGGTGAAACGTTAACCGATATCGAACATATACTTACACATTTTCCGGGGGAATGCAATCCCCTAAGAGACTAATCGATTCGGTTTTCTTTTTTACGCTTTGCCCCCGGTATATATCTCTAACGATATGTCTCTATTCCAGACTTATCGCTCTCATCACCATATCCCTAATCTTCTTCGCTATTTTATAATAATATTCGACTTCGTCCATATCGGGGACATAGAATTCGTCGCCGTACCGAACGTCAACGGCGAAACTCGTTAACCCCTTTACATCAATATCATAGAATCGGGCGTCGATTTCCGCGCATTTTTCCAACAGGTACTCGATATTATGGGTTTTAGGAAAGTCAACTTGGTGGAATATGAGAAACGCTTTCAAGTATTTCTCGGCTGCTTGCTGGCAGTGGAAACACGCGATATCCCTTAAAACCTCGCCTTCTTCCAACCTTAATTCGTGCTCAACCGACTTCAAATCGTTACTCGCTTTCGCGAGCCAATCTTTTATATAGTCGTCGGTCATATCTTAACCCCGGTCTCCAAGGCTTCCTTCACGATGCTTCCTATTTTATCTCGATAGTAATTTCTGTCTTCATAGGTTTTTATAATAATATCGACGTCTAATCCCATTTCCGCGAACTTCTTCCTCAATGTACCGGCTAAAACCCGCTTCTCTTTCATGGTTAAACCTTCGTTTACAACTACAAGAACGTCATAGTCGCTACTTCCGTGAACGTTACCGTCGGCCCTCGAACCGAAAAGTACCACCTCGCTCTTCGGGCACAGCGTTTTGATAACGTCTTTTATCTTCGCTACGCTCTTATCTTGGTCCATAATCAGAATCCACGGATATACCTACGGATACATCCTATTCAAGAGCCGCGGGAACGGAATAGTCTCCCGTATGTGCCTGACACCCGTTATCCACGCGACGGTCCGGTCCAAACCCATACCGAAGCCAGACGACGGCGCCGCGCCGTAACGCCTGAGGTCCAGGTACCATTCCAACGACTTCCGAGGGAGGTTATGCTCATCTATCCGTTTTAAGAGCGTCTCGTAATCGTCCTCGCGCTGGGAACCGCCTACTATCTCGCCGTAACCCTCGGGCGCGATTACGTCCGTCGAAAGCGTCAGTTCCTCGTCATCCGGGTCGCGCTTCATATAGAACGCCTTACACCAGTGGGGGTATCGATGAACGATCACGGGCTTGTCGAAGGACTCGCCTAATACAGTTTCGTCCTCTGCGCCGAAACCTTCTTTATCGTCAACGGTAATCCCCTTTTCGGCGAGAATCTCCAACGCGTCAGCATACGTTATCCTCGGGAACGGCGGCTTGACTCCCTCCAACTTCGATACGTCGCGTTCCAGCGTATCGAGCTCCGGCCGCCGCCTATCAAGCACGTCGGCGACAATCCGGCAGATTAACCCTTCGGCCAGCTCGATGCAGCCGTCCAGGTCCATAAATGTGGCCTCCGGCTCCACCTGCCAGAACTCGGTGACGTGACGCCGGGTCTTCGACTTCTCGGCCCGGAAAGCCGGCCCGAAGCAGTAGACCCGCCCCAGGGCCGCGGCGGCAGCCTCGTTGTAGAGTTGGCCGCTCTGGCTGAGATACGCCGGTTCGCCGAAGTAGTCTGTCTCGAATAGGGTGGTCGTGCCCTCGCAAGCGGCAGGCGTGAATATCGGCGCGTCCACGCGGAGATACCCACGCTCCCGGAAGAAGTCGTGGACCGCGTTCTCGGCGGTGGACCGGACTCGCATTACCGCTTCCTGCCGCGCACTGCGAAGCCACAAGTGCCTGTGGTCCAGCAGAAAGTCCACGCCGTGGTCCTTCTTCTGTATCGGGTACTCCTCGGCGAGGGCGATAACGCCGAAGTCCTCGACTGTAACCTCTACGCCCGAAGGCGCGCGTTTATCCTCCCGGACCGCGCCCCGCACCCAAATCGACGATTCCATCGTAACGCCGTCCATCTCGGCGAACTTCTCGTCTCCCACGTCGTCGGCGGACATTACGCATTGGACCCGGCCCGAGCCGTCGCGCAACAATATAAACTGGATTTTGCCGCTGGAGCGTCTATTGTACGCCCATCCGGCGAGTACCACCGTCTCGCCGATATGCTCGGGGAGCTCCGAAATCCAGATACGGTCGTCGAGGTAGGTCATTTCCGCTTGACCAATTCGGCCTTCCTGTGCAATACGCCCCGTCGCCCCAAGTCAACCAACGCTATGAAGGCGACGACGAAAGCGGCGACGCTCATCAACTGGGGAACCGTAAGCCCTAGGAAAAGCTCCTTGTTGTCGGCCCGTACGAACTCGATACCGAACCGGTACAGGGAGTACAAACCCACGTACGACCAGAAGACCATTCCGTCGAAGATCCGTTTCCGCCAGAGTATCAAGAGGACGACGAAGAAGATTAAGCTAATTCCCGACGCGTAGAGCTGGGTCGGATGGAGCTTAATAACCTCGGATACCTCACCGCCTAACAATCTCGTGATCAATATCTGGGGATCCTGCGCGTCCGCGTAACGCCCGGCGCCGGTAATAGGGTCCCACCCGGAGACGCCCCAAGGCAGGTCGCAAACCTTACCGTAGCAGCACCCGTTCAAAAAACAGCCCACTCGGGTTATCGCGTACCCCAGCGCCACCGACGGCGCTATTATATCGGTCCCGTACCAAACGGGTATCTTCTTAAAACGCATATACAGGATAGACGCGACGGCGGCGCACAGAAGACCGCCGTAGAATATTAGCCCGCCTTCCCATATTCTTATTATCGTCGCCGGGTTGTCGATGTAGAAATCCAAGTTGAACAGGATGTAGAAAATACGCGCGCCCACTATCGACGAAACGACGATTATGAACCCGATATCGAGAAAGTCGTTAGGGTTCAGCTTCTCGCGCTTGGCGCGCCACGCGGCGAACAAGATACCTACGAGAAAGGCGAGCGCAATGGCGACGCCGTACGACTTTATCGTGATGCCGCCTATCTGGAACAGTACCGGATGCACTTTCCCTCCAAAGGGTAGTTATTTAAGGACTTTCACCGTAAGGTCGTCGAAGTACGCGGTGCAGCCCCGCGCCTCCAACCCCACCCCGCCGGCGATCAATCCGATATCGGTCGCCTTCACCAGCGGCGTATCGTTCACCGCCAGACCCAGGTCGTTCCCGTCCGCTTCCGCGTATACAAGATACGGGGCACCCGTTTCGATACCGACCTTCTTCTCACCGAAGACGTCCCCGTCCCTCTCGACGGCCACCCTGTCGGCGTCAGGCATCAGCTTGAACGCGTAACGGTCGCCGCCTCCCGGATTGACGCGGAGAACCGGCCCCGCCCACGCGCTCTCTTTACCTACCGATTTAAAAAAGACGGTAACCTCGACGGCGTAATCGCTGCCGTAGTCCTTCTCGAGGCCCAACAACGCGTCCTTCAGCACAAGCATCCCGTGCTCGTTCGCGACGACGGCCTCTTCGCCTTCGCTCCATACCTCGAAGTCGGCGTCCTTCATTTCCGCGAAGTCGTACGTGTCGCCGCCCCCCCCACCGGTCGCGCCGCCCCCGCCTATAACACCGAATATCACCAGCACCGCCACACCGAGCGCGATTGACACAAAACCGATTATACCGCCGACGATTACCGCGAGACAGCAGCCTCGGCCTTTTTTGCTGGGTTCGAACTCAACCTCGTCGACGGGTTTCATCTCCCCCTCGAGACGAACCGCCGCTTCGTCCGATTCCTCGGGCTCAGCTGCGGGTTCAGGTTCCGGCTTCGGTTCCGACTCAGGTTCGACAGCGGGTTCCCGCTTCGTCTCAGTCTCTTCGGCATCCTCGGCATCGGGTTCGTCCGGTACCGTTTCGCCGGCGGGAGCGTCATCGCCCTCTTCCTTCGGCGGCGCGAACCCGGACTCGCCCGGCTCCTCGGCCGTCGGCCCCTCCGCTTTCGCCGCCTCCTCCTTGCTCATCCCGCAGTTGATGCAGAAGGCCGCGTCATCCTGGTAAGGGGTTCCACATTTCGGGCATCTCTCGACTGACATCCGTCGTCCTCTCGCGAAGGGTATTAGGCGCGTAATATACCATAAAAAACGCCCGATTGGAATCTTAAATAGGGCACCCAAGTCCTGCCGTAGAATGCCGAGATACCGAGTGGCCGTAATAATACTGGGTCATTATAAAGATAACCTTTTTACCAAAAAAGTGCAACGGCGGACTTTATGTCCGCCGGGTTTTTAATGGCGGCGGGGATAAACCCCGCCGCTTCCGTTTATTTATTTAAGCGGGTAACCGGCGAAACGAAAACCGCCCGCGGACGTGGGGCGGGGTTTTACTTATAAAGCATAAAATGTGTTCTTATAGTAAGGGAAGAACCCAAGACCGATCGAGCCAACGACTTCGTCACACCCCACAACGTTCATTTCACACAGTTCTGGTTTGTTCTTACGCGAATCAGAATCTTTTTTATCTTCGTCCTACAGAAAGCACATTAAATAACCGCGTTTAATAGAAATGAAGGTACCATAAAATGAAAATAGCGGCGAGCGTAATTAGAAACGGCAAAAGCGGACCCGTTACTGATATCAATAACCCGATAATCACGAATATAATAACGCGACACAGTAAATATACGACCCATTTCACTATAATAGTAACAACCAACGTTACCACCCAATAAAATACCGTTTCTAACCAACAAAACCATTTATTACAACATAAACACCACACCTTACACTTCTTTTTTCTGCATTTCTCTATAGTTTTATTAAGTTTTTCTTTAACCGGAGTCTCTATCTTTTCTTCGACCCATTTCCCGTACTCCTTGCATATTAACAATGGCATTATCCACTCCTTATCGGTTTAGGACTAGCAAGTATATCAGCACAATACACGATATGGATAACCCGACCAAGATTATCCCGCCCATTATTATTCAAAACCAACATTTTCCTTGTAGCTCCATCTCGCAATGCGCTTTTTATAATAACCAAACTCGTTTTAGTTCAAACTTATTTATAATTATAAACAGTACGCCCTTGCTCGTCAAGTATAAAAAACGTAAATCATTCCACTATAACCACTGTCTCCCCGGCGTCGACCATCGGATAAAGGGCTTCCACGTCCTCGTTGTACATCCGTACGCAGCCGTGGGACGCGGCCGTACCGATGCTGTCCGGTTCGTTAGTCCCGTGGATGCCGTAGCCGTTCGGGTACTCGGCGTTCGCTATCGATATAAAACGCGTCCCCAGGCCGTTCTCCGGCCCCGGCGGAATAGCCTTGCCCTCCCAGTACCAGGTCGGGTCCACCGACTTGGCACCGGTCGTGAACGTACCAGTCGGCGTTGGCGTCTCGGGTTTTCCCGGCGCGCACGGGTAAACACCTGCCAGTTCGCCTCCATCGTAATAGTAAAGCACCTTCTCCGACAGGTCGATGTAGAACCCGTCTTCGGGGGCGCCGGTCGAGTCCGCAAGCCGCCCCCCGACGAACACCTCTATCGTATCGGTCAGACCGGACCCCGGTTCGGTCTTAGCGTCGCCGAGCATTCCGGCAACCCTCTCGGCGTCTCCGGCGCCTACCGGGCCGTATCGCACTACGGTCGCGTCGTACGAATAATCAATCCACCCGGCGGCGTTTCTCGCCGGTAGCACGTCGCCGACGGCGTACCCTGCCGCTTTTAGTTCCTCGGCAACCTCGGCGGCGGCGGCCGGCGCGCCGCAGCCGTCAAAGACATCCACGCGGGCAACTTCCGCGCCCGCCGGTTTCATCACACCCTCGACGGTCAACTCTCCGCTCTCGGGCGAGCCGCAGGACGTTAAAAAAACCGCCGATAGTGCAGTTATCCAGAATAACGCTTTTACATTTAATCCCGTCATTCCTAACCCCATTTCTGTTATCGTTTAGTCAACCGATAGTATATTCACGGTCTTATAAATATCTCGCTATCTCGTCCAGCCCTTTTCTATCCCGGAGCTTGTCGTCCGGTGTCCCGGTCGGGCGCCCGACGGCCACCAGCGCCGCCAACTCGTAGCCGTCCGGCGGATCGATCATTTCCTCCAACTCGTCCTTCGCGAAAAGCGGCCCGGTCATCCAGACGGAACCGTAGCCCAACGCTTGCGCGGCGAGCATCAGGTTCTCGATCGCCGCCGCGACGCTCTGCTCCGACGCGTGGGCTCCGATACGTTCACCTATCTCCGGCGCGTATCGTTTAAGTAGTCGCCCCAACAACGCCCGATACGGCGCCGCGAAGACGGCGATTATCGCGGGCGCGTCCCTGAAGAAGGTAAAATAACCGGCGTACGCGTCCATCTCCTTCTTGCCCCGGGGCGAGTCTATCCCGTCGACGACCTTCCCTACAGCGGCGGCCACGGAATCGGCCATCGCCGCAACGTCAGCCGAGTCGTCGGCGACTGCGAAGAACCACGGTTGCGTGTTGGACGCACTGGGCGCAAAACGAGCGCAATCCAGCATCTTATCGATATCGGCCCGCGGCACCGGCTCCGGTTTGAACTCCCGGACGCTCCGGCGGGCCTTGATTAACCGTAAAAATCCGTCGGCGTCAACCATTTGCCCCTTCCTCCATTCCCTTTCTTACCCTCGTGACGAGATTATGGGCGCGCCTCAGCGGCTCGGGCAGGCGGTACTTTACGGCCGTCGCCAGCGTTATCTCCTCGGCATACTCCAGGCTCACGCGATGGCCGATAGAGACGAAGAGCGGCTTCACGCCGGCCCGCGTCCGTAGCACCGTCCCTATCCGCTCGCCGCCGTCGGTCAGGGGCGTTCGGACGCTACGGTCCCGGCCCGGTTCCTCGTACTCGCCCACTAATCGCGATTTGGCGCACCCAACGGTCGGCACGTCGAGGATTACGCCCAGGTGGGACGCTAAACCCAGCCTCCGCGGATGCGCCAGCCCCTGCCCGTCAACCAGTAGCACGTCAAACTCGCCAGCGAACCGCTCCAGCACTTCTAGAATGACCGGCGCTTCCCGGAACGAGAGCAGCCCCGGTACGTACGGGAACCGCGTCGGCTGCGCCGCCGACCCCTCGGCTATGGTCTCTAAACCGTCCGCCCGGCAAAGGACGACCACGCCGACGGTCAAACCAAGCTTCCGACTATAAGAAACGTCGGCGCCGGCGACCACGCGGATCGGGTCGGGCCTCCCGTTTTTCACAACCAGGCCCGCAAACTCCCGTTGGACCGCGACCGCACCCTCATAGTCGGTCGGCCAATCCACCGCTATGCCGTCGCCGGCGGCTTTGACAACGCCACCAGCACGACGCCTGCGCATATCAACACCAACCCCACTATCCTCACGGCCGTCACCTTATCGCCGAAGAGCCACCAAGAGAAGAAGAAGACCAACACGTAACCCAGCGCCACCATCGGATACGCGAAGGACAGCTCGGTCCGGCTCAGCACCACTAGCCAGCCCAGACTCGAGATGCCGTAGCTGACGAACCCCAAAATGACCAGCGGCCGGAATAGAATCGACACGGTCTCCCAACTCAGCCCCGAGATAGCACCCGAAGACCGAACGCCTTGCTTCAGGAAAAGCTGTCCGGCGACGCCGAGCGCCACCGAAAACAGGATGATAGCTATAGTCTTCATCCGACCTCCATTGAAATCGGTTTTTTACGCTGTAGCACCGCCGGCCATCAAGCCGTTTCGGTCACAGGTTTTCGTATATTTCGGGGGCGGTCGTTTTAAACCGCCGATGCATCCACATATAAAGGCCCGGACGGCTCCGGCACCACTTCTCGAGATAACTCATATAAAACTGGGTCCAATACTCGACGTCCTCTTCGTCGGACTCGCCGCGCGGCACCGGAAACACCGCGTCCTCCATAATAACCTCGTGCTGCGACCCGTCGTCGTTTACGGCACGCCCGCAGCAAAACGCCGCGCCGGTTTTGAGCGCCAGCACCGCCGGTCCCCGGAACGCCGACGCCGGCCGCCCGAAAAACTCCACGGTGATGCCGTCTTCGCCGGCGTCCTGGTCGAACACGATCCCGATTATCTCGTTTTTTCCGAGTCTTTTCAGCATGGCCTTTACGGCGGACGGACCCGTTCCAACGACTTCGACGCCCACCCGGCGCCGCACCCAACCAAGCAATCTCTCGACGTATTCGTTCTTCTGCGGCTGCGCTAGAAACGTAACCGGATAACCGCGTAACGCCAACGCAGCGCCGCCCAACTCGAAAGAACCGAAGTGCCCCGTCATCAAAAAAGCACCGCGGCCTCCGGCCAGTGCGTCGACCAGACAATTCTCGTTTTCGATTCTCAACCAGTTGCGGACGTTTTTAGCGTTATATTTCGGGAAACGCGCGAGTTCCACTATCGCCTGGCCGAAGGCCTCGAAGGACCGGCGCGCCGTCGCGTCCACCCACGTCTCGTCCTTGTCCGGGAAGCAGAAGCGCAGGTTGGCCTTCGCGACCCGACGCCTGAAACCCCAGAGGCGGTAACCGGCCCTACCGACGGCCCGGCCGAAAGCCGCCGCGGTACCCTGGGGGAGTAGATTAACCCAGAACACTAACTTCAGCACGAGCAGGAACTCGACCAGGTGTTTCAGTTTCCTGAGCATAACGCCGCACTACCTGTGGAGCGTATCGCCGAGAACCCGAAGGAGTACGCCTTCCAACTCGGGTTCACCGGCCGTCACCTCGGTCTTAACGTCCAGTACGTAAACCGGAACCCTTGACTTCCATTTACCTATCCGCGCTTCGTCTTTCGCGGTCGTGACTATCGCGACGCAATCCGCCGCGAAAGCCGCTCGCTCGACGGCGGCGAGATTGTCTTTAGTATACATATAATGGTCCGGGAACGGGCGACGAACCGCGACGACGGCACCGACCTCCTCCAGCGTGGATATAAAACCGCCGAAATTCCCCAAGCCGGCCAACGCCAATACGCGTTTGTTTTCGATTTCGGCCAGGCTCAGCGGACGGTCGTCCCCCAACTCCCGCACACCCGCCGGGTAGTGTCCGGCCGTCAACCTCACGGCTTTACGTGCGTATCTAGCAACCACGTCCTCCCATACGTCGATATACTTCCCGATGTTCGCTTTCGAAAAACACACCACGTTCGCGTAGAATAGCGCGTCAACACCCTCCCGCGCCAACCCGGCCGGAAACGACCACTCAGGCGGGCGGCTCGTGTCCACCAAGACTATGTCCACGTCCCGCGCCAGTTGAACGTGTTGGAACCCGTCGTCCAGCACGATAACCTCGGCGCCCTCCTCGACGGCGACCAAACCCGCCGAGTACCTGTCCGAACCGACGACGATACAAGCGTCGGGAATCGCCCGAGCGAGCATCGCCGGTTCATCACCGCTCTCCTCCGGCGGCACAAGCAAGCCCGAACCCGGTCTGGAAACAACTACCGTCCCGCCGGACGTACGGCCGTAACCCCGACTGAGTATAGCGACGGACCGCCCGGTCGTATGAATCAATCGCACGAGGTAGACGACAAACGCCGACTTCCCGGTCCCGCCCATCGCGACGTTGCCGACGCTGATAACCGGAACCGGCAACCGCTTCGGCTCAAGCGGCCCGCCGCTCGAGTACGCCCAGCGACGAACCGCCGCCGCCAGCCCCCAAACCTGTCCGAACGGCCAGAGCAGGTACCGAACCGGCCCGTCGGTCAGCCGCCGGTAGAACGGTTCGTACGAACTTGCCGGGCTCATATTATCCCATCCCCCATCGCTCCATAACGAAATCTACGGCCCGTGCGCTCCCGCCGATAAACCCGGCGGCCGCCGCCCGCGCTTTCGTCATCTCGGCCTCCAACAGCTCAGGCTCCCGGTAAAACTGGGTCAGCAACCGGGTCAATTCGTCTCCGTCGGCAACGGTCGTTCCGCCGTTTCCGTCGAGCAGCCGGACCTCGTACGGGAAGTGGAACGTATTCGGGCCATACACGACGGCGCAGCCCGCGTACGCCGGTTCCACGATGTTCTGTCCACCGCGCGTCACGAAAGACCCACCGACGACTGCGACAGCTCCCGCCGCGTACAGATGGGACAAGTCGCCTATAGTATCTAGAACCAACGCGTCGCAGCTTTTACCCCCGTTCGAATAAAAGCCAGCGGCAATCCCGAATTCCGAGAGTAAATTCGCTACCGCCTCCGCCCTTTCGGGATACCGCGGCGCAATAAGCAGCTTAAGCGACGGGCGTACATCCCGGGCCGCCAGGTACGCCCGGGCTATTAATCCCTCTTCTCCCTCATGCGTGCTGCCGGCGATTAACAGGTCGAGTTTATCGGTTATCCCCAACCGCGAGTGGACCTCGGAAATAAGCCCAGGGTTCGGCTCCACGTCCAGGTTATCGTACTTAATGTTTCCGGTAACCTCGACGGCGGCAGCATCAATACCGAGAGCGCGAAACCGGGGAATATACTTCTCGTCGGAAACCGCGTACGCGGAGATACTCGCGAGCAACGGTTTGAACAACCAACCGACGGCCCCGTACCGGCTCGCGGCCTTCTCGGTCATCCGGCCGTTTACGACGGCGATGGGGATGCCGCGCCGCACCGCCACATAAATCAGATTCGGCCAAAAGTCGCTCTCGACCAATATCAACGCGACAGGGTTAAGCCGCCTCAGCGCAAAATACACCGGCGGAAGCAGGTCGTACGGCAGCCCCAGGTTGTAATCGGCGCCGACGCGTTCGGCCGCTTTCGCGCCGGTGGTCGTAACCGTCGTGACGACGACCGGGACGCCCGGAAACCGCTCCCTCAACAGGGCGATGAACTTCATGGACGCGAGGGTTTCGCCGGCCGACGCCGCGTGGACTATAATAGACCGGTCGATACGCGGCAGGCCGAACCCGAGCCGCGAAATGAACCGTGACCTGAAATCGCGAAAGAACAGGGCCGGCGCCCATAGTAGCAGGAAGAGGAAATGAACCGCTAGGTTATAAAATATAAAGGCTAACCAGAAGGTCAAACCGAACTTAGGTTGCCGGTTACCATTATAACTTCCCATATCGCGGTTATTTCCCAATGCTACGTTCCTAATACCGGCGGGTTTACCCGCCGGTGCTTAACCTGCTGGCAAGCCACGAACCCCGGCTTTAGCCGGGGAAAGGGAAAACCCTAATCCCCCGCCGACTGAAGTCGGCGCAGCCACGGGCTGACTTCGAAACCGCTTCGCGAGTTATGCACCGCCGGATGAATCCGGCGGTATCAAACGAATTATTATATTAATCCGTAAGCTGCGCTTCTAACAACCGTTTATACGCGCCGCCGTCCAGGACGAGGTCTTCGTGGGTACCGATTTCGGCGACGCGGCCGTTCTCCAATACGACTATCCGGTCTGCCCGACGCACCGTCGACAGCCTGTGAGCGATTACGAACGTCGTCCGCCCGACCATCAACCTATCCAGCGCGGCCTGTATCAGACGCTCCGATTCCGTGTCCAGGCTCGACGTGGCCTCGTCGAGTATCAGAATCCGCGGGTCCCGGAGCACAGCGCGGGCTATAGAGAGCCGCTGCCGTTGCCCGCCCGATATTTGCACGCCCCTTTCGCCTATGTAAGTTTCGTAGCCCTTGGGGAACCGGCGTATAAACTCGTCAGAGTTGGCGGCGCGGGCCGCGTCGTATACCTCCTCGGCGGACGCGTCCAATCGACCGTATAAGATATTATTATAAACCGTATCGGCTAAAAGTAACGTCTCCTGCGGTACCAGGCTAATCTGATCCCTCAGCGCGTCGAGGTCGTACTCCCTGACGTCCCGGCCGTCAACGAGCAGCCGCCCCCGCGACGGCTCGTAGAAACGTGGTATCAGCGACACGAGGGTACTCTTCCCGGCGCCCGATGGGCCAACCACCGCGGTAACCTCGCCCGGCGCCGCTTCAATAGAAACGCCGTCGAGTACGTAATTCAGGCCGTCGTAAGAGAAAGACACGTCGTCGAAGACGACCGAACCCTCGATTCGACCCCCGTACGTACCTTCGCCGCGAAGTTCCCGCTCCGACGGTTCGTCGGCCACCTCGAAGACCCGGGTGGCGGCCGCCAGCGCCTTTTGAATAAGCACGTTCACCCGGCCGACGGTCTTTATCGGCTGGTACATAATGACGATTAAACCTGTGAACTCGAGAAGGCTCCCGGTGGTCATTCGGCCGGATAAGACGAGATGGCACCCGTACCAGAAGAACCCGGCTATCCCAAGGCCGCTCACCACCTCCATCATCGGCCGAAGTATCGCCTCGACCTTAACGCCGTACATCCAGGCGCGGAAAGCCTCCAGGTTTTTCTTTCGGAAACGCCCGACCTCGAAGTCCTCCCGACGGAACGATTTGATGAGTTTTATCGACGCCAGGTTCTCGGTCAAAAAAGCCGTCAGTCCGGCGATCTTCGTCTGTATCTCCCGGCCGGCCCGGCGGCTCTTGGCTCCCAACGCGTTGATTATTATCCCCAGGGCCGGGAAAGATATTATGACGAGCAGCGTGAGTTTCCAACTTCGGAAGAACATTATCGACAGTACGACCGCCAGAGTCGTAACCGCGTGTAGTACGTCCTTCAGCGAGTTGGCCGACTCCTGGAGGACGTGGACGTCGTTGGTCGCGCGAGAGACTACCTCACCGGTCTGGCGCACATCGTAGTACCTGAGCGGGAGTTGGACCAGGCGCCCGAAGACCTTATTCCTGATCGCGAGAACGACCTTCTGGCCCGTGTACGAGATAAGGTACGAGCGGAAGAAGGCAAAGACCCCGGACATAACTATCACGAAGAATATCCATATCGGCAGGAAGTTAACGACGGCGAGCCGGGGCTTCTCCAACCCTAATAAGAACAAGTTGAAGACCAACCCGTCCTTTTTACCGGCGAGGATATCGATGACCTGGCCGATGATGACCGGTAAGGACGCCTCGAAGCCGGACGCCAGGGCGCTGGCGAGACTGCCCAGGAGCAATAAGTGCCAGTAGCGTACCAAGTACGCCAGGAGGCGGCGCGCGGGTCCTTTTTTAGTCGCGGGTTCGGGCATTTTAGGATTTGTCGTTTGACTTAAATCGACTGAAAATCGTGCTTTTATTCCGCCGACTAAAGTCGGCGTTCGACACTACGCCGGTTAAGCACCGCCGGATTTTTTTCTTGCGTTATCCGGCGGTATCGCCATTATCCGAATCCGAACCCGGGCCGACCTAAAGGTCGGCCCCTACGTTTATAATGTATCGGGCGGCCCGTTCAGTGGCAGTAGCGCCTTCGTAGTCGCCGGAGTACGCTAAAGCGGCTTTAACTCGCCGAAGTTCCTTCGTCTGTTCGGCCCTGGCCGCTCCGTCGGTCAACAGCTTTAAGGCCGCCTTCGCCACCGGTTCGGGTCGGGCTTCGTTTTGTAACAACTCCGGGACTATCTTCCGGCCGGCGATTATGTTCGGTAAACCCAGGTAATTAACGCGCGCGAGCCGCTTCCCTATCTCCCAAGTTATCGGATTGACCCGGTACACGATAACCATCGGCGTGCCGATTATCGCCGCCTCCAGCGTAGCCGTACCCGAAGCGGCGATTATCACGTCGGCGGCCGCCATCAAATCGACCGCGCACCCCTCGTCGACGGTTATCACCACCCGGCCCTCGCCGAGAATCGTGTCCACCCTACCGCGGTCAACCGTCGGGGCAAAGCCCAGCACGAACCGCACCTCCGGCGCTTCGGCCGCGATTAGCTCCGCCGACCGTACCATCAAGGGCAGAAGCCGGTCTATCTCGCTCGGCCGGCTACCGGGGAGAAGCCCGACCAGCGGCGCGCCGGCCGATACCCCGTGTTCGGCCCGTACGTCGCGGCCGGACGGGACGGTCGTATCCAACAGTGGATGCCCGACGAACTCGGCCCGGACGCCCCACCCACGCCAGAGCTCCGGCTCGAACGGGAATATACATAGTACAAGGTCGAGATACTTGGCCATGCGGCGACCACGCCCCGGGTTCCACGCCCAAACCTTCGGCGGGATGTAATAGACCGTCGGGACGCCTTTCCACTTCGCGTGGGCGACCAGCTTCGCGTTGAAGCCGCCGTAGTCTATCGCGACCACGATATCCGGGCGCCGCCTGCGAATCGCTCTCGTAAGGGCCCTATAGTCCAGTTTAATTCGGCTCAAGCGCCCGAGTACTTCGACGAGACCGACGATACCGTGGCCACCGGCGTCGACTAACGTCTCGACGCCGGCCTCTCGCATCGCCGGGCCGCCCATACCTGACAGACGCACCCCCGGCTCGAGCTCCTTCAACGCCCGGGCCAGGTGAGCGCCGTGGACGTCGCCCGACGCCTCACCGGCGGAGAGGAGTATCTTTAATTTATCGTTCTTCGTAATGTTTTTATTATCAACTGGTTAAGCAATCCGTGACGGCTTCAACCGCCCTATCCACCGCGGCGTCGTCGACCCAAAGGTGGGTTACGGCCCGGACGCCCGGGTCGAACGGTACCATCAGGACGCCCCGGGCGACCAATTCCTCGCAGAACGCGTACGGGTCCCGGCCGTCGGTGAAGTCGAAGACCACTATGTTGGTCTCCACCTCGTCCGGGTCTATAACGACGCCCGGCACGTCAGCCAGCTTCCGGGCCAGGTCCTTGGCCCTGCGGTGGTCGTCGGCGAGCCGTTCCATGTGATGGTCCAGCGCGTATATCCCACCTGCGGCGATGATACCTACCTGGCGCATACCGCCACCGTGCATAATCCGGTAATGCTTCGCCCGTTCGATAAACTCCCCGGTACCGCAGAGGACCGAACCCGCGGGCGCGCCCAGCCCCTTGGACATACAGACCGAGACCGCGTCCGCGTGCTTGACATAATTCGACGGTTCTACGCCCGCCGCTACGGCGGCGTTGAAGAGCCGCGCCCCGTCGACGTAAAGCGAAATGCCCCGGGACCGGGCGAACTCGCCCACCTCCGCGACCTTCTCCAGGGGATAGACCCGGCCACCGAATCGGTTGTGGGTGTTCTCTATACAGATGACGGCAGTACGGGGAAACCACGGCGCGTCGGGCCGGGTCGCCGTTTTGACGGCCTCGATGTCCAGGACGCCCCGATCCGACGGAACGGTCCGGGTCTGTATTCCGGCGAAGGTCGCCACGGTCGCTAACTCGTACTGGATTATATGGGATTCGGCGTCGACGATTACCTCGTCGCCGGGTTCGGTCAAAGTGTGAAGCGCCACCTGGTTGGACATCGTGCCCGTCGGCATCCAGAGGGCGGCCTCGGTCCCCAATATTTCGGCTACTTTCTCCTGGAGGGCGATTACGGTGGGGTCGTCGCCGAAGAAATCGTCTCCCACCTCGGCCTCGTACATCGCCCGGCGCATCTCGGGCGTCGGTCTGGTAACCGTGTCGCTCCTCAGGTCGATAACGTCGTTTTTTTCCATAGGCTTATCGGGCGGAGTGTAGCATAAAGGGTATTAGCCTTCAACGAGTATCAGATTAAACCGGTTAAATACGAACTGCGGGTACGAAACGCCCCGTCTCCGGATTTGAAACACTGGAGAAAAATAAGGCCAGGCACAAAAAAGCCGCCCCCTTGGGAGCGGCTCGAAACGTACGGTCGTAGATGTTTACAGGGAAAACCGGGACGCCAGGTCGTAAACCACCGGTATCTCCCAGAACTCGCCCTGCAGGGTCCGAATCATCGCGATAAGCTGCACGATGAGGACGAATATACCCCCGAACAAAGTCAAGCCTAGGACCATCCCCGCAAGGAACAATACGAGCGCCTGTTTAGCGTTCTCCTTACAGAACGGGTTATCGGGTTTTATCAAAAGTGGCAAGATGAACAGAATTCCTAGATACCCGAGACCCGCCAGTACCTTACCGTCTTCGATTTCCTCGGGAGTAAAAGTCGGTGCGCCCGAACTCTCGTCGGTCATAACAACCACCCTCTACATAACTCGCCTCGGTAGAGGCTGTTAAAAGTTCAATTGTTCGGCCCAGCCGCCGAGAACCGGCATCTTCCAGTACTCGCCCTGGAGGGATTTTACTATCCCCATTATCGCGAGGGCCAACCAACCTAAACACAGGATTAAGGCTATTGCCCAACCTAGGCACGGGACAAACAAAAAGACTGCAGATAATATTAGGACGACGATACCTACGATAAAAAGTAACATTCCCTGCTTCGCGTGGAACTGGGCGAACTTGTTATCCTTGGCCGCCAGGAGAGGAATCAGGAATAGTATCCCCAGGTATCCTATTGCTGCGTAAGTCTTCCCCTCTTCAATCTCCTTGGCGTCGGCCTTCGGCATATCCGGCGCCTTCTTCTTTTCTTTTTCTTCCGGCATCTTTTACCTCCCGGCTTCCGTCGGGAAGCCTTTGGATTAGCGTAAACTGACGAACCTTTCGGCCTAAATATTTATCTTCTCGGCCAAACCGCCGAGCAACGGCATCTTCCAATACTTGCCGCCGAACGCGTTGATAAGTCCCATAACTGCCAGAACGACCCAGCCCCCGAAAACGATTACCCATATTATCAGCCCTATGACCGTACCGAGCGCGGAACCGACGCAGCTTAGCGGCCCGGGGAGTATGCCCCCGAGTACGCCGAACACGACCGCCAGAAGGATCCATAAGATTACGGCCACAATCCAACCGATTATACTTGCGCAGCACAAGACCATACCTTGCTTACCGTGGAACTTGGCGAACTTGTTGTCCTTCGCCGCTAACAGCGGGACCAAAAAGAGGATACCGATGTACCCTATCCCGGCGAAAGTTTTCCCCTCTTCTATTTCTTTAGCGTCGGCCTTTGGCGCTTCCGGCGTTTTTTCCTCTTCTCTTCCTTCAGGCATCGTTTACCTCCCGGCCTCACGATTGGGCCCTATCGTCATTTGCTTGATAAATCGACGCGGCGTATGCACCTATACGTTTATCCTCTCAGCCAGGTCGGCGAACAGCGGCATCTTCCAGTATTCACCCTGAAGCGCCTTCACGAAACCGATTATCGCGAAGACCAACCAGCCTATACAAAGGGCCATTACGATTAGGTAAATTATAAAACACATCGCCCAACCGACAATCGGTATAAAAGCGGACATAAACCACATAATCCAGAGTATGACGAACGCCACTACGGTTCCGGTGGTCAATACCATCGACTGCTTCGCGTGGAACTGAGCGAACGCGTTGTCCCTCGCCGCCAGAAGCGGTATCAGAAACAGGATACTTATATACCCGATCGCCGCGAACGTCTTTCCCTCTTCGATTTCGTCCACGTCGGCGCCGGGCGCTTCGGCCTTTTCGGCCGAGGCCGGTTTTTCCTCGGGCTTCTCTTTAGCTTTTCTTTCGTTCATCGGCTACGTACGTAAGGTCTTCACTACGTTCATTCAGGCAGATACTATCGCGCGCCAGCCTTGCCAGTTAGGGCGCGGGCGGCCAGTATTACCTGTAATACCACCGTCAAAATCAACCATACCCCCCATCCCAGAAAAACCCACGGCCCGATAAGCGGCCTGAACAGGTCTACGACGACCAGCCCTATAACTTGCATCACGAATACCGACAGCGCTCGCTTGCCGTGCTTTTTGACGAATTCACTTCCGGCGAACAAGTAAACGATTACGCAAATCGGCCCGCCATAACCAAGCGCCGCCGCTACCCTGTCCTTTCTCGACGGGCCCTCGGTCACATTATATCCTCGTTAGTTTTTTAATCAAGCGATATTTTCGACGGATAAAAATCAGCGCGTCAGTTTAAAAACCAGCGCGTCAGTTTAAAAAACTGGCTTGCCAGTCTAAAAAAATGGCGCATCAGTCGTCGGCCAACTCCTCTTTCGCCTCTATCCGTGCCAACCCTTCGGCCGCGTCCTCCTCGAACGGCGAACCGGTGTAATAATCGATTATCTCGCGGTAAAGCGTTTTCGCCGATTCCAGGTCTCCCTCGCCCTCCCGGACCCGGGCCAGCTTGAAGGTAACGTATACGTACGGGAACGCGCCGGCCGACTCCGTGCGCGCCCTCTCGTAGTACTCGGCGGCCTTTTCACTTTCGCCTTCGGCCGCGTACGTATCGGCCACACCGACCTCGGCCAATACTTTTAAGTCGCCGCCGCCGCGGCCGGCATCCTCGAAGTTTTCGCGGGCGTCGCCCATTTCACCCAGCTCGAAGTGCAAGTTGGCTATCTCATATTTAGCCAAGCGCCCGGCCTTGGTATCGCCGTAGCGGTCGGCCACTTCGCTGTACTTATCGATAGCGTCCCGGAATATGGCATCATCGTCCAGTTCTTCGGCCGACGATACTCCCTCCGCCGCCGCCGCGAACGATTCGGCTATCTCATCGTTCACCCTCGCGAGAGCGGTGGCGGCTTTGCTCTCCCGGCTCTCCCGGTACATGTACCAGCCCACGTACGCACCGAATAACAGGAGTGCGGCGGCCAGCCCTATTGCTATAACTCTCCAATAACTGGTCGCGACGGCGCCTAACTTCCTGTACCACGGAAGTTTCTCCGGTTCCGTCACCCTCCGGCGCCGGGGTCCCTTTTTCGGTCTAATGACAGGCATAACGCCTCCGTATTAAGATTCGCCCGATGGAAAGTCGACCGGGCGGCTATTAACCTTGTCTTACGTGTATGAATGTAGCCCGCCGAAAATCATGTTCGAGAACAGCGTAAGGACCGCGGCCACGAATATTATTATCTGGAGTACCGCCGTCTTCGCGCCCCGCCAACCCCGCAAGTGCCGCGCGTGCAAATAGACCGTCGCGATAAGGAACACTATCAGCGAAGCGACTTCCTTCGGGTCCCAACTCCACCATACGGACCAGGCCTTCTGTGCCCAAATCGCGCCGGCCACCAGTGCGCCTATCGTGAACAGCGGGTATCCGACGGCAACCGCGGCATACCCGACCCGGTCGAGTTTATCCCGGTCGGGTAGGAAGTTCAACTTCCCCTCGGGTTTTATTAAGTACAGCAGCCCCGCGGCGAAAGCCAAGGCGAACGCGCCCTCCCCCAGACACGCCAGGGTAACGTGTATCGTAAGCCAGTACGATTGGAGAGCGGGCACCAGTTGGCCCTCGATCTCGCTCGGGAATATGGAACCCAGCACGAGTAGCAGAAACGCCACCGGCATAACGATTGTCCCCAGGAACGTTTGCCGCGTCTTGACGTAAAAAGCCAGGTAGAACAGCACGGAAGCCCAAGAAAACATCAATAAATACTCGTACATCCCCGACGTAGGCCAATGGCCCGATATAATCATCCTGGCGATTATCGCATATGTCTGAAAGACGAACCCTACAACGGCCAAGCCGACGGACACCCATACGAGTATACGCCATCTCAACCCGGCCCAGAAAAACATTATTACGGCCGCGACGATATAAGCCGCGAAGGTCCAACTCAACGGACTAAGCCACGCGGTAAAAAGCTCTAGCCTTATCTTGCCCTTACCCGGCGCGCCCGGCACCGAGTCGAGGGCAGTTTTCAACTCGAGAGCCGCGGTCCCGAGCGCGTCGGCGTCGCCGGCCGCGTATCCGGCGAGCACCTTCTCGGCCGCCGGCGCGAGCTCGCTCCCCTCGCCCAGGACCGGCGTCCAAGGCTCGCCTTCGTCCGCCGGCGGCGCCAACGTAAGAAGCCTCAAGTCTAACCTGTTGACGCGGCCGGCCCGGCCGATAAGCTCGTGGGCTCGTTCGTTGGCCTTCTCTACATCCGGGGCGACCATCGCCGCGTTCATCATCGCCGGAATAACCACGCTTTCGAACTCGGTCAGGCTGTACCAACCGCTGGACGTGACACCCGGCGCTTCGCCCGCTTCCACGTACAACACCCGGCCCTTACGACGGTACTCCTCGTCCAGGACCAGCGCCCAAATCGCAATTTGTTTGTCCCGTGTTAAGTCACTTTCAGAAACCTTGCCGGCACCTTTCATAGTATCGTACGCGTTCGCGGCGTAGACGGCCCAAGGCGTGGGTCGCCCCGTATAAACCGGCATATTGGCAAACATCGCCGGCAGGCCCGCTTCTTCTATCACGTCGAAGTTCGGTTCGTATTCGGCGGCTGCCGGAACGACCGCGCCGAAGAAAACGCCAAACAATAACAACCCGGTCAGTTTTTTTGACATCAGCGTCGCCTTATTCTGTCAACCTAAGCCCCAGCCTATCGGAAATACGGGCGGCTATTCCCTCGAACTTATCCGCGAACATATCGTTACCCTTGTTTGACCGGCCGGCTATTATCGTCCCACTCGCGTCGCCGACTACGTATATACGCTCGTGCCGAAGATAAAGAGCCATAACTACGCCCAGTGAAAAGAGTATCGCACCGGCGTAGAAGACACCCAATCCAGGGTCCCGGGACACGGTCAACCCCGAGTAGGCCGCAACTTCCTTCCCGAGGAACCGTACGACGTACGTCCCGTCGGACAATTCCCACACAACCCGCTCGCTGAAACCCACGTCGACCGAACGCCCGGTCGCCGTATCCTCCAGGGTCAACTGCCGCATCCTCAAATCAGGGTTGTTGGTCGGGTCCGGCTTCAAGTAGACGTGTACCCGGTTGTCGCCCAACGGGACGTATGAATCGGACGCCAAAACGTACGTCTCTCTACCGACCGGCGCTTCGGGTATCACCGTTACGACCACCTCGAACTCGGCTGCGGCCAACGCCGGGTCCGCGAATTGATAGATATTTATATCGCTGTCGTTATAGAAACTGAAGCCGCGGGCCGCTAGTTCGTCACCCTTTACGAGCATCCATACCGCCGTAGGGTTACTCTCCGGATTGGTGTCGGTTACGCCCTCTTCGGTAACGTAAAAGTTGCTGAAGTAATCCAGTATGTGCATAACGTAACCGGTACCGCCCAGCTCTACGATGGAGCCGGGCGTAGCCACGGCCGTCCCTTCCTCCCCGGCGACGCGCCACGCGAGCTCAACCGTCTCTATATCTTCGGGCGTCTCGCCTTCGGCCAGCTTAGTCCCCGTAAATGCCAACCCGGCCTCGCCCTCGTCGTTCATATCGGTTTGGTAAAACGCCAGCCGAGAGTACGTGAGCGCGTCGTTTACTTCGACAATCTTCTCGACGGGCTGCTTGCCCCGTTCGAACACCCGGAGACGCGTTTTGAAATCGGTAATCCGTCCCGTGTTCACGTCCCGCTCGGCCTCTACATCGAGGCATTCTAGGACGATTTCGGCGGAAAGTTCGTCCGGGAGGCAGTACCTGTAACCTTCGAAGAGATGGATTTTACCCTCGTGGCCGAACCACCGGACCGCGCCGCCCACGACGATGATGAGCACCCCTGCGTGTACGAAGAACTCGCCGAACCGGGACCACCGGCGTCTGTGCCCCACGGCGCCGCCGCTCACGACCGCGACCCTGTACCCGGCGCCCGACAGCGCTTCGGCCGCTTCGTCCGCCGAAACGGCCCCGCCGTATTTCTTCTGCAACCGCCAGCCCTTGACGTCCGCGGCGCTGACCCCGTCGGGCAGACGGTACGGCGCGACGATGTTTCTCATCCGCCGTACCAAACAGGTGAAAAGGCTGATACCCAGGAAGGCCATCAGCGCAATGAAGTACCAGGCGCTATAAACCGTATCAAACTGGAACGAGAGTATCATCGACGCGAGCCACCCCGGATACCTGGCCTCGTACATCTCCGGGCCCAAACCTTGCGGTATAAACGCCCCCATGGCCGACACGACGAGTAGTATAATGAAGGTGTAAACCGCCACCTTCATATCGCTGAGAAAGTCGATAATCTTCTTCATATAAACGGGCATTACGTGCTCCGCTGCCAGGACCAGTCGGCAAGCCGGGCCAGGTAATCCCGCGCGTCGCCGGGCGCAAGTTCCGTGAGCCGGTCCTTCGCCATCTCGCCGTAGCGCCGGGCCGTCGTCTCGGCCTCGCCCAGGGCGCCGCTGTCCTCGAGCAACGTGAGTATCTCGTTGGCGCACTCGGAACCGCCGTCGCCGTTCCAGAACGACTCGACCAGGCCGGCCAACTTCTTGCGCGCGCCGGTCCGCAGTCCATATATCAACGGAAGCGTAACCTTTCCCTCGCGCACGTCGTTCAACTCGTCTTTGCCCATCACCTCGGACGGGCTGGTGAAGTCCATACAGTCATCGGTTATCTGGAACGCTAGGCCGAAGTTGAGACCGTAAGATGTAAGAGCGCCGACGGCCCCGCCGTCACTAAGAACGGCCCCGCCGTTACCGCCTGCGGCCAGGGCACCGCACCTGGCGGCGGTCCGCATCAAGCTCGCCGACTTCTTCTCGATGATGTTGAAGTAGTCCTCCTCGCTCAGATTGAGTTTACCCTGCCACCACATCTGGAAGAACTCGCCGACCGACATTTCGTTGGTTACACCGGCCACGAGGTTTATTATCTCGGGCTGGTCTATCTCGGTCAAGAGGTCGAGGAAGACCTTCGTGTACAGGTAGTCTCCGCCCAGCACCGCCGTACGGTTCCCGTAGCGCATATTGGCGGACGCGCGGCCCCTCCGCTCGTCCGACTCGTCTATGACGTCATCGTGCAAGAGGGTCGCGAGATGTAACATCTCTATAGCCGCGGCGATGACGACGGCCCTCCGGTCGGCGCCGCCGACGGCCCGGTGCGCCAGCATCACCAGCCGGGGCCGTATCCACTTCCCGCCGCGACCGAACGCGTACACCAGCACATCGTCCGCGATAGGCAGGTCCGCCTGAATAGTCGCGAGAATCCGCTCACGGACCGCCGCAAGCTCGTCCTTAAGATAACCGTCAGTAAGGCTTAAAACGTTGTCGTTCAAAATAGCTAGCTCCCGTTTTGAATCGAGTTGCGTTTACGCAGGCTCCGCCGCTTCGGTAATGATAATTACACCCTCGGGCCGAACCTCCATATAGCCCGAACCGATCGCATAATCCCGATCCTCGCCATCCACGCGGATGGTCAAGTTCCCTTCCCGAAGGGACGTAACCAGGTACGTGTGGCCGGGCAGCACGCCCAGATACCCATCAGTACCCGGCGCGCATAAATACTCCGCGTCGTCGTCGAAAGCTTTCTCGACGGGCGTTACCACGTGAAGGTGAAAAGTCTTACCCATTACGTCTATCGATTACCGCGTTCCAGCGCCGTATTAACGTCGTCCCAGGTTACGGCCCGCTGTTCGGTTATCTTGCCGCGAACGGCCAGACCGCACATTATACCGTAACGTTTCACGTCATCGCGCTTGTCAGTGTTTACCAATTTTACGTCTGCGCCCGGGCGGTTATCCAACTCTGCCGAAATCTCCTTCACCCCCCAGACGCATCCGGGGCACGCCCCGCTCCAGAAGACAGTGACCCGATTCACCGGGTACGGCAGCGGTTTGGGCTTCATAAGTTCCGGCGCCGCCGAACCGTAGTCCAGATACATCAACGCCCGCGGGCCGTCGACGATGATTTCGCCGAAGCCGAACCTCTTGAAGAACCCGGCCGGACCGTACGGGTACGGCGATTCGTCTTCTTTCCACGCTAGTGCTGACCCGCCGCCGGCCTTCCGCGCCTCGCGCGTGAACGCCCGCACCAGCTCGGTCCCGACGCCCTGCCCCCGGTACGGTTCCAGTACGCGCAGGCAGTTCAGGTGGAGTATCCGCTCTCCCCTTACCGGGTGGGGCGACACGCCAAGCGACCCGTACTCGGCTATGCCGACGATTAAGTTGTCGCCGACCGACGCCAGCTCCTCGCCGGGGACCCGGTCGCCGTCGGGGTATTTTACCGACTTCGGTACCCCTTCCTTTACGGCGAACAGAACGACCGACCCGGCGGCGATCCGTTCCTGGAGCCAGTACCTGCGGCGTCGGCGACACTCGGCGGAGACCGTACCCGGGGCCTTCCCCGCGCAGAACTCGGCGGCGGCAGTTACCTCCGCCGGTGCCATCGGCCGGATTTTCACGCGCATAGGTTATGAAAGAACGAATAAGCTACTCGAAAACCCATAACAATACGGGGTATTTACATCCCCTTCGCCTTCTCGACGGGCTAGGCAGGCTTTTACATAACCTTTCTTTTCGAAAAGCCTACACTTATATTTACTACTATACACCCCAATAACCGTGTACCTTTTTTAACTCCTCAACCCAACATTTTACTCTATCCGAAGTGTCCCTTCCAAGTTCTTTCGCTAGTATGAAATAACCGTCTCCAGGGATATCATCGTTTTTACGTACTACTACAACGGATAACATCCCACGCCCAGCGGCATCTTCTTCGCGGGATATTTCTCCTAAGATCTCGGCTAAACGCGGGTCGTGTGGGTTGTCTATTGGATTGGCGAGGTGTTGTAGGTCCCTAACTCGCTCTACTAAATCCGAATAAGTTATGGTGCTTTCTTGTTCAGCCACCGTTATCAAAATACACCTCATCTTTTCCCTAGCTTTTTCCCATTGTTCGTTCTCCCGCTCTACCCGTTATACCCATTTCTACTCCTTTTAGTCCCGGAATAGTCGTTACCTCTACATCCCCTTCGCCTTCTCGACGGCCTCGTCTATAGTTCCGACGAGGAAGAAGGCCTGTTCCGGCAGGTGGTCGAAGTCACCGTTTACGATGGCCTCGAATCCGGCGATGGTATCGGCCAACTTGACATAGCGGCCCTCCTGCCCGGTAAAGGCCTCGGCAGTGAACATCGGCTGGCTCAGGAACCGCTGGAGGCGCCTAGCGCGGTTGACCGTTACCTTGTCCTCATCGGAAAGCTCGTCCATCCCGAGTATGGCGATTATATCTTGTAATTCTACGTAGCGCTGCAAGATTTCCTGGACGCGACGGGCCGTGAAGTAGTGCCGGTCGCCCAGTATCCGTGGGTCCAGGATGCGGCTGGTGGACTCCAGCGGGTCGACCGCCGGGTATAGCCCCAACTCGGCTATCTGGCGGCTGAGCGCCGTCACAGCGTCGAGGTGGCTGAAGGTCGTGGCCGGAGCCGGGTCCGTGTAATCGTCGGCGGGGACGTATATCGCCTCGACGGCGGTAATCGAACCCTTCCGCGTCGACGTTATCCGCTCCTGCAAATCTCCCATCTCCTTGGCCAGGGTCGGCTGGTAGCCGACGGCCGACGGCATGCGCCCCAAGAGCGTCGAGACCTCGGAACCGGCCTGGACGAACCGGAAGATGTTGTCTATGAAGACGAGTACGTCCTTGCCCTCGACGTCTCGGAAGTACTCGGCGACGGTCAGCCCGGTCAGCCCGACGCGGAGCCGCGCGCCCGGCGGCTCGTTCATCTGGCCGAAAACCATAGCGGTTTTCTCGATGACGCCGGATTCTTTCATCTCGAGCCAGAGGTCGTTGCCCTCTCGTGTCCTCTCGCCGACGCCGCAGAAGACCGAATAGCCGCCGTGCGCTGTGGCCAGGTTGTGTATCATCTCCATAATCAGGACGGTCTTGCCGACGCCGGCCCCACCGAAGAGCCCGGTCTTGCCGCCTTTGGAGTAGGGTTCGAGCAAGTCTATTACTTTAATGCCCGTCTCGTACATCTCGGACCTGGTATCCTGGACGGCCAGCCCGGGCGGGAATCTGTGGATGGAGCGCCGTTCCTTATAGTCCACCGGCCCTAACTCGTCTATCGGCTCACCGGTAACGTCCAAGACCCTGCCGAGGGTCCCTTCTCCCACGGGCGTGGTCATGGGGCTTCCGGTGTCGTAAGCGGCGCCGCCGCGCTTGACACCGTCGACGGACGCCATCGCGACGCAGCGGACCTGGTTCTCGCCCAGGTGCTGGGCCACCTCGGTGGTTATCATCTGGCCGTTGATGGGAACCTCGACGGCGTTGTATATGGCCGGCAAATGTCCCCCGTCGAACTCTACGTCCACAACCGGTCCGATTACTTGCACTATTCGTCCTTCGATTCTGTCGAGCATTATATAATTACCTCCGCATCGGAGCTGTTGCCGTTCCTACAACCCGAACTCCCCCATAAACCCGATACCGCCGCAGCGGTAGTCGAGGGTCCCGTTCCAGAACTGGCGCCAGAACGCGTAAACGCCTACGCCGTGCCACCGGGCCGCGCCGACGCCGCCCTCTGCTATGTGTACCGACGGCGACTCGCCGAAGAACTCGGCGTAGTCGAGATAGACCGCCAAGTCACCGACGCCGGTAATCCATTCCACCTTCAATCCGGCCTCCGGCCCGTCGAGACGCCTGGTGCCGGCGATTATCGTGTCCGGAACGTCCAAGTGGCCGGCTCTCCTCTGGCCGTGGAAGTAACCTTCCAGCTTCAGGTATCTGTAACCGCCGTACGGCGTCACCGCGAACTTCTCATCGACCGCGTCCCACCGGTACCCGCCCCGGCTCCAGAACGATTTGACCTGCCTTATCTCTTTGAACACTACGTAATCGGCCGTAGGTGCTTCGGCCTCGGCGTCCTCGGCCCATATCGCCGTGTGCCAGACGCCGCCGTCGCCGACGACGCCCCGATAGGTAATCCCGCCGCCGAGCTCCAGATAACCGAGCGTATAGTCGGTCGGGAACTGAAGTTCCTCGCCCTTGGCGTTGCAAACGCCCGGCGCAACCGTATCTCCCCAACCGAGGGAGAACTCGGCCAGTACGGCGACGCGACCCTTCTTCGAACGCCTGTACTTCCCGAGCTGCCCGGCCGGCCCGGCTTCATAAGCGAGCCGCACGACGGCATCGAGGTCGGTACCAATCCGTATATCATCTTCTAACTCGTACGGCTCCACGGCCCGCGGGTCGGCACCGCGCCCGGCCAACAGCACGAAACGTAGGAACGCGCCAACCGACCTATAAAAATCCCCCAGTTCGCCGCCCCTCATAAGTGCCAGGTTACCCGATCCGACGTTACGAGGGTCCACGAAGAAGAACGTCTCGCGTTCGGGCGCTACTGCGTACCAGCCGCCGGCGGCATTTTCCACCAGTACCGACTCAACCTCCTCGGCGCCGATAGACACGAGCTTCACGTCCCAGGGACCGTCGTCGACGGACAGCCTATAATAGGAACCGCCGAGCTTCTTGTTCTGTACCTCCAGGAGGTCCCGTACGTGGTCTTCGGAGATGAACCCGCCGCGGCGGTCGAACGACACACGGAGAGGTAGCTCGTACAGGTCCGCCGATATCGGTTCGGCGCCGAAGACCCTGGGCGCCCGTTCGTGGAGGAGGTCAAGGAAGTCGCCGTCTACCTCCTCAGAGTCCGGTTCGAGCGGGAGCATCCCGAGGTTGGCCCAGGTCTCGTCGGTCTCGTCCACTGTAAAGTTATCGTCGTACAACAGCGCGTAGCCCTTCTTCTTCGCGACGAGGAGCCGGCGCCCCGGCTCGACCTCATAAAGCCGGTAGCCCCCGTCGGCGCCACTTACGGCTTCCGATTCCTCGATGGCTATCTTTACCCCCTCCAAAACCTCGCCGGTACGCAAGTCATAAACCTCGCCCGTAACCGCGCCGGCACCGGCCGGAACCTCGCCCAACAGAACGACCGAAAACAAGGACAATACTGAAACGAACCGGCCGCCACGCCCGATTTTAACCTTCCCCCCTCGCGATTTCACGGGCATATCCCCTTCTTATAACGTTCGACGCTATAATCATAGTAAATCCAGATTATTCAGTTACCGGGTCGAGTCAGACGCCGGTAAATTCTCCAACGATGTAGCCGAGACCGCCCCCACCGCCGACTCGTTCACGACGACTATGTGAAGCTTCTCGCCGTCGGGCAGCAGGTCCCGGAAGAATTCATTCGCCGCGGCCTCGACGTTTTCCATTAGGTTCATTATATTCGCTCCGATGACGAATATATCGGCGTCCTCAGCGTTGGCGGTCCACACTGTTCCGTTGTAAGTCGCTCTGAACCTCACGTACATATAAACTCCCGTTCTACTTCAACCCATCGGCGGGTCCGGCTTTATTTGATCGCTTCTGCTGTTGACGCGACCTCCAGAAGCTCTTTCGTAATCGCGGCCTGCCGTGCCTTGTTAAAGTGTAGCGTCAACTCGTCCAGGATGTCCTCGCAGTTGCTCGTCGCCTGCTCCATCGCCATCATCCGCGCGCCGTGCTCGGAGCTGACCGACTCTTGCAGTATCCGCCAAACCTGTACGTTCACGTATAAGGGGAGAAGCCTTGTCAATATCTCGGCCCGGGTCGGTTCAAAGATATACTCGACGTCGCCGTAGCGCTCGATGCCGGCCATGTCCACTTCTTCTTCGAGCAGCATGTCCTCGATCTTTATCGGCAGAACCGAACGAACCGATATCTCCTGAGTACCGGTCGAGAAGAAATGGGGGTACAGAAAGTCCACCCGGTCGACGTCGCCTTCCTCGAATTCGCTTATCGCTTTCTCGCCGATTATCCGCGCGTCGTCGAAGGTCATTTCGCGGAAGAAGCCGACGTACTCGTCCACCACGTTAAAGCCCGTCTTCGCCAGCGCGTCCCGGCCCTTCCGCCCGACGGCGACTATATCGGGCTCCGTTTTATACTTCCGCCTGTGCTCCTCCACGTACTCGACGGCGGCCTTGATGATATTATTGTTGAACGCGCCGCAGAGCCCCCGGTCGGAAGTGATTACTACGAGCACCGTCCGCTCCTCGGGCCGGATGTGAAGCAGATAATGGGCCTCCTCGGTTGAATGTACCGACAGCCGGGCGATGACCTCGGCCAGGTTGGCGGCATACGGGCGTATCGCGAAAAGAGCCTGCTGGGCGTTGCGGACCTTTACCGCGGCAACGGTCTTCATCGCCGCGGTCATCTGCTTCGTCTTATCGACGCTCGATATACGCCGCTTTATCTCGCGTAAGGTGGCCATAACGCGTTATTTAATCACCTGCACCCAGAAGCCCTTGATTTTATCGCCGGGCGATATCTCCTCGCCGAACTCGTCGGCCCAGGCGGTCGCGAACAACCGGTAGTTCCCCGGCTCTTTCCCCGCCTTCACCTCAAACGTTACGTCGAAGCGGGTGTCGAGGTACTCGGCAGCCGGATATGCTTCACCGGCCGCGAAACAGGTCCACACGTATCCGTCGGGTATCTCTATGTCGCTCACCCATTCGCCGGGCGGTATAGCTTCCGTCTTGGTCAACTCGGGCTTCACAGGCCCGTACGTTACTTCGGCGGACTTAACCTTCCAATCTTCGGGGGCCGCCAGCGCCGCGTTGGGCGTATAATACCCCTCCGCCGTCCCTAAATAATCCTCGTACGTTTTAAGCCTTACCGTTACCTCGAAATCTTTTTTACGTTTCACTATCTCCGGCGCGTCCACCGAGTCGACGTAGAAGCAGCCGGGCAATACTATAATAGTCAAAATTAATAAACTCACACTAACCGTGTTACTTACGTCTAAAAGTAATAGGTTCATATAACACGCCGTGCCTATAATCTTTGTATCCTGTCCAAATAATCATTAGCGTACGGGTAATAGTGTATTTCCCTAGGTTCGATTAGCTTAATGTAGCGCGATAGTATATTAGGGTCGGGGTCAATAATAGATATTTTCTTACACAACGGATTACCCCTTAACGACCTCTGGATAAAATTCGAACTCTCGAAATCGATAACCGGACAAGAATAACCGAAAATAACCGCTTCGTTAGCCCATCTAATCCTTTCCTCGGCTATACTCCAAAGTTGTTTGACGTCATCGTGTAATATCCCGGATTTGTGAGTCACAGGTGGTACGATAACCGGTATCGTATATTGGAAACGGGGTTTAGATTGCATTTTCATTACCGGGTTTATCGACATTCTTACGGTTAAGTGTATCGTTCGGTTAGGTTTAAACATCGTGTTCGGAGTTACGTTCGTTTTACTATGGCAGGAATACCAATTTAAGGACCCGTGTAATTTTAATACCGCCACGCCTTCCCGTAAATCGGGTTTATCGGTCGGGAACACGTCATCGCGAGGGCCTCCCGATTTAGGACCTACCGGATATGTTATATTCGACGGTTCTATGGGTAAATAATAACACCCTGGGAAAGTGAATACATTGCCACAATGTTTATATTTACTCTTGCTATTTATATTTAATAGTATTTTTTCTATCTGTATATCCTGATTAAACGTAATAATTGTAATATCCTCTGGCCTTACACCCGACTGCAGGAACTCCGTTATAATACGATATAAGTACCGTTGTTGAGTCGGTCGTATATCATTTGTCGTTGCTGCTAATCGTAAGTTAAATAAACGGATTAATGCCCGGAAAATACTTAAAGCTCCTTCCTTTAAATTCGGGTCGAATATATCTGTGTATATAATCGCCATTATTTTTTCGAGAGAATCATTCCCTGCATCATAAATGTCCATCCCGTAAATGCCTTTAATATAAGACGCTATCCTCCCCGTAATCGTCTTATCCGTCGAACGCGCGATCGAGAAAAACCCTTTATCTAATGGCGGCCGCGACCTCTTCGATCGCGAAGCGACATCAGCAACGGTAGCGCCCGCGCCCACTACTAATACGACTTTTTTACGCATATCTTCCGTCATAAACCGAAACTAGAGCTAATGAATAGAGATGAGTTCCGCTCCCTCCTCGAAAAGTTCCTCTTTAATTTCATGTACTAATCCGTATTTAACGGCGTCTTCAGGGTTTAGAGTTTTCCTCTCCGATATATCACCCATTACTTCGTCTTCGTTTTTGCCGGATTCCGTAGCGATAATACCCGCTATGTTCTCAACATCCAATTTCAACCCTAATAACCTTTCTTCCAACTGCTTTTCCTCCAAACTAGTTTCTTTAGGGAAATTAGTTTGGACCCCATGCATTAAGAAAACCCCGTGCGGTACGCTATACCTCTTCTTACCAGCGCAAAATAATACTAACGCTACCGAACTCGCCGTTCCGAAGTTATGAGTGTTCACTTCAGCGGGAATACCTTTCAAATAATTATACGCAGATATACCGGAGTATACGTTCCCTCCCCCGCTAGAGACCAATATCGTAAACTTCCTTACGCCTTCTCCGAGTTTTTGATCGATAACGTTCATTAGGGCTTTCACCGAGTTCTCGGTTACTCCAGTAAAGAACTTAATATATACCGTATCAGTATCCATAGTATCCCCTCCGCTTATACTATACTAAACGGGAATCGACAGATTAACTACGAACCGGTACTGTATCGGTTTCCTCCGTCCCATCGTCCGCGTCCGCCAGATACCCGGCGGTGAACTTCTCAGTCTCGGCGTCAATCTTCGCCTTGAGTTCGTCAGAGAGTTCGCCGGTCTCGATTATCGCCTCGCCGATTTCAGGATGAATCGTCCGCATATACTCCAAGAAACGCCCCTCGTAGTCGCGGACGCGCTCGACGGGCACCTCGTCCAGGAAACCGGACGTTACCGCGTTTATCGCGAGCACCTGGTCCTCGACCGGCATCGGCTCGTACTGGTCCTGAATCAACAGCTGCATCACCCGGCGGCCGCGCTCTATCTTGAACAGCGTGGCCTTGTCCAGGTCGGTCCCGAACTGGGCGAACTTCTCGAGTTCCCGGTACTGGGCCAGATCGAGCCTGAGCATCCCCGCCACTTTCCTCATCGCCCGTACCTGAGCGTTTCCTCCGACGCGGGACACCGACAACCCGGCGTTTATCGCCGGACGGTAACCACCGTAGAAAAGCGCGCCCTCGAGGTATATCTGCCCATCGGTTATCGAGATAACGTTGGTTGGGATGTAGGTGGTGATGTCTCCCGCCTGGGTCTCGATGATGGGTATCGCCGTCAGGGAACCGCCGCCCTTCTCGTCGGAGAGCTTGGCGGCCCGCTCGAGCAGCCGTGAATGGAGATAGAAAACGTCGCCCGGGTAAGCCTCGCGGCCCGGCGGGCGCCGTAGCAGTAAGCTCAACTGCCGGTACGCCCACGCGTGCTTCGACAGGTCGTCGTACATACAGAGGGCGTGGCCGCCGTTGTCCCGGATTTCTTCGCCTATGGCGGCGCCGGCGTACGGCGCGATGTACTGGAGCGACGCCGGGTCCGACGAGCCGGCGTGGACGACTATCGTCTTCTCCATCACGCCGTTCTCCTCCAGCGTCTTCACGACCTTCGCGACCGTCGAGTTCTTCTGGCCTATCGCGACGTAGACGGGGACGATGTCGGTATCGCGTTGGTTGATTATAGTGTCTATCAGAATCGCCGTCTTGCCGATGCCCCGGTCGCCCAGGATGAGTTCGCGCTGGCCCCGGCCGATGGGTATCATCGAGTCTATCGCTTTCAGCCCGGTCTGGACCGGCTCCTTAACCGGCTGGCGCTCTACGACGTTGGGCGCGATACCTTCGACCGGCCGATACGTGTCGGTTTCGATGGGACCTTTGTTGTCCAGCGGTTCGCCCAGCGGGTTTATCACCCGGCCTAGAAGCGCGTCTCCCGCGGGCACTTGAAGGATGCGGCCGGTACAGCCGGCCTCGTCGCCCTCCTTAAGCATCGTGTCGTCGCCCAGGACGACTATACCGACCATCGACTCTTCGAGGTTGAAGACGATACCGTAGACCTCGCCGCCGAGCAATATCATCTCCGAGTACATCGCCTCGGAGAGACCGAAGACCTGGGCGATGCCGTCGCCGACCTTGACGATGCGGCCGACGGTGGCCAACTCCAGCTCGTGCTCGAACGCGAGTATCTGGTCCTTCAGTATCGCGCTAATCTCGTCGGAGTTAAGCTTCATAAGTGTTTCCTTTACTACCTCTTATATAGAAAGTACGACGCTATTCTGTTCAATTCGTTTTTCGGCGGTGGCCGCACCTAAAGGTACGGCCCTACGCTAACCGCGCACCAGCTCCCGGCGTACGTCGCTTAACTTCGTCGTCAACGTGCTATCGATGACCCGGTCGCCGATAACCAGCCGTATACCGCCGACGACGCGCGGGTCGACCACGTTCTCCAAGCGGACGTTCTTGCCCGTCAGCCGCGCTACTTGTAGCTCGAACTCGTCGAGCAGGGCTTCGTCCAGCGGCACCGCCGAGATGACCTCGGCGGCCACGGCGTTCCGGGCTTCATTCAAAAGCTCCTCGAAGTCGACCAAGACGTCGTCAAGTACCTCGACGCGCTTCTTCGTTATAAGCAGGTTTATAAAATCCCGGACTTCTGGACACACTTGGACGCGGGCGGCCAACTTCAGCTTTCTGTCCTCTCCTATCTCCGGGTGGAGTATCACGCCGCGGAACTCGGGGTTGTCGCGGAGAAGCTCGGCCCACAACTCCAGGTCGCCCAGGGCCGACTGAGCAGCCTTGACGTCGTCGAACAGACCGAACAACGCCTTGGCGTATCGCGTCGTTACCGTGGTAGAAGCCATAGCTTATCCCCTACGGGGGTCGTACCTGAAACCCAGATGTATCGGAAACCTCCAGATTCCCTTCGTTCGTCGGCGGTCTGGAGGCCGCCGACCGCGAGTTCGGTTTCCCGGCGTCCTCACCCGCCTATATAGCCGCACATTATTCTTCCTCAAACGGTTCCATCGCCTCGACTTCCTCGAGGAACTTGCGGGCCAACTCGTGCTCCCGGTCGTCGGTGCGGGTCTCGTCCAGGACGCGCCGGGCTATCATAACGGCGATGTCGGCTACCTCGCCCCTGAGGTTTGCCTCCACTTCCCTCACCTGTTCGGTCACGCTTTCGTCTGCTTTCTCGATAATCCTGAAAGCCTCCCGCTCAGCGTCGGCGATGAGCTGTGCCCGACGTTCGTCGGCCTCTTCGTGGGCTTTGCGGACGATATCGGTAACGCCCCGCTCCACTTCGGCCATCTTATCGGCGTACTGTTCTCGCAGCCCTTCGGCCTCGGACCGAGCCCGTTCTCCCTCGGCCAGGTCGTCTTCGATTTTCTTCTGACGAGCCTCGAGCGCGCCGACGATGCGCTTGGCCGCCAACAGATAGAACAACACGGCGAAAATGCTGAAAGCCGCGAGCTGATACAAGAACAGCGCCGGGTCAAATTCGATCATAAGTCGCCCCTCGGACCTCCGGCGGTCTAACCGAACAGACCCTTCAACGGGTTGACGAACATTATTATCAACCCCAGGACCAGGGTATATATGGCAAGCGTCTCCATGAATACGACGGCGAGAAGCATCTGTATCATCAACTTACCGGACGCTTCGGGCTGCCGCGCCGTACCGTCAAGCGCCGCGTTGGCGGCCCGAGCCTGCCCCAGCGCCGCGCCAAAGGCTGCGATCGCCATCGAGAAAACGGCTGCTATCGCCGCGTACGCGAACCCTTTCGCGCCGGCGATGGCCAGTTCATCGGAAGCCTCGCTTACCTCGACATCCAACTCCTCGTGCTCGTCGGCCGCAAGGACCGTTTCGGCGAATACGAACAATAACCCGAACGCGAGCATCAAGATAATCGCCTTGTTCATTTGAGAGAACTCCTTCCGTATTCGATAAAACCGGTTAACCTAAAACCGTATATATTGCCCTCTAACTCTCTATCTATAAACGACTTACGGTAGTCGCGCCTAAAGGTACGACCCTACTTCGTTTATTGCTAATGCTCGTGTTCGCCCCAGGCGGCGGCCGCGCCGAAGTATATTATCGGCAAGACCGCGAATATAAACGCCTGCAGGAAACTCGTAACGCAGGCCAACACGTAAACCAGCGGCAGGGTAACGAGGACGATCGGCTTCACGAACCAGGCGAGGCCCGATATCTTATACAGGACCATTATGAAGATGTCCTCGCCCATAATGTTGCCGAAGAGACGCAACGTGAGGGAGACCGGCCGGAAGAATTCGCCTATGCTCTCCAGCACGAAGAAGAGAGGTCCGATGGCGAGAACCGGGCCCATCTTGTGGCGCAGGAACCCGCCCAGCCCCATCTCCCTGATACCGACGTAGAACGTTACGACGAAGACGATTATAGCCATCGGCAGATTGATGTTGATGTTGGTGGTCGGCGCCACCATCCCCGGGACGATGCCCATCAGGTTGGCCGTCAGTATATAGAAAAACAGAGCAGCGATGAGGGGATAGTACCTGGAGCCGCCTTTTCCGATCACGTCCTCCATCAACCCCATGCCGTATTCGAACACCATCTCGACGGCCAATTGGACTTTGTTCGGGACACGTTTTCTCAAACGGCCGGCGATGAGCGTGAAGACGACCAGTACGAAGACCATCGCGATGAGCGAATAGGTCATTACCATCGCGTTGTGATGGGACAACCCCGGAAGGGGCAGGCCGAACTCAAGACCGGTCTTCAGCTCTTCCAACGCTCGATTTCCCCTTCTGCTTCGGCGGCTATCGGTAAGCCAGCGATATAGCGGCCAGGAGTAGCGGCCCCGCCGTCGCTTCGCCCAGGGCGCCCAAGGCCGCCGGGACCGCGACCTCCGGCAGGAATACGAAAATAGCCACGAGGGACGCCGGTACGATAAACAAGTGGAGCAAGAACAACAGCCCCACCGTAATCTTTTTGCGCGCGCTCGCGGCGAAGAAGTATATACCGAGGGCGATTAACGCCCAGAAATTGAGTGCCACGACCGCGGCGCCGGCCAGCGCGGATACGCCGGCGCCGGGTGAAAAAAACGCGCCGATTACCCCTATCACTGCCGCAAGGACGAAAAGCCCCCCTATAAAATACTTACGCCAGACGGGGGCTTTCAAAACTTCTTCCCCAAACGAATTATTTCGATTATCACACGGTAGAAACCGGCCGTCGACCCGAGGGCCGTTAACCCCAGGATCAACCAGGGCGACGTACCGAGCTTTTTATCCAGCCAGTAGCCGACGAAAAACGAGCCGACCACCGACGCAATGAGAAGCCACCCCAGACTCAGCGCCAGTCCGGCGAACGTAAGCGCCCGGTACTGGGAGGACCGGCCGCCTTTTTCGCGGGTTTCTTTATCGGGCACTTTCAGCTCAATAAACCGCGCGCCGGGGTTCGCCCCGGAACGCCCGGAAATTCGGGCGGAATATAACATTCAGGGTAACGTATTGCAAGGCAAATTTGGGCGGCAGGGAGACACCTATACCCGAACGACGGGCTAAATACCCTGACGTGAGAAAATAAAGGGATACCGTCGAAGACCTATACGGCAACGTTTACCGTAACCGGCGACACGACGGACTACGCCGACGACTTCCATTTTAGCTTTAACTACAACAACGTAAACGCGGAACCGGCTTCCCTAGGCGAAGTCAAAGCGACATTCGGGTAAGGTTTTCACCCATTTAAAGGTAATTAATATGGCGGAGGTTGCTTACCTCCGCCGCGTTATTCTCTAGTTCTTCTGGCCGAACGCCCACATCGGCTCGTGCATTTTCCACCGATTTCCGGAAACGGCGACTTGCTGAACGCGGCTGTGCCGCCTACTGAATGCGGCTGTACCGCTTACTGGGGGCGGCTGCCGTTTACTGAACGCGGCTGTGCCGCTTACTGAATGCGGCCACGCCGCCTGCCACGGACCTCGACGTTACCCCACGCAATTAGGGCATTAGTTTCAATATCCACGATCCCTTCGCGGCTCGAGAACTAGCGGGGTTAGGTAACGTCGACCAGTTCCAGTTCGACGATTAAATCGTGCCCCGCCAAGGGGTGATTGGCGTCTACGGTTGCCGTCTTCTCGCCCACGCTAGTGACGGTGGCCGTTATAGGCTCTAGGCCGACGGGTTGTAACTGTAAGCGCTGCCCAACCGTGGGTCGTATCCCGCCCGGGAACCGCTCGTGACCGATGGTATGTACCAGGTTTTCGTGCCGCGGCCCGAATGCCTCCTCGGAGGGTAATTCCACGACTTTATTTTCCCCCAGTTCCATACCGATAAGCGCTTTCTCGAGGGCGGGGATAAGGTCCGATTCGCCCAACGTAACCTCAACGGGTTCCTTATCGCGAGTGTTTACAAATACCTCCCCGTCTTTAATCTTGCCTACGTAGTGAAATTTAACATTGTCGCCCTTCTCTACTTTACGCACGTCTTCTTCTCCCTTCGGCAATTATCTGTTTATAACGAGCACGCCCTCCTCGCGGCCCCCGAACGACACGCGGACTACCGGGTTGGAATATCCGCCCGTAAATACTTCACCTCGCCGGAGGCCAAAGAGAACCCTCTTCCTTCCAAACAATAAGAACGTAAAGGTTTCCTCTCTGCCGGGGTTAATCCACCGCGAACGATATTTTACAGTTTACTCTGTAAGCCGTTATCTTTCCGTCTTCGACTACGGCGGCGAACTCCTGGATGTAAATAGATTTGATGTTGTGAACCGATTCGGCGGCTTTTTCGACCGCCAACTGCGCCGCGTCTTCCCAGCTTTGGGGAGATTCGGCCAAGATCTCTATTACCTTTAACGTGGGCACCGTGATTCCCCTTTCTTTTAGATTTGAGATTTATCAAGTACTCAATTCCTTCTTTCTTCGTTCGCGACGCCGCCGCGTAGTTCCCGGATGAGGTAGTCTATCTCCGACCGCCGCTCCGTAACGATCCGTTGTACGGTTCCTGGGTCGAGGAAACGCCGCGCGTCCTCGAATATGGAAGTACTACCGTCTTCGGCTAAGGCGCCGAAACCCGGCTTCTGGATTGGACGACAACGGCAACTTCCTCGATACGATCAGCGAAAAATCGACATCCAACTCCCTTGCGACCCGACAGCCTACTTCCACACCGCCTCGCGGTACCGCCAAGACCGAAACGCCTTGGCTTTCGTATTCCGCCAAAGCCCGGGCAAACCTCTCACTCCCGTCTTTGCGGTCTATAAACATAACGAGTTTTCAAGGGTTTATTTGCCCTCGCGGCCCTCTTCTTCGATTTCCTCGAGCGTTTTACCGCTTATAACGGAGGCCGGTTCGGCGTTGACCGGTTCGCGGCCGGCATCGGCACCCTCGTCATCTCGTTTGAACAAAAACCAGTCAGCGTCATCGCGTATGCCTGCGCAAATAAGAACATAACCCCCCTTTATCTTTTCGCCGTCCAACCAGACTTTCACCTTGCCTTCTGCGAGGGATTCTTCCATAGAGGCGCCGTCCCCTTCCTCCTCCGAGCGCAGGTTGCGATACGTTCCGGCGTCCCATACCATAACCGGGCCGGCGCCGTATTCACTCTCGGGGACGACACCTTCGAATTCGGCGTAGTCGAGAGGGCGGTCTTCGGCGGGGACGGCCAGCCTCTTCTTGGTAGGGTCGGTTGAGGGCCCTTTAGGGACTACCCAAGACTTGAGGACGCCGTCCACCTCCAACCGTAAATCGTAGTGGAGCGACGAGCCGTCGCGTTTATGAACGACAAAGATAGGTTTCGCTCCCGGCATACGTACGCCGCAGTTCGGTTCGCCGGTACGGCGGGAGTCGCGTTGCGAGCAGTATCCGCGGAGTTTATCGTCGCGTGTGACGAGATCGCCTCCTTCTAGGTTTATTGAAACCGACAACGCCTCGGCGTCAAGAGACTGGGTCTTGCGGCGGTCGCAATGGAAGCTTGGGAGCTTAAAACCTTACTCGGGGAGTAAATCGAGGCCGTTGCCAACACAGTTCGACCGAAAAACTATCTTACTTTTTCCTTACCAAGCTCGGCCTTGTTATAATCCGTACCTAAAACTCCCTAACCAAAAACCTTCTCGTAACTATAATAAAATTAAGGTTTTTTGTCAAGAGTGGTTTCGAAAATCGTTCATTTGCCAGAGATTACATCGGAACAAAACTGCTTCACACTCCTAGGGTTATGCAGTAACAGCGGGAACAGATAAGTCGTGCCAAGAAGTTTAAGTTCAAAGCAGATCGGACAAAACGCTCCCTGAGAGTGGTCCCGTTCGTCAATGACGAAAACATACTGCCCACCGGACGAAGTCACCATTCAAGTTGAACACCTGAGTCCGGCTGTTGTTTCGGTCGGCGACGACCATATCGACGTATAAAACTTCTCTCGCGGAGTACGTCGGTTACTTGATTAATCGCGACAACAGCGAGCGTTTTTTCCCTTCCCTGGCTCCGAACTCTTCTTCGTCGGACGCGACACGCTTGTGGAGTTTCACGTGGCCCTGGCCGGACCCGGCCCAGCTGACGCGCAGGGTTCCGTCGGCCCGGGACGCTTTATCCTCGGCCATTATCCAAACGTGGTAACGCTTGCCGTCTTCAACGGGGAGGAAATCTGGAAGCATGTCGTGATATATCGGCTCCTCGGAGCCGTCGGGCTTCACCTCGGCGACAAGGACGCTTTTGTAAACCCGGCAGAAATACTGGCGTCTATCGAACCACAACATTATCCGACCGTCGTCCTCGGCCACCCATCCCGACACTTCGACTACCGCCTCCCGGTCGCGGGTGGTAAGGTGCGCCAGCTCCTCGAAGTGGCCGTCGGTCTCGAAATCGTACAAAGCGATACCCTCCAATATTTAAGATAGAGTCCGGTCGAATTCTATGTTAATAACAGACCCAAATCAAGTATTTACGCGCACAGGGAAGTGACCGGGATGCGTTTAGGAATCGTACAGTTCAACCCCGAGTTCGGAGAGGTCGAAGAAAATATCCGACGCGCGTTGGCCCTCGCCGGCGCCGTCGAAGCCGACGTTTACGTCCTGCCCGAACTATTCTCGACCGGGTATCAGTTTATAGACAGGGCGGAAGCTGCGTCGTACGCCGAAGAGCTCCCCGGCGGCCCGACGACGGACGCGCTGGGCCCGACGACGGGCGCGCTCGAACGTTTCTGCCGGGGTCGGGGCTGCTACGTCGCCGGCGGCATCGTGGAGAAGGCCGGCGGCAAGCTCTATAACTCGGCGGTATTGGTCGGTCCCGACGGATTCGTCGCCCGATACCGTAAAAGCCATTTATTCGACCGGGAAAAAGAGCTCTACGATGTCAATGACGAGGACATGTTCCGGGTTTACGATACAGGTTTCGCCAAGGTCGGCTTGATGATATGCTTCGACTGGATATATCCGGAAACGGCGCGTATCCTAGCAGTCCGGGGCGCCCAGGTAATCCTCCACATGGCCAACCTCGTGCTGCCGTATTGCCAGGCGGCGACGGTCACGCGAGCCATCGAAAACCGTGTCTTCGTCGCCGTCGCGAACCGCACGGGGACAGAAAACCGCTTGCCCGGCGAGACGCTAGAGTTCACCGGCGCAAGCGTCATAGTAAACCCGAAAGGCGAATATCTCCTACGGGCCGGCGAAACTGACGAAGGGTGCTCGACGGTAGATATAGACCCGACCGACGCCGACGACAAGATGGCGACGCCCCGGAACCATCTTATTGACGATAGGCGGGTGGAACTGTACGGCCGGCTTACAGAACGATAGCCCTCTCTTGCTACCTGGTCTAATGCTTTTAACCCCGCCGCCCCTGATATACTTTTTATCGTCGATACAACGGCACCGTGAAGATGAAGGTACTGCCTCGTTCACCGTCGCTCTCGACCCACATTTTGCCGCCGTGTTCGGACACGACCATCTTGCAGAAGGTAAGTCCCAACCCGGCGCCGCGTTTGAACCCGGCGTCCCGCAGTTCCACCTGCCTGAACTTTTCGAATATCATCTCCTGGAATTCTTCGGGAATTCCGCGCCCGTTATCGGCCACCCGGACGACCGCCGTACTATTTTCCTCATCTTTATCGACCGACACCCGAACCTCGCCCTCGTTCGGCTCAACGAACTTTAACGCGTTCGTTACCAGGTTGGATACGACCCGCCGGAGGCGTTCTTCGTCGGCGTACACGAGTATCGGTTCGTCCTTTATATCCAGGTCCAGGGTTTTGCTTTGTTTCTCGGCCGTCGGCAGGTAGTACTCGGCCAACTCGGTCACCGACTTATCGAGTAAAAACGGATGTTTACGTAGTTGTATCTCGCCCTCTTCTGACCGGGCAACGTCCAGAAGTTCCTGGCTCAAATCGAAAAGCTGCATATTGTTGTCTATTACTCTTGCGATAGTTTCGTCTTGCTCGTTACTCATAGGCCCGAAAACGCCGTCCTGGAGCAATTCGAGCCAGACGAGCATACTGGACGAAATGTTCTTGATGTCGTGGACTACAAGGTCCGTCAGCGTATCCTTGGCGCGTTTTAGGTCCAGGAGTTCGTCGGCTTGCTTTTTCAGCCCCTGAACCATATCCTTATGAACCGAAATGTCCCGGACTATCGCAAAAACTAACCGGCGCCCGCCCACGTTTATCAACCGGGCGTTCAGGTCGACCGGGACGAGCCCGCCGTCTTTTCTTACGTTCACGCCTTCCATTTGGACGGCGCCCCTCTCGGAAAGCTCTTTGGTGACACCCGGAAGGGCCTCTTGTATCTCCCGCGGAGTAAGGTCGCCGACGGTCATCTCCAACAACTCATCCCTGGTATAACCGAGCATACCGCACGCTTGTTCGTTCACCTCAAGGATTTTCCCGTCGAGCGTCTCAAGGTACACCGCGTCACCGGCCTGTTCGAACAGGGCACGATATTTCTCTTCCGATTCGGCAACCGCTTCATCGGCCAGACGCCGTTCTATCGCGACCGTTAACATCTCCACGACGGTACGGATTGTCTCGTTCTCGGCCTTGCCCAAGTTCATAACATCGCGGGTTCCCAACACCATCGCACCGATAAGAAGACCGTCGGCGCTTAGAAGCGGGTATCCGACCAGCCCTTTAATACCCAATTCGTCGATACGTTTCTTATGCGTTTTCGATATCTCGTGGGCCGCGACATCGGGCGCGAATATTTCCTTTCTCGTTCGCGCTATCAAAGCGCCTAAAAAATATTTATCGTCCAACTGCGGCGACGCGAGCGTTCCCTCATCTTCTGTAATACCTACTATGGCCGTCTTATCAAGCCGCTTTTCTTCTGCGTTATACAACCGTACCGAACCTATATCGAAACCTAAAGCATCATTAAGACCGGTTAAAACGCGCTCGCACATATCGCGGATATCCTTGCCCTGAGCGGCGGCTTCGGCCACGACGGCGAAAGCCCGCCTTTCCCGCTCAACGGCTTCCTCGGCCTGCTTACGGTCGGTTATATCGAGAACCGAAACGACGAGCATAGTCGTACCGGGTAATAAAGCCGCGTTCAAGAGGCAAAACCTGGTGCCGCCGCGCGGCCTTACGAAACGGAATCCTACTTGCGGCGGTATCTCCCGACCCTGGCGTAGTTCCGACTCGTGCCGGCGCAGCTCGCGTACGTCCTCGGCGTCAACGAAATCCAACCAGTGGACTTTGTTTTCCAACTCTTCTCTCGGAACGCCGGCCAACCTCTCCATTTCCTTGTTGACGAAGGTAACAAGCCCATCCTCTTCCAATAGGGCCATAGCCGTACCGGTGCTCTCGACGGTGGTACGATAGCGCTCTTCGGCGCGTCTGAGCTCCGTGATGTCTATCAGCGAAGCTACGCTTTGTTTGGTCCCGGGGACCATCGCGACGGAAAGGAACACTCGGCGTATGGAACCGTCGGGGCGTAAGAAGTCGAACTCGTATTCGGACGGCGCCTCGCCGTTCAGACGCCGTCGTTCGTCGTGGTAACCCCTCATCCGCTCCAGCTCGTACGGCGCTACGAACTCTGTCCAGCTCTTATTATTCTCGACCTCTTCCCGCGGACAACCGGAGAGTATCGCGAAACCTTTGTTGGCGAAGGATATCGTCGTATCCTCCTCGATCAGCACTATCGCCGTACCGGTGCTTTCGAAGGTCGTCCGATACTTTTCTTCGGAATCGCGAATCTTCTCGAGTAAACCCGCGCGCTCAACGGCGACGGCGGCCTGGGCTGAAAACGCGTACAGCGCGTCCAGGTCGTCTGGGTAGAACTTCTCGCCGATTCTAGTAAGGACTATTACTCCGGCGACCTGGTCTTTCACCTTTAGCGGAACCGCAACGGCCGATTCCCCCTCCTCCTCTTCGCCCTCGGTCCCCGGAATCGTTACACCGAGGTCCTTATCGTCGTAATTGACGACTATGCCCTCGCCTGTCTCCGCCACATGACCTACGATCCCCACACCTATCGGTATCTCGAAAGATAATATCTCGTCCCGGAACGTCTTCGAATCGGAGAACCTGGGCTTCAGTACGCCGGCCTCCCGTTCAATCGTGTATATCGCACAATCGTACGACCCGAACAAGATGGCCGCCTGTTCGCCTATTGACCCGAATACTTCGTCTATGTCGGCGTATACGGAGAGAACTCGAGTAGTCTCGTACAACGCTTTGTACTTTTTCTCCGATTCGGCCAGCGCCAGCTCCGCTTCTTTCCGCTCCGTAATGTCTTCCAAAATCCCGTCGAAATAAACGACTTCGCCATCGGCGTCTTCGATAGCTCGGGCGCTTAAAGAACCCCAGAACGATTTCCCATCGGCCCGTTTGAATTCGACTTCGTAATCCGTTATCGCGCCGGCCGACAAAACCGTCTCGACAAACCTTTCCCGGTCCTTCGGGTTCAGATACAGGTCCGATACGCTAATGTCGTTCATGTCCTCCGTCGTCTCGTAACCGAACATCCTGGCCAACGCCGGATTGAGCGATATCAAACGTCCACCCGGCTCCGCGGACGTTCGGAAGACGCCCACAGGTACGTTCGTTTGAAGCGTTCTATACTGCTCTTCGGAACTTGCGACCTTTTCGTAGGTTAACCGCGCTTCCAACCAAAGAGCTAAATCAGAGGACAACTCCTCCAGCGTCTCCAAAGATATGCCCTTGAACGCCCCTCTCCGTTTACTACCGATATTCCATGTACCTAAGACCTTTTCGCCTATAATAAGCGGTAATAAAATAACAGCGCGTATACCGGCTTTATATAGCTTCTTGCTTTCGGCAAACTCCGACGTTCCGAGGTCTTCGACAACCAATACATCCCGCGTAGACGCGCATTCGTTCAATCTCGTCCCAACGGCCGGGATTACGGTACCGGCTTCGTAGGTCTTGGGCGGGGCTTTTCCCTTCTCGATGGCTTCGAAAACGCGGAACGTCTCGCCGTCATCCGATAGTACCGCGATACTCATCCTGTCGAAATCGAATAAGCGGTTCAGGACATTAAAAACCTCGGAAATTGTAGTAGACGTATCCAGGGACGCCGCCAGGACCTGGTTCACGTCGGCCACGACCGCGCGCTCCAACTGGACCTTTTTAATTTGAGTAATATCCCTGAATGACCCGTGCATTATACGTCGGCCGGCGACGTTTATCAGCGAAGCGGAAATGTGTACGGCTTTTATCTGGCCAGATTTGGTTATTATTTCTGCTTCGTCGTCGACGGCACCTTCCCGTCCCATATGCTGCTTAAACAATTCGGTGTAATATTCGGTCTTCTCCGGTGGATGGAGTTTAGATTGGTGCATCCCGATTATTTCGTCTTTTTCCATTTCCAATAAAGCCTCGGCCGATTTATTACAATTAACTATCAACCCGGTTTCCGGTTGAGCCCATAATATCGCGTCCTTTGCGTTTTCAAAGGTTACCCTAAAAACCTCTTCACTTTCCCGCAACGCTTCTTCGGCGCGCTTACGTTCAGTAATATCCTGGGAAACAACCTGTACGGCAACTACTTTACCGCCCGCGTCTATCACGGGTTGAAAATTCGAATAAAACCAACGGTCGCCCGAAGGTAGCTCTATCATATGCTCGAAAGCGTCGCCGGCGCCCGAGTCAACCACCCGGCTTACCCTATCCATCAGAACATCGGCTA